>NPIE01000032.1_pt5 | contig 504243 bp, 449 predicted proteins | sample 8637661 | NCBI WGS metagenome assembly NPIE01 (sample SAMN07420842, study PRJNA396082) | bioreactor metagenome | isolation source: sample BA12 brine-fed electro-methanogenic bioreactor BA | place: Japan: Kochi | collected 2016-12-09
GCCGGGGTTCGGCGCTGTGCCAGGCGGGATGAATCCCGCCCTACCGATATATGGCGTTATGGCGGTGGATCGGTATCTCTACCGCCGCGGCGAGTCAGGGCGATTCGGTGAGGAGTTCCGCGGCGCTTTCCCGCAGGGCATCGTGGCTTCCGGCCGCGGCAGGGGCGAGCAGGCTCTGGCCGAAGACGTAGGCGTAGAACAGGTAGGCCCGGGTCCGGGCCTCGCCGGTCCCGTATCCCAGTTCCCCGAACAGTCCGCTCACCACGGCGAGGCGTTCGGCATCGACCGCCGCGACGACCGCCGCGGCCTCGGCATCCCGCCGGGCCCACTCGCGCACGGCCATTTCGATGGCCATGCCGCGGGGGTTCACCCGCCCCTCGTAGCGGGACAGCAGCCCCAGCAGGCGCTCCCTGGGCGTCTCCGTCCCGTTGCCGGCGTGGCGGTGGATGGCAGCCATGCGCCCCTCCCGCCAGCGTTCCAGCAGTTCGGCAAAAAGGGAGGGGCGGTCGCGGAAGTGCCAGTAGAAGCTGCCCTTGGTCAGCCCCAGCCGCTTGGCGAGCGACTCCACCCGCAGCCCATCCACGCCGCTCTCGGCAAGGGTGTCGAGGGCGGCTTCCAGCCAGGCTTCGCGGCCCCGCGGGGCGCGGGTCTCGGAGGGTGTCCGGGTCATGGCCGTACGGTAGCGTATTGACGGGGTCCGGCGCAAAACATACGCTTCCGTATGGATGGTCTGTACGGAGGTTTCCCATGAGCGGATACACGCCCGCCGATCCCGCCTACCGGCAGCGGGTGGAGCGTAGTTTTCAGCGCCAGGCCTTCATGAGCACGCTGGGTGCGCGGCTGGTGGAGGTGGCGCCCGGGTTCTGCGAGATCCAGATCGACTACCAGCCGGCCCTGGGACAACAGCACGGTTTTCTCCATGGGGGCGTGGTGGGAGCCCTGGCGGATACCGCCGCCGGCTATGCCGCCTATTCGCTGATGCCGGAGGACAGTTCGGTGCTCACGGTGGAGTACAAGCTGAACCTCCTCTCGCCCGCCCGGGGGGAGCGGTTCGCCGCCCGTGGCCGGGTGGAGCGGGCCGGGCGCAACCTGAGCGTGGTCCGGGCCGAGGTGAGGGCGCTCGCGGAGGCCGGGGAGAAGAGCGTGGCGGTGATGCTGGCCACCATGATCTGCCTGCACGGGCGTGCCGATGCGCCCGGGTAGGGCAGAAAGAGGCTGGGAAGTTCTCCGAATCCCGCTACAATAACGCCCCATGTCAGGAAACACATACGGAAAGCTGTTTACCGTCACCACCTTCGGCGAGAGCCACGGCCCCGCGCTGGGCGCCATCGTGGACGGTTGCCCGCCGGGGCTGGAGCTCAGCGAGACGGACCTGCAGCGGGATCTCGATCGCCGCCGGCCCGGCACCTCGCGCCATACCACCCAGCGCCGGGAGGCGGACCAGGTGCGCATCCTCTCCGGGGTGTTCGAGGGGCGCACCACCGGTACGCCCATCGGCCTGCTGATCGAGAATACCGACCAGCGCTCCAAGGACTACGGCACCATCATGGACCGTTTCCGCCCGGGCCATGCCGACTACACCTACCAGCAGAAATACGGACTGCGCGATTACCGCGGCGGCGGGCGCTCCTCGGCCCGCGAGACCGCCATGCGGGTGGCCGCCGGCGGCATCGCCAAGAAGTACCTGTGGGACTGCTGCGGCATCCAGATCCGCGGCTACCTGGCCCAGCTGGGGCCGATTCCCCTGGCGCTGCGCGACTGGGACGCGGTGGAGACCAATCCCTTCTTCTGCCCGGACCCTGAGCGGATCCCTGAACTGGAGGCCTACATGGACGCCCTGCGCAAGGAGGGCAACTCCATCGGCGCCCGGGTGAACGTGGTGGCCACCGGCGTGCCGCCGGGGCTGGGCGAACCCATCTTCGACCGCCTGGACGCCGATCTCGCCCACGCGCTGATGTCCATCAACGCGGTCAAGGGGGTGGAGATCGGCGCCGGGTTCGCCTGCGTGGAGCAGAAGGGGACCGAGCACCGCGACGAGATGACGCCGCAGGGGTTCCTGAGCAACCATGCCGGCGGCGTGCTCGGCGGCATCTCCTCTGGCCAGGACATCGTCGCCTCCCTCGCCCTGAAGCCCACCTCGAGCCTGCGCCTGCCCGGGCGCAGCGTGAACCTGGACGGGGAGCCCGTCGAGGTGGTCACCGAGGGGCGCCACGATCCCTGCGTCGGCATCCGCGCCACCCCCATCGCCGAGGCGATGATCGCCATCGTGCTGATGGATCACCTGCTGCGCCACCGCGGCCAGAATGCCGACGTGCGCAGCGCCACCCCGGTGATCCCCGGCAGCGTTCAGAGAGACGGATAAGGGATAAGGGGTAATGGACAAGGGACAAGGGACAAGGGATATAGGTGAAGGGTGAAGTGTGAAGGGTGAAGGGCGGAACCGGCTGCCCTTTCCCACGCCGGCCCCAGCGCGTCGATGTTCACCGCCTGGTTTTCCTTTTGCCCTTATCCTTTAACCTTTCTCCATTGACCATTAACCCTCATTCCTGATTTCCAATCCATCAGTCATGCCCTACTGGCGCCTGTCCGGCTTCTACCTTTTCTACTTCGCCGCGCTGGGTGCGCTGCTGCCCTATTGGAGCCTCTACCTGAAGGGGGAGGGGTTCGGGGCGCAGGCCATCGGCGAGCTGATGGCGATCCTGATGGCCACCAAGATCATCGCCCCCAACCTCTGGGGCTGGCTCGCCGATCGCAGCGGCCGGCGCATGGCGGTGGTGCGGCTGGGCTCCCTGGCCGCGCTGGTGACCTTCACCGGCGTCTTCCTCGGCAGCGGCTATGGCTGGCTGGCGCTGGTCATGGCCCTGTTCAGCTTCTTCTGGAACGCGGTGCTGCCCCAGTTCGAGGCCACCACCCTGAGCTACCTGGGCCGCGAGGTGCACCGCTATGCCACCGTGCGCCTGTGGGGCTCCATCGGCTTCATTCTCACCGTGGCCGGCGTCGGCCTGGTGCTCGACCGGTTCGGCACGGGGATACTGCCGTGGGTGCTGCTGGCGGTGTTCGGCGGTATCTGGCTCTCCAGCCTCTCGGTGCCCGAGCACAACGGTTCGCCCCATCCCCATGAGCACGTTCCGCTGCGCCGCGTGCTGGCCCGTCCCGAGGTGATGATCTTCCTCGCCGCCTGTTTCCTGATGCAGGCGAGCCACGGCCCCTACTACACCTTCTACACCCTCTACCTGGAGGACCACGGCTACAGCCGCGGCCTCATCGGCCAGCTCTGGGCCCTGGGGGTGGTGGCCGAGATCAGCCTGTTCCTGCTGGTGCCGAGATTCCTGCCGCGCTTCGGCGCGCCGCGGGTGCTGGTGGCGAGCCTGGCGCTGGCGGCCCTGCGCTGGGCCATCATCGGCACCCAGCCCGAACACCTCGGCATCATGCTCTTCGCCCAGCTGCTGCACGCGGCCAGCTTCGGCAGCTTCCATGCCGCGGCCATGCACCTGGTGCACCGCTTCTTCGTGGGGCGGCACCAGGGGCGCGGCCAGGCCCTCTACAGCTCGCTTTCCTTCGGGGCCGGCGGGGCGGTGGGGAGCCTGGCCAGCGGCTACCTGTGGGAGAGCGCCGGGGGAGGCAACACCTACCTTGTCGCCGCCGCCGTGGCCGCGGTGGCCGCGGCCGCGGTGGGGGTGGGTCTGCGCGGGACGGCCGGGGAGCCCTGAGCGCCGTCCGGTTGGCGGCCAGGTCGCCGCCGCCGTTCTCCGCGCTTCCATCAGTGCCGCCGGGGGAGACTGGCCATGCAGGCCGGCCGGAGTAGAATGCAGGCCAGTGTACGGCTTCACTCCTGGAGGTGCTTTCGGGCGAGCCGCTGAATGTGCCCCCAGGAGTGAAGCATTACACTCGTGTGGTGTATCGACACCGGGACCCTGGCAGAAGAAAGGCTGAAACACGATGCAGACCATTGAGTTCGTCCGGCCCGGGCTTGCCGCCGAGCGCCAGCACTGGTACCGGATTGCCGCCTGGCTGGCGGGGATCACCATCGGCTACAACATTGTCGAGGGACTGGTTTCCGTCTATTTCGGCTTCGCCGACGAGACCCTGGCCCTGCTCGGCTTCGGGGTGGACTCCTACGTGGAGGTCATCTCGGGCCTTGGCATCTGGCACATGATCCGCCGACTGCGCACCCATGGCGACGGCGATCCCGATCCCTTCGAGCGCCAGGCCCTGCGGGTGACGGGAACCGCCTTCTACCTCCTGGCCGCCGGCCTGGTGACCACCGGGGCGGTCAATCTCTACCAGGGGAACGCGCCGGTCACCACCTTCTGGGGCGTGGTCATCTCCCTGGTCTCCATCACCGGCATGTGGCTGCTCATCCACTACAAGATGAAAGCGGGACGGGCGCTGGGCTCCGATGCCATCCTGGCCGACGCCGCCTGCTCCCGGGCCTGTCTCCAGTTCTCCCTGGTGCTGCTGGCCGCCAGTGCCGGCTACGCCCTCACCGGCATCGGCGGCATCGACTCGGCGGGTGCCCTGATCATCGCCCTGCTGGCCGTACGGGAGGGCCGGGAGGCCTTCGCCAAGAGCCGCGGCAAATCCGCCTGCGGCTGCAACAGCTGTACCTGAGTAATGTACTATGCTTTCTCCCTGCAGAACCGAATAAAACAACCACGATCTGCCGAGGAGAATGACCATGTACAGAAAGTTCGCCGGCCTGCTGGCGGCCATGCTGCTTGCCAGCCCCCTGGCCCTTGCGGCGACTCCCGCGCCTGAAGGGGCGGCGGTCTATTTCATCGAGCCCCCCGACGGGGCGGAGGTGACCAGCCCGGTCACGGTCAAGTTCGGGCTCAAGGGAATGGGCGTGGCCCCGGCCGGGGTGGAAAAGGCCGCCACCGGGCACCATCACCTCATCATCGACGCGGATCCCCCGCCCGCCGGGCAGCCCGTGCCCTCGAACGACAACTACCGCCACTTCGGCGGCGGTCAGACCGAGGTGAGCCTGGACCTGGCCCCCGGCACCCACACCCTCCAGCTCATCATGGGCGACATGGCCCACATTCCCCACGATCCGCCGGTGATGTCGGAGCGGATCACCATCACGGTGCAGTGAGGCCCCGCATCCGTGGCAGGGAAGGGGCGGTGCCTCCTTTCCCTGTCCACGGCATGCACCTAGGTTATGATCCGCAGCTGATCACGCTGACGGAGATACCCCCATGCTCATCACCATTCCCCGGGTGCTCGCCCCGGAGGAGATCCGCTCCATCCGCGCGGCGCTGGACGGCGCACCCTTCGTGGACGGAAAGCTCACCGCCGGCTTCGCCGCCGGCCGGGTGAAGCGGAACCTGGAGCTGGAGCGGGAATCGGAGCTGCGGGCGCGCCTGGCGCAGCAGGTCATGGGCCGGCTGCTCGGCAACGAGATTTTCCAGGCCGCGGCGCTGCCCTACCGGGCCTCCACCCCCATCTTCGCCCGCTACGTGCCGGGGATGTTCTACGGCGACCACGTGGACGACCCGGTGATGGGCACCTTCGGCCAGCGCTACCGCTCCGATGTCTCCCTGACCGTCTTTCTCAACGACCCGGACGCCTACGAGGGCGGGGAACTGGTCATCCGCACGCCCTTCGGCGATCAGCAGGTGAAGCTGCCGGCCGGGGACGTGGTGGTCTATCCCTCCTCGAGCATCCACCGGGTGGCCGAGGTGACCCGGGGCGAGCGGCTGGTGATGATCACCTGGCTGCAGAGCATGGTCCGCGACCCCGCCCGCCGCGAGCTGCTCTGGGAGCTCTCCCGCGCCCGCGAAACCCTGCTGCGGGAAGCCCCCCAGGCGGACCACACCGGCCAGGTGGATCGCAGCTACGTCAACCTCCTGCGCATGTGGAGCGAGGTCTGAGCACAGACCTCAAAACCTGACTATGCTCATCAAATACCATATGAAAACAACCACAATGGTCCCGTATGAGTATGCGCCTGGACAGGTTTCTCAATCTGCGTACACACCTCATCCTGCTGGTCCTGGTGGTGCTGGGACCGAGCTATGGATACCTTCTCATATTCAGTTACGAAGCCCGTGAGCACGCCAGGGCGGATGCCCGACTCGAGGCGGTCCAGCTGAGCCGGTTCGTCGGCGCCGGCTTCACCGCCGTCGTCGGCTCCGCCCAGCGCCTCCTCGAGGGGCTCGCCCTCACCGCCGACGAGGAATTCACCGAGCGGGATTCCTGCACCGAGGTCCTTGCGCGGCTGCTGACCGGGCAGAGCGACAGGCGCTACGCGAACCTCGGTCTCATTCAGGCCGATGGCGCGCTCTTCTGCAGCGCCGTTCCTGCGCCCGGCCCCGTTAATCTTGCCGACCGGACCTACTTCCAGCGGGCGCTGAAGACCCGCCGGTTCGTGGTGGGTGACTTTATCGTCGGCCGCATCACCGGGATCCCGGTCCTGGCAGTGGCGCAGCCGATGTTCGGTCCTAAAGGGCGCATCCAAGGGGTGCTCTATGCCTCCATCGACCTGCACTGGCTCAGCAGCCAGTTCCTCGGTGTTAGCCTGCCGGCGGCCGCCACCATCGATCTGGTGGGAGGCAACGGCATGGTTCTGGCCCACTATCCGGATGCTTCCGAACGGCTCGGCAAGCCCCTCCCGGTACCCGGGCTGGCCCGCCGCATCCAACAGGTTGATCCGCAGGGAACGATTGAGGCGGTCGAACCCGCCGGCCAGGCACGGCTCTATGCCTACACCCGGCTCTATGATCTGCCGGACAGCCATGATCTGGTCGCCGTGGTGAGTGTTCCGGCCGACAGCGCCTATGCCGTTGCGGCGGACCAGTTCCAGCGGCAGATAATCGCCCTGTTCATCATTAGCGTGGTGGCCCTGGTGGGGGCCTGGGCCCTAGGCCACTACCTGATCCTGAGCCGTACCCGCGCCCTGGTGGGGGCCGCGCAGCGGCTCGGCGGCGGTGATTTCGGCGCCCGCAGCGGCCTGCGTCCGGGGCGCGACGAGCTGGGACAGATCGCAGCCTCCTTCGACGGGATGGCCGCGGCCCTGGAGGCGCGGGAGCGGAGCGAGCGGGAGCATCTCCAGCGCATCGCCCGCCTGAACCGCATCCACCGGGTGCTCAGCGGCATCAACGGGGCCATCGTCCGGCTGCGCGACCAGGACGCGCTGCTGGCGGAAGCCTGCCGGGTGGCGGTGGAGCAGGGGGGTTACCTGCACGCCTGGGTGGCGCTGCAGCGCGAGGAGCGGCTGCGGCTCGCCGTGGCGGTCAACGCCGTGGGCGCCGAGGTGGAGGGGGCGGGGCTGGAGGGCCTCATCGGCACTGAGCTGGCGCGGCCGGACAATCCCTTCGCCCAGGTGGCCCGGAGCCGGCGGGCGATCGTCTGCGGCGGTCCAGTGTGCTGTGACGCCAGGGCCACCTTCGCCCCCTTCACGACGCTCTGCGACTATCCCATGCAGGCCTGCCTGCCCCTGCGGGTGGAGGGGGGGGCGTCCGGTGTGCTGGTGCTCCATGGCGCGGCGCTGCACCCGGTCGAGGAGGAGGAGTCGCGGCTGCTGCAGGAGTTCGCGGCCGACATCTCGCTCGGCATGGAGCACGCCGAGAAGGAGCGCCGCATCGCCTGGCTGAGCTACTACGACCGGCTGACCGGCCTCCCCAACGAGCACCTGTTCCAGGATCGCCTGCAGATGGCGCTGCAGGCATGCGAACGGGAAGACACGTTCCTGGCGCTGATGATCATCAACATTGTCAACCTGCGCCGCATCAACGACGATCTGGGCCATGGCGGCGGGGACCAGGTCCTGCTCGCCGTACGCGACCGGCTGTGCGAAACGCTGCGCGGGGAGGACACGCTCGCCCATCTCGGTGGCGGCGAGTTCGGTGTCATGCTGGCCGGACTGCAGAGTGGGGACGAAGCCCAGCACGCGGTCGGCCGCATCCTGGCGGCATTCCCCCTCGCTATGACCTATGGGCAGGCGCAAGTGCAGGTGCCGCTGCGCGCCGGAATCGCGCTCTATCCGCTGGATGGCGACAGTCCCGCACTGCTGCAGCAGCGCGCGGCGCTGGCCCTTCACGCGCTCGCGGCAGAGCGCAATTCCGTCGAGACAAGGCGATTTTTCTCGCCCGGGCTGGACCGGGCGGCGCAGGAGCACCGCCGGCTGCGCCAGGCACTGGCACGGGCCCAGGAGCAGGAGGAGCTGTTTCTCCACTACCAGCCGGTCGTCGACCTGGCTTCCGGCCGCATGGTCGGTGCGGAGGCATTGCTGCGCTGGGAGAGCGGGGAGCTGGGGGCCGTCTCTCCCGCCCGTTTCATTCCGGTCGCGGAGGAATCGGGGCTGATCCTCCCGCTGGGGGACTGGGTGCTGCGGCGGACCCTCCGGGACGCGCGGGCCTGGCGTGAGCGGGGGCTCCCCGCCCTGCGGTTCGCCATCAATGTCTCCGTCAGCCAGTTGCGGCAGGCCGACTTTCCAGCGCGCCTGCAAACCCTGATCGAGGCCGCCGGGGAGACGGGCAACGAATTCGGGTTCGCCATCGAGGTGACCGAGAGCGTCCTCATCGAGAACCTGGAGCAGGTGGTGCAGTCGCTGCGGCAGATCCGGGCCCTGGGGGTGGATATCTATCTCGATGATTTCGGCACCGGCTACTCCTCGCTGAGCTACCTCAACCGGTTGCCGGTGTCCTGCATCAAGCTCGACCGCAGCTTCATCTCCCGGCTTCCGGACTCCGAGCAGTCCGCGTCACTGGTGCGGGCCGCCATCTCCATGGCCCACGGCCTGGGGATCGGGGTGGTGGCCGAGGGGATGGAGACCGCCCGGCAGTGTGAATTCCTGCGCGCGCAGGGTTGCGAAAAGGTCCAGGGCTTCCTGTTCAGCAAACCGGTCACGCTGGAGGAGCTGGTGCTGCTGCAGGAGCGCGTCTTCAGCTGCGGTTGACCCCGGGTGCGGTTCCCGCGCTTTCCATCGCCAGCAGCCGCACAAAGGATTCGGCGGCGTTGGAGGGGGTACGGCCGGGGTGGCGGACGGCGCCGAGGTGGCGCAGGAGCCGCAGGCCGGGGAGGCCCAGGGGCGCGAGGCCGTGGCCGAGCATGGACTCGGGCAGGACGCTCCAGCCCAACCCCACGCTGACCATCATCTTGATGGTCTCGAGGTAGTTGGTGGTGAAGCTGGTGCGCGCGGTGACGCCCACGCCGGCAAGCCCGGCGTCGATGAGCCTGCGGGTCCAGGTGCCTGGGTCGGGCAGGATGGCGGGGTAGGCCGACAGTTCGCCGGGATCCGGGGAGGAGAGCCGCGCCAGCGGATGGTCCGCCGCGATGACCAGCGTCAGCGGGTCGTCCCACAGCGGGAACGACTCCAGCGGGCTCATTTCCTTCGGATCCTCGGGCAGGGTCACGATGGCCAGCTCCACCTCGCCCTCGGCCACGGCGGCGAAGGCGCTCTCCGAGGCCATGAACCGCAGGTCGAGGTGCACGCCCGGGTAGCGCGCGGTGTAGCTGCGCAGGGCGGGCGGCAGGCGGTGCAGCCCGATATGGTGGGAGGTGGCCAGTGCCAGCGTGCCCTCCACGCGGCCGGACAGGTTGTGCAGCTCCCGCGTACAGTCGGTCAGTTCATCCAGCACCCGCCGGGCCCGGGGCAGCAGCGCACGGCCCGCCTCGGTGAGGCTCACCACCCGCCCGACACGGTCGAACAGCCGCACGTCCAGGGCCGACTCCAGCCCCGCGATGCGCTTGCTCACCGCCGGCTGGGTCAGGTGCAGCGCCTCCGCCGCCCGCGAGAACGACTCCGCCCGCGCCACCGCCAGAAACGCCTCCAGCGCTGCAGTATCCATCCAACGCCCTCATTGTGAAGACTATTTATCCGCAGATTACGCAGATTACGCAGATTGGACTTCCACAAGGGAAAGTAAAAAAACCGCTGCTGTGCCCCGGTGGCGAAAGTTGCGCCGCAGTACACCAAGCTGGATATTGGAGAACAGATTTCCTTATAAGATCTTGTCTTTAAAACAAATCTGCGTAATCTGCGTAATCTGCGGATAAATACAGATTCCATAAAAGAATATCATATATGAAATATATGAATTTGATTCATGGATTGCCAGTGTCTAAGCTGGGCACCTGTGATTCGAACCGATGTTGCGTTGCGAGGACCGCCCATGGCTGGCAAGACGCTCTATGACAAACTCTGGGACGCGCACCTGGTGCGCATGGACGAGGACGGCACCGGCCTCATCTACATCGACCGGCAGCTGCTGCACGAGGTGACCTCGCCCCAGGCCTTCGAGGGGTTGCGGCTCGCCGGGCGCAAGCCGTGGCGGAAGCAGGCCAACCTCGCGGTGCCGGACCACAATGTCCCCACCCGGGATCTCGACCAGGGCATCACCGACCCCGTCTCCCGCCTGCAGGTGGAGACCCTGGACAGCAACTGCCGGGAGTTCGACATCACCGAGTTTCCCATGGGCGATGTGCGCCAGGGCATCGTGCACATCATCGGCCCGGAGCAGGGTGCCACCCTGCCGGGGATGACGGTGGTCTGCGGGGACTCCCACACGGCCACCCACGGGGCCTTCGGCGCGCTGGCTTTCGGCATCGGCACCTCCGAGGTGGAGCACGTGCTCGCCACCCAGTGCCTGGTGCAGAAGAAGAGCAGGAACATGCTGGTGCGGGTGGACGGTGAGCTGCTCCCCGGCATCACCGCCAAGGATCTCATCCTGGCCATCATCGGCAGGATCGGGACCGCCGGCGGGACCGGCTACGCCATCGAGTTCGGCGGCGAGGCGATCCGGAGCCTCTCCATGGAGGGCCGGATGACGGTCTGCAACATGGCCATCGAGGCGGGCGCCCGGGCCGGCATGGTGGCGCCGGACGAGAAGACCTTCGCCTACGTCGAGGGCCGGCCGTTCGCCCCGCGGGCCGGGCAGTGGGAGCAGGCGGTGGCGGCCTGGCGGGAGCTGCGCAGCGACGACGACGCCGTATTCGACCAGGTGGTGGTGCTCGACGCGACGACCATTACGCCCCAGGTCACCTGGGGAACCTCGCCGGAAATGGTGCTGCCGGTGGATGCCAGCGTCCCGGACCCGGATGCCGAGTCCGATCCGGTGAAGCGCGAGGGCATTCGCCGCGCCCTGGCCTACATGGGGCTGGAGGCGAAGATGCCCATCAGCGGGATCCGCCCGGATAAGGTGTTCATCGGCTCCTGCACCAACGGCCGCATCGAGGACCTGCGCGCCGCCGCGGCGGTGGTCAGGGGCCGCAGGGTGGCCGGGTCCATCAAGCTGGCCATGGTGGTGCCGGGATCCGGGCTGGTGAAGCGGCAGGCGGAGTCCGAGGGGCTGGACCGGGTCTTCATCGAGGCCGGCTTCGAGTGGCGCGAGCCCGGCTGTTCCATGTGCCTGGCGATGAACGCCGATCGGCTGGAGCCGGGCGAGCGCTGCGCCTCCACCTCGAACCGCAACTTCGAGGGCCGGCAGGGGCAGGGCGGCCGCACCCACCTGGTGAGTCCGGCCATGGCCGCGGCCGCGGCCATCGCCGGTCATTTCGTCGACGTGCGGGAATTTTGAGAGGTATCAAGATGAAACCCTTCGAGAAATTCAACGGTCTGGTGGCGCCGCTCGATCGCGCCAACGTGGATACCGACGCCATCATCCCGAAGCAGTTCCTGAAGTCCATCCAGCGTACCGGCTTCGGTCCCAACCTGTTCGATGAGTGGCGCTACCTGGACCACGGCGAGCCGGGCATGGACTGCAGCCAGCGGCCCCTCAATCCGGACTTCGTCCTCAACCAGCCCCGCTACCAGGGGGCGCGCATCCTCCTGGCGCGCGACAACTTCGGTTGCGGCTCCAGCCGCGAGCACGCGCCATGGGCGCTGGAGGACTACGGCTTCCGGGTCATCATCGCCCCGAGCTTCGCCGACATCTTCTTCAACAACTGCTTCAAGAACGGCATCCTGCCCATCGTGCTGGATGCCGCCACGGTGGAGCGGCTGTTCCGGGAGGTGGACGCGGAGCCCGGCTACCGCCTGGCGGTGGACCTCGAGGCGCAGACCCTGACCACCCCGACGGGTGAGGTGATCCCCTTCGCTGTGGATCCCTTCCGCAGGCACTGCCTCCTCGACGGCCTGGACGACATTGGGCTGACCCTCCAGCACGTGGAGGAGATCCGCGCCTTCGAGGTCGATTACCGGAAGCGCGTGCCCTGGCTGTTCGGGTAGAACAGTGATTAAACGCAAAGACGCGAAGGCGCAAAGAACACAGAGTCAGTAACAGCTTTACAATCTGCGCATAACCTATTGTATTGGAATGTTATTAACCCTGGCGTCTTCGCGACTTGGCGCCTTGGCGTTAAACCCAGAATTCAGAGGTTCCAGGAATGACGAAGAAAGTACTGCTGCTTCCCGGCGACGGCATCGGCATCGAAATCGTGGCCGAGGCCGTGAAGGTCCTGCAGGCCCTGCGGAACGACTACGGCCTGGCGGTGGAGACCGAGACCGCCCTGGTGGGCGGCGCGGCCATCGACGCCACCGGCGGGCCCCTGCCGGAGGAGACCCTGCAACTGGCGCGGGAGGCCGACGCGGTGCTGCTCGGGGCCGTGGGCGGCCCCAAGTGGGAGCCGCTGGACATCTCCATCCGCCCGGAGAAGGGACTGCTCGGCCTGCGCGCGGGGCTCGGCCTGTTCGCCAACCTGCGCCCGGCGCTGCTCTATCCCCAGCTGGCCAGCGCCTCCACGCTGCGCCCGGAGGTGGTGGCGGGGCTGGACATCATGATCGTCCGCGAGCTGACCGGCGGCATCTACTTCGGCCAGCCGCGCGGCATCCGCACCCTGGAGAACGGCGAGCGCCAGGGCTTCAACACCCTGGTCTACAGCGAATCCGAGGTGGAGCGCATCGGCCGCGCGGCGTTCGACATCGCCATGAAGCGCAACAAGCGGGTCTGTTCCGTGGACAAGGCCAACGTGCTGGAGTGCACGGAGCTGTGGCGCGAGGTGATGATCCGGGTGGCCAAGGACTACCCGGAGGTGGAGCTGAGCCACATGTACGTGGACAATGCCGCCATGCAGCTGGTCCGCGCGCCCAAGCAGTTCGACGTGATGGTCACCACCAACATGTTTGGTGATATCCTCTCCGACGAGGCCTCCATGCTGACGGGCTCCATCGGCATGCTCCCCTCGGCCTCGCTGGACGCCGATGGCAAGGGCATGTACGAGCCCATCCACGGCTCGGCGCCGGACATCGCCGGCCAGGGTGTCGCGAACCCCCTGGCGACCATCCTGTCGGTGGCGATGATGCTGCGCTACTCCCTCGGCGAGGAGGCCCTGGCGGCGCGCATCGAGCGGGCCGTGAGCCGGGTGCTGGACCAGGGGCTGCGCACCGCCGACATCCATACCGAGGGGACCACCCGGGTCGGTACCGCCCGGATGGGCGATGCCGTGGTGGCGGCCCTCGCGGACTGATACCATCCCCGTGGGGGCGCGGTCTTGAAGAGTCGGCGCCGTGGCGCCCCGGCCGGGCGGCACGGCGGCCGTGCATCCGGAACATTGTCCTGAAATCGAGGTTTTGAAATGAAGCGCGTAGGTTTGGTCGGTTGGCGGGGAATGGTTGGATCCGTACTCATGCAGCGCATGCTGGCGGAGAAGGATTTCGACCTGATCGATCCGGTCTTCTTCACCACCTCCCAGGCCGGAGCGGCCGGGCCGGACATCGGCAAGGAGGTCCCGCCGCTGAAGGACGCCCGGAACGTGGACGAGCTCAAGGCGATGGAGGTGATCATCTCCTGCCAGGGCGGCGACTTCACCAGCGAGGTCTATCCGAAGCTGCGGGCCGCGGGCTGGGACGGTCACTGGATCGACGCCGCCTCCACCCTGCGTATGGCCGACAGCAGCGTCATCGTGCTCGACCCGGTGAACCTGGACGTCATCCGCGACGCCATCGGCCGCGGCGTGAAGGAGTTCATCGGCGGCAACTGCACCGTGAGCCTGATGCTGATGGCCATGGGCGGGCTGTTCCAGAACGGGCTGGTTGAGTGGGTCAGCGCGATGACCTACCAGGCGGCCTCCGGCGCCGGTGCGCAGAACATGCGCGAGTTGCTGCGGCAGATGGGTTCCATCCGTGACGCGGCCCGGCCGCTGCTGGATGATCCCGCCTCGGCGATTCTGGACATCGACCGCGTGGTGGCCGAGCACATCCGCTCCGCCGACTATCCCGTCGACCAGTGGGGCGTGCCCCTGGCCGGCTCGCTGATTCCCTACATCGACAAGCAGCTGGACAGCGGCCAGAGCCGCGAGGAGTGGAAGGGCTTCGCCGAGACCAACAAGATTCTCGGCCGCGGCGGCAACCCGATTCCCATCGACGGCATCTGCGTGCGGGTGGGCGCCATGCGCTGCCACAGCCAGGCACTGACGGTGAAGCTGACCCGCGATGTGCCCCTGGACGAGGTGCAGGCGATGCTGGCCGCGGCCAACGACTGGGTGAAGGTGGTGCCCAACGACCGCGAGGTGACCATGCGCGAGCTGACCCCCGCGGCGGTGACCGGCACCCTGACCGTACCGGTCGGCCGGCTGCGCAAGATGAACCTCGGCCCGCAGTACCTGAGCGCCTTCACCGTGGGCGACCAGTTGCTCTGGGGCGCCGCCGAACCGCTGCGCCGCACGCTGCGGATCCTGCTGGAGGCCTGAGGTTCCGACCTCTGAATCCGGCATCCTGTCGTCACCACGAGCCCACGGCAGCGGGAAACCGCTGCCGTGGGCTCGTCGTTTGGAGCAAGGTAGATGAGTGGACGTGTTGATATCGCTGTGGTGGGCGCCGGTTCCTCCGCGGGTGGGAGCCTGCTCGAACTGCTCGAGTCGCGGGAGTTTCCCGTCGGGGAGGTCCATGCGCTGGATATCGGCGAGGCGGTCGGGTCGCGGCTGGAGTTCCGCAACGGCTACCTGTCGGTCAGGGCAATCGAAGGCTTCGACTTCGAGACTGTCCAGCTGGCCTTTTTCCTTGCCGATGCCGGCACCGCCTTCGAGCATGCGCCCCGGGCCGCGGCCGCCGGGTGCGTGGTCATCGACAGCAGCCCCGCCTTCCGGCTCGACGAGACGGTGCCGCTGGTAATCCCCGAGGTCAATCCCGGGGCGGTGGCCGGCTTCCGGGAGCGGGGCATCCTGTCCAGCCCCGCGGACACCACGGTGATGCTGCTGCTGGCGCTCGAGCCGCTGCGGCACGAGGTCGGCATCGACCGGGTGGACATAACGCTGCTGCACGCGGTGGCGGGGTCGGACCGACGGGGCGCGGAGGAGTTGGCGGGGCAGACCGCGCGGCTGCTCAACGGCATGTCGGTGGATACGGAGGTATTCCCCCGTCAGATCGCGTTCAACCTCCTGCCCCAGGTGGGCGCCTTCATGGACAACGGCTACACGCGGGGCGAGATGGAGCTGGTCTGGGAGACCCGCAGGGTCCTGGGGGATCCCGAGCTTCCGCTCAATCCCACCCTGGTCCAGGCCCCGGTCTTCTTCGGCCACTCCGCGGTCCTGTGCGTCCATACCCGCGAGCCCATCGACGCGGAAAGCGCCCGGGAGCTGCTGGCCTCTGCGCCCGGCCTGGAGGTGATCGACGAGCGTGAACCGGGAGGGTATCCGACCCCGGTGACCGAGGCCGCGGGCAGCGATTCGGTCTACGTGGGGCGCATCCGGGCCGATCTCGACCTGCCGCGGGCGCTGAACCTGTGGGTCGTGGCCGACAACCTGCGCCGCTGCACGGCGCTGAACTGTCTGCGAATCGGTGAGATCCTGCTGGACGAAATGCTGCTAAATTAATAGACATCCGGTAGCGAGTGTACTGCGCCGCTCTTGGAGGCACATTCAGCGAGTCGCCGGCCGGTCAGATGCAAGGCGCGCTTGCGCAGGAAGGGCAGGCCCCCTTTCAAGCAAGCGCAACGCCGCAGATGGCCGGCCAGCGGCGCGCCCGGAGGGAGCCCCCCGAAAGCGCCATGACGGCGTTGCAGCGCTTGACAAGGGAAACAACCATTGCCTGCGCAGTGCGCACTGCGCACTGCGCCTTGTCCTGGCACTTTCGGGGGGCTCTGAAAGTACCTCCAGGAGTGGCGCGGTACACTAGTGTACTGTTTCACCCTGCCGGTTCCGGATGGGCCACCACGGGAAAATGGTGCAGTAGTGTCGGGATTGTCGCGAAAACCCGCCACAGCCTGGCGTTCCGCAACCAAAGCGTGATGCACGCACAGGACTGAATGGTGCGCAACTGATAAAAATCATGTGATTGTGGTGTACTGCGTTCCTGGCCGACATCTTCCGCAACCCGCGGGCATACGGTCGGTCGCGACGCAGCCGACTGCCATTGCGCAACAATAAGCAACCGGAACGGATGCGGATAGGGAGGGAATGATGGCGCGGAAAATTGCCCTGGTGCTGGCCCTGATGGTTCTGCCACTGGCCCTGCAGGTTCAGGCGCTTGGTCTCGGCAACATAAAGGTCCGCTCCGGCCTCAATCAGCCGCTGGTGGCAGAAATCGCGCTGCTCTCGCCCAGGGGCGTGGCTCCCGAGGAAATCCGGGTCGGACTGGCGCGGGCCGAGGACTTCAGCCGGGCGGGGATCGACCGTCCCGTTGCATTGACAGCACTGGATTTCAAGGTCGATCGCAAATCCGACGGCACCCTCTTCATCCGGGTGACGAGCCGCCAGTCCATCCGGGAACCGTTCCTCAACTTCCTGGTGGAGCTGAGCTGGCCCAGCGGCAGACTGCTGCGCGAATACACCGTACTGCTCGATCCGCCCACCTTCAGCGGTGCGCGTGCACCGGCCCCGCAGGCCGCCGCGGCCACCACCCCCGCCTACAGCGGGGACACCTACCGGGTCAGCCGCGGCGACACGCTCTGGGGTATTGCCCAGCGCACCCGTCCCGGCACCTCGGTTTCCCCGCAGCAGATGATGGTGGCGCTGCAGCGGGGCAATCCCGGTGCCTTCATCAACGGCAACATGAACAACCTCATGGCCGGGCAGGTGCTGCGGATCCCCGATCAGCAGGCGATCGGGGCGCTGAGCGACGCCGAGGCCCGCCGCGAGGTGCAGCGGCAATACGCGGAGTGGCGCCAGGCGCGCACGGCGCCGCCCACACCGGCCCCGCGGAAGGAGGCGGAGGTCTCCGCCGAACCGCCGGCCGCGGTGGAGGCCGCGCCCGAAGCGGAGGCCGCACCGGCGGCGCCTGCCGAAGCGCGGCCGGAGGAGACACTCCCCGCCGCCGAGCAGCCACTTCCCGAGCAGCCGGCACCCGAGGCGGTGCCCGAGGCGGTGCCCGAGCCGGCGGCGCCCGAGGCGGTGAAGCCGGAAGCCGGGGCCGATGAGGCGGAGGCGCCTGCAGCGGCGCCCGGGCAGCCGCAGCCGGCAACGGGGGAAGGTGAGCTGAAGCTGCTGGCGCCGGAGGATACGGCGGCAGAGGGGCAGGCGGGCGAGGCCCCGGTGGCCGAACCCGGGCAGACCGTCACTCCCGCGCCGGAGGAAGCGCTCGACAGCGTACGCCAGGAACTGGCCCTGACCACCGAGAGCGTGGATACCCTGCAGCGGGAGAATTCGCAGCTGCAGGAGCGGTTCGCGGAGCTCGAATCCCAGGTGGCTTCCCTGCAGAAGCTCATCGACCTGAAGGATGCGGAGCTGGCGGGCCTGCAGCAGGATCTGGAGCAACAGCAGGCGGCCGCAGCGGAAGCCGGGGCCGGGGAGGAACAGGCCGATCTCATCGGGCGCCTGCTGCGCGACCCCGTCAACCTGGTCGTGCTGGCCGCCGCGGTTCTGATCCTGCTGGTGATTGTCTGGTTGATGACCCGCCGGCGCGGCGTGGACATGCCCGCCGAACCCGCTGCCGCACGGGCCCCCGCGGGTTCGCCCGAGGCCGCCGCTGCGGCCGCGGCCACCAGCGCCGCCCTGACGGGAGTGGCCGCTGCGGAGGCGGTGGAACTGTCCGGGACGGAGGCGACCGGCCTGCCGCCGCGGCCGGCCGGCAGCGATCCCGTCGCCGAGGCGGATGTCTATATCGCCTATGGCCGCTTCTCCCAGGCCGAGGAGCTGCTGCAGTCCCTCCTGGAGACGCGCCCCAACGACGCCAATGTCCGCCTGAAGCTCCTGGAGGTCTATTACGCCACCCGGGATCGCGACGCCTACGAGGCGGAGGCCGCGGAACTCTTCGAGCAGGTCACGGAGGCGGACCCGATGTGGCTGAAGGCGGTCGAGATGGGCCGTGAGCTCTGCCCCGGGGTGCCCATGTTCGCACTGCGCCAGCCGTCCGCTTCCACCCCTCCGCCCGAGCCGGCGGAAGCCGGCGCGGCTCCGGAGGGGGTCGATCTCGCCCTGGAGGAGGAGGCCGGCGGCACCTGGCACGAGAAGACCGCGCCGGCTGGGGAGGAGACTGAAGCGCCCTTTGCCGTCCAGGGACTGGACGTGGAGCCGGAACCCGCATCCCAGCGTGGCGATGAGACCGGGGTCAACTTCGACCTGGATTTCCTGCGCGAGGAGGCGACCGGCGAGGAGCCGGGCGAATCACGTGCCGCCGACCAGATGCCCGCGATCGACTTCGACATCGAGGAGTTGGAGCGTGAGGCGCGGAAGTCGGTTTCCGCCGAACCCTCCGAGCTGGATGAGGAGCTCTCGGGCCTGGAGCTGGACCTGGGCCTCGACAGCGGGCGCGACGCGGTTGAAGAGGCCTTCGAGCCCCACCCGGCCATCGAGACCGAGCCGGAGGAGCCGACGCTCGCCGCCAGCGCCGATCTGAGCAGCGGCGAGCTCCGTTTCGATGAGGAAGGCGGGACGGAGGAGGGTGACCTCGACCTGCTTCCCGACGTGGACGAAGTCTCCACCAAGCTCGATCTGGCCCGTGCCTATATCGACATGGGCGACGAGGAAGGCGCCCGGGAGATCCTGGAGGAGGTTCTGGGTGAGGGCAACGACAGCCAGCAGCAGGAAGCCCGCGGCCTGCTCGACCAGCTGACCCAGTAACCGTGCGGCGGATGGCTGGCGGGGCAACGTGAGAATCGCGCTCGGGATCGAGTACGACGGGAGCGATTTCCACGGCTGGCAGACCCAGGACGGGGTACCCTCGGTCCAGGAGGCGCTGGAGCAGGCGCTCTCCAATGTGGCCGACCACCCGGTGCGGGTGGTGGTTGCGGGCCGTACGGACACCGGGGTGCACGCCCTCAGCCAGGTGGCGCATTTCGACACCGATGCCCGGCGCGACATGCGCGGCTGGGTCTTCGGCGCGAACAGCCAGCTGCCCCGGGGCGTGGCCGTGCTCTGGGCCCAGCCGGTGGACGAGGCGTTCCATGCCCGTTTCAGCGCCCGCGCCCGCCGCTACCGCTACGTCATCCTCAATCGACCCAGCCGGCCGGGCCTGCTGCACAACCGGGTGACCTGGGAGTGCCGCCCACTCGACGAACAACGGATGCGGGCCGCTGCCGTGCATCTGCTGGGCGAGCATGACTTCAGCGCCTACCGGGCGCTGGGGTGCCAGGCCAAGAGCCCGGTGCGCACGCTCCACCGCCTCGAGGTGAGGCGCCAGGGCGAATTCATCACCATCGATGCCGAGGCCAACGGCTTTCTCCACCACATGGTCCGCAATATCGCCGGCGTCCTGATCGCCGTCGGCTGCGGGAAAGCCGACCCGGACTGGGCCCGCGAGGTGCTGGTGGGTCGGGACCGGACCCTCGGCGGCGTCACCGCCCCTCCCGGCGGGCTCTACTTCGTCGCCGTCCGCTACCCGGAGCCCTACCGGTTTCCCGAGGCACCTGGCAGTGCAGGGATACTGGGTTACGGATGAAGGATAAAGGAGATGGCTCGTCCGCAGAATCTGTGGGTGGATGCTCCACTCATAACGAGCGCCAAGCGCATGATACGCATGGACAATAGTGGCGGCGAGGCACATTTTTCGGGTTGTGTTATTCCGGGACGAAATCTTTTTGGATCTCGCCAAGACGCCAAGAACGCCAAGGGAAGTCGAGTACCAAGGTCTCAAATTCGACGAGGCACTCATAATGCAGGGAATCCCTCCCATCGTTAATCGGCTGAAAGAGAATTGTTGATTCCTTGGCGTTCTTGGCGTCTTGGCGAGAGGAAATTTCTTCTCTCTGCACCCACGAATTCTGCCGACGCGCCAATGAGATAATGGTGGGGTTCCCTGTCTCCTGTCTCCTGTCTCCCGTCCCCCGTTCCCCGTTCCCCATTCCCCGGGAAAGTTAAACCCTCTCTCCATTTCTGTTAAATTACCCCATTCTGCAACTCACTCTCGCTGGAGGGCCGGCCGCGCGGTCATGGGGCGCACCCGAGTCAAGATCTGCGGCATCACCCGGGTGGATGATGCCCGTGAGGCGGTGCGCCTCGGCGCCGATGCCATCGGCCTGGTCTTCCATCCGCCCAGCCCACGCCACGTGAATCTGCGCCAGGCCCGGGAGATCAGGGCCGTGGTGCCGGCCTTCGTGACGGTGGTGGGCCTGTTCGTCGATGCCGAACCGGAACGGGTACGGGAGGCGGTTGCGGCCGTTCCGCTCGACCTGCTGCAGTTCCACGGCGCGGAGCCGCCCGAATACTGCCGATCCCACGGCCGACCCTACATGAAGGCGGTGCGGATGCGGGAGGGCATCGACCTGCACTCGGAGTGCGCCCGCTACGGCGATGCCGCGGCGCTGCTGGTGGATACCTACCGCCCCGGGGTGGCCGGTGGTACCGGGGAGACATTCGACTGGTCGCGCATCCCGCGGGACCTGGGATTGCCGCTGGTGCTGGCCGGGGGGCTCGCCCCCGGCAATGTGGACGCGGCGGTGCGGCAGGTCCGTCCCTACGCGGTTGACGTGAGCGGTGGCGTGGAAGCCGCCAAGGGCATCAAGGATCCGGCCAAGATGCAGGCATTCATACGAGGTGTATCCCGTGCCGACACAGAATGAACCCGCGCGCTCCATGAACTGGAGCGCATACCCCGATGCCAACGGCCATTTCGGTCCCTACGGCGGGATATTCGTCTCCGAGACGCTGATGGAGCCGCTCTCCGAGCTGACCGCGGCCTACGGGAAGTACCTGCAGGATCCCGATTTCCTGGCGGAGCTGGACGCGGATCTGGCCCACTACGTGGGCCGTCCCTCGCCGCTCTACCACGCCGAGCGCTGGAGCAGGAACCTGGGCGGGGCCCAGGTCTACCTCAAGCGCGAGGATCTCAACCACACCGGCGCCCACAAGGTGAACAATACCATCGGCCAGGCCCTGCTGGCGAAGCGCATGGGCAAGACCCGCATCATCGCCGAGACCGGCGCGGGGCAGCACGGCGTGGCGACCGCCACCGTGGCGGCCAGGCTGGGGCTCGAGTGCGTGGTCTACATGGGCGCCGACGACATCCAGCGCCAGTCGCCCAACGTCTACCGCATGCGGCTGCTGGGGGCCCGGGTGGTGGCGGTACACTCGGGCTCGCGCACCCTCAAGGATGCGCTGAACGAGGCCATGCGCGACTGGGTCACCAACGTGGACAACACCTTCTACATCATCGGCACGGTGGCCGGCCCCCATCCCTACCCGGCGATGGTGCGCGACTTCCAGTCGGTGATCGGCCGCGAGGCCCGCGCCCAGGCCCAGGCGATGACCGGGCGGCTGCCCGATGCCCTGGTGGCCTGCGTGGGCGGCGGTTCCAATGCCATCGGCCTGTTCCATCCCTTCCTGGATGATGGGGAGGTGGCCATGTACGGCGTGGAGGCGGCCGGCGACGGCATCGAGACCGGGCGCCACTCGGCCCCGCTCTGCGCCGGACGCCCCGGGGTGCTGCACGGCAACCGCACCTACCTCATGGAGGACAGTGACGGACAGATCACCGAGACCCACTCCATCTCCGCGGGACTCGACTATCCCGGCGTGGGGCCCGAGCATGCCTGGCTGAAGGACGCCGGGCGGGTGAACTACGTCTCCGTGACCGACACCGAGGCGCTGGAGGCTTTCCATGCGCTGACCCGGACCGAGGGCATCATTCCGGCCCTCGAGTCCAGCCATGCGCTGGCCTACGCCATGAAGCTCGCGCCCACGCTGGACCGGGAGCAGAGCATCGTCATCAATCTCTCCGGCCGTGGCGACAAGGACATCAACACCATCGCCACCATCGAGGGCATCCACATCTGAACCCGGCCCCACGATCACCAGGAACCAGCGAACACATGAGCAGAATCGGCAAGCGCTTCGAGACCCTGCGGGCGCAGGGCCGCAAGGCACTGATCCCCTACATCACCGCCGGCGATCCGGAACCGTCCGTGACCGTGCCGCTGATGCACGCGCTGGTGGAGGCGGGCGCGGACATCCTCGAGCTGGGCGTGCCCTTCTCCGATCCCATGGCCGACGGCCCCGCCATCCAGGCCGCCTGCGAGCGGGCGCTCAAGCACCATGTGAGCCTGCACGATGTGCTGGACATGGTGCGCGCGTTCCGGGAGCGGGACGGGGAGACCCCCGTCGTTCTGATGGGCTATCTCAACCCCATCGAGGCGATGGGATACGCCGCCTTTGCCGAGTCGGCCGCCGCCGCCGGCGTGGACGGCGTGCTGACCGTCGACCTGCCGCCGGAAGAAGCCGGAGAACTGGTGCAGGGACTCCGCAGCCGTGAGCTCGATCCCATCTTCCTGGTCGCGCCCACCACCACCGATGCGCGCATGGATCGCATCTGCACGGCCGCCAGCGGCTTCATCTACTACGTTTCACTGAAGGGCGTGACCGGTTCCAGGACCCTGGATGTCGGCTCGGTGACCGCCATGCTGGAGCGGCTCCGCAACCATACCGACCTGCCCATCGGCGTGGGCTTCGGCATCCGTGATGCCGAGTCGGCCGCCGCCGTGGCCCGGGTGGCCGACGCGGTGGTGGTGGGCTCGGTGCTGGTCAACAAGCTGGGCGAGCTGGCCGCGGAGCCCGAGCGCATCAACGCTGAGGTCCCGGCCCTGCTGCGGCCCCTGCGCCAGGCCATGGATCGCGTTACTGGGCAGTGACTGAATTCATTGGAACCACGAAGGACACGAAGCGCACGAAGGGAAAACCGTCCCTATCCTGTTGAACACATGCTTCGTGACCTTCGTGTTCTTCGTGGTTTACAACATGCTGTCCCGCGGATGTTGCGCGGGAGTTCGGGTTGGGGTGAGGTGTCATGAGCTGGTTCGAGAAACTGTTGCCGTCGAAGATCCGCACCGAGGCGGGGAGCAAGAAGAAGGCCGTGCCCGAGGGGCTGTGGTCAAAGTGCGGCTCCTGCGGCAGCGTGCTCTACAAGGCGGAGCTGGAGCGCAACCTCGAGGTCTGTCCGAAGTGCAACTTCCACATGCGCATCGGGGCGCGCAGGCGCCTCGACGTGTTCCTGGATCACGGCCCGCGGGAAGAGATCGGCGCCGAACTGGAGCCGATCGACAGCCTCAGGTTCAAGGATTCCAAGAAGTACCGGGACCGCATCCTCACGGCGCAGAAGGCGACCGGCGAGAAGGATGCCCTGGTGGCGATGAAGGGGCGGCTCAAGGGCCAGCCGGTGGTGGCGGCCGCCTTCGAGTTCGGTTTCATGGGCGGTTCCATGGGTTCGGTGGTGGGGGAGCGGTTCGCCCGCGCGGCCCGGGTGAGCCTGAATGAGGGCATCCCCCTCATCAGTTTCTCCGCCAGCGGCGGCGCGCGCATGCAGGAAGCCATCCTGTCGCTGATGCAGATGGCCAAGACCAGCGCCGCGCTGGCGCTGCTGCGCGAGCGGGGAATTCCCTACATCTCGGTGCTGACCGATCCCACCACCGGCGGCGTCTCCGCCAGCCTGGCGACGCTGGGAGACCTCAACGTCGCCGAGCCCAACGCACTCATCGGCTTCGCCGGCCCGCGCGTCATCGAGCAGACGGTCCGCGAAACCCTGCCGGAGGGTTTCCAGCGCAGCGAGTTCCTGCTCGAGCACGGCCTCATCGACATGATCGTGGATCGGCGCGAGCTCCGCGATCGCCTGGGCGCCGTCCTGGCCATGCTCACCGAGCGGACCCATCCGCCGGTGGAGGCCGAGGAGGTGAAGGTGGAACAGCCGAAGCGGGAATCCGCGGCCCCTGACGATGCGTCGGACCCGGACGGCGAGGGGAACGCCTGACGATGGCCGCACGGTTCTGCCATGACCGCGGGACAACGACCGACGTGATGCCGTTTCCGTGGCGATGAACTCCGCCCGCGGACTGCGGGAATGGCTGGAGCGCCTGGAGCGGCTGCATCCGCGGGAAATCGAACTGGGGCTCGAGCGGGTCGGCGAGGTATGGCGGCGGCTCGGGCCGGCGCAGGTTCCATTCGTCACCGTGACGGTGGGCGGCACCAACGGCAAGGGCTCGGTGGTCCGGCTCATGGAGTCGGTGCTGCTGGCTGCCGGGCGCCGTGTCGGCGCCTACACCTCCCCCCACCTGCTGCGTTACAACGAGCGGATCCGCATCGGCGGCACGGAAGTGCCGGACGATGCGCTCTGCGCGGCCTTCGAGCGGGTGGAATCCGCCCGCGGCGAAACCTCGCTCACCTATTTCGAGTTCGGCACCCTGGCGGCGCTGGATCTGTTCGTGCGCGCCGGCGTGGAGGTCGCGGTGCTCGAGGTGGGGCTTGGCGGGCGCCTGGACGCGGTCAATCTCGTCGAACCGGACGTGGCGGTGGTCACCAGCGTGGATATCGACCATACGGACTGGCTGGGCGAGACGCGCGAGGCCATTGGCCGGGAAAAGGCCGGAATATTCCGTGCCGGACGCCCGGCGGTGTGCGGCGATCCCGAACCACCCGCCAGCCTGCTCGCCCACGCCCGTGCGACCGGCGCCCGGCTCTACCGGGCCGGAGCCCATTTCCGCTTTCGGGAAACGGGCCGGGACTGGTCCTGGAATGCGGGCGAGATTCAGCTCACCGGCCTGCCCCGTCCCCGCCTCGAGCTGCAGAACGCAGCCACCGCGCTGATGGCGCTCGCCTGCCTGCCCGAACGGGTCGTCGTGAGCGAAGAGGCGGTGCGCCAGGGGCTGACGGACACCAGCCTGCCGGGTCGCTTCCAGGTCATCGACGGCGAAGTCCCCGTGATCCTGGATGTGGCCCACAATCCGGCCGCGGCCACCCGGCTGGCCGAACGGCTGGCCGCGACGGACTGCGATGGACGCACCCTGGCGGTGGTGGCGATGCTTGCCGACAAGGATGGCTGCGGCACCCTTGGCGCTCTCACGGATCGAATCGACGCGTGGTTTCCCGCCGGGCTGGAGGGAGCGCGCGGGGCACCGGCCAGCCGTCTCGAGGATTGCCTCTCGACGCTCGGTGCGGAAGTGAGCGGCGGCCACCCGCATGTGGCCGACGCCCTCGACGCGGCCCTGGCGGACGCCCGTCCCGGGGATCGGGTGCTGGTGTTCGGATCTTTCCGCACCGTGGCGGAAGCCATGGAGAGAATCCTATAATGGCCTGAAGGGCTGGAAGCCTTCCGGCAGGAGAGGGGAGACTGTGGACAGGGGACTGAAACAGCGGTTGGTCGGAGCTGCGGTGCTGGTGGCCCTCGGGGTCATCTTCATTCCGATGATCCTGGACGGTCCGGGCCCGGACCGGGTGACTGTCCAGTCCGACATTCCGCCCAAGCCCGAGGGTGGGTTCGCCTCCCGGGTGCAGCCGCTGCGCGAGGCGCCCAGCGTGCCGGAGCGTCCCATGGTGCCCCCGCTGCCCAGTGAACCGCCGGCGGCCCCTCCCGAGCCCGCACCGGCCCCGGAACCGGTTCCCACTCCCACAGCGGCCCCGGAACCCGCCCCCGAGCCCGAGCCGGCTCCCAGTCCCGCACCCAAGCCGGCACCCAAGCCGGCGCCCAAGCCGGCGCCCAAGCCGGCGCCCAAACCGGCGCCCGCGCCGGAACCGGCAGCAAAGCCGCCTGCCGCCCCGGGTTCGCAGGCCGGCGGGGAGGTCACCGCCTGGGCGGTCCAGGTGGGCAGCTTCTCCAGCGCCGACAACGCCCAGGCGCTCCGGGATCGCCTCAAGGCGGCCGGTTTCACCGCCTTCACCGAGCCCGGCCGCAGCGCCGACGGCAGCGCCTTCACCCGGGTCTTCGTGGGACCCGAGATCCAGCGGGAGAAGGCCGACGCCCTGGCCGCACGCCTGCAGCAGTCCCAGGGCCTCAAGGCCCTCGTCGTCCGCTACCCCTGAAGATCGAGTCAACCGCAGATTGACGTGGATTGACGTTAATGTTGCCTTCACAGTCACTTCCGCGGTTGCGACCGTCCATATGCTCCAGCCGAACGTCCGGATTGCCAAGGCGGGAATCACCGGCACGGTGACGCATACCCGCCATGCCTGTAACGACAATCACCGTAAATCGACGCCAATCTGCGGTTTGTAAGCTTTTCCGAACACCTCTCCGTTGCAGACATTGTGTTTTGGGCCTGAGCCGGGGTCTGCTACAATTCGCACCTTTCCTGTTCCGGGCGACGGTTGTCTGCGCTACGCATGAACTGGGTCGATTTCGTCATTCTCGGCATCCTGCTGGTTTCCACGCTCATCAGCCTGGTGCGTGGATTCGCCCGCGAGGCGCTTTCCCTGCTGGTGTGGGCCGCGGCCTTCTGGGTCGCCATCACCTATTCCGAGAGCCTGGAAGCGCTGTTCGTCGATCACATCAACACCCCGTCCGTACGCCTGGCCCTGGCTTTCTTCGCACTGTTCCTCGCCACGCTGGTGGCCGGGGGACTGGTCAACTTCCTCATCGGCCAGCTGGTGGACAAGACGGGGCTGAGCGGAACCGATCGCGTTCTCGGCATGGTCTTCGGGGCGGCGCGCGGCGTGGCGGTGGTGGCGCTGCTGGTGCTGCTGGCCGGCCTCACGCCGCTGCCGCAGGATCCCTGGTGGCAGGACTCGATGCTCCTGCCGCACTTCCAGATGCTCGCCATCTGGATCCGTGAGTTCCTGCCGCCGGACATCGGCGGCAACATCGTATTCGGCTGATTCCCGGTGTCCGGCGGTTCCGCTTCCGGCCTGTCCGCGGGGCCGTGATTCAGCCGCTGTCCACACAGCCGGACAGTCCGTCGTTTCCGTGCCGATGCGAGCCGTGTCGGGGCGAACGGTTCCCGCCGAATGCGGCATCCAACACGGCGCAGTACACTATGGTTTATGAGCCAGCACGAGGGTTGTTGTCATGTGTGGCATAGTCGGCATCGTCGCCAAGACCAACGTCAACCAGTCCATCTACGACGCACTCACGGTACTGCAGCACCGTGGACAGGATGCGGCGGGTATCGTCACCAGCGACGAGGGTCGTCTGCACCTGCGCAAGGACAACGGGCTGGTGAAGGATGTCTTTCATACCCGGCACATGATCAAGCTGAAGGGTTTCATGGGCATCGGCCATGTGCGCTATCCCACTGCCGGTCACTCCACCTCGGCGGAGGCGCAGCCCTTCTACGTCAACTCCCCCTACGGCATCACCCTGGCCCACAACGGCAATCTCACCAATGCCGATGAGCTGAAGCGGGAGCTGTTCGCGTCCGACCTGCGTCACATCAACACCGGTTCAGATTCCGAGGTACTGCTCAACATCCTGGCCCATGAGCTGCAGCAGCTGGGCAAGATGCGCATCGACGAGAACGACATCTTCGCGGCGGTGGCCGGCGTGCACCGCCGCTGCAAGGGGGGCTATGCGGCGGTGGCCATGATCACCGGCTACGGCATCGTCGCCTTCCGCGACCCTCACGGTATCCGTCCGGTGGTGTTCGGCGTGCGCGAGACCAGCAACGGTCCCGAGTGCATGGTGGCCTCCGAGAGCGTCGCCCTGGACGTGTCCGGCTTCGACCTCATCCGCGACCTGGAGCCGGGCGAGGCGGTATTCATCGATCGCGACGCCAACCTCTATACCCGCCAGTGCGCCGAGAAACCGGTCACCTCGCCCTGCATCTTCGAGCTGGTCTATCTGGCCCGCCCCGATTCAATCATGGACCGCATCTCGGTCTACAAGGCGCGGATGCGCATGGGCGAGACCCTCGCGGAGAAGATCCTGCGGGAGTGGCCGGACCACGATATCGACGTGGTGATTCCGATCCCGGACACCAGCCGTACCGGCGCACTGGAACTGGCGAACATCCTCGGCATCAAGTACCGGGAAGGCTTCGTGAAGAACCGCTACATCGGGCGCACCTTCATCATGCCCGGACAGAAGATGCGCAAGAAGTCGGTGCGCCAGAAGCTCAACGCCATCGACATGGAGTTCCGCGGCAAGAACGTACTGCTCATCGACGATTCCATCGTCCGCGGCACCACCTCGCAGCAGATCATCCAGATGGCCCGCGAGGCGGGCGCGAACAAGGTCTATTTCGCCTCGGCCGCGCCCCCCGTCCGCTATCCCAACGTCTACGGCATCGACATGCCCAGTGCCAACGAGCTGGTGGCCCACGGCCGCACGGTGGAGCAGGTGCGCGAGCTCATCGGCGCCGACCGGCTCATCTTCCAGGAGCTGGAGGATCTCATCGCCGCGGCGCGGGAGGGGAATCCCCGGATCGATAACTTCGACTGCTCGGTCTTCGACGGCCGCTACGTCACCGGGGACGTGGACGAGGCCTACCTGAACGCCCTGGAGGAACGACGCAACGACGCGGCCAAGGAGGCCGCCGACGGCAAGGAAGGTGCACCCGACATCCTCGATCTCCGCAACAGTGCCTGAGCCGATGACCACGGAAGAGAAACGCGACACCGACCAGGAACCGTTCGGCTTCGACACCCTGGCGGTGCGCGCCGGCCAGCTGCGCACCGCCGAGGGCGAGCACTCCGAGCCGATCTTCACCACCTCCAGCTTCGTCTTCGCGAGCGCCGCGGAAGCGGCGGCCCGCTTTGCCGGCGAGAGCCCCGGCAATATCTACTCCCGCTTCACCAACCCCACGGTGCGCATGTTCGAGGAGCGCCTCGCCGCCCTGGAGGGCGCCGAGGCCTGCGTCGCCACCGCCTCGGGCATGGCGGCCATCCTCAGCAGCTGTCTCGCCCTGCTGCGGGGCGGTGATCACATCGTCGCCTCCCGCAGCCTGTTCGGCAGCACCGTGAGCCTGTTCGGCAACTATCTCTCCCGCTTCGGCGTGGAGACCACGTTCGTGGCGCTCACCGATCTCTCCGCCTGGGAGGCGGCCATCGGGCCCCGGACGCGGATGCTGTTCGTGGAGACCCCGTCCAATCCGCTGACCGAGGTGGCCGACATCGCGGCGCTGGCGGCGCTGGCGCACGACCGCGGCTGCCTGCTGGTGGTGGACAACTGCTTCTGCACGCCGGCGCTGCAGCGCCCGCTGGAACTGGGCGCGGACCTGGTGGTCCACTCCAGCACCAAGTACCTGGACGGACAGGGGCGCTGTGTGGGCGGAGCGGTGGCCGGGCGGCGCGAACTCACCGACGAGGTATTCGGATTCCTGCGCACCGCCGGTCCCACCATGAGCCCCTTCAACGCCTGGGTGTTCCTCAAGGGGCTGGAGACATTGCGCCTGCGCATGGACGCCCACTCCGCCGCCGCGCTTTCGCTCGCCGGCTGGCTCGAGGCCCAGCCCCGCGTGGCCCGGGTCCACTATCCCGGCCTGGCCTCCCACCCCCAGCACGGGCTGGCGGCGCGCCAGCAGCGCGCCTTCGGCGGCATCATCTCCTTCGAGGTGGAAGGCGGGCGCGAGGCGGCCTGGCGTCTCATCGACGCGACCCGGGTGCTCTCCATCACCGCCAACCTCGGCGACGTGAAGAGCACCATCACCCATCCCGCCACCACCACCCACGCCCGCGTCTCCCCCGAGGCCCGCGCCGCCGCCGGCATCGGCGAGGGACTCCTCCGCATCGCCGTCGGCCTCGAGGATCTCGATGATCTCAAGGCCGACCTCGCCCGCGGGTTGTAGAAGATCTGAATAGACAGGATTTACAGGATTGACAGGATTAGAGAGAAAGGCCTGTTTATCCGCTAATTACGCCGATTTCGCAGATTCGATAAAAACAGAATAGCCACGGAGTGCCGAACTTCATGGCCATTCGCGTCGGCCATCCGGCTCTGAGCTATTGCATCTGCCGAGCACGGATCAATCCAATACCCGGTAAATCCTGTCCATCCTGTAAATCCTGTCTATTCAATCTTTAGCTCTGTCCCCCCAGGCCGGTGAAGAACTCCCGGCGCGAGACTTCCTTCTGCCAGCGGCACTCGCGCTGTTTTTCGGCGGCGAAGCGGTCGCGGCGGGCGATCACCTCGCGCCAGGCGGCGAAGGCGGCGTCGGCGTCGGGGTAGGGGGAGAGGTTGAGGATGAGGGGCTGCAGGAGGTGGTGGCCTAGTTCCGGGTGGTGGTTCAGGTGGGCCGTCTGGGTGGCGTTGAGGACAGGAAACACCATCCGGGGTCCCAGAACGACCGGCTCGGAACCACCGCGTTCGGCGGCGTTCCAGCCGGCGGGCAGGGTCAGCCCCGGGTCGGTATCCCGGAGCCAGACCCGGGCCAGCATCCAGGGGGTGAGGACCAGCGCCACGCCCCAGCCCTCGAGGCGGCGCCAGGCGCGGACCTCGATCGCCAGCGCATGGTTGACGGCGGGATCGTCCCGGTAATGGGCGTGGTAGAGATCGGACTGCGCCGCCGCCAGGGCCGCGCAGGCGGCTTCCCCCGTTCCGGTCAGGGTGACGGGGCATCGCTCCCAGGTGCTGTCAGGCATGGCTTTCTCCACTGAACAGACGTTGCAGCCGGGCACCCACGGCCCGGTAGAGCTGGAGGCGGCTCTCCTGTTCCAGGGTGTCGCCGAAGGCCGGAATCCAGTTCACCAGGTGACCTTCCCACAGCTCCCGCAGCAGGCCGGCCGCATCCGGATCACCGCGTTCGAGCAGGTGGGCGGCGAATTCCAGCGTCGTGCCGAGGTAGTCCGCCGGGAGCCCCGGCGCCGGCGCCAGGCCGGCGCGGCCATAGAGCCCCGCCTGTTCCATGGCCGCGTGCCCATGCAGCTGTCCCTCGCGCCAGGCCGAGGCGAAGGGCGGGCAGGGAGTGCGTGGGAAACCGGAGATGAACAGCCGGGTGTGCTCCGCCTGCCAGTGGGCCAGGGGCTCACGCTCCAGCTCCTCCAGCACCGGCGCCAGCCAGGGCTGGTGCACGGCCAGCCCGCGCACCGCCTCCAGGGACTCCTCGGCCGGTGCCGCCAGCAGCAGGGCCAGGGCCCGCAGCTCCGCGGGTGGTGGGCGTTTCACCATGGGCGGGCGTAGACCCCGGCGGCGAGGAAATAGTGGCGCAGCAGGTAGCCGCCCACCAGCACCAGTACCGAGGCGGTGACGATGGGCATGCGGCTGCCCCAGCCGCGCAGCACCCCCTTCAGCTCCAGCGCGAAGGGCACCAGCAGGCCGAAGCCGATGAAGCCCACCAGCCAGCCCCAGTCGTTCCAGAGCAGTTCGAAGGAGCGGTAGAGGGACTCGGAGCCGGCCCGCATGTAGTGGAAGAAGCTGAACAGGATCACCAGCTCGGCGGCGATGAGCATGAGATCGATCCGTTCGTAGAAGACCCGCAGGCCGTGGTCCTCCTCGCGCCGGACCACCACGTGCAGCACCAGCAGCAGGTAGGCCATGGCGGTGGAGAAGGCCGACACGGTGAACAGCAGCGGCACGCCGGGGTTGTGCCACAGCGCCACGGCCGGGAAGGACTGCAGCAGCAGGCCGGTGTAGACGGCGGTGCCGATGCCGTTGATGGTGGCCAGCCAGCCCACCACCTTGTGGTAGCGCTCGCAGCAGCGGGCCAGGGCGGCGATCCAGCGCAGCCTCAGCAGCGCGCCGACGAGCGGCAGGCGCAGGAAGGCCTCGGAGCGGGCCATGTAGGGCAGCGCGTAGAGCACCCCCCACCACATCATCCAGATGATGAACTGGGTGCCCCAGGCGATCCATGCATCCGGCTTGCGGAACAGGACCAGGGGATTGATGACGCTGAACACCGCCACGTGGTCCAGCAGGTGGAAGAACAGCATGGCGGAGCCCAGCCCCAGCATCACCACGCCGGAGATGGCGCCCCACATCACCAGGCAGGGGTGGCGCTTGAGGTAGAGATCGGTGAGGAAGGTGACCGTGAGTGTCGCGGCCCCGAGCCCGCCGAGGTAGAGATATACGGCGATCCACCAGGTCCAGTAGTCCTGGGTGGCATAGGTCATGGTGACGTCCATCTCAACCCCTCCGCTTCAGGTCGCCGATGTAGTAGACGTTGGGACGGGTGCCCAGGTGGGACAGCAGCGGGCGTGCCACGCCGCTGGCCACCAGCCGGGCCACCGGGTCCTCCGGGTCGTGCAGGTCGCCGAACATGCGCGCCGAGCCGACGCAGGTCTGGACGCAGGCGGGCTCCAGACCCTGCTCCACCCGGTGGGCGCAGAAGGTGCACTTGTCCATGCTCGGACGTTCCCGCTCGAGGCTGCCGTAGAAGTCGCGCCCCCGCTCGATGTCAGCAAAGGTCACCTCGTAGCGGGCGTCGTAGGGGCAGGCCATGGCGCAGGCCCGGCAGCCCATGCACAGCTCGTCGTCCACCAGCACGATGCCGTTGTCCAGCTGGTAGGTGGCCCCGGTGGGGCAGACCGTCAGGCAGGGCGGGTTGTCGCAGTGGTTGCACAGGCGCGGGAAGAAGCGCCGGTGGACCTCCTCGGCGGTGCCGATCTCCTTGTCGTGCACGTAGGTGCGCCAGCGGTCCTTCCAGACCGGGGTCTGGTTCTCCATGGCGCAGGCGGCCATGCAGGCGTTGCAGCCCACGCAGGTGTTCAGGTCGATGACCATGGCGTAGCGCGTCATGCCGCACCCCCGCTGTTGTCCAGTTTCTGCACCCGGAGGGTGAACTCCTGGGAACGAAAGCCGCCCACCACCGGCTCCACCCTATAGGGCACCAGCTTGTTGGTGGCGGTGCCGAGCCCGTGACTGCGGCTGAGCGCCGGGTTCTCCGCCCCGAAGGAGGAGTAGATGAACAGCGCGTCGCGGTGCACCAGGCGGGTGATGTAGGCATGCCCGGTGGCGGTCTGGCCGGAGCGGGTATTGGTGAGGCGGATGGGATCGCCGGTGACGATGTCCAGCCGCGCCGCCCGGTCCGGGTGGATCCAGATGCCGGTGTAGGTGCCGCCCTTGAAGCGGTTCACCGCCGCCAGCACCGGGTTGTTGCTGTTGGTGGAGGCGTAGGAGACGGTGGGCGTCTTGCCGTAGGTGAAGTAGAACTCGTCCGCGCCGAGGGGGGCGGCCATGTCGGCATTGTCGCGGCAGCGGGCCGGGATGTGGGTGGCCAGGACGCTGAAATGGGGACCCTCCGCGCCCATGCCGCGCAGGCTGTCGAACAGGCTGCTGTAGTACTCGACCCGGCCGCTGCCGGTGGGCAGGGGCAGGCGGCGGGGCATGGCGGCATGCTCCAGCACCTGCTCCTTCGGCTGCTCCGTGAAGATGCCCCGCTCGCGCAGCACCCGGTCCAGCTCCGCGCTGGTGGTGCCGGCGCGCTCGGCGCTGAGACGGAAGGAGACCTCGCGGCAGGCGTGGGTGAATGGGCTGGGCGCCCCCTCGGCCCGCAGCCGCTCCCAGGCGGCCCGTACCGGCGCGGCCGGCATGCCGGTCATCGCCTCCACCCACTCCAGCAGCCGATCCGGATCGCCGCTCAGGATGCGGGTCATCTCCAGCAGGATGTCCGGTATCTCCTCGGTGTCGAAGAGGGGATCGATGGCGGCATAGCGGGTGGTGAGGGCCAGGTCGTGGTTCACGCCGTTGCCGTAGAGCGTCGGCTCGTCCCGCTCCAGGTAGGTGGAGTTGGGGAGGATGACATCGGCCCAGGCTGCGGTGTCCGAGGGCAGCACGTCGATGGCGATGACCAGCTCCATGTTCTCGTGCCCAAGCACCTCCTTCCAGCGGGTGTCGGGATAGTAGTGGCGCACGGGGTTGGCGGCGTTGAGCATGATCGCGCGGGTGCGGTAGGGTTCGCCCTTCCACTCCACCTTGCCCTCCACCGACTCCTTCAGGCCCACGTCGGCCAGCACCGGAAGCGCCACCCACTCCTCGCCCGCGGCCTTCTGCTGGGCGCTCCAGGCCCAGGCCCAGCCGGGCCGGCCATGGGGGAAGTTCTCGCCCTTCGAGAGCGCCTCGATGACGGTATGGGCGAAGGGCAGGCCGGCCAGCGCCGCGAAGGCGGGACCCGGGTCGTGGCCCGCGGCGCGGGCCTCGAACATGCGCGCGGCCTTGTGGTGGAACTCGCCGCTCATGATCCAGCCGCCGGCCTTGTCGATGCCGCCGGTGAGTCCCTGGATCATCGCCTGCACCCGGCGCAGCATCATCAGGTTGCCGTAGCGGGCGCCGTGCCAGCCCGGATCGACGATGGCCGGGCGCGTGGTGCCGAACTCCCGCGCGATGCGGCGGATGACCTCGGCCGCCACGCCGGTGGTGCGTTCGGCCCACTCCGGCGTGCAGTGGTCGATCTCCTCCACCTGCGCCTGCAGCACGGTCAGCGCGGGCCGCCCATCCAGCGTCAGCCCCGCCGGGGCGGCCAGGGCCGGATAGAAGGCTTCGCCCTCGCTGTCGCGCTCGTTGCTGTTGCTGAACGCCGGCACGCTGCGTACCCGGTCGGTGCCCTCCTGCACTACCTGCGGCCGTCCCTCGGCATCCAGCGCCAGCCGCCACTGGCCCCCGGCATCCCGCTGCATCAGGAACGGCAGGTTGCTGTGCAGGCGCACGAACTGCTCGTCGTAGTAGCCTTTCACCAGCATTTCCCGCAGCATGGCCAGCAGGAAGTCGAGATCGGTGCCGGGGCGGATGGCGACCCATTCGTCGGCCTTGGCGGCGGTCTCGGAGAGGCGCGAGTCCAGCGCCACCACGCGCGCACCGTTCTTCTTGCCCTGGGCGAAGCGCACCATGCGGCAGGTGGAGACCGCGCCGATGGAGGCATTGTTGGCCACCAGCAGGATGTAGCGGGCGTTGTCGTAGTCCGGCAGCACCTCGTCATGGATGTTGAAGTTGCCGGTCACCGTGTCGGTGCCCAGGTGGCCGGTGGCCACGCAGTGCTGCATGGGCGAGGCGATGATGTTGGGGATGCCGTTGGCCATGGCGAAGGGCACCGCCCAGTTCATGTAGAAGATGCAGGAGGTCCAGCCGCCCACCAGGGTCCACTCCCAGGGGCGGATGTCGGCCTCCCGGGTGCGCCGCTCGATATAGGCCCAGGCCTCTTCCCAGGTGGCGCTGCGGAAGGCGTTCTCGCCCCGACGGCTGCCCTCGACCCGGATCAGCGGGGTCTTGATGCGGTCACTGTCGTAGGTCTGGCGCAGTCCCGACTGGCCGCGGGAGCAGATCTTGCCCCGGTTGAGGGTGGAGTGGGGGTTGCCGTCGAGCTTGACGATGCGCTTCACCCCGTCCTGTTCACGGGTGGTGACGCGGATGTTGCAGAGCGACGAGCAGAAATTGCAGATACTGTAGCTGTGGGATTCGCCGGCATCGGCAGCGGGTGCGGCATCGCGCCCGAGCAGCTCCAGGGGCTGGAGCAGGCCCAGGCCGGCGGCGCCGGCCCCGGTGGTCTGCAGAAATGCACGCCGGGTCAGCCGTGGAAACTTCCAGGCCATCAACCATCTCCTCATGGGAAGAGGTGACACATGCCGGAACCGTTATCGGCCCGGCCCTGAAGTCCATCGGCGTCCCCGGTACAGGGTCGTTATGCCCTGCGGATTTTATGTTTTCGGGGCCAGTGGGTCGGCACGGGATGCTTTTCCACACTGAAGGCATGGGTTATACCGGGCCGGGAGCCGGGAATCAAACAAAACTTTAATAATGCCGCCATAAAAAGTAGATTATTAACAAACACTTATGGACATATGTCAGAATTTACGTATCGTTGCAGCGCAACATGCCGCCCGACCTGGAAAAATATCCATGGGTGGCGCGATTCCGCTCCCCGGCGGTTTGGCCACAGGCGCGGCAGTCCCGTGAACATTCCATCGCGCCAGCTGTTGCTGCGCTGCTATCGGAGCGCACTGGAGGCCGTCGCGGGAGAGCGTTGCGTGGCGGATGCGCTCGGTCGTCTCCGGCTTGCCGGGCCGCTGTGGCTGGTGGCCATCGGCAAGGCGGCGCCGGCCATGGCCCGGGGCGCCCGGGCGGCCCTGGGGGAGGGCATCGTGGCGGGGCTGGTGATCACCAAGCGCGGCCATTGCGAGCCGCTGCCCTGGCCCTGCCTCGAGGGCGGTCATCCGCTGCCTGACGCGGGCAGCCTGGCGGCGGGCGAGCGCCTGCTGGCGTTCCTGCGCGAGGCGCCCGGGGATGCCCGCTTTCTCTTCCTCGTCTCCGGGGGCGCCTCGGCGGTGCTGGAGGCGTTGCCGGCGCCGCTGGAGCTGGAGTCGCTGGTGCGGGTGAACGACTGGCTGCTGGGTTCGGGGCTGGATATCCACGCCATGAACCGGGTGCGCAAGTCGCTGTCCCTCATCAAGGGGGGGCGTCTCGCGACCCGCCTGCAGGGGCGGCGGGCCTGGCAGCTGCTGATCTCCGACGTGGCGGGCGACGATCCGGCGGTCATCGGTTCGGGGCCCCTGGTCGCGGATCGCGCCGGAGCGCCGGATCCGGAGGACCTGCCCCCGTGGCTGCGGCCCTGGGTGGGCCTGGCGCCACCGGGTCCGGCGCCCGGGGATCCCGCCTGGGCCTCGGTGGAGACGGTGTTGGCGGCCCGTCTCGAGGATGCTCTCGATGCCGCGGAGCGGACCGCCCGGGAGCTCGGCCTGGCGGTGCACCGGCACCGGGAGTTCGTCGCCGGAGACGCCGCAGCGGCGGGCCGCAGACTGGCCCGGGCCCTGTGTGCCGGGCCGTCGGGGCTGCACCTCTGGGGCGGCGAGACCACCGTGCGCCTGCCGGCCGATCCGGGGCGGGGCGGCCGCTGTCAGCAGCTGGCCCTGGCGGCGGCGGGGGAACTGGCGGGGCGGAAGGGTGTCAGCTTCCTGGCGGCCGGCACCGACGGCAGCGACGGTCCCGGCGAGGATGCCGGCGCCCTGGTGGACGGCGACAGCGTGGCCCGCGGGCGGCTCGAAGGCCTGGACGTCGATGATTGTCTCGCCCGCGCCGATGCCGGCAGCTTCCTGGAGGCGAGCGGCGACCTGTTGCAGACGGGGCCCACCGGAACCAACGTGATGGACCTGATGCTCGGACTGAAGGAATGAGGTTGGCATGAACGATTCGGTACGACCGCCACGGGAGCTGCTGGCCCGGGTCATCGACAGCGTGGGCGAGGTGGTGCTGGGCAAGGAGCGGCAGGTGCGGCTGGCGCTGGTCTGCCTGCTCGCCCGCGGACATCTCCTGATCGAGGACCTGCCCGGCGTCGGCAAGACCACCCTGGCCCATGTATTGGCGCGGGTGCTGGGATTGCGGTTCAACCGCATCCAGTTCACCAGCGATCTGCTGCCGGCGGACATTCTCGGCGTGTCGGTGTTCGAGCGCGAACGCGGCGGCTTCACCTTCCATCCCGGCCCCATCTTCACCCAGCTGGTGCTGGCCGACGAGGTGAACCGCGCCACCCCCAAGACCCAGAGCGCCCTGCTGGAGGCGATGGAGGAGCGGCAGGTGACGGTCGAGGGGGAGACCCGCCCATTGCCGGAGCCCTTCTTCGTCATCGCCACCCAGAACCCGTCCCAGCAGGTGGGAACCTTCCCCCTGCCCGAATCCCAGCTGGACCGGTTCCTGATGCGTATCGGGCTCGGCTACCCCGACGCGCGGGCCGAGCGGGCCCTGCTGGCGGGACGGGATCGCCGGCTGGTGATGGCGGGCCTCGAGCCCTGCCTGGACCCCGGCGCACTGCCCGCCCTGCAGTCCGAGGTGTCAGGGGTGCATGTCTCAGCTGCGCTGCTCGACTATCTCCAGGCGCTGATCGAGCGCAGCCGCACCGATCCGGCGCTGCACTCGGGCCTGTCGCCCCGGGGCGGGCTCGCGCTGCTGCACGCCGCCCGGGGCTGGGCCCTGCTCGCGGGGCGGGAGCATGTGCAGCCGGAGGACGTGCAGGCCGTGTTCGCGGCCGTCGCCGGGCACCGGCTCACCGGTGCCGGGGAGTGGCTGGGCCGTCCGGGAGACATGCTGGCGGCCAGGCTGCTGGACAGCGTGCCCGTTCCCTGAGGAGCGCCGCGCGATGACGGCGACATCCACCGCGATCTACCGCCGGGTGTGGCAGCGCCTGGCCACCCGGCGTCCCCGCGGCGCCGAGGCGGCGATCCTGGATCGCCACCGCATCTATATCCTTCCCACCCGGCAGGGGCTGCTGTTCGGCGCGCTGCTGGTGGTGATGCTGCTCGGGGCCATCAACTACAGCAACAACCTCGCCTTCGTGCTCACCTTCGTGCTGGGCAGCCAGGCGGTCATCTCCATCCTCTACACCTACCGCAATCTCGCCGGCCTGCGCTTGCGGGCCGGCCACCACGGCGAGGTCTTCGCCGGGGGCAGCGCGCGGCTCGCCGTCGTGCTGGAGTCGGATGCCGCCGCCCGGGTGGACGTGACGGTGGCCTGGCGCAAGGCGGAGGAGGGGGCGCGGGTGGATGTGCCGGGCGGGGGCGCGGTGGAAACCCGGCTGGAGCTGCCGGCGCCGCGCCGGGGCTGGCTGCACCCGGGCCGGTTCGTGGTCGCCACGGCCCACCCCCTGGGGCTGTTCCGCGCCTGGTCGTGGGTGGAGCTGGACCTGCGGGTCCTGGTCTATCCGCGGCCTCTCGCCGGACCGGCGAGCGGTGCCGGCGGGGTGGACAGTCCCGGGGGGACGGAGGGCGCGGCGGTGGACGGCCACGAGGATTTCGCCAACCTGCGCGCCTTCCGGACCGGGGACTCCCCCCGTCACGTGGCCTGGAAGGCGGTGGCCCGGGGCCAGCCGCTCCACACCAAGCAGTTCGAGGAGCGGGCGGAGGAGACCCTCTGGCTCGACTACGAGGCCCTCGCCGGGCTGGACGGCGAGGCGCGCCTGTCGCGGCTCGCCGCGCGGGTGACGGAGCTGGCCGCCGCCGGCGCCACCTGGGGGCTGCGCCTGCCCGGGCGCGAACTGGGGCCCGACCGCGGCGCGGGACACCGCCGCGCCTGCCTGGAGGCGCTGGCCCTGTTCGGCGCGGCCCCGTGAAACCCTGGCGCCCCGGCCCCCGCGTCCTCGCCTGGCTGGCGGCGGCACTGGCCACGGTGCTCCTTCCCCATGTGCTGCACCTGCCGCCCTGGGTCCTGCTGCTGTCGCTCGGCGGGGTGGCGTGGTACGGCTGGGCGGCGTTGGGCGATCACCGCCTGCCGCCGGCCTGGCTGCGGGCGATCCTGGCGCTGGGCGCCGCCGCCGCGGTCTACGCCACCCAGCACACCCTGTTCGGGCGCGATGCGGGCGTCTCCCTGCTGGTGGTCATGGCGGGCCTGAAGCTGCTGGAGCTGCGCTCGCGCCGGGACGCGATGCTGGTGATCTTCCTGGCCTACTTTCTCATCGTCACCCAGTTCCTCTTCTCCCAGGAAATCCCCATGGCGGCCTACCTGTTCGCCGCGGTGTTCATGGTGACCGGGGCCCTGGTGGCGCTGAACCGGGAGGGGCGTTCCGGCGATCCCTGGGAACCCGCCCGCGTCGCCGGCCGGCTGCTGCTGCAGGCGCTCCCGCTGATGCTGGTGCTGTTCCTGCTCTTTCCCCGGGTGCCGGGTCCGCTCTGGTCGCTGCCGCGGGACGCCCACGGCGGCCAGACCGGGCTGAGCGATCGCATGGAGCCGGGCAGCATCAGCCGGCTGAGCCAGTCCGACGCGGTGGCGTTCCGGGTGGCCTTCGAGGGCGCCGCACCGCCACCGGGCGAGCGCTACTGGCGCGGTCCCGTGCTGTGGAGCTACGACGGCCGCGCCTGGACCCCGGGCTGGATCTCCAGCCGTGGCGCCAGCGGGGATGAACTGCAGCCCCTGGGCGGGGCGGTGAGTTACACCCTGACCCTCGAGCCGCACAATCAGCCCTGGCTGCTGGCGCTCGATGTCCCGGCCGCGGCGCCGGAGCGGGCGCGGCTGACCGCCGACCTGCGCCTGCAGAGCCGGCGTCCCGTCACCGAACGTCTCCGCTACCGGGCCACCTCCTACACCGAGTACCGCGCCGGGACGCGCCTGCTCGTCCTCGAGCGGGCCATGGCCCTGCGCCTGCCGGAGTCCGGGGATCCCCGGACCCGGGCGCTGGCGCGGGAGCTGCGCTCGGCCTCCAGCAACGATCCGGACCTGGTGCGGCGGGCCCTGGCCCGGTTCCGCGAGCAGCCCTTCGTCTATACCCTGACCCCGCCGCTGCTGGGGCAGGATCCGGTGGACGGCTTCCTGTTCGAGACCCGGCGCGGATTCTGCGAACACTACGCGGGCGCCTTCGTGTTCCTGATGCGGGCGGCGGGAATCCCGGCCCGGGTGGTGACCGGTTACCTGGGCGGGGAGGCCAACACCCTGTCCGACTACTACATCGTGCGCCAGTCCGACGCCCATGCCTGGGCGGAGGTCTGGCTGCCGGAGCAGGGCTGGGTGCGGGTGGATCCCACCGCCGCCGTCGCTCCCCAGCGGGTGGAGAGAGGGCTCCAGGCCGCCGTCGCGGAAGGCGAGCCGCTGCCGGTGTTCCGGCGTACCGATCAGCAGTGGCTGCGGGATCTGCGCCTGGCGTGGGACACCCTGAACAGCCGCTGGAACGCCTACGTCCTCGGCTACGGCCCGGAGCTGCAGCGCGATTTCCTGGCCCTGCTGGGCCTGGCCGGCCTGGGCTGGCTCGGCCTGGGACTGGCCGGCATCGCCGGCGCGGGGATACTGGTCCTGCTCATCTCCCTGTGGCTGCTGCGCCGCGGCGATGGGGTTCGCGATCCCGTGGTGCGGAGCTACGCCCGCTTCTGCGCCAGGCTGGCCCGGGCGGGACTGGCCCGGGAGACCGGCGAGGCCCCGCGCACCTTCGCCGGGCGGGTGGCGCAGGCGCGTCCCGACCTGGCGGAACCCGTCGCCCGGATCACGAGCCTGTACGAGTCCCTGCGCTACGGCCCCCGGCCCACGGAAGCGGCCGCCCGCGAGCTGAAGCGCCTGGTGCGGATGTTCCGCGTTTCCGGGTTACCGGAACGATAAAAAGAAAAATAGACAGGATTGACAGGATTGACAGGATTAACAGGATCAAAGAAAAACCTGTTTTAACCGCAGATTACGCAGATTACGCAGATTTAAATAAAACAAACAGTCACGTAGTGCTGGCCCGGAACCAGTTCGTGACTGCCGTCCGGGCCACGGTTCTGCCCCTCAAGCACGTAGAACAACTTATTACCTGATACTTAATGCTACATCCTGTTAATCCTGAAAAATCCTGTAAATCCTGTCCAATAATCCTTTGACTCTTGCGAATATGCATCCGGAACGCAATCTGCACGAAGCGGCATATGCCTGTCTGATGGAGCCCGGGGTGGCGGAGAAGTGCGCCGCGACACGGGCGCTGGCGGCGGCTTGGAACAGCGGGCTGTTGGGGCTGGAAGGCGCGGAGCCGGCGGTGACCATCGCTGCGCCCGGGCGCCCGGACCGCCCGGTGCTGGTCTCCCCCCGCCGGTTGCGCCGGCGCGGTCACGGCACGCTGGAAGGCCGCGCCATCCTCCTGCATGCCGTGGCCCATATCGAGTTCAATGCCATCAACCTGGCGCTGGACGCGGTCTACCGCTTCCGGGATCTGCCGCGCGGCTTCTACGACGACTGGGTCCGGGTGGCGGCGGAGGAGGTCTACCACTTCGGCCTGGTGTCGGCGCACCTCGAGTCGCTGGGCTATGCCTATGGGGACTTCCCGGCCCATGACGGGCTGTGGGAGACGGCGCGGGCCACCGCCCATGATCCCCTGGTGCGCATGGCCCTCGTGCCGCGGGTGCTGGAGGCCCGCGGCCTGGACGTGAACCCGGCCATGCGCGCCCGCCTGGCCGGGGCGGGCGACGGGGAGGCGGCGGCGATTCTCGACATCATCCTGCGTGACGAAGTGGGCCACGTGGCCGCCGGCAACCGCTGGTTCCATCACCTCTGCCGGGAGCGCGGCCTCGACCCCTGGGCCACCTTCGCCGGACTCGTCCGCCGCCACCTCAAGGGCGGCCTGCGCGGCCCCTTCCTGCGCGAACACCGCCTCGCCGCCGGCTTCACCGAGGCCGAGTTGGAGGCGCTTGAGCAGCTGGCTGAAGAAAAAGATTGAAATAGACAGGATTTACAGGATTAACGGGATTTTTATTGTAGCCCGGATTATTCTCGCCAAGACGCCAAGACGCCAAGACGCCAAGACGCCAAGGATAAAATGATCAAGACCATATGAATGGAGCATCAAGCATGGTCTCGTACGAGGGCCACTGCAGTATAAGACCGTTAATCCCTTCTTTTCCTGGCGTTCTTGGCGTCTTGGCGAGAGATTTATGAAATGTTGGGGTTAGGTTTCAGGTACTAAGCAGGTGCGGAGGCATGGACCGGAAGCCGGGATGGCCGTGGCACTGAATATCCGCAGCAGCCAATTGTATTATTTCAATCTGCGTAATCTGCGTAATCTGCGGTCAAAACAGGGTTGTCTTTGAACCTGTCAATCCTGTCCATTAAACAATCCTTCCCCCGCTGACCACGTCGCGCAGGCGGCAACCGTCGGCGTCGCAGACCAGCACGCTGCCGCGGTCGTCGCGCCAGTCGCCGAGGACGATGCGTTCGGCGTCGGGGGCGATTTCGGGCAGGGGATGGATGCCGGGACGGTGGGTGTGGCCGTGGATGAGGCGGCGGGCGCCGTGTTCGCGCAGGGCGGCGAGCACGGCGTCCGGGGCGGCGTCCATGGCGGCGTAGTCCTTCGCCGTGGTGGCGATCTGGCTCTCGGCGCGCAGGTTGGCGGCGATGGCCCGGCGTTCCGCCAGGGAGCGGCCGAGCATGGCGGCCTTCCACTCGGGCCGGGTCACCTGGGCGCGGAAGGCGAGGTACTCGGTGTCGCCGGTGCAGAGCAGGTCGCCGTGCATGAGCAGGGTGGGGACCCCGTCGAGGTCGATGACGACGTGCTCGGGCAGCAGCGAGCAGCCGGTGGCGGCGGCGAAGTCCCCGCCGAGGAGGAAGTCGCGGTTGCCGTGCTGGACCTGGACCGGGACGCCGCCGGCGACGAGGCGGCGCAGGGCGGCGGTGACCTCGGCCGCCAGGGGGGAGTCGTCGTCGTCCCCGACCCAGGCCTCGAACAGGTCGCCGAGGATGTAGAGGGAATCGCCCCGGCGGGCGTCGCCGGCGAGAAATTCCAGCAGCAGCCGGGTGAGCGCCGGGCGGGCCGGTTCCAGGTGCAGGTCGGCGATGAACAGAACGGCCATTGCGCGGGCTACTCCGCGCTGTCGACCACGCTGGCCCGCTCGATCACCACCGCCTCCAGGGGGGCGTCCCTGGGGAAGGGACCGCCGGCGCCGGTGGCCACGGCGCGGATCCGGTCCACGGTCTCCATCCCCTCGACCACGCGGCCGAAGACGCAGTAGCCCCAGCCGCGGGGAGTCGGTGCGGTGTGATCGAGGAAGGTGTTGTCCTTCACGTTGATGAAGAACTGGGCGGTGGCGGAGTGGGGGTCGCCGGTGCGGGCCATGGCGATGGTTCCGCGCAGGTTCTGCAGGCCGTTGTCCGCCTCGTTGCGGATGGGCGCCCGGGTTTCCCGGCGCTCGTAGTCCGCGCTGAAGCCCCCGCCCTGGATCATGAAATCCTCGATGACGCGATGGAAGAGCGTCCCGTCGTAGAAGCCGTCCCGGACATAGGCGAGGAAGTTCTCCACCGTGGCGGGCGCCTTTGCGGCATCGAGCTCCAGGACGATGTCGCCGAGGCTGGTCTGGAGCTTCACCCGCGGGGCGTCCGCGGCCGCGGCGGTGAACGCGCCACCGGCAAGCAGCGGCAAGAGCAGCAGGACGGTGAGCAGATGACGGCGTGTGGGCATGACGCTTCCTCCGGTTGTCCGATGGGCAGGGATGATACGACCATCACTCCAGGCGGATAAAGGTAAAAAAAACGGATTAACCGCAGATTCGCGTTGATTGGCGTGGATTTTCTGGCCCGGTATAAGGGGGGCCACCGTTGCCCATGCATGTCGCCATGATGTGGGCAGACGGACAAGGCACCACTGGTCCCGTGGGCGCCATGGGGGGCCTTCCTTCCGTCACCTGTCCCACGATGGACACCTGGATATCCGGATCCGACACGCAATTCACGAGAATCAACGCAAATCTGCGGTTAACACGGCCTTTCATTCACCATCCGAGGTGGCCTTGAAGGGTTGGGGGGCGGTAACATTCGCTGCCTATGGCCGACCACGCTCCCGTCACCCGCTTCGCACCCAGTCCCACCGGGCACATGCACCTGGGCAACGCCCGCACGGCGCTGTTCAACGCCCTGCTGGCGCGCGCCGGCGGCGGCCGCTTCCTGCTGCGGGTGGAGGACACCGACCGGGACCGCTCGGAGGCGGCGTTCGAGACCTCGCTGCTGGAGGACCTCCGCTGGCTGGGGCTGGCCTGGGATCCGGCGCCGGGGCACGCGGACGGTTTCTACCGCCAGTCGGAGCGTGCGGCGCTGTATTCGGATCTCTTCGCCCGCCTGCTCGAGCAGGGTGACGCCTATCCCTGCTTCTGCACCGGGACGGACCTGGACCGCGTCCGCCAGGAACAACTCGCCGCCGGACGGCCGCCCCGCTACCCCGGCACCTGCCGCCACCTGGACCCGGAGACGGTAGCCCAACGCCTGGATCGGGGCGAACCGGCCAGCCTCCGCTTCCGGGTGCCGGCGGGGGAGACACTCCGCTTCGACGACCTGGTGCGCGGTCCCCAGTCCTTCGCCAGCGACGACCTGGGTGACTTCGTCATCCGCCGCAGCGACGGCACGGCGGCGTTCCTGTTCGGCAATGGGGTGGACGATGCGCTGATGGGCGTGACCCACGTGCTGCGGGGCGAGGATCACCTCTCCAATACCCCGCGCCAGCTGCTGGTGCAGCGGGCACTGGGGCTGGCGCACCCACTCTATGGCCACCTGCCCCTCATCGTGGGCCAGGACGGGGCGCCCCTGTCCAAGCGTCACGGCAGCCTCTCGATGCGGGATCTGCGTGCTGAGGGCTACCTGCCCGGGGCGGTGATCAACTACCTCGCCCGGCTGGGCCACCACCTGCCCGACGAGAACCTGCACGACCTCGCCGGCCTCGGCCGGGCTTTCGGACTCGCCGCGCTGGGCCACGCCCCGGCCAGGTTCGACGTGGACCAGCTCCGCCACTGGCAGCGGGCGGCCGTCGGCGCCAGCTCCGGGGCGGCGCTGTGGGAGTGGCTGGGGGCGGGCGTGCGGGCACTGGTGCCGGATGGCGCGGCGATGGACTTCATCGCGGCCATCCGTCCCAACGTGGTGCTGCCGGAGGATGCCCGCTACTGGGCCACCATCCTGTTCCGGGACCCCCTGCCGGTGAACCCGGACGCCGAGGCGGTGCTGCGCGAGGCGGGGCCGGAATTCTTCCACGCCGCCGCCGCGGCCTGGTCCGCGGGTGACCCCGGGGCTTTCACCACCCGCCTGCGCCAGGCCACCGGGCACAAGGGCCGGAGCCTGTTCCACCCGCTGCGGGTGGCGCTCACCGGCGAGGCGGACGGCCCGGAGCTCGGCCGCCTGATCCCGCTGCTGGGCACGGCCCGGGTGACGGAGCGGTTGCGCCGGGCCGGGCTGCTGGCGGCGGGCGTCTCCTCATCGACTCATTGAAACCACAGGGAATCGCGATGCTTCAGGTCTACAACACCCTGACCCGAAAGAAGGAGCCGTTCCGGCCCCTCGAGCCCGGCAAGGTGCGCATGTACGTGTGCGGCATGACCGTGTACGACTACTGCCACCTGGGGCATGCCCGGGTCATGGTGGTGTTCGACGTCATCGTGCGCTGGCTGCGCGCGAGCGGCTTCGAGGTCAACTACGTCCGCAACATCACCGACATCGACGACAAGATCATCCAGCGGGCCAACGAGCGCGGCGAGGATTTCCGCGCCCTGACCCGGCGCTTCATCGACGCCATGCACGAGGATGCCGATGCCCTCGGCGTGCTGCGCCCGGACCACGAGCCGCGGGCCACCGACTCCATGCCCGATATCCTCCACCTCATCGGCCGGCTGGTGGAGAACGGCCACGCCTACGTGGCCGCCAACGGCGATGTCTACTACGACGTGAGCCGCTTCCCCGACTACGGCAGGCTCTCGGGCAAGAAGGTGGACGAGCTGCGCGCCGGGGAACGGGTGGCGGTGGGCGAGCAGAAGGACGACCCGCTGGACTTCGCCCTGTGGAAGGCGGCCAAGCCGGGCGAGCCGGCGTGGGATTCCCCCTGGGGCCCGGGGCGGCCCGGCTGGCACATCGAGTGCTCGGCCATGTCCACCTGCTGCCTCGGCAACCATTTCGACATCCACGGCGGCGGCCAGGACCTGCAGTTCCCCCACCACGAGAACGAGATCGCCCAGAGCGAGGGCGCCACCGGCGAGCCCTTCGTCAACTACTGGCTGCACAACGGCTTCGTGCGGGTGAACGAGGAGAAGATGTCCAAGTCCCTGGGCAACTTCTTCACCGTGCGCGAGATCCTGGCGCGCTACCGCCCCGAGGAGGTGCGCTACTTCATCCTCACCAGCCAGTACCGCAGCCCGCTGAACTATGCCGACGACCAGCTGGACAAGGCCCGCGCCGCGCTGACCCGTCTCTACACGGCCCTGCGTGGCCTCCCGGAGGCGGCCCCCGCCACGGGCGATTTCGCCGCCCGCTTCACCGCAGCGATGGACGACGACTTCAACACCCCCGAGGCGCTGGCGGTGCTGTTCGACCTGGTGACGGCCGTGAACCGCGCCCGCGAGAGCGACCCGGCGCAGGCCGCGGCGCTCGGCGCCGAGCTGCGCCGCCTGGGCGGCCTTCTCGGCCTGCTGCAGGACGACCCCGAGGGCTACCTCAAGGGCGCGCCGGCGACGGAGGAGGGCGGCCTGGGCGACAGCGACATCGACGCGCTCATCGACGCCCGCACCCGGGCGCGCAAGGCGCGCGACTGGGCCGAGGCCGACCGCATCCGCGACCAGCTCCAGGACGCCGGCGTCATCCTCGAGGACGGCGCCGGGGGGACCACCTGGCGGCGGGGGTAGGTTTTTTCAATGGACAGGATTTACAGGATTAGAAACAACAGGACAAAAGGATTTTTAACCGCAGATTACGCAGATTACGCAGATTGGTAAATAAACAAGGGATGGATCCACTTACGCGTCGTTCAGGGACTGCTGCCACCTGTCAAGCTGGTGCCTTTGAACCTATTGAGGGCACAGGTCCCCGGTGACTGCCTACGACCTCCACCGCTTTGGCACTTTCAACCCTTTGTTATTTTTAATCTGCGTAATCTGCGTAATCTGCGGATAACAAAGTGCTTTGGTCCTGTTGTTCCGGTCTATTCCAACCATCAATCAGGATGGAGCTCGTTGGCGGCGTAGAGGGTGTTTTCGAGCAGGGTGGCGATGGTCATGGGGCCGACGCCGCCGGGGACGGGGGTGATCCAGGCGGCGCGCTCGCGGGCGGCGTCGAATTCCACGTCGCCGGCCAGCTTGCCGTTGTCCAGGCGGTTCATGCCCACGTCGATGACGATGGCCCCGGGCTTGATCCACGCGCCGCGGATGAGGCCGGGGCGGCCCACGGCGGCCACCACCAGGTCGGCGCGGGCGATGTGGGCGGACAGGTCCCGGGTGCGGCTGTGGCAGACGGTCACGGTGCAGCCGGCGCCGAGCAGCTCCAGGGCCATCGGCCGCCCGACGATGTTGGAGGCACCCACGATCACCGCGTCGAGGCCCGCCAGCTCGACCCCGGTGCGGGAGAGCAGGGTCATCACGCCGTGGGGGGTGCAGGGGCAGAGCAACGGCATGCGCACGGCCAGCCGCCCCATGTTGTAGGGATGGAAGCCGTCCACGTCCTTGTCCGGGCGGATGCGTTCGATGACCTTTTTCGGATCGATGTGGTCCGGCAGCGGCAGCTGGACCAGGATTCCGTCCACGCCGGGATCGGCGTTCAGTTCATCCACCAGCGCCAGGATTTCCGCCTCGGGCGTGTCGGCCGGCAGATCGTGGCTCACCGAGACGAAGCCCACCTCATGGCAGGCATTGCGCTTGCCGCGTACGTAGACCTGGGAGGCGGGGCTCTCGCCCACCAGCACCACGGCGAGGCCCGGCGGCCGCCGGCCCGCGGCCACCCGCTGTTCCACGCCCGTCTTTACCTGGCTGCGGACTTCCGCGGCCACCGCTCTGCCGTCAAGTATCTGTGCGCTCATCGAAGCAATATTCGTGGTGGATGGTTGTGTATTCGTGGACAAGAAAAGTTTAAAATTATCTCACGCAAGACGGGGTTTCGTCACGCCAGGTCGGGGTGCCCCCCGCCGGCGGCGGGTTGGTGGCAGAATGATTGACGGGGCCGTTCGTGGCGCGTATCATTCGCAACCTTCCTGAGCGGGGTCGGTTGGTACGGTCCCGCAGAACGCTCTGGTTGCGGTGTGTTCACGGGGTATAGCGCAGCCTGGTAGCGCACCTGCTTTGGGAGCAGGGAGTCGGGGGTTCAAATCCCTCTACCCCGACCAGTTTCCTGTGCAGGCGCACCGGCGGTCGCGTGGTGGTGTGTACAGAAGGTTTCAACCATGCGCCCGTAGCTCATCCGGATAGAGCATCGGCCTTCTAAGCCGAGGGTAGCAGGTTCGAGTCCTGCCGGGCGTGCCAGACAACTGGCCGGCTGGTGTGACGACAGGTTTTATGGTGAGCGTAGCTCAGTTGGCAGAGCCCCGGATTGTGGATCCGGTGGTCGTGGGTTCGAGCCCCATCGCTCACCCCAGTTGTTTGCAGTGCGAGGGTGTTGAGTAGGGCACCCGGTTGTGAAAAACTGTTGCAATAGTGTTCCGCGGGCCGTTAGCTCAGTTGGTAGAGCAGCTGACTCTTAATCAGCGGGTCGAAGGTTCGAATCCTTCACGGCCCACCAAACAGACCGCAAACCCGGCCACTCGCCGGGTTTTTTTTTGCCATGGCCGGGTTGTGCCCGTCGCGGTCCCATTGCGGCAGAAACGGGCGCTGGCGGAGCCGCGTCGGGGTGGCTTCACGGCGGCTGCGGATCATGGCGCGGCGCGCCCGGAGGCCGGGCCGGCCGGTGGTTTCTGAAGGTGGCTTTGGCAGGGTCTGCGTTAGTATACTATCGCGATTGCCGTGGAAATCAGGCGAAAGTGGCGGAATTGGTAGACGCGCTGGATTTAGGTTCCAGTGGGGGAACCCGTGAGAGTTCGAGTCTCTCCTTTCGCACCAGTTCAGGCCTGATGGGCGCGCGGCCAGCGGCCGCCGTGGATCCGGACGGCCTCCCCATGAATCTTTGAGAACGACACGGTGTGCCGGCCATGCCGTTGATTGGAGTGGAGACATGCAGGTTTCAGTGGAAACGACCGAGGGTCTTGAGCGTCGCCTGTCCGTGGAGGTTCCCGCGGAGCGGATCGACAGCGAAGTGCAGCAGCGCCTGAAGAAAATGGCCGGCAGCGTGCGCCTGGATGGCTTCCGTCCCGGCAAGGTGCCCATGAAGGTGGTCCAGAACCGCTTCGGGGAGCAGATCCGGCACGAGGTCATCGGCGAGGTGCTGCAGTCGAGCTTCTACGAGGCCATCAGCCAGGAGAAGCTCCGCCCCGCCGGCCGTCCCGAGATCGAGCCCACCAGCATGGAGCCGGGCAAGTCGCTGGCCTACACGGCGGTGTTCGAGGTCTATCCCGAGCTCACGCTGGCCGGCATGGACCAGATCAAGGTCGAGCGTCCCGTCACCGGCATCGAGGCGGCCGACGTCGACCGCATGATCGAGACCCTGCGCAAGCAGCGCACCACCTGGGAGGCCGTGGAGCGTCCGGCGCAGGATGGTGATCAGCTGGTGATGGATTTCGAGGGCACCATCGACGGCGAGGGTTTCCAGGGCAACAAGGCCGAGGGCGCCAGGCTGGTGCTCGGCAGCGGCCGCTTCATCCCCGGGTTCGAGGAGGGGATGCTGGGCGCCGCGGCCGGCGAGGAGCGCACCCTGGATCTCCAGTTCCCCGAGGATTATCCGGCCCAGGAAGTGGCGGGCAAGCCGGTCCGGTTCAAGGTCAGGCTCACCGCCGTGGAGGAGCCGAAGCTGCCGGAGGTCGACGCGGAGTTCGCCAGGTCCTTCGGGGTCGCCGACGGCGATCTGGAGAGCCTGCGCGAGCAGGTGCGCGAGAACATGCAGCGCGAACTGGACCAGACCATCAAGAACACGGTCAAGAACCAGGTGATGGACGGACTCATCGAGGCCAATCCCATCGAGATTCCGAAGGCGCTGATCACCGAGGAGATCAGCCGTCTCCAGGAGCAGGCGCGGATGCAGTTCGGCGGTGGCGCGGACATGAAGCTCCCCGACGAGATGTTCACCGACCAGGCGGAGCGGCGCATCAAGCTGGGGCTCATCCTGGCCGAAATCATCCAGGCCAACCAGATGAAGGTGGATCCGGAGCGCCTGCGCAGCACCATCGAGAACATCGCGGCGGCCTACGAGGACCCGGAGCAGGTGGTCAAGTGGTACTACAGCCGCAAGGACCAGATGTCCGAGCTGGAGTCGGTGGTGCTCGAGGACCAGGTGGTGGACTGGATCCTGGGCCAGGCCCAGGTCACGGAGAAAGAAACCCCGTTCAACGAGTTGATGAAAGTGGGTGAAGGGGCCTGATAAGCTGGTGCTGGCCACCCTCGGGGGTGGCGCAGCATACCGGCAGCCACCGTTGCAGGGGCTCCGGGTCGATTCACAGGCCGCTTCGCACAGTCCGCACAGAGGAACTTACATGTCCGACATTCAAGCCCTGAACCTGGTGCCCATGGTGGTGGAGCAGTCGGCCCGCGGTGAACGGGCCTACGATATCTACTCGCGCCTGCTGAAGGAGCGGGTGGTGTTCCTGGTGGGGCCGGTGGAGGACTACATGGCCAACCTGGTGGTGGCCCAGCTCCTGTTTCTCGAGTCGGAGAATCCGGACAAGGATATCCACCTCTACATCAATTCGCCCGGGGGCTCCGTCAGCGCCGGGCTGGCCATCTATGACACCATGCAGTTCATCAAGCCCGACGTGAGCACCATGTGCATCGGGCAGGCGGCGAGCATGGGGGCGCTGCTGCTCACCGCGGGAGCGGCGGGCAAGCGCCACGCCCTGCCGCATTCGCGCATCATGATCCACCAGCCCCTGGGCGGGGTGCAGGGCCAGGCCTCGGATATCGAGATCCATGCCCGCGAGATGCTCCAGACCCGGGACCGCCTGAACAAGATTCTTGCCAACCACACCGGGCAGCCCCTGGACAAGATTCGCGTGGATACCGATCGCGACAATTTCATGAGCGGGGATGATGCCGTCGCCTACGGCCTGATCGACTCGGTCCTGACCCAGCGCGGGACCCCGGCCAGGGGCAAGGACGAGTAGACGCCGGAACCACGAAACACGGCCGATGTCTGATACGTTCCGGGCCTCGGCCGTCGGCTTGAGCACCCAGGCTCCGTAGGGTTGCAAATCTGCGCATTTGTCTGCATCTTGACACCTGGAAGGATGCGCATTACCAGGTGAGGTGGGGTTATGAGTAACGATCAGAACACCCGGGACGACGGCGGAAAGCTTCTGTACTGCTCGTTCTGCGGCAAAAGTCAGCACGAGGTGCGTAAGCTGATCGCCGGTCCTTCCGTGTTCATCTGCGATGAGTGCGTGGAGCTGTGCAACGACATCATCCGCGAGGAGGTGCAGGAGCACGCCACCCAGGGCAAGGGCGACAAGCTGCCCACCCCCCACGAAATCCACACGATCCTGGACGAGTACGTGATCGGCCAGGGGCATGCGAAGCGCGTTCTTTCCGTGGCGGTCTACAACCACTACAAGCGCCTGCGCACGAAGGTCAATCGCGAGGACGTGGAACTGGCCAAGAGCAACATCCTGCTCATCGGCCCCACCGGCTGCGGCAAGACGCTGCTGGCGGAGACCCTCGCCCGGCTGCTCAACGTGCCCTTCACCATCGCCGACGCAACCACCCTCACCGAGGCCGGCTACGTGGGTGAGGACGTCGAGAACATCATCCAGAAGCTGCTGCAGAAGTGCGACTACGATGTGGACAAGGCCCAGACCGGCATTGTCTATATAGACGAGATCGACAAGATCTCGCGCAAGTCGGACAACCCCTCCATCACCCGCGACGTCTCGGGCGAGGGGGTGCAGCAGGCGCTGCTGAAGCTCATCGAGGGCACGGTGGCCTCGGTGCCGCCCCAGGGGGGGCGCAAGCATCCCCAGCAGGAGTTCCTGCAGGTGGACACCTCCAACATCCTGTTCATCTGCGGCGGGGCCTTCGCCGGCCTGGAGAAGATTATCCGCGGCCGGTCGGAGAAGGGCGGGATCGGTTTCTCCGCCGAAGTGCGGCCGCGGGACGACAAGCGCAGCATCAGCGAGACGCTCCGCGACGTGGAGCCGGAGGACCTCATCAAGTACGGCCTCATTCCGGAGTTCGTCGGCCGCCTGCCGGTGGTGGCGACCCTGGAGGAGCTGGACGAGGCGGCGCTGATGAAGATTCTCACCGAGCCCAAGAACGCCCTGACCAAGCAGTATTCACGCCTGTTCGAGATGGACGACGTGGAGCTGGAGTTCCGCGAGGATGCCCTGCGCGCCATTGCCCGCAAGGCCATGGAGCGCAAGACCGGTGCCCGCGGCCTGCGCTCCATCGTGGAAGGCGCGCTCCTCGACACCATGTACGACATTCCCTCCGTGGAAGGGTTGACCAAGGTGGTGCTGGACGAGTCGGTCATCCAGGGTGAGTCGGAACCCCTGCTGATCTACGAGAACACCGAGACACCCCAGCGCCTCGCATCCGACAAGAGCTGAGACCGGCGGGCCGGGCGGGGAGGGTCCTCCCGCCCGGCCCGCGGGTTCGCCCGGGCCGGAACGGCCAACAACCGGTTCCGGGCAGAAATATCCTCCCGCTGTACTTGAAATCCACTACCGCGGTCCGCATATAATAACCCAGTGCGACACTAGGGTGTTTCCTGGGACGCAGATTCGGGCCCGTCAGGTCCCCAGCCAACGAGGTACTCCAATATGGAGCAGCAAGAGCACTTCCAGTCCGAAAGCCTGGTCCTGCCAGTTCTTCCCCTGCGCGATGTGGTGGTCTATCCGCACATGGTGATCCCGCTGTTCGTTGGCCGGGAAAAGTCCATCAATGCCCTGGAAGCGGCGATGGCCGAGGACAAGCAGATCCTGCTGGTGGCCCAGAAGAGCGCGACCCAGGATGATCCGGAGCAGGGTGACATCTACACCATCGGCAGCCTGTCCACGATCCTGCAGCTGCTCAAGCTCCCCGACGGCACGGTGAAGGTGCTGGTGGAGGGCGCCCAGCGCGCCGAGATCAGCCGCTTCGTCGCTGACGACCCCTTCTTCAAGGCGGAGATTGCCGTCCTGCCCCAGGAGAAGCTGGATGAACGCGAGTCGGAGGTCCTCTCCCGCTCGGTCATCGCCCAGTTCGACCAGTACGTGAAGCTGAACAAGAAGGTCCCGCCGGAGATTCTCACCTCCCTGGCCGGGATCGATGACCCCGATCGCCTGGCCGACACCGTGGCGGCGCACATGTCGCTCAAGATCGAGGAGAAGCAGAAGATCCTCGAAATCCGCAGTGCCCGCGAGCGCCTCGAGCACCTCATCGGCCTGATGGAGTCGGAGATCGATCTGCTGCAGGTGGAGAAGCGCATCCGCAACCGCGTCAAGCGGCAGATGGAGAAGAGCCAGCGCGAGTACTACCTGAACGAGCAGATGAAGGCCATCCAGAAGGAGCTGGGTGAGCTGGAGGACGCGCCCAACGAGATCGAGGATCTCGCCCGCAGGATCGAGGAATCGGGCATGTCCAAGGAGGCCAAGGAGAAGGTCACCGCGGAGCTGAACAAGCTGAAGATGATGTCGCCCATGTCCGCCGAGGCGACGGTGGTGCGCAACTACATCGACTGGCTGGTGGGCGTGCCGTGGAAGAAGCGCACCAAGGTCAGCCGCGACCTGGCCAAGGCCGAGGAGATTCTCGAAGCCGATCACTATGGCCTGGAGAAGGTCAAGGAGCGGATCATCGAATATCTCGCGGTGCAGACCCGGGTGCGGAAGCTCAAGGGCCCGATTCTGTGCCTGGTGGGCCCCCCCGGCGTGGGCAAGACCTCGCTCGGCCGTTCCATCGCCCGGGCGACGAACCGCAAGTTCACCCGCATGTCCCTCGGCGGCGTGCGCGACGAGGCGGAAATCCGCGGCCACCGCCGCACCTACATCGGCTCCATGCCAGGCAAAATCATCCAGAAGCTCTCCAAGGTCGGGACGCGCAACCCGCTGTTCCTGCTCGACGAAATCGACAAGATGGCGATGGATTTCCGCGGCGATCCCTCCTCGGCGCTGCTGGAGGTGCTCGATCCGGAGCAGAACCACACCTTCAATGATCACTACCTGGAAGTGGACTACGACCTGTCCGACGTGATGTTCGTGGCCACGGCCAACTCCCTGAACATCCCCGCGCCCCTGCTCGACCGCATGGAGGTCATCCGCATCCCCGGCTATACCGAGGATGAGAAGGTCAACATCGCCCAGCGCTACCTGGTTCCGAAGCAGATCCGGGAGAACGGCCTCAAGGAGAGCGAGCTCGCCCTCACCGAGGCGGCGATGCGGGACATCGTCCGCTACTACACCCGGGAGGCCGGGGTGCGCAGCCTGGAGCGGGAAATCTCCAAGATCTGCCGCAAGGTGGTGAAGGAGGTCCTCCTCAAGCCCAAGGAGCGGAAAATCAGCGTCACCCCCAAGGGCCTGGAACACTACCTGGGCGTGAAGCGCTTCCGCTTCGGTCGGGCCGAGGAACAGGACCAGGTGGGGCAGGTGACCGGGCTGGCCTGGACGGAGGTGGGCGGCGAGTTGCTCACCATCGAGGCCGTGGCCGTGCCGGGCAAGGGCAAGGCCGTGTTCACCGGGCGCCTGGGCGACGTGATGCAGGAGTCCATCCAGGCCGCCATGACCGTGGTGCGCAGCCGGGCCGCGACCCTGGGCATCGAACCCGAGTTCTACGAAAAGCGCGACATCCACATCCACGTGCCGGAGGGAGCCACGCCCAAGGACGGTCCGAGCGCCGGTGTGGGCATGTGCACGGCCCTGGTCTCCTCGCTGACCGGAATCCCCGTGCATGCCGATGTGGCCATGACCGGTGAAATCACCCTGCGTGGCGAGGTGCTGCCCATCGGCGGGCTGAAGGAAAAGCTGCTGGCGGCCCACCGCGGCGGCATCGGCAGGGTGCTGATACCCGAAGAGAACAAGCGCGATCTGAAGGAGATACCGAAGAACATCAAGCAGGATCTGGAGATCATCCCGGTCAAATGGATTGACCAGGTGCTCGAGATCGCCCTGCAGCATGTTCCCGAGCCCCTGCCGGCCAAGGATGAGACGCCGACCGAGAGCGTGGCGCCCAAGGCCAAGACCGAGAAGGCCAAGAAGAACACGCGCATCGGCACGCACTAGCTGTGCGGCTGGTTCCGCGTTTGGGGAAGGGTCTCTCACGCCGTCAACAGGCGATCCCGTGTCGGTCGCCGGCGGATCCGGTCGGCCGCGCGTGAGCGCACGGCCCTGTTATGTCCGGTGGCGCTGCCAGGGCGCAGGCCGGCTCCCGGTGCGGCAACGGGTTTTCCGACTGCCGGAACGGTCGCCGGGAAGCCTGTCGGCGGTTCATTGAGAGCCGAAATTCACAAAAGAGGCGATCGGACCTTAACAGGTGCGTTCCGCTGACGTAGTATCACCCGGTGTGCCGCTGTCCGGGTGGGCAGCCGTCCGGCGCTTCGACAGCACGAGTTCCACGGGTTCATCGGTACGGCGTCACAGTACTTCCACGGGCAGGCCATCAGCGGTGGCTCGCGCGTCGTGCTTCCGAATCAGTGGATTCTGAACCAGGGGCGGTTGCCGCCGGTGCAGTAGCAGCAGGTGCCGTACCCGAGGCTCGCAGTCTTGCATTTCCTGCAGGGTAAACGGTCTGCTGCCCAGGATCGGTTGCCGCGGAGTGGTCCGCTATTCGCGCCACCCCGTGTTTTTCCGGGTCTGAGTGAAATATTTTCGACTATCCGCTTGACGGCTTTGTGGGCCTGTTGGTATAAATTGCGCCTCCCGCGGAGGCATCCCACACCGCCGGAAAGCACGACGAACTTGAGGGGGGGAACACCTGTGAACAAGTCCGAACTCGTTGATGCGATCGCCGCTGAAGCCGACGTCTCCAAAGCCGCCGCCGGTCGTGCAGTGGATGCCATGGTCTCCGCCATCACCACCGCTCTGCAGCGGGGTGAGCAGGTCAGTCTGGTTGGCTTCGGTACCTTCTCCGTGCGCGAACGCGCCGCGCGGACCGGCCGCAACCCGCAGACCGGCGAGAATATCGAGATCCAGGCCGCGCGGATTCCGGCTTTCAAGGCTGGCAAGGCACTCAAGGATGCAGTAAACTAACGCGCCTTCCTTGGGTGCTTAGCTCAGCTGGGAGAGCATCGCCCTTACAAGGCGAGGGTCGGGGGTTCAAGCCCCTCAGCACCCACCAGTCTACGGAGTGGTAGTTCAGTTGGTTAGAATACCGGCCTGTCACGCCGGGGGTCGCGGGTTCGAGTCCCGTCCACTCCGCCAACACTGAAAAGGGTGCACCCGCGAGGGTGCGCCCTTTTTTTATTTCATCACCTGCTTGGCGTTTGGCCGGTTTGTCACCGGCGCCCGAATTGGCTACGCTGAGCCGCTTGTGACCGGACGAGGATAATCAGATGCTGCAGGATATCAGGGAGAAGGCGCAGGGTTGGATCGCCTGGGCCATCGTCATCTTGATCAGCATTCCCTTCGCGCTCTGGGGTATCAACTCCTATTTCGGTTCCGGGGCCTCCGTGACCGTGATGGAGATCAATGGCACCGAAGTGGAGCGGGGGGAGTTCCAGCAGCTCTACCAGCAGCAGCGCCGCCAGTTCGAGGCTCTGCTCGGCAACAACTCGGGCCAGGTGAGCGAGGAGATGCTGCGGGAGAGCGTGCTCGAGGGCATCATCCGCAACCAGCTGCTCCTGCAGGGCGCCGCCGATGCCGGGTTCCGCATCGGCGACGAGCAGCTCGCGGCGCGGATCCACGCCATGACCGAGTTCCAGAGCAACGGCGCCTTCAACAAGTCCCTCTACGAGTCGCGCCTGCGCGGCGGCGGCTACAGTCCGGCCGGTTTCGAGGCGAGCCTGCGCAGCGGGATGCTCACCGACCAGGTGGAGACCGGAATCACCGTGACCGAATTTGCCACGCCGCTGGAGGTGGACGACGCGCTGCGTCTGCGCGATCAGCGGCGCCAGGTGGGTTTCCTGACCGTTGCCGCCGGCAGCTTCACCGACCGGATCACCGTCAGCGATGGGGACATCGAGCAGTACTACAACGACAACCGCGATCGTTACGTGACCGAGGAACAGGTGAAGGTGAGTTACCTGGACCTGTCGGTCGACTCCATCGCCGCGCAGTTGCAGCCCACCGAAGCGGCCCTGAAGGCGTACTACGAGGCCCACCTCGACAGCTACCGGACCGAGGGCGCACGCCGTGCCGCCCATATCCTGATCCAGGCGGACCCGAAAGACGAGGAGGCCATGGCGGCGGCGCGGCAGAAGGCCGGGGACCTGCTGGCACAGCTGCGCGATGGCGCCGATTTCGGCGCGCTGGCCCAGGCGAACTCCGATGATCCCGGCTCCGCAGGCCAGGGGGGCGATCTCGGTTTCTTCGGCCGCGGTGTCATGGACCCGGCGTTCGAGGAGGCGGTCTACGGCCTGCAGCCGAACGAGATCTCGGAGCCAGTGGAGACCGCCTTTGGTGTCCACATCATCAAGCTCCTGGACGTGCGCCCCGGCGCGACCAAGAGTTTCGAGGATGCGCTCGACCAGGTGCGTCGCGACTATGCGCGCCACGAGGCCGAGACCGAGTTCTACGAGAAGGCGGAAACCCTGACCAACCTCGCCTATGAACAGCCCGATTCCCTGCAGCCGGCGGCGGATGCGCTCGGCATGTCCGTGCAGGGCACCGACTGGTTCGGGCGCGAGGGCGGTACCGGCATCGCCGGGAATCCGCGGGTAGTCGAGGCCGCCTTCAGCGACGAGGTGCTGAACGGAAACAACAGCGAGGTGCTGGAGCTCGATGCCAACCGCTACCTCGTGCTCCGGGTCCAGGAACACCGTCCTTCCGCGCCCCAGCCCCTGGAGACGGTGCGTGAGGATATCCGCGCGACCCTGGTGCAGGCGCGGGCCGAGGAGCGTGCACGCGAGCTGGGACAGCAGGTGCTCACCGCCATCCGTGACGGCCAGGCGCCGGAGGCCGCGGCCGCGGAGCACTCGCTGAAGTGGCAGCCTCCGGCCACTGTGGGCCGCAACGCCCCGGAGCTGGATCCCGCCGTCCTGCGCACCGCGTTCGCCATGCCCCGTCCGCAGCCGGGCGCCTCGGCCACCGATGGCGTCCCCCTGCCCGACGGCGACTATGCCGTGGTGGTGCTCACCGGGGTGGTTGACGGGGATCCGGCCGCCGCCGACGCCGGGCAGCGGCGCCGGATCACCCAGCAGCTGGTGCGTGGATTCGGTGACAACGATTATCTCTACTACAACGAAACCCTTCGCGCCGACGCCGAGGTGGTCATCCGGCGCGACAATCTCTGATCGACGGGCCGCAGCCGTGACGGGCCGCCGCGCTGACCGCCCGGCGGCCCGTTCCGTTCCGGTGTCCACGTCCTGAAATGACCCTCCACCACGCCGTCAAGATCCTGCAGGCGGAGCTGCATGGGTGCATGCTCGCCGACCGCCGCCGCCTGCGCGGCCGCCTCCGCAGGCTCCTGGAGCGGGGCGAGGGCATGGACAAGCTGGCGGTGCTGGAAGCCGAGGTCCGGGCCTCCGCGGCGCGCCGGGAACGCCGCCGCGCCGCGCTGCCCGTCCCCGAATTTCCCCCTGAACTCCCGGTATCCGCCCAGCGGGACGTCATCGCCGACGCCATCCGCGACCACCAGGTGGTGGTGATCGCCGGCGAGACCGGCTCGGGCAAGACCACCCAGCTGCCGAAGATATGCCTCGAGCTGGGGCGCGGCGTCGACGGCCTGATAGGCCACACCCAGCCCCGCCGCATCGCCGCCCGCAACGTCGCCCAGCGGATTGCCGACGAATTGGGCACACCGCTCGGGCAGGCGGTGGGCTACAAGGTGCGCTTCACCGACCGTGGCGGCGGCGACACCCACATCAAGCTGATGACCGACGGCATCCTGCTGGCGGAGACCCAGGGCGACCGCCGCCTGGAGCAGTACGACACACTCATCATCGACGAGGCCCACGAGCGCAGCCTCAACATCGACTTCCTGCTCGGCTACATCCGGCAGCTGCTGCCGCGGCGTCCCGATCTGAAGGTGATCATCACCTCGGCCACCATCGATCCCCAGCGTTTCTCGCGCTTTTTCGGCGGCGCGCCGGTGCTGGAGGTGTCGGGCCGCACCTACCCGGTGGAGGTCCGCTACCGGCCCCTCTACAGCGGCGAAGGCGCCGACGGGGACCGGGACCAGCTGCAGGGAATCCTGGATGCGGTGGACGAGGCGGCCCGGCACGGCCCGGGCGACACGCTGGTATTCCTGGCCGGCGAGCGCGAAATCCGGGAGACCGCCGAGGCGCTGCGCAAGCACCATCCCCCCCATACCCAGATCCTGCCCCTGTTCGCGCGCCTCTCGGCGGCCGAGCAGCAGCGCGTGTTCGCGCCCCACGGCGGGCGTCGCATCGTGCTCGCCACCAACGTGGCGGAAACCTCCCTGACGGTCCCGGGCATCCGCTACGTGGTGGACCCGGGCACCGCCCGCATCAGCCGCTACAGCGTGCGCAGCAAGGTGCAGGGGCTGCTCATCGAGCCGATCTCCCAGGCCAGCGCCAACCAGCGCAAGGGACGCTGCGGACGCATCAGCGCCGGGCTCTGTTTCCGCCTCTATGCAGAGGAGGATTTCCTCTCCCGTCCGGAGTTCACCGATCCCGAGATCCTGCGCACCAACCTCGCCGCGGTGATCCTGCGCATGCAGGCGCTGGGGCTCGGCGACGTGGAGCGGTTCCCCTTCCTCGACGCCCCCGATGCGCGGGCCGTCAACGATGGCTTCCGCCTGCTGGGCGAGCTCGGAGCGCTGGACGGACACCGCGGGCTGACCCCGCTGGGGCGCCAGCTGGCGCGTCTGCCGGTGGATCCGCGCATCGGGCGCATGGTCCTCGCCGGCGCCGAGCGCCATTGCCTGGAGGAGGTGCTGATCATCGCCAGCGCCCTGAGCATCCAGGATCCCCGCGAACGCCCGCTGGAGGCGCAGCAGGCGGCGGACGAGGCGCACAAGGCGTTCCGCCATCCGGAATCCGACTTCCTGGGCCACGTTAACCTGTGGCGCGTCTACCAGGAACAGAAGCAGCACCTGTCCCAGAACAAGCTGCGCCGCTGGTGCCGGGACCATTTCCTCTCCTTCCTGCGCATGCGCGAATGGGAGGACATCCATACCCAGATTTTCACCCTGGTGCGGGAGATGGGGATGCGTCCCAACCAGGTGCCGGCCGAGTACGACGCGGTGCACAAGGCGCTGCTGTCCGGGTTGCTGGACAACGTGGCCCTGCGCATCGATGGCGGGGAGGGGGAGGGCGCGGAGAAGAGCGGCCGCCGGCGGCCGCCCACCCAGTACCAGGGCGCCCGCGGCACCCGCCTCCAGATCTTTCCCGGTTCCTCCCTGGCGGCCCGCAAGCCGCGCTGGATCGTGGCCGCGGAGCTGGTGGAGACCCAGCGGGTCTACGCCCGCGGGGTGGCGCGGGTGGAGCCGGAATGGGTGGAGGAGGTGGGCGCCCACCTGGTCCGTCGCAACCTCTTCGATCCCCACTGGGAGAAGCGTCCGGCCCGGGTGATGGCCTATGAGCGGGTCTCCCTCTACGGCCTGGTCCTGCAGCCGAAGCGCCCGGTGCACTACGGACCCGTTGCGCCGGATGAGGCGCGCGAAATCTTCATCCGCGCGGCCCTGGTCCGGGGCGATTACCGTACCGACGCGGAGTTCTTCGCCCACAACCGCGCGCTCATCGAAGAGGTGGAGGGGCTGGAGTCCAAGTCCCGCCGGCGGGACATTCTCGTGGACGAGGCGGTGCTCTACGAGTTCTACGATCGGCAGGTCCCGGCCGGAATCCACAGCGGCGCCCAGTTCGAGAAGTGGCTGCGCCAGGCCGGCCGGGAGCGGCCGGACCTGCTGCATCTCAGCCGCGAGTACCTGATGCAGCATGGCGCCGCCGGGATCACCGAGGACAGTTTCCCCGGGACGCTGGAAGTGGAGGGGCTCACCCTGCCCCTCGACTACCACTTCGAGCCCGGGCATGAAGCGGACGGTGTCACCGTCAGTGTGCCGGCGGCGGCGCTCAACCAGTTGCGACCGGAGGCGTTCGGCTGGCTGGTGCCGGGGCTGCTGCGGGACAAGGTGATCGCGCTGATCAAGTCCCTGCCCAAGTCGCTGCGGCGCAGCTTCGTCCCGGTGCCGGATTTCGCCGATGCCTGCCTGGAGCGGATGGAGGCGGGGGCCGGCGAGCTGACCGTGGCGCTGGGTACGGCGCTGGCGCAGATGACCGGGATCAGGGTGCCGGCCGAGGCGTGGCGGGAGGCGGCGCTGCCCGATCACCTGCGGATGCGGTTCCGGGTGCTCGAAGGGAAGCGGGAACTGGCCAGCGGCCGCGATCTCCCCGCCCTGCGGGACCAGCTCCAGGGGGTCGCGCGGCAGAGCTTCCGCAAGGCCTCCGACCGTCGGTTCGAGCGGGAAGGGATCCGCTCCTGGGACTTCGGCGACCTGCCCGAGCAGGTGGTGCTCGATTCCCGCGGCGGCCTGAGTGGCTACCCGGGACTGGTGGACCGGGGCGAGGCGGTCGACCTGCGCCTGTTCGACACGCCGCAGAAAGCGGAGACGGCCAGCCGGCACGGGCTCACGCGCCTGTTCCTGCTGGCCCTGGGCACCGATGCCCGGCGCCTGGCCAAGGGACTGCCGGTGAGCCGCGCCATGTGCCTGCACTACACGCTGGCGGTGCGCGCGGAGCCGCCGGCGACGGTGATGCTGCCCGCCGACGACCCGGATCTAGCGCCGTGCGAGGCGCTGCGGCGGGACCTGTTGCGGGCCGCGGCGGTGGAGGTCTTTCTGGGCGACGCCCCCCTGGCGCGGGACCGGCAGGCCTTCGAGCGCCGGCTGGAGGAGGGGCGGCGGCGCCTGGTCGAGACGGCCAACCGACTCGCGGCCAGCACCGAGCGGGCCCTGGAAACCTACCACGGGGTCGCGGGGCGGCTCGCACGGGAGCCCGGTCCGGCCGACGCTCCGGCCTGGGCCGACCTGCGCGAGCAGCTCGGCGCCCTGGTCTACCGCGGCTTTGCCGCCGTCACCCCGGCCGAGTCGCTGCGCCACCTGCCGCGCTACCTGGCCGCCATGGAGCGCCGGCTGGAGAAGCGGGCGCTCAACCCGGCGCGGGACGACCAGTCCATGGCCGAGATCCGCCCCCTGTGGGAGGCCTGGCGCCGGCGGGCCGAGGTCGTGGCGGGCGAGGGGCGCTGCGATCCGGCGCTGGTGGCGTTCCGCTGGGCGCTGGAGGAGCTGCGGGTCTCCCTGTTCGCCCAGGAGCTCAAAACCGCCCAGCCGGTCTCGCTGAAACGGCTGCGCAACCGGTGGGCGGAGCTGGAATGCGTCGACTAGCCCGCCGCGTCGGCGGAGGCTTAGCCGGGGTCGGGCCGGTGATCAGGATCCGTCCTGCGTACAGCGCTTTTGACTACCCTTGCACCATGCAATAAAATTGCCGGCTTATGTTGCGTGGGCCGCTGCCGAAGCTGATCGACCCTGTCGCGCTGGCGCGAGCCGGTACGCGGGTGGAGGGCGATCTGCCGCTGGCGGACCTCACCCGGCTGTGCGGCTGTCTGACGGACGACGCGGGTGTGGTGGATGTCGTGCTGGAGTTCGGCACCGGAGAGGGCCGGTTGCGCTACGTGCGCGGCAGGCTGCGGGCCCGGGTGTCGCTCATCTGCCAGCGCTGCCTTCAGCCCATGGAGCTTGAGCTGGAGCAGCCGGTCGAGCTGGAGATAGTCCCCAGCGACGAGGCGGCGCGGTCGCTGCACGGCGATCGCGATCCCCTCGTGGCCACCGGTGAGCCCCTTGACCTGGCCACCCTCGTCGAGGATGAACTGCTGCTGGCGCTGCCGTTTGCGCCCATGCATGAACTCGATGCGTGCCCCGCCGCCGGCGAGCCGCACGAGACAGAGGAAGAAGTTGAGCCCGGTGCCGCGCCGGAGCGGGAGAATCCGTTCAGCGTTCTGGCGGCACTGAAGAAAGACCGTGACTGATATTTTTCGGGAGTGACCCGGTAATGGCCGTTCAGCAGAATCGAAAGACCCGTTCCAAGCGTGGCATGCGCCGCGCCCACGACGCCCTGACCAGCAAGGCTCTGTCCATCGAGCCCACCAGCGGCGAGACCCATCTGCGCCACCACGTGAGCCCCGATGGCTACTACCGTGGCCGCAAGATCGATACCGGCAAGGCCGAGTAAGCGTTGAGCCCCACGACGATCGCCCTGGACGCCATGGGTGGCGACCACGGGCCATCCGTGGTGGTTCCGGCTGCGCTGAAGCAGCTGGACAGGGAACCGGAACTGCGCATCATCCTGGTGGGTGATCGCGAGGTTCTCGAGCGCGAGCTCAAGTCGTGCGGGCGTCTCGGAGACGATCGCCTGCGGGTTCATCACGCCTCGCAGAAGGTGGAGATGGACGAGCCGCCGGCCCAGGCGCTGCGCAACAAGAAGGACTCCTCCATGCGCGTGGCCATCAACCTGGTCAAGCAGGGGGAGGCCGGCGCCTGTGTCAGCGCGGGCAACACCGGCGCCCTGATGGCGACGGCCCGTTATGTCCTCAAGACCCTGCCGGGTGTGGACAGGCCGGCCATCATCACCGCCCTGCCCACCATCACGGGACATACCCATGTGCTGGACCTGGGGGCCAACGTCGACTGCAGCGCCGAGCACCTGTTCCAGTTCGCGGTCATGGGCTCGGTGCTGGTGGCGGCGGTGGACGGCAATGCCCGGCCGCGGGTGGGCCTGCTCAACATCGGTGAGGAGGCCATCAAGGGCAACGAGCAGGTCAAGGAGGCCGCCACGCTGCTGTCCCGATCCGATGCCGTCAACTACATCGGCTACGTGGAGGGGGACGATATCTACAAGGGCAGCGCGGACGTGGTGGTCTGCGACGGCTTTGTCGGCAACGTGGCCCTGAAGACCAGCGAGGGGGTGGCCAGGATGATCAGCCACTTCATGCGCCAGGAGTTTACCCGGAACTGGCTGACCCGGATTGCCGGCCTGCTGGCCCTGCCGGTGCTGCGGGCATTCCGCCACCGGGTCGATCCGCGCCGCTACAACGGCGCCAGCCTGGTGGGGCTGCAGGGCATCGTGGTGAAGAGCCATGGCAGCGCCGATGAGCTGTCCTTCGCCAACGCCATCCAGGTGGCCCGGCGCGAGGCGCAGAAGAACGTTCCGGAACGCATCAGCCATCAACTCAGTTCACTGCTACTGGAAAGGCGGGCGGTTTGAAATACTCACGGATAATCGGCACCGGCGGCTACCTGCCGGAACAGGTCCGGACCAACGCGGACCTGGAGAAGCTGGTGGATACCACCGACCAGTGGATCGTGGAGCGCACCGGCATCCGCCGCCGCCATGTGGCCGGAGCCGACGAGACCGCCTCCAGCATGGCCGAGATCGCCGCCCGGCGGGCGCTTGAGGCGGCCGGCAAGACGCCGGAGGATGTGGGGCTCATCATCGTGGCCACCAGCTCCCCCGACCGCATCTTCCCCAGCACCGCCTGCCTGGTGCAGCAGCGGCTCGGCATCAGGAACGGCTGCCCGGCCTTCGACGTGCAGGCCGCCTGCGCCGGTTTCGCCTACGGGCTCAGCATCGCCGACCAGTTCATCCGCACCGGAGCGGCCGCTACCGCGCTGGTGATCGGCAGCGAGGCGAATTCCCGCATCCTCGACTGGACCGACCGCGGCACCTGCATCATCTTCGGCGACGGCGCCGGCGCCGTGCTGCTGGGGGCCTCGGAGGAGCCGGGCGTCCTCTCCACCCACATCCACGCCGACGGCAGCTACAAGGATCTGCTCTACGTGCCGAACCCGCTGGAGGGGCAGGAGGCCGACGGGCGCAAGCCGCACATGCGCATGTTCGGCAGCGAAGTGTTCAAGGTGGCCGTCAACACGCTGGGCCGGATCGTCGACGAGACCCTCGAGGCGAACGGCATGACCCGCGCCGACGTGGACTGGCTGGTTCCGCACCAGGCCAACATCCGCATCATCCAGGCCACCGCCAGGAAGCTGCGCATGCCCATGGAGCGGGTGGTGGTGACCATCGAGGACCAGGGCAACACCTCCGGCGCCTCGGTGCCCCTGGCGCTGGACGAGGCAGTGCGCGACGGCCGCATCAAGGCGGGCGATGTGGTGCTGCTGGAGGCCTTCGGCGGCGGATTCACCTGGGGTTCGGCGCTGGTCAGATTCTGAACCCCGCTACCGGGCCGCAGGGCGGCGGGCAACGCCCCGCGCCGGCGGCACGCCACCAACCGGGAACTCAACCATGACGATGCTGGAAGGAAAAATCGCTCTGGTCACCGGCGCCAGCCGCGGGATCGGACAGGCCATTGCCCTGGAGCTGGGACGGCAGGGCGCGATGGTCGTCGGTACGGCCACCTCCGACCGGGGCGCCGAGGCCATCACCGCGGCCCTGGCGGAGCAGGGCGTCGAGGGGCGCGGAATGACGCTGGATGTCTCCGACGCCGGTTCGGTCAGCGCCCTGCTCGAGGCCCTGGGCAAGGAACCGGGCACCCCCGACATCCTGGTCAACAACGCCGGAATCACCCGCGACAACCTTCTCATGCGCATGAAGGACGAGGAGTGGGAGGCAATTCTGAACACCAACCTCACCTCGGTCTACCGCATGAGCAAGGCCTGCCTGCGCGGCATGATGAAGGCGCGCTGGGGCCGCATCATCAGCATCGCCTCGGTGGTGGGAGCCATGGGCAACGCCGGGCAGACCAACTACGCCGCCGCCAAGGCCGGCGTGATGGGCTTCACCCGGGCGCTGGCCCGCGAGGTGGGAAGCCGGAACGTGACCGTGAACACCGTTGCGCCCGGCTTCATCGACACCGACATGACCCGCGCGCTGCCCGATGATCAGCGCACCGCCCTGCTGGGCCAGATACCGCTCGCCCGCCTGGGACAGCCCGGGGAGATCGCCTCCGCGGTGGCATTCCTGGCATCTCCGGGTGCCGGCTATATCACCGGCGAGACCCTCCATGTGAATGGCGGGATGTACATGGGTTGAGAGCAAAACAACCAGAAATCAACAAAATAGGCGAGCAGCCGGTCTGCCGGGCCAGGTGCTTGGGACACCCCGGGAAGCGGGCATCAATCCAGGATGGACGGGCAAATCGCCTTGCAACTTATCGGCGTTTTTATAAACTACCAACCGCAGTTATCGAGCTGCATCCTGTGCGTTTAGGAGGACAATCCTGTCATGAGCACTATTGAAGAGCGCGTCAAGAAGATCGTGGTCGAGCAGCTGGGGGTGAAGGAAGAGGAGGTCACCCGCGAGGCCTCGTTCGTCGACGACCTGGGTGCTGATTCGCTGGACACTGTTGAGCTGGTCATGGCTCTCGAGGAGGAGTTCGAGTGCGAAATCCCCGATGAGGAGGCCGAGAAGATCACCACTGTCCAGCAGGCTATCGACTACATCGAAGCTCATAGCTGAGTCGGGATGCAGCTGGCGCGCTGCTTCACTCCGGGAGGCACTTTCAGAGTGAAGCAGCGCGCTGGAATGGGCCGCCGGCCATAGCGGTCGGCGGCCTTTCTCTGTTTGTGCCCGTCCATCAGCCTTATTCGTCACGCGGGCGGTTCGTCCGGCCGCTGTCCAGGCGGACCATCCAGAATGCGGCTTCCGGGCCGCCATCGGCATAGAGGGTTTACCTTTGGCTAGGAAGCGTGTTGTTGTCACCGGCCTCGGCATGGTCTCTCCCCTTGGTCTCAGTGTCGCGGAGTCCTGGGAGAATGCGCTCGCCGGCAAGAGTGGCATCGGCCCCATCGAGCACTTCGACACCTCGGCTTTCAGCACCCGTTTCGGGGGTTCGATCAGGAACTTCAATGTTGAGGAGTACCTGCCGCCGAAGGAAGCCAAGAAGATGGATGCGTTCATCCATTACGGCATTGCGGCCGGCGTCCAGGCGGTCCGTGACTCCGGGCTCGAGGTGACCGAGGAGAACGCCCACCGCATCGGCGTGGCCATCGGTTCGGGCATCGGCGGTCTGCCGGCCATCGAGCGCAATCACGAAACCTACATGAAGAGCGGCCCGCGCCGCATCTCGCCGTTCTTCGTGCCCAGCGCCATCATCAACATGATCTCCGGCAACCTGTCCATCATGTACGGGTTCAAGGGGCCGAACATCGCCATCGTCACCGCCTGCACCACCGGTACCCACAACATCGGCGAGGCCGGGCGCATCATCGCCTACGGTGATGCCGACGTGATGATCGCGGGCGGCGCGGAGATGGCCACCTCACCACTGGGGCTCGGCGGCTTCGGCTCCGCCCGGGCGCTCTCCACCCGCAACGATGCCCCGGAGCAGGCCAGCCGCCCGTGGGATCGCGACCGCGACGGCTTCGTGCTCAGCGACGGCGGCGGCGTGGTGGTGCTGGAGGAGTACGAGCACGCCAAGCGCCGCGGCGCCACCATCTATGCCGAACTGGTGGGCTTCGGCATGAGCGGCGATGCCTACCACATGACCCTGCCGCCGGCGGAGGGCGAGGGTGCCGCCACCTGCATGGCCAATGCCCTGCGCGATGCCGGGATGAACCCCGACGCGGTGCACTATGTCAACGCCCATGGGACCTCCACCCCGGCCGGCGATGTGGCCGAGACCCGGGCGGTGAAGACCACCTTCGGTGAACACGCCCGCAAGCTGGTGGTGAACTCCACGAAGTCGATGACCGGACACCTGCTCGGCGCGGCCGGGGCGGTGGAGGCCATCTTTTCCATCCTCGCCATCCGCGACCAGGTCTCTCCGCCGACCATCAACCTCGACAACCCCGATGCGGAATGCGACCTGGACTACGTTGCCCACACCGCCCGGGAGATGAAGATCGACGTGGCGCTGTCGAACTCCTTCGGTTTCGGCGGCACCAACGGAACCCTGATCTTCCGCAAACCTGATTAGCGAAAGCCCCCGCCGTGGCGGGGGCTGCAACCGGCAGGCGGTGACGTGAAGCGATTTCTCCTTATCGGCCTGCTCCTGGCGGTCACGGTTGCCGGCGGAGCCGGCGCCTGGCTTGTGGGCGCCTGGCTCGATTTCCGCGACCGCCCACTGGCACTCCCTGCCGAGGGCCTGCGGGTGGAACTGCCGCCCGGCGGCAACGTCCAGGGGCTGGCTCGTGACCTGGCCCGAGCGGGGGCGATTCAGCATCCTCTCTACCTGGTGTTCCTGGCCCGCTACGAAGGCGTCGATCGACAGCTGAAGGCAGGCGAGTACGCCATCGTTCCCGGCACCACACCCCGTCAGCTGCTGGCCCGCATCGCCGCGGGCGATGTCATCGAGTATTCCCTGACCCTCGTGGAGGGCTGGAATTTCCGCCAGGTCCTGGAGGCGGTCGGCCGGGCGGAGTTCCTCCGCCATACCCTGGCCGACACCGATCCCGAAGGGGTGATGGCGCGCATCGGCCATCCCGGCGAACACCCGGAGGGCCGCTTCTTCCCGGACACCTACCGCTACCACAAGGGGATGACCGACGTGGCGTTCCTCGAGCGGGCCTATCGCACCATGGCCCGGCACCTGGAGCGGGAGTGGGCCGGGCGCGACGAGGGGCTGCCCTACGAAAGTCCCTACGAGGCGCTGATCATGGCCTCCATCGTCGAGAAGGAGACCGGCGTGCCCGAGGAGCGGCCGGCCATCGCCGGGGTTTTCGTGCGCCGGCTGCAGCGGGGCATGCTGCTGCAGACCGACCCGACGGTGATCTACGGCCTGGGCCAGGCGTTCGACGGTAACCTGCGCCGCACCCACCTGCAGGAGGATGGGCCCTACAACACCTACACCCGCCCGGGACTGCCGCCGAGCCCCATCGCCATGCCCGGCCTGGAGGCGATCCGTGCCGCCCTGCACCCGGCGCCGGGCAAGGACCTCTACTTCGTCGCCCGCGGCGACGGCAGCCACGCCTTCTCGGCCTCGCTGGCCGAACACAACCGCGCCGTGGCCCGCTACCAGCTGCGCCGGGGACGGCAGGCGCAGGAGAACGGAGAGCCGAATCGATGAGCCGCGGACGTTTCATCACCGTCGAAGGTATCGAGGGCGTCGGCAAGACCACCAACCTGGCTTTCATCCGCGCCCGCATCGAGGCCGCAGGCCACGCCGTGCTGCAGACCCGGGAACCGGGTGGAACCCCGCTGGCCGAGGACGTCCGCAACCTGCTGCTGACGCCGCGGGAGGAGCCGGTGGCCAGCGATGCCGAGCTGCTGCTCATGTTCGCGGCCCGCGCCCAGCACCTGGCCCGGGTGATCCGGCCGGCCCTCGAGGCGGGCACCTGGGTCCTGTGCGATCGCTTCACCGATGCCACCTATGCCTACCAGGGGGGCGGGCGCGGGGTGCCCGCCGAGCGTATAACCGCGCTGGAGAACTGGGTCCAGGGGGCGCTGCGGCCGGACCTGGTGGTGATCCTGGACGCTCCGGCCGAGGTGGGGCTGGCCCGGGCCGGCAACCGCAGCGCGCCGGACCGGTTCGAACAGGAGGCGCGGGCGTTCTTCGACCGGGTGCGGGCGACCTACCTCGCACGCGCGGCCGCCGTGCCGGAACGCTACCGGGTGGTCGACACGAGCCCCGGGCTGGCGCAGGTCCAGCAGGAGCTGGGCCAGGTGCTGGAGCGCTGGATTGCGGATCAGGCGACGCGGGACTGAGGCCCATGGCAGACGGCGAACGGCAGACGCAGGCCAGTCCCGGGGGCAACGCCGCCAGGCCGCCCCCCTGGACGCAGGAAAACTGGAGCAACCTCGTCGGGCGCCGCCGCCGCGAGCGCCTGCCCCACGCGTTGCTCCTCAGCGGTCCGGCCGGGTTGGGCAAGCGGCGCTTTGCCGAGGCCCTCGCCGCCGCGCTGCTGTGCCGCGAGCCGCACCCGGACGGGAGCGCATGCGGACAGTGCGGGGGTTGCCGCCTGTTCGCCGGCGGCAGCCATCCCGACTTCCTGCGCCTGGTCCCGGAGGAGGGCGGCCGGGCCATCAAGATCGAGCAGGTGCGCGCCCACAATGAGTTCCTCTCCCTGACCGCTCAGTACCGGGGCCACAGGGTGTCGCTCATCGACCCGGCCGACGCCATGACCATGGGCGCGGCCAACAGCCTGCTGAAAACCCTGGAGGAGCCCTCCGGCGGTGCCGTATTGCTGCTGGTGAGCGATCGGCCCGCCGCTCTTCCGGCCACCATCCGCAGCCGCTGCCAGCGGATCGAGTTCCGCCTCCCGGCCCGGGAGCAGGCGCTGGCCTGGCTGCGCGAGGAGACCGGCGCGGCGGAGCCAGGCCTGCTGCTCGACCTCGCCGGCGGGGCGCCGCTGGCGGCCGCGGCGATGGCCGATGGGGAGCGCCTGGAACAGCGCAGCCGGTTGTTCGCCGACCTCGACGCCCTGTGGTCGGGACGCGACGAGCCGGTGGCGGTGGCCGCGCGCTGGCACGGCGGACCCGGCCTGCCGGAAGCCCTGCACTGGCTATCGCTGGCGCTTATGGATATGATTCGGTTGAAGCTTTCCGCAACGGACCGCCATATCATGAACCGCGATCAGGTGGCGGTGATGCAGCGTTGGGTGGGGCGTGCGGCGGTGCTCGAAATCCAGCGGCTGCTGGAGTCGGTGGAGACCTACCGGCGCCAGGTGTCGGGTCAGGCCAACCTGAATCCGCAGCTGGTGATCGAGGACCTGCTCATCGACTGGACCCATCTTTCAGCCGGCACCGACCGGCGCTGAACAGACGAGCGGGGCTGAGACCGATGCAAGGCCAAGGCGAGGGGCGCAGCGCCCATCACGGCATCCTGTCCCTGTCCATCAAGGACAAGGCGGCGCTGTATGCCGCCTACATGCCGTTCGTGAAAAACGGCGGTCTGTTCATCCCCACCAAGAAGCGCTACCGGCTGGGCGACGAGGTGTTCATGCTCCTCAACCTCATGGACGAGGTGGAGAAGATTCCGGTGGTGGGCCGCATCGTCTGGATCACGCCCAGCGGCGCCCAGGGCAACCGGGCCGCCGGTATCGGCGTGCAGTTCAACGAGCAGGACGGCAGCATCGCCCGCAACAAGATCGAAACCTACCTGGCCGGCGCACTGCAGTCCGAACGCCCCACCTATACCATGTAGCGCCGTCACCCGGCCGATGCCGGTCGCGCCCTCCGCGGCGGTACCGGACTGCGCCCTGTCGTCCCGGCCCCCCTGCCTGACTTACGGATACGAACCAATGCACCTTGTGGATTCCCATTGCCACCTGGATCTCATCGACCTGGCGCCTTTCGATGGACGCATGGACGCGGTGCTGGAGGCTGCCCGTTCGGCCGGCATCGGCCACGTCCTCTGTGTCTGCCTCAGCCTGGAGGAGCGGGGCACGGTGCTGGAGCTGGCCCGGAGCCATCCCATGGTCTCCGCCTCGGTGGGCGTGCACCCGAACCATGACGGGGGCGAGGAGCCCACGGTGGCGGCACTGGTGCGCCATGCCGCCGATCCGGAGGTGGTGGCCATCGGCGAGACCGGCCTCGACTACTTCCGCAGCGAGGGCGATCTGGGCTGGCAGCAGGACCGCTTCCGCACCCACATCCGCGCCGCCCGCGAGGCGGGCAAGCCGCTCATCATCCACACCCGCGATGCGCGCGAGGACACCCTGCGCATCCTGGAGGAGGAGGACGCCGGGACGGCGGGCGGGGTCATGCACTGCTTCGTGGAGGACTGGGACACCGCCCGCCGGGCGCTGGACATCGGCTTCTACATCTCGTTCTCCGGCATCGTCACCTTCCGCAGCGCCGAGGCGCTGCGCGAGGTGGCCCGCCGCGTCCCCCGCGACCGGATCCTGGTGGAGACCGACGCCCCCTACCTGGCCCCGGTGCCCCACCGCGGCAAGCCCAACCAGCCCGCCTTCGTGGCCCACGTCGCCGCCTGCGTGGCCGATCTGCAGGGGATGAGCGTCGAGGCGCTGACCGAGCAGACCACCCGCAACTTCTACACCCTGTTCCCCGCCGCCGCCGCCAAGCGCCGCGCCGCCGGCCTGCCGGTGCCCGACTGAGCACTGCCTCTATTCAGCACAAGAACAAGAATATTCACCACGAAGGCACGAAGGACACGAAGAAAGAACAGAAAGAAAAACTATCCGCAGATTACACAGATTACGCAGATTGGATTCCATGTCGGCTACGGCCCCGGATGGTTGCCCGGTCGCGGGATCCGCCCGGCTCCAGATAGGACGGATACACCTGCACCCGGTTCGTTCATCGGTTCCAAAGTTACCCGAAAAAAATCTGCGTAAATCAGCGTAATCTGCGGTTAACCTGTCTTTGCCTTTCTTCGTGTCCTTCGTGTCCTTCGTGTCCTTCGTGTCCTTCGTGTCCTTCGTGTCTTCGTGGTGAAAGTTTTTTCAGTGGTGAGAAAGTCTCAATACTCCGCGAGCAGTTCGAGGGCGCGGTCAAGGACGGGGCGGGGGGTGTAGAAGTGGGGGGAGAAGCGCACGCCGCCGCCGCGCTGGGCGCAGATGACCCCCTGGTCCATGAGGTGGCGGTGCAGCTGCGCCGGGTCGCCGTCCACCGGCGCGAAGGTGAGGATGCCGGAGCGGCACTTGGGCGAGATGCCGGTGAGGAGCCGGTAGCGGTCCATGGCCTGGATCCGTTCGGCCAGGTAGCAGCTGTTGGCGAGCAGCTCCCGCTCCACGCTTTCCATGCCGTGATCCAGCAGCAGCGAGACGCTGGCGGCCAGGGCGTGGATGCCCAGCATGTTGGGGCTGCCGCACTCGAAGCGGCGGGCGTCCGCCGCGATGTCCCAGTCGTGGCGCGTGTAGTCGCCGGGGTGGGCCACCATGTGCCAGCCGTACTCGTGCAGGGTCAGCCGCTCGCGCAGCTCCGGCCGGCACCAGAACAGGGCCACCCCTTCCGGTCCCAGCATCCACTTGTGTCCATCCGCCACCAGGAAGTCCGCCTGGATGGCCTGCACGTCGGTGACCAGTGCGCCGACGCTCTGGATGGCATCCACGCAGAAGAGCACGCCGCGCTCCCGGCAGGCGGCGCCGAGGCGCTCCAGGTCGAGCCGCAGTCCGCTGGCATACTGAACCGAGCTGATGGTGAGCAGGCGGGTGCGTTCGTCCACGAGGGCCAGCAGGGCCTCCTCGGGGCTCGGGCCGGCATGGAGGTCGGCCTCGCGCAGGGTGACGCCGCGGCGGGAGAGGGACTGCCAGGGGATGCGGTTGGAAGGAAACTCCTGGTCGCTGGTGACCACGTTGTCGCCGGGTCGCCACTCCAGTCCGTGGGCCACCAGGGAGAGGCCCTCGGAGGTGTTCTTCAGCAGGGCGATGTCGGCGGCGGACCCGGCATTGATGAGCGTGCGCAGCTCCTCGCGCAGACGGGCCTCCACCCGCATCCATTCGGGGTAGTCGCGCGCACCCTGGCTCATGTTCTCGGCGGCGAAGTCGCGCACCGCCTCGTAGGTGCGGCGCGGCCAGGGCGCCACCGCCGCGTGGTTCAGGTAGACCAGACCGGACTGCTGGGGGAACTCGAAGGCCAGGTCGACGGGCATGGGGTGCCTCCGCTGGGGGTCAGCCGGGATTGACGGTGTGGTTGTCCGGCCATCATAGCCGCAGAGCGGGACCGAAACACGTGCCCGGCCGCCCGGGCCGGGCACGTGTCGGACGACTACCTGGCCGCCGCAGCCTGATCCCGTTCCGGCATGTGCGGGTCCACGGGCACCAGGCGCCGGCGATCCGGCCCGGCGATCCGGGCATGGGCCCGGTTGATGCCCGACACCAGCGCCCGCAGGGACGCGGTGACGATGTTGGCGTGCATCCCGACCCCGTGGATGGAGCCGGGCAGCCCCTCGGCGGACAGCTCCACGATGGCCACGGCGCTCGCGTCGGAGCCCTGGGAGAGGGCGTGCTCGGCATAGCTCAGCACCTTCACCTCGGCGCCCAGGGCATGCACGGCGGCGTCGATGGGGCCGTTGCCCACACCGTGCAGGGTCATCTCCCGGCCGTCGATGCGAATGTCCAGCGCGATACCCTGCTGGTCGCCGTGCTCACTCAGGTGATGCCCCACGAAGGTGAGCGGATCGTCGGCGGCGAGATACTCGGCCTCGAAGCAGCGCCAGATGTCCCCGGCGCTCACCTCGTGCCCGGTGGCGTCGGTGAGCCGCTGCACCGCGCCGCTGAACTCCACCTGCAGCCGGCGCGGCAGCGCAAGGCCGTAGCTGTGCTCGAGCAGGTAGGCCACGCCGCCCTTACCCGACTGGCTGTTGACGCGGATGATGGAGTCGTAGGTGCGGCCCAGGTCGTGGGGGTCCACCGGCAGGTAGGGCACCTCCCAGTGCTCCCCGGCCCTCTGCACCGCCATGCCCTTGCGGATGGCATCCTGGTGGGAGCCGGAGAAGGCGGTGAAGACCAGGTCGCCCACGTAGGGATGGCGCGGGTGGATGGGGAGCTGGGTGCAGTCCTCCACGGTGCGCGCCACGCGGCTGACGTCGGAGAGATCGAGACCGGGATGGACGCCCTGGCTGTAGAGGTTGAGCGCCAGGGTCACGATGTCCACGTTGCCGGTACGTTCGCCGTTGCCGAACAGGCAGCCTTCCACCCGGTCGGCGCCGGCCATCAGGGCCAGTTCGGATGCCGCCACGGCGGTGCCGCGGTCATTGTGGGGGTGGACGCTGAGCACGATGGCATCGCGCCGGGCGAGGCGCCGGTGCATCCACTCCACCTGGTCGGCGAAGATGTTGGGTGTGGCCATCTCCACCGTGGCCGGGAGGTTGAAGATCATCTTCCGCTCCGGCGTGGGCTCCCACGCGGCGGAGACGGCGTCGCACACCTCGAGGGCATAGTCGAGCTCGGTGGCGCTGAAGGTCTCGGGGCTGTACTGGAGCACCCACTCGGTCTCGGGACGGGCCTCCGCCAGCTCCCGGATGAGGTGGGTCCCGCTCACGGCGAGCGCCAGCACCTCCTCCTTCGACATGTTGAACACGGTGCGGCGGAAGGTCGGCGCGGTGGCGTTGTAGAGATGCACGATGGCCCGCCGGGCGCCGGCGAGGGACTCGAAGGTGCGGCGGATGAGATGCTCGCGGGACTGGGTGAGCACCTCGATGGTGACATCCTCCGGAATGTGGTCCTCCTCGATGAGGCGGCGCACGAAATCGAAATCGGTCTGGGAGGCGGAGGGAAAGGCCACCTCGATCTCCTTGAAGCCGATTTCGGTGAGCATCCGGAACATGCGCAGCTTGCGCTCGGGATCCATGGGCTCGAACAGCGCCTGGTTGCCGTCACGCAGGTCGGTGCTCATCCACACCGGTGGCGCGGTGATGACCCGGTCGGGCCAGGTGCGGTCGGCAAGGGGGATCGGGGCGAAGGCGCGGTACTTCTGTTCGGGTCGTTTCAACATCGTCGTGTTCCTCGTGGGTCCGGTTTCGACTGGCGCGGGTGGCGGATGGCGGAAGGACGGCTGCCGGGCTGCCACGGATCCATGGCCCGGCAACCGGTGCGCAGTCGCAGACGCAGCGAGTTGGCTTCAATCATGTGCATGAACGGAACACCTCTGGCGAGGATGGCAACAGGCCGTCGCCCCGCGGGTGCGGTGGGCGGCTGGTCGGTACTACGGGGATGTGTGTGTCGAGGTTATGTGCGCGCGAGGCGCAGCAGCAGACCCAGGCCCGGCAGGAGGGACTGGCGAAGCGGGCTCGGAAGGAGTCGGGTCTGCTGAATGTTCATGGAGATGAATCTAGCGGAACGACCGCCACGGGTCAACCGCCCAGCCCCTGAGAGAAACGATTCACCACGAAGGCACGAAGGACACGAAGAAAGGCAAAGACGGGTTAACCGCAGATTACGCTGATTTACACAGATTTTTTCCGGGTCGCCCAGGAACCGATGAACGAACCGGGTGCAGGTGTATCCGTCCTATCTGGAGCCAGGCGGATCACCCGCGACCGGGCAACCATCCTGGGCCGTATCCGACATGGAACCCAATCTGCGTAATCTGTGTAATCTGCGGATAGTTTCCTCTTTCTGTCTTTTCTTCGTGTCCTTCGTGCCTTCGTGGTGAATGACAGCGTCACGCCGGGGCAAAGCCTCAGGCGCGCTGCTCCTCGGCGTGGAGCTTCTCTTCCGCCTTGGCGTGGTCGCGGGCCAGCAGCAGGTAGAAGGCCGGCAGCACGAACAGGGTGAAGAAGGTGCCGATGCCGAGGCCCGTGGTGATGGTGAGGCCGATGTCGAAGCGGCTCACGGCGCCGGGGCCGCTGGCGGTGAGCAGCGGGAACATGGCGACGATCAGGGCCACGGCGGTCATCAGGATGGGACGCAGGCGGATGCTGGCGGCGCGCTCCACCGCCTCGCGCTTGGAGAGCCCCTCCCGGATCTGCAGCTGGTTGGCGAACTCCACGATGAGGATGCCGTTCTTGGCCACCACGCCGATGAGGGTGATGAGCCCCACCTGGGTGTAGATGTTCACCGAGGCCAGACCGAGGGTGATGAAGACCATCGCCCCGGCGATGGACAGCGGCACCGAGATGAGGATGATGAGGGGATCCTTCCAGCTCTCGAACTGGGCCGCCAGAACCAGGTAGATGACCAGCAGCGACAGGAAGAAGGTGACGATGAGGCCGCTGCCCTGCTGGGCGTACTGGCGCGAGTCGCCCGCGTAGTCGTAGCTGTAGCCCTTGGGGAAGAGCTCCCTGGCCTGGGTCTCCAGGTAATTGAGCGCGTCGCCGAGCTTCACGCCCGGGAACATCACTCCCTCCACCGACACCGAGTTGAGCTGCTGGAACTGGGTGCGCTTGGAGGGCTCCACGCTCCGCTCCATGGAGATCACGCTGGCCAGCGGCACCAGGTCGCCGCCGCCGGTGCGGATGTAGTAGTCGTCGAGCATCCGCTCGTCGAGGCGGAACTCCCGCTCCACCTGGGGGATCACCTTGTAGCTGCGGCCCTCGAGGCTGAAGCGGTTGACGTAGCCGCCGCCCAGCAGGTTGGCGAGGTTGCGTCCGATCTCGTCCATGGTGATGCCGAGATCGCCAGCCCGGTCGCGGTCCACCAGCAGCCGGGTGACGGGCCGGTCGATGTCCACCGACTTCTTCAGGAACATGAAGTTGCCGCTGCCCATGCCGCGGCCGATGAGCTGGTCGGCCAGGGCCGCGATCTCCTCGTAGCTGCGGTCGCTGGTGATGACGAACTGCACCGGCAGGCCGCCGGCGGATCCGGGCAGGCTGGGGCGCGGAAAGGCCACGGTCTGGAACCCGGCCACCTTGTCCAGGGCGCCCTGGACCTGGGGCTGGATCTCCATCTGGGTGCGCTCGCGCTTGCTGATGGATTTCATCTTGAAGCCGCCGAAGACCGTGTCCTGGGTCATGCCGAGGATGTAGAAGCTGTCGTTGTACTCGGGAAACTGCTGGAACTGCTCCTGGATCTGCCGGGCGTAGGCCTCGTGGTAGTCGAGGGTGGCCGTGCGCGGGCCGGTGGCCTGGAAGAAGATGATGCCCTGGTCCTCGGTGGGCGCCAGCTCGTTCTGGCTGGTGATGAACATCAGGTAGATGGCGGGCAGGGTGAGCACGGCGAAGACCACGCTCACCGACACCGTGGACAGCGAGCTGTGGAGCAGCCGCCGGTAGCCGTTGGAGAGCCAGTTGAAGAAGGCCTCCACCCGCTGCTCGAAGCGGCCCTGGCTGCCGTGGGGCTTGAGCACATGGGAGGAGAGCACCGGGGAGAGGGTCAGCGCCACGATGCCCGATATGATCACCGCCCCGGTGAGGGTGAAGGCGAACTCGGTGAACAGCGTGCCCACCAGGCCGCCCATGAAGCCGATGGGCGCATAGACCGCGAGCAGGGTGGTGGTCATGGCGATGATGGGCACCGCCATCTCGCGGGCGCCGTTGATGGCGGCCTGGAACTTGGACTCGCCGTGCTCGATGTGGCGGTGGACGTTCTCCACCACGATGATGGCGTCATCCACCACCAGCCCGATGGCCAGTACCATGGAGAGCAGGGTGAGCAGGTTGAGCGAGTAGCCCAGCAGCAGCATCACGAAGGCGCCGCCGATGAGCGACAGGGGCACGGCCACCGCCGGCACCGCCGCGGCGCGGAACGAGCCCAGGGTCAGGTAGACCACGAACAGCACAATGACCACGGCCTCGATGATGGTGCGGTAGACCTCGTTGATGGAGTCCTGGATGAAGGCGCTGGCGTCGTAGGGAATCTGGACCTGCATTCCCTCCGGCAGCTGTTCGCGGATCTTCGGGATCTCGTCGTTCACCAGCCCGGCCACCGTCAGCGGGTTGGCGCCGGGCGCCTGCTCCACGGCGATGAACACCGCGGGGATGCCCTTGTACCAGGCGGTGGAGTCGTAGTTCTCGGCACCGAGCTCGGTCCGGGCGATGTCGTCCAGGCGCACCAGGGTGCCGTTGCTGCCGCGGACCACCAGCCGGCGGAAGTCCTCCGGTTCGCTGACATCGGTGCTGGCGGTGAGATCCACCGCCACGTACTTGCCCTTGGTGGAGCCCACGCCCGCCAGGTAGTTGTTGGCCCGCAGCACGTTGGCCACGTCGTCGGCGGTGACGCCGAGCGCCGCCATGCGCTGGGGATCGAGCCAGATGCGCATGGCGAACTGCTGGCCGAACATGCGCGCCTTGGCCACACCGGGCAGGGCCTGCAGCTGCGGCTGCACCACGCGGATCACGTAATCGGCGAGCTTCGCGCGGGGAATGTCCTCGCTGAAGAAGGCCACGTACATCAGCGCGGTGGAGTCGCCGGTGCTGGACTCGATGACCGGGTCCTGGGCGTCGGCGGGCAGCACGTTGCGCTGGCTGGCCACCTTGGCCTGGATCTCCGCCACCGCGGCGTTGGCGTCGTAGTTCAGCACCATGTGGGCCTCGATGGTGGAGGTCCCCTGGGTGCTGGAGGAGAACAGGTAGTCGATGCCGTTGGCCTCGGCGATGGCCTGCTGCAGGGGCGTGGTGACGAAGCCCTTGACCAGGTCCGAGCTCGCGCCGGGGTAGCTGGTGGTCACCTTCACCACCGTGCTCTCGATGACTGGGTACTGGCGCACCTCGAGCATGCCCAGCGAGCGCACACCGGCGATGAGGATCAGCAGGCTGATCACCGTCGCCAGGACCGGGCGCTTGATGAAGAGGTCGGTGAATTTCATTGCTTGCCGACCTCCGCGTCCTTGAGCTCGACGGAGTTGTCGATGGTCACCGGCTGGCCGTCACGCAATTTCACCAGCCCGGCGCGGACCACCGTCTCGCCCGCGTCCAGCCCCTTCAAGATCTCCACCCAGCCCTCCCGGACCCGGCCGGTGGTCACCTGGCGCCGCTGCACCGTGAGGGTGTCGTTCTCCCCCTTGGCGATGACATAGGCGAAATCGCCGTAGGTGTTGTAGCTGATGGCGGTGCGCGGCACGCTGACCACATCGTCCCGCTGCGGGAGCAGGGTCTGGACCTCGGCGAACATGCCGGGGCGCAGGCGGCCGTCCGGGTTGGGCACCGTGGCCCGCACCGAGATGGAGCGGGTGCCCTCGTCGACGCGGGCGTCGATGGCGCTGACCCGGCCGCTGAACGCCTCGCCGGGATAGGCGTCCATGCGCAGCTGGACCTCCTGGCCCACGGCGAGCTCGCGGAAATTGCGCTCGGGCAGGGCGTAGTCCACATAGAGCGGATTCAGCGCCTGCAGCTCGACGATGGGCGTGCCCACCTGCAGGAACTCGCCCGTATCCACCTGGCGGATGCCGAGCAGGCCGGAGAAGGGGGCGCGGACGGTTTTCTTGCGGATGACCGCCTCCTGCTCCGCGACCCGGGCCTGGGCGGCGTCGAAGGTCGCCTTGGCGATATCGAACTCCGACTTGGAGACCGCCTGCTTGGGAATGAGCTCGGCGGCGCGCTTGTACTGCGCCTGGGCCAGCTGCCGGTCGGCGCGCAGGGATTCCAGGGTGGCCCGCTCGACGGAATCCTCGAACCGCAGCAGCACGGCGCCTTCCTCCACCCGCTGGCCCGACTCGAAGGTGATTTCCTGGACGATGCCGGCCACCTCGTTGGTCACGGCGATGCCGTTGGCGGCCACCAGGCTGCCGACCGAGCGCAGGGTGGGCTGCCAGCTCTCCCGCTTCGCCTCCACCGAGGCGATGGTCGCCGGCGGGCGGGGGGCGGTCAGCTGGGCGGTCATCTGCTGGAATTGGCGGTACTTCCAGTAGCCGATGCCGCCGAACACGAGGGCGAGGAAGAGAAGGACGAGGATAAGCCGCTTGAACATGGTCTTCTTCCTGATGGTCGCTGTTTGTCAGGCCGCTGCGCGACAGGCCGGCAGCGAAGATAAATGATAGACGTTGTCGGTTTGTGACGGTTCCGTGCGACGCCCCGGTCGTGGACTCACTTGTCCGCGTCCCGGGCCGCGCGACGGGGATCCGAACGGTTCTCCCCGGGGACGGCGAGGCAGCCGGCGAACAGCACGTCCGCCACCTGGGCGGCATAGTCGTCCGGATCGTCGATGAACCCGGCCCCGTGCAGGTGGCGGGCCACCGACCGGCCCTGGAAGAAGAAGACGCCGGTGCTGATGACGAGATGCGCCACCAGCGCGGGGTCGATGTCGGGCCGCAGCTCGCCATGCTCCTGTCCCTCGCGGACCGTCTCCACGAGCTGCCGGAAACCCTCGGCGAAGACCCGCTCGGCGAGCTCGCGGCCGCGCTCCGGTCCCGACTCCAGCACTTCGCGCAGCACCAGGCGCGAGACCTCCTCGTTGTCGAGCAGGTTGCGCAGGTGCCGGCGCATGAATCCTGCCAGCCGCTCCCGGGTGGTGCCATTGCCGGCCCGTATCTCCAGCAGCGCCTGGCGGCTGTCCTTGCAGGCGGCCTGCATCACCGCCAGGTAGAGTTCGCGCTTGGAGTGGAAGTGATGAAAGATGTTGGCCTTGCTCACGCCCGCCCGCTGCGCCAGCTCGCTCATCGAGGTGGCCTCGTAGCCTCGCTCGGCGAACAGCTGTTCGGCCACGGCGAGAATGGACTCGGCGGCGGGGCAGGAACCGGCGCTGCCGGATTCGCCGCGCGGGTGTTCTGATGGGTGCATGGCGCTCTCGAATGGCCTGACCGACCGGTCGGACAGGTGGTATTCTAGATCCTGATGACATCCAGAGGCAAGAAACCGGTCGGAACCGCGCCGTCAGGGTGACCCATGGCCGCCATGCGGGAGCTGGCGCGCAGCGACGGGCATGTTGGGTGGACGCGTGGAACCGGGGGGAGCGGACGCAGCGATACCGGTCGAGTGGCGTAGCGGTTTCCAGGCGGGCGCTCCGGCACCGATGCATCGTGGCGGCGGTTGCCGGCGCCACCGGTGGCCATCACGGCTCACGATGAGCAGGGTGCTGGGGCGGCGTTGTTCGTGCGCAGCCGTTCCGCCGGATTGACCATGGCCATGGCCTGAGCCGGCTTGACCGCCATTCCGGCGGATGGCCTGAATGTTTTGCGTGAGGCGAATTTGCTGATGGCCGCGGGGGGGTGCCGTATCGCGCGGCACTCGCCCGCCGGCCATTTCGCGGAAAGCGCGGCGGGGACCGACCCACCGCGGGCTTCGGGATGAAATGGCGCCCCCATGGGAAGGGCGCCGTGACCGGGCGAGGAGCTGAATCCTCAGCCGCCTTCGTGTTTTGCGATGGTCTGGCTGAGGACGGCCTGCTGCTCTGGCGTGAGATTGGCGTAGAGCTTCTCCAGTGCATCGGCCATGGTCCGCATCATATCCACGCGGTTTTCCATCAGGCGGGCGTTGTTGCGTAGGATTTCCGGCGCCGGCTGATCGGCGCCGGCGGCGCGTTGCGAGAACATGAGAGCCATCATTTCACCCCGCTTCCGCTGGACCGTCTCCATGAATTCCGCCCAGGCGGTCTGCTGCTCCGGCGTCAGGTTGAGCGTGGTGCTCATGTTCATGAGCGCTTCCATGGGGGGCGCGCTCCCCGGCCCCGTGCTTCCCTGGCAGGCGCCGGGCAGGGCGCCTCCGGGACCCATGGCCCAGGCGGAACTGGCGGCCAGGCTGGCGGCGAAAACCGATGTGGTGATCAGGTTGCGGTACTTCATGCGTGTCTCCTCAGGTAGTATGGAATGTGTGGAACAGGTCCAGGTGGCGGCATGGGGGCAGGGAGCCAACCCCAGCCGGGATGTGGGAAGGCCGGCGTCCATTCCCGGCGGCGTCAGAACCGCGTGCGAAGCCCCCCGTAGACATAGCGTGCGCCCGGGTCATAGGGCGAGCCGCCAGCCTCCATGTTGTCGGGCACCTCGTTGTCGAACAGATTGTTGATTCCGAGAAAAAGGGTGTGGGGTTTTGCCACGCGGTAGTCGAGGCGGAAGTCAAAGCTGGTGAAGTCGCTGTAATAGGGGGTCTCATTGCTGGTGATTCCATCGAATCCGAGATAATCCTGCGTATGGTTCATGCGCAGGCGGTAGGTGCCCTGGCCGATGCGTAAGCTCGCCTCCATCTTTATTGTGAAATCGGCGCGATGGGTAAGGGGTTCTCCCGTTTCCGCGTCCCTGGCGTCGAGATGCTCCACCGAGCCGTTGAGTTGCCAGGTTCCCGCGGGCCGGTAGTGCCAAGTGAGTTCAACGCCATCGATCTCGGCTTTATCGATATTGCGGTAGGATTCGATAGTGGGGTTGGTCTGAACGAAATATTTTTCAATCAGCTCTTCGGCATCCGTGTGGAATACTACCAATTCCACCCGTCCGTTCCCGAAACGCCGCCCCAGCGCCGCCTCCAGGGTGCGCGAGGTCTCCGCGTCCAGGTCGGGGTTACCGACCCTGCGCTTCTTGGCCAGCGAATAATCGGCGTAGAGCTCCATCATGGAGGGGGCGCGAAACGCCTCGCCGTAGCCGCCGCGCAGGGTCCAGGCGCCGGGGCGCCAGGCCAGCGACACATTGGGGCTGATGGCGCTTCCGAAATCGCTGTAATCGTCGTAGCGGCCGCCGGCCGTCAAGTTCACCTCCGGCACGATGTTCCACTGGTCCTGCAGGAAGAGGCTGTTCACGTTCCGGTTCTCCGCGCCGTTGATGGCGGTGGACTCGAACTCCTCGTCCAGCAATCCGTAGCCGATATTTATCGTGTGGCTCCGGACCGGCCAGAAGGTGTACTGGGCCTGTAACTCGCTCTTGGTGGATGTCGTTTCATCCGGATTGCCCGTGCCCTTGTCGGAGGTGGACTCGGCAGAGCCGTGCCCCAGAGAGAGGGCGGTCGTGCCGCCGCCCATGAGTCCCTCGTAGTCCAGGGAAAGATGGTAGCGATCCTCGGTCTCGATCATGGGCACGGGATTCCCCTTCGGATCGAGGCCGATACCCTCATCATCCTGTTTGGCGTACTCGGCGCTCCAGCGCAGTTGATCCGTCTCGTTCAGTTCAAGCTGCCCACGGTATGAAACGTTCCGGCGCTCCTCGCTTCGCTTGTCGGTATCCGGCTGCGATTCGTCAGCCTGGTAATCGCCCCGGGAGCGGGTCTCGAAACTGATCCGGTGTCCCAGCCCATGATCGCCCCAATTGATGTAACCGCCCCCGTTGCCCGTTCCGCGCTGGCCATCTTCCGTGGCGCCGCCGGTTACATCGAATCCATAGTGGAATCCCTCGCGCGGCTTGGAGGTGATGATGTTGATGACGCCGCCCATGGCGTCGGATCCGTAGAGGGCCGACATGGGACCGCGCACGATCTCAATGCGCTCGATATCCTCTACCTGGATATTGGTGATGACGCTTCCGGAGGCCTTGTCCGTCCGCCGCAGCCCGTCGACGAGAATCAGCGTCTGCTCGCTGTTCATCCCCCGCAGTGAAATGCGGGTCTCGTTGCCACGTTCCGCGACGTCCACTCCGGTGGCGGATTCCAGGATCTCGCTCACGCTGTTCCCGGCGTAGGATTCGATCCGATCGAGATCAATGACCTGAACCGATGCGTTCACATCTTCCACCGGTTGTTCCGTTCGGGTTGCCGTCACCGTGATGGTGGGCAGATCCTCAAAGTCCTGAGAGAAAGCTGTTCCATTGAGGAAGGTGCTGAGGGCGAGCACCGTGCGTCCCGTCACTTTTATTCCCGACATGTCGTTTTTCCCTTTCAACCTGTTGTTGGCGCTTGATGGTGAATGTTGCGGCGCGGAGAGATTCCGGCGCGCCTTGTGTATCCGTCCTTTCCCGGCCTGCCATTCCGCAGGGCGGTAATCAGGTGTCCGTGTCCCGGATTGACCGCCCATCCGGTTCCGCCCGCGTATAGATGTACTGGATCGTCACCGGGCCGAATGAGCCGGGGGGGGTTAATTCGGTAATGACCGCCAGTTGCCCGGCGCCGGCAATCAGGCGGAATCTTTGTATGACGCGGGGGATGCCATCCCGCGTCGTTTCCACCACGAGGTCTCCGTTCTCCCAGCCGGCGACAGTAACTGCCTGGTGGACACCTTTGCTCAATGAAATTGTCGAACCGCGATTGTCCGAGTAGAGCCGTTGGCTGCGTTCGCCATCTCTTGTAATGATCAATTCGGGTTCTTGGTGCGCCAACTCAAGGAACCGGGGGGCTGATATCAGATTATTCAGAGTCTCGAACACATGAGGATCGGGCATGGAACCAGGTATGCGTGATTTCGAACGGTTTGTATGGGCGCCTCCACGCATACCACCAGCCGGGCCGTTGCCGGGACTGGAAGCAGCTCCCATACGTCCACGACTTTTTCCTGACTTGCCCATCTGTTCCCTGAATTCTTTCAGCTTCTCTTCAGGGTCATCGCTCGTTGCCTCGTCGAGAACCCAGGTTCCGGACAAATCCGGTCCCGTTTCGATCTGGCTCACGACTTTAATATCGAAGTCCGAAGAATAGCCGGGTGAGACAAGGCAGGCCGAAAGCATGATGAGTAAACAGGTGGAACTTTTCACTTTATATATCTCCCTGATGCACTACCTGACGCTGGTCAGAAAGCGCTGATAGGCGGGTGAGAGGAGAAGAATATTGCGCGCAGCCTGCCGCAGGGCATCCACGTCCGCCTCCGGGAGCCGGAACGAGGTGGGCAGGCTCTGCAGGCGGGCGCGTTCGGCGGGATCCGCGATGGAGCCCAGGTTCACCTCCACCAGGTGGAAGTCGATCTCTGCGCAACCGGGCTCCGGCCGGGCGCCGCAACGCTGCTGGATGACCTCCCGGCGCCACAGTTCCATGTGGGAGCGCAACAGCTCGAGGGTCTCGAAGCTGTAGCGGTTGATGGGAACCGTGGTGGCCGAATTGACGATGGAGCTGAGGGCCAGGTCGCCGGGGTTGCGATCCCAGCGCAGGTCGAGCCCTGGTTCGGCGTTGACGACGATGAAGACCACCTGGCGGATGGAATTGAGCCCCTCCCGCTGCATCCGCCCCCAGATGCCCCCTTCCAGGATGAGCTGGTCCAGTGCGCCACGTACCCCCAGGTTGTCCGCCAGTCCGCCATCCAGCAGGTGCAGGTAGGGGCGCTGGGCGGTGTCCAGGTAGGAAACCTGCCAGCGGGCCTGACGGTAGCGCCGGGCAGAGATCCCGGGATTCTCCAGGGCTTCGGTGACCCAGGCCGGGGGGGTGAAGCCGCAGGTGCCGGCATGGTTGTGCAGGGCCACCGGCGAGAACAGCACCGGCACGGCGGAGGAGGCCGCCACGGCCCGGGCCACGGAGAAGCGGGAGAGGTCGGAGCAGATCCAGTCGAACTGCCCCTGGGTGAAGCTGAAGCCCGTGCCCAGGGTCATGTCCGTGGCGTTGATGCGTACCCTGGGCGCCGCGGGCCGATTCATGTCGGCGAAGGTGGCCCCCTGGAACAGCAGCCGGTCGTAGAGATCGGCGGCCAGTTCGCTCTTGCCGTAGAGCGGCGAGCCGAGACGGATCCAGTTCCAGGGGTTGAGCAGGCGCCGGGTGAGGCTGCCCTGGACATCGCGCTTCAGGAAGGCCGGCTCGAAGTCGGTGAAGATGCGCTCGCCGTAGAGTCCGTAGTAGGCGGCGGTGAAACTGCCGCCGGAGACCGAGGAGATGAGATCCACCTCGTCCAGCAGCCGGCGCCGGCGTCCCTCCCACTGGATTTCGGTATCCCGCAGGGCCTCCAGCACCCCGTAGCTGAAGGCGGCCGCCCGGGTGCCGCCGCCGGAGAAGGTGAGGATCACCTGCAGGGAGTCGGAACGGTCGTGGGACGACTCCTCGTACAGGTTTTCCTCGCCGGGTGGGTGCGTGGCGGGTGAATTGACCGGGTAGACGCTGCAGGCGGGGAGGGCGAGCTCCAGCAGGATCAGCGCCACCGGTTTCCACCGCCCCATGCATCGGTTCCACATTTCCATGACGGGCTTCCTGTCCTGGGTCCGTTCAGTCCATCCGCTTGCGGAAGCGCGCCGCGCTGAAGCCGAGCAGCAGCAATCCGAGCAGGGCCTGGGCCAGGTACTCCGGCCACAGCACCTCCAGACCCACGCCCTTGAGGAACAGGTCACGGATGATCACCAGGAAGTAGCGCAGCGGGTTGAAGTAGGTGATCCACTGGGCCGGCCCGGGCATGTTCTCGATGGGGAACATGAAACCGGAGAGGAGCACCGCCGGGAGGTAGAAGAAAAAGGCCGACATCAGCGCCTGCTGCTGGGTCTGGGAGATGGTGGAGATGAACAGTCCCACCCCGATGGTGGACATGAGGTAGAGGCCGGCGCCGAGGAACAGCAACGGCAGGCTTCCCCGGATGGGCACGTCGAACCAGTAGACCCCGATCACCGTCACCAGCACCACGTCCACGTAGGAGATCACCACGAAGGGCAGCGTCTTGCCCAGGATCAGTTCCAGTGGCCGGATGGGGGTGACCATGAGCTGCTCCATGGTGCCGATCTCCCGTTCCCGCACCACCGCCATGGAGGTGAGCAGCAGCGAGGTGAGCAGCAGCAGCACACCGATGACCCCGGGCACGTTGTAGTAGCGGCTCTTGAGGTCGGGGTTGTACCAGGCGCGGCTGCGCAGCTCGATGGGCGGGGCGACGGCCTCTCCGCCCTGGCTCATGGAGTAGTCGGCGATGATGCGCTGGGCGTAGGCCATGGCGACGGTGCCGGTGTTGGAGTCGGTACCGTCGACGAGGGTCTGGACGGCGGTCGGGCGCCCACGCTCCAGGTCCTCGCCGAATCCCCGCTCGATGTGCAGCGCCATGATCGCATCGCCCCGGTCGAGCCACTCCTGCAGGCGGGTCGGCGTCTCCACCCGGGCCAGCACGTCGAAATAGCGGGAGCTGGTGAAGCGCTGTTCCAGAGCGCGGCTGTGGCTGCTGCGGTCCTGGTCCAGCACCACGGTCTTGATGTGCTCAACGTCGGTGGTCACGGCGTAGCCGAAGATGATGAGCTGGACCACGGGCGTGACGAACACCAGGAAGCGCATGCGCGGGTCCCGCAGCACCTGGATGAACTCCTTGATCAGCATCCGGTAGATTCGTTCCCACATGACGTGTCGCGCCTCAGTCGAGTCTCTTCTTGAACTTGCGCAGCGCCACGCCCAGGACCACCAGGGCGAACAGCGACAGGAAGACCAGTTCGTTCACCAGCAGGGCGGGGGGGCTGGCCTTGAGGAATACCGCCTTGAGAATGGTCACGTAGTAGCGGGCCTGCACCGCGTGGGTGATGACCTGGAGGAAGCGCGGCATGTTGTCGATGGAGTAGAGGAACCCCGACAGCAGGAAGGCCGGAATGAAGGTGGCCACCATGGCCACCTGGCTGGCCACCAGCTGGGAGCGGGCCGCGGTGGAGATGAGGATGCCGAGTCCCAGGCCGCCGAGCATGAACAGGGCCCCCGAGCCGAGGAGGAAGGCGAGGCTGCCGCGCAGCGGGACATCGAAGACCCACACGGCCATGGCGATGGAGAGCAGCACGTCGAAGACCCCGATGAGAAAGTAGGGGGTCATCTTTCCCAGCAGCAGCTCCAGGGGCTGGATGGGGGTGGCGATGAGCTGCTCCATGGTGCCGGATTCCCACTCCCGGGCGACGGTGAGCGAGGTGAGCAGCGCGGTGATGACCGTCATGATGACGGCAATGAGCCCCGGGATGATGAACCAGCGGCTCTTCAGCTCGGGGTTGTACCAGACCCGCAGGCGGTTCTCCACGGCGAGTTCCACCTGCCCCCTGAGATCGGCGGAAAATCCCTCCGTCACCCCCTCGGCGTAGTCGATGGCGATGGTGGCGGTGTTGGCGTCGCTGCCGTCCACCAGCACCTGCACCGCCACGGTGCGCCGCTGGTCAAGGCGTTCGGAAAAATCGGTCGGGATCACCAGTGCCAGGTGCGCCCGTCCCGAGACGACGGCGGCCTCCGCCTCGGCGTAGGTCGCGGCATCGGTGACCACGGTGAAGTAGTTCGAGGCGGGGAACGCGCGGAGGTAGTCGCGGCTGGCGGCGCTGCGGTCCTGGTCGTAGACGGCCAGATCGAGATTGTTCACGTCCAGGGTGATGGCGTAGCCGAACAGCACCAGCAGCAGGACCGGCATCAGGAAGGCCATGGCGAGGCTGCGCGGGTCGCGGCGGATGTGTAGTGACTCCTTGCGTACCAGCGCCAGGTAGCGCCGGCCGCTGAAGCGGGTGCGGGTGACATTCATGGGGCGCTCCTGAGGGCGTCGTCGGCCTCGATCAGGGAAACGAAGGCATCTTCCATGGACGGGACGATGGGCTCGATGGAGGCCAGGTGGATGTTCTCCACCGTGAGCTGGCGGCGAATGGCGGCGGTGGCCAGATCCGCGTCATCCACGCTCACGTGCAGGGTGTCGCCGAACAGGGCGGCCTCGGCGGCCTGGGGCAGGGCCTCCAGGGCCTCGAGGGCGGCGTAGGGCTGGTCCACCCGCACCTCCAGGACCGTGCGCGTGACCGCCTCGCGCTTCAGGCGTTCCGGGGCGCCCTCGGCGATGAGCCGGCCGCGGTAGATGAGCGCCAGGGCGTCGCAGTACTCCGCCTCCTCCATGTAGTGGGTGGTGACGAAGACCGTGGTGCCGGCATGGGCCATGCGGGCGATGAGATCCCAGAACCGCCGGCGCGAGAGGGGATCCACCCCCGAGGTGGGCTCGTCCAGGAACAGCAGGGGCGGTTCGTGGAGCACGGCGCAGCCCAGGGCAAGGCGCTGCTTCCAGCCGGCGGCCAGATCGCGGGTGAGGGCGCGGCGCTTGTCCCCGAGCCCCGCCATCTCCAGCACCCAGGCCTTGCGCGCGGCGCGCTGCGCCCGCGGGACATTGTAGAGGCCGGCGAAGAAGTCGATGTTCTCCTCCACCCGCAGATCATCGTAGAGGGAGAACTTCTGCGACATGTAGCCCACCCGGCGCTTGATGGACTCCGGCTCCCGCAGGACGTCGAAGCCGAGTACCCGGCCGCTGCCGCCGGAGGGCAGCAGCAGGCCGCAGAGCATGCGGATGGTGGTGGACTTGCCCGAGCCGTTGGGCCCCAGGAAGCCGAAGATGCTGCCGCGCGGCACCTCCAGGGAGATGTGGTCGACGGCCACGAAGTCGCCGAACACCCGGGTGAGATCGCGCACCGTCACCGCCAGTTCATCACTCATGGCCGGCTCCGCCATCGGCCTCGTCACGGTCCGCCAGGGCCAGCTCGCGGATGAACACGTCCTCCAGGGAGGCGGGGATGGGTCGTGCCGCGCGCAGGGCGATGCCCGCCCGGCTCAGCGCCGAGCGGGCGGTGGCCAGTGTCCCGGGGTCATCGGCGAACAGGTGCAGGTGGCCGCCGAACAGGCTCACCCGCTGCGACCCCAGCCGCTCCACCAGCAACTCGCGGGCCTGCCGCGGAGCATCCGTCTCCAACTCCAGCAACTGGCCGCTCAGCGTCTCCCGGAGGCGCTTCGGGGTGTCGCAGCGGATCAGGCGACCCTGGTGCATGAGCCCCACCCGGCTGCAGCGCTCCGCCTCGTCCAGGTAGGCGGTGGAGACGAAGATGGTGACCCCCTCCTTGACCATGCTGTAGAGAATGCGCCAGAAATCCCGCCGCGAGACCGGGTCGACCCCGTTGGTGGGCTCGTCCAGGAACAGCACCTCGGGCTTGTGGATGAGGGCGCAGGCCAGACCCAGCTTCTGCTTCATCCCCCCGGAGAGGTTACGCGCCAGGCGCCGGCGGAACGGCGTGAGGTTGCTGAATCCCAGCAGCCGCTCCTCCATCGCCAGCCGGGTCCGGCGGGGCACGCGGTAGAGATCGGCGTAGAAGCGCAGATTCTCCTCCACGGTCAGGTCGGGATAGAGGCCGAAGCGCTGGGACATATAGCCGATGCGGTTCTTGATGGCCTCCTCGCCGCCGGGCAGCGGCTGGCCGCTCACCCGGGCGCTGCCCTCCGAGAGGGCGAGGATGCCGGTCAGCATGCGCAGGGTGGTGGTCTTGCCGGCGCCGTCGGGCCCCACGAGGCCGAATACCTCGCCCCGTGCGACCGAGAGATCGAGTCCGCGCACCGCCCACAGGGCGTCGAAGGTCCGGCCCAGCCCCTCGCAGCGAATGGCGGTTGATACAGCGGAATTCATGACCGGCTCCGTGCGAATTGTTCGAGGATGTCGGCGCGGGTCGCCACGGCCACCACTTCCGCGTCGAAATGACTCCCCGCCGCGGCCCGGATGACCACCGCCGCCTCGGCCGGGGTGATGGCCATGCGGTAGGCGCGGTCGCTGGTGAGGGCGTCGAAGACATCGGCCACGGCAATGATGCGCGCCGGCAGGGGGATGGCCCCGGCCACCAGGCCGAGGGGGTAGCCGCTCCCGTCGAGCCGTTCATGGTGGGCGCGGACGATGGGGGCCAGGTGCCGCAGTTGCGGGCTGGCGGCGAGAATGTCGGCCCCCTGGTCGGGGTGGCGCAGGACGGCGGCCCATTCGGGGCCCTCCAACTCGCCCGGCTTGGTCAGGATGCCGTCGGGTATGCCGAGCTTGCCGAGGTCGTGCAGCAGCGCGGCCTGGCGGATGGTCTCCACCTCCTCCGCGGGGCGCTGAAGCGCCTCGGCAAGAATGACCGCGTAGCGCGCCACCCGGCGGCCATGGCCCGCGGAGTAGGCATCCTTGAGGCCGAGGGCCTTGTTGAAGGCCGTAAGGATCGCCTCGTAGTGGCGCCGGCGCTCGCCCAGGAGCCGGGCCACCAGTTCGCGGCTCCAGCCCAGCAGCAACGACCAGAGCAGGGTGCTGCCGCCGATATAGAGGGCCAGCCGGAGCAGGACCGGGGCGAGGCCGAAGCGCTCCGGAAACCCGAAGCGCAGGACCGCCAGCTCCCCGGCGCCGATGACCACCAGGCTGACCGCCAGGTAGACCCCCAGCGCGGCCCGGTGCTGGCGGGCCAGTCCTGCCAGCAGGCGTCGATCGGCAGCGGCGGTGCTGGTCATGTCAGTTGACCACCGTCACCGGATTCGCGGGGGAATGGATGACCACATCCGCGGGCATGCCGGGCTTGAGAATCCCCTCGGGGTTCTCCACCCGGACATCCACGGCGAAGACCAGCTTCACCCGCTCCTCCTGGGTCTGCACGTTCTTCGGGGTGAACTCGGCCTCCGAGGCCACGTAGGTGACCCGGCCGCTGAAGCGCCGGTCGGGGTGGGAGTCCACGGTCACTTCCGCATCGCTCCCGAGCCGGATGCGGCCGATGTGCGTCTCCGGGATGTAGACCCGCACCCAGGGACTGGCCAGGTCCCCCACAGTGAGGACGGGCCGTCCGGCGGCGAGGTTTTCGCCCGGCTCGGCATGGGTGCGCAGCACGACGCCGTCAATGGGGCTGACCGCTTCGAGATCGGAGAGGCGTACCCGCGCGGCCAGTGCCGCGGCCGTCGCCTCCTCCATTGCCGCCTGGGCCGCGGCGATCTGCTCGGGCCGGTAGCCGGCTTTGAGCATGGCCAGCTTTTCACGGGCGCTCTGGTAGCGCTGGGCCGCGGTGTCGGCTGCGGTCTGTTCCAGTTCGAGCTTCTGCCGGCTGATGGCGTCCGCCTCGAACAGGGCTTCGGCGCGGCGGGCCTCGGCTCGGCGATATTGCAGGTCGGCCCGTGCCTCGGCCACTGCCGCCTCCGCCTGGGCGATCTCCTCACGCCGGTAACCGGCCTGCAGTTCCTTCAACCGTGCTGAAGCCGCGGAGAGGGAGGCCTGGGCCTGGATGGTGGAGAGCACGGCCTCACGGGTGTCCAGCGAGGCCAGCGGGTAGCCCCGACGGACCGCATCCCCTTCGTCCATGAGTCGCTGGTCCAGGGTGCCGGCCACGGGAAAGGAGATCAGCACCTCGGTGACTTCGACCGTGCCGGAGGCGAGAATCCGGTCCGGATCCTCCTTCGCTGACCAGGGCCACTCCCAGGCGTCCGCGGCGCCGGGATTGAGGATGAGGGCCAGGGCGGATAACAGCAGGGGAATCACTTTCATCATGGTCTGGTTCCTCCGAACCGGTCCGATTCAAGATGGCCGACGGCCAGGAGCAGTCGCGCCTGCTCCACTACGATGCTGTACTCGGCCTCGATGCGGCTGGCCGTGGCGCTCCACAGGGCGGCTTCGGCCGCCAGTAGGTCGGTGACCGTACTGGCGCCGTTGCGGAACTTGAAGGTTTCCACCCGCAACGCCTCACCAGCTTCCCGCTCGCCGGCTTGTGCCGCCTCCAGCTGGGCCCGGCGGGTGGTGAGCCCACCCCAGGATTCACGCACCCCGAGGGTGACCGCGTCCCGGCTGGACTGGATGCCGAGCTGGGCGCGCTCCCGGCGCAGGGCCGCCTGGCGGACCCGGGTGCTGCGCACGGCGCCATCGAACAGCGGCACCGAGATGTTCACCCCCATCTGCCACTCGTCCTCCAGTTCCAGATCACCGCCGGAGTTTCCGTTCAGCCGTGCCTGGAGCCGGACCTCGGGCAGCCGCTCCCCCCGGGCGATGTGGAGATCATCGAGCGCGGTGAGCTGCTCGGCCCGGGAGCGTTGCAAATCGGGATGGCCTGCCAGGGCCTGGGCCAGGGCGGCATCCCGGTCCTCCGGCAGGGGCAATTCCAGGCCGCGGATATCGGCCAGCGGCGGAAGCGGATCGGTGCTGCCCAGCAGTCGCGCCAGTTGATCGCGGGCGTCCCCGGCACTCTGGCGTTCCGTCGCGAGGTCATAGCGCGCTTCGGAAATCTGGGACTGGATCCGCATCCGCTCCAGCGGCGCCGCGGTGCCCTGCTTGATTTTCAGTGCCAGGTCGGCATCCTCTGCCTCCAGTCCACGTATCCGGTGTTCCAGCGCGGTCACCACCTCGCTGTGTTGCAGTGCCGCGGTATACGCGGTCACCACATCGAAGATGAGTTGCTGACGGGAGCCCGCCAGCGCTTGGGACTTCGCCTGCAGGCCGTGTTCCGCACGGCGTTCGCCCGCCACCAGCCTTCCCCCCGCATAGAGGGGCAGGGTGAGGCCCACGCCCAGGCTGGCCGTATCCTCGTCCAGGGGTGGAAAGCTTCCCGGGTCATGGATGGAGTGGGTCAGCGTGGGCTCGGAGTGGTGGGTGTAGTCCCCCTCGAGGGTCAACTCGGGCATCCGCTTGCCGCGGGCCACCTCCCGCTCCAGTGCCTCGGCCTGCAGGTCCCGGTGCAGGCCGGAGAGATTGGGGTTCTCCACCAGTGCCCACTGAATGGCCTGGTCCAGGGTCAGACGCCCGGTGTCGAGGGTCAGCGCGACCGTCGTGGCCGCCGAACCCGGGAGGGGGAGTGCCAGGCCCAGCACCAGCAGGGCGGCGAATCGGACTTTGCGTGCCACGTCAGCTCCTTGTCGTCTCGGTGTGGGGGTTCGGGCAGGCCAGCGGTGAATCGGAGCCGGGAGCGAACACCACCAGGTCGTCCTGGTTCATCATGGACGTGGCGAGTTCCTCCTCGATGCGCTCGAGCAGCACCTGCGCGTCCATCCCGGGGGGGATGCAATCGGGTGATTCCAGCACGGCGAGGGCGGCGCAGGGGGCCCGGGAGCCGTCCTCGTCCCGAAGCCCGGGGTCCGTGGCCTCGTCTTTGGCGTCAATGAGGAAGCCCTCGGCCAGCAGCACGGCCTCGTCGCCCGTCAGCCGGGTCAGCACCGCGGCGATGCGCCCGCCGCCCAGGTAGCCCACGAGTTCCACGTTTTCGCTCAGGCCCTGAATCTGGCGGAAGAGGTGCCGGGAGGCCGAACGGAGGTTCTCCGGCGGGTAGGCCTCAGTGGTCTCTGTCCATTGGGTCGGTGCGGATTTGCTGCCGGCGATGCCGGCCAGCAGGAGCATGACCGGCTCTCCATAGTGGCGCAGGGCCGCGAGCCTCTGATCCAGGTAGTGGACGAGAATGTCCCGGTGATAGAGTCCCGCGTCCGGGTCCACGAGCGGCAGGATGGGAAGAAACGCCGAACCCTCTCCCGCCAGATCGGCCAGGCGCCGCAGCAGGGCCTGCCCCAGGTGGCCGAAACAGTGGCGGGTGGCATAGGCGGCGCAATAGCGGCTCGAGGAAACCTGCATGCGCCGGCTGATGTCGGCCAGCAGGGTCGCCAGGAACCTGGCATGGGAGGCGGGCAGGATCGGTGAGGATTCGCTGCCGAGCGCCTGCACCCGTGCCGCAATGGTCTCCCCCTCGCAGGTGTCGAGAATCAGGTCGTTCTGCGTCTCTTCCGCCAGAGTGCCCAGCTTTTCATGAACCACCAGCCCCCGCACCGCCGCCCAGCACCGCAGCAGCCCGGACGGCCGCTCCGACCAGAGGCCGGTGATACGGACCCCGGGGACGACGCGCAGTTGTTCGGCGAGTTCCTGCGCCGTTTCACCTCCGCCGAGAATCGCCACTCTGACCTCTCCGGAGATCGTCTCCCGGAATCCGTCGCAGTCGTGCCTGGGGCAGAAAATCCGCTCTTCCGGATGGATGTGTGTCATGGCCGGGATCTCCATTGGCTGTCAGAGGGTTTCCAGCAGGGGGTCGGCGGTGCGGGGATCGGGTGCACGCCGTTCCACCAGGAAGATGAGGACCGGAATGATCACCAGCGTCAGCAGGGTGGCGGCGAGGATGCCCCCGATGACCACCGTGGCGATGGGCGAGAAGCGTTCGGCGCCCACGGCCAGCTCCATGGCCAGGGGCAGCATCCCTGCCACGTCCGACAGCGCGGTCATCATGATGGGCCGGTAGCGCACGTGAACCGACTCGATGATGGCTGCCCGGATCGCCATGCCCGCCCGGCGGCGCTGCAGGACGTAGTCGATGAGCACGATGCTGTTGTTCACCACCGTCCCCACCAGCAGGATGATGCCGAGCAGGGCGGGCATGGATAGGTATTTGCCGGCCACCAGCAGGGCGGCGGCCGCGCCGATGAACTGCAGAGGCACGGCAGCCATGATGGTGAAGGGATGCTTGAAGGAGCGGAACTGCGCCACCAGCACCAGGTAGACGGCGAGCAGGCCGGCGGCCAGTGCCGCCAGCATCCGCTTTCTGGCATCCTGGAAGTCACTCTGTTCACCGGTGATAGCCAGGCTGTAGTCCGCCGGCAGCTCCAGGTCGGCCAGCGCCGTCTGCACATCGGCGATGGTCTCCGACAGGGGGCGGCCATACTGATAACCGAGAACATCCAGGGTCTGCTGGAAATCCTCCCGGGTGACGATACGGGGGCCCAGGCGCTCTTCCAGTTGCGCCACGTCCCGCAGGGGTAGGGTGCCGCCGGGCACCTGCAGGTGGAGGTCGCCCAGGTCGCCGAGATGATCCCGGTCCGCGTCCGCATAGCGCAGGAAGACATCCAGGTCGCGGTGCCGGTCCTGGCGGTAGGGGGTTACCACGCTGCCCTCCATGGCCTCGTAGGCGCGTGCGGCGATGGCCTCGCCGTTGAGGCCGAGCTCGGCGGCCCGTTCCCGATCGATGACCACGTTCACCTCGGGCGTGTCGAGGGCCCAGTTCTTGTAGGGATCCCTGACGCCCGGTACGTTGCGGATGCGATCCAGGACGGCGCTGCCCAGTTGGTCCAGGACCACCGGGTCGGGGCCGCTGAGGCGCACATCGATGGGCGCCGTGGTGGTGGAGCGGGCGGTGCCTCCCTGCTCCTTCAGCACGGCCAGGGTGATGCCGGGAACCCGCTCGATCCCGGCCCGTGTGCGCTCCATGATGGTCCAGATGGAGTCGGTCCGCTCGGTTCGCGGCGTCAGGTTGACGGTGATTTCCGCCTGGTTCACACCCATGGCGCCCCGGTTGCCGAGGTAGTGGCCGCCCGGCTCGTACCCCGTCTGGGTGCTGACGCCGATGACCTCCGGCTCCGCCAGCAGCAGCTGCTCCACCGCCGAGACCGCCTCCAGGGTCTGCTCCAGGGGCATGCCGGGGATGGTGTCGATCTGCACCCGGAAGTTGCCGGCATCGAACTTGGGCAGCATCTCGCTGCCGACGAAGGCCATGAGTCGGGCGCTGGCGACCAGCAGCAGCAGGGTCACGGCAAGGGTGCGCCAAGGCCGGCGCAGGGCCACCTCCAGCAGGGCCAGGTAGCCGTCCTTCAGCCCATCCATGAAGTTGTTGAAGGGCGCGACCCAACGGGCCAGGCGGGTTTCGCCATTGTCCTCGGGATGGAGCCACAGGGCCGTGAGCACCGGGATGAGGGTGACCGAGACCACGAAGGAGGAGGCGAGGGCGAAGGCGAGCGTCCAGGCCAGGGGGGCGAACAGCTTGCCGACGAAGCCGCCCAGGAAGACCAGCGGGATTAGCACCGCCAGGGTGGTGACCGTGCCGGAGAGGTCCGCCAGGAAGATCTCCTCGGTGCCCTCAAGCGCCGCCCGCAACGGGGTCTTGCCCGGCATGGCGAGATGACGGTGAACGTTCTCCAGTACCACGATGCTGTCATCCACCAGCAGGCCGATGGCCAGGATGATGGCGGACATGGTCACCATGTTCAGGTCGATGTTCGCCATCCACATGAGGACGAAGGTCATCAGGAAGGAGACCGGGATGGAGATGGCGATGATGGCGGCCTGGCGCAGATGGGCCAGGAACAGAAAGATGAGGAGAATGACCAGTATGATGGCGGTGAACACCGACGTGGTCATGTTGTCGATGACCAGTTCGGTAAAGGCGGAATCGTCGTCCGCCAGGGTGAACCGGAGCTGGGGCATCTCCCGCTCCAGTGAGGCGACGGCGTCGCGCACCTGCTCCGCCACCCTCACCGTGTTGGCCTCGTCCCGTTTCAGGATTTGCACGGCGATGGCCGGCTCGCCGTTGTAATGGTAGGCGCTGCGGGCCTCGTGAGAGGTCAGGGAGACGTCCGCCACGTCGGCCAGGCGGATCTCACGACCCTGCCGGTGGGCGATGATGAGTTGCCCGGCGTCGCCGGTGTCACGCAGCGGCATGTCGAAGCGGACCACCGCCTCCCGGCTGCCGCTCTGGATGCGCCCCCCCGAGGCGGTGAGGTTCCACCCCGCGAGCGCCTCGGCCACCTGCCCCAGCTCCAGGTCGTAGGCCCGCAGGCGGTCCCGTTGCACGGCCACATGCAACTCATACTTGTGGCCACCGAACACGTCCACCGCGGCCACTCCCGGCACCAACTGCAACCGGTCGCTGACGGGGTTGTCCGCCAGTTCGCGGACTGCCTCGAGGGACAGGCTGCCGGAACTGATGGCCAGGGTGAGAATCGGCTTGTCGGAGGAGGAGAACTGCAGGACCTGGGGCTCACCGATGCGCGGGGGCAGGTTGCTGCGGACACGGCTGATGGCATTCTGGACATCCACCGCGGCCTCGCCCACCCGGCGATCATAGTGAAACTCCACCTTCACCACCGACAGGCCGGTCTGGCTGGTGGAGGTGACGCGGGCGACGCCATCGATGCCGGCGAACTCCTCTTCCAGGATCTTGCTCAGGTTCTTCCCCACATCGGTGGCGGCCACGCCGGGGTAGTCGGTGATGACCGTCACCACCGGCGGATCGGTGTCGGGGAAGAGCTGAACCGGCAGGCTGAAACGGGCCACCACGCCGAACACCACGACCGCTATGAGGGTGGCGAAGACGGTATAGCGATAGGTGAGGGAAAAGCGGGGCCAGCTCATCAGAGCCCCTCCTTTCCGGCGAGCCAGAGCGGTTGGCCGTCAGCCAGCCGGGGGTCCGGGGTCGTCACGACCCACTCGCCATTTTCCAGCCCATCGATGATCCGAATCCGACGTCCCGTACGCGCCCCCGGGGTGACTGGCCGCCAAACCGCCGTCTGGTCGCGGACGACGTAGACCCCGGATTCGCCGTTCCGCTCCCGGAGCGCCTCGAACGGGAGCACCAGGGCCGACTCTTCGTACTGGAGAACCACTTCCACGTCGGCCTGCATCCCGGGCAGGAGCCCTTCGGTGTCGGAGCGGAGAAAGGTTTCGAGCGTGGCCGTCCGGGTGCCGGGATCGAGCGCTGGATAGAGCTGATCCACCCGTCCGGCGAGGGCCGCGTTCACGGCGGGGATGCGGACCTGGACCGGCAGTCCCTTTCCGAGTCCCGGGAGATCGGACTGGGGCACGCTCACCACCGCCTTGAGGGGTCTGGATGCCACCAGCTCCACAAGCGATTTGCCCGGCATGGCCAGCTCGCCCGGCAGGACGGAAATGGCCTGAATGCGCCCGTCGAAGGGCGCGTTGAGGATGGTGTAGTCCCGCCGGGTGCGGGCCATCGCCTGCTCCTCGCTGTTCTCCCGCAGGGAGGCCTTCAGGGTCGCAACCATCCGGCGTGATTCGTCGCGGTTGCGCTCGGGGATGGTGCCGGCCTTGAACAGCTTCTCGTCGCGCCTGAGCTGGGTTTCCCAGAAATCGAGTTCCGACCGGGTACGCTGCTCGCTGGCCTTGAGGCGACCCAGATCCTCGGTCATCTCCTGGTCATCCAGCAGGGCAATCAGCTGGCCCTTTTCGACGGTCTGGCCCTCGCGGAACGGAATTTCCTTCACCACTGCCGTCACCCGGGCGGAGAGGATCACCCGCTGGTGGGCCTCGACGCTGCCGGTGTATTTATGGCTGACGACGAAGGGTTCCTGCCGCAGCTGTTCAACATCCACGGCGAGGGGCGCACGCGGCAGGACAGGGACCGGCTCAAGCCGCTCCCCGACGCGCAGCGCCGCCATGGCCGTCACAAGAGCCAGGAGGAGCGCCAGCCCGGTCAACGCCATGCGCTGACGGCGTTTCTGGGATGCTGATGGGGCGGTATGTGTTTCTGTCATGCCGTACTCCGGAATACGGATAGTGAAAACTGGTGCCGGGTTGTGCGCCCATCCCTGGGCGCACGGTGTTACACAACGCTGAAAGAACGTCTAAAAGTCGTGCCGGATGCCGACACCAAAACGCTGACCCTCGACGTACTCGACGCAGGAGTCACCACAGCTCACCTTGTTGTGCTCGGAGTCCTCATACTCCGCGTAGACACGGGTGCGCTTGCTGAACATGTGTTCCGCGCCCAGGCTCCAGTTGCTGTATTCGCCACCGGCACCGGCATCCACGTCGCCGTAGACCGCCCTGATGGTGTTGTTGCCGAAATAGGCCTCGCCGCCGACGGCCCAGGAGGTCACGTCGTCGCGCGTCAGCGCCGTGTCGCTGAAAAAGGTGTACTCGGCAATCTCCTCGCTGGCGTTCTCGTACTGGCCAATCACCGCGAAGCGGCCGACATTGAACTTGCCGGCAAGCCCGAACTGGTCGCCTTCGCCGCTGTTCTCGCGCAGCCATGAGGCACCGATGGACAGGGGGCCGTTCTCGTAGTCGAGGGAGAGATTGGTCCAGTCGGCAAAGTCCTCGCCCGTATCCTCGCCGGCACCATCACCGTCGATGACCAGTGCCGCCTTGCCGCTCAGGCCGTTGAAGGTGGGTGTCACATAGGCCACGGCGTTGCCGACCCGCGCCAGGCCGAGGTAGTGGTCGTCCATCGTGTCGATCTGCATGATGTCGGTCTTCGCCACGCTGCCGTAGTAGGGGGTCCACTGCCGGCCCATGGCCACCGTGCCGAACTGGCCGGAGATGCCCGCGTAGGCCAGTCTTCCGTCCAGGTTGCCCGAGTCGGATGCATCGACGCCGAACTCAAGTTGGTAAATGGCAGTCATACTGTTGCCGAGGTCCTCGGAACCCTTCACGCCGATTCGGGAACTGTTGTTTTCCACGTCCCAGGATTCGCTGTCCCCCGTATCCATGTCCTCCTGCACGAGGTTGACATTCACCCGCCCGTAGACAGTGGGGTTCGCGGTGGCGGCCAAGGGCGCCGCCAGGGCCACGGCTACGGAAAATCCAAGCAACTTTTTCATCGGTTTCACTCCTTGGGAAAACGGTTTCGATGCTGATGGCTGCAATCACGCAGTCGGGACTGCGCTGCCCTCCGTGTTGAGAGGGCCCTTCAAGCCAGGCGCCCGGGAACGGTGCACCTGGCGCAAACGGGACACGGTGTCCATGGGTGCATCACGGGTGGAGGAGGGCGCGGACGCGTTGGCGGAAACCGGCGTGACAGTCGACGCACTGTTCCACGAGCAGGCTGTAGTGCGCGGCCGCCGCCAGTGCGTCCTCTCTCTCCGCCGCCTCGGCGAGGCTCGTTGCGGCATCTTGGACGGCGCTGTCGGCACTCCTGAAGCGCTCGGCATCCGTCCCCAGGCCCGCGAGAATCTTCAGCCGCTCGCTCATGCCCGGACGGGGATGATCGGCGATGGCCCGTGCTGCCTCGGCCAGGGTGGGGTAGTCCTCCTGCACCAGAGCCCCGCTCGCCCGGCAGAGGTCATCCCCGAGGGTCTTCATCACCGCCTGCAGGTTAGGTCCCGCGAGCGCCGGCACGCCCTGGAGCAGAAGCAGCAAACCAAGCGCAACCCGGCTCGGGGCAGCGGTGCGAAAGGCGCGATGTCGTGTGGCCATTCAGGTCTCCAGGCGATTAAAAGCAATTAATTGCTCACATTCGGGGCAAAAAAATATACTCAGCCCTCCGGCGCCAGCAGGGGCCAGAGGAACTGCCAGAGCGGCTCCGCCTCGGCATCCAGCGGGAACTCGAAGTCGAAGATGGACCAGCGGGCGATGAGACCCTGGATGAGGGCGATGATGTAGCGGGCGGCGGCATCGGTATCCAGGTCGGGACGGAAGCGGCCGCTCTCGATGCCCTCGGCGAGGAGGGCGGACATTCGTGTGGTGTAGCGATCCATGACCTTCCGCACCACGGCCTTGAGCTTGGGCGACTCCGAGTGTAGGCGGTCCGAGAAGATAAGACGCGGCACGCCGCGCTGGCGGGAGACGAAGGCCAGTTGCCGGGTGATGATCTGCTGCAATCGCTCATCGGCCGGCGCCTTCGCCGTGAACAGGCCGTCCAGGGCGGCGAAGAGTCCGTCGGCCACCAAGTTGATGGCGGCGCCGAAAATGGCATCGCGGCTCTTGAAGTGACGGAAGATGGTCGGCTGGGCAATCCCCACCCGATCGGCGATGGCCTGGGTGGTCACCTTCTTCACGCCGTGCTCCGCCGCCAGTTCAAGTGCGCCCTGGACAATCTCGGCTTTGCGTTCCTCGGTTGGCTTGCCCATACTTTAAGAAAGCTCAAATGTGAGTGATTAATTGCTTTTTAAACGATGTCTTCCCGACTGTCAAGCTCTGGCAATACGGAGGAGATCTATTTGACAACCTGTCTGTGGACCGGGCGGCTGCATGTCGATGCCCCGGAAACGATTTCGTCACCGACCCTCGCGCGGGGGCTCTCAAGGCGCGCCTTTCTCAAGTGGGCCGCGGTGACGGCCTCCAGCCTGGCATTGCCGGCGTCCGCCGCCGCGGAGATGATTGATGCGCTCGATGACCGTCGCCGGTTGCCCGTCATCTGGCTCTCGTTCCAGGAGTGCACCGGCTGCAGCGAATCCCTGACCCGCGCCGAGGCTCCCACCCTCGAGCGGCTGCTGTTCGTCTTCATCTCCCTGGAGTACCACCACCTGCTCCAGGCGGCGGCGGGCGCGCGGGCGGAAGCGGCCCGTGACGAAGCCCGGGAGCGGGAGAAGGGCGGCTACCTGCTGGTGGTGGAGGGCTCCATTCCGACCGCCCTGGGCGGCGCCTGCGCCACCACGGCGGGGAAGAGCCACCTGGACCAGCTGCGGGAATTCGCCGCGGATGCCGCCGCGGTCATCGCCGTGGGCGGCTGCGCCACCGACGGTGGCCTGCCGGCCGCGGCACCCAATCCCACGGGCGCCATGGGGGTCGGGGCGCTGATGGAGGCGGGGCTGGTGGCGACCAGGCCACTGGTGAATCTCCCCGGCTGCCCGCCGCTGCCCGTGGTGCTGAGTGGAACGCTGGCCCACTACCTGGCGTTCGGGCGATTTCCCGACAGCGACGAAGCGGGCCGGCCACGGGCCTTCTACGGCGGAACGGTCCATGAACGCTGCAGCCGCTACCACTTCTACCAGCAGGGCCTCTTCGCACGGCGGTTCGACGACGAAGGCGCCCGCCAGGGCTGGTGCCTGTACGAGCTGGGATGCCGGGGACCGGTCACCCGCAACGCCTGCGCCTCGCACAAGTGGAACGGGGGTGTCAGCTTCCCGATCCAGGCCGGGCATCCCTGCATCGGCTGCTCGGAGTCCGGTTTCTGGGACCGGGATGGCTTCTACCGGCCGCTCGAGGCGATAGCCCTGGAGCGAGCCGACGCGTCCGGCCGGGGAGAGGCCCTCTACCAGGGCAACTGCGTCTACTGCCACCCGGTGGACCCGGCGCAGTTCGGCCTCGCGCCCGAAGAGTTGGTCGAGCGCCTGCGCTCGAGCGGAATCCGCGCCCACCGGCGCTTCAGTTTCACGGATGGGGAATTGCAGGACCTGGAAGCCTACCTGTCCGACCGGGCCGCAACACCGCCATGAGCGTGGAACAGGACGGCACCTTGTCTGAGAAGTATTCTTGAAATGTTATGCAACACAATGAATATATATAGTAAAACATGGCCGTTTCGGTACGGAATCCGGCTGCTTCCCTGTCTGCTGGCGGCTTTCGTCGTGACCGGCGTCGCCGCGGAGGAGCCGGTAACCAGACCCTTTTCCGTCCACGACCGGGACCAGGACGGCGTCCTGAGCCGCGATGAGTACGCCGCACTGCTGGGACGGATGCGGGAGCGACACGAGGCCGGGCGGTTCCTTTGTCCGCGCCCGCTCGACTTCGAAGAAGTGGACGCCAATGGCGACCAGCAGATTACGGAAGAGGAACTGGGGGCGGCGCTCGAGTCGCAACTGGAGCGCCAGCGCGGCTACCGGCATCGCCGCGGACGCGAGGGGCGGCAGCGCTAGTGCGGTGGAGGTGGATTGCTTGACGCATGATGCCGGGTTGCCGCGCGCAATCCTGCAGGCAACTGAAGCGGGGCGGAGGCGCCTGTGGTGGACGGACGCCACGAAACCGGCCAAGGACAGCTCATGAGAGCCCCATCTGAAAGTTCGCATAATATAGATTATGTAAAATAATGAAGCTGCCAGCCTCGACCCATGAGGGTATTGATGGGTTCGATTCGCTTCTGACACCCCTTCTGTCATCCATCCGCCCCAATTATTCGCCACTTTGCCTCCTCCAGGCCCAGCCAGCATCAGGCGGCCGATCTGGAATGGTGTCATGGATGCTGTTCAGCACGGCTTCCAATGCCATCAGCCAGAACGGAGAAGTGAGCTCATGAAACTGTTCATCCCCACCGATGATCCCGCCAGGGATGCCGCGGCGCACACGGAACTTCCCGTTCCTTACCATCCCGACCACCCCTGCCTGCGTCTCTACGCGCAAACCGACCGGATTAAGGGCATCGAGAGTCCCGTGGCTGGGAATGCGCGCGAGGTGAGCCATGGACGGAACTGATATCGGCACCTTTGCCATCCCCCGCGCAGCGGATGGGCGAAATCGAAGCATGCGTACACGCTGGCCCAGCGTGCTTACCTTCGCCGCCGTGCTGTTGTTCGGCGCCGGGTACGCCGAGCGGATCCACGCCGCGATTCTCCCCGACAGCCCCTCCTTTGCCGGCGGCGCCCTGCTGTTCAGCGCTGATCCCGAAGCTGAGCCGCTCCCGGCGCCGCTCCAGAGCACCGAGGCGGCTATCCGGGTCACAGGCATGCTCGCCCGCGTCCGGGTCGTGCAGCAGTTCCGCAATCCGGCGTCCGCATGGGTCGAGGGCCGCTACATATTCCCCCTTCCCGATACCGCCGCGGTGGACCGGATGCGCCTCCGGGTGGGCGATCGCCTCATTGAAGGCCAGGTCCGCGAACGCCGGGAGGCCCAGCGCGTCTATGCCGCGGCGGCTGCTAGCGGGCGCCACGCAGCGCTGGTGGAGCAGGAGCGGCCCAACATGTTCACCACCTCGGTGGCCAATATTCCCCCGGGCGGCACCGTGACCGTGGAACTGGAGTACCAGCAGGCGGTGAGCTACAGCGATGGCCGGTTCAGCCTGCGCTTTCCCATGGTGGTGGGCCCCCGCTACATCCCGGGTCAGCCCATTGTTCCGGATGGGGATGGAGCATCCCTTGCCACGACGGTGGTGGCCGATGCCGGTCGCATCAGCCCGCCCGTCCGGCACCCCGCCGACGGTCCGGTCAATCCCGTACGCCTGAGCGTGGAGCTGGAGCCCGGATTCCCGCTTGCACGGGTCGAGAGTCCCTACCATGCTGTTGCCGTAGGGCAACAGGACGAGCTCCGCTATCGCATCGGACTCGCCGAGGGGCCGGTGCCCGCCGATCGCGACTTCGTCCTGCAGTGGCGCCCGCTGCCGGGTGCCGAGCCGCACACCGCACTGTTCAGTGAGCCGGACACTGCCGGCGCGGGTGGCTATGGACTGGTGCAGATCCTGCCGCCCTTCGGCGACGACTCCCCTGCCCCGCCGCCGCGGGAGATGGTGCTGGTCATCGATGTCTCCGGTTCCATGCACGGCGAGTCCATCGCCCAGGCCCGGGCGGCGCTCAGCCTCGCCCTGGAGCGCCTGCGTCCGGGGGATCGGTTCAACATCATCCGCTTCAATCACAGTGCGCAGGCGCTGTTTCCGGCCTCCCGTCCGGCCGATGAGCGCAGCCTGTCCCTGGCCCGGCGTCTCGTTGCCGGCCTGGAGGCCGAGGGCGGCACGGAGATGCTCGCCGCCCTGCGGCTCGCCCTGGACCAGCCGCAGAATCCCGAACTGCTGCGCCAGGTGGTGTTCATCACCGACGGCGCGGTGGGCGACGAGGACCGGTTGTTCGATTTCATCCGCCGGCACGCCGGCGCCAGCCGGCTGTTCACCGTGGGCATCGGTTCGGCGCCCAACAGCCACTTCATGCGCAAGGCGGCGGGGTTCGGTCGCGGCACTTTCACCCATATCGGCCGGCCGGGCGAGGTGTCGGAGCGGATGGGAGAGCTGCTGCGCAAGCTGGAGTCCCCCCAGCTCACCCACCTGGAGCTCACCACGCGGGACGGGGCTGCCCCGGTTCGCGTCCTGCCGGAGCGGATTCCCGATCTCTACCGTGGCGAGCCGCTGCTGCTGGCGCTGCACTGGACCGGCGCGGCACCGGTGATCGAGGTGCGCGGCCGGCTGGCGGGCAGGCCCTGGTCCCAGACGCTGGCGCTCGGCCAGGCCCGGGCTGGCGCGGGTATCGGCGTGCTGTGGGCGCGCCGCCGCATCGAGGCGCTCATGGACGCCCACCGGGCGAGCCGCGACGGGACGGTCCGCGACGAGCTCCGCCGGGCGGTGGTCGAGGTGGCGCTGGCTCACCACCTGGCGAGCCCCTTCACCAGCCTGGTGGCGGTGGACGTGACGCCGGTGCGGCCCGGTGCCGAGAGCCTGCAGCGCCGCACCGTGGCAACCAACCTGCCTCACGGCTGGGACTACGACCACGTGTTCGGCCTTCCCCAGACCGCCACGCCGGGTCCGCTGCTGCGCTGGCTGGGGTTGGCGCTGGTGTTGGGGACCCTCCTCGGCTGGCGTCTGCTGCCGGGGAGAGTCCGGACGTGAACCGGCGGACGGGCCTCCTGCTCCTGGGCCTGGTCGGCCTGGGGATACTGGCCTGGGGCAGCTGGATTCCCCTCAAGGGGCTGCTGGCCCAGGCGCTGCTGGAACGCGCCTGGGCCGCCGGCAGCGCCACCGCGGCCCCGCGCCCCTGGCCCTGGGCCGACACCCGCCCGGTGGGGCGGCTGCGCGTGCCGCGCCTGGGGGTGGATCTCATCATCCTCGCCGGCGACAGCGGGCGGACCCTCGCCTTCGGGCCGGGCCTGGCCGCTGGCAGCGCACCGCTGGACCGCACCGGCACCCACCTGGTGAGCGGCCACCGTGACACCCACTTCAGCTTTCTCGGCGCGTTGCGGGAGGATGACCGGATCGAGCTGGAGCGGCCCGACGGGTCCCGGCGCCGTTACCGGGTCAGCGGGACCGCGGTGGTGGACGCGCGCACCACGGCGTTCGGCGCCGATTCGGACCGGCTGCTGCTGGCCACCTGCTGGCCCCTGGAGACGCCGGTTCCGGGGGGATCGCTGCGCTACCTGGTGACCGCGGCACCGCTGGCCCCCCGGGCTTCCCTGCCAGGCGCCGGAGCGGCCGTTCCCTGAGCCGCCCTGTTCCACAGGGGGCGACAGCGCCACCCCGCCGCATCCCTGCCGGGTGGCATGACCGCCCCTCCGCCCCCCGCTCTCATGACATTCCCTCAATTCTTCCTCAATTGATGCCAATAGGCGTCCCATACTCATTGGGTGAGCAACGGGGAGAATGCCCGCCGGAATGAGGTTCGCCAGCGTCATGAGAGAAGCACCCGCGTCATCGGCCCGGTCGCGCGAGCAAGGCGGGCGGATCGGTCCGTTGTTTCTCGTCGCGCTTGTTCTGGGCGGCTGCGCCGCGGTGGGGCCGGACTACAAGGCGCCGGAACCCGGGGTTCCCGCGGCCTGGCAGCGGAGCGCGGCGGGGTCGAGCGTCGGGATGGATTCCGGAATCCTGGATCACTCCCGCTGGTGGGCGAATTTCGACGATCCGCTCCTGGCGGACCTCGTCGAGCAGGCGCTGGCGGGCAGTCCCGATGTGAAGGCCGCGCTGGCCCGGCTGCGCGAGGCCCGGGCCCGGCGCGGTGTGGCCGCCGCCGAGCGGTTTCCGACCCTCGGCGCCTCCGCCAGTATCAGGCGCAGCACCTCCAGTGGCGAGAGCGGCAGTGGGCAGACCCGGGACCTCTACGCGGCCGGCTTCGACGCCGGCTGGGAGACGGACCTCTTCGGCGGCAGGCGCCGGGCTCTCGAGGCGGCCCAGGCCGACCTGGCCGCCGCCGCGGCAGAGCTTGGGGACGTCCGGATCACGCTGGCGGCCGAGGTGGCCCTGAACTATGTGGAGCTGCGGGACTACCAGACGCGACTGGACATTGCGAGGCGCAACCTGGCCAGCCAGGAAGAGACCCTCGATCTCACCCGCTGGCGGGCGCTGGCCGGGCTGACGACGGCGCTGGATGTGGAACAGGCCCGCTCCAGCCTGGAACAGACCCGGGCCCAGATGCCGGGTCTGCGCACCGGCGCTGTGGCGGCGCAGAACCGCCTTGCGGTACTGCTCGGGCGCAACCCCGGGGACCTCGACGGACAACTGGCGGCGGTGCGGCCGATCCCGTCACCGCCCAGGACCATCGCCGTGGGCATCCCGGCGGACGCCTTGCGCCGGCGGCCGGATATCCGCGCCGCCGAGCGGAACCTGGCTGCCGCGACCGCGCGCATCGGCGAGGCGGAGGCGGATCGCTACCCGGATTTCAGCCTGAGCGGCACCCTGGGGCTGGAGTCTCTGGCCCTCGATTCGTTGTTCGGCGGCGGTGCCGTGACCCGTTCCCTGGCGGCGAGTCTCGCCGCCACCCTCTTCGACGGCGGGCGCATTCGCCGGAACATCGAGATCCGGACCGCGCTCCAGGAACAGGCCCTGGCCAGCTACGAAACCACCGTCCTGAATGCCCTCGAGGAGGTGGAGAACATCCTGGCGGGGCTCGCCAACCGGCAGGCGGAGCGGGATGCGCTGCGCGTCGCCACCGGTTCGGCCCGGAGTGCCGCGGCACTCGCACAGGCGCAATATAGTTCCGGCCTGGTGGATTTCCAGACCGTTCTCGATACTCAGCGCTCGGTATTAAGTCTTGAAAGTCAGTTGAGTAGCGCGGAAAGTGAAATTGTGTCTGAAGTTATACGCCTGTACAAGGCTCTCGGTGGCGGATGGGCAGGGGCGGCCGAGGCCGGCCCCGATGGGCGTCTTGAGTGAGGGACGGGAAACATGAGCGGGCCCGATATCAGGGATAGCGATGATCTCAACCAGGTGTTGAGCTCGAAGGGCGGTTCCCCCCGCGGAAAGGTCCTGCGGCGGGTTCTCATCGGTCTCTGCCTGCTGGCCCTGGTGGCCGCGGGGGTCTGGTACGGAAGCAGCGACACGCCCTCGACCGGGGTGCGTTACCTCACCGAGCCGGTCGTGCGTGGGGACCTCCACGTGACCGTGACCGCCACCGGGACCCTGCAACCCACCAACCAGGTGGAGGTGGGCAGCGAACTCTCCGGCATCATCAAGTCGGTGTTCGTGGAGGAGAACGATCGGGTGGAGGTGGGGCAGGAGCTGGCGCGGCTCGACACCACCAAGCTCGGGGCCCAGGTCCTGCGCTCCCGCGCCGCGCTCAAGTCCGCCGAGGCGAAGGTCCGGCAGGCCGCCGCCAGCGTCCGGGAGGCGCGCGCCAATCTCGCCCGCCTGCGCCAGGTGGCGGAGCTGAGCGGCGGCAAGATGCCGGCGCCCGCGGACATCGACGCCGCTGAGGCCACGCTGGCGCGGGCCGAGGCCGACCAGGCCAGCGCCGAGGCCGCCGTGTCCGAGGCGCAGGCGGCCCTGGAAGTGGACGAGACCGATCTCGCCAAGGCCAGCATCCGCTCTCCCATCAACGGCATCGTCCTCACCCGCTCGGTGGAGACGGGCCAGACCGTGGCCGCCTCGCTGCAGGCGCCGGTGCTCTTCACGCTGGCGGAGGACCTCACCCAGATGGAACTGCATGTGGACGTGGACGAGGCGGATGTGGGCCAGGTGCGCGAGGGGCAGACGGGCAGCTTCAACGTGGATGCCTACCCGGACAAGCTCTTTCCGGCGGAGATCACCCGCGTCAGCTTCGGTTCCCAGACCGTGGAGGGGGTGGTCACCTACGAAACCGTCATGCGGGTGGAAAACAACGATCTCTCCCTGCGGCCGGGGATGACCGCCACCGCCGACATCACCGTGGAGGAGCGCCGTGGGGTGCTGAAGGTGCCCAACGCCGCGTTGCGTTTCACCCCGCCGCGGACGGCGACGGGCACTGACCAGCGTCCCGGGGGCATCGTCTCCAGCCTGATGCCCCGCCCGCCCCGCTCCGTCACCGGCCGCAGGGCCAGCCAGCAGAACGGCGGCGGCGCGGCCAGGCAGGTCTGGATCCTGAGCGACGGAGAGCCGCTGGCGGTGGCGGTCGCCACCGGCGCCAACGACGGGCGCATGACGGAGATCGTCTCCGGCGGATTGGAGGCGGACATGGCGGTCATCGTCGATTCTGAGAGCAATGGGCGATGAGCCCGGATCGGGACCAGGCGGCACCGCTAATCGAGTTCCGCAGCGTCACCAAGGTCTACGGCCAGGGCCAGGCCGCCCTGCAGGCCCTGCGCGGGGTGGACCTGCGCATCCAGGCGGGTGAGTTCGCCGCCATCATGGGGCCGAGCGGCTCGGGCAAGTCCACCGCCATGAACATTCTCGGCTGCCTCGACATCCCCTCCTCCGGCTCCTACCGGTTCCGGGGGGTGGCGGTGGAGAGCCTGAGCCGCAACCAGCGGGCGCTGCTGCGCCGCCACTACCTGGGTTTCGTGTTCCAGGGTTTCAACCTGCTCTCGCGCACCTCGGCGCTGGAGAACGTGGAGCTGCCCCTCATCTACCGTGGCATTGCCCGCGCAGCGCGCCATGCCCGTGCCCGCCAGGCACTGGAGGCGGTGGGGCTGGGCGGCTGGGAGCGGCATACGCCGGGAGAACTCTCGGGCGGCCAGCAGCAGCGGGTGGCCATCGCCCGGGCCATCGTTACCGATCCGGCAGTGCTGCTCGCCGACGAACCCACCGGCAACCTGGACACCGCCCGCAGCCGCGAGATCATGGAGCTGCTCTGCGGTCTCAACCGCGACCAGGGCATCACCGTTCTGATGGTGACCCACGAGCAGGAGATGGCGGCCTACGCCGGCCGGGTGATCCACTTCGTCGACGGCCGGGTGATCGATGAGAGCCAGGGCGGGGAGGAACGCTGATGTTCTGGAATGCGCTGCTGCTCTCGCTGCGGGAGATTCGCCGCAACCTGCTGCGCTCCTTCCTCACCATCCTCGGCATCGTCATCGGCGTGGCCGCGGTAATCACCATGGTGACCCTGGGCAACGGCGCCACGGCCATGGTCTCCAACCAGATCGCCAGCCTCGGCAGCAACCTGATCATGGTGCGCCCCGGCCGGCGGATGGGGCCCGGACGCGATTCGGCCGGTTCCAACCGGTTCAAGCTGGCCGATGCGCAGGCCATTTTCGCCGAGGTGAATTCCATCAAGGCGGTCGCGCCCTCCGCATCCCAGACCGTGACGGCCATCTACGCCACCGAGAACTGGTCCACCAGCGTCACCGGCAGCACCAACGACTACTTCGCCGTGGGCAACTGGGAGCTCCAGGAAGGGCGCGAGTTCACTCCCTCGGAGCTGCGGGCCGGCAAGGCGGCCTGCGTCATCGGCGCGACCGTGCGCAAGGAGCTGTTCGGGACCCGGAGCCCGGTGGGAAGCAAGATCCGGCTCAAGCAGTTCTCCTGCGAGATCATCGGCCTGCTGCGCTCCAAGGGTCAGTCGGCCATGGGGATGGACCAGGACGACGTCATCGTCATCCCACTGCGCACCTTCCAGCGGCGCATATCCGGCAAGACGGAGGTGAGCAGTATCCTGGTCTCGGTGCGCGACGGGGCCTCCACGGAGAAGGTGCAGGCGGACATCACCCGCCTGCTGCGCGAGCGACGCCACATCGCCGCCAACGAGGATGACGATTTCAACGTTCTCGACACCAAGCAGATTGCCGAGACCCTGACCGGCACCACGCGGGTGCTCACCATGCTGCTGGGGGCAGTGGCGGCGGTAAGCCTGCTGGTGGGGGGCATCGGCATCATGAACATCATGCTGGTGTCGGTCACGGAGCGCACCCGCGAGATCGGCATCCGTCTCGCCATCGGCGCACTGGAGCGGGAGGTGCTGCTGCAGTTCCTGGTGGAGGCGGTGGTGCTCTCCTCCCTGGGCGGGGTCGTCGGCGTGGTGCTGGCGGTCAGCGCCTCGATGGTGCTGGCGGACCTGATGCAGGTGCCCTTCATCCTCGACCCGGCCATCACCCTGCTGGCCTTCCTCTTCTCCGCCGCCGTGGGGGTGGTGTTCGGCTACTTCCCCGCGCGCCGGGCCGCCCGGCTGGACCCCATCGAGGCTCTGCGGCACGAGTAGGGCGGCCGTGAGTGCGTGAATGCGTTATTGCGAAAAGGCGGTCGATGCCGACCTACGGCTACGGCTCACGCATTCACGCACTCACGCACTCACGCACTCACGCGCGTCAGCGCCGGATGAGGTCCAGGAACTCGGCGCGGGTGGAGGCGTTGCGCTCGAAGGTGCCGCGCATGGCGCTGGTGATGGTGGAGCTGTTCTGCTTCTGCACGCCGCGCATCATCATGCAGAAGTGGCTGGCCTCGGTGACCACCGCCACGCCGTGGGCGTTCATGATCTCCATCAGCGCGTCGGCGATCTGGTTGGTCATGCGCTCCTGTACCTGCAGGCGCCGGGCGAAGACATCCACGATGCGGGCGATCTTGCTCAGGCCGATGATCTTCCCGTTCGGGAGGTAGGCCACGTGGGCCCGGCCGAAGAACGGCAGGACATGGTGCTCGCACAGCGAGTAGAACTCGATGTCCTTCACCAGCACCATCTCCTTGCAGTTGTCCTCGAACAGGGCGCCCTTCACCACCTCCTCGGCGGTGACGCCGTAGCCGCTGGTGAGGAAATCCATCGCCTTGGCCACCCGCAGCGGGGTGCGGGTGAGTCCCTCGCGCCGGGGATCCTCGCCCAGGCGCACCAGCATCCCGTGGACCAGGCTCTCGAACTGCTCGTCATAGGTCTCGTCGGCTTCGGCATCCAGGTTCGCCGCGTAGTGCCCGCCCTTCACGATATCGGTCTTGAGCCGCTTGTTGCTGTCCATTCCTCTCTCCTGCAGGGCCTGCACCGGGTGATTCAGAGCGCCCGTGGCGCCGTGCTGGCTTGATCTGGATTCTGAGTGCCTTACCCTCGTAAGGGTCGGCAGATTGAGTCTGCGGCCGTGGTAATCAGAACGGGACCGACCGGCGACCAGCGCCGGGTGACGCAGAGTTTCATCTGATTGTATCTCCGCGTGCCCAGTATATAGGGCTCTCCCACGGTTTTTTACACAAGTCTTACAGGGACTTTCACATGCATCGGATCCGCCATATCCGCACCGCCAACCTCATCATCCTGCTGCTCCTGGTGTTCCCGCTGCTTCTTCCGGCTCCGGCGGGCGCGCAGCCGGCCGCCGAACCGCCGGCCGCCGATGCGGATGTGGAGGCCCTGATCCACGTACTGGAGAATCCGGACGCCCGTGCGCGACTGCTGGAGCGCCTGCGTGAAACAGCGCCGGCCGCGGCGGGCGACGCGAACGGCGCCGCGCTCCAGGGCGTCACGGCCGACCTGCTCGGGCGCGTTTCCCAGCGCTTCGGCGTGCTGGCCGGAGAGCTCCGGACCGTGGCAAGTGTCGTGGGTGAGCTGCCGCTGCTCCTCGAGCGCCTGCCCCGGCAATGGTCCGACCCCGAACGGCGTTCCTTCTGGCTCTCCGTGCTGGGCAACCTCGCGCTCACCCTCGGTGCCGGCTACCTGGCCTGGATGCTGCTGCGGGTGCTCACGCGGCGCCCGCGACGGGCGCTGGCCGGACGTGTGCGCGATACCCTGGCCTCGCGACTGCTGGCCTTTGTCCCCTCGCTGATGCTGGAACTCGTCCCCGTGGGCGCCTTCGCCCTGGCCGCGTGGACGGCGCTGGCCCTGGTGGACCCGCGCGAGCAGACCCGGCTGGTGGTGCTGGCCTGGGTCTATGCCCTGATCGTGGTACAGGGGCTGCGCGCGGTGGTGCGGGCGGTGGTGACGCCCGATGCCCCCTCGCTGCGCCTGGCCGCCATGGATGACGAGAGCGCCCACTACGTGGACATCTGGACCCTGCGGCTGGCGGGCACGGCGGGCTACGGCTTCTTCCTGCTGCAGGCGGCCCTCCTGATGGGGCTGCCCGGCGACCTCCATGCCTTCCTGCTGCGCCTGCTCGGCCTGGTGGTCGCGGTGCTGGTGGTGATCTTCATCCTGCAGAACCGTGAGCCGGTGGCCGCCTGGATTCGTGGCCGGCCGGAGGGGGCCGGGACGCCCCCCGGTGCCGGACTGCAGGCCCTGCGCAACAGCCTGGCGCGGACCTGGCACCTGCTGGCGGCGCTCTATACCGGCCTGCTGTTCGTGATCGGCTCGCTGGGGGTCCCGGGCGGCTTTGTCTACCTGTTCCGCGGCACCGCGCTCACCCTGCTGGTGCTGCTGCTCGGCCGGGGGGCGGACCAGGTGGCGGGCCGGCTGGTGGAGCTGCGGTTCCGTATCAGTCCCGAGCTGCAGCGGCAGCTCCCGGGGCTGGAGCGGCGGGCCAACCGCTACCTTCCCATTCTCTCCGCGGTATTGCGGGCGGTGATCTACGTGATGGCGGCGCTGGCCGTTATGCAGGCATGGGGACTGGGTACCCTGGAGTGGCTGATCTCCGGACCGGGCCGGGCCGTCGTCGCCATTTTCGTCCGGGTGGCCGGCATCCTGCTGGTGGCCCTGGCGGCCTGGGAGATCATCGGCGGCTACCTGGAGCGGCGCCTGCGGGAGACCGGGCCCGATGGCCAGGTGCTGGTGCGCAGTGCGCGCACCCGCACGCTGATGAGCGTGGCGCGCAATGCCCTGCTGGTGGTGGTGAGCGTGGTCTCGGTGCTGATGATCCTCTCCGAGCTCGGCATCAACATCGCCCCCCTGCTCGCCGGTGCCGGCGTGGTGGGCCTGGCGGTGGGCTTCGGCGCCCAGAAGCTGGTGCAGGACGTCATCACCGGGGTGTTCATCCTGTTCCAGGATCTGATGGCGGTGGGCGACGTGGTGAAGCTCGGCGATCGGGCCGGGGTGGTGGAGGCCATCTCGATCCGCTCGGTACGGCTGCGGGACCTCACCGGCACGGTGCACACCATCCCCTTCAGCGCCATCGACACGGTGAGCAACCTCACCCGCGACTTCTCCTTCTACGTCTTCGACGTGGGCGTGGCTTACCGCGAGGACGTGGACCAGGTGATGGACCTGCTGCGCGCGGTGGGCGATGAGCTGCAGGCGGACCCGGCCTTCGCGCCGCTGATCCTCGAGCCGCTGGAAGTGCTCGGGGTGGATGCCTTCGCCGACTCGGCGGTGATGATCAAGGCGCGGATCAAGACCGTGCCGCTGAAGCAGTGGAGCGTGGGGCGGGAGTTCAACCGGCGCATGAAGCACCGCTTCGATGCCGAGGGCATCGAGATTCCCTTCCCCCACCTGTCGGTCTACTTCGGCGCCGACAAAGAGGGCAAGGCGCCGCCGGCGTTCGTCAAGCTCCAGGAGCCGGCGGCGGGAACGGCGGCGGCCGATTGAGCCCGCGCGCCCTCAGGCGCTGAGCGGTTCCCGGACCACCGTCTCAGGCGGGACTTCCCGCAGCGCCGCCCGGATGAGATCGGACCCCGCCCCGGGCCGGTGGGCGCCTTCGGACAGGACCCGGCGCCAGCGCCGCGCCCCGGGCCGGCCCGCGAACAGGCCCAGCAGGTGGCGGGTCATGCGGGTGAGCGGCACGCCCGCCGCCAGCTGGCGCTCCACGTAGGGGAGGTACGCCTCCACCACCCCATGGGGCGTCGGCACCGCGTGGCCGTCGCCGTAGAAGCGCCGGTCCACTTCCGCCAGCAGCCAGGGATCGTGGTAGGCGGCCCGGCCCACCATGACCCCGTCCACCCGCTCCAGGTGCCGGGCGGCGTCCTCCAGGCTGGCGATGCCGCCGTTGACGATGATCTCCAGCGCCGGGAAGTCCCGTTTCAGGGCGTAGACCAGGTCGTAGCGCAGGGGCGGGATTTCCCGGTTCTCCTTCGGCGACAGGCCCTGCAGCCAGGCCTTGCGGGCGTGGACGATGAAGGTGCGGCAGCCGGCACCCGCCACGGTCGCGACGAACCGGGCCAGGGCGTCGTAGCTGTCGAGGTCGTCGATGCCGATCCGGTGCTTGACCGTGACCGGTATCTCCACCGCCGCGGCCATGGCCGCCACGCACTCGGCCACCAGGCCGGGCTCGGCCATCAGGCAGGCGCCGAAGCGGCCGTTCTGCACCCGGTCCGAGGGGCAGCCCACGTTGAGGTTGATCTCGTCATAGCCCCACTCCGCGCCCATCCGGGCGCACCCGGCCAGCGCCCGGGGTTCGCTGCCGCCCAGCTGCAGCGCCACCGGGTGCTCGGCCGCGTCGTATCCGAGGTGGCGCGCGGCGTCACCGTGGAGCAGCGCGCCGGTGGTCACCATCTCGGTGTAGAGGAGCGCGTGCCGGGAGATGAGCCGCAGCAGATAGCGGCAGTGGCGGTCGGTCCAGTCCAGCATGGGGGCGACCGCGAAGCGTCGCTGCAGGGGCGTGTTCATGACGCCATTGTAACCGCAGCCGGTGTCGCGAAAGGAGGCCGGTGGGCCCCCTGCCCGCCGGCGGCTCAGTTCAGCAGCGCCAGTGCCTTGGTCTGGGCGAAGAGCGGCTGGCCCGGCCGCAGGCCCAGGTGGTCGGCGGACTTGCGCGTGATCCGCGCCAGCAGGATCGCATCCCCCACCTCGAGCCGCAGCAGGAGCTTGCTGCCGTTGAGCTCCGCCATCTCCCGTAGCCGGGCGGGGAAGACATTGAGAATGCTGGTCTCCCCGGGACGGTTCAGCGTCACGCTGACGTCCTGGGCATGGATGCGCAGGCGCAGGCGCTGGCCCGGGGTGAGGGCCCGCCGGCTGATGGTGAACCGGCCGCCGGGAAAGTCGAGGTAGGTGAGCTGGTAGCGCTCGTCGTGCTCCGCCACCCGGACCTCCACCACCGCGGCGGCTTCCGGATCCCGGGCCAGGGGCAGATCGAGGCGGGTGAGCGCCTCGTTGAGCCCACCCTGATGGATCACCCGGCCCTCCTGCAGGAGTACCACGTGGTCGGCCAGGCGGGCGACCTCGTCGGGGGCGTGGCTGACGTAGAGCACCGGGATGGCGAGCTCGCCGTGGAGCCGTTCCAGGTAGGGCAGGATCTCCGCCTTGCTGGCCAGGTCGAGGGCGGCCAGCGGCTCGTCCATCAGCAGCAGTTCGGGGCTGCTGAGCAGCGCCCGGGCGATGGCCACCCGCTGGCGCTCGCCGCCGGAGAGTCCGCCGGGCGCGCGCCCCAGCAGCCGGCCCAGCCCCAGCAGCTCCACCGCCTGGTCCATGGCCACCCGCCGCCGGCTGCGGTCAATGCGTTTCCAGCCGAACTCCAGGTTGCGCTGCACGGAGAGGTGGGGGAACAGCCCCGGTTCCTGGAAGACATAGCCGATGGGGCGGCGATGGGTGGGGAGGAAGCGTCCCCGCCCGCTCTCCTGCCATACCTCCCCGTTCACCTCCAGGCGGCCGACAGGGGCCCGCTCGAGGCCGGCGATGCAGCGCAGGAGCGTGGACTTGCCCGAGCCGGAACGCCCGAACAGTGCCGTCACGCCACGGCCGGGGGCGGAAAACCCGGCGTCGAGACGGAACCCGCCCAGACCGAGTTCGAAGTGTGCGTTGATGCCCATCGGCGTCCCCTCCTCCTGGTGTCGGCCCCCGCCTTCCGGTCGCCTGCCGCCGGTGCCGGGCGGCGGGGTCGCGCGTATTTTCGTGTCAATCGAAAAAGGTGTCACAACCATTTGATGAATGGTGTTCATTCCAGGCGCCGCCGCAGGGCGACCATCCGGCTTCCGCGCCAGCTCAGCCGCTGATAGAACGCCAGCGCCGCCCCGTTGCCGCGATCAGCCAGCAGCTGCAGGCGGTGGATGCCCCGCGCCCGCGCCCACCCTTCGGCCGCGTCCAGCAGTGCCGTACCCACGCCGCGGCCACGCCGTTCCGGCAGCACCACCAGGTCCTCCACCAGGCCGCTTTCACCCCCTTCCGCGGTGGAGACCAGCAGCTGCAGGCTCACCATGCCCACCACCCGCCCCGCCATCTCAGCCACCCACAGGCGTGCCGTGTCGGGACGGTTCAGCAACAGCGTCAATCCCTTGCGCTGACGTTCGGGATCGATGCTGAAGTCCGGTTCCACGCGGAACAGAACCTCGAGCAGTTTCACTATTGCGCAGAGGTCCTTCGCTTCGGCCAGGCGGATGTGGAAATTGACTCGTGGCGGGTGATTCCTGTTCATCCTTCCGCTCCCTTGTGGCCGTAGGGTGGGCGCCGGGCCCCGCTGCCGGCCCGGGGATCGGCTGCCGCCGCGCCGGCCGGACATCGATCCGGACACCACCGGTGCACCATGCCGTTCAGGTGGCCGGCGCCAGTCGTACGCCGATGTCGGCGGGCTCGGCGCGGTAGACCGAGCTCAACACCAGGCCGTCCACCCCGGTGGCGGCGTAGTCGGCGATGTTGCCGGTCCCGATACCGCCGGCGGCCAGCAGCCGCACCCGCGGCCAGCAGGTGCGGATTTCCTCCACGGCCGTGCGCAACCCCCCGGCTGGAAGCTTGTCGAACTGGAGCACATCGATCCCGGCACGGGCGGCCAGCCGCGCCTGTTCCAGCGATTCCACCTCCACCACCAGCGCCTTTTCCACCAGCCTGGGCCGCAGGCTGTCCAGGCGTTCGAGCAATCCCTCCAGCCCACCGACGAAAGCCAGGTGCTGGGGGAAAACCAGCACCGTTTCGGAGAGTCCGAGCCGGTGGGGCAGCGCGCCGCCGGCCAGGTATGCCTCCATCGCCAGTCGTTTGAAACCGGGCGGATACTTGCGGGTCGCATACAGTGGCAGATCCGGCCGTACCGTCCGTGCGCGTGCGACGAGCTCCCGGGTGTGGGTGGCGATGCCGCAGGCCTGCTCCAGCAGGTTCTGGGCCACCTTCCAGCCCCGGTGGAGATGGGCGGCGTCGCCAGTGGCCCGCAGCAGGATGGCCCCCGACGCGGCGTGCTCGCCGCTGGCCACGATGCCGGTGATCCGGGCGCCGCAGCGCTCCAGCACCCGCGCGGCGACGGCGCTGCCGGCCACCACCACCGGGGCGCGGGTTCGGAAGTTGATCTCCGCGGATTGTGCCCCGATTCCCAAAAGCCAGCTGGTGAGGTCGGGGCCAGGCACATCCTCATCGATCCATCTGTCAATCAATTCATCTGGATAGAAGATCATTTGAATGCTATTCCTCGACGATTCCCGCGCGCCGCCACACACGGACAACCGGGACCGGACGCTCCCGCTCAGGCGCTCGCCCGGGCCATGCGCCGGTTCATCAGCTGCAGGATGAGCAGCACCAGGAAGGCGAAGCCGAGCATGCCGCCGGCGAGCAGGTGGGCGCTGCCGTACTCCAGGGCTTCCACATGGTCGTAGATGGCGATGGAGATGACCTTGGTCTGGCCGGGGATGTTGCCGCCGATCATCAGCACCACGCCGAACTCCCCCACGGTGTGGGCGAAACCGAGGGTGGCCGCGGTCAGGAAGCCCGGCCTGGACAGGGGCAGCGCCACGTGAAAAAAACGGTCCAGGGGGCCGGCCCGCAGGGTGGCGGCCACCTCCAGCGGGCGTCGGCCCAGGGCCTCGAAGGCGTTCTGGATCGGCTGCACCACGAACGGCAGGGAGTAGACGCAGGAACCGATCACCAGGCCCGGAAAGGTGAAGGCGAGGCTGCCCCACCCCAGCTCCTCGGCGAGCCCCCCGAGCGGTCCGTTGGGACCCAGACCCACCAGCAGGTAGAAGCCGAGCACCGTGGGCGGCAGCACCAGGGGCAGCGACACCAGTGCTCCCAGGGGGTGGCGCAGCCAGTGGCGGGTATGGGCCAGCCACCAGGCCAGCGGGGTGCCCACCGACAGGAGCACGACCGTGGTCACGGTGGCGAGCTGCAGGGTCAGCAGAATGGGTTCGAGTTCCATGGTCGAGCTCCCGGGCGGGTGTGACGGGGGGCGGATACCCTATTCGGTGCCGTAGCCATAGGCTTCGATGACCGCGCGGGCCGCCGGGCTCTTCAGGTACTCCGCAAGCGCAACGGCTGCCGGATTGCCGGCCCCCTCCTTCAGCAGGACCGCCTGCTGCTGCAGCGGGGCGTAGAGGGACTGGGGGACCAGCCAGCGGGAGCCGACCTTCTCCTCCGGCAGCAGGGCCACCTGGGACAGCGCCACGAAGCCGAGCTCGGCGTTGCCGCTGGCGACGAACTGGTAGGTCTGGGTGATGCTGTCGCCGCGGATGAGGCGATCGGAGACCGCGGCCTCCAGCCCGAGTCCTTCCAGCACCTCCATCGCGGCGGTCCCGTAGGGTGCGGTTTTCGGATTGGCGATGGCGAGCCGGCTGAACTCCCCCGATTTCAGCACCGTACCCTCCCCGTCCACGCGATCCGGGGCCGGGCTCCAGAGCACCAGCCGGCCGACGGCGTAGGTGAAGCGGCTCCCGGGGACCGCCTTCCCCTCCTCCTCCAGTCGTTTCGGGCGGGCAGCGTCCGCGGCCAGGAACAGCCCGAAGGGGGCGCCGTTGACTATCTGGGCATAGAGCTTGCCGGTGGAGCCGTAGCTGGCCAGGACCTTGTGGCCGGTCGCGGCCTCGAAGGCGGTGACGATCTCCTTCATGGCGGCGGTGAAATTGGCCGCCACGGCGGCGTTGACCTCCGCGGCCATGGCAGCGGAGTGCGGCAGGAGTGCCGTGGACGCCAGGAGGAGAGCCCTTGCGAGGTTGGTGAATCCCTGTCTTTTCATCGTTACTCCCTACTGTGGGTGTCGTGGTTGCGAAGCGGCGGTCAGCGGGTCGCCAGGATCACGCTGGAGGCCTTGAACACGGCGCAGGCCCGCATTCCCTCGCGCAGCTCCAGGTGGCCGATGCTCTCGTTGGTGAGAATGGAGGTCAGGGTCTTGCCGCCGCCCAGATCCAGGGTCACCTCGCCGTTCACGGCGCCCTCCCGGCACCAGACCACCTCGCCGCAGAGGCGGTTGCGGGTGCTGAGCCTGAGGCCATCGTCAGCGTCGGTGAGCAGTATCGAGGTGGCCTTCACCAGGGCGTAGGCAGCATTCCCGGGGGAGAGCCCCAGCCGCTCCACGCTGCCCTGGGTGATCATCGCCACGAGGCGGTTGCCGCCACCGATGTCGAGGGTGACCTCGGCGTTGACGGGGCCGCTCGCGATGGCCAGGACCGTGCCATGAAACTGGTTGCGCGCGCTGCTCTTCATTTCCAGTCGCTCCATGAGTTGGCGGAAATCTTCCATTTCATCCAGTGCCTGCAGATCGGCATGCAATTTGTTGAGATAGCGCCTGTGCATGACCTCGACCCGCTCGAACAGCCGCAGCTGGCGCAGGCCATGGGCCGTGATGCGGCTGCCGCCCCCGTGGCGTCCGCCCGCCGCACTTTCCACCAGGGGCCGTGGGGCGAGGTTGTTCATCGCCTCCACCGCATCCCAGGCGGCCTTGTAGCTCATGCCCGCCGCGCGGGCCGCGGCGGTGAGCGTGCCCAGCTCGGCAATCTTCCGCAGCAGCACCATGTGGCGGCGGCCCGCGAACCTGCGGCCCGCGAGACAGAACTGCAGTTCGGCGTCGAAACCCGGCAGGTCGGCTGTTCCGGCTCCGGTCCTGCCCTCGGTGTGTTGCGTCATATAGGGCGCTCCATAACGCGGGTCGTGTCCGCCCCTGTTCGACCGGCAGGAACCGGCGCGCGGCGGGTCTGTACCCTTGCCACAGCAATCTCCATGCCGAAGTATGGGTTCAGCCCAACCCGTTGATTCGACGCCGTTGGCGTATGCGGTTTGTCGGAAAGCCTTCAGTGGGGAGGGCGCAGTGGGGGAAGGTTGTCGGGATGCTGACACAGGCGGAGTGGAGACGGCGGGGAGGCCGTGAAGGGGACTGGGATCGGATGCGGGGTCGGAAAACCGCTGGGCCGGGATGCCCCGGAGCCGCGGGGAGGGCCTGCCCCCCCGCGGCTTCTTCCCGGGTTTTCCGGCTAGGCCGCCAGCAGCTGGCGCAGTACGTAGTGGAGGATGCCGCCGTGACGGTAGTAGGCCTGCTCCTGGGGCGTGTCGATGCGCACCCGGGCGCGGAACCGGATCGGCTCACCGCCGCTGTCCGGGGTGGCGGTGACCTCCACGTCCCCGCCGAGGGCGGCCACGCCGCGGATGTCATAGGTCTCCATGCCCGTGAGGCCCAGGCGCTCGGCGCCCTCCCCGTCCATGAACTGCAGGGGCAGGATGCCCATGCCCACCAGGTTGGAACGGTGGATGCGCTCGTAGCTGCGGGCGATGACCGCCCGCACGCCGAGCAGCCGCGGACCCTTGGCGGCCCAGTCGCGGGAGGATCCGGTGCCGTACTCCTGGCCGGCGAGGACCACCAGGGGCACGCCGCTCGCCTGGTAGTGCATGGCGGCGTCGAAGATGGTCATCTGCTCGCCGCCGGGCTGGTGGCGGGTCCAGCCGCCCTCCGTGCCGGGGGCCATGTGGTTGCGCAGGCGGATGTTGGCGAAGGTGCCGCGCATCATCACCTCGTGGTTGCCGCGGCGGGCGCCGTAGGAGTTGAACTCCAGTTCCCCGATCCCGCGCTCCAGCAGGTAGTGGCCGGCGGGGCTGTCGCGCTTGATGGCGCCGGCGGGCGAGATGTGGTCGGTGGTGACGCTGTCGCCCAGCACCGCGAGACAGCGGGCATGGAGGATGTCCTCCACCGGCGCGGGTTCCGGCCCCATGGATTCGAAGTACGGCGGGTGCTTGATGTAGGTGGAGGACGGATCCCAGTCGTACAGCTCCCCTTCGGGCGCCTCGAGCGCCTGCCAGGCGGGATCGCCCGCGAAGATGCGGGCGTAGCGATCACGGAACATCTCCGCGTGCACCGATGCCTCGATGGCCGCCTGGATCTCTTGCCGTCCGGGCCAGAGGTCGCGCAGGTGGACCGGCTTGCCGTCGCTCCCCGTGCCGAGGGGCTCGTGGCGCAGATCGATGTCCATGCGCCCGGCCAGGGCGAAGGCCACCACCAGGGGCGGCGAAGCCAGGTAGTTGAGGCGCACCTCCGGGTGCACCCGGCCCTCGAAGTTGCGATTGCCCGAGAGCACCGAGCAGACCGCCAGGTCGCCCTCGGCGATGGCCCGGCTGACGGCCGGGGGCAGCGGTCCGGAATTGCCGATGCAGGTGGTGCAGCCGTAGCCCACGGTGTGGAAACCCAGGGCCTCCAGGTGGGGCGTCAGCCCGGCGCGATCCAGGTAGTCGGTCACCACCCGCGAGCCGGGGCCGAGACTGGTCTTCACCCAGGGCGGCACGGACAGTCCCCGCTCGTGGGCCCGCTTCGCCAGCAGCCCGGCACCGAGCATCACCGCCGGGTTGGAGGTGTTGGTGCAGCTGGTGATGGCGGCGATCACCACCGCGCCGTGGCCGAGGCCGGGGCCGCCGGGCTCCATCTCCACCCGCTTGTCCCGGGGGCCGGCCTCGTCGTGGCCCTGCAGGTACTCCCCGAGTGCGGCTTCGACATTCGCCTTCACATCCGGCAGCGGGACCCGGTCCTGGGGCCGCTTCGGACCGGCCAGGCTGGGCTGGATGGTGGCGAGATCCAGCTCCAGGAGATCGGTGTAGCGCGCCGGCGGGGCGCCGGTCTCGCGCCACAGCCCCTGGGCGCGGGCATAGGCCTCCACCAGCGCCACCTGGTCTTCGTCGCGACCGGTCAGGCGCAGAAAGCGCAGCGTCTCGCCATCGATGGGGAAGATGCCGCAGGTGGCGCCGTACTCGGGCGCCATGTTGGCGATGGTGGCGCGGTCCGCCAGCGGGAGGTGGACGAGGCCGTCGCCGAAGAACTCCACGAACTTGCCCACCACGCCGTGGGCGCGGAGCGTCTGGGTGATGGTGAGCACCAGGTCGGTGGCCGTGGCGCCTTCCGGCAGTTCTCCCTCCAGGCGCATGCCCACCACCTGGGGTGTCAGCATGGAGATGGGCTGGCCGAGCATGGCCGCCTCGGCCTCGATGCCGCCCACGCCCCAGCCCAGCACCCCGAGGCCGTTGATCATGGTGGTGTGGGAGTCGGTGCCCACCAGGGTGTCCGGGTAGGCGAGCCGCTCCCCTTCCCCCTCCGTCCCGAAGACGGTGCGGGCGAGATACTCCAGGTTGACCTGGTGCACAATGCCCATGCCCGGCGGCACCGCCTGGAAATTGGCCAGGGCCTTCTGGCCCCAGCGCAGAAAGGTGTAGCGCTCATGGTTGCGCTGGAATTCCAGATCGGTGTTGCGGGCGAAGGCCGCCGCCGTGCCGAAGGCGTCCACCTGCACCGAGTGGTCGATGACCAGTTCGGCCGGCTGCAGGGGGTTGATGCGGGCCGGATCCCCGCCCATGCGCTCCATCGCCTCGCGCATGGCGGCCAGATCCACCACCGCGGGAACGCCGGTGAAATCCTGCATCAGCACGCGGGCCGGCCGGAAGGCGATCTCCCGATCGGGCTCGGCCCGGGGATCCCAGGCCGCCAGGGCCTCGATATCCCGGCGGGTCACGGTCTGCCCATCCTCGTGGCGCAGGAGGTTCTCCAGCAGCACCTTGTGGGTGAAGGGCAGCGTGCCGACATCGAACGGTCCGTCGAGCGCGCCCAGACGCCAGTAGGTATAGCGGGCCGCGCCCACGGGGAGCACTGCACGGGCATTGAAGCTGTCGGACATGGAATCCCCCTGTCTGACTGCGTGGCTGGGTCGGGAGCCGGTGCCGTCCTGCAGGCAGACTCCGGCGTCCCGTTCAGAAAGCATAGCGTGTCCGTCAAGACGGACGCGGGCGGGTCTTGTGCAGCGCGGAAATGAAAGGTATTTTGCGCGATAAGTAAATTACGTTGTCCTATAAGCATACTCTATGGCCATGTTTTTTACGGGGAATGGAGCATCGTTTGCCCGCCAGGGTGAGCCAAACGGCGCGCGGTGAAGTACGATATGCGCCGGAAATTTCAGGTATGGAGGAAGTGCAGTGCTCGAAGCCTATCGCCGTCATGTAGAGGAACGCGCCGCAGAAGGTGTCCCGCCGCTGCCGCTCAACGCCGAGCAGGTGGCCGCCCTGGTGGAACTGCTCAAGGCACCGCCGGCCGGCGAGGAGTCGTTCCTGCTGGAGCTCATCACCCAGCGGGTGCCGCCGGGGGTGGATGAGGCCGCCTACGTGAAGGCCGCCTTCCTGGCCGCCGTGGCCCGGGGCGAGGCCGAGTGTCCCCTCATCGACCGCGTGCGCGCCGTGGAGCTGCTGGGCACCATGCTCGGCGGCTACAACATCCACCCGCTCATCGAGGCCCTGGATGACCCGGCGCTGGCTCCCACCGCCGCCCGTGCGCTGTCCCACACCCTGCTCATGTTCGACGCCTTCCACGACGTGAAGGAGAAGGCGGATGCCGGCAACGGCCACGCCCGCTCGGTGCTGGAGTCGTGGGCGGAGGCGGAGTGGTTCACCGCCCGTGCGCCGCTGCCGGAGAAGGTCACCGTGACCGTGTTCAAGGTGCCGGGCGAGACCAACACCGACGACCTCTCCCCGGCCCAGGACGCCTGGTCGCGGCCCGACATCCCGCTGCATGCCAACGCCATGCTGAAGAACCCGCGGCCGGGCATCGACGACGCCCTGGCCCAGATTGCCGAACAGAAGGCCAAGGGCTTCCCGCTGGCCTACGTGGGCGACGTGGTGGGCACCGGCTCCTCGCGCAAGTCGGCCACCAACTCGGTGCTCTGGCACATGGGCAACGACGTCCCCTTCATTCCCAACAAGCGCGCCGGCGGCTTTGTCCTGGGCGGCAAGATCGCCCCCATCTTCTTCAATACCATGGAGGACGCCGGGGCCCTGCCCATCGAGTGCGACGTGAGCGCGCTGGAGATGGGCGACGTGATCGACATCCACCCCTTCGAGGGGGTGGTCCGCCGCCACGACAGCGGCGAGGAGGTGTGCCGGTTCGCCTTCAAGACCGAGGTGCTCGTCGACGAGGTGCGCGCCGGCGGACGCATTCCCCTCATCATCGGCCGCGGCCTGACCGAGCGCGCCCGCGAGGCGCTGGGCCGCGGCCACTCGGAGGCCTTCAAGCGCCCGCAGCCCGCCGCCGACAGCGGCCGCGGCTTCACCCTGGCGCAGAAGATGGTGGGCCGCGCCTGCGGCGTGGAAGGGGTGCGTCCGGGCGTCTACTGCGAGCCGCGCATGACCACCGTAGGCTCCCAGGACACCACCGGGCCCATGACCCGCGACGAGCTCAAGGACCTGGCCTGCCTCGGCTTCTCGGCGGACCTGGTGATGCAGTCCTTCTGCCACACCGCCGCCTACCCCAAGCCGGTGGACATCCAGACCCACCACACCCTGCCGGACTTCATCGCCTCCCGCGGCGGCGTTGCCCTGCGGCCCGGCGACGGCATCATCCACTCCTGGCTCAACCGCATGCTGCTGCCCGACACGGTGGGCACCGGCGGCGACTCCCATACCCGCTTCCCTCTCGGCATCTCCTTCCCGGCGGGCTCCGGCCTGGTGGCCTTCGCCGCCGCCACCGGCGTGATGCCGCTGGACATGCCCGAGTCGGTGCTGGTGCGCTTCAGCGGCGAGCTGCAGCCCGGGGTGACCCTGCGCGACCTGGTGAACGCCATCCCTCATGCCGCCATCCAGCAGGGGCTGCTGACGGTGGAGAAGGCGGGCAAGAAGAACATCTTCTCCGGTCGCATCCTGGAGATCGAGGGGCTGCCGCAGCTGAAGGTGGAGCAGGCCTTCGAGCTCTCCGACGCCTCCGCCGAGCGCTCCGCCGCCGCCTGCACGGTGAAGCTGGACCGGGAACCCATCATCGAGTACCTCAACAGCAACATCACCCTGCTGAAGTGGATGATTGCCAGCGGCTACGAGGATCAGCGCACCCTGGCCCGGCGCATCGAGGCGATGGAGAAGTGGCTGGAGAATCCGGAGCTGCTGGAGGCCGACGCCGATGCCGAGTACGCCGCCGTCATCGACATCGATCTGGCCACCATCCGGGAGCCCATCCTCGCCTGCCCCAACGACCCGGACGACGTGAAGCTGCTCTCCGAGGTGGCCGGCGACAGCATCGACGAGGTGTTCATCGGCTCCTGCATGACCAACATCGGCCACTACCGCGCCGCGGGCAAGGTGCTCGAGGCCTTCGGCGGCGCCGTGCCCACGCGGCTGTGGATCTGCCCGCCCACGCGCATGGACCAGCACCAGCTCACCGAGGAGGGCTACTACGGCATCTTCGGCCGTGCCGGCGCCCGCACCGAGCTGCCCGGCTGTTCGCTCTGCATGGGCAACCAGGCGCGGGTCGCGGACGGGGCCACGGTGATCTCCACCTCCACCCGCAACTTCCCCAACCGGATGGGCAAGGATGCGCGGGTCTACCTGGGATCGGCGGAGCTCTCGGCCGTGTGCGCCGTGCTGGGCCGCATCCCCGGCGTGGAGGAGTACCAGGCGCACATGCAGGGTCTCAACACCCTGGCCGGCGACATCTACCGTTACCTGAACTTCCACCGGATTGCGGAGTTCAAGGAGGTGGCGGACAAGGTGATCCCCCTGGCCCAGGCCTGCCCTTGAGCCACGAATCGGCCCCCGGCGGCTCGTCCGAAGGGGGCCCCCGGTTCATGTCCGCGTCATCCGCGACAGGGCGGGCCGGGCAGGTTACAACCGGAACGGAGCCCCGGCCTGCGGGCGGCGGGCATTAGCCGCCTTTGCGGGGCCGTCGAACACCGCGGGGAGCACGATCCGGAAGGTGGTGCCGTCCGGCCCGCTGCGCTCCAGGATGAGATCACCGCCGTGGGCGCGGACGAGATCGCGGGCGGTGGCCAGTCCGAGGCCGGTGCCGCCGGCGCTCGCGGCGCCGGCGAAGGGCGTGAAGAGATGTTCCCGGGCCGCGTCGGGAATTCCGGGGCCGTCATCGGAAAAGCTGATCCGCACCCGGCCGCCGGGCTCGGTGTCGGCCTCGATGCGCACGGTGCCGTGGTTGTCCATGGCCCGCACGGCATTGCGGCCGAGGTTCATGAAGACCCGGTAGAGGCGGTCGTAATCGGCCTCCACCTCGAGCCCCCGCTCCACCTCCAGCGCCCAGCGCACATCCCCCTTCTCGCAGGGCTCCAGCGAGGCGCCCACCTCCTGCAGCAGCTCCAGCAGGGGAAAGCGGCGCCGTTGGGGAACCGCCTGGTCGCCCCGGGCCAGGTCCAGCGTCTGGGTGCAGAGCTCAACGGCCCGGTCGAGGGAACCCACCAGCAGCGGCGTGACCCGCTTGACCCCGGGATCGTCCACCCGCTGCAGCCGTTCGGCGATGAGGTCTGCGCTGTTGAGGATGCCGCGCAGGTCGTGGGTGATCTTGCTCACCGCGGTGCCCAGCGCCGCGAGCCGGGTCTTCTGGGCCAGTGACTGGCGCAGCTCGGACTGCATGCGGGCGAGCTCCCGTTGCAGCACGCCGATCTCGTCGCCGCGGCGGGTGGGCGGCAGCATCCGGGCCGGGTCCTCGGGCGCCTTGCGGTAGCCGACGAGGTTGAGGGTCAGGCGGCGCATGGGCCGCACCATGAGCCACTGCAGCGTGGCGTAGACCAGCCCGGCGGTGATGAGGGAGATGACGATGGAGAGGTTCAGGATGCGCCAGGAGTAGTCGACCATCTCCCGGAACAGGTTGTCCTCCCGGAGGAAGATCTCGACCTTGATGCCGGGCTCGCCCCGGGCCGGTGTGATGACGGAGATGGTGCGCCTGCCGCCGGCGGCCATGGTCAGGAAGGCATCGCGGATCAGTTCCGGCGCGCCCGCCCCGTCGAGCTCGTAGCTGGCGTCCACCCGGGGCATGCCGCCGAGCATCAGTTCCGCCATGGGGCGCCACAACTCCACCGCCAGCACGCCGGATTGCTGCAGCAGCTGCTGCTCCAGCTCCGGCTCCAGCCGCCCGGTCGGCGTGGCGTCGAGCGCCAGTGTCGCCAGGTGCGCCTCGTTGGCCCGCTCCAGCAGGAAGGACTGGCGGAACCGGGCGATGGAAGGGACGTAGATCAGCACCTCGCTCAACATCACGAACAGGATGGTGAACAGGAGCAGCCGCGCCGAGAGGCTGCGGCGCAGAGGAGGCAGGGTGGTATCGGTGTTCCGGCTCAAGCGTTTCTCCCGCGCGATAGTCAGTGCTCTGCGGAACCGCAGCTGGTTGCGGGTACGGGGGTTCCCTCCATCAGACCGTATTCCCCCGCCCGTTCCTTTCCGCTCCAGGGTCGGTCCGGAGGGCGGATTCAGCGCTTGCTGCCGGCGCGGCGACAGAGTCCCGACTCCCGCTCTCCACCCGCCGGGCGGGGAGCGCCCGCACGGGGCCACGCCTTAGTGGAAGACGTTGCGGATCACCTCGCTGACAAGGCCGGTGGCGGCCTGGATCAGCACCAGGTCACTGCCTGTCTGGACCCAGTCGTAACCGTTATGGTACGGGAGGGCGGAGCGCAGATCGGGGTTGACGTAACGCTTGGCGATTCCGGGCGGGAGGGGCTTGCCGCGCGCGAGATTCTTGCGGATACCGGGCGGCAACGGCTTGGCGCCGCTGTACAGGAGTTCCCGGCGCCGCTCGCCCAGGAGGCCCTCGATGGCCGCCACGGTGAGACCGGTGGTCACCAGGTCTTCCACGGCGGCGGCGTTCCGATCATCCTTCCCCCGCTCGCCATGCCCGTTCATGCCGGACTTGCCGTTCCTTTCCGGTCCGTTCTGGACTTTCTCATGGGATTTACCGTTGCCCTTGCCCTCGGGCGGGGCCGCCTGCAAGGGTGACAACGCCAGGCCGACCACGACGAGTGCGCCGAGGAGTGTATAGAGGCAACGCCTTACGGAATGTCCCATGGGTGCTCTCCTTCGGGTCATGGGAGAGAGGAATTCCAATCGATGTTAGCAGGCGAAATGCGGCGGGTCACCCGGACCCGCCCGGGGAGCACGCCCCGAGGCGCGCTGTTCCGCCATCAGCGGACCATGGGCGTCGCCGCCGGTGTTGCGGGGGGTGCCGGAAGGCAGCGGAAGGGAGTCGAGTCTGGCCCGTCATCCTGGCGCCCGTGGAACGGCCGCTGCCTGAATCCGCTTATGCTGGGCAGTGAAGGGATGAAACTGGTGCCCGGAGCCGGGCTCGAACCGGCACGGGGTCGCCCCCGAGAGATTTTAAGACCTTTTCGATACTTATCCGTTGGAACACATTGTTCCACTATTCAAGTAGTTATCTGCATCACCTCCCACTTTATTGCACTTGAAACCGCTTCAATGTGGACACTTTGTGGACACTACTTCACTACCTTCAAGCCTTCATGCCGCCCCATGACCGTCCGGTTGTAGTCATCCAGCAGAGCCCCGAACCGTTCATTCAGCTGCTTCAACACCGGCACCACCCAGCGGCCTTCGACATCTTCCCCGCCAGCCATCAACTCCACACCTTCATAGGCATCACGAAGGAAGGCCAGTTGATTGAACAACTCTACCCGTTCGTCCATCACTTCATCCTCTCAAGGTAATCACGGATCGCCAACCGGATAACCGCGCCGACCGTTCTTTCTTCCCGTGCTGCTACCGCCTTCAAGGCTTCCACCATATCCGGGTCCAACTGGACCGAGGTGGTTTTCTTCACCGGTTTCTTTCCCGGCCCCCTCCCCTTGCGCTTCTCTGGATCCTTCTGGCGGGGTTTCTCGGGTTCAGGCTCCGGTTCCATCGGGACCGGTTCCACGGGTTCCTGTATCTCCCTCTGAAGGCTCACACACTCCCCTTCAAAGCAAAGCTTCTCGCCATCCCTCAACTTCTCGTATGCTTCCTTCTGGCGACTGTAGGCCGTCCAGTACGCGATAAGGCCCGGGTCTTTCGCCAACTCGATTAGCTTGGCTTTCAACCAATCCCGCTGCGTCTTGGGTAGTTGCTTGGGCTTCCTCATGATGCATAAGTCTAACCCAACAAATCCCATTGTCAAATAGTATTTCGTATTGACTTATAGTGGCGTTTGTCTATCCTGTGAATGCACCCCTATAGTGGTCTGTTGTGTCACAACGGGGTTTCACGTTGTTAGTCTGTGAGACGTGCTACAGGCACGTCTCCCCCCACTACCCACCGGCAGGAAAACCGGGATGAACATCACCAAGACGGACAAGGGTTGGCGGGTGGATATCCGCCCCAACGGGCGGGGCGGGAAGCGCATCCGAAAGACCCTTCAGACGAAGGCAGAGGCACTCAGGTTCGCCGCATGGGCCAAGACCCAGTACACGCAGCGGCCCGAATGGGAACCGCCCCAGAAGGACGGCAGGAGCTTTCATGCCATCATCAAACGGTGGTACGAACTCAGGGGCAAGGAGCTGACCAGCGGGAAGAGCCGCAAGCTGGCGCTGGAAGCCATGTGCCGGGAGATGGGCAACCCCCGGGCCGTGGACATGACCGGCGCCCTGTTCTCCGAGTACCGCGCCCGACGCTTGGCCGAGGGGGTATCCCCGAACACCATGAACCACCACCTAGCCTATCTCCGCGCCGCCTTCAACGAGCTGGAGCGGGCCGGCGACTGGCCCCACCCCAACCCGGTCGGCAAGGTGCGCCAACTCAAGGTAGGGGACTCGGAACTGTCCTACCTCGATGCGGAGCAGGTGCGCACCCTGCTGGACACGCTCCGGGAATTCCCGGCCCCGGATGGGCTCCGGGTGACCCAGCTTTGTTTGGCCACCGGGGCGCGTTGGTCGGAAGCTGAAACCTTGCGGGCCGAGAACCTGAGCCGGGAGCTGGTGACCTACGTGGACACCAAGAGCGGGCGCAACCGGTCGGTCCCCATCACCCCCGCCCTGTTCGCCGAGTTGAACCCCAAGAAGAAGAAATCCGGGCGGCTGTTCAAGCCCTGCTACAACACCTTCCGGACAGCCATCGACAAGACCGGCATCACCCTCCCCGATGGGCAAATGACCCACGTGCTAAGGCACACGTTCGCCTCACACTTCATGATGAACGGGGGGAACATATTGGTTCTACAGAAGATTCTAGGTCACACCACGTTGACCATGACGATGCGCTATGCGCACCTTGCGCCGGACCACCTGAAGGAGGCGGCCCGGCTAAATCCTCTGGCGACGATGGATCTACAGGGTTCCCCGGACGGGGTTGGTTGACTGGGTAAAACCACAGATGGACGACAGGGTTATCAGACCGGGGAAACTCGTTCAGCGTCCCTCAATATGTACAGCCCTACTTGCTACCCACCTCCACATTCCCACCCAGCGCCCTACACGCCGGACAGGCCGTTAACACCGCTCCCTCTGGCTCGGGCTCCGGGGCGGCCCCACGGATGGAACCACCCCGACGCCGTGCGCCTTCGGTCTAAAAGCCGCGCAGCTTAGCCAACCGTTCCGCAGCCGCGCAAGGGGGCCTCTCCCCTGCGGGGCCCCTCTCCCTTGCGCGGCTGCGGCCCGGCTGGCTAAATCCGCTGCGCGACCGAAGGCGACGGCGACGGGGCGGCCCCATCCTCCACAGGAACCAGACGGCCCTCCAACCAGGCGGTAACCACCTTCGGCACCAGCGTGTAGGGCGTTTCATCGTGGGAGAAGGCGGACAGCTCCAAGCGCATGTACTGGCGCATGGGCAGAGCCACCCAGAACTTGCGGACCTTTTTCGGTTCGGCGGGGATTGCGTTCAATGTGGACATTTTGTGGACACTCCCGGTTGAGATTGGTAGACGTTCTCTCGGGAGGAATCCAGCTAAGTGCTTGATGCTAAACTGGTGCCCGGAGCCGGGCTCGAACCGGCACGGGGTCGCCCCCGAGAGATTTTAAGTCTCTTGCGTCTACCAGTTTCGCCATCCGGGCGGGGCTTGTGGTCGGTGGCCCCGGAGGAAGGGAAAAAGTGGAGGCTGGGGTCGGAATCGAACCGGCGTCCACGGCTTTGCAGGCCGCTGCATAACCACTCTGCCACCCAGCCAGGGTAAAATCGTCGGCGCCCTTCGGGGCGCCCGGGCCTCGGGTTGCTGCTGGTCCCTAAGGCCAAAAACCCCGGCGTTGCCGGGGTTCCTGAATCTGGAGCGGGAAACGAGACTCGAACTCGCGACCCCAACCTTGGCAAGGTTGTGCTCTACCAACTGAGCTATTCCCGCGTCATTGTGGGCGCCATTTTAGCGTCCGCTGATGGGTTGTCAAGCCTCGGTCACGGGGTTTTCACAACCACCGCCACCCATCCGCCGAAAGTGGTCCGAAATGATCAGTTTGTACTTTCCCGCCCGGCCATGAGCACCGGCCAGGCGGCGCGCAAGTAGATGAACATCGACCACAAAGTCAGGCCCGCCGCGAGGTAGAGCAGCACGTAGCCGATATCCGCGATGGGCAGACCCACCAGGGGATCATGGTACAGCAGCAGCAGGATGGCCACCATCTGGGCGGTGGTCTTCACCTTCCCCACCCGGGATACGGCCACGTGGGCCCGCTTGCCGAGTTCGGCCATCCATTCGCGCAGGGCCGAGATGGCGATTTCCCGGCCGATGATGATGGCGGCCGCGATCGCCAGGAAGGGGCTCGGATCGTCCTGCACCAGCAGCACCAGGGCCACCGCCACCATGAGCTTGTCGGCGACCGGGTCGAGGAACGCGCCGAAGGGCGAGCTCTGCCCCAGGCGCCGGGCCAGGTAGCCGTCGAGCCAGTCGGTGACGGCCGCAAGGAGGAACAGCGCGGCGGAAATCTCCCGGGCCCAGCCGATGGGCAGGTAGAACGCCAGCACCAGGACCGGGATCAGGGCGATGCGCAGGAGTGTCAGAAGGTTCGGGATGTTCATCAATGGGCCTGTGGGTCTTGTTTTGTTCACACCTGGCGGAGATGGGGGCTGTTCCGGCAGGGCGTCGATACCGCAGAACCACCGTCCTGCCGGGCCGTTGCCCGGCATTCCCGGCACCTCGAACGGCGACACGGATGATTCCGCCCTGCTCCGCTCCTCCGCGCGTTCCGCTGGAGGCTCGGCATTAGTTTACTGCTTCACGGCCCCGGTGTGCCGTGAGAATTGCCGGCCGCGGGCAATGGACGGGGCGAGTGGCGCCCGGCCATGCCCGGGATCGGAGTCAGGATTCGTTGTGGAATGCGTCGTAGAGGCGTTGGGCCAGGGCCCGGCTGATGCCCGGTACCCGGGCCAGGTCCTCCACCCCGGCCCGGGCGATGCCCTGCAGGCCGCCGAAGTGGCGCAGCAGCCCGCGCCGCCGTTTCGGCCCGACCCCCTCCACCGTCTCGAGGGGCGAGCGGCTGCGCTTGCGCGCCCGCTGCTGGCGGTGGCCGGTGATGGCGAAGCGGTGCGCCTCGTCGCGGATCTGCTGGATGAGGTGCAGGGCCGGCGAGTCGGCCCGCAGGGTGAACTCGATCCCGCCGACCACCAGCCGCTCCAGGCCGGCCTTGCGTGAGGGTCCCTTGGCGACGCCCACCACGATCACACCCTCCACCTGCAGCTCCTCGATGACCTTGAGCGCTTCGGCCACCTGGCCCCGGCCGCCGTCGATGAACAGCACGTCGGGCAGCTTGCCCTCCCCGCTCTTGAGGCGGGTGTAGCGCCGCGACAGCGCCTGCTGCATGGCGGCATAGTCGTCGCCGGGGGTGATGCCGGAGATGTTGAAGCGCCGGTAGTCGGACTTGAGCGGACCGTTCCGGTCGAACACCACGCAGGAGGCGACCGTGGCCTCGCCCATGGTGTGGCTGATGTCGAAGCACTCCAGCCGCTGGGGCAGCGCATCCAGATCGAGTGCGTCCTGCAGCGCCTCGAAGCGGCGGTAGACGTCCTGGCGGCTGGCCAGCCGGCTGGCCAGGGCCTGCTCGGCGTTGGTGCGGGCCAGGACCACCCAGCGGGCGCGCTCCCCCCGCAGCCGGTGCAGCAGCCGCACCCGGTGGCCGGCCTCCGTCCCGAGCACCTCCTCGAGCAGCCCGGAGGCATCGAACCCGGCCTCGATGAGAATTTCCCCGGGAATGTCGGCCGCGTGGCGGGCGTTGAGATAGAACTGGGGCAGGAAGGCCTGCAGGATCTCCCGCGCCTCGACCCCCTCCGGGGCCCGGGGGAAGAAGTCCTTGCTGCCGAGCAATCGCCCGCCGCGGACGAACAGCACCTGGACGCAGGCCATGCCGGCCCGGGCGGCCACCGCCACGATATCGGCATCCCCTCCGCCACCGCTCACATACTGGCGCTCCTGCACGCGCCGGAGGCTGGTGATCTGATCGCGCAGCCGGGCCGCCTGCTCGAACTCCAGGGCCGCGGCGGCAGTCTCCATCCGTTCGGCGAGCTCCTCCGCCACCGTGTTGCTGCGCCCCTCCAGGAACATCACCGCGTGGCGGACGTCCTCGGCGTAGGTCGCCGGGGTCACCAGCCCGACACAGGGCGCGGTGCAGCGCTTGATCTGGTACTGCAGGCAGGGGCGCGAGCGGTTGCGGTAGAAGCTGTCCTCGCACTGGCGCACGGGGAAGAGCTTCTGCAGCAGCTGCAGGGTCTCGCGCACCGCGCCGGCGCTCGGGTAGGGACCGAAGTAGCGGCCCTGCTCGCGCTGCGGACCGCGGTGGAATCCCAGCCGCGGGAAGTCGGACTCGCCGGAGAGGAAGATGTAGGGGTAGCTCTTGTCGTCGCGCAGCACCACGTTGTAGCGCGGGCGATGAGCCTTGATGAGGTTGTTCTCCAGCAGCAGCGCCTCGCCCTCGGTATGGGTGACCGTGACCTCGATGGCCCGGATCTGGGCGACCAGGGCCTGCACCTTGGGGCTGGGATTGCCGGGCCGGAAGTAGCTGGAGACCCGTTTTTTCAGGTTGCGGGCCTTGCCCACGTAGAGGATCGCGCCCTTCTCGTCCAGCATGCGGTAGACGCCGGGGCGCGAGGTGAGGGTCCGGAGGAAGGCGGCGCTGTCGAAGCTGCCCTTCGGCTTCTCCGCCTGGCTCATGGCGCCTCGAGCAGCGTTCGGGCCCGCAGCAGCACGGCGTCGAACATGGCCTCGGTCAACCGGCGGGTCTGGGTGTTGTAGCGGCTGCAGTGGTAGGAGTCGAGCAGGATGCCCTCTGCGCCGAGAGCATGCTCGGCCCCGTGGGCGAAGGGATGGGAGGAGAGTTTCCGGTCCAGCGCCCGCAGGACAGCCCGGTGGGCAATGGCGCCCAGGGCCAGGATGACCGGCCGCGACGGCAGGCGGCCGAGCTCCAGGCGCAGGAAGCCGTTGCAGGCGTTGACCTCGGCGGTGGTGGGCTTGTTCTGGGGCGGAACGCACTTGACGGCATTGGTGATCCGGCACCCGTCAAGCACCAGGTCGTCGTCGGCCGCCGTGGAGGCCGGCGCGCTGGCGAAGCCGTGGGCATGCAGCGTGCGGTAGAGCAGGATGCCGGCATAGTCCCCGGTGAAGGGGCGGCCGCTGGCGTTGGCTCCGTGCAGGCCGGGGGCGAGTCCCACGATCAGCAGGCGCGCCCGGGGATCGCCGAACGGGGGGACCGGCGCTGCATGATAGCCGGGGTGCTGCAGCCGCACCTCCCCCAGGAAGGCGGCCAGCCGGGGGCAGCGGCGGCAGTCGGGTTCGAAGGAAAGCGTGGGTTCTGGAATCTGCATGATCGCTCGATAATCAGGCTGCCGGGAGGGTTGGGTCCGCGACCCGGAACGGTCTTCCGTCCTGGCGCTGCCGCGCCATGCATCCGGCCGGGCCGCACCGGGCGACGCGCGGTGCCGGGCTGCCGCGATCGGAGCCGCCCTACCCGGCCTCGGAGTCCTCTATGAGTCCATGGCGGATCGCCAGCCGGGTGAGCTCCACGTCATTGTGGACGCCCAGCTTCTCGAACAGGCGATAGCGGTAACTGTTCACGGTCTTCGGGCTGAGACAGAGCTTGTCCGAGATTTCCTGCACTTTCTGTCCATTGGTGATCATCAGCATCACCTGCATCTCGCGCTCCGAGAGCGTCTCCCAGGGTGATTTGTCGCCCTGGCCCAGGTGCTTCATGGCAATGCGCCGCGCCACTTCCGGGGAGAGATAGGTCTGGCCGGAGCGCACGGTGCGAATGGCTTCGACCATCTGGTGGAAGCCGGCATCCTTGGTCAGGTAGCCGGTGGCGCCCGCCTGCAGCAGCTTGGTCGGAAACGGCTCTTCACTCAGTGCGGTCACGGCGATGACCTTCGAGCGCGGCGAGACCCGCAGCAGTTTGCGGGTGGCTTCCAGGCCGCCGATGCCGGGCATCCGCACATCCATCAGCACGACATGGGGCTGCAGGTCGCGGGCCATCTGCACGGCTTCCTCGCCGCTGGAGGCCTCTCCTATGACGTTGATACCCTCGGCGGTGTTGAGCAGGCTGCGGATGCCCGCCCGTACGAGTTCATGATCATCAACCACCAGGACTTCGATCATCCTCTGTTCTCCGGATACCTGGATGCATGCCCGGCGGGTATCCCTGCCAGAGGGATGGTGCCGCCGGGCAAGCCGACATCACCATACGCCACGCTTTCCCGCGAAGTGTATTGGTGCGCCATGAAAATTAACAAAATGGAACGGACTAGTATTTCCTATTCGCATCAATGGATTCAAGGGAAGGATGTCCCGCCCGGGCCCCGGAGCGTTTGCAGATGCGACATGAGTGTGGCAGGGTAAGGACCTAAGTGATTGACATAAAAGACACCTGTGAATTACGGCTTTTCCCTTCCCAGCCACTGCAACAGCGTACCGTGCCTGACTCGCGCCTGGCTTGAGTGGTATCAGGCCATCCCGCGCGGGCGGGATTTCCGTTTCGTGCCGGTGGGCGGATTCGGTCTTCATCTCGGCCCGAATATCTGACCCGATTTTCCAGTTTTCGGGTTGACGGCGACTCTATTGCGTCCGCCGGCGGCCCTTTCCCATCCGGAGTAATCAACGCCACGGGGCTATGACCCATGACCGAAAAACTGACCGTCAACAATCTCTACAAGATCTTCGGCAGCCGTCCACAGCAGGCCATGGCACTTCTCGAAGAGGGCCTCGACAAGGAGACCATCTTCGAGAGGACCGGTCAGACGGTCGGGGTGATGGACGCCAGTTTCAGCGTCAACGCCGGTGAAATCTTCGTCATCATGGGACTGTCGGGCTCCGGCAAGTCCACCCTGGTCCGCCTGCTGAACCGTCTCATCGAGCCCACCTCCGGCGAAATCCTGGTGGACGGCAAGGATATCGCCAAGCTCTCGCGGGACGAGCTCATCGAGCTGCGGCGCCGTGACATGAGCATGGTGTTCCAGTCCTTCGCCCTGATGCCCCACCTGCGGGTCATCGACAACGTGGCCTTCGGCCTCGAGATTGCCGGCGTCCCGAAGGCGGAACGCCGCGAGCCGGCCATGCAGGCCCTGGCCCAGGTGGGGCTCGAGGCCTACGCCGAGAGCTATCCCAACGAGCTCTCGGGTGGCATGCAGCAGCGTGTGGGGCTGGCCCGGGCGCTGGCCAACGAGCCCTCCGTCATGCTCATGGACGAGGCGTTCTCGGCGCTGGATCCCCTCATCCGCTCGGAGATGCAGGACGAGCTGCTGCGGCTGCAGTCGGAGTCCGAGCGCACCATCATCTTCATCTCCCACGACCTCGACGAGGCCATGCGCATCGGCGACCGCATCGCCATCATGGAGGGCGGGCGCGTGGTGCAGGTGGGCACTCCAGACGAAATCCTGCGCAACCCCGCCGACGACTATGTCCGCTCCTTTTTCCGCGGCGTGGACGTCTCCCAGGTGCTCACCGCCGGGCACATCTGCCGGCGCGAGCAGATCACCGTCATCGACCGGGCCGACACCGGCGTGCGCGCCGCCCTGAAGCGACTCGACGACTATGATCGCGAATTCGGCTACGTCATCGACAAGGCACGCCATTTCCAGGGCGTGGTTTCGGTGGATTCGCTGCGCGACGCCCTCGCCGGCGACAACCCCGCCTTCAGCCAGGCACTGCTCGCCGAGGTGAATGCCATCCCCAGCGACACCCTGCTCAACGAGGTGATGAGCATCGTGGCCCAGAGCCCCTGTCCCGTGCCCGTGGTGGATGACAAGGGCCGCTACCTCGGCGCCATTTCCAAGACCGTCCTGATCGAAACCCTGGACAAGGCGGCCTGAGCCCGGTGCTTGCCGGTGCGCTCACGCCCCGCGGGACCAGGGAGGGTACAGGCCGCGCGACAGCGAACCACCAGGGCCGGACGCCCGCTGACGGTTCGCGTCACAGACGAGTGATTTAACCATGACCGATTTCTCACTGCTGGATCCTTTCGAAACCTATACCCTGCCGCTGGGCGACTGGGTCGAGAGCGGTCTCGACTGGCTGGTGGACAACTTCCGCGCCATCTTCCAGGCGATCCGCTGGCCCGTGGACCAGGTGCTCGGCGGCGTGGAGGGCGCCCTGCAGTGGCTGCCCCCGCTCGTCGGCATCCTCATCATCGGTCTCATCGGCTGGCAGGTGGCGGGACGCCGGGTGGGTATCGGGACGATCATCTCGCTGTTCTTCGTCGGACTGATCGGCGCCTGGAGCGAGGCCATGACCACCCTGGCCCTGGTGTTCACCTCCGTGTTCTTCTGCATCCTCATCGGCATCCCGGTGGGCATCGCCGCGGCCCGCAGCGATCGGCTGGAGGCGATCATCCGTCCCGTTCTCGACGCCATGCAGACCCTGCCGGCCTTCGTCTACCTGGTGCCCATCGTGATGCTGTTCGGCATCGGCAACGTGCCGGGCGTGGTGGTGACCATCATCTTCGCCCTGCCGCCGCTCATCCGGCTGACCGACCTCGGCATCCGCCAGGTGCCGGCGGACGTCATCGAGGCCGCGACCGCCTTCGGCGCCACGCCCCGGCAGCTGCTCTACAAGGTCCAGCTCCCCCTGGCCATGCGCACCATCATGGCGGGGGTCAACCAGACCCTGATGCTGGCGCTGTCCATGGTGGTGATCGCCTCCATGATCGCCGTGGGCGGCCTGGGCCAGATGGTGCTGCGCGGCATCGGCCGCCTGGACATGGGGCTGGCCACGGTGGGCGGCGTGGGCCTGGTGCTGCTCGCCATCGTCATCGACCGCATCACCCAGGCCCTGGGCACCCCCAACAAGGAGCGGGCCGGGCTGGCCTGGTACGAATATGGTCCGGCAGCGCTGGTGCTGGGCGCCTGGCGCGCGCTGAGCGGCCGCCGTGAACAGAGCGTGGGTGTCGGCAAGGACGCCCACTGACCCTTTCCCCCTGACACAGAGGAGAAGACTCATGAAGAAGAACAACATCGGCAAGCAGGGACTGATGGCGCTCGGCCTGGCCGCGGCGCTGAGCCTGTCCGGCACCGCCGCCGCCGCGGAGATGCCCGGCAAGGGCGTGACCGTGCAGCCGCTGAAGAGCAGCATCGCGGAGGAGACCTTCCAGACGCTCATCGTCATGAAGGCGCTGGAGGAGCTCGGCTACAAGGTTCGCGACATCATGGAGATCGAATACGCCGCCGGCCACGTGGCGCTGGCCAACGGCGACGCCACCTTCATGGCCGATCACTGGGATCCGCTGCACAACGACTTCTACGAGCGCGCCGGCGGCGATGAGAAGCTCTACCGGGAGGGGGTCTACTCTCCCGGCGCCATGCAGGGCTACCTCATCGACAAGAAGACCTCGGACAAGTACGGCATCACCAACCTGGGCCAGCTGAAGGATCCGGAGATAGCGAAGATCTTCGACTCCAACGGTGACGGCACCGCGGATCTCGCCGGCTGCACGCCGGGCTGGGGCTGCGAACAGGTGATCGAGCACCAGCTCGACGCCTTCGGGCTGCGGGACACGGTCACCCACAACCAGGGTTCCTATTCGGCCATAATCGCCGACACCATCACCCGCTACAAGAAGGGCGATCCCATTCTCTACTACACCTGGACCCCCTACTGGGTGAGCGGCGTGCTGGTGCCCGGCAAGGACGTGGTGTGGCTGAACGTCCCCTTCTCCTCCCTGCCGGGTGAGCGCAAGGATGTGGACACCTCCATGCCCGACGGCAGCAATACCGGCTTCCAGGCCAACAGCCAGCGCATCGTGGCCAACCGCGAATTCGCGGAGGAGAATCCCGCCGCGGCGAAACTGTTCGCCATCATGGAGATCAGCAGTAACGACATCAGCGCGGAGAACCTGATGATGCGCGACGGCGAGGACAGCGAGAAGGATATCGAGCGTCACGCCGAGGAGTGGATCAAGGCCCACCAGGAAACCTTCGACGGCTGGGTCGCCGAGGCCCGCAAGGCCGCCATGTAGGACCGCGTCTCCAGGCAGCGGGGCATGTGGACAGGCGGGCCCCCGGGCCCGCCTTTTTGCATCCGCTTCCGGCAGCGCGGGCATGCCGGTGCAGCCACCGCGCCGCTGACGGGAGCGGCGATTCCCGGCCCTGGCGGAGTCACGCGCCCGTCGTTGGCTGGCATCGGGACGCCAGGACGAAAAGGGTGTTGGCTGGCCGGATGGGGCCGGTTCGCGTCAGCCCGCACCCTCGGCAGCGAATTCCGCCCCTGCCGGCACGGTCCCGAACAGCGGGACCACGCCGATATCCCCCGCCGCATCCCGGTCCACCACGCAGCGCCGCACTCCCGCCATGGAGGGCAGCTCGAACATGGTCCGCTGCAGGAGCCGCTCCATGACGCTGCGCAGCCCCCGGGCCCCCGTGCCCCGCTCCAGGGCGGCGTGGGCGATGGCCATGAGGGCCTCCTCGGTGAACTCCAGCTCCGTGTCGTCGTAGCGGAACAGGGCCTGGTACTGCCTGACCAGGGCGTTGTGCGGCTCGGTGAGGATGCGCGTCAGCAGCCGTTCATCGAGTTCGTGCAGAGGGGCGATGATCGGAAACCGGCCGATGAATTCGGGAATCAGACCGAAGCGCCGCAGGTCCTCCGGGACGACCTCCGCCAGCAGATCCCCCCCGGGGCGCTGTTCGGTGCTATTGGTGAGGGGGGCATGAAAACCGATGCCGGAACCCCGGGCGGCGGTTCGCTCACCCACGACCCGCTCCAGTCCTGAGAACGCACCGCCGGCGATGAACAGGATATTGCGGGTGTCCAGGGTGACGGTTTCCGCGCCCTCCTTGCGTCGGCCCCGGGCGGGAATGGACACCTCGCTTCCCTCCACGAGCTTCAGCAATGCCTGCTGCACGCCCTCCCCGGAGACGTCCCGCACCCCGAGGGCGGAATCCCCGGCACGGGCCAGCTTGTCGATCTCGTCGATGTAGATGATGCCGTTCCGGGCCCGTCGGGGATCTCCGTCGGCCTGGTCCAGCAGGCGGATGAGCAGGGTCTCCACGTCATCCCCCACGTAGCCCGCCTGGGTCAGCGTGGTGGCATCGGCAATGGCGAACGGCACCCCCACGATTCGCGCGAGTGTGCTCGCGAGCAGGGTCTTCCCGGTGCCGGAGGGGCCGAGCAGCAGGATGTTGGACTTCTCCGGGACGACCGGGCTCTCCTCCACGGCCGCGATTCGTGCAGGCCTGGTGCCCTCCATGCCCGCGAGACGCTTGTAGTGGTTGTAGACCGCGACCGCCAGGATCTCCTTGGCCGTGTCCTGGCCGATCACGTGGGCATCCAGGAGGCGCTTGATCTCTCGCGGGACCGGTGGCGGAGCCAGGGTTTCGTCGCTCCTGCGCCGCCGGCCCCAGCTGCCGACCACGGTGGCGGCCAGCTGCACGCAGTCCTCGCAGATGTGTCCTTCCAGTCCGGCGATGAGCGGGGTCTCCGGCGTGTGCCGGGTGCCGCAGAAGGAGCATTTCATGGGGTGTTCAGCCATGGGGGCCACCCTGCGCCGCCGCCAGCAGTTGCCGGATCCAGGCGCGCTGGTGCTGTCGGCGCAGCCGCTCCTGCATCTGTTCGCGGAGGCGCGGCGCCACCTCCGCGAAGCCCAGTTCGGCGGCGGGATGGATCTTGTCGCAGCGGAGCAGGTGCAGGCCGAGCTCCGATTCCACTACGTCGCTGAGCCCGCCCTCGGGCAGGGCGAACAGGACTTCGTCCAGGGCCGTGTAGAGCTTGCCGCGGGGAATGGTGCCGATGAGTCCGCCATGGAGAGCGCTGGGGCACTCCGAGTGCTGTTGCGCCAGCGCGGCGAAGCGATCCGGGTCGGTGTGGATTTGGCCGGCGATGTCCCGGAGGCGGGCTTCGGCCACGCCATGTCCGTTCTCGGGGAAGTCGGGATTCACCGTCACCAGGATGTGACGCACCGTGCGGGTTTCGGGGCGGACAAAGCGCTCCCGGTTGAGCTGGTAGTGGATCTCCAGGTCGACGGGACTGATGTCCCCGTGGCGGGTACCGACCCGATCCAGGATCGCGGCAAACCGCAGCTCCCGGTACAGGGCCACGCGCAGCGCCTCGGCATCCAGGTCGTTGCGGTCCAGATCAGCTTCCATTTCCGCGCGATCAGCGTAGCGTCCCCGCACGGCACTGAAGGCCTGCTCCACCCGGGCGGGAGAAACCACCACCTCCCGTGCCTCGGACGATTCCAGCACCAGGCTCTCGATCCGCAGGCTTTGGCGTGCCTGCTCCTCGGCCCGCGTGCGCTCCAGCGGGTCGAGCTCCCCGGGGCGCCGGGAGAAGTTCTCCTGGGCCACCTTGAGGAGATGGTAGGCGAAAGCCTGGTTCAGGGGCGGAGGGGTTGTTGGGCGCAGTGCGGTTTCCATGGTTCATTCCCCGGCTTCATCAAGCGCCTGTTCCGGCACGAGCAGCATCCTGCCGTTGAAATGGACGTGATAGGCGAATCCCGTTTCCGCATCGCGCAGCACCTTCATCACCTCGCCGATTCGCCCTGGTTCCGCCACCACCTCACCGCGGATGGCGAGTGCCGTGCGCGGCGTCACCTTGTCGCGGAACTCGAACCGGCTGGGGATCCAGGGTTCGGACTCCGGCTGCAGTTCCTCCTCCCTGCAGCCCACCACGCGGCTGCTGTCGAGGAAGTGGACCGAGTAGATGAGCTGGTCCTGGAGGAAGGTGCCCACGTTCTGCACGTGGCCCACGCAGCCGCGGCGCACCAGCAGCTCGCCGGTACTCATGCCGGGGTAGGTGCCGTCGTTGCGTACGTTGCGCAACAGCCGCACCGCATCGCCATAGTCGAATCGTGGACGCATGGCAGCTCTCCCGCTCAGTGCCTGATCAGCTGGTCGACGGGGATGAAGACCGGCTGGGGTTCGTGCATACGGAAGACCCTGAACACCTTCTCGGCGCGTGCGTCGGAGTGCACGAAGTCGCTGTAGGCCCGCGACAGCAGCGAACGGAACAGGGCGTGCCTGGCCTCCTCCTGCGGCGGGAGCGCCCCTGCCGCATCGATGTAGTCGTGGAAACGCTGCAGAATGTGCAGCCGGTTCACCTGAACGACAGAAGGAACGAAGGCGATCCCGAAGTAGTCGAGAAACTCCTCCGCGCTGCCCAGTTCCTCCAGGTCCAGTTCCATGTTGCTGTCCGTCATCTCTTCATTCTCCCGGTAAGGGCCGGCAGTGCCGGCCAGGCGCATGGGGCCGGTTCAGGCTTCCGCGACGGAGATGCCGTCATCGTTGCGGCCACTGGGTTCGGCCATGGCGCCAAGGGCCAGGTCCAGAAGCGGACCGGCGCCGAGGCGGTCGTTGCTGTCGAGCTGCACGACCTTGCGCAGCCGCTCCACGGCACATTCAGGATCGCCGAGACGCAGGAGCAGAAAGCCCGTGGCCTTGAGTGCCAGCAGGTAGAAGCGCGTCAGCACGATGGAAGTGACTACCGCATTGGCCAGGTCGGCATAGTCGAAGTCACTCCACGTGCCGCGCAGGCCCAGCATCCGTCCGGCCACCTGCAGGGTGCGTTCGGCCACCTGAAGCGCATCCCCGTAGCGGTGCCGGTAGTAGTAGAAGCGGTAGAGGGCCACCAGCACCGCCAGGTGCTCGGGCGCGAGGAAGTAGGCCCGCAGCAGCAGGTGCTCGGCCCTCTCGTGCGGGTAGCAGGCCGCGGCCTCCTGCAGCAACCGCTCCGGCTCGTCGCCCAGCGGGGCGTCGAAATACATAGCCTGGCCTTCGAAATCGAGCAGATCCATGACGGTCATCCTCGCGTCGGTTCCCGCGATACGCCCCCACTGGCGGGGGTCGCGGTCTCACACAGTTCCATTGCGTTGCACTCGTCGCAGTCCTCGACCGGCATCGCGCCTGATCCTGCCTGGCGTTGCTCCAGGATGCGGATCCGGTCCAGCAGGCAGGTGATGGCGCTGGCGACCGGATCGGGTATCAGGTGATGGTTGAGGTCCACGCCGTAGGGGTTGGGACGGCTCTCGCCGCGGTGACGCACCACCCGTGCCGGGATGCCGACCACCGTCCGCCGGGCGGGCACATCGGCGATGACCACCGAGTTGGCGCCGACCCGGCAACGCTCGCCCACGGTGATGGGGCCGAGAATCTTGGCGCCTGCGCCGACCACCACGCCGTCCTCCAGGGTGGGATGGCGCTTGCCCTTGCTCCAGGAAGTACCGCCCAGGGTGACGCCGTGGTAGAGCGTGACGTCGTCGCCCACCTCCGCGGTTTCGCCGATGACCACGCCGCAGCCGTGATCGATGAAGAAGCGCCGGCCGATGGTGGCGCCGGGATGGATCTCGATGTGGGTCCAGCTCCGCACCACGAAGGCGAGGAAGCGGGCCAGGTAGCGGAAGTTGCGCCGCCACAGGCGGTGGGCGATGCGGTGCACGAGGATGGCATGAAGGCCCGGGTAGGTGGTGAGCACCTCGAAGCGCGTGCGTGCCGCCGGGTCGCGCTCGAAGACGCAGGCCAGGTCCTCCCGGAGCTGGCTGAGCAGCGTGATGCGCTCGTTGCAGACGGGGCGTTCCAGCAGGGCGGTCTGGTCCGTGCTCATGACACTCTCCTCAGTGGCCCACCGCCAGCGGCAGCGGCTCGAGCAGCTCGGCGTAGAAGGCGTGCAGGTCCTCCGCTTCGGGCGCGCGCTTGGCATCCATGGTGAAGCGCCGCACGCGCCCGAGGATGAGGGCCGCCTGCTCGCGGGTCAGGGCGATGCCGAGTTCGCCGTAGGCGCGGATGACGCCGTGGGTGCCCGAGTGCTTGCCCAGCACCAGGCGGTGGCTGCGGCCCAGCTCCTGCGGATCCACGCCCTGGTAGTTGAGCGGGTCCTTGAGCAGGCCGTCCACGTGGATGCCCGCCTCGTGGGTGAAGACGCCGTCGCCCACCAGGCTCTTGTGCCAGCCGATGGCGCGGCCCGAGGCGCGGGCCACCAGCGCCGAGAGCTCGCCGTAGTGGCGCAGGTCCACGTGGGTATCGATGCCGTAGAGGCGGCGCAGGCCCAGGGCCACCTCCTCCAGGGGGGCGTTGCCGGCGCGCTCGCCGAGGCCGTGAACCGTGGTATTGGCGTGGGTGGCGCCGCCGAGCACGGCGGCGAAGGTGTTGGCGGTGGCCAGCCCCAGGTCGTCGTGGGTGTGCACCTCCAGCTCCAGATCCACCGCCGCGCGCAGGGCGCGGAAGCGCTCCAGCATACCGAAGGGCTCCATGATGCCGAGGGTGTCGGCGAAGCGCAGACGGCGGGCGCCGGCGCGCTGGGCCGTCTCGGCCACCCGCAGCAGGAAGTCGCTGTCGGCCCGGGAGGCATCCTCGCCGCCCACGCAGACCTCCAGGCCGGTGTCGAGGGCGGCCCGCACCTGGCGGTCCACCTCGGCGAGGACCCAGTCGCGGTCGCGGCCGAGCTTGTGGCGGATCTGCTGGTCGGAGACCGGCATGGAGAGGTCCACCATCTGCACCCCGAGACCCATGCAGCTCCAGAGGTCGTCGGCGCGCATGCGGCTCCAGACCAGCAGCCGGGCGTTGAGCCCGAGGGCAGCCACCGCCCGGATGGCCTCGCGCTCCTCCCTGCCCATGGCCGGGATGCCGATCTCCAGCTCCGGCACGCCCACCGCGTCGAGGCCGCGGGCGATGGCGAGCTTCTCCTCCAGGGTGAAGGCCACGCCCGCGGACTGCTCTCCGTCGCGCAGGGTGGTGTCGTCGATTGTCAGGGTCCGGCTGGTTGGCTGCATGGTGCTTCCCTCGCTGTCCGTATGAGTGTTAGCAACAGCCGTGCCAGCATCCATGCCAACATAAAAACAATGGGTTGGGCGTTCACCTCGGCCGTATTGGCCGGTTTGCGACAGACAACCGGGCAGGCGCTGTAGGGGTTGGCACATATCGCCCTGAAGCGGGTCGCTGCCTCCGCCAACGGCCGACCGGACAAAAAAAACGACCGCCGGTGGCAGACCGGCGGTCGCAACAGGGAGAGACACGTCAGGCGTAGGCGGGGGCGAAGGCCTTCTCCGGCTCGCTGACCGGGCCGTCCTCGCCCCAGTAGGGGGAGAGCTTGCGCAGCTGGGCGATCACCGGGGGTACGGACTCGATGACCCGCTCCACCTCCTCCGGCGTGTTGTAGCGGGAGAGGGAGAAGCGGATGGTGCCGTGGGCCGCGGTGAACGGGATGTCCATGGCGCGCATGACATGGGAGGGCTCCAGCGACCCGGAGGTGCAGGCGGAGCCGGAGGAGGCGGCGATGCCCTGCTTGTTGAGCAGCAGCAGGATCGCCTCGCCCTCCACGTACTCGAAGGCGATGTTGAGGGTGTTGGGGAGGCGGTTGGCCGGGTCGCCGGTGACGAAGCAGTTGGGCACCGCCGCGAGGACGCCCTCCTGCAGCCGATCGCGCATGGCGCCCACGAAGATATTCTCGTAGTCCAGGTGCTCCAGGGCCAGCTCCGCGGCCTTGCCCAGGCCGATGATGGAGGTGACGTTCTCGGTGCCGGCCCGGCGGCCGCGCTCCTGATGGCCACCGCGCAGCAGCGGGCGGAAGCGCACCCCGCGGCGCAGATACAGTACCCCCACCCCCTTGGGCGCATGGAGCTTGTGGCCGGAGAGCGAGAGCATGTGGATCTTGCTGTCGGCCAGGTGGATGGGCACCTTGCCCGCCACCTGCACCGCGTCGGTGTGGAACAGCACCCCGGCGCTGTCGGCAAGCTCGGCCATCTCCTCCACCGGGAACAGGGTGCCGGTCTCGTTGTTGGCCCACATCACCGAGACCACCGCCACCCGGTCCGAAAGCAGGCGGATGTACTCCTGCATATCGAGCCGCCCCTTGCCGTCCACCTTCAGGCGGTGGACCATGTAGCCCTCCTTCTCCAGGTGCTCGCACAGGCTCAGCACCGCCGGGTGTTCCACGGTGGTGGTGATGATCTCGCGCCGCTCCGGCTGGGCGCGCAGCGCCGAGAGGATGGCGGTGGAGTCCGATTCGGTGCCGCAGGAGGTGAAGATGATCTCCGAGTCGTGCTCGGCCCCGAGCAGCGCCTGCACCTGCCGGCGCGCCTGCTTGAGCGCCATGCCCACCTTGTTGCCGAAGCTGTGCAGCGAGGAGGGGTTGCCGAACTGTTCGGTGAAGTAAGGCAGCATCGCCTCCACCACCTCGGGTGCCACCATGGTGGTGGCGTTGTTGTCCAGGTAGATGTCGCTCATGGTCAGCGCCCTCCCGCCTCGGCCAGCTGGCGCGCGGCCACCGGCAGCACCTTCACGAACTCGCCCAGCTCCTCGGTGAGCTGCTGCTGGATGCCGCCCAGCGTCGTCGCGGCCATCTGGCAGCCGGCACAGGCGCCTTTCATGTTCACGTAGATATTCCGGCCCTCCACGTCCACCAGTTCCACGTCGCCATGGTCCATCTGCAGCCGCGGGCGCAGGGACTCGATGATCATCTCGATGCGGCGGATGCGCTGGATGTTGGTGAGCCTGCCGCTCGCGGCCGCCACCTTGGAGGGGGCGCTGGGGTCGAAGGCCTCGCCCTGCTCCGCCAGGACCTTCACCAGAATCTCCTCGATCCCCTCATGGCAGGCCGCGCAGCCGCCGCCTGCCTTGGTGTAGTGGGTCACGTCCTCCACGGTGCGCAGGCCGTTGGCGCGGATGGTGTCCTCGATGAGCACGGCGTCCACGGCGAAGCACTTGCAGATGAGCGCCCCCTCCTCGTGGTCGTCGCTCCAGATCTCGCCGCGGTAGTTGGCCACCGCCGCCTGCAGCGCCTCACGGCCCATCACCGAGCAGTGCATCTTCTCCGGCGGCAGACCGTCGAGGTAGTCGGCGATGTCCTGGTTGGAGACCTTGAGGGCGTCATCCAGCGTCATGCCGGTAATGATCTCGGTAAGCGCCGAGCTCGAGGCGATGGCCGACCCGCAGCCGAAGGTCTGGAACCCCGCGGCCTCGATCACCTCCGTTTCCGGGTTCACCTTGAGCATCAGGCGCAGGGCATCGCCGCAGCTGATGGAGCCCACGTCGCCCACCCCGTTGGCATTCTCCACCGGACCCGCATTGCGGGGGCTGAAGAAGTGCTCCTTGACCTTGTCCGAGTAGTCCCACATGGTCTCTCTCCCGGTATATGCTTGGATCCCGCCGGTTCAGGCGGTGAACGAGGACCCGCAGCCGCAGCTGTGGGAGGCGTTCGGGTTGACGAACTTGAAGCCGCTCCCCTCGAGGCCGTCCAGGAAGTCGACGGTGGTGCCCTTCAGATAGGGGGCGCTCAGGGGGTCCACGTAGACCGTCACGGGACCGCAGGTCACCTCGAAGTCCTCGGCCTCCTTATCCGCCACCAGGTTCATGCTGTACTGGAGGCCGGAGCAGCCGCCGCCCACCACGGCCAGGCGCAGGCCGCTCACCGGTTCTTCGGAACCCTGGATGAAACGGCGGATGGCCTTCTGGGCGCTTTCGGTCAGGGTGAGCATCGATTCATCTCCTTGTGGCAGGTGTGAATTGCCTGATTCGTGCCGAGGGTTCTGCAACGCCTGTGCCACTTGCTTGGAAATAATGCAACGTATTGATTGTTATCAGCTCATGTGCTGATCACGACCCCGGCGGGCGTTGTTGCAAACCCTACATAACGGCTCGAAGCCTTCAAAACCACATTCAAAAAAGGGAGAAGAGGATGACACTCGATCAGCGCCAGCCCGGCGATCTCGCCTACGCCGTCACAGAGACTCACCGTTAGTTACCTGCCGGTCCCAAACGATGCCTGACCGATATTCGAGAATCTTCCTGCTGAGCCACATGCGCGCCTATACCAGCCTGGCGGGACACATTCTTGGATCCAACCCGGCCATCAACGGCTATTTCGAGATGCACCTCGGCTACGAGGATGCGGGGGCCCTCGATCGCCAACTCGCCGAGTACAGGAAGCATGAAGACCTCAAGGACGGCAGCCGGTACCTCTTCGACAAGCTGTTGCACAATGACTACCGCTTGCTGCCGGAACGGCTTGGTCAGGCGCGGCTGAAGATCCTGGTCGGGATACGGCCGCCGGAACCCACCCTGAAGAGCATCGTGGACCTGTTTGAACGCAAGGGGGGGAACGAGGCCTACGCATCGCCCGAGGCGGCAACGCGCTACTACACGGAAAGGCTCGAGTGGCTGGCCGATTTCTGCCGCGCCAGAGCCGGTGCGTACTTCTATTTTGACGCCGAGCTGTTTCGCGCCCGGCCCCAGGCCCTGCTCACCGCCCTGTCAAACTGGCTCGAGCTGGAGGAGCCCTTGAGCGGGCACTATCAGGTGTTCAGCCAGACCGGCAAGGCGCGCAGGGGTGATTCGTCCGCGTTCATCCACCGGGGAGAGATCGCCAGAGGGGGGGCGGACTACCCTCACGTCCGCATTCCACGACAGCTGCTGGACCAGGCGCAGGCGACCTACCTGCGTTGCCGGCGGCAGATGGTCGAGTTCGCCGCGGACGCCATCCTCCTGGAGGCATCGTCGCCTCCCTGAGTTCGTGAACAGCTTCACGCCTGGAGGCACAGCCAGCGGCTCTGAAAGTGCCGCCGGGAGTGGCGCAGCATACTAGGCGAAGAGGCTGTCCCAGGCATCGCGCTCCGAACGGTAACGGATGAGCGCAGCGACGATCTGCTCCCGGCGCCGGGCACGGTGCGCCGCGGACCGGATCTGCTGCCATGCAGGCGACCGCTCGCCGAAGTTGCTGCGGATGCTGGTGATGAATACCTCCGCCTGGGCCATGGCTGGCTCCAGCACCGCCCGCCCCTGCCACCAGTGGCCCTCGTCGAAGACCAGCGCCCGGAGCCGCTCCAGCTTCTGCGCCACGGCCTGGTGCTTCTCCTCGTAGAGGGCGAGCAGCTCCGCCTCCTTGCGTCCGATGATCCCGCGCACCAGCGCCTCGGGAAAGGGCCGCTGCACATCCGCCTCCTGCGCCAGCGCCTCGGCGGTGAAGAGCATCAGGTCGCCGAAGAACTGGCGCTCGAACTCGTCGGAGAGATCGATCACCTGCAGCTCGCCCGCCTGTTCCAGCTCGACGCCGGGACGGAAGTCGTCCTGCGGCCCGCCGCCGGAGGTGCGCGTGTGCAGGTGGGGCATGTTGATGGAGGCGAAGCGATGGCCGATCTCCGCGGCGATGAGGCGCCCGGCGGTGGGGCCGGACATGCGCAGGCGCAACTCGCCGAAGGGAATGATGTACTTGAGCCCCGCGAAGTTGACCACGTAGTTCCCGGGATAGACGGTGCGCGCGGGCGCGAGCGCCGTGAGGCCGCTGCCGTAGTCGAAGAACGTCCTGCGCGTCAGGTGCTCGCCGAAAAAGAAGGCGTTCAGCCGCCCGCAGAAGTCCCGCAGGCACGCCCCGTGATCGTGCGCGCCGTGGAGGCGGCAGCGGTAGGGAAAGGTATCCACCGGCTTCTCGAAGCCGAACAGCCCGGCCAGATCGTGGTAGGCCGCCGCGCCCGGCCGCCGCGCCGGCAGGGCGTGGAAACGGCAGGCCTCGTCGGGATCCAACGCCGCCATCGACCGGAAGTGGGCCGTCACGTCATCGAGGAAGTTCGCCGCCATCACCGACGGCGAGACCGGTGGGTCCCCCACCAGCTTGCCCGTCAGCATCAGGGTGTCCGTGGTGCGGAACACCTTGTCGATGGCATGGAAGTAGTTCAGCCCGCAGACGGACTGCTCGCCCTCCCCGGTCAGCCGGTTGACGCAGAACGACTGGTCGCTGTCGACCATGTAGTAGAGGGTCCGCGCCCTGTCCCCGGTGAGCTGCAGGCACTTCAAGTAGCTGAGGTTGCGGTTCGCCGCCTGGCCCTTGCGGTAGAAGCGCTCCCGCGGCAGCCGGGTGAGAATGCCGCCGAGCCGCTCCCGCAGCGTTCCGGGCAGCGAATGCAGCAGCTCGTACTGCTCCTTAAGCCCGAAATGGACCACCCGCAGCCCCTTCCCCCGGTACGCTTCCACCAGCGCCCGGTGCTGGCGGACGTTCTCCGGGTCGCGGCTGTCCTCGGCCACCACCACCTGCACCCGCTGGTAGACCCCGCCCCGGGTTCCGCCGTAGCCGAACTTCTCGCACAGCTGATGGATGCTCTCCAGGCAGGCCTTCAGGTGGGCCGGGCGGTCCGCCACGGGGATGCTGAGGATGAAGTGGTAGCGATCGTCGCCACGGCGCTCCAGCAGCGCCTCCTGCTCGCGGAAGAGCGACTGGTAACAGTCGAGCAGACCGTCGAAGTCGGGGGGATCGCCCCACAGGGCCTGTTCCAGCAGCGGGTAGCACCGCTCGTAGAGGCCGATCGGATCCCCGGGGGAGTCGCTGTTCAGCGACTCGCCGATGGCCGCCAGCCGGGGAATGGCCTGCCCGTAGCGTGCAACGCACTCGCGCAGGCGGGCGGTATCGGAGTCCGTCATGGGCCCCTAGCGCCGCGACGAGTAGTTGGGGTAGGCATCGCGGTCGATCAGAACCTCGATCAGGTTGATGCCGCGCCTGAAATCGAGCCCGGACAGTCTTTCCGCCAGGTCCTCTTCGCTCTCCACGCGCACGTGCCGTATGCCGAAGGACTTCGCCAGGACGGCGTAGTCCGGGTTGACGAAATCGCAGTCGATGAACCGGTCGTGGTAGTGCTGGTGCTGGTTCTTGCGGATGAGCCCCATGGTGTCGTTGTTGAACAGCACGATGTTCAGGGGGATGTCGTAGTTGACCGCGGTCATGATCTCCATGGCGCACATCTGGAAGCCGCCATCGCCCAGCAGCGCGAACATCGGCTTCCCGATCGCACAGGCCGCGCCGATGGCGGCCGGGACCGCATGCCCGAGAGCGGAGATGCCGGTGTTGGGATAAAAGCGATCCTTCCTGGAGACGCGATAGAAGTTCTGCGCGAACACGATGTTGTCGTCGAACATGACCAGGCCTTCGGGGAACTGCTCCTCCAGCCAGCGGTAGAAGGCTTTCACATGGTCGAACTGGCGGCTGAAGATGGTCTCCCCCGCCGCGTCGATCGCCCGCTGCGCCGCCTTGACGAAGGCATCCACGTCCACCGGCTCCCTGGGGGTGATCCGCTGCGCCTCGATGGCTGCCTCCAGCGCCCCGAGATAGGGACCGAGGTCCGTATGCACCACCAGGTCGGCCCGGAAGACCTTCTCGAGCTGCTGCGGGTTGCTGTCCACCTGGATCAGCTTCTTGCCGGCGAGCAGCCGCTTGTCCCAGACATAGCTGGTGCGCTCGTTGAAGCCCGCTCCCAGCATGAGCACCAGGTCGGCCTCCTGCTCCATGTAGCGCATGGCGTGGCCGCCCGAGGTCACGCCCAGGCTGCCCAGCGACAGGGCGGATCGCTCGTCGATGGCGCCCTTGGCCTTCAGGCTGCTGGCGACGGGGATGTTGAGCCGCTCGCTGATATGGCTGAGGCTCTCCCGGGCGCCGGCCAGGATGCAGCCGTAGCCGGCGAGGATCATGGGCCGCCGCGCCGCGCGGATCAGCGCCAGCGTCTGTTCGATGCTCTCCGCCGGAACCACCGGCTCGCAATAGGAACGGGCGAAGGCCACCTCCTCGAGGAGGCTCTCCTCCACCAGCTCGTTCTGCACGTTGTAGGGCACGCTGAGCACCACCGGCCCGGGTGTGCCCGAGAGCAGGTACTTGGCCGCCTGGTTGAGGACGCTGCCCAGGTAATCGGTGCGCTCGATCAGCCGGTGGTAGCGGGTGATGCCGGTGAACATCGCGACCTGATCGACGCTGCCGCCTTCGCCGGAACTCTCCTGCAGCCCCCCCTTCCCGAAGATGTGGGTGGGTGCCTCGCCCGTGATGGCGATCACCGGCAGATTGTCGCTGTAGGCGCTGGCGATGCCGGTCACCAGGTTGGTGGCGCCGGGTCCGGCCGTGGTGATGCAGGCGCCCACCTCACCGGACGCACGGGCATAGCCGCCGGCCATGAAGGCGGCCGCCTGTTCGTGCTTCACCAGAATCGATCGGATGGGAGAATCGTAGAGGCGGTCGTAAACCGGTAGGATATGCGAACCGGGAATGCCGAAAATCGTTCCAACTCCCAGTTTTTCCAGGAATCTGACCAGGATCTGGCTGACTGGTACCTTCATGACCTCACGAGGGAAATATTTGTTGCGAGAGAGCGAAGGATAAGGGCAATCGATGACGAACGAAACCGTAAACACAGGATATTAATCCTGGTAATGCAGCGATAAGTGGAGAAGATGGCGAAGCACACGATCAAGGCGTTGCTGCTGGACTACGGCGGCGTAATCGCGGACGAGGGGTTTCAGAACGGCCTGAGGGCCCTGTCCCGTGAGCAGGGGTTGGACGAGGGCGCCACGCTGCAGGTCGCCAAGCATGCGGTGTATGACTCCGGCTTCATCCTGGGATGGGGAACCGAGAAAGACTTGTGGCGGATGATGCGCGACGGTGCCGGACTGACGGGCAGCGATACGGAACTCACCCGGCGCGTTCTCGACGGGTTCGTGCTGCGTCCCTGGATGCTGGAGCGGGTCCGCCAGCTGCGAGCCCGGGGCTGCCTTACCGTCATTCTCAGCGACCAGTCCCACTGGCTCGACTGGCTCGACCAAAGGGACCACTTCTTTCAGTACTTCGATCACGTGTTCAACAGCTATCACATGGGAAAGGGCAAGCGCGATCCCGCGCTTTTTCCTGAAATCACCCGATTGCTCGCGCTGTCACCCGGCGAGATTCTCTTTGTCGACGACATGCAAAGCAACGTGACGCGGGCGCAATCGGCGGGATGGCAGACCATTCGCTATCGGGACAGGGCCAGCTTCCTGGAGCAGATGGCGCGTCTCCTGGGCTAGCTCCAGGACCGGCCGCGCCACTCGATACCCGGCGTCGAGTCCCCGTGTACGGGGGGAATTCCCTTCGCGGTCACCCGCCCAGGATCAGTTCGTAGGCACGGCGCAGCAGTTCCAGCTCGAGCGCCGGGAGACCGCGGGCCGCGGTGAGATCGATGAACTCGGCACCCGCCGCCGCGGCGGCGGCGAAGGGGGGATCGATGGTGGTGAAGCGGGCCAGGAATACGGTGACAGGCCCGCTGCCCGCCTGCACGTTCGCCAGGTACTCTCCCTCCGCTTCCAGGCTGCCGACGGGCAGGCCCAGGCGCAGCTCGGCATCCCGTACCGCCGCACCCGGGTGGAGCGCCACCTTTCCCCCACTCCCTTCTGCCAGCAGCTCGGCGCCCGGCGGCAGGGGCTCGAAACCGCAGACGGTGGCGCCGGGCAGGCGCAGGAAACGGGTGCGGGCACTGGTGGCCTGGGTGTGGAAGAGGATGATGCGGGAATCGATCATGATTCGCTTCTCCGGCAGGGCGGGACAGGCCCGGTCCGGCGCGACGGTGCGGGACGGGCCACGGCACGGCGATGGAACGGGCGGCCCGCGCCGGAGTCTACTCTCGGCAAACAGCCCGCTACGCTCCGCCGCCAACAACCATTTACAGGAGGGATTCCATGTATATCGTGACCAACCGCGTACCCGTGGCCGAGGGCTGGGAGGAGGCTTTCGAGGAGCGCTTCCGCCAGCGTGCCGGCCAGGTGGAGAAGCAGCCGGGTTTCGTGCGCATGCAGGTGTTGAAGCCCGATACGGCCGAAACCCCCTATGTCGTGCTCACCACCTGGCGGGACAAGGCCGCCTTCGAAGGCTGGCTCGGCTCGGAGGACTTCCAGGCGGCCCACCGGAACCCGCTGCCGAAGGAGGCTTTCACGGGCCAGGGGCGGATCGAGTCCTTCGAGGTCATCATCACCGCTGAAGGCGCCTGACCGGCCTCTCTCCCGGCCTGCCGCCGCCCCGGCTCATTATTCCAGGGCGGGCAGCAGGCGCGGTTCGCTCTTGAGGGCGCCTTCCCTGCCCCACACGGTGACCGCCTCCACGAACCAGCGCCGATCGCCGGGATGGGGGCGGACCACGTCATACTCGGCGAAGCAGCTGCCGTCGGCGTGTATCACCACGGCGCCGTGACGGCAGCCGGCGCGATCACGCCACTCGCCCATGAGGCTCGGGGTGCCGCTGGCGGGATCGTGCTGCAGGCGGTAGCTCGCCGTGCCGGGCGCCACCCGGATGGGACAGCCGCCCGGAAAGGCGAGCTTCCCGGCCTCCCGCAGCAGGGCGGCGCAGATGGCGTCCAGCATCCGGGCGCGCTCCGTCAGCACCGCCTCGAGCGTGATCGCGCTCATGGCTATCCCCAGAACTCGCTGGAGACCTGCAGCCGCTCCAGCGGACGGTTGCCCTCCAGGTGTTCATCGAAGATGGCCGCCACGTCAGCCCGCGTCACGCCGCTGTACATCACGCCCTCGGGATAGACCAGCACGCTGGGGCCCTCGCTGCAGGGCCCCATGCAGCCGGTGGCGGTCACCTGGATGCGGTTGAACAGGTTGCGCTCCTGCAGGTTCCAGAGGAACTCGTCGTACACCGCCGCGCAGCCCCGGTCGGCGCAGGAGCTGCGCGGATGGCCGGCCGGGCGGCCCTGGGTGCAGACGAAGACATGTTTTTCCGGTTTCGCCATGGGAGCGCCTCAGGCCGCAGCAGCCGGTTCGTGGGTCATGCAACCCTTGGGGCAGACCCGGCTGCAGGCTTCGCAGCCGATGCAGTCCAGGGCGTTCTTCAGGCTCATCACCATGGAGGTGTCGTCGGAGAAGCCGTCATCTCCGTAATCGTCCTCGTCATCGAAGTCGTCGAGCCCATCCACGTCCTCGCGGTCCACCAGGTCGAAGACATCCCGCGGGCAGACCTTGAAGCAGCGGCCACAGCCGATGCACTTGGCCTGGTCCAGGGCGTTCACAAAGGCGGGGGTCCATGCGATGCCCCCCCGTGTCAGTCCGGTAATCGGTTCCATCGTCGCGTGTCTCTCTTACTGGCCGCTGGCGGCCTCAAGTCTGGCGTTGGCCTCGGCCCAGTCCCGGCAGGCCTCGAAACAGGATTGGGCAATGGCGGGTATCTCCTCGAAGGCCGCGGGCAGCCGTTCCTCCACCAGGTCGTGCAGTTCGCCGGCCTTCTCGGTGGCGATGCGTTTCGCCCTGCGCACCTCCTTCTCCAGGGCTTTCAGCTCTTCCGGGGTCATGCCGTGCCCTCCTCTCACATGCCGGCGACGGCGGAGTGCTCGCCGATGATCTCCAGGGCCACCGACAGCAGCTTGTCCGCGTCGTCCTTCATCCGGGAGAGGGAGTCATAGCCGAAGCGGTGCACGTCGCGGAGCGTCCGATCCATCACCACGAGCTTGCCGACGGTGATGATGGCGCGGCCGAAGCCCTCGTGGGTGAGGTTGAGCATGGGTACCGCCATCAGCCCGCACTCCTTCTCGATGAGTGCGGCAATGGCGTTGTAGAACGCCTTGACCCGGGACAGGGTGATCTCGTCCGGATCGCCGATCACGGGAATCTCGCGCTTCTTTTCCCTGGTCAGGACAAAGGGCTCGAGGATCCGCGCGGCCGGCCAGTTGTCATAGGTGCCGTAGGTATCCACGGCACGCATCTGGCGGACCATTTCGATAACGAAATCCGACTCGAAAATCGGGTTGTCCTGGGTGCGCTCCATTGCGGCTTCGGTCATGGTGTGTCTCCTCGTTACGGGTGAAAATCGACAGGTCGTGCCGGTACGGCGTCCGTTCCGGCAATGAAAGGCTGGTACTCCCGCACGGCCCGTGCGGTCAGGCGGCGGGCAATCAGTGCGGTGAGGCTCATCCCCAGCACACCGGCCAGCGCCACCTGGAAATCCGAACCACCCGCGGCGGCGCTGAGGAGTGTGCCGGCAACGAGCCCCAGCAGCGGCAGCAGGTAACCGAGCAGTGATGCCCGCAGCAGGGCCCCATCGGGAACCGCCACCATCACCCGTTCACCCAACTGCGCGCCGGCCTGGTTGCGAACCCGGTAGCGCCGTGTCCTGGTGCCGCCAAGGGCGCCCAGCACGGCGCTGCCGCACCCGCCCGCACCGCAGCTGCTGCAGGCGGACCTGGCGGCCGTCTCCACCCAGGCATGGGTTCCGTCAAGGGCGACCACGCTGGCGGGTTCCCGGGTCATTCTTCCCAGCCCTCGCTTTCCATGGCATCGAAACGGCCGGCATCCGTACGCGTGTGACGGCGGATGGCCTGGGCCAGCCAGGCGTTCGGTCCGGAGCGCAACTCTTCCTGCAGCGACGCGATGAGCTCGCCGATGGCCGATCCTGCGGAAACCTTGACCGGCTGGATGTTGCGGGCCTTCAGCTGGGCCACCGCGGAGGCACCCACCGCCTGGCTGTAGGCGGCCACGCAGCCCGCCAGTGCGTCAATCTTCGCGGCCAGCTTGTCTTCGTTCCGGCCGCCCGCTTCGGCGGCGCTGCGGACATCCTGGAACTGGACCACTTCCACCAGGTGTGCCTGATCCCGATCCACGGCGTAGATGGCGAAGGCGCTGGCGGCGCCGAAGTGCTGGTTCACCGATTTCATGTCGGTGGAGGCGAACGCCACCTTGAGGGCGGTTTTCATGAATTCCTCCTCAGTGCCGGAGCCGAGAACCTGCAGCCGTCGTTCCAGGGGCATGGGCTTCCTCCAGGGCATCGCGCTTCTGGGCGTAGATGGAGCGGTAGGGGTGGATCTCGCCGCGCTCCAGGTGCAGCAGGGTGTTGGCCAGCTCGAACAGCGTCTGACGGGTGCCGCGGTAGCCCACCCAGGTGCGGGTGTAGCCGCCGAGCTGGTCGTACTGGGGGAACCCCGCACGCAGCAGCGGCAGGCCGAGGCGCCCGGCGCTCTCCACCCCGTGGGAGTTGCTGATGACGAGCTCCGCCCCGGCGGCACGGGCCATGTGCTCGAAGTCCTCGAGATCGCCCACCTTCACCGTGTCGGCGGCCACCCGGGTCAGCACCGGCGCATTGGCGGGCGCCACGGCCGCCACCGTCGCGGCCCCCATGCCCGAGAGCAGCTCGCTGAAGGCGTGCAGCAGATCGGGGTCGGCGGCCACGCCGATGCGGCTCATGCCGATCATGAAGTGGGTGTCGAGCATGGCGTCCTGGAGCTGGGCGCGCTGGCGCTCGATGCGCGGCGGCACCGGCTCGCCCGAGATCTCGTGCAGCGCCTGGACGAAGGCGTCCACCGCCTCCAGCCCCATGAGGTGGTCGAAGCGCCGCTCCGGCACGCCGGTGCGCTCCGCCAGCAGGTCGGCCGCCGGGTTCTGGGAGGCGCCGATCACCAGCGTGGCCGCGGCATCGCCCAGGGTGGCCACCTCGCTCACCGGCGTGCCGCCGATGGTCAGCGGGCTGAAGTCCTGGCCGGTGAGATGGCCGTCCAGGGAGTCGGAGAGATCGGGAATCACCACCGGGCGCAGGCCGAAGGTCTCCACCAGGTCCTTGATCTCCTCCAGATCGCCCGGGGTCAGGGAGGCACCCACCAGGATGTTCACCTGGTGCCGGCGCGCGCCGGGCCGGGTGCCCGCCTCGGCGGCCGGGGGCACCAGGGTGTCGATGAGGGCGCGGGTGGCGGCGGCGAAGCCGGTCTCGGTGCAGCCCACGTAGTCGGGCGTGCTCACCGGCACCACCGGAATCGCGTCGTACTCCGGGTGCCTGGCGCGGAACTCGCGCACCGCCATCACCACGTCGCTGCCCTGGGTCTCGGAGAGGCCGGTGGTGGGCACGCCGATGAGCCCGGGCGAGGACTTCTCGCACAGGGTGCGCAGCCCCTCCACCACGTTGTTGTCGGAGCCCATCACCGTGCTCACCTGATCCATGGCGGTGGTCTGCAGCGGAATCGGCTCGCGGAAGTGGCGCACGAAGAAGACCTTCCCGAAGGCGGTGCAGCCCTGGGAGCCGTGCAGCATGGGGATGGCCTTGTGGAAGCCGAGGAAGGCCAGCGCCGCGCCGATGGTCTGGCTGGACTTCAGCGGGCTGACGGAAAGGGCCTTGTTGCGCTTGAGGATCTCAGCCATGACGGGCACCTCCCTGCCAGGGGGCAGGCCGGCGCACGGCCTCCCAGATGGGGCTCTCGAGGGTCAGGCAGAGCTGGCGGGCCAGCTCCACCATGCCGTCGTAGCCGGCGTAGCCGAACTCCCGTTCCTGGTTGATGTCGAGGAAGGGAATGCGCGCCTTCAGCGCCGTGTACATGTTGCGCCCACCGGCGATGAGGATGTCCACGCGCTGCTCGCGCACCAGGTCGATCAGCGCCCGGGGATTGCCCTCCTCCAGCATCCTGGCGTCCGCGCCCATCAGCTCGCGGATGCGCGCCTTGTCCTCCTCCGTGGACTTCCTGGTGCCGGTGGCCACCACCTCCATGCCCAGGTCCTGCAGCGCGGAGATGACCGACCAGGACTTCACGCCGCCCGTGTAGAGCAGCACCCGCTTGCCGCGCAGGCGCTCGCGCCAGGGCTCGAGCGCAGCGAAGATGCGCGCCTCCTCGCGGGCGATGACCCCCTCGGTGCGGTGGCTGAGCTCCGGGTCGCCGATGAGGCGGGCGAAGTCGCGCAGCGCCCTGGAGACGTCGGTGACGCCGTAGAAGCTGCCCTCGAACCAGGGGGTGCCGAAGGCCTGCTGCAGCTTGCGCGCCACGTTCACCATGGCCTTGGAGCAGACCATCATGTTCACCTCCGAGCGGTGCATGGTCTGCACCTCGCGGAAGCGGGCGTCGCCGGAAAGGGTGCAGAGCACCCGCAGCCCCAGCTCGTCCAGCAGCGGCAGCACGTGCCAGAGCTCGCCGGCGATGTTGTACTCGCCGATGAGGTTGATGTCGTGCACCCGCACCCCGGGCGGCGCGACGCCCTCGGGCAGGGGATCGGGCTCGCGGCTGCCGCAGACGTACTTGACCATCGCCTCCCCGGCGATGCGGTTGCCGAGGTTCTTGGTGCCGTAGAAGCCGGCGGCATCCACCGGCACCACCGGCGTGCCCCAGCGCTCGGCGGCGGCCTTGCACACCGCCTCCACGTCGTCGCCCACCAGGGCGGGCACGCAGGTGTTGTAGACGAACACGGCGGCGGGCTCGTGGGTCTCCACCGCCTGCTTGATGGCGTGGAACAGCCGCTTCTCGCCGCGGCCCATGATCACGTCCTGCTCGGTGAGGTCGGTGGTCATGCCGATGCGGTAGAGGGTGGGGCCGCTGGAGCGGGTGCCGCGGTTGTCCCAGGAGCTGCCGGCGCAGGCGATGGAGCCGTGGACAATGTGGGCCACGTCCGCGATGGGCAGCAGGGCAATCTGGGCGCCGTCGAAGGCGCAGCCGCCGGCGGTGGCGCCGGGCTTGGGCCGGGCGCAGCCCGACTTGGACTTGTTGTTGTGGCTGCAGGCCGGTTCGTCCAGCAGTGCCGCAATGTCCTTGGGTTTCATGCAGAAATCCCCTTCAATCGTTGTCTGCAGCGAAGATTGCAATGCTCGTGCCACTGGACTTAAACCATTCCCCTCAGTGGCTTGCATCACTGTCCGCTTGTCGCAAAGGCGACAACCGGCCCGCATTGACGGGTTCTCGACAGGGATCGATCCGGCGTCGTGGCATGGGACAGGCTGCCGTCCCGGTTGCCGCCAGCGGCCGTGAATCGGGCTCTGCGCCTAGGTGCAGTAGGGGTGCGCGCTCCAGCGTCCAAGCACCTTCAGGTCCCGTGGCGGGAGGTAGTCGAAGGCGCCCATCAGGTCACGGTGCACCGCCGCGGCCAGTTCGTGGGGCACGCGACGGCTGCCGAGCATCCAGAAGTACCAGGCGAAAGGGTATCCAGCCGACCGGTCGAAGGCGTGAATCTGGTTGGCCAGCTGGGTTCCCCGGGACGGTTCCGACAAACGGAGCCGGGGAACATCCGTGTCCATGGGAATTGGCCTCACGCTGAGGCGCGTATCCCCGTAGCGGTCGACGGCGTCACGCAGGGCCAGGATCCAGTGTTCGCACAGAGGCGCATTCTCACCCGCGCTGCTCGATTTCCAGTCCGCCACGAAGCGGACCACGGGCAGATCGCTTCCATGCCGGGTTTCCAGCTCCCCCAGCAACCCGGCGGCGTCGAACAGGCGCCGGAACTGGTAGTGCCCGTTGCCGACGGAGCGGGGTTCGAGCCGGGGATACTCGAAGGGATCCAGGAACTCCCCCAGGTTGTCGGGGATCCACCCGGGGATCACAAGGGGTCGATCCACCACCTCCCTCAGTTCTTCCACCTCGAGTTGGAGGAACTCGGCAGGGCCCTCGCCGAGCCGGGCCACGAAATAGTGGGTCTGGCCATCCAGGCGGGTGGCCAGCAGCCCGTCATCCGCATAACGGGCCAGGAGGCGCAGTACATCGCCCTCCGCTTCACGCTCCGCCCACTCGCCAATGGAATCAGCCACCCGTTCGCCGTCCGCGCTCACGACACCTCCAGGCCGGTACCAGCCGCCACGGGTCAGCGCGTGATGGAACACCGGGCCCGGGCTGAGCGTATTGAGGGTCTCCACGAACGCGGGGAGGTTGGCGGGTGTCTGGTCGGCACACAGTTTCGCCAGGGACAGGGCCAGTTCGTTGCTCTGCGGCATGTTCTCCTCTCTCGTACCGGTACGCGCGCAGGGGCGGCAGGGTTTCAGGTCGCCGGGCCGGGGGCGGTGGTCCCCGGCTCCTGGTGGGCGAGCCGCCTCTTGGCGACGGTGCGGACATCCATGTCGGGATCCCGGGCCAGGGAGCCGAGCAGCCGGACGGGGGCGCGTTCCGCCACCGTCAGACGCACGCGCCAGTCGGTGTCAGCGGCCAGCCCCTCCAGCCACTCGGGCGGCATGCGTTCGGCGACCCGGCGGCGGACCTCGGCTTCGGGATCCATGCACATCAGCGGCAGGCTCTCCACCGGCAGCCGCGCGGCAACCGTCTTGCGGACTTCGCGGTCGGGGTCGCAGATGAGCCGGAACAGTCGTCCGGTCGGCAGGCGCCTGGCCAGGAATATCCGCACCTGGTAATCGGTGTCGCTGGCCATGGCCTCCAGCTGATCCGGCGCAAGACGTGCGGCAACGATGACCCGGACATCCCGGTCGGGATCCCGCATCAGGCGCTGCAGGTCCTCTTCGGGGAGGCGCCAGGCCAGTACGCGCCGCACCACCTCGTCGGGATCATCGACGAGAGCGGGGAGACGCTCCTGCGGTGCGTGGCGCGCGGCGATGGCCCGCCGCTCCCAGAATTCGTCGGCCAGGTAGTCCGGCGCCAGTTGCGGGTTGGTGCGGAAGAAACGGTCCATCTGGCGCCCGCTCATCGCGACCACGCAGCTCTCGCCCGGGCGGCAGCGGCCGGTATCCAGCAGTTCGGCGGCGTGGGAGCAGCCGCTGCAATCGGCACGCGGCGTGAGGTCGTCGCCCGGGAGCTGCGGCTGCATGACCACCTCTACTCCGGCTCCACCGAGGCCAGCACGACGCCGGTGGCGACCGCTGCGTCACCCGTCAGCCTCAGGCAGTGATCGCGGCTGTCCACCAGGTAGAGGTTGAATCCGGGCCGCTCGCGCACGGGCGGGGGCCCCTGGATGTCGTCATCCGAACACCAGGTGAAGTGCACGCCGGGCCACTCGCCGCGCAGCCGCGCCACCAGCGCCTCGTCGAGCCCGGCCACCGCCGCCCGCTCCACGATCCGATCCAGGTCGGCGCTCTCGATCATGGTCCTACGCCTCCTCCGCTTCGCGCTCGAAACGTACCCGCGCCTCGGCATCCTGGCCCATCGCCTTGGCGAGCCAGGGCGGGGGCGAGCCGGCGATCACGTCGCGCAGCTGCTCCATGCGCTCGCGGGCGTTGCCGCCGTCGGGACGCTTGATGGGGTGGATTTCGCGCTTCACCACCTTCGCGGCGGCGGGTCCGCCGATGGAGGCCACGAAGAGCACGTGGCAATCGTCGATGAGGCCGGCGCGCCAGTCGTTCTTGTCCGCATCCGCGGGCGCCGCACCGACTCCGCGCACGTCCACGAGGCGCACCTCCGCGGCCGACACCTGGTAGACCAGAAAGCGCCGGCAGGAGCCGAAGTGGCCGTCCAGCAACTCGCCGCCGTTGGAGGCGCAGGCCACCCGGATGGACACGGGCATGTCGCCCTCGGCATAGGGCTCGCTGGCCGGCAGACCCGACTCCTCCACGCCCTCCTCGCCACGCAGGCAGGCCACCGCGCGTTTGAGCGCTCCGGTGTCGGCGTCGTTGAACTCGCCGTCGGCCGCGCTCCTGAACTCCTTCACCCTGAGGGTGGCGAGCTTCTCTTCGCTGGGGGGCAGGCCCACCAGCTCCGCCAGTACCCGGAGCAGCCGGGCGGGTTCGGTGTCGGGCAGGTGGCGCGCGGCCAGGCCGATGCGCAGCGCCAGCTCCCGGGAGATGGGTTGGTCACTCATGTCTCTGCTCCCCACAGGGGCGCCCGCCCAGGCGGCCGCCCTCGAATCGGGCGGGCGCGGAGACGTGCTCCGCGCCCGCGCGGGTACAATCACTCAGGCGGGGACGATGCAGCCGTCCTCCATGCACACGTCGAGGCACTGGGGGCTGTCGAACTCCCCTTCGCACTCGGTGCAGGTCTCTTCCTCGATCTTGAAGACACCCTTGAAGGGCTTGATGGACTTGGTGGGGCACACCGGCTCGCAGTCGGTGCAGGCGGTGCACAGGGATGCAACGATCTTCAGGGCCATGTCGGTATCTCTCCAAAAGTCTGCGTGAGCGGTGAGCCAGGGGCTGCGCGCTGCGCGGGGGCTCACCCGGCTCGGTTCACTCCGCGGCGTCGAGGCGCCTGGCGCGTACTGAGTAGGGCAGTCGCTCCGGCGCCGGCTGCGGCTCGATGTAGTAGCTGCCGCCGTTGTTGAGCTTGATGGTTCCGCCCCACTTCTCCGGGTCGTCGAACTCCATCGAGGTGATGGTGTCCTCGAGGTCGCGCTTGGGCAGGTAGAACACGTACTCGCCACCTTCGCCGCGACGGATCATGATGTTGGCCATTGGGCACTCCTTGGGCGTGCGTGAGGCGTGAGGGGTAAGGTGTGAGGAACAACCTCACGCCTACCGCCTCACCCCTCACCGACCGGGTTCGCGTCAGCGGATCAGGTCGTAGTTGTAGTCCGTTGTGCCCATGCCGCGGGTCTCCTCGTCGAGCCGCTCCAGCACTGCGTTGACCAGGGTGGTCAGGAGATACATGGCGCCCTCGTAACCCCAGGTGGTCATGCGGTGCAGGTGGTGGCGGTCGAAGATCGGGAAGCCGATGCGGATGAGCGGCACCTCGAACTCCTTGCCCTTGTGCAGCGTGTCGCGCTGGATGAACTTGCCGTAGCTGTTGCCGATGAGGAAGTCCGGCTTGTCGGTGAACATCAGCGAGCGCAGGTGCCACAGGTCCGCACCGATGTAGACCTTGCCGCTCGCGCCGTAGGGCGAGGAAGCCAGCAGTGCCTCCACGGCCTTCTTCCAGCGCTTGTTGGCGTGGGAGCAGAGGATGTGGGTCGGCTCGGCGCCCAGCTCCAGCAGGAACTTCACCATGCCCAGCAGGAAGTCGGCGTCACCGTAGAGGGCGAACTTCTTGCCGTGCAGCCAGGCGTGGCTGTCGGTCATCATGTCCACCAGGCGGCCGCGCTCCCTGGTGAGCGACGCCGGGATGGGCTTGCCGGTGATCTCCGAGACCTTCATCAGGAACTCGTCGGTGGCCTCCAGGCCCATGGGGACGCCGAGCTTGGGCACCTCGTGGTTCCAGGTGGTCTCCACGTACTTCTTGGTCTTCACCAGCTGCCAGGGCTGCAGCAGGAAGGTGGTGTGGGCATTGGGGGCGTCCTTCACCTCATCGATGCCGGTGCCGCCGTCGTACATGCGGAACTGGCCGTCGGCGGGGGTGTCGAGCACCTCGCTCGGATCGGAGAGCAGGGAGTAGCCGACGCCCATCTCCTCCATCATCCGGCGCAGGACCCGGAAGTTGCCCAGGTAGGTCTCGAAGCCCGGCACCAGGTTGATCTTGCCGTTGCTGCCGACCTCCTTGCCCTCCATGTGGTTGAGGGTGAAGTAGCGAATCGTGCCCTCGAACATGTTGTCCCAGCCGGTGGTGTGGGAGCCCACGAAGCTCGGCGTATGGGCGAAGGGGGTGGGGAAATCCTCCTCGATGTGCCCTTCCTTCTTGGCGTTGCCGATGAAGGCATTGAGGTCGTCACCGATGACCTCGGCCATGCAGGTGGTGGAGACGGCGATCATCTCCGGCTTGTACAGCGCCTTGGCGTTGGCGAGGCCGTCGAACATGTTCTTCTGGCCGCCGAACACCGCCGCGTCCTCGGTCATGGAGTCGGAGACGCAGGAGACCGGCTCCTTGAAGTGACGGTTGAAGTAGCTGCGGAAGTAGGCCACGCAACCCTGGGAGCCGTGCACGTAGGGCAGGGTCTTCTCGAAGCCCAGGGCGCACAGCACCGCGCCGAGCGGCTGGCACGCCTTGGCGGGGTTGACGGTCAGTGCCTCACGCTTGAAGTTGAGCTCCTGGTACTCCTCGGTGGTGCTCCACTGGAACACCTCGTCGATCTTCTCCTGGGGATGACGCTCCTCGAACAGCTTCTGCTTGTTCGAGAGGGTCTCCTTGTATTCGTCGGCACGAAACAGCGGGTAGCTGGGTTTGATGTTCTCGACACTCTGGCTCATGGCTGCTCTCCACCCGTGCCACCAATCTGTGGACTGACGGGTCAAAGTTGATTCGGTCCCGCGGGGCGCTGCCTGCGCCCCGCGGCATCGGTCACGTCTCGGTTACGCGCTTGCGGCGGCGGCTTCGGCCTGCTCGGAGGCCTTCTGCCAGGGCGCTTTCAGCTTGCTCCAGCAGGGATTGTTCAGGGTCATGTCCATGTCGCGGGCGAAGATGGCGAAGCCGTCGTAGCCGTGGTACGGACCCGAGTAGTCCCAGGAGTGCATCTGGCGGAAGGGGATGCCCATCTTCTGGAAGATGTACTTCTCCTTGATGCCGGAGCCGATGAGATCGGGCTTCACCTTCTTGACGAACTCCTCGAACTCGAAGCCGGTGACGTCGTCGTAGATGAGGGTGGCGTTGCCCATCTCCTTGATGGTGCGGTCGTAGTCGTCGTTGTGGGCGAACTCGTAGCCGGTACCCACCACCTCCATGCCCAGGTCCTCGTAGGCACCGATCACGTGACGGGGACGCAGGCCGCCCACGTACAGCATCACCCGCTTGCCCTCGAGACGCGGACGGTACTTGGCAATCACCGCCTCGTACTCGGCCTTGTACTTCTCGATGACGCGCTCGGCACCTTCCTTGATCCTGTCGTCGAAGAACGCGGCGATCTTGCGCAGGCTCTCGGCGATCTTGGTGGGTCCGAAGAAGTTGTACTCCATCCACGGAATCCCGTACTTCTCCTCCATGTGGCGGGAGATGTAGTTCATGGAGCGGTAGCAGTGGAGCAGGTTCAGCTTCGCCTTCGGGGTGTTCTCCATCTCCGCCAGGGTGCCGTCGCCGGACCACTGGGCGATGACGCGCAGCCCCATCTCCTCGAGCAGCGTGCGGGAGGCCCAGGCGTCGCCGCCGATGTTGTAGTCGCCGATGATGGTGACATCGTAGGGGGTGGACTCGAAGGCCTGGTCGTCGCGGTTGCCCAGCACCCAGTCACGGATGGCGTCGTTGGCGATGTGGTGACCCAGCGACTGGGACACGCCGCGGAAGCCCTCGCAGCGTACCGGCACCACCGGCTTGCTGATCTCCGCGCCCTTCTTCTTGGAGACCGCCTCGATGTCGTCGCCGATGAGCCCGATGGGGCACTCCGACTGCACCGAGATGCCCTTGTTCAGCGGGAACAGGCCCTCGATCTCGTCGATGAGCTTGTCCAGCTTCTTGTCACCGCCGAACACGATGTCCTTCTCCTGGAAATCCGAGGTGAAGTTCATGGTGCCGAAGGTGTTGATGCCGGTGACGCCCACGTAGTAGTTGCGGCGCCCGGCGCGGGAGTACTGACCGCAGCCCACCGGCCCGTGGGAGATGTGGATCATGTCCTTCACCGGACCCCACACCACGCCCTTGGAGCCGGCGTAGGCGCAGCCGCGGACGGTCATCACGCCCGGCAGGGACTTGCGGTTGGAGGTGATGCACTTCTTCGACTGCTCGACCGACTGGTCGTTGACCGTGAGGTGCTTGGCACGGTCCTTCCGGGCCTTTTCCGGATAGACCTCGAGCACCTCCTGGATAAGGGCTTCGGTCTCTTCGCGCGTCATTGCTGCCATGATGGTTCTCCTCTGCCGGCGCCACCCATCCGTGGACACCGGACGCTGGAAACGATTCGGGGTGCGCCCCGGCCGGTCAACGGCCGGGGCGCATTGGATCAGGCTGTCGCCCCGGCAACCAACTCGTCCGCGGCAGACTTGCCGACGATGCTCTCGTCCTCTTCGTCGAGGATGCCGAAGTCCATCATCACCTCCTCCAGCTCATCCATGGTCAGCGGGGTGGGAACGACGAACATCTTGTTGTCGATGATCTTGCGGGCGAGAGCGCGGTACTCGTCGGCCTGCTTGGCCTGCGGGTTGTACTCGATGACCGTCATGCGGCGAATCTCGGCGCGCTGCACCTCGTTGTCGCGGGGCACGAAGTGGATCATCTGCGTGCCGAGGCGACGGGCCAGCTCCTCGATGAGCTCGTCCTCGCGGGCCGTGTTGCGGCTGTTGCAGATGAGGCCGGCCAGGCGCACGCCGCCGGAGCTGGCATACTTCACGATGCCCTTGGAGATGTTGTTGGCCGCATACATGGCCATCATCTCGCCGGAGACCACGATGTAGATCTCCTGGGCCTTGTTCTCACGGATGGGCATGGCGAAACCGCCGCACACCACGTCGCCGAGCACGTCGTAGAAGACGAAGTCCAGGTCCTCTTCGTACGCGCCCTCTTCCTCCAGGAAGTTGATGGCGGTGATCACACCGCGGCCGGCGCAGCCCACGCCCGGCTCGGGACCGCCGGACTCCACGCACTTGATGCCGGCGTAACCGGCCTTCAACACGTCCTCCAGCTCCAGGTCCTCCACGGAACCGGCCTCGGCGGCCAGGTGCATGATGGTCTCCTGGGCCTTGGCATGAAGAATGAGGCGAGTGGAATCGGCCTTGGGGTCGCAGCCCACGATCATCACCTTCTTGCCCGCTTCGGCGAGGGCCGAAACCAGGTTCTGGGTCGTGGTGGATTTGCCGATACCGCCCTTTCCGTAGATTGCACACTGACGCAATGCCATGATTTATCTCCTCGTACGCAGGGTTTGGGGCATACTGCCTGTCGTCATGTCTGACGACCCTGACTCAGCAAGCGCCGTGCCAAATTCGGAAAAGATTCGTAAGGCCAGGTATGACAAAGATAAATTTGTGAATGGCGGGAAAAATATGTACGTGGCAATACCAACAAAACCCGGGCGACTGTATGGATGACCACAAGACAGACAACGTTCCCACGGTGCCCGCCTATGCCCGCGTTCCCTTCAATCGCTGCAACCTTCCGGCGGTGATCCTCGGCAGCCTCACCTACCAGAGACATCCCGTGCCCCTGGTTCTCGATGGCGTCGCAGCGCTCCACCACCGTTTTTTCGAGCAACTCGACACCATCGACGATGCCGGGCACCGCGCCACCCACTTCATGGCCCACATGTCCGCCCACTTCAGCCTTGAGCATCCCGAGGAGGCGGGTTTCGTGTCGGGGCGGGGGGGCAAGGGGCGCACCCGGGCCGACTACCTGCGCCAGGTGCGTGGCTGGTCCTTCGACTCCAATGGCCGGGAGGGCGCGGTGCTCAAGGCCTGGGTGACCTCCCGCTTCGGCCTGTTGCCGCGTTTTCACCGCGAACCGCTGGGCGACTACGCGGATAACGCCTACGCCGCCTTTCTCGAAGAGATGTGCCGCGGCCTCTACGGGACCAATGCCCTGGAGGCGCAGCTCGACCTGCTCTACAGCTATTGCCAGTACGAACTGGCGCGGCGGTATCCCGGAGAGACCCACCTTGTTCTCTACCGTGGCGTGAACCGCGTCGGTGAGCACGAAGTGCTCGGGCGGCAGCGTGACGGAGGTCTGCGGGTGCTGTTCAACAACCTCAACTCATTCACCCGTGTCCGGGAGCGCGCAGACGAGTTCGGCGACTACATCCTCACCGTGGCGGTACCGCTGGCGAAGATCTTCTTCTTCACGCAGCTGCTGCCGGGACGGCTGCGCGGCGAGGAGGAGTACGTGGCCATCGGCGGGGTTTACGAAGTGGCGCTTACGACCCACTGAATTCGTCGGTTAAGGCACGCGGCCACAGCTTCTTGTCGCTTTCACGACAAGGATTCGACCCATTCGGGTCTGCAGGTTGTCCCAACCCATTGATTGATGGTGTGCGCCGGGCTGGCAAGCCTTTTGCCTTGGTTAAGGTGATGGAGCTTCCCAACGACCCGAGGACAAGCGACCGTGCCTACCCCGAACCTGAATGAACTGATCGACCGCCTGCAGGGCGGCAGCCTGGTTCCCTACCTGGGCCCCGGCGTGCTCGCCGACGTGGTCCACAGTGACACCGGCGCCCCCATGCCGGCCGACAGCGACAGCCTGATCCTGGCCATGAACGGCGGCCAGCCCATGGCGCCGCGGCTCATGTGGGAGTTCCCGCGGGCGGCCATGAACGTGGAGCTGAAGCGCGGACGCGCGGCGGTCAACCGTTTTCTCACCGAGACCTATGGCGATCGCGGCTGGAGCCGCGCGGCGCTGCACGACTGGCTGGCGGAACTCAAGCCCGCCTACGTGGTGGACATCAACCGCGACACCCAGTTGCAGGAGAGCTACGCCACCACCCCCCACCTCCTGGTGCGCGGCATCGCCCGGGCAGGCGGGACCGACTACCGCTTCGCCATCCACCAGCACGACGGCAGCGGCTACCGCGAAGTGACCCAGCAGGAGGCCGACGCTGCCCTGCCGGTGCTCTTCAAGCCCATGGGCAGCCCCCTGCCGGAGCCCACCTACATCGCCTCCGATGCCGACTACGTGGACTACATCACCGAGCTCATGGGCGGTTTTGCCATCCCGGCCTTCCTCAAGGAGCGGCGGACGGGATGCCAGTACCTCTACCTCGGTCTGAGCCTGCAGCGTGACACCGAGCGCATGGTCATGTCCGACATCGTCTACTCCGCCGGCAGCCCCACTGGCTGGGCACTCATCCCCGCGCCCACCGACAAGGAGCGGCGTTTCTGCGCAAGGCTCGGCATCGAGGTGGTGGAGAGTGATGTGGCGGATTTGCTGGAGTGCGCCGGCGCGGCGGGAGTGGCCGCCGCATGAGCCGCAGCTTCCGCCCCTGCCTGGGCAGGACCGCCTGCCAGGACGACGGTGTCTTCTGCCGCACCTGCGGCCGCAGCGCCGGGGAGATCGCCACCACCCGGCGCCTCACTGCCGAGCTGGCCGAGGCCGCCCTCGCCTACCAGTACGACAACGCCGGGGAGTTCTTCGAGTACATTGCCCGCAAGGCCGCCAGGAAGCACCGCCACGCCCTCGAGCAGGCGGAGAAGGTGCCGGCGTGAGCCTCATCGCCGAAGTGGATCGCCACTACCGCCTGGGGGTGGAGGACATGGACCAGGTGCACCGGGAGTTCGCGGACCTGGTGAACGCGCTGGAACAGGCCGACAAGCCCGCCTTCGCGGCGGGCTTCGGCCGCCTCCTGGCCCACACCGAGGCGCACTTCGCCGCCGAGGAGGCGCGCATGGCCGCCAGCGCCTTTCCCGCCACCGCCGAGCACCGGGCCGACCACCAGCGGGTGCTGGGCGACCTGCACCGCTTCGCCCGCCAGGTGGCCCGTGGCCGGACGGCCATGGCCCGCGCCTACCTGCGCGAACAGATCCCCGCCTGGTTCTCCCTCCACGCCGCCACCATGGACAGCGCCCTGGCGGCCCACCTCAAGGCCACACGAAGCCGCGACGCCGAAGCCTGATCGATGTGGTTCGTGCCGCACCGCATCCTACGTGTTTGGCAACCGGCAGCTGAACACTCTCCACGAACCACCTCCGCATCATCATGCGCGGGTTCTCTCCCCCTCCACCGCACGACCGAGGGGTGAGGCCGCCAGCAGCCGCAGCGCCTGGGTTTCGCAGGCCTCCCGCACTTCCGGCAGAAGGGCCTGGCGCCAGCGCCGGGGGATGCCCTCCTCCCCGTAGAGCGCGCCGGCGATCATGCCGAGGATGGCGCCGCTGGTGTCGGCGTCGCCGCCGCGGTTGACCGCGGTGACCAGCGCGGCTTCGAAGGTGTCGTTGCCGAACAGCGCCTGGAACACCACCCGGAGGGTCTCCACGATGTAGCCGCTGGGGTTGAGGGTGGGTTTGCGGGCATAGCGGAACTCGGGATGGGCGGCGGTGAGCCGGGCCACCCGTTCGGCCATCCACGGCAGGCCGGCGCCCTGGATGGCGCCCTGCACCAGCTCCACCACGCACTCGGTGCCGGCGTCGGAGAGGGGGTTGTGATGGGTGGTGTGGGCCTGGGCACGGCTTGCCGACCACACCGCTTCGGGGGAGGCCCCCAGGAGCGCCAGGGCCACCGGCAGGCAGCGCATGGCCGCGCCGTTGCCGGCGTCCATCTCGTTCTCCGGGACCTGGCACAGGCCCTCGGTGCGGAAGCGGATGATGCCCCGGCGCACCGTGTGGCCGATGTCCACCGGCTTGCCGCGCATCCATTCGCTGAAGGCTTCCGCCACCGCACCCGGCGGGAAGGCGTTATGGCGCAGGTAGACCTCGCCGAGCGCCAGGCTCATCTCGGTGTCGTCGGTGACCTGGCCGCGCCTGAGGCGGAGCCAGCCGCCGCCGAGGATCTGGCGGTGGGTGCCGTACTGCTCCCGGATCTCGCCGGGAGTCATGAACTCCACCGTGGCGCCGAGAGCATCGCCCACCGCCAACCCCAGGTAGGCGCCCACCGCCCGTCGCCGCAGCTCCGGGATCGCAGCCGGGGGCCGCTGTGGATGCCGTGAGCCGGAGCGGTTCGTGGGGCCGGCCCCATCGCCCACCCTCACTCTTCCGGACCGAAGCAGTGGGTGTAGTCCGCACACACCTCGCAGGAAGGGGCACGGCAGGTGTAGATGCCTTCCGCCGCGCACAGTTGCTTGTAGAGGAACTTCTTCCATTTCATGTCCTTTACGTTGCGCCCCGCCAGGTCCGGGAAGTTATGCGCCATCAGCGCGCTCAACTCGCCGCGGTTCCACAGCCCCAGGTCCTGCCACAGGTGGTCGCTGGCCAGGCAACCGGCGGCCACGATACCGGCCATCCAGGTCTCCGAGGGGGTATGCCCGGCCCGGTCCCGCAGCAGCAGGGTGAACAGTTCCTCGTACTCCCCGGTGCGTTCCCGATCGATTTCAGGGTGTGGCGGGGGAGCGGGTGTCCCGAGACCCGGGAAGTGGTGGGCCAGCAGCTGGTGGAAGGCGCCCGGGTCGAGGCCCAGCCACGCCGGGAGCGCGCCGCCGCCGGTGAACCAGGTGGAAAGGATGGAGGCCATCGGGCCATCGTTGGGATCGCCGCCGGCGTGGGCCAGCAGGCGTTCGCGCAATTCCAGGGGTGTTTCTTGGGCCAGGTTCGGGCTCGGGGTAGTCATCGTCGTCACTCCAGCGGCTGCGGCGCCGCCCTCCGGGGCGCGCCGGACCTCAGGCGGGCGTCTCGTCGCAGGGCTCCCCGCCCGTGCTCGGGCAGATCTCCAGGTCGCGGCCGAGGGCCGCAGGGGTCAGGCCAATCCAGGCGTCCACCCCGGCCGGGTCGAAGCCCGCGCGCCGCTCCTCGCCCACCCGCATGAGCGGGCGGCGCACCAGCAGCGGATCGGCCAGCATCAGCCTGAGCGCCTCCGTCTCGCTGAGGCGCTCAGGCACCACCGTGCCCGACTTGACCCCGGGCGCGGTGCGATTGAACCAGTCGCTCACCGGCAGTGTTCCGAAATAGCGGCGCAACTCCTCCGCGCTCCACGGCTCGGCCAGGAGGCTGCGCACCTCGAGCTGGTGGCCGGCGGCGCGCAACAGCCGCTTCTGCTCCCCGTTGCCGATGCAACCGGGCTTTTCGAAGAACAGCACCCGGGCCATGTCAGCCCCGCCGCAGTTCGTGCATGGCCGCCAGCAGCGCCCCCTGGCGCCGCCACACCCGCAGCGGCACGTGGTGGGCGGCCGGATGGTGGCGGTAGCTCAGGGTGAGGCTGCGCTGACCGGCCAGCCGTGCCCGCAGCTCCCGGCGCAGCCGTCCTATGCCCTGGTGCAGGGTCTCAGCCAGCCGCCGGGCCCGGGAGGCGCTGTGATCGGGGTTACAGGGGATGGTGAGCGTGGCCATGACGGTGATCCTCCTCAGCGGGCCTGGATTTCCGCCATCGCCTCCGCCAGCCGTGACGGCGGGATGCCGGTGAGCGATCCGGGCGGGTTCAGCGCCAGGCCCGCGGCGTCCAGGATGGCGCCCTCGATGGGGCAGATGCTGGCGCACTGGGGGTCGGAAAAGTCCCCCTCGCACTCGGTGCACTTGCGCGCATCGATGAGGAAGTGCGGGTGTGCCTCGAAGATGGCCTGGCTCGGGCAGAGCGGCTCGCAGGCCCAGCAGTTGACGCAGCTTTCGATGATCTTCAGTGCCATGACCTCGTCCCTCAGGCGCTGGCGCGGGTGGGCTGTTCCACCGGCCGTTCCAGAAGCCCGGCCTCGGCCATCTCGCGGTAGACGATGGCGACGGCCTCCTCGATGGGCTCCATGGCGTGCTCGCCGTTGGGGGCGATACCCGCCTCCTCCAGCTCACCCCAGGGCTCGTAGCCGATCTTGGAGCAGAGCACCACCTCGCAGCCGCCGAGGATGCGGATGGTCTTCTGCAGGGCGGTTTCGGCATCGCCGCAGGTGTCGCCGCCGCTGCAGTAGAGGTCCACCTTGCGGTGGCCGATGAAGCGCACGTCCTGGGCGCTCGCCTCGTAGACCAGGAACTCGCGGGCGTGGCCGAAGTGCTGGTTGATGACCCCGCCGCCGGTGGTGGCCACCGCCATCAGCACCGGCCGCAGCTCCTTCTTCTTCGGCATCAGCGAGGCGAGCGACACGAAGGACTCGCCGCTCTTCCTGCGCTGCGCCTCGCGGTTGGCCTCGATGGCGGCGTGTACCGCCTTGCGCTGCTCCATGGCGGCGGCGTAGTCGATCTCCATCTCCTCGATCCGGTCGAGGGTGAACTCGGCACCGCGGTCCTCGCCCAGCATGCCCACCGCGTCGGCGCGGCACTGGCGGCAGTGGCGCATCATGGCCATGTCGCCGGCGCACTCGTCCTGCAGCGCCTGCAGCTCGTCGTGGGTGGGGCCGCGCTGGCCCATGACACCGTAGAAGGTGCCGTGCTCGGCCTCGGCGATGAGCGGCATGACGTTGTGCAGGAAGGCGCCCCTGGCCTTCACCACCTTCGAGACCTCCTTCAGGTGCTCGTCGTTGACGCCCGGAATCAGCACCGAGTTGACCTTCACCAGGATGCCCCGCTCGGTGAGCATCTCCAGCCCCTTCTGCTGCTGCTCGATGAGGATCCTGGCGCCGCGCCTGCCCTTGATGCGGCGGTTGTTCCAGAAGATCCACGGATAGATCTTGGCGCCCACCTCCGGGTCCACGCAGTTGATGGTGATGGTCACGTGGTCGATGTTGTGCTTGCACAGCTCCTCCACCTGCTCCGGCAGCGCCAGGCCGTTGGTGGAGACGCACAGCTTGATGTCCGGCGCCTGCTCGGTGAGGGCGCGGAAGGTGGCGAAGGTGCGCTCGGGGTTGGCCAGCGGGTCGCCGGGGCCGGCGATGCCGAGCACCGTCATCTGCGGGATGTTGGCGGCCACCGCCAGCACCTTCTTCACCGCGTGCTCGGGGGTGAGTAGCTCGGAAACCACGCCCGGGCGCGACTCGTTGGCGCAGTCGTACTTGCGGTTGCAGTAGTGGCACTGGATGTTGCAGGCGGGCGCCACCGCCACGTGCATGCGCGCGTAATGGTGGTGCGCCTCCTCCGAGTAGCAGGGGTGGTTGTGCACCTTCGCGCGGATGTGCTCCGGCAGGTGCGCCAGCTGATCGGTACTGCCGCCGCAGCCACTGGAGGCACATCCCCCGGCGGCGTTCGGCAAGCTCTCCTGCCCCAAGACCTTCAACTCCATTGGCCACCTCCGGATACACTGTGGACATTTTCCTGCGGATCCCGAAGCAGATACCGTGCCGACTCTTCAAAAGAGTGGAATATCAGCAGGATAGAATTCACGCGCAGTGCGTCCGCGCGGATCGGCGTAGGGAATCCGACAGCGGCCGGAACCTTTCTTGTCGGGTAACTGACAGGTATCCGGGGCGGGCCCCGGGACGGCGGCGGCACACGTCGCCGGTGCGTCCCGAAGCCCGGAATCAGATCTGCCGGAGGCGGATGTTGAGGGTCTGGATGCGGTAGGCGATCTGGCGTGGGGTCATGCCCAGCAGGCGGGCGGCCTTGGCCTGCACCCAGCCGGCCTCCTCCAGGGCGGCGATGACCCGTTCCCGTTCGTCCAGGTCGGGGTCGTTGAAATCGACCTTGTGAGTGGTGTCGGCGGCAGGGGGTGCCTCGAGGCTGTGCTCGCTCAGGCCGGCCACGACGATGGCGTCGCGATCGATCTTGCTCCCCTCGCACATCACGGCGGCACGCTCGAGGCAGTTCTCCAGTTCCCGCACGTTGCCCGGCCAGCGGTGGCGCATCAGCAGGCGCACGGCGCTGTCGGTTATCTCCAGCGGGCGGCCCTGGATGCGCGCGATCTTCTCCACCAGGAAGGAGGAGAGCTCGGGGATGTCCTCGATGCGCTCCCTGAGCGCCGGCATGCGGATGGGCATGACATTCAGGCGGTAGTAGAGATCCTCGCGGAAGACGCCCTCCTCCACCTCCCGCTCGAGATCGCGGTTGGTGGCGGCGATGACCCGCACGTCCACCTTGTGGGTGCGGGTGCCGCCCACCCGCTCGAACTCGCCCTCCTGCAGCACACGCAGGAGCTTGGCCTGGAACGCGGCGGAGATTTCGCCGATCTCGTCGAGAAAGATGGTGCCGCCGTCGGCCTGCTCGAAGCGTCCCTTGCGCTGGGCCACCGCGCCGGTGAACGCCCCCTTCTCGTGGCCGAACAGCTCGCTCTCCAGCAGGTTGTCCGGCAGGGCGGCGCAGTTGAGCTTGACGAAGGGGCCGCTGGAGCGGGGGGAGTTGTAGTGGATGGCGTTGGCCACCAGCTCCTTGCCGGTTCCGGACTCGCCGCGGATGAGCACGGTGGTGTTCCACTTGGCCACCTGGCGCACCTGGTCGAAGACCCGGCGGATGATGTCGGTATGGCCGACGATATTCTCGAAGCCGTGATTGCCGCGCACCGTCCGGCGCAGCTTGTCCCGCTCCTCCTCCAGCTGGCGGCGCTCGCTCTCCACTTCGCGGGAGAGCAGCACGATGCGCGCAATCAGGTTGGAGACCATCTCCAGGAACCGGACCTGCTCCGGGAGGAAATCGGTGGAGGGCGGCTGGGCGGTGAGGACGCCCACGGTGTCCTGGACCCCGGTGCGGATGGGAACGCCCACGAACGGCAGTCCCGCCTGGTAGATTCCCAGCCGATCGAGAAAACGCGGCTCGTCGGCCAGCCGCCGCACCACCACCGGCTGATCCTCCGCCAGGATGGTGCCCACCAGTCCTTCGCCGCGTCCGTAGCGCACGGGTCGATCCCAGCGTGCCTGGTCGCCGCGGGTGTGGCTGACCAGCAGCTCACCGGTCTCCTCCTCCTCCAGCGCGATCATCCCACCGGAGAGTCCGCCCTGTTCATCCAGGACCTTGAGCACCTCCAGCAGCGTTTCATGGACATTCAGCGACTGGCTGAGCACCCTGCTGACGGCGTAGAGAGCCTCCAGCTGATCCGCGATCAGTCGGAACAGCGAGGTGTCCTTGGGGGTGTTGAAATCGGTCATGTTTCCCTGTTGACCTCTGCTTCGTCTATACGTCTATCATTCCTGCCCGAGGGGCAGTGACACCCGGACCCGGCATCCGCTCTGGAAGCCGGGGTCGAACTCGATGCTGCCGCCATGCCGGGCCGCGGCGTCCTGGGCGAGCACCAGGCCCATTCCCACGTGGCCGCCCGATGCGTGCCAGGCACTGAAGAAGGGGTCAAAGACCCGCAGGCGCAGCTCCGGCGCCACCCCGGGGCCGGAGTCGTCGATCAGGACCTCCACGGCATCGCCCCGGCTGGTGGTGGTGATGGTCAGTTCGCTGCCGCGGGCGTCGGGTTCGGCCATGGCATCGATGGCGTTGTCGATGAGCTGCCTGAACAGGGTGCGCAGGGGCTGTTCGGCGCCGAGGACCCGGGGCAGGACCGGCGTCGGGTGCCAGTCCACCAGGATGCCGTTTGCCAGCAGCCGCTCGGTGCTGATGGAGAGCACATCACGGATGATCTGGTTGATGCTGACCGGGATGCGGGGCTCCGGCTGTTCCGCCGGCTGTGCCGCCCGCAGCGTCTCCAGGGCCTCCTCGCCGGTGCTGCGCAGTTCGTTGAGCAGCGCCCGTACCGATGCGAACTCCTCGCCCCGCCGCTCCAGCATCGCCGCGGCCGCAGTGGCCACGTTGATCGGACCCTGCAGCTTGAACAGGGCGCCGGAGAGCGTCTCGCGGATGCCCTGCGCCAGCTGCCGTTCCGCCATCAGGGCCCGTACGGCGTTCATCCGTGTCTGTTCCTGCTGGCGCTTGAGTTCGGTTATCTCCGTGGCGACGAAGAGCAGGAACTGCTCGGTGCGGGTCTCGAAGTAGCTGTCCACCTGCAGATCCAGCTCGCCGACCCAGGTGCCGGAGCAGGAGAACCAGCGCGGCGCGCCACCCTGGCCCGGGTCGTATTCCACCGCCACGTCCGTGAAGCCCGTCCGCTGTGCCGCCTGCCGGGCCAGTGTCTCCGGCGTGAAGTCCGGGACCGCCGCCAGCAGTTTCAGTGCCGGCTCGAGGCCGTGCATGTCTCCCAGCAGCCGCTTGTAGGCCTCGTTGACCCGCACCACCGAACCATCCGTCGCAAGCAGTGCGATGGCCATCGGGGCGGCATCCACCACCGACTCGATGAGCGCCTTCTGGTTGTGCACCCGGAGCTCCAGGCGATGGAGTTCGGTCACGTCGCGGTGGATGCCCACGAAGTAATCGATATGGCCGGACCGGTCCACGACCGGGGCGATGGTGAGCTCCGCCAGGTAGGGCGTTCCATCCTTGCGCCGGTTCACCAGCGTCCCGGACCAGGCCTGCAGGGACATGAGGCTGGTCCACAGGGCGTCGTAGACATCCCGCGGCGTGGCCCGGTTGGAGAGGATCGACTCGTTCATGCCGATCACCTCGTCGGCGCTGTAGCCGGTGACCCGCTCGAAAGCCGGGTTGGCGTAGATGATATTGGCGCGCGGGTCCGTGATGGAGATGGCCACCGGGGACTGCTCCACGGTCTGCAGGAAGACCTGCGGCGGCAAAGGCACCGGGCCGATATCGAGCGCCTCCCGGAGGGTGTCGATTACCTCTGCCGGCGTGCCCGCCGGCGGTGAGGACAGGAATCGGTCCAGCGCAACGCTCAGCCGTCTGTTGTCGGTAGGGGGTGACTCTCGTTTCATCACCTGACTTCCTCTTGGCAATTACCACACTTTCCCTGCAACTACTGTGCCCGGATCCGCGTGCATGGGGTTGCATGGGTGCCGGAGCCGGCGCTTCCGCGCCAACCCGCTGTCGCACAAGGGGCCTCTGTCGACTTTGCAACATTGCCCCGCCCTACTCCGGTGGGCTGTCGGCTTCCCAACACCCGGACGTGTGCGCCGGAAGCGGGCATATCCTTCGCGGCGCGCACAGTTATGGCGCCCGGGACCGGGGGATGGCCGCTGGCATGCAAGATGCATTTCCAGGCCAGGAGGGTTCATTCATGACCGACGGAATCACGCACTACCTGCTGCTCATCCTCGGCACGGCGCTGGTGAACAACGTGGTGCTGGTGAAGTTTCTCGGCCTGTGCCCGTTCATGGGCGTGTCGAACAAGATCGACACGGCCATCGGCATGGGCATGGCCACCACCTTCGTGATGACCATGGCGGCGGTGGCGAGCTGGCTGCTGGAACGGCTGGTGCTGGTGCCCTACGACCTGGGTTTCCTGCGCATCCTCACCTTCATTCTGCTGATAGCCGCGGTGGTGCAGTTCACGGAGATGGTGGTCAAGCGCGTCTCGCCGGTGCTGCACCAGATGCTGGGCATCTTTCTGCCGCTCATCACCACCAACTGCGCGGTGCTCGGCGTGGCCCTGCTCAACGTGCAGCAGGGCCACGGTTTCGCCGAGAGCGTGCTCTACGGTTTCAGTTCGGCCATGGGCTTCACCCTGGTGATGGTGATCTTCGCCGGACTGCGGGAGCGCCTCGCCCGGGCGGAGGTGCCCGAGGCCTTCGCCGGCGCGCCCATAGGATTCGTGGCGGCCGGCCTGCTGTCCCTCGCCTTCATGGGCTTCTCCGGCCTGGCGACGCAGTAGGAACGGGTGGGCGGCCGGGCGGGTCCGGCCTGCACAGAAGGAGTTGATACGGCATGTTGATCGCGATTTTCAGTCTCTCGGCCCTGGGGCTGGTGCTGGGCCTGCTGCTCGGCACCGCGGCGCGTTTCCTGAAGGTGGAGGGCAATGCCCTGGCCGGGGAGATCGAGGCGCTGCTTCCGGGCTCCCAGTGCGGTCAGTGCGGCTATCCCGGATGCGGGCCGGCCGCCGAGGCGCTGGCCTCCGGGGCCGCGCCGGTCACGGTCTGCCCCCCGGGCGGCCGGGCGCTGGCCGAAGCCCTGGCGGCGAAGCTCGGCGTGAGCGCCGACCTCTCCGGGGTGGAGGACCGGGCGCCCATGCTGGCCTTCATCAACGAGGCCCTGTGCGTGGGCTGCACCCGCTGCTTCAAGCGCTGCCCCACCGACGCCATCCTGGGGGCGTCGCGGCAGATCCACGCCGTTCTCACCGAGGCCTGCACCGGCTGCGGGAAGTGCGTCGATATCTGTCCCACGGAGTGCGTGGAGATGCACGAGGTCCGTCCCACGCTGCAGACATGGTACTGGCCCAGGCCGGTGCCGGTGGGCGCATGAACAGGCGGATGAGACGGGGGTGTCGGCCATGAAACTGTTCAGGATTCGCGGCGGTGTCCATCCCGAGGAGCGCAAGGAGGCCACCGCGCAGCGCCCCATCGAGGCGGTGCCGTTGCCCGCGCTCCTGCGCATACCGCTGCAGCAGCACATCGGGGCTCCCGCCGAGCCGGTGGTCCGGATGGGCGAGCGGGTGCTGAAAGGCCAGTTGCTGGCCAACAGCCAGGGGATGATTTCGGCCCCCGTCCACGCCCCCACTTCCGGGCGCATCGTCCGCATCGGCGGCTACACCGCGCCCCACCCCTCGGGTCTGCCGGTCCGTACCATCACCCTGGAGCCGGACGGAAAGGATCAATGGATCGGGCTGGAGGGCGTGGACGATCCCTTCGCCCTGGAGCCGGAGGCCATCTCCGCCCGGGTGGCGGCCGCGGGCATCGTCGGCATGGGCGGCGCCACCTTCCCCGCCGCGGTGAAGCTGAACCTGCGCCGACGCTACCGGCTGCGGCTGCTGGTCATCAACGGCGCCGAGTGCGAGCCCTATCTCACCTGCGATGACCGGCTGATGCAGGAACAGGCCGCCGAGGTGGTGGACGGTATCCGCATCATGGCCCATGCCCTCGGCGTCACGCGGGCACTGGTGGCCATCGAGGACAACAAGCCGCGGGCGCAGGAAGCCATGCGCATGGCCTGCCAGGGCGATCCGGTGGTCTCGGTGGCGGGCGTCCCCACCCGTTATCCCATGGGCTCGGAGAAGCACCTCGTACAGGCGCTGACCGGCCTGGAAACCCCGGCCCGCGGTCTCACCGCCGACATCGGCGTGGTGGTGCACAATGCCGCCACGGCCTTCGCGGTGCACGAGGCCATACGCTTCGGGAAACCGCTGCTGGAGCGCGTGGTCACGGTTTCCGGCGGGGCGGTGCGCACACCGCGCAACCTGCGCACCCTGCTGGGCACACCCGTGGAGCACCTGCTGAAGCTCTGCGGCGGCACCACGGCGGAGCCGGAGCGGCTGCTGAGCGGCGGCCCCATGATGGGCCAGGTTCTTCCCTCGGTCCGGGTGCCGGTGGTGAAGGGTTGCAACGGCATTCTCGCCCTCACCCCCGACGAGGTGCGCAGCGAGCGGGCGATGCCCTGCATCCGTTGCGCGAGCTGTGTCGGGGCCTGTCCCTGCGGACTGGTGCCCCTGGAGATGGCCGCCTACATCCGGGCCGGCGACCTCGAGGGCGCGGCCCGCTTCGGCCTGGCCGACTGCATCGCCTGCGGCTCCTGCGCCTATGTCTGTCCCTCCCGCATCCCCCTGGTGCAGTACTTCAACCACGCCAAGGGCGAGGTGGCCGCGCGTGAGCGCGCCCGGGTCAAGCAGGAGGAGACGAGGCGGCTCGCGGCCCAGAAGAGCGAGCGGCTGGAACGCATGGCCCAGGCCAAGCGCGAGGCACTGGCCCGGCGCAAGGCCGAAATGGCGGCCAGGAAACAGGCAGAGGCGGAGGCCCGCGCATGAAGAACCCGATACCCCATCCCGGACCCCACGCCCATGCCGGCAACACCGTTCGCCGCACCATGGTGCTGGTGATGCTGGCCCTGCTGCCGGCCACCGTCTACGGCGTGCTGCTGTTCGGCTGGCCGGCCCTCTACCTGCTGCTGGTCACCGTGGCGAGCGCCCTGGTGGCGGAAGCCGTCAGCCTGCGCATTGCCGGCCGCCCGGTGATGCCCTTCGTCACCGACGGCTCGGCGCTGCTCACCGGCTGGCTGCTGGCGCTCACCCTGCCGCCCTGGGCGCCCTGGTGGATCGGCGTGGCGGGCGCGATCATCGCCATCGTCCCCGCCAAGCAGGTGTTCGGCGGTATCGGCCAGAATCCCTTCAACCCCGCCATGGTGGCCCGCGTCGCCCTGCTGATCTCCTTCCCGCTGGAGATGACCACCTTCGTGGCGCCCCAGCCGCTCTGGAGCGGACAGGGCCCCGGCCTGCTGGCCGCCCTGGATGTCACCTTCGGCTCCGGCGGGTCCCTCGACGCAGTGAGCAGCGCCACCGTGCTCGGCCACGTGAAGACCGAGCTGGGGCGGGGCGTGGCCCTGGATGCCGCCCAGGCCGGCACCTGGGGCGCCGGCGCCCTGGCCCTCGGCGGCGTGGCCGGCAGCCTGGGCGAGACCTCGGCGCTGCTGATCCTGGCCGGCGGCCTGTTTCTCCTGGTGCGGAGAGTCATCAGCTGGCACATCCCCGTCGCCATGCTCGCCACCCTGGCGCTGCTGGCCGCCGTGGCCCATGGCCTGGCTCCGGACCGCTTTGCCGGCGCCGGACACCACCTGCTGGCGGGGGCCACCCTCCTCGGGGCGTTCTTCATCGCCACCGACCTGGTCACCTCCCCCGTCACCCGCCGGGGGCAGATCATCTACGGTGCCGGCTGCGGCCTGCTGGTCTTCGTCATCCGCACCTGGGCCGGCTACCCGGAGGGCATGGCCTTCGCGGTGATGCTGATGAACAGCATGACGCCGCTCATCGATCACTACCTCCGCCCGCGCATCTACGGCCGCGACCGGCGCGGGGAGCCGCTGGTGGTGGCGGATGCCGCCGGGAGGGCGAGCCATGACTGAGACCGTGCTCAGCGGCTGGCGCAGCCGCATTCCCTACCAGTCCGGGCTGCTGGGGCTGGTCTCCACCCTGGCCGCGGCACTGCTGGTGGGCGCCAACCTGGTCACCCGCGAACCCATCGCCCAGCGCGAGGCGGAGGACCTGCGCGCCTCCCTCGCCCAGGTGGTGCCGGAGGCGATCCACGACAACAACCTGCTGGAGGACACGGTCGATATCCGCGACGGGGCGCAGGTGACCCGTTTCTACCGGGCCCGCCGGCAGGGCGCGGTCAGCGCGGTGGCCTACCGCATGGTCGCCCAGGGCTACTCCGGCGACATCGTGCTGCTGCTGGGGGTGGCGCCCGACGGGAGCATCCTCGGGGTGCGGGTGCTTTCCCACGCCGAGACACCGGGGCTCGGCGACCGGATCGAGGTGCAGAAATCCGACTGGATCCTGGGCTTCAGCGGTCTGTCCCTGGACAACCCGGCAACCGCCGAATGGGCCGTGAAGAAGGACGGCGGCGTGTTCGATTCCTTCAGCGGCGCCACCATCACGCCGCGGGCCGTGGTGGCGGGCATCCGGCGGGGGCTGGAGCTCTACCGGGCCCACCGCCGGGAACTGAACGACGCCACCGGCAGCGCCGCCCCGCCCCGCTAGCGCCCTGCCACAGGCCCAGACAACAGCAACGGAGACGCAGCCAATGGCCCTTTCCTACCAGCGCATCGCCCGCGACGGACTGTGGGACAACAACGTGGTTCTGGCCCAGCAGCTGGCCCTATGCCCGGCCCTGGCGGTCACCGGGACTGCCACCAACGGCCTGGGCATGGGGCTCGCCACCACGGCGGTACTCACCCTGGCCAATGTCATCGTCGCCTCGTTCCGCAACGCGGTGAGCCCGGAGGTGCGGATCCCGGTCTTCGTGGTGGTCATCGCCACCCTGGTGACCCTGGTGGATCTCTTCCTCAACGCCTGGCTGCACGACCTGCACAAGGTTCTCGGCCTGTTCATCGCCCTCATCGTGGTGAACTGCGCCATCCTCGGCCGGGTCGAGTCCTTCGCCTCCAAGAACGCCATGGTGCCCGCCCTGGCGGACGGCCTGGCCATGGGGATCGGCTTCACCCTGGCCATGGTGGCGCTGGGCGGCGTGCGCGAAATCCTGGGCAGCGGCACCCTGTTCGCCGACGCCCACCTGCTGCTCGGCAGCAGTTTCGCCTTCCTGGAACTGGTCCTGATTCCCGACTACAAGGGCTTCCTGCTCATGATCCTGCCTCCGGGCGGGTTCCTGGCGCTCGGCTTTCTGCTCGCCGGCCGGCGCGTGCTGATGCGGCGGGCGGAACGGCGCGCACTCGCCGCCGATCCCGGGCTCAGCGGCGCCGGCGCCTGAGATCCCGGCGCGGCAATGAAAGGAGATCATCACCCATGAACATCGGGGTCGCCTACGCCGCCGCCGGACGCCAGGTCTGGCTCAAGGTCGAACTGCCCGAGGGCAGTACCGTGCGGGACGCCATCGAACGATCCGGCCTGCTGGAGCAGTTCCCGGACATCGATCTCGACCGGCAGAAGGTGGGCATCTTCGGCCGCGTCGCCCGCCTGGACGCCCCCCTGGAGGATGGCGTCCGGGTGGAGATCTACCGGCCCATCACCGCCGATCCCGAGCTGGCCGAGCGCTCCGGCGATGACGACTGAGCGGGTGCTGGCGGGTGCCGGAGCACCTGTCGCCCGCTTCCGATGATCCGGCTCCCGGACCCTCCCTGAAGCCCCGCACCGCCCCCCCGGCCCCCCTGTCCGGACGGGCCGCCATGCGCCTGCCGTACCGCATTTGTCTATAACTTCAACAGGGACGCGGACAACCGGGGTCGCGGTCGGGTAAGTTTGCCGCGGCGGCCAGGCAATGGAATCCGCGCCAAGGCGGGGACACTGTGGCAACGGAGCGGGAGCGTACGACGGGCCAGGGCGGCGCCGATGACGGCGCCGGGCGGCTGCTGGCGGAAGTGCGCCGGCTCCTGGCCGAGCTGCACCCCGGGGGCGCGCCGGCGGAGGTCGGCCTCGACGCCGACCTGGAGCGGGAGCTGGGACTCGACAGCCTGTCGCGGGCGGAGCTGCTGCTGCGCCTGGAGGACGCGTTCGGAGTCAGCCTGCCGGAATCGATCCTGGCCACGGCGGAAACTCCGCGGGCGCTGCTGCGGGCGGTCCGCGCCGCCACGGCTCCCCGGCCGCCGGATGGGTCCCGTGAAGTCCGGTCCGCCGCCGTCGGGGAGGCCGGCATCGCCCCGGAGGCGGCGCGGACCCTGCAGGAGGTGCTCGACTGGCATGTCCTGCACCACCCCGGGCGCATCCACGTCCATCTCCTCGGCGCGGGCGACACCCCGGAACCGATCACCTACGGGGCGCTGCGGGACGGCGCACTGGCCGTGGCGGCGGGGCTCGCGGACAGGGGCCTGCAGCCGGGGGAAACGGTGGCGATCATGCTGCCCACCGGCCGCGACTACCTGCTCTGCTTCCTCGGCATCCTCTACGCCGGCGGCATTCCCGTTCCCATCTACCCCCCGACGCGACCCTCCCAGCTGGAGGACCACCTGCAGCGGCACGCGCGCATCCTGGACAACGCCCGCACCGTCGCGCTGATAACCGTCCCCGAGGCGAAGCCGCTGGCGCGGCTGCTGCAATCCCGCGTCGGGGCGTTGCGCGGCATCCTCACCCCGGCGGATCTCCACGGCGCCGCCGGCGCCTTCGGCGGGCTCCCGGCCCGGGGCCGGGACACGGCGTTCCTGCAGTACACCTCCGGCAGCACCGGCCAGCCGAAGGGGGTGGTGCTCAGCCATGCCAACCTGCTGGCCAACATCCGCATCATGGGCCGGGCGGTACGCGCCGATTCCTCCGACGTGTTCGTCAGCTGGTTGCCCCTCTACCATGACATGGGCCTCATCGGCGCCTGGCTGGGCAGCCTCTACTACGCCATTCCGCTGGTGCTCATGTCGCCCCTGGCCTTCCTGGCCCGTCCCAGTCGCTGGCTGTGGGCCATCCATCACCATCGCGGCACCCTCTCCGCGGCACCCAACTTCGCCTTCGAGCTGTGCCTGATCCGGATTCGTGGCAGCGGGCTGGAGGGGCTGGACCTGGGTTCCCTGCGCCGGGTGTTCAACGGCGCCGAGCCGGTCAGCCCGCAGACGCTGAGGCGCTTCAGCGCGCGCTTCGAGCCCTATGGATTCCGGCCCGAGGCCATGGCCCCGGTCTATGGCCTGGCCGAGGCGGCAGTGGGGCTGGCGTTCCCGCCCCTCGGCCGGGCGCCGCTCATCGACCGGATCCGGCGGGATCCCTTCCTGCGCAGTGGCCATGCCCTGCCGCTGACGGAGGGTGACGGCCACGCCCTGGAGTTCGTCGGCAGCGGCCAGCCCCTGCCCGGCTACGGGATCCGCATCGTGGACGAAGGCGGGCGGGAGCTGCCCGAGCGGCAGCAGGGACGGCTGGAGTTCCGCGGGCCTTCCGCCACCAGCGGCTATTTCCGCAACCCGGAAGCGACCCGGCGGCTGTTCGACGGCGAGTGGCTCGACAGCGGCGATCTCGCCTACCTCGCCGAGGGCGAGATCTATGTCACCGGCCGGGTGAAGGACGTGATCATCCGCGGCGGGCGCAACATCCATCCCCAGGAGCTGGAGGCGGCGGTGGGTGAGCTGCCCGGCGTACGCCAGGGCTGCGTGGCGGTGTTCGGCAGCCCGGATCCGGCCACCGGCACCGAGCGCCTGGTGGTCATGGCCGAGACCCGGGAAACCGGACCGGCGGCGCGGGAGGCGCTGCATGCCCGGATCAACGGGGTGGCAGTGGATCTGCTGGGCATTCCTCCCGACGAGACCGTGCTGGTCCCTCCGCGCACGGTGCTGAAGACCTCCAGCGGCAAGATCCGCCGGGCGGCCAGCCGGGAGCTCTACGAGCAGGGCCGCAGCGGACGCCCGCCGCGGGCGGCCTGGCTGCAGTTCGCGCGCCTGGCGCTGGCGAGCCTCCCGCCCCGGTGGCGCCGGACCCGGCAGGCGAGCGGCCGTTTCGCCTTCGCCGCCTGGGCCCACGTGATCTTCTGGAGCCTGGCGATTCCCGTGTGGCTGACGGTGCTGCTGCTGCCGCGGATGGGCTGGCGCTGGGCGGTGATGCGCGCCGGCGCCCGGCTGCTGCTGCGCCTGACGGGCACGCCCCTGCGGGTCGACGGTGCCGGGAGCCTGGACCAGGGTGACCAACGTGTCCTGGTGGCCAACCACCAGAGCTATCTCGACGGCGTGGTGCTGGTGGCCGCGCTGCCCCGGCCGGTCCGCTTCGTGGCCAAGGCGGAGCTGCGCCGCAAGCCCATACCCCGGCTGTTCCTGCAGCGTATCGGCGTGGAGTTCGTGGAGCGCTTCGACCGCCGGCAGGGGGTGGCGGACGCGGAGCGCACGATCCGCTCCGTGCGCGCAGGCAGCGCCCTGCTCTCCTTCCCGGAAGGGACCTTCCGGAGCATGGCGGGACTGCTGCCCTTCCGCATGGGGGCGTTCCTGGCCGCCGCGCAGGCGGGTGTGGCGGTGGTGCCCATCGCCATCCGCGGCACCCGATCGATACTCCGCGGCCGCTCCCACTTCCCCCACCGGGGTACGGTCAGCGTGCGGATCGGCAAACCCCTGGATCCGGCGGGAACGGACTGGGCGGCGGCGGTGCAACTGCGCAACGCCGCCCGCGCCTGGATACTCGACCACGCGGGCGAGCCGGACCTGGGCGCGGGTGGTGCGCCGAATCGGATGTGATTGGCCGGAGGCGATAGGGAAATGGCCTGCCCGGCCGCGCCAGGGAGGCGTCGGGCAGGTCTGTCAGGTGCCGGCGGCAGGCCGGGACGAGGCTGGCGGAGAGGGAGGGATTCGAACCCCCGGACCCTTGCGGGTCAACGGTTTTCAAGACCGCCGCTTTCAACCGCTCAGCCACCTCTCCGTGAGGGGGAGGAGGATAACCCAAAGGCCCGTGCGGGCAAAGCCCGCCCGCGGGGGGACCGGGGTTGAACGGCCGCCCGCCTCGCGTATCATGCAGTGAACTTCATTCCCGGCCGGCAGTCTCACGCATAGGGAAAACACTAACCCAGGAGGACGTACCCGACATGTACACGAATCGCGAAGTGGCAGCCGTCCGATCAACGGATTCGGTGCTCGCGACCAACAAGGTGATTCGCAACACCTACATGCTGCTGTCCATGACGCTGCTGTTCAGCGCCCTGACCGCGGGCATCTCCATGGTCTTCAACCTGCCCCATCCGGGCATGATCCTGACCCTGGTGGGCTATTTCGGCCTGCTGTTCCTGACCACCAAGTTCCGCAACAGCGGCCTGGGCGTGGTGTTCGTGTTCGCCCTCACCGGCTTCATGGGCCTGACCCTCGGCCCCATCATCAGCGCCTACATGAGCCTGCCCAACGGCGGCCAGCTGGTGATGACCGCGCTCGGCGGCACCGGCGTCATCTTCATCGGTCTGTCCGCCTATGCCCTGACCACCCGCAAGGACTTCAGCTTCATGGCGGGGTTCCTGATGAGCGGCATCCTGGTGGCGTTCCTGGCGGGGATCGGCGCGGCCATCTTCAACATCCCGGCCCTGGCGCTGGGGGTTTCGGCCATGTTCGTGCTGCTGATGTCGGCGCTCATCCTGTTCGAGACCAGCAACATCATCCACGGGGGCGAGACCAACTATGTCATGGCCACCGTCTCCCTCTACGTGGCCATCTACAACCTGTTCCTGAGCCTGCTGCACCTGCTCGGCGCCTTCAGCGGCGACGACTGAGCCCGGCGGCGACCGGAAACGAAAAACCCCGGCCATGCGGCCGGGGTTTTTTTGTGCCCGCGGGGAGGCGGCGGGACTCAGCCGAGCTGGTCGTTGAAGGACTTGCGCATGAGCTTGAAGGCCTCGGGCGCCTCGATTTCAGCGACCTGCTCGCGGATCCACTTGTTGCTCTCCTCGCCCACCGCTTCGGCGACCCGGTCGGCCAGGTAGCGGTTGAAGCTGTAGCCGGGGCCATCTTCGCCGTAGGTGAGACCGGCGTAGTCGGCGGAGCGCTGGTTTATGAGATCGATGAACAGGCGCCTGTAGTCGCCGGGCCCGGCGAGATCGGTGATGTTCTCGTCGACGATCTCGGCGAAGCGCAGCGCCATGCGGGTGATGAGGCGCTGGCGATCCTCCTCCTCCATCAGGCCGTAGGCGGTCCGGTCGGCGGCCTGCAGCTGGTAGGCCAGGAACTCCATCACGATGCCGAAGCGCTGCCGGTTCTCGGTGATGGGGAAGTTTTCCGATTCCAGGTGTTCCAGCCGGTTCATGGCGATTTTCCAGCCGTTGAAGGCCAGCACGCTGGCGATCTCTTCCGGCGACTTGGGCTGGTCGCTCTTGTGCCACTTGCTCTTGATGCGCACGCTCGATTCCCTCTACCCAGGAACGCCGGCGGAACCGCTCCGCCCGCCGGCTAGTATTAGTGGAGGGCGTATGCTAACGTTTTTTAAAATCAGAGTAAAATACTCAGAAATAGACGGGCTATACGGAGTATGACCATGCAGAACTTCGACCGGCTGGTGGAGACCGTACAGCGGAACTGCCATGTCTCCGATGCGCGCTATGCAGGCAACTACTCCATGTGCACCTTCCTGTTGAAGATGCGCGAGTACTACCGCTGGGAACGGGGATTCGCCCCCGGGGTCAGCCTGCCCCACGAGGAAGTCGGCGAGTGGCTGCAGGAGCGGGAGCGCCTGTGGCAGGAGATCGAGAACGAGGGCTTCAGCCCGGTGGCCATCGACGATCGCCACCTGGATCCCTTCGACAGCCACAGCATCAACCAGTTGCTCGTGCCTGAAAGCCTGGTCTACAGCGGCGGCTACGGCCGTTTCTCCAAGCCGCTGTTCTTCCTCGGCTGCCTGCAGAGCGAGGAGACGATCCGCGGGTTCCGGGTGCTCGTCACCGACAACGAGTACGCCCGCGATCTCTCCGCGCCCCCCGCGATGACCCAGGGCCGGACCATCTACGTTCGCCGTGCCGCCATCCGGCAGATGATCTGGGAGTCCTACGAATCCTGGCGCTGGCGCCGCAAGGAGGGTGCGCTGGAGCGTGCCCTGGCGGATTACGGCTTCGAGGAGGATGCCGAGGCGGCCCTGGAGCGGATGACCGACGCGGTCCTGGCGCTGGTGAAGGAGCACGAGGTGGGCGAGGCCCTCGCGGGCGAACTGCTGGGGCCCGACTGGGAGGAACTGGTGATGGCGGTGGCGGCGACCCGCGGCGAGGTCCTGGCCCGCGCCCTGCGCGACCACCTGGCCGATTCGCTGGCCACCCTGCCGCGGCTGCTCGCCGAGGGCGAGAGCAGCCTCTGGCACTACTATGCGGCGAACCTGACCGGCATGCGCCAGGCCCTGCTGCCGGCATTCATGCCGGCCTACGAAAGCTGGCTCGCGAGCGGCGGTGACGAGGCGCTGGCGGCGCTCGCCCGGCGTGCCCGGGGGCACTGGGAGCAGCGGGCGCTGGCATTGCTGGAACGCTTCCGGGCCGAGCCCCGGGAGCTGATCGTCGAGTTGCAGAAGCTGCCGGAGGCGGACCTGGCGCTGGCCTGACGCCGGAGGGATCGGCGGCCGAAAAAAGAAACGGGGCGCCAGGAGCGCCCCGCTTTTTTCCGGCCGGGTGGCTGCGGATCAGTAGCCGCCCTTGCGCCGGGTTTCCGGCAGGCCGCCGATCTTGCTGGACTGCTTGGCCGGCCCGCGGGGGAAGAGCTGGTAGAGGCTGTTCTGGCTGGTTTCCGGCCCCCACACATCCTTGAAGTGCTTGACCATGTTGCGCTCGTTCGGCTGGTTGCCGTTGTTGTTGTAGAACTCGTCGCGCATGTAGTTGATGATTTCCCAGGCCTTGTCGTTCAGCTCGACACCCTCGGCCGCGGCGATGGCGCCGGCCACCTCCTCGGTCCACTCCTCGCCGTTGACCAGGTAGCCGTTGGCGTCCGCCTCGATGGTGTTGCCGTTCACTTCGTAGTTCATCGTTTCTCCCTCGTTGTTGCCTCAGTCCCGAAACCCGCTACAGCCGCCGGCGGTGCAGAACTTTCCCCCGGGGACAGGCGGGCTGTCCGGGGCCGTGTCGGGCTTGTGACTGTCGTCGTTGCTGCGTTGAAAGAACCGTTACAGGAGCGTTTCGTCCGCTTTCTTCACACCCTTGTGGGGAATGAACACACCACAGCCCAGCTTCCGGGCGGGGCCGATTCCGGCCTGCTGCAGGCGGATGGAATCGGCCGGTTTCAGGTCGGCGAGCATCAGGCTGCGGGTATGCAGCTCACCCGCCGGGGTGCGGATGACGTGACCGCGGCCGCACATCACCTTCTTCACCTGCACGCCCAGCGCACGCAGTTCCGCCACGGTCCGGTGCAGGAACTCGTCCTCCGCCTCACCGGCCGGCCCCACCACGTAGCGGGCGAAGAGCGTGGTGCCGGCGCTCAGGGGCCGCACCGTGGCCTCCTCGATGCGCAGCGCATGGCCGCCGACCTCGAGCGTCTGCCCGGTGAGCGCCCGGGCGGCCTCGACCCGGTGAGCGGGCAGCCGCAGGGTGAACCGGGTCCGCCGGGAGAGGTAGATGACATCGTCGGCACCGCTTTCGGGCCGGTACCAGCCGTTGCCCGATTCCGCGCCGTGGATGGTGTGGAGCGCCGCACCGGCCTCGGACCCGAACCAGGGCAGCACCCGGCTGACCTCGGTGTAGAGGGCGTGGGCGTGGTCCACCGGGAGGGCGCGGCAGTCGATGCGGAAACTCAGATCCACGATATCGCCGGGCACCGGGCCCGCGGCCCGCTCATCGTCCTCTTCCCAGTACATCTCAGCCTCCCGCCGGTGTCACTGCACCGGCAGCCGCGCGCGCAGGGCGTCGCGGTCGTACCACCAGTTGCCCCGGACCAGCTTCTCCAGGGCCTGCCCCAGGTGGGGCAGAAAATGTTCGGGGTTGTTCAGCCCCAGCCGATCGACCCAGAACCCGAATTCCGCCTGGCTGTCCACCATGCTGTGGGCCTTGGCCACTTCCGCCATCTGCGCGGCGGTGAAATCGCGCAGCCCCTCTCCCGCCTTGCCCTGGCCGCGGGTGCACGCCAGGTAGTAGGCGGTTGCGGCCGCCACGGCGGCGGTATCACCGCCGGGCGGGGACTCCTCCACCAGGTGGCGGAGCATGATGGCGCTGATCTCGGGGTCGATGGGATAGGTGACCGCCAGCCAGATGCCCTGGCCCAGGGCTTCCAGGGACGCCTCCTGATCGGACTCGAACAGTACGTCACTGGCCTCGACGGCGCCTTCCCAGTTTTCCAGGCCGACGAACATGTCGAAGGCTTCGCGGGCGACGTCCCAGGCCTCCGCACCTCGCTCCAGGCGATTGAGCACCCGGCCCTTCTCCACCAGCCGGTGGGCGCGCAGGCTCGGGTCCCCCGCCTCCGGGAGCTCGAGCAGCTCGGCGTCCACCTCGGCCAGCTGGCGCTCCAGCGCCCCGCGGGTCTCCGTATCCACTTCGAGCGGGCCCGTCAGGCCGGGAAAATGCTTCTCTATTTCGTGATTCATCATCAACTCCGGGGCGTAACCAACTGATGCGGCATGCTTTAAAGCCTCTCGGTAACGGAGCGCCGTGATGCTCCGCCGGACCACCGGATCGGGACGGTCAACGCCCGGACCGGGATCCTCCCGTCAGGTGAACGCCGCCTCCAGGCGGTCCTCCCAGTTCTCGGGCGTGTCCTTGAAGGTGGGGCGCACGTCCATGCGGAAGAACCGTTCACCTTCGCGGGCCCGCTTCCTGACCAGCTCTTCGAGCTGGGCGAAGCTTTCCAGTTCATGGTGCTGAATCAGCAGTTCGCTTAGATAGAGCATGAAGCCACCTCGTCGCTTGCGACCCGTTCCGCATCAGCCCGGGGCACAATATTGTGCGCTGGAATGGACGTGTTGGGATCGGTTTTGGTCATTTGAATCTTTTATATATGTATATGAATTGCCGGTGTACGGCGCTGGATGAATCCGCCCCGGGTCAGGTACCGGCGATGCGCTCGTAGAAGCGCGCGCGGTAGAGGGTTCGCCGCTGCTCCGGCCCGTCGTTGAAGCCGGTGCGCATGTGCAGGACGTTGTTGCACAGGATGCCCTGCCCCGCCTCGAGACGGAAACGGATGGCGTGGGGGGCATCGGTTGCCAGCAGGGTCTCCAGGAACGCCAGCGCCTCGCGCAGCAGGGGATCATCGGCCCAGGCGATGTTGCGTCGGCGCGCGGTGTAGCGCATGTGCAGGGCGCCGCTGACCCCATCGACCGAGAATACCGGCCCGGTCTGCGCCGGGCGCAGCACACCGGACGCGTCGCTGTTGGCCGGGATGGTCATGCAGGCCGGCCGCATGAGTGCCCGGATGTAGTCCGGATTCTCGTCCCGCAGCCGGAGGTAGATGATCTCCGGGTCGATACAGGCGTTCTCCCCGCCCTCCGCGGCCGGCTCCTGGCAGTGCAGCATCATGCTGCGGATACGTTGCTCCGGGGGGTTGTAATAGCCGTCGGTGTGCCAGTTGATGGGGCGATCGGTATAGGGAATGTAGTCGCGCCGGCGGGCATCCCGCGCCACCTGGAGGGTGGCGATGCCGTCGGCGTCGGCGCAGAGGTGGCCGTCCCGGCGTACCAGGCCGAAGGCGCCGGCGACCGTGCGGAGCGTGTCCCGGCCGGCCGTGCCCGGCGGGGCCCGGTAGATGCAGAGATTGGCGCGGCGGCACGCTTCCAGCATCCGGGCATGCTCGGCGGGTTCGATCCGGTCCGGGCGCGCCAGATCGGTCACGAGCGCCGCCGGCGACGGCGGCCAGGCGGCGAGTTTCGCCGTGCGCCAGCGGGCGAATGCGGCCGCATTATCGGGATCGAAGGGACTGTCGGGCATGGGTTGTCTTGACATACAAGGTTGATCTTTCCCTGCCGCAGGCGTATCAAATGGCCCCGACCGGTTTTACCAGGGGATAGTATACCCGAGTAAATAAGTAAGTAATGAACAACTTAATTGCTTGCTCGGCCCCTGTAAAGACTTGCTGCAATGCACCAGAAAAAAACTGCCCGCATATATCCCATTCGGGATAGATGGGTGGGGGGTGGCACCCCCTCTGGACGGTGTTCGTTTATTAGGAGCTACTACTAAACTCCATCGGACCGGTCCTCAGATGGCTGTCGTGATTTCGATGCGAATGCAGCTGATGATGAGGGAATCCGAACCAGCTTCTGCATGCACCGGCACTCAGTTAACTCGAGCTGACAGTGAGTAAGTAAAGCCAGAGGCCCTGCGGCCAGGAATACCTGGTTGGCCTAAAGAGTCAACGATCGTTGATCTAGGGAGAACATTACCATGGCAGAAAAACACCCGACTCCTAATCTTGATCAGCTGGAGAGCGGTCCGTGGCCGAGCTTTGTGACCGGCCTGAAGAAGATGCGCGACGAGCACCCCGACGAGCGCGTGCGCCAGATGAACAATGACCTTCTGGGTCAGCTGGAAACCTCCTACCAGACCAAGAAGGGTTACTGGAAGGGCGGCACCGTCGGCGTCGTGGGCTACGGCGGCGGCATCATTCCCCGCTTCACCGAGCTCAAGAACGAAGCCGGCAAGCCGCTGTTCCCGAACGCCGCCGAGTATCACACCCTGCGCATCATGCCGCCGGCCGGCATGCACTACACCACCGACGTGCTGCGCAAGATGGCCGACGTCTGGGAGAAGTACGGTTCCGGCCTCATCGCCTTCCACGGCCAGTCCGGCGACATCATGTTCCAGGGTGCCACCACCGACAACGTCCAGCCCGCCTTCGACGAGCTCAACGAGATGGGCTTCGACCTCGGCGGCGCCGGTCCCGCCGTGCGTACCGGCATGTCCTGCGTGGGTGCCGCCCGCTGCGAGCACTCCTGCGCCAACGAGCAGCGCATTCACCGCATGCTGGTGAACCGCTTCCTGGACGACATGCACCGTCCGGCCCTGCCCTACAAGTTCAAGTTCAAGGTCTCGGGCTGCCCCAACGACTGCATGAACGCCATCCAGCGCGCCGACATGGCCACCATCGGCACCTGGCGCGACGACATGAAGGTCGACCAGGACGAGGTCAAGGCCTTCGTCGCCGCGAAGGGCCGCAAGTACGTCATCGACAACGTCATCACCCGCTGCCCCACCCAGGCCCTGTCGCTCAACGACGACGACACCCTGGCGGTGGACAACCGCAACTGCGTGCGCTGCATGCACTGCATCAACGTGATGACCAAGGCCCTCTCCCCGGGCGACGACAAGGGCGTGTCCATCCTGATGGGCGGCAAGCGCACCCTGAAGATCGGTGACCTGATGGGCACCGTGGTCATTCCCTTCATGAAGCTCGAGACCGACGAGGACTACGCGCGTCTGGAGGAGATCGCCGAGAACACCATCGATTTCTTCGCCGAGAACGCCCTGGAGCACGAGCGTACCGGCGAGATGATCGAGCGTATCGGCCTGGTGAACTTCCTCGAGGGCATCGGCCTGGAGGTGGATCCCAACATGGTCGCCAACCCCCGCACCAGCTCCTACGTCCGTACGGACAGCTGGGACGAGGAGGCCGAGAAGTGGTTCCAGCGTAAGGCCGAGGCGGCCGCGGGCTGACCCGGGTCTTAATCGACGAAGCCAGGGGGCGCCCCGAGTGGGCGCCCCTTCCAAAACTAGATAAGCGCTATTTTGGAGGTAAGCATGTCAGCACCGCGTATGCCCATTGAGAGCGGCGTGCCTGATCCCTTCCCGTACATGCACCCGCTGATGCGGAAGAATTTCGGCAACTGGTCCTGGCACGACCGTCCCCGTCCCGGGGTTCTGCACCACGTCGCCAAGAGCGGCGACGCCATCTGGACCGTCCGCGCCGGCACCCAGCGCCAGATGGATCTCTACACCGTCCGCAAGCTGTGCGATATCGCCGACGAATTCGCCGAAGGCTTCGTCCGCTTCACCATCCGCTCCAACATCGAGTTCATGGTGAGCGACGAGTCCAAGGTCCAGCCCCTGATCGACAAGCTGAACCAGGAAGGCTTCCCGGTCGGCGGCACCGGCAACTCGGTGTCCATGATCTCCCACACCCAGGGCTGGCTGCACTGCGACATCCCCGGCACCGACGCCTCCGGGGCGGTGAAGGCGCTGATGGACGAGCTGCACGATGAGTTCGTCAACGAGCAGATGCCCAACCGGGTGCGCATGACCACCTCCTGCTGCCAGATCAACTGCGGCGGCCAGGGTGACATCGCCATCAACATCCAGCACACCAAGCCGCCGAAGATCAACCACGACCTGGTGGCCAACGTCTGCGAACGCCCCTCCGTGGTGGCCCGTTGCCCGGTGGCGGCCATCCGCCCCGCCATGGTGAACGGCAAGCCGTCGCTGGAAGTGGACGAGAAGAAGTGCATCTGCTGCGGCGCCTGCTATCCGCCCTGCCCGCCCATGCAGATCAACGACCCCGAGCATTCCAAGCTCGCCATCTGGGTCGGCGGCAAGAACTCCAATGCCCGCAGCAAGCCCACCTTCCACAAGCTGGTGGCCGCCGGCATCCCGAACAATCCGCCCCGCTGGCCCGAGGTTGCGGACGTGGTCAAGAAGATCCTGCGCGCCTACAAGGAAGATGCCCGCGAGTGGGAGCGCATGAACGAGTGGATCGACCGTATCGGCTGGCCGCGGTTCTTCGAACTGACCGGTCTGCCCTTCACCAAGTTCCACATCGACAACTGGAAGGGTTCGCGCAGCTCGCTTAACGCGTCGGCGCATATCCGCTTCTGATCAAGGGATGGCAGGCACAGCTATGAAGTTTGCAATCCAGGTAAACGAAGGGCCTTACACCCACGAGGCATCCGACACCGCCTACCTCTTCACCCGGGCGGCGTTGGAAAAGGGTCATGAGATCTTCCGCGTGTTCTTCTACCACGACGGTGTGAACAACGGGACCAATCTCACGACCCCGCCCCAGGATGACCGGAACATCACCAATCGCTGGTCCGAGCTGGCCGCGAAGCACAATCTCGACCTCGTGGTCTGCGTCGCTGCGGCCCAGCGCCGCGGCATCGTGGACGAGGGCGAGATGAAGCGGAACGGCAAGAGCGCGCAGAACATCGCCGACGGCTTCCGCATCTCCGGTCTGGGACAGCTGATTGAGGCCGGTATCCAGGCGGATCGCCTGGTGGTCTTCGGCGACTGAGTGGGGGAGAGTCATGTCTGAAGAGATGATGGAAGAAGGCGGGACCATCAAGAAGTTCCTGTACGTCAACCGCAAGGCGCCGTACGGGACCGTCTACGCGCTGGAGTCCCTCGAGGTGGTGCTGATCGGCGCCGCGTTCGAGCAGGACGTGAGCCTGGTGTTCATGGATGATGGTGTGTTCCAGATCACCAAGGGTCAGGATACGGCCGGCGTGGAGATGAAGAACTTCTCCCCCACCTACCGTGCACTTGAAATGTACGACGTGGAGAAGCTGTTCGTGGAGAAGGAGTCCCTGGACGCCCGCGGGCTCACCGAGGACGACCTGCTGGTCCCCGTCGAGGTTATGACCTCCGAGCAGATCCGCGACCTGATGGAAGATCAGGACGTCATCCTGAGCTTTTAAGGAGAGGCACGGACCATGTTGCATATCATCAATAAGTCGCCCTTCGAGCGTAACAGCCTGGAGAGTTGCCTGCGTACCGCCACCAAGGGAAGCACGCTGCTCTTCATCGAGGATGGCGTTTACGCGGCGCTGGAAGGCTCTGCAAAGGCCGAGACCCTGCGTCAGGCCATGCAGGATTACACCGTCTGCGTCCTGGAGCCGGATCTTGCGGCCCGGGGTATCGCCGCCAAGGCGATGGATGGGATCAAGCGGGTCGATTATGCTGGGTTCGTGGACCTGGTCGCCGAGAGCGAGCGGGTGCAGTCCTGGCTGTAGAACTCCAACGGCAATTTAATTTCCGGCCGGCTCCGGCCGCCGGATGAACTGAAAGGAGAAAGTACCATGGCACTTGAAGTTGGTGGCAAGAGCGTTGAGACCGACGAGGAAGGCTACCTGGTCAACCTGGCCGACTGGGACGAGGAAATCGCCGGCGAGCTCGCCAAGAGCGAGGGCGTGGAGATGACCGAGAACCACTGGGAGGTCGTGAACTTCCTGCGTGAGTACTACAACGAGTACCAGATCGCCCCGGCGGTCCGCGTGCTGACCAAGGCCATCGGCAAGAAGCTCGGGCCCGAGAAGGGCAACAGCAAGTACCTGTACGAGCTGTTCCCCTACGGCCCGGCCAAGCAGGCGTGCAAGATCGCCGGCCTGCCCAAGCCGACCGGCTGTATCTGATCAGCAGCAGTCCTGGAAAGGGGGGCGTAACACCGCCCCCCTCCCCTTACCCGGTGGCACTCGAGGTGCAAGCAGAATGTCGTTCCTGACCGTGACGTATGCAGTGCTGTTTTATGCCGCGACCGCGATCCTGATCGGCGGTCTGGCCTACAAGATCAGTGTATACGCCCGCACCCCGGCACCGTTGAAGATCCCGACCACGCCCGCCCCCACCACCACCAGTGGCGTGGTGATGCGCATGGGCCGCGAGGTGATCTTCTTCGAAAGCCTGTTCAAGTCCAGCAAGTGGACCTGGTTGTTCGGCTGGATGTTCCACATTTCCCTGGCGCTGGTCCTGATCCGTCACCTGCGCTATTTCACCGAGCCGGTCTGGTTCTGGGTCAGCTGGCTGCAGCCGTTCGGCAAGTACGCGGGCTTCTTCATGGTGCTCGGGCTGCTCGGCCTGTGGTCCCGCCGTGTGCTCGTGGACCGTGTGCGCTACATCAGCGCGCCCTCCGACCACCTGATTCTCGCCCTGCTGGTGGGTATCGGCATCACCGGCCTGAGCATGAAGTTCGTTGCCCATACGGACATCGTCAGTCTCAAGGCCTTCGTATTGGGCCTGATGTACTTCGACTGGCAGCCTCTGCCGGCCGACTTCAATCTGCTGCTGCACCTGTTGCTGGTGGCGGTACTGATGATCATCTTCCCGGTGAGCAAGCTGCTGCATGCCCCCGGCGTGTTCTTCAGCCCGACCCGCAACCAGGTGGACAACCCCCGCGAGACCCGTCATCTCGCACCTTGGGCGGCTCCGCTCGACTCCAGCAGCGCCGAATAATTCAGGAAGAAGGCACCCATGGCAGATTACGAGACTCCCAAGCTGCTCGCAGACGTGCCCGTGGTCGTGGTTCCCAACATCAAGCCGGGGGCCATGTCCCACAGCAGCCCGTACGTGGCCAAGCCCGATCACAATATCCCGCTCGGCTTTCCCGGTGAGCTGGTGGAGAACTGGCAGGAGGCGGCCATCGCCAAGATGGGCGATATCCTGCAGAAGTACCGCTCCATCCAGGTTTACCTGGATTCGTGCGTGAAGTGCGGCGCCTGCACCGACAAGTGCCACTACTTCCTCGGCACCGCCGATCCGAAGAACATGCCGGTGGCGCGCCAGGACCTGCTGCGCAAGGTCTACCGCCGCTACTACACCTTCGCCGGCAAGTACTTCCCCAAGCTGGTGGGCGCCACCGACCTGACCAAGGAGGTGCTCGACGACTGGTACAGCTACTACCACCAGTGCTCCGAGTGCCGCCGCTGTTCGGTCTATTGCCCCTACGGCATCGACACGGCCGAGATTTCCATGGCCGCCCGCGAGATTCTCGACTCCATCGGCTACGGCCAGAAGTACTGCAACGAGATCATCGCCAAGGTTCACAAGATCGGCAACAACCTCGGCCTGCCCGGCCCGGCGCTGGAAGCCACCCTCGAGGACCTCGAGGATGACATCAAGACCGATACCGGCGTGGACGTGAAGCTGCCGGTGGACCAGGAAGGCGCCGACATCCTGCTCATCACGCCCTCCGCGGACTTCTTCGCCGAGCCGCACATCGACGGCCTCATCGGCTACGCGAAGGTGTTCCACGCCGCGGGGCTCAGCTGGACCCTGTCCAGCTATGCCTCGGAAGCGGCCAACTTCTCCATGTTCATCGGCAGCTACGACAACATGAAGAGGCAGGCGGAGCGCATCCGCAAGGCGGCGCTGGAGCTGGGCGTCAAGCGCATCATGGTGGGCGAGTGCGGCCATGCCTGGCGTGCCGCCTACAGCTTCTGGAACACCCTGGCGGGCGTGGGCCACGGCGCGGCCGATGACGACAAGTACGCGCGCATGCTGCAGAAGCAGCTCGACCCGCGCTTCCCGGTGCCGCAGCACATCTGCGAGTCCACCTACGATCTCATCCAGCAGGGTGCGATCAAGCTGGACAAGTCCGCCAACGACCACCGTCGCGTGACCTTCCACGACTCCTGCAACGTGGCCCGCGCCTCGCGCATGGGCGACATGCCGGGCGGGCAGTTCATCATCCCCCGTGAAGTGATCAAGGCGGCCTGCAACAACTTCTTCGACATGGCCCCCGAGACCATCCACGAGGGAACGTTCTGTTGCGGCGGCGGTGGCGGCCTGCTCACCGACGATTTGATGGAGGTGCGCGTCAAGGGTGCCCTTCCGCGCATGCAGGCCCTGAAGTACGTGGTCGACGAACACAAGGTGGATACCCTGGCGGCCATCTGCGCCATCTGCAAGACGCAGTTCGCCAAGGTACTGCCCTACTACGACTTCCCGATGCACATGATTCTGAGTGTTCACCAGCTGGTCGGGGACGCGGTCATCCTGGGCAGCAACGACTAACTACTACAAGATTCGTCTTGGCAGAGGAGATACCCATGGCCACTTCGAGCGACGACATCAAGAAGATAACCAACCGGAAGTTCAAGGACGGCGACAACGAGCATTACGCCTGGAACCGCTGGGTGTTCAAGGGCGACGAGAGCTACCGTTGCCCGACCTATGTCCACCGCACGCCCCCCTGCCAGGGCAGCTGCCCGTCGGGCCACGACATCCGCGGCTGGCTCGATATCGTGCGCGGCATCGAGAAGCCTGCCGAAGGGATGGACTGGAAGGAGTACGCCTTCCGTCGCAACACCGAGGCCAACCCGTTCCCCTCCATCATGGGTCGCGTCTGCCCCGCGCCCTGCGAGGACGGCTGCAACCGCAACAAGGTCGAGGAACACGTCGGCATCAACTCGGTGGAGCAGTTCATCGGCGACAACGCCCTTGCCGCCGGCTACCAGTTCGAGGCCGGTCCCGACACGGGCAAGAAGGTGGCCATCATCGGTGGCGGCCCCGCCGGCCTGGCCGCGGCCTACCAGCTGCGCCGCCGCGGCCACGGCGCCACCATCTTCGAGTCCAAGCCCGGCCTCGGCGGCATGATGCGCTACGGCATCCCCGGCTACCGGACCCCGCGCAACGTGCTCGACGGCGAGATTCAGCGCATCCTCGACCTCGGCGTGGAGGTCCACACCAACACCAAGGTGGGCGTGGACATCTCCATGGAGGACATCGAGAAGGAGTTCGACGCCGTCCTGTTCGCCATCGGCGCCTGGTCCGGCCGCGCCCTGCCCATACCGGGCGGCGACAAGGCCACCAACTGCATCACCGGCGTGGCCTTCCTCGAGGCCTTCAACCAGGGTCGCCTGAAGCACGTCACCGGCAAGGTGGTGGTGGTGGGCGGTGGTGACACCTCCATCGACGTGGCCTCCGTGGCCCGCCGCCTCGGCCACATCGACGTGGTCAGCGAGAAGGATCGCCCCGAGCACGTCATCATCAACCAGACCGCCCACGACGTGGTGGAGTCTGCCGCCCGCCAGGGCGCCGACGTGCTGCTGATGTCCCGCGCGCCCATCGAGAAGATGAACGCGGCGAAGCACGAGATCGACGACGCGCTGCGCGAGGGCGTGGAGATCCGCGGCCGGCTCAACCCGGTCGAGGTCATCCTTGGCGAGGACGGTCGTGCCAAGGCCCTGCGCGTGCAGGAGCTGCAGGAAGACGGCAAGACCCCGGTCGAGGGCAGCGAGTTCGACATCGAGTGCGATCTCATCGTCGCGGCCATCGGCCAGGGCGGCGACCTGACCGGCATGGAGACCTTCGGCAACCAGCGCGGCCTCATCGATGCCGACAAGCACTACCAGGTGCCCGGCAAGGAAGGCTATTTCGTCTGCGGAGACATCGTGCGCCCGCACCTGCTGACCACCGCCATCGGCCAGGCCTCCATCGCCGTGGACAGCATCGACGGCTACCTGCAGCAGAAGGATCTCGGCAAGCGTCCGAAGGTGGACGTGCACCATTTCAACCTGCTGGAGAAGCTGCGCGAGACCCACCTGGAGCCAGCGCCGTTCCAGCTCGAGGCCAAGGACTCCGTCTACAAGAAGGAGACCGACCTGGGCGCCCGCGGCACCTCCGAGGCGAAGTTCGCCGTGCACAACTACGAGGATCGTTCGCAGAGCGAGATCATTCCCGCCGACGAGCTGTTCCTGGGGCACTTCCCCTTCACCCCGCGCAACCGCCGACAGCACGTGGAGGTCAGCGCCGAGAACGTGCTGGGCAACTTCGAAGAGCGCCTGGTGGCCCTCGACGAGGAGAAGACCGTCGCCGAGGCGAAGCGCTGCATGAGCTGCGGCATGTGCTTCGAGTGCGACAACTGCGTGGTCTTCTGCCCCCAGGAGGCGGTCAAGAAGACGCCCAAGGCCGAGGCCACCATGGGCCGCTACGTCTACACCGATTACAGCCGCTGCATCGGCTGCCACATCTGTGCCGACGTCTGCCCCACCGGCTACATCGAAATGGGGCTCGGCGCCTGGGCCAACTAGGAGGGAAGGTCCTGATGACCTGCTTCGCAAACCTCAAGCGGTCCCTGACCGTGCTGGCGACGGTTGCGCTGCTGGGGGCTTCGGCCCCCGGCGGCGCCGCCGACAGCGGTATCCCCATGCCCAGCTTCATGGAGCCGCAGGGCACGCAGTGCGTGGAGGATACCGACTTCATGCGCCGCAACCACATGGAGGTGATCCTCGATCACCGTGACAAGACCATGCACGAGGGGATCCGTACCAAGAAGCACAGCCTCAAGGAGTGCATCAACTGTCACGCCGCTGACTACCAGGGCGACGAGAAAGCCCGGGAACAGCACTTCTGTGTGAGCTGCCACCAGTACACGGCGGCCCAGCCCGATTGTTTCCAGTGCCACAGCCTGAAGCCGGAACAGCCCGGCGCTGCACGCTGAGAACGGCCGCAACCACAGGGAAACAGGCAAGAGCCCGAGAATGAACGAGACCAGCGAACACACTGATCTGAACCGGCGCGAGTTCCTGACCCGGAGCGCGGCCACGGCGGGAGTCGCCCTCGCCCCCGGAGTCATGCTCTACAGCGTCGCCCAGGCCCGTCCCGCCGACGAACCCGTCTCCAGCGCGGTGCGCTGGGGCCTGCTCATCGACACCAACAAATGCGCTTCCGGCTGCAGCGACTGCGTGAGCGCCTGCGAACGGGAGAACGGCTGGGGTACCGGTTCCACCGACGAGTCCCACTCCGACGCGACGCAGAAGGCGCAGTGGATCCGCAAGGTGGAGGTGAAGAACACCGAAACCGGACACGCCTTCACCCTGCCCATGATGTGCCAGCACTGCGAAAATCCGCCCTGTGCCGACGTCTGCCCCACCGGGGCCTCGTTCCGGCGCGACGACGGTATCGTCCTGGTGGACAAGCACATCTGCATCGGCTGCCGCTACTGCATGATGGCCTGCCCCTACAAGGCGCGCTCCTTCGTCCACGAGACGCTCTCGGACCAGAAGCCCTATGCCCCCCGCGGCAAGGGGACCGTGGAGTCCTGCACCCTGTGCGTGCACCGGGTCGACGCGGGCGATTCCCCCGCGTGTGTGGAGGCCTGCACGGCCGAGAATCACAATGCCATGCTGTTCGGTGACCTGAACGACCCCGCAAGCCCCATCGCCAAGACGGTGGCCACCTACGCCACCACCCAGATCCGGGCCGACCTGAACCTCAACCCCGGGGTCCGTTACCAAGGCATCTAGTCACGGGAGCTCAGCCGCAAGATGAAGCATATCACCTATCGCGAACTGCCCGGACGCAGCGGCTACTACGGCCTGCTCGGGGCCCTGGCACTGGTTGTCCTGATGGGCTTCGGCGCCTTTCTGTACATGGAACACCACGGCCACTACGTCACCGGAATGAACAACCAGGTGGTCTGGGGCACACCCCACGTGTTCGCCGTGTTCCTGATCGTGGCCGCCTCCGGGGTCCTCAACATGGCCTCCATCGGGTCGGTGTTCGGCAAGTCGATGTACAAGCCCCTGGGGCGCATGGCGGGCCTGCTGGCCATCACGCTGCTGATGGGCGGCCTGACGGTCCTGGTACTGGACCTGGGGCATCCGGACCGCCTCATCGTGGCCATGACCCATTACAACTTCAAATCCATCTTCGCCTGGAACATCTTCCTCTACACGGGCTTCATGGCCATCGTGGCGGTCTATCTGTGGTCCATGATGGAGCGGCGGATGAATCCCTACTCCAAGCCGATGGGTTTCCTCGCCTTCGTCTGGCGCCTCATGCTCACCACCGGTACCGGTTCCATCTTCGGTTTCCTGGTGGCGCGGCAGGGCTATGACGCGGCGGTCATGGCGCCCATGTTCATCGCCATGTCCTTCTCCTTCGGCCTGGCCATCTTCCTGCTGGTGCTACGCGCCATGGAGGGAGGCTTCGGCTGGGAGTTGGGCGGGATGGCGCTGAAGCGCTACAAGAACCTGCTGGGCGTGTTCATCGCCGCCACCCTCTACTTCGTGGCGCTGATGCACCTGACCAATCTCTACGCCACCGAGCACCACGGCGTCGAGGCCTTCATCCTGATGAACGGCGGGATCTACACCTTCCTGTTCTGGGTCGTGTTCGTGCTGGTGGGCAGCCTCCTGCCCCTGGGGCTGCTCTACCACCCGGCCACCGGCGGCTCGCGCACCTGGATCACCGCCGCCTCCGTGCTGGTGCTGGTGGGCGCCATCGCCCTGGTGTACGTCATCATCATCGGCGGCCAGGCCTACCCGCTGGTGCTGTTCCCGGGCATGGAGGTGAGCAGCAGCTTCAATGACGGGGTGGTGAACAGCTATGCGCCCAGTCTGCCCGAGGTGGTGCTGGGTGTCGGCGGCATCGCCCTGGCCCTGGCGCTGGCGATGGTCGCCATGCGGGTGCTGCGCTTCATCCCCGAGACCATGTCCGACGAGGCCATGCAGCAGTACCTCGAGGCCAGCAAGCACTGACACCGGGCGCGATGGGCGGATCGCCCGCCCATCGCGCCTGTACAGCAGGAGTGACCGGATGGCACAGCAGGAACACCCCTTCGCGCATTACGTGCGCATCCTCGGCAAGGGTCGCAACGGATCCCGCTCCCTCTCCCAGGAGGAGGCCGAGACGGCGCTGCGGCTCATCCTGCGCAACGAGGTGGAGCCGGTTCAGCTGGGCGCCTTCCTGATGCTCATGCGCGTCAAGGAGGAGAGTCCCGAGGAGCTGGCGGGTTTCGTGCGCGCGGCCCGTGCCGACATGGCCCCGCCCGCCGGCCTGGGCGCGGATCTCGACTGGTCCTCCTACGCGGGCAAGCGCCGCCACCTGCCCTGGTTCCTGCTCTCCACCCTGCTGCTGGCCGAGAACGGTATCCGGGTCTTCATGCACGGGGCCAGCGGGCACACCGCCGGTCGCATCTATACCCAGGATGTGCTGTCCACCCTGGGCCTGCGCCATGCCACCAGCTGGGACGAGGTGGCCGAGGATCTGGAGGCGCGCAACTTCGCCTACTTCCCCCTCGAGCACATGTGCCCCAAGCTGCACGAGATCATCCAGCTGCGCCCGCTGCTCGGGCTGCGCTCCCCGGTCCATACCCTGGCCCGGCTGCTCAATCCCCTCGATGCGCCCTACGTGATGCAGGGCATCTTCCATCCCGGCTACCGCCCGGTGCACCAGGAGGCCGCGCTGCTGCTGGAGCAGCCACACCTGGCGGTCATCAAGGGCGAGGGTGGCGAGATCGAGGTCAACCCGGACATGGCCTGCCTGGTGCAGAGTGTCCATGACGGGGTTCTCGCCGACGAGGAGTGGCCGCCGCTGTTCCCGCAGCGCCACGTGAAGCAGCCGGAACTCGAGGTGGGGCATCTGGCCGCACTCTGGAACGGCGAACTCGAGGACGAGTACGCCGAGGGCGCCGTGATCTCCACCGTGGCCGTCACCCTGCAGATGATGGGGCGGGCCGAAACCCGCGATGCGGCCCTCGCGCAGGCGCGGCAGATGTGGCGGCAGCGCCCGCGGGAGAAGTACTCCCGGGCGGCCTGAGGCAACGGCGGCCTTCACCGGCCGCCGGCGCCCCCTTCCGCCTTGCTGCCCCTGCAGAGTCCCACAACCGCGGAACGGGCCCCCCATGTCCCACCTTCTCATCTCCGCCGCCCACAAGTCCTCGGGCAAGACCACCATCACCCTCGGGTTGTGCGCCGCACTGCACGCGCGCGGTTTGCGCGTACGCCCCTACAAGAAGGGTCCCGACTACATCGACCCCATGTGGCTGGGGATGGCCGCGGGACGCTCCTGCCTGAACCTCGACTTCCAGACCCAGGACAACGACGAAATCCTGCGCACCTTCGCCTGCGGGTTGCGGGAGACGGACATCGGCATCGTGGAGGGGAACATGAGCCTCTACGACGGCATGGATCTCGAGGGCGGCAACAGCAACGCGGCGCTGGCGAAGCTCATCGGGGCGCCCGTGATCCTGGTGCTGGACGCCACCGGCGTGACCCGGGGCATCGCCCCACTCCTGCTCGGCTACCAGGCCTTCGACCGCGAGGTGGACATCGCCGGGGTGATCCTCAACCAGGTGGCCGGCCAGCGCCACGAGGAGAAGCTCCGCGCGGTCATCAGCCACTACACCGACATCCCCGTATTGGGAGCGGTACGCCGCAATCCGGAGCTGCGCATCAGCGAACGGCATCTCGGCCTGGTGCCCAGCAACGAGCTCGGCACCGCGCGGGAGAAGATCGACTACACCGCCGGGGTGATCGCGGCGCAGGTCGACCTCGACGCCCTCATCGAACTGGCCGCGGCACGCAGCGCCGGGCCTGACCCGGCGCTGTTCCAGCCGGAACCGGTCTCGTCCGTGCGCGATCTCCGCATCGCCATCGCCCGCGATCCCGCCTTCGGCTTCTACTATCCCGGCGACCTGGAGGCGCTGGAGCGGGGCGGAGCCGAGCTGGTGCCCGTCGATACCCTGCGGGACAGCGAACTGCCCGCGGTGGATGGCCTGTTCATCGGCGGCGGGTTCCCGGAGACCCACACGGAACAGCTGGAGGCGAACCGGTCGCTGCGCCGTTCCATTCGCACCGCCATCGAGGCGGGCCTGCCCGCCTATGCCGAGTGCGGCGGACTCATGTACCTGGCCCGCAGCATCACCTGGCAGGGGCGGCGCCACGAGATGGTGGGCGTGGTGCCGGGTGACATCCGGATGCACGAGCGCCCCGTGGGCCGTGGTTACATCCACGTGCAGGAGACCGGCGAGGGTCCCTGGCCGCTGCGGGATGCCGCGGGTCGGCTGGCCGGGTTCCATGCCCACGAATTCCACCATTCCAGCATCGAGAACCTCGATCCGGACTGTCGTTTCGCCTTTCGGGTGCTCCGCGGCACCGGGCTCGGCAACGGTTATGACGGGGTGGTCTACAGGAATCTCCTGGCATGCTATGCCCACCAGCGTGATGTGGGCGCCAACCACTGGACCCACCGCTTCCTCGAATTCGTACGCCACTGCCGCAGCCGCACGGCGGTACGGGCCGCCGGCGGCTGAGCGCCCCGGCGAACCGGAACCGGTGCCGGGCCGCTGCCGGCCCGCGCCGAAGCAATCCATCGTCAACCAGACAACCAACAGGAGAGCCGATGTTCAAGATCACCGAACGCGCCGCTGAACAGGTACGCCGGTCCATGGAACAGGGAGAGATCGACGGCCTTGCCCTGCGGGTGGCGGTGCGGACACTGCCCGACGGCGGCTTCGACTACGGTCTCGGTTTCGACGCGCCGGCCGCTGATGACCTCCGCATCTCCTCCCAGGGGGTCGAGATCCTCATCAACCCCGCCCTGCGCGAAATGCTCGAGGGAACGGTCATGGATTTCGTGGAGCTGGAATCGGGTGAGATGAGCTTCATTTTCCTCAATCCGAACGATCCCAACTACATACCGCCCAAGGAGGCGGATGTCGAGGTTCCGCAGGAGTGAACCGGTAACGCCCATGGAACTGGATGTGGTGGTCATCGGCAGCGGTCCGGGCGGCTACAAGGCCGCCCTGACCGCCGCCCAGCAGGGAGCGCGGGTGGCCCTCGTGGAGAAGGGCCTGGCGGGCGGCGTGTGTCTGAACGAGGGCTGTGTTCCGAAAGCGGCGCTCATCCGTCTCGCCGGCCTGATTGAGTCGGCCAATTCACTCAACGGCCGGGGGCTGGTGGGCGAGGTGCGCGGCGACTTCCCCGCCGCCATGGCGCACAAGGCCCGGGTGGTCGATGGCATCAGCGCGAATTTCCCGGTCTGGCTGCGCCGGCTCGGAATCCGCTACCTCCAGGGCAGCGCCCGGCTTCTCGATCCGCGCACGGTCGCCGTCGAGGGGCCCGATGGGAACGTCACCCTGCAGGCCCGGCGGATCATCGTGGCCACCGGCGCCATCCCCCGCGAGCATCCGGCCTGCCCCGCCGACGGGGTGCGGATTCTCAATTCCCACCACTTCATGTACCAGCTCGACGCCCTGCCCGCCTCCGTGCTGGTGGTGGGCGGGGGTGCGGTAGGCTGCGAGCTCGGCTACTTCCTGCAGCAGTTCGGCAGCCGGGTCACCCTCGTCGAGCGCCAGGATCACCTTCTCGGCGGCATGGCCCTGCCGGCGCGGGCGACCCAGCTGCTGGAGCGCAAGTTCCTGCGCCTGGGAACCGAGCTGCGGCTGGGCGTCGAGGTGGTCGGCACCCGGGTCGGGAACGACGGCGTCAGCGTCAGCTTCAGCGACGGCGGCGAGGGCCACTACGAACGGGTGCTGGTGGTCATCGGCCGGCGGCCCGCACCGAGCGGACTGGGGCTCGAGAAGCTCGGCGTCGAGTTCGACGCCGAGGGCTTCATCCGCACCAGCAAGTACCTGGAGACGACGCAGCCGGGTATCTACGCGGTGGGAGACTGCAAGCCCGGACCGATGTCCGCCAACGCCGCCTTCCACGACGCCAGGGTGGCGGCATTCAATGCTGTCCGCGGCAACACGCTCCGCGCCAACTATCACCGGGTGCCGCTGGTCATCGATTCGGCCCTGCAGATCGCCACCGTGGGACTGCTGGAGGAACGTGCCGAGGCGGCCGGCTTCGAGCCCGAGTTCGCCCGCGCGAACTTCATGGCCTCCATCAAGGCCCGCGCCCACAACGACGCCGAGGGCTTCATCGAGGTGGTCCACGACGACGAGACCGGGCAGCTGCTGGGCGGCTGCATTGTCGGTCCCGACGCCGGGGAGCAGATCCACATGCTCGCCGCCGCCTGCCAGTCGGACCGCGGGCTGTGGTTCTTCAGCGACATCAACTACACCCACCCCTCCTGGTACGAGGACCTGGGCAATGCCATCAATCCCCACGCCCAGGCCATCGCCCGCTCCGGACGCGACCTCTTCCGCCCCGGCATCTTCGCCACCGACGTCGGCGGTGAGGACTGAAATAGCTTGTTTAACAGCAGATTATGCGAATTACGCAGAATTACGGTTACTGTCCGGTCGAATCCGCGCGCGCTTCCAGCCGTGTCGCCTGGAATTGAGCGGGCCAGAGACTGGCAGAGTACGGTGTCCGGGTGGAAGCGTGCTAAGATGGCGCTACTAGTGCCTGTCTTATAAGCCAATTTCTGCCCCCTGCGGGGTGACTGCCACATGCAGCTGTTGGAGCCGAAGAAGGCCGCGGGCCGTATCCGCGACCTGGCCATCTGGATGATCCCACCCGCCCGCGGCTGGCGGCGCAAGTCCGCCGGCATCTGGCGCAATCCCCTGTTCCAGCCCATGGCGGCGCTGGTGGCGGTGCTGTTCGTGCTGGCATTCAGCGGCCTGCTGCTGTTTCCCCGGGGGGGCGAGGACCGGGCGGCCCTGCTCCCGGGCCACCTGCTGCTGTTCCTCCTCGGGCTGGTGTGCCTGGCGATCCTGGCCCGGCGCATCCACCAGCAGCTCCTCCAGCCGCTTGCGCATCTGCGCAACTGGGCCCTGCGTATGCGGGGCGGCAATCTCTCCGCCCGGATCCCGGTGCCTGAACGGGGCGAGTTCGCCGAGCTGGCCCGGGATATCAACTCCCTGGCCGAGTCGCTGCAGAACCTGACCCAGGACATGGATCGCCAGGTCCAGCTGCAGACCGAGCGGCTGGAACAGAAAACCCGCTCCCTCGAGGTTCTCTACGACGTGGCCGCCGGGGTGAACTCCTCCCGCGACCTGGACGATCTCCTCACCCGTTTCCTCAGCACGGTCATGAAGATCGTCGATGCCCACGCCGCGGCGGTGCGCCTGATCCAGGACGACAACCAGATGCGGCTGGTGGCGAGCATCGGCCTGGAGGAAGGGGTTGCCGAGCGGGAGCGGATCATGTCCACCGACAGTTGCCTGTGCGGGACCGCCGTTTCCGCCGGCGAGGTCATGTGCCAGCAGGACATGCGCCGTTGCGACGCCCAGATCGGACGCCCCCTGCTCCCCCACCAGGAGCTGGAGATGATCGCCGTGCCGCTCCAGTACCGGGGCCGGACCCTGGGTGTCTACAACCTGTTCGTCGACCCGGGCACCCACGACCGGCAGTGGCAGGAGTGGAAAAACCTGCTCAATACCATCGGCCAGCATCTGGGCATGGCCATCGAGAAGTCACGCCTGGATGCCGAGTCCCAGCGCCTGTCGCTCATGCAGGAGCGGGCCATGCTCGCCCACGAGCTGCACGACTCCCTGGCGCAGTCCCTCGCGAGTCTGCGCATGCAGATCAAGATGCACCAGGAAACCCTTGCCGACACGGGCAATTTCCAGGCGCAGATGGAGCTGGCACAGATCAAGAGTGGCCTCGACCAGGCCTACACGGAGCTGCGCGAGCTGCTGGATCACTTCCGGGTCCGGATGGACGAACGCGGCCTCATCCCCGCCATCGAGGACTTTCTGCGCCGGTTCCGGACCGACACGGGCATCAAGGTCTTCTTCCAGCGCCAGTGCCAATCGCTGGACCTGCCCCCCTCCTACGAGGTCCAGGTGCTGCGCATCGTGCAGGAGGCCTTCGCCAACATCCGCAAGCACAGCCAGGCGAAGACCGCCCGGCTTCTGCTCAGCTGCAACGACGCGGGCGACTATCGGGTGCTGGTGGAGGATGACGGTATCGGACACCACGCCCAGCGCCAGGGCGAGGACGGGGAGAGCGGCCTGCGCGGCGAGCACATAGGCCTCTCGGTCATGCGCGAGCGTGCCCGGCAGCTCTCGGGCGAGCTGAATATCGAGAGTGATGCCGGCGAAGGGACACGGGTCGAGCTGACCTTCCACTACCCCACCATCAGCAGTGTCCTCTGATAGCATGCGAGCGGTGTGATCGCGCGGTCGCGGGCCGGCGCCAGGGCGGGTGTACCGCCCTCGGCGCATGGTGGCCGGATACCAAATTCAAAATATTACCGGAATGTGATATTTTCCGGCGAACCACTCTGACAGGGGCGACTCAGTAGCCAGATGCGGGTCCTGATGATAGATGATCATGCCCTCTTCCGGGCCGGCCTGGCGGCACTGCTGGAACGCCGGGGCATCGAGGTGGTGGCCTCGGTCGGTGACGGCAAGGAGGGGCTGGAGCTCGCCGAGCAGCTGAAACCCGACGTCATCCTGCTGGACATGCGCATGCCCGGCATGGACGGCATCGAGGTGTTGAGGGCGCTGCGGGAGGGCGGCAACGAGACGCCGGTGGCGGTGGTGACCACCAGCCGCGACGGCATGGATCTGATCAAGTCCCTGCGGGGCGGGGCCCAGGCCTACCTCATCAAGGATATGGAACCCGACGAGCTGGTCAGCGCCCTGCAGGAGGTGACCTCGGGCGAGACGGTGGTGGCCAAGGAACTGGCCGGTGTGCTGGCCCGGGTGGTCCAGGGCGATGGCGGCAGCCCGACACGCGCGCCCACCGAACTGGCGGAACTCACCCCCCGGGAGCAGGAGATCCTCAAGCACCTGGCCGAGGGGCAGAGCAACAAGGTGATTGCCCGCAACCTGGGCATCTCCGACGGCACCGTGAAGCTGCATGTGAAGGCCATCCTGCGCAAGCTGGGCGTCCACTCCCGGGTGGAAGCGGCGGTGATGGCCGTGCAGCTGGGACTTGCGAGGAAGAGTGAATGAACGAGCAGGCGGCGACTGCCGGCGAAGCACGGCCCCTCACCTACATGGGCCTGGTGGATCTCTGCCGGGCCCGGGTGACCGAGATTTTCCCCTGGGACCTGGTGGAGGAGATCGAGGCGGGACGCGAACCGCTCATTCTCGACGTGCGCGAACCCTACGAGTACCAGGCCCTGCATATCGCCGATTCACTCAATGTCCCCCGCGGCGTGCTGGAGCCGGCCTGCGACTGGGGCTACGAGGAGACCGTGCCCGCGATCGCCCGGGCGCGCGAACGGGACATCGTGGTGGTGTGCCGCTCCGGCTACCGCAGCATCTTCGCCGCCGACACCCTGCAGCGCATGGGCTACCGCAGCGTCCGTTCCCTGAAGACCGGCCTGCGCGGCTGGAACGACTACGAGCAGCCCCTCGTGGACGGCGCCGGCAATCCCCTCACCCTGGACGACGCCGACGCCTACTTCGCCGCCGGCCCCAGCGACGAACAGCTCGGTCCCAGGAAGTAAATGGACAGGATTGACAGGATTTACAGGACACAAGATCAAGAGCGTTTTTATCCGCAGATTACGCAGATTACGCAGATTGGTTAGACAGCGAAGATAAGCAGCCGCGGGATGGATTCCCGCGGCTGTTTTGTTTCTGCCAGGACTTGGTCACCGAAACCAACGCCTGTTTCAACCCGAGACAGAAAACAACCCACAACAGGAATCCTGTCAATCCTGTCTATTTTTAAAAAATTCTTTTCGTTTCAATCCCCGGCGCGGCTCGCCTCGCGGGCTTCGGCGGTCTGCTCGGCGGAGGGGTTGCGGGGCTGGCCGACGCCGGCCTCCGGGTCGAACCAGGCGAGCTTGTCGTGCAGGCGGACCACTTCGCCGACGATGATCAGCGTCGGTGGCTTGATGGTGGCGCCTTCCACGAGCGCCGGCATGGTGCCCAGGGTGCCGATGAACACCTTCTGCTGCGGGGTGGTGCCCTTCTGCACCAGCGCGATGGGGGTCTGCTCCGGCAGGCCGTGGCGGATCAGCTCCGCGCAGATGATGGGCAGCCCCTTCAGGCCCATGTAGAAGACGGTGGTCTGGTTGGGCTGGGCCAGTGCCGGCCAGTTGAGGTTGGTGGTGCCGTCCTTGAGGTGGCCGGTGACCAGGTTCAGGGTCTGGGAGAAGTCCCGGTGGGTGAGCGGGATGCCCGAGTAGGCGGCGCAGCCGGCCGCCGCGGTGATGCCCGGCACCACCTGGAACGGCACGCCTTCCGCCGAAAGGGTCTCGATCTCCTCCCCTCCGCGGCCGAAGACGAAGGGATCGCCGCCCTTGAGGCGCACCACCCGCTTGCCCTGCTTCGCCAGCTTCACCAGCAGATCGTTGATCTGCTCCTGGGGCAGCGTGTGCTTGTCGCGCTCCTTGCCCACGTAGACGAGCTCGGCGTCCCGCCGCACCAGCGACATCACCTGGGGCGAGACCAGGCGGTCGTAGACCACCACGTCGGCCTGCTGCATGAGCCGCAGGGCACGGAAGGTGAGGAGATCGGGATCGCCCGGCCCGGCGCCCACCAGGTAGACAGCACCGGTCCGGGCAATGGCCGCCTCGTCGCCGGACAGGGCCTTCTCCAGCGCCTTTTCCGCCAGCTCCTCCTGCCCCGAGAAGACCATTTCCGCCACCGCGCCGCCCAGGACCTGTTCCCAGAAGGCCTTGCGCTCGGCGCTGTTGGAGAAGCGCGCCTGTACGCGCTCGCGCCAGCGGGCGGCGAGATCGGCCAGCCGACCGTAGGCGGCGGGGATGAGGGTCTCCAGCCGGGCGCGGACAAGCCGCGCGAGCACCGGGGAGCGGCCGCCGGTTGAGACCGCCGCCACCACCGGTGAACGATCGATGATGGAGGGCACGATGAAGCTGCCCAGCTCCGGGTCGTCGACGACGTTCACGGGAATCCGGCGGCTGCGGGCGAGCTCCGCCACCTGGCGGTTGACCGCGGCGTCATCGGTGGCGGCGATGACCAGCTCGCAGCCCTCCAGGTCGGATTCGGAGAAGGTGCCGGCATGGTACTCGACGCTCCCCTGCTCCACCTGCTGGGAGACGCCGCTGCAGAGCGCGGGTGAGACCACCCGGACCCGGGCGCCGGCGCCGCACAGCATTTCGATCTTGCGCGCGGCGACTTCTCCGCCACCCACCACCAGGCAGGGTCGTCCACTGATGTTCAGGAAGATTGGTAGAAATTCCATGATCTGTCGGCACTTATCCGATACGCAACTATTCAGTGAATACTAATATACCCGTCGTCCGAGGGCACCCCCCCCTTTGGGAGAGGCGCCTGTTCAGGCGATCAGCTCCAGCCCGCCCAGGTAGCCGCGCAGGGCGTCGGGTACCCGGATGCCGCCGTCCGCCTGCTGATAGTTCTCCAGCACCGCCACCAGGGTGCGGCCAACAGCCAGGCCGGAGCCGTTGAGGGTGTGCACGAGCTCCGGCTTGCCGGTGTCCGGATTGCGCCAGCGGGCCTGCATGCGCCGGGCCTGGAACGCCTCGAAATTGCTGCAGGAGGAGATTTCCCGGTACTTGCCCTGGCCGGGCAGCCATACCTCGATGTCGTAGGTCTTGGCGGCGGAGAAGCCCAGATCCCCGGCGCACAGGGCCACCACCCGGTAAGGGAGCCCGAGCCGCTGCAGGACCGCCTCGGCATGGCCGGTGAGCCGCTCCAGCTCGGCGTAGGACTCCTCCGGGCGCACCACGCGCACCATCTCCACCTTCTCGAACTGGTGCTGGCGGATCATGCCGCGGGTGTCCTTGCCATAGGCGCCGGCTTCGCTGCGGAAGCACGGGGTATGGCAGGCCATGGCCAGCGGCAGGGCGTCGGCCTCCAGGATCTCGTCGCGCACGATGTTGGTCACCGGCACTTCGGCGGTGGGGATCAGGTAGTAGCCCGGCTCGCCGCGCAGGGCGAACAGATCCTCCTCGAACTTCGGCAGCTGGCCGGTGCCGAACAGGCTCTCCGCATTCACCAGGTAGGGGGCGTAGACCTCGGTATAGCCATGCTCGCGGGTGTGCAGGTCGAGCATGAACTGGATCAGGGCCCGGTGCAGGCGCGCGACGGGTCCGCGCATCACGGCGAAGCGGCTGCCGGTGATCTTGGCGGCGGTCTCGAAGTCGAGCCAGCCGTTGCGCGCTCCCAGGTCCACGTGGTCGAGGGGCTCGAAGTCGAATACGGGAGGCTCGCCCCAGCGCCGCACTTCGAGATTCTCATCCTCGCCGCTGCCGTCCGGGACGCTCTCGTGGGGCAGGTTGGGGATGCCGAGCTGCAGCGCCCGCAGATCCTCCTGCAGGCGCTGCAGCTGGACCTCGGCCGCCTTCAGGCGCTCGCCCAGGTCGGCCACTTCCGCCAGCAGCGGGGCGATATCCTCGCCGGACGCCTTGGCCCGGCCGATGGACCTGGACCGGGTGTTGCGCTCGTTCTGCAGCTCCTGCACCCGCACCTGCAAAGCCTTGCGCTCGTTCTCCAGCGCCTCGATGCGCCCGGTGTCGAGCCGTAAGCCGCGTCGCGCCACCCGCGCCGCCACCTCGTGGAGTTCGTTTCTCAGCAGTCTGGGATCTAGCATAGGTCCTGTTCAGTCGATGGTTGCCTGCGCGGGCCAGACCACGATGTGGCCTGGTTCCACGTACTCTTCCAGGGTCGCGAGCACCTGCTCGACCCGCTCGGGGGTATCGAAAAACTCCAGCACCAGGGGGAGATCCAGCGACAGGTCCACCAGGCTGGTGGTGTGCAGGGCTCCCGAGCTGCCGAACCCGGCGATGCCGCGGAACACGGTGACGCCCCGCACCCGTTCACGGTCGTGCAGCAGTTCCACCAGCTCGCGCATCAGGTGCTGGCCTTCGGTCAGATAGACGCGCACCATGCGCACATCCTGTCTTCTCATAGCTGCCTCCCCATCAGAACGCCGGCCCAGGTGGCCGCCAGGCAGGCCAGCACGCTGAGCGCGGCGTTGGCCAGCGCCCTGCCCCAGGCCCCTTCCTGGAGCAGCGCGAATGTCTCGAGGGAAAAGGTCGAGAAGGTGGTGAACGCGCCCAGCAGGCCCACCATCAGCGCCGCGCGCCACTCCGGCGCCAGGGTGACGCGCTCAACCAGCAGCACGAACAACACGCCCATGGCCAGCGAGCCGAGCACGTTGACCGCCAGGGTCCCGTAGGGGAATGCGCGTCCGAACAGGTTGTAGACGCCGGTGGAGACCCAGAAGCGCAGCACGGCGCCGACGGCCCCCCCCGCCGCGATGGCCATCAGCTGCATCGCATCGATCCCCGCACCTCTCGCTCCCCCCGGCTGCGCCATCCGCCCGGATCATTTTACACCCTATCCGGGCCCTTTCTTGCGCTCCCTGGCGCGGTCCAGCGCGCGCAGGTGTTCCAGCTTCTCGCCGATCCTGATCTCCAGGCCGCGGGGAACCGGCCGGTAATAGCGCCGCTCCCCCAGCTCCTCAGGAAAGTAGCGCTCCCCGGCGGCATAGGCCTCCGGCTCGTCGTGGGCGTAGCGGTAGGCGTGGCCGTAGCCCAGCTCCTTCATCAGCCGGGTGGGCGCATTGCGCAGGTGCACGGGCACCTCCAGCGTGCCGCTGCGCCGCACATCCTCCTGGGCGGCGCCGTAGGCGGTGTAGACCGCGTTGCTCTTCGGCGCGCAGGCCAGGTAGGCCACCGCCTGGGCCAGGGCCAGCTCCCCTTCCGGGCTGCCCAGCCGATCGTAGGCATCCCAGGCGTCCAGTGCCAGGTGCAGGCCCCGGGGATCGGCGTTGCCGATATCCTCGCTGGCCATGCGCACCACCCGGCGGGCGATGTAGACCGGGTCGCAGCCGCCGTCCAGCATCCGCGCGAGCCAGTAGAGGGCGGCATCGGGGGCGGAGCCGCGCACCGATTTGTGGAGGGCGGATATCTGGTCGTAGAAGAGGTCGCCGCCCTTGTCGAAGCGGCGTACATCGCCGCTGAGCACCTCCTCCAGCACCGTGGCGTTGATGACCCTCCGCCCCTCCTCCTCGCCGGCCAGATCGGAGGCGATCTCGAGCAGGTTGAGCGCGCGCCGGGCGTCACCGTCGGCGGCCGCGGCGATCTGCCGCCGGGTTGCGGCATCCACCTCCAGGCCCTGGCCGCCGAGCCCCCGTTCGGCGTCGGCCAGCGCCTGGCCCAGCAGCGCGTCGATATCCTCCGTCTCCAGCCGCTTGAGCACATAGACCCGGGCCCGGGACAGCAGCGCGTTGTTGAGCTCGAAGGAGGGATTCTCGGTGGTGGCGCCGATGAAGGTGACCGTGCCCTCCTCCACGAAGGGCAGAAAGGCGTCCTGCTGGGCCTTGTTGAAGCGGTGCACCTCGTCCACGAACAGGATGGTGCCGCGGCCTTCGGTCACGATGGCCTGCCGGGCCTCCTCCACCGCCGCGCGGATGTCCTTCACCCCGGCCAGGACCGCCGACAGGGTCACGAAGCGGGCGCGGGCGTAGCCGGCCATCAGCCGTGCCAGGGTGGTCTTGCCGGTGCCGGGCGGGCCCCACAGCACCATGGAGTGCAGGTTGCCCGACTCCACCGCCTGGCGCAGCGGCTTGCCGGGACCGAGCAGGTGGGGCTGGCCCACGTATTCGTCGAGGTTGCGCGGACGCATGCGCGCCGCAAGCGGCTGCAGTCGGGTCCCGGCATCGGTGGTCGGCATCGCTGGAGGCTCGTCAGGTGTGTTGTGACCGGATATCCGCGCCGGCGCGGCCTCAGCCGCCCTCGCCGATGACATCCACACCGGGCGGCGGCGTGAACCCGAACAGCGCCGGGTCCAGCCCCGGGTTGGCCTCCACGTCGCTGAAGGTGAGGCGGGTGGACTGGCCCAGGTGATCGGTCAGCTCCATCTGCGCCAGGGTCTCACCGCGGAAACCGATGAGCATCTGCTGGAAGACGGCTTCGGGATCGCGGGGTACGAGTTCGTACCAGTGGATGCCCTCCTGGTCGTCCAGGGGGGTGACGATGAAGTTCTCCTCCAGCCGGCCGAGGTCGCCGCCCAGCAGCAGCGCCGGGGTGTTGGCCAGCGCCTGCCCGAGGGGGCGGACCGAGACCTGCAGCAGCTCCGGATCGTAGAGCCACAGCGTCCGGCCGTCGCTGATGACGTGCTGTTCGGCCGGTTCCAGGTAGTCCCAGCGGAAGCGGTCCGGCCGCTCCAGCACCATGGTCCCGGTGGATCGCTCCATGACCGCGCCGTCCATGTCGCGCACCTCCTGGGTGAAGGTCGCGCGCAGCGCCCGGGTGTCGGAGAGGAAGCGGGTCAGCCGGTCGGTATCGGCCGCCGCCGCCAAGGCGGTCCACAGCGCCGCGATGAGGAGCAGCCCGGGGGAGAGGCGGCGGGCAGGATGTTTCGGCATGGGGAGACTCACGGGGATCAGTCGGTTCCGGGAGGCGGCGGCGCGATCACTTCGCGGCTGCCGTTGGTCTGCATTTCGCTCACGATGCCGGCCTGCTCCATCGCCTCGATCATGCGCGCGGCGCGGTTGTAGCCGATCTTGAGGCGGCGCTGGACGCTGGAGATGGAGGCGCGGCGGGTCTCGGTCACCACCCGCACCGCCTCGTCATAGAGGGGATCGGACTCGGCATCCTCCCCGCCGTCGCCGCCGGGACCGCCCTCGCCGTCGGATCCGCCCTCGAGGACGGCCTCCACGTAGTCGGGCTCGCCGCGGGCGCGCAGATCCTCCACCACCCGATGCACCTCCGCGTCGGCGACATAGGCGCCGTGGACACGCATCGGCAAGCCGGTGCCCGGGGGGAGGTAGAGCATGTCGCCATGGCCGAGCAGCTGTTCGGCGCCGGGCTGGTCGAGGATGGTGCGCGAATCCACCTTCGAGGAGACCTGGAAGGCGATGCGGGTCGGGATGTTGGCCTTGATGAGGCCGGTGATGACATCCACCGAGGGGCGCTGGGTGGCCAGGATCAGGTGGACACCCGAGGCGCGGGCCTTCTGCGCCAGGCGGGCTATGAGCTCCTCCACCTTCTTGCCCACCACCATCATCAGGTCGGCGTATTCGTCCACCAGCACCACGATGTAGGGCAGCGGGTCGAGAACCGGCGGCTCGCCCTCCAGATCCGGGCTGGCCAGGGGATCGGGGATCGGCGTGCCGGCCTTGTGGGCCTCGCGCACCTTGCGGTTGAAGCCGGCGATGTTGCGCACCCCCAGCGAGGCCATGAGGCGGTAGCGGCGCTCCATCTCCGCCACGCACCAGCGCAGGGCGTTGGCCGCCTCCTTCATGTCGGTCACCACCGGGGCGAGCAGGTGCGGTATGCCCTGGTACACCGAGAGTTCGAGCATCTTGGGATCGATGAGAATGAGGCGGACCTCGTCGGGCAGGGCCTTGTAGACCAGGCTCAACAGCATGGCGTTCAGGGCCACCGACTTGCCCGATCCGGTGGTGCCGGCCACCAGCAGGTGGGGCATGCGCGCGAGATCCACCACCACCGGGTTGCCCGAGATGTCCTTGCCCAAAGCCAGGGTGAGCGGCGAGGCCGCCTCGTCATAGGCCCGGGAGGTGAGCACTTCGCTCAGGTGCACGATGGCGCGGTTCTCGTTGGGGATCTCCAGGCCGATGACCGACTTGCCCGGGATGACCTCCACCACGCGCACGCTGACCGCGGACAGGGAACGGGCCAGATCCTTGGCCAGGTTGCTGATCTGGTGGCCCTTCACGCCGGGGGCCGGCTGCAGTTCGAAGCGGGTGATGACCGGACCGGGGTTCACGGCCACCACCTGCGCTTCCACCCCGAAGTCCATGAGCTTGAGCTCCACCTGGCGTGAAATGGCCGCCAGCGCCTCCTTCGAGTAGGAGGTCTGGGCCTTGTCGCCCTTGTCCAGCAGACCCAGGGTGGGCAGGGTGCCGCTCTCCGGGTTCTTGAACAGGGGAACCTGGCGCTCCTTCTCCACCCGCTTGCTGGGTTCCGGCTGGGCGATGACCGGCTCGATGCGCGGCGGTTTGCGCTTCTCGACCTTTTTCACCTCGGCCTTGGCGATCTCGCGCCGCTCCTGCACCGCCCGCCGCGCCGCGAGCCGTTCGCGCAGCGACCGTACCCGGGTGCGGAAGGTATCCAGCGCCCCGAGTGTGAAGCGGCCCACCGCATCCATGAGCCCGAACCAGGAAAGCCCGGTGAACAGGGTGACGCCGGTCAGGAACAGCGCCAGCAGCAGCAGCGTCGAGCCCATGAAGTTGAACATGGCGTGGAGACCGCCGCCGACCACCTCGCCGAGGATGCCCCCGCTCGATTGGGGCAGCACCATGGACGGGGTGTCGAAGTGCAGCCAGGCGAGCCCGCAGCCGGTGGCCACGGTCACCACGAAGCCGACCGCGCGCAGGGAGAAGCGGGTCCACTGGGTGGCCATCTCGCCCTGTCGCCCCTGGAAGACCAGCCAGCCGCTGTAGCCCACCATCAGCGGGACCAGGTAGGCCATGTAGCCGAACAGGGCGAGGAAGATGTCCGCGAACCAGGCGCCGGCCACACCGCCGGCATTGGTGGCCGCGCCGCCGCTGCCGCTGTGGGTCCAGCCGGGATCGGTGGGCTGGTAGGTGACCAGCGCGAGCAGCAGGTAGAGCGCCACGGCGGAGAAGAGGATCAGCGCACCCTCGCGCACTCCCCTGCCCACGTGTATCGCGAGCGGCAGGCCGTTTCCAGATTTCCGTGATGCCTGTCCCAAGTCCTTTACCTTTTCCTTAAGTAGTCAAGCTAATTTATAGAATATTAATGAAATTATACCTGAGAGGCCAGGATGTTCCGGAGGGCGGGATAGCGGATTTCACCGGCTTCGACATTGATGCCCGCAGCCAGGGCCGGACGATCCCGCCAGTCGGCCTCCAGCAGCCGCGCGGCATAGGGAATGAGCGCCGCGGAGAGTGCCTGGGAGGCGGTGCGCGGCACCGCTCCCGGCATGTTGGTGACGGCGAAGTGCACCACGCCCTCGTCAACGTAGGTGGGTTCGGCATAGGTGGTGGGCCGGGTGGTCTCGATGCAGCCGCCCTGATCCACGGAGATGTCCACGATGACGCTGCCGGGCTGCATGGCGGCGACCATGGCCCGGTCCACCACCCGGGGCGCGCGGGCGCCGGGAATCAGTACCGCGCCCACCAGCAGGTCCGCCTGCGCCACGGCCTGCGCCAGCGCGCCGCCGTAGGGATAGAGCGCGGTGACGTTGGGGCCGAGGTCATGCATGGCCACCAGCTTGTCCGGCTTGCGATCGAACACCGTCACCCGGGTGCCCGCGGCAGCGGCCGCCGCGGCCGCGTTGCCGCCGGCGACGCCGGCGCCGATGATGACCACGTGGCCGCGCTCGCCCGCGGGCAGGCCGCCGAGCAGCAGGCCCTTGCCGCCCTGGGGCCGGTGCAGCAGGTGGGCGCCCACCTGGACTCCCAGCCGCCCGGCGATGGCGCTCATGGGCGCCAGCAGCGGCAGGTGCGTGCCTTCGGAGACCGTTTCGAAGGCCACCGCCGTCAGGCCGATATCGAGCAGCGCGCGGAACAGCTGCGGCTCGGCCGCCAGGTGCAGATAGCAGAACAGGCGGTGGTCGGAACGCAGCAGGGGGTACTCCTGCGGCTGCGGCTCCTTGACCTTGATGATGACCTCCGCCGCGCCGTATACCGCGGCGGCGTCCGGCGCCAGGCGCACCCCGTGGGCCTCGTAGTCCGCGTCCTCGTAACCGCTCAGGCGTCCGGCGCCCCGTTCCACGAGCACCTCGTGACCGAGCCGCACGAGCTCCCCCGCCGCCTCCGGCACGAGTGCCACCCGGCCTTCGAGGGTCTTGATTTCACGTGGAATTCCAACGCGCATGGCGGCTCCTTTACCCACTGGAATGCATTGCGTACTATACCACCCCTCATGCTGGCCGGACACGGTGACGGGCGCCCGCCGGACCCCTGGCGAGGGGCGCCGTCCCTCCACCGCGGTCCGGCTGTCAGCCCGGAATCCCCACAGGACGCTTTGCGGAGAAAAACATGAGCGAAACCAAGCACTGCCGCCTCCTCATCCTCGGTTCGGGGCCGGCCGGCTATACCGCGGCCGTCTACGCCGCGCGCGCCAACCTCGACCCGGTGCTGATCACGGGCCTCGAGCAGGGCGGCCAGCTGATGACCACCACCGAGGTGGACAACTGGCCCGGCGACGTGGAGGGGCTGCAGGGTCCCGGACTCATGGAGCGCATGCGCAAGCACGCCGAGCGCTTCAACACCGAGATCGTGTTCGATCATATCCATACCGCCGACCTGTCCCGGCGCCCCTACACCCTCACGGGCGATGCCGGCGCCTACACCTGTGATGCGCTCATCATCGCCACCGGGGCCTCGGCCATGTACCTGGGACTGCCCTCCGAGGAGGCCTTCCGCGGCAAGGGCGTCTCCGCCTGCGCCACCTGCGACGGCTTCTTCTACCGCAAGCAGCGGGTGGCGGTCATCGGCGGCGGCAACACCGCCGTGGAGGAGGCGCTCTATCTCTCCAACATCGCCGACCATGTCACCGTCGTGCATCGCCGGGACAAGTTCCGTTCCGAGAAGATCCTCGCCGACCAGCTGCTGGAGAAGGCCGCCGGCGGCAATGTCACCATCGAGTGGAACCACGTCCTGGACGAGGTGCTGGGCGACCAGAGCGGCGTGACCGGGATGCGCATCAAGAATGTCGACAGCGGCGAGACCAGGGAGGTCGAGCTGCAGGGCATCTTCGTGGCCATCGGCCACAAGCCCAACACGGCGCTGTTCGAGGGGCAGCTCGAACTGGATCACGGCTACATCAAGGTGAAGAGCGGCACCGGCGGCAACGCCACCGCCACCAGCGTGCCCGGCGTATTCGCCGCCGGCGACTGCATGGACCACGTCTACCGCCAGGCCATCACCTCCGCCGGCACCGGCTGCATGGCCGCGCTGGACGCCGAGCGTTATCTGGACGGCCTGGAAGACTGAGCAGGTGTGCGCGCCGCGCGGTACCGGCCGCGCGGCGCCCTCCTCCACCCGTCATGGAGCGACTGTTCTGGATCGAGCCCGGCGCTCCGGCTGAATTCCCCGACCCGGAGCTGGCGCTGCGGGAACCCGACGGGCTCCTCGCCGCGGGCGGCGATCTCGGTCCGGAGCGCCTGCTGGCCGCCTACCGGGAAGGCATCTTTCCCTGGTACAGCGAGGGCCAGCCCATCCTGTGGTGGTCGCCCGACCCGCGGGCCGTGCTCTTTCCCGATCGCATCCGCATCACCCGCAGCCTCCGCAAGACCCTCAGGTCGCATCGTTACCGGGTTTCCATGGACACGGATTTCGCCGCCGTGATCGCCGCCTGCGCCGAGCCCCGGCCCGGCCAGGATGGCACCTGGATTACCGCCGCGATGCGCAACGCCTACCTGCGGCTGCACCTGCAGGGTGCGGCCCATTCGGTGGAGGTGTGGGAGGACGGGATGCTCGCGGGTGGTCTCTACGGGGTGGCCATCGGCCGGGTCTTTTTCGGCGAGTCCATGTTCACCCGGGCCCGCGATGCCTCCAAGGTCGCACTGGTCCACCTGGCCGGCCAGCTCCAGGCCTGGGGATTCCCGCTGATCGACTGCCAGCAGACCACCAGCCATCTCCTGACCATGGGCGCGGTGGAAATTCCCCGCCGGGAGTTTCTACACTGGGTCAGGGAGGCCCGGCAGTTGCCGGGCCGCGCCGGACCGTGGCGGCTGGACTGGACATACGGCCCGTGAATCCGGCCCGCTGCCGGTCCGCGGCAACGGCCGGCGGCCGCGGCACCGCCCGATACGGATTGGATGTGCGGGCGTCCTGAGGTAACGTGGAGCGAGAGAGCCCCCCCCCAGAAGGCATCCCAGGAGCTGCACGGCAGATCAGGCCATGTCCGAACAGCATCCCTCGACAACCGGCACCATCAAGCTCTATGCCACGGCGCCGCACCCGTGCAGCTACCTTGCCGGCCGTCAGGCGACGACGCTGTTCGTCGATCCCTTCTATCCCCTCGATACCGGGATCTACAGCTATCTCTCCCGCCTCGGTTTCCGCCGCAGCGGGGCCCACGTCTACCGCCCGGAGTGCGCCGGCTGCCGGGCCTGCATCCCGGCACGCATCCCGGTCCGGCACTTCCGTCCCGATCGCGGGCAGCGCCGGGTCTGGAACCGCAACCGGGATCTGAGCGTACGCTGCCTGCGCGGCGTTCATCCGGCCCGGCACTACCCCCTCTACGAACGCTACATATGCTCCCGTCACCGGGACGGCGACATGTACCCTCCGGACCGGGAGCAGTACGAAAGCTTCCTGGGCTGCGAGTGGAGCGACACCTGGTCCTACGAATTCAGCCTGGAAGGTCGCCTGGTGGCGGTGGCGGTGGTCGACCGCCTGGATGACGCCCTGTCGGCCATCTACACCTTCTTCGAGCCCGGCATGGATGCGCGCAGCCTCGGGACCTACGCCATCCTGTGGCAGGCCCAGGAGGCCGCCCGCCTCGAGCTCACCTGGCTCTATCTCGGCTACTGGATCGAGGACTGCCGGAAGATGAGCTACAAGGGTCGCTTCCGTCCCCTCGAGATTCTCCGCGACGGCCACTGGATTCCCCGCTAGTGTCCGGGTGCCGCTTGCCGGGCCCCGCCGGTCCGAGCTTCCCGGCTTGTCACCCTGCCCGCCGGCACCCTATACTTCCACCCCCTTCAGGCCGGGATGGCGGAATCGGTAGACGCGCCTGACTCAAAATCAGGTGGGGCGACCCGTGCGAGTTCGAGTCTCGCTCCCGGCACCAGACACTTTCCAGTCCGAGCCCTGACAGCTGCCCGTTCAGCGTCGCGCGAGGAATTCGGGCCGGCACGCCTGCCCTGCACCGAAATGGGTCAGCGGCTGCCGGGCTGCGCACCACCAGCCACTCCAGGACCCCGCCGGACTCCGCCCCTGTCACCCGCCGTGGTCTCGTCTCCCCGTTCTCCCCTCGCCGTCGCCGGGGTGTGTCCGGGCGCACGTCACACCCGGGCAGGCCCTCGTCCGCCGGCACGGATGCCCCGCCGATCCCTGCCGGGAGCGGCGCTGCGGGGGCCGACCGGCCGCCGGTGCGGACCCATTGCGAGACGCTGGGTGAGGCCCGCCCGGGGTTGGGTTAGTATGTGTGACGATTGTCACATGCGATCACTATAATCCTGCCCATCGGAGGGCGATGCCGCGGCTTCGTCGCGGCACCTCTTTTGCATGCAGCCAAGAACAACAAACTTGAGGAACCCGGGGGTTCTCGATGAACGGCACCCGCTTCACACTCGAAGTCCAGCCCATCCTGCCCGAGCGCCTGCAGCGGCTGCAGGAACTGGCGAACGACCTGTTCTACAGCTGGGATCGGGAGGTCCGCGGGCTCTTCTTCCGGCTGGATCGGCAGCTGTGGGATGAATGCGGTCACAATCCGAAGCTGTTTCTGCGCCGGGTTTCCCAGAAGAAGCTGGATCGCGCCGCACAGGACAACGTCTTCGTGGAGGACTTCAACCGGGTTCTCTCCAGCTACGACACCTACCGCCAGGAGCGCTACCGTTCCGGACTGGAGGAGTACCTGGATCCGGAAAGCGACCTGATCGCCTACTTCTGCGCCGAATTCGGGTTCCACGAGAGCTTCCCGGTCTACTCCGGGGGCCTGGGCATCCTGGCCGGGGACCACTGCAAGGCGACGAGCGACCTGGGTGTCCCCCTCGTGGCCGTGGGACTGCTCTATCACCAGGGCTATTTCCGCCAGCGCATCGATGGATTCGGGAACCAGGTCGCCCACTACGTGGACAGCGAATTCGCCGATCTGCCCATCAGCCCCGCCCTCGACGCGAAAGGGCAGGAGGTGCACGTGCAGATCCACCTGCCCGGCCGCGGCGTCATGCTGAAAGTCTGGAAGGCGGTGGCGGGACACGTCACCCTCTATCTTCTCGACAGCGACCTGGAAGCCAACGCCCCCTCGGATCGGGCCATCACCCACCAGCTCTATGGCGGTGATGTCAACACCCGGATACAGCAGGAGATCGTGCTCGGCGTGGGCGGAGTCCGCGCCCTGACCTCTCTCGGTCTGCAGCCGACCGTGTGGCATATCAACGAGGGCCACGCCGCGTTCCAGATCCTGGAGCGGACCCGGCGCTGGGTGGCCAAGGGGATGGAGTTCGAAGCGGCGCTGGAACTGGTGGCGGCGGGGACGGTGTTCACCACCCATACCCCGGTGCCCGCCGGCCACGACATGTTCGAGCACCACCTGATCTCCAGCTATTTCGCCGATTACATCGACGATCTCGGCATCGGCATGGAGCGCTTTCTGGCGCTGGGAACGATGCCGGAGAATCCCCACGTGTTCAACCAGACGGCGCTGGCCCTGCGGGGGTCGCGCTTCCATAACGGGGTGAGCCGCATCCACGGCGGCGTCGCCTCGGAGATGGAGTCCTATGTCTGGCCCCAGGTGCCCCCGGCGGAGAATCCCATCCGCTACGTCACCAACGGCGTGCACGTGCATACGTTCCTCGCCCGCGAATGGGCCAACCTGTTCGACATGCGTTTCGGCGGCGGCTGGCGCAACGAGCTCCTGAGTCAGGAGTTCTGGAAGCGGGTGGACGAGATTCCGGACCATGGCTACTGGAGCCTGCACCAGTCGCTGAAGGCGGAGCTGATGGTGGACGTGCGCCGGCGGGTCCGGGCCCAGTTCGCACGCAACGGCTGCAGCGACGCCGAATGCGAACGGCTCATGCGTTTCCTGGATCCCGATGAGAGCGGCATCCTGACCATCGGCTTCGCGCGCCGCTTCGCCACCTACAAGCGGGCCGCGCTGATCTTCAATGACCCCGAGCGGCTCGCGCGCCTGGTCAACGATCCGGAGCGTCCGGTGATGCTCATCTTCGCCGGCAAGGCCCATCCCCACGACGAACCCGGCCGCCACCTGATCCAGGTGATCAACGGGTTTTCCCGCCGTCCCGAGTTCGAGGGGCGGGTGCTCATGCTGGAGGATTACGATCTCTCCCTGGCGCGCAAGCTCGTCAGCGGCGTGGATGTCTGGCTCAACAACCCCGAGTACCCGCTCGAGGCCAGCGGCACCTCGGGGCAGAAGGCCGGCATCAACGGTGTGCTCAACCTCAGCGTGCTCGACGGCTGGTGGGGCGAGGGGTACGAGGGGGACAACGGCTGGGCCATCGCTCCCCACGGCCCCGAGTTCGATCCCGCCTACCGCCAGCGCGAGGATGCCCGCGAGCTGCTGGACCTGCTCGAGCACGAAATCATCCCGCTCTACTACGACCGCAACGGGCACGGCTTCTCCGACGGCTGGGTGAAGAAATCCAAGCAGTCCATGAAGACCCTCATGCCCCGCTACAACGCCGAGCGGATGGTGATGGACTACGTGATGGGGTTCTACGCCCCCGCCGCGCGGCAGCGCCGCCGCCTGCTGGCTGAAGACGCCGCCGGGGCCCGGGAACTGGCAACCTGGAAATCGAGGGTGCGCAAGCTGTGGCCGGGGGTGCGCGTGTCGCGCCGGGATCCCCCGCCCGCGAAGATTCGCGCCGGTGAGACGCTGCCCGTCCATGTCAGCGTCGAGCTCGGCGGACTGACCAGTGATGACATCGTGGTGGAGTGCCTGGTGGGGACCGAGGGCGAGCGCGGCGAGCTCCTGATCCACGACCAGTACCAGCTCACCGCGCGGGAGACCGATGCCCAGGGCCAGGCCCTGTTCACCCTGGACCTCTCCCCCACCCTGCCGGGCCTGCAGTACTACCAGCTGCGCGCCTATCCCTATCACCGCCTGCTGAGCCACCGCTTCGAGCTAGGCTGCATGCTGTGGGTGTGAGTCTGCAGCTGAACCGCGGCAGGAAGCTTTAACCGCAGATTGCGCGGATTAGACGGTTGTCGACAGCAGACAGCGCCTGACGAGGGCGCTGCGAGCATCCATCGCTGGCGGCAGGTCGAGCTGCCGCCAGCGCGAATTACTCCAGCTAACCGGCGTAATCCGCGGTTGGTTGATGAATCAACCCTGCAGGCGGCCGTACAGGGCGGTGAGGTGGCGCAGGCGGCCGGCGGCTTCCGGGGGCACCTGGGACCATTCGAAGCGCCACTGCCAGTTGCCGTCGGAGACACCGGGGACGTTCATGCGGTGGGAGCTGTCGAGCCCCATGACATCCTGCATCGGTATCATCGACAGGCATGAGACCGAGGCGAGCGCCGCGCGGATGAGGGCCCAGGGCATCGGGTCCCGGGGCTGGCCCAGGTAGTCCAGGATGCGGTTCCGGAGCGCCGGATCGAGACTCCTGAACCAGCCGCTGGTGGTGTCGTTGTCGTGGGTCCCGGTATAGACCACGGTGTCGCGGGCGTGGTTGTGGGGCAGGTAGGGATTGCCCGGGTTGCCGTCGAAGGCGAACTGCAGCACCCGCATGCCCGGCAGGCCATGGTCACTGCGCAGCGCGTGGACCTCGGGGGTGATGGTGCCGAGATCCTCGGCCACCACCGGCAAGGGTCCCAGGGTTTCGTCCAGCGCCCTGAACAGGGCATCTCCCGGCGCCTCGCGCCAGTGGCCGTTCACCGCGGTCTCCTCCCCGGCCGGTATCTCCCAGAAGGCCTGGAAACCGCGGAAGTGATCGATGCGGACCAGATCGAACAGGACCAGCTGGGTACGCATGCGCTGAATCCACCACGCGAAGCCATCTGCCTCCAGGCGTTCCCAGTCATAGAGCGGGTTGCCCCAGCGCTGGCCCTCGGTGGAGAAGTAGTCGGGGGGCACCCCGGCCACCACCGTGGGTCGGCCGCTCTCGTCGAGGCGGAAGAATTCCCGTTGCGCCCAGACGTCGGCGCTGTCGTGGGCCACGAAGATGGGCAGATCGCCGAACAGGTGGACGCCACGGCTGTTGGCGTGGCGCTTGAGGGCCAGCCACTGCACCCGGAACAGGTATTGCCCGAGCCGCAACCGTTCCAGGGTCTCCGCCAGCACGCCCCGGGCCTCGTCCAGGTCGGCCGGCACCCGGTCGCGCAACGGCGCGGGCCACTGGAACCAGGGACGGTTGCCCAGCGCCCGGCGCAGCGCCCGGTAGAGGACATAATCCTCCAGCCACCAGGCCTCTTCTTGGCAGAAGGCCTCGTATGCGGCCCTTTCCGCCGCGTCCGCATGGGCGCGGAAGCCCTCCAGGGCCCAGGTGAGAAGGCGCTCGCCGCGCTGCGGCTCCGCGGTACCCGCCTGGTCGAGGGCGTCCTCGAGCAACCAGCCCGCCTCCACGACCCGTTCCCAGCTGATGATGCAGGGGTTGCCGGCGTGGGCGGAGAGGGTCTGGTAGGGCGAGAGGTCGTCGTGGGTGGGACCCAGGGGCAGAACCTGCCAGACACGCTGGCCCGCGCTGACCAGGAAATCGATGAAATGGTAGGCCTCTACGCCGAGATTGCCCGCGGGGCCCGGCCCTGGAAGGGAGGTGGGATGCAGCAGGATCCCGGAGAGGCGGCGGTCGAGTATGGCTGCATGTCCGCCCCTCATGCCTGGGCCTGCCCCGGGCGCATCACGCCGCCCATCTGTGGCCTTCCCTTGCCGGTGGTGAAGGTGTGGGAGAGATATTCCGGCGGTACCACGCCGATCAGCTGGTAGAGATTGCTGAGGTGGCGGCGGAAGAGCTGCTCGAAGTCGGAGACCGTGTCCGCGGGGTTGTAGTCGCCGAACCACCAGAACCAGTCCGAACCCTCGCACACGGCCAGCTGGCGTTCCGCGAGCTGCAGTCGTCGTCCCATCAGCCGGCCATCGGCCACGGCCTCGTCGAAGGCCCGCTTGGCCTCGCCGAGCATGTCCCACCCCCGGTTCTTGTCCTTGTCCCCGATCCAGGTGGAGAAGGTCCCGTAGACCCAGCTCCCCGCCACCAGTTCGCCCAGCGTGCGGATCTGCACCTCGCTGTCCACGCAGGCGGAAAAGGTGGTGAGATCCAGTCCGGGGTGCTCCGCCAGCCGCTTGTAGAGCGCGGAGAGGAAGAACTGCCCGTTCTCCGGGTAGTACTCCCAGGCGTTCTCGCCGTCGAGGATGATGGAGACCACGTTCTGTTCCGGATGCGCGCAGTGGGAGGCGATAGTCTCGAGGTGGCGAATCAGGTCGGCCACGGCATCGTCGGCATGCCAGTTCGCGTAGGTGAAGCCAATCAGGTCGGAGAGTCCGTCATCCCGGAAGAAGCAGGCGGGGCCCGGGTTTTCGGCCCGGTAGGGATGGTAGAGCGCCGGTCCCTCGGGGGTCTCCCAGGCGGTTCCCGTACGCTGCAGGCTGTTGTGCAGGACGCTCTGGCCACTGGCCACCCAGTCGAAGCCGAGTTCGCCCAGCAGCGCCAGGGCCGCGCTACTCACCCCGCCCTCGGCCGGCCAGCAGCCGCTGGGGCGGAAGCCGAAGTGGGTCTCGAAGGTCTCGATGCCCTCCTCCACGTGCCGCCGGGCGCGTTCCAGTCCGCCGGGGTAGGCCTTCAGCTCCGGCAACGGCGCCTCGGGCATGGCCTCGCGGGCGCTGCGGAGATCGAGCAGCAGCGGCAGGATGGGGTGTGCATAGGGGGTCACCGAGAGCTCGACCCGGCCCGCTTCGGCCAGTTTCCGGTAGCGCGGAAGCACCGCCCCCAGGACATCGGCGATGACGCCCAGCAGTTCGCTCCGGTCCTGCAGGCTGAAGCCGCTGCCCTTCTCCTGCAGGCGCAGGACCCGCCCATCCTCCCGGCGCACCGACTCGCCCAGCCAGGCCAGGTGATACCAGACCAGGATGTCGGCGAGGAACTGATCGTCCAGGTAGGTGAGCACGTCGGGGTTGTCCACCACCAGGCGGGCGATCTGGGACAGCTTGGCGAAGGGGGTGAAGCGCTGGATCAGCCGCTGCTCGTTGGCGCGCAGGCAGGCCCGGATCAGCGCCGCGCGCTGGTCGTTGACCACCGGCAATACCGGGCTCACCAGGGCCGCCAGCAGGGGATCGGAGATGGGCTGCGCGTTGTTCAGGTAGCCGCGGGTCTGGTCCGCGTAGTCGGAGATCTGCTCCAGCAGGATGGGGGCGAAATTGACCACCGCCCGGGCATCCGGACACGCCTCCAGGTGGGCGGCCATGTCGATGTAGTCCTTCACCGCATGCAGATAGGTCCACGGCAGGCGGTAGACACCGGTGATCAGGTCCCGGTACTGGGGCTGGTGCATGTGCCAGGCCAGCACCACCCGCAGCCGGCCGCGGCCGGCCTTGTCCGCCTTAGAGGACATGGTGACGCTCCTGGCCGAGCATCTCGGGGGTGACGAGAACCACGCCCCCGGGGCTCACGTGGAAGCGCGCGGCATCCTGCTCCCGGTCCTGCCCGATGTGGGTGTCGGGCGGAATCTGGCAGCCCACGTCGATGATCGCCCGGGTGATGCGGCAGTTGCGCCCGATGACCACGTCCGGCAGCACCACCGAGTCCTGCACCTGGGAGAAGGATCCCACCTGCACGTTGGAGAACAGCAGCGAGTGGCGTACCAGCGATCCGGAGACGATGCAGCCGCCGGAGACCATGGAGTCCACCGCCATGCCGCGGCGGTCGTCGTCGTCGAAGACGAATTTCGCCGGCGGCAGCTGGACCTGGTGGGTCCAGATGGGCCAGGTCTCGTCGTAGAGATTGAGCTCCGGGGTGACCCCGATGAGCTCCAGGTTGGCTTCCCAGTAGGCGTCCACGGTTCCCACGTCGCGCCAGTAGGCCATCTTGCCGGTCTGGGGATCGCGGAACGGGAAGGCGACGACCCGATGATTCTCGATCACCTTCGGAATGATGTCCTTGCCGAAGTCGTGGGACGAGTAGGTATCGTTGGCATCGGCAACCAGCTGCTCCTCCAGGAAGCGGGCGTTGAAGATGTAGATGCCCATGGAGGCGAGCGCCAGCTCCGGCTTGCCGGGGATCGACTGTGGTGAATCCGGCTTCTCGGCGAAATTCACCACCCGTCCGGCCTCGTCCACGGCCATCACCCCGAAGGCGCGGGCCCGCTCCAGCGGCACCTCCATGCAGCCGACGGTCATGTCGGCGCCCTGCTCCACGTGGTAGGCGAGCATCTCGCCGTAATCCATCTTGTAGATGTGATCGCCGGCCAGGATGAGGACGTATTCCGGATCGTGGCTGTGGATGATGTCGAGGTTCTGGTACACCGCATCGGCGGTCCCGGCGTACCAGGAGGTTTCGATGCGCTGCTGGGCCGGGAGCAGCTCCACGAACTCGTTCAGCTCGCCGCGCAGGAAGCCCCAGCCCTGCTGGATGTGGCGGATGAGGGAGTGGGCCTTGTACTGGGTCAGCACCCCGATGCGCCGGATCCCGGAATTTACGCAGTTGGAGAGGGGGAAATCGATGATGCGGAATTTCCCCCCGAAGGGGACAGAAGGCTTGGCCCGCCAGAGGGTGAGCTGCTTGAGTCGGGAACCCCGACCCCCGGCCAGTATCAGCGCCAGGGTATCCCGGGTCAGGCGACTGATGAAACGGCCTGAATGGTCGATCTGCATAGGCATGGCTCCTTGTCTGGGTCCTCCAACGGCGCATGGGTATGGTACAGCCCCGGAAGCCGACAAAGCCAGATTCAGGGTCCTGAACAAGTGTGTCCGCAAGGCGTTTTCGCGGGTCTGCGCCGGGAGTTGCGGGCAAGGGCGCGCGCTGGTGTGCATGGCCGCCCGCGCCCTCTCACTGTGTGCATCGGAACCGGGGCCGGGGCGGCTCCGTCGCCCCTCCCCAGCCGAGTCCCCGGACCCTGGCCGGAACGGCCGGGCACTGCCTGTGGACGCTGTTCCCGACCCGGTCGCCGGGGTATTGAACGGCCCCGGGAAACATGCCGAGTCTGGCCTAGTCGGCTTCAAGGGCTGTATGATTGTCCCGCTCAAGTGAGACCGGATTATGAACCTCACAGCCCCTCCGGCACGATATCTGCGGAGGTGGTCCAGCTGTCCCATGGAGCAGGCCCATTACCCCCGAAATCAAGAAACTAGTCGAAGCCCGGCACCACGATCCATTCGCCGTTCTGGGGCATCATCCCGGCACCGCCGGCGAGTCGGTGGTGCGCACCTTCGCGCCCGATACCGCCCGGCTCGCCATCCTGTCCGGCGGGCAGCGCCTGCCGATGGAACGCCACCCTGGAACCGATCTGTTCGAGTGGCGCGGAAAGACGGCGCTCCTCCCCGGGGGGCATCTCGAGTTCGAGCGCGACAACGGCCGCGGCGAGCAGCAGCGCTATTTCGATCCCTACGGGTTCCCCCCCCAGCTCTCCGACTATGACCTGCACCTGTTCGGTGAGGGGCACCACTGGCATGTCTACCGCCACCTGGGCGCCACGCCGCGGGTGGTGGACGGCGTGCCCGGCGTGCTGTTCGCCACCTGGGCCCCGAATGCCGAGCGGGCCAGCGTGGTGGGCGATTTCAACGCCTGGGACGGCCGTTGTCACCCCATGCGGGTACGGGGCGGCAGCGGTGTCTGGGAGCTGTTCATCCCCGGCCTCACCCCCGGTGCCTGCTACAAGTACGAGCTCCGCAACCGGGCCACCGGCGAGGTGGTCCTGAAAACCGATCCCTACGGCCAGCGCTTCGAAATGCGTCCGGCCACGGCGGCCATCGTGGAGGCGCGCAGCGGCCATGCCTGGCAGGACGGGGCATGGATGGCGCGGCGGGCCGGAAGCGACTGGCTGCACCAGCCCCTCTCCATCTACGAGCTGCACCTGGGATCCTGGCAGCGCGATTCCGGGGGCGGGTTCCTCAATTACCGGGAGCTGGCGCAGCGCCTCGTGGAGCACGTGGGGGGGCTGGGTTTCACCCACATCGAGCTGCTGCCGGTCACCGAGCATCCGCTGGACGCCTCGTGGGGCTACCAGTCCACCGGCTTCTTCGCGCCCACCAGCCGTTTCGGCACGCCCGATGATTTCCGCTACTTCGTTGATCTCTGCCACCAGGCCGGCATCGGCGTCCTGCTGGACTGGGTGCCGGGGCACTTTCCGAAGGATCGCCACGCCCTGGCGCGCTTCGACGGCAGCGCCCTCTACGAGCACGAGGACCCCCGCCTGGGCGAGCATCGCGAGTGGGGGACCTACATCTTCAACTACGGGCGCAACGAAGTGCGCAACTTCCTGCTGGCCAGCGCCATGTACTGGCTGGAGGAGTTCCACATCGACGGCCTGCGGGTCGACGCGGTGGCCTCCATGCTCTACCGGGACTACTCCCGTCCGGCCGGGGAGTGGCTGCCGAACATCCACGGCGGCCGGGAGAACCTGGAGGCCATTGCCTTCCTGCGCGAGCTCAACGAGGTGGTCCATGCCCGCCACCCCGGCGCCATGGTGATTGCCGAGGAGTCCACCGCCTGGCCCATGGTCTCGCGTCCGGTCTGGCTGGGGGGGCTGGGCTTCTCCATGAAGTGGAACATGGGCTGGATGCACGACACGCTCGAGTACATGAGCCGTGACCCCCTCTATCGCAGCCATCACCACAGCCTGCTGACCTTCAGCCTCCTCTACGCCTTCAACGAGAATTTCGTGCTGCCCTTCTCCCACGACGAGGTGGTGCACCTGAAACGCTCGCTGCTGGACAAGATGCCCGGCGATGCCTGGCAGCGCTTCGCCAACCTGCGCCTGCTCTATGCCTACCTGTTCACCCACCCGGGCAAGAAGCTCCTGTTCATGGGCGGCGAGTTCGCCCAGGGGCGGGAGTGGAACCACGACACGGCGCTGGACTGGCAACTGCTCGAGTTGCCCGCGCACCAGGGCATCCAGCGGCTGATCTCCGATCTCAACCGGCTCTACCGCGGGCAACCCGCCCTGCACCAGCACGATTTCGACGCGCGCGGCTTCTCCTGGGTGGATTGCGAGGATGCCGCCCGCTCGGTGCTCAGCTTCCGGCGCCACTCCGACGCCGGCGACGTGCTGGTGATCTGCAACTTCACTCCCGTGCCCCGGCCGGGCTACCGGGTGGGCGTGGACCGTTCGGGTTTCTACCGGGAACTGCTCAACACCGACTCGCGCCACTACGGCGGCAGCGACATGGGCAACGGCGGCGGAGTCTCCAGTCGGCCGGAGGCCTGGAATGATCGTCCACACAGTATCGAGCTCACCCTCCCGCCCCTGGCGATGGTGGTGCTCCGGCACGAGGAACACCCCTGATGTCCGGAAGTGAAGCGACCCCTCCCGCCGGCTTCGTTCGCCGCCTGCTGGCGATTGTCTACGACCTCATCCTGCTGCTGGCGGTGCTCTACGTCGCCATGGGCGCCCTGCTCCTGATCACCGCCGGCGCGGCCAACCAGCCCGGGAGCCCCTGGCTCAGCGCCTACCTGCTCCTGGTGAGCTTCATCTTCTACGGCTGGTTCTGGATCAACGGGGGCCAGACCCTCGGCCTGCGCTCCTGGCGGCTGCGGGTGGAGGAAGGCGACGGCCGACCCCTCACCTGGGGCGTGGCCATGCTGCGCTTCTCGCTCGGTTTCCTCACCTGCCTGCCGCTGGGTGTCGGCTTCCTGTGGATGCTCATCGACCGCGAGCGCCGCACCCTCTACGACCGCCTCTCCGGCACCCGCGTCGTCCTCCTGCCGCCGAAGCCCAGGCCGACTCCTGAGTGATTCCGCTTTTTTATTTTCCGCAGATTACGCGGATTACGCAGATTCAATAGTCATCTTGCCGCCGTCGGTGACACCAGGGAGGGAGTCCTCGCCTGAAATGCCCGGGTTCCTCGCCCGGCCTGGATTCAGCGACGGTGCCACCCGCTTCGGGGTTCGCCCGGGCGACCCGACGACAGCAATCCGTCAATCTGCGTAATCTGCGTAATCTGCGGAGAAAATCAGGCGTTGCGGCGGGCCAGCACCAGGGCGGCGGCGAGGAACACCAGGGAGGGGACGAAGGCGCCGAACAGCGGCGATGCGCCGTAGACCAGGCTGAGCTGCCCGGCGGTCAGGTTGAACAGGTGGAAGGCGAAACCCGCCACGGCGCCGACCACCAGGCGGGCTCCGGTGTGGGCCGAGCGCAGCGGACCGAAGGTGAAGGGCACCGCCAGCAGGACCATGACCGCGATGGCCAGGGGCTTGGCCAGTCGTTGCCAGAAGGCTAGCCGGTAGCGGCCGGCATCGAGATCGTTGTCCTCGAGATAGGCGATGTAGCGGTGCAGGCCATAGGCGGAGAGGTTCTCTGGCTTGACGATGGCCACGCTCAGCAGGTCCGGGTTGAGCATGGTGTCCCAGCCGGCCTGGTCCAGGCTGTAGGTCCGCACCCGCTCCTCCTCCAGCACGCTCTGCTCCAGGCCCTCGAGGACCCAGTGGCCGTCGCGGAAAAGCGCCCGTCGCGCCAGGGTGGCGACCCGCAGCTGCTGGGAGTCGTCGAATTCGTAGATGGTGATGCCGGCCAGCACCGCGCCGGGCAGAATGTCCTGGATATGGATGAAGGTGCCGCCGTCCTTGGCCCAGAAGCCCTCGGCGGTCTGCAGCGTCGCCCGGTTGGTCTTGGCCATCGAGCGCTGCGCCTGGGCGTACTGCTCCGCCCCCGGGGCCACGAACTCTCCCATGAGCATGCCGCCGAGCGCGATGAGCAGCCCCGTCTTCAGTACGCCCAGCCCGATGTTGAGAATGGAGCGCCCGGCCGCCCGGAGCACCACCAGCTCGCCGTGGCTGGCGAGCAGTCCCAGCGCCGCCACGGCGCCCAGCAGGGCCGAGACCGGCAGCAGCTCATAGGCGCGTCGTGGCAGTGTGAGGAGGACGTAGGCCAGGGCATCGAAAACGCCGTAGGTGCCTTTTCCCACATCCCCCAGCTCCTCGACCAGGGTGAAGAACAGCTCCACGCCAAGCAGTACCGCGAGCACCAGCAGCGTGGCCAGGAGGACGTTCAGGCCCAGGTAGCGGTCGATGATCCTCATGCGGTGCGCCACTGTTCACGCAGCCGGTCCCAGCCGAAACGGCCCGGCAGCAGCACCAGGACGGCGGCCAGCAGCAGCAGATGCACCCACCACAATCCGACGAAGCCCGGTATGCGGCCGTCCTCCACCCATACCCTGGCCACGCCCAGCAGGTTCACGTAGACGATGTAGGCGAACAGGCCGGGGAGAATGCGGGCGAAGCGTCCCTGGCGCTGCCGCGTGCGCCCGAGGGGAACGGCCAGCAGCGCCAGCAGCGGGGTGGAAATGATGATGGAAAGGCGCCATTGCAGCTCGGCGATATCCTTCGGTCCGCCGCGCTGCCAGAGCTCCCCGCTGCCGAGGCTCTCGCGCTTGACCTTGGGTGTCGCCGCCTGCTCCTGGACCCGCACGGCATAGCGATCGAAGTTCACGATGCGGAAATCGCCCTGCCCGGGAACGCCCTCGTAGCGATGGCCCTGGTCCATGACCACGAAGTAGTCGCCGGTATCGGCGTCCCTGCTGAGCAGGGCTTCGCGGGTCGAGATGACGCCGATGCGGGGGGTGCTGCCCTCGCGCTGACGGAGCACCCGGGCCACGAAGACATTCTCCAGCCGCTGCTCGCCCTCGCTCAGGCGCTCGACATAGAAGATTCCGCGGCCACCGGCCAGTTCCGTGAACCGTCCGGAGGAGATCATGCGCAGGGCCGCGGTGGCCCGCTCGGCCGCCTTGATGCTGTATTCGCGCTCGCTGGACCAGGGCCCCACCACCAGGATCAGCAGCGCCACCAGGAGGGTCACGGGCACGCTGATGCCGAGCACGATGCCGGCCAGGCGGCCGGGTCCGATGCCGCTGGAGAAGAAGACGAACATCTCCTGGTCGCGGTAGAGCCGGCCGAATACCATGAGAATGGCCAGCATCAGGGCCAGGGGCAGCATCTGCCCGAGATAGGCCGGCAGCTTGAGCAGCAGCAGCACCAGGATGCCTTCGCCGGAGAACTGGCCGCTGACCGCCTCGGCGAGATAGTTGACAAAGCGGTTGCTGACCAGCACGGCCAGAAGGAGCGTCGAGATGCCGGCCACGCTGGTGAGTACGGACCGGGCGATGTAGCGGGGGATGATCAAGGCCGGCTTCTTGTTTGGGTTATGGCGGACGCGCCGCGCCCTTTCACGTTGGTTATTTCTTGGTAAACTAGCCGATAAGCTCAAAAAGGCGGCAAAAATCATACTTTTCCGCCTGTTTCACAGCCGCGGGACTCCGTTTCAGGCAGCTGACCGGGTACCGTCGTGCTGATTATCCACGAACCGTCTTCGCTTGTCTGCATCGGGAGAGGCTATGGAATTCAGTGTCAAGAGCGGCAACCCGGAAAAACAGCGCAGTGCCTGTGTGGTGGCGGGCGTGTTCGAGCCCCGCCGGCTCTCCCCCGCGGCCCAGCAGATCGACAAGATCAGCGACGGGTTCCTGAGCAACCTGCTGCGCCGCGGCGACCTCGAAGGCAAGCCGGGACAGACCCTCCTGCTGCACAACGTGCCCGGGATGCTCAGCGACCGGGTGCTGCTGGTGGGGTGCGGCCGGGAGCGGGACTTCAGTGAGGCCGTCTACAAGAAGGCCGTCGCCACGGCGGTCAATACCCTCAATGAAACCGGTGCCATGGAGGCGGTCTGCTTCCTGACCGAGCTCGGCCTGAAGGGCCGCAATATCGCCTGGAAGGTGCGCAAGGCGGTGGAGGCGGCCAACGAGACCGTCTACCGGTTCGATCGTTTCAAGACCGAGAAGAAGCCGCCGCGGCGGCCGTTGCGCAAGTTCGTGCTCAATGTGCCCACCCGGCGCGATCTCGCCCCCGGCGAGGCGGCCGTGCGCCAGGGACAGGCCATCGCCACCGGCGTGCGACTGGCCAAGGAGCTGGCCAACCTGCCCGGCAATCACTGCACGCCCACCTATCTCGCCGAGCAGGCGCGTTCGATGCCGAAGGTCTACAAGAACGTCAAGACCACGGTGCTGGAGCAGGCGGACATGGAAAAGCTCGGCATGGGCGCCCTGCTCTCGGTGACCCGGGGCAGCCGACAGCCGCCCAAGTTCATCATCGTGGAGTACAGGGGCGGACCCAAGGGGCAGGCGCCGGTGGTCCTGGTGGGCAAGGGCATCACCTTCGACTCCGGCGGCATCTCCATCAAGCCGGGCGCGGCCATGGACGAGATGAAGTTCGACATGGCCGGTGCGGCGGCGGTGATCGGCACCCTGACCGCGGCGCTGGAGCTGCAGATGCCCATCAACCTGGTGGGCCTCGTGCCCAGCTGCGAGAACCTGCCCGACGGCAATGCCAGCAAGCCGGGGGACGTGGTGACCAGCCTCTCGGGGCAGACCATCGAGATCCTGAACACCGATGCCGAGGGCCGGCTGATCCTCTGTGATGCCCTGACCTACGCCGAGCGCTACGAGCCGGCGGTGGTCATCGACGTGGCCACGCTGACCGGCGCCTGCGTGATCGCCCTGGGCAACGCGGCCACGGGCCTGTTCTCCAATCACAACCCGCTGGCGCACGACCTCCTCGCCGCCGGCACGGAGAGCGCCGATCGCTGCTGGCAGCTGCCCCTGTGGGAGGAGTACCAGGAGCAGCTCGACACCAACTTCGCCGACATGGCCAACGTCGGCGGGCGCGAGGCCGGCGCCGTCACCGCGGCCTGCTTCCTCTCCCGCTTCACCGGCAATTACCACTGGGCCCATCTCGACATCGCCGGCACCGCGTGGAAGAGCGGCAAGGAGAAAGGGGCCACCGGCCGGCCCGTCCCCATGCTCACCCAGTACCTGCTGAACTGCTGCGGCCAGGGCGAGTGAACGGGACGGGCGGGGACAGGCGGCGATGACCCGGGTCGATTTCTACATCCTCTCCGAACCGCGCCGCGAGGTGCGCGCCCGGTTCGCCTGCCGGGTGGTGGAGAAGGCCTATGGGCGCGGCTACCGGATTCACCTGCATGCCGGTTCCGGGGACGAGGCGCAGGCTCTCGACGACCTGCTGTGGACCTGGCGCCAGGACAGCTTTCTGCCCCACCGGCTGCTCGCCGGCGGCGAGGGCCCGGAACTGATCCGGATCGGTCACGGGGCGGAGAGCTGGACCGCTGCCGACGTGCTGGTCAATCTCGCTCCGGAGGTGCCGGCCTTCTTCAGCGGCTATCCCCGGGTTGTCGAAATCGTCACCCAGGATCCCGAAACCACCCGGCTTGGCCGTGAGCACTACCGGTTCTATCGTGAGCGCGGCTATCCCCTCAATACGCACGATCTGCGGGAGAAGCAGCCATGAGCCGCGAGCAGCCTCCGGATCCGGAGGCGATCCCCGTCCTCGACGAGGTGGTTCAGCCCGGGCGCCCGGCCCCCGACTCAGTCCCGCCGGCCGGGGGCACGGAGAGCGAAGCCCCCTTTCCCCCCCCGCCCGCGACCGGCGCGGATGAGCGTCTGCTGGCGGAGCAGCTCACCGCCGCCCTGCTGGGCGCGGTCCGCCAGGAGCTCGCCGACACCCTGCGCCGGGAGGCGGACCACCTGGCGGCGCGGCTGGTATCGGAACTGGCGCCGCGGCTGCGCGAGCGGCTCGATACCGCGCTCGGGCAGGCCGCCCGGAGTCACGGGGACAGCGCTGGAGATGGCCCGCGCGACGACTGACGTTACGTTATAATGCTGCATTTTCCACTCACCGGTTACTGAACCGTCGACACGGCATGGCGCGCCCTGCCTGCCGTCCGCCCTTTGTTGTTGATTCGGACCATCATGGACAAGACCTACGATCCCCATTCCATCGAGCAGCGCTGGTACGAGACCTGGGAGAACAACGGCTACTTCGCCCCCAGCGGCGAGGGCGCCCCCTACTGCATCATGATCCCGCCGCCCAACGTGACCGGGAGCCTGCACATGGGGCACGCGTTCCAGGACACCATCATGGACGCGCTCACCCGCTACCACCGCATGCGGGGCGACCGCACCCTCTGGCAGGCCGGTTCCGACCACGCCGGCATCGCCACCCAGATGGTGGTGGAACGTCAGCTCAACGTGGAGAGCAAGACCCGCCACGATCTCGGGCGGGAGGCGTTCGTCGAGCGGATCTGGGAGTGGAAGGAGCAGTCCGGCGGCACCATCACCCGCCAGCTGCGCCGCATGGGCGCCTCGCTGGACTGGAGCCGCGAACGCTTCACCATGGACGAAGGGCTCTCCGAGGCCGTGATCGAGGTGTTCGTCCGGCTCTTTGATGAGGGCCTCATCTACCGCGGCAAGCGCCTGGTGAACTGGGACCCGGTGCTGCACACGGCGGTCTCCGACCTGGAAGTGGTGTCCCAGGAGGAGGACGGCTCCCTCTGGCACATGCGCTATCCCCTGGCCGACGGCTCGGGCCACCTGGTGGTGGCCACCACGCGGCCCGAGACCATGCTCGGCGACACCGCCGTGGCGGTCCACCCGGATGACGAGCGCTACCGCCACCTGGTGGGCAGGATGGTGCGCCTGCCGCTGGCGGAGCGCGACATCCCCATCATCGCCGACGACTACGTGGATCCGGCGTTCGGCACCGGCTGCGTGAAGATCACCCCGGCGCACGATTTCAACGACTACGCCGTGGGCCAGCGCCACGACCTGCCGCTCATCAACGTCTTCACCGTGGACGCGCGGATCAATGCCGAGATGCCGGAGCGCTACCGCGGCCTGGACCGGTTCGACGCCCGCGAACGGATCGTCCAGGACCTCGAGGCGGCGGGCCTGCTGGAGAAGATCGATCCCCACAAGCTGATGGTGCCCCGCGGCGATCGCTCCCACGCGGTCATCGAACCCTACCTCACCGACCAGTGGTTTGTGGACCTCACCCGCGAAACCCAGCCCGACGGCCGTCCCGGCGGGCTGGCCGCCATCACCCGGCCCGCCATCGAAGCGGTCCGCGGCGGGAACATCCGCTTCATCCCCGAGAACTGGGAGAAGACCTACTTCCAGTGGCTGGAGAACATCCAGGACTGGTGCATCAGCCGCCAGATCTGGTGGGGACACCGCATCCCGGCCTGGTATGACGCCGACGGCCGGTTCTACGTGGGCCGCAGCGAGGCGGAGGTGCGCGAGAGGCACGGCCTGGGCGAAGCGGTGCCCCTGACCCAGGATGCGGACGTGCTGGACACCTGGTTCTCCTCGGCCCTGTGGCCCTTCTCCACCCTCGGCTGGCCCCGCGAGACGCCGGAGTACGCCACCTTCTACCCCACCTCGGTGCTGGTGACCGGCTTCGACATCATCTTCTTCTGGGTCGCCCGGATGATCATGATGGGACTGAAGTTCACCGGTGACGTCCCCTTCCGCGAGGTCTACATCCATGGCCTGGTGCGCGACGCCCACGGCCAGAAGATGTCCAAGTCCAAGGGCAACGTGCTGGACCCCATCGATCTCATCGACGGCATCGAACTGGACAGCCTGGTGGCCAAGCGCACCAGCGGGCTGATGCAGCCGCAGATGGCGAAGGCCATCGAGAAGATGACCCGCAAGGATTTCCCCGACGGCATTCCCGCCTTCGGGACCGATGCCATGCGTTTCACCTTCTGCGCCCTGGCCTCCACCGGCCGCGACATCAAGTTCGATCTCGGGCGCATCGAGGGCTATCGCAACTTCTGCAACAAGCTCTGGAATGCCGCCCGCTACGTGCTGATGAACACCGAAGGCCAGGACACGGGCCGCGGGAATGAGCCGGTGGAGCTGTCCCTGGCCGATCGCTGGATCATCAGCCGGCTGCAGCAGACCGAGCGCACGGTGGCGGAGTCCATCGGGGCCTACCGCTTCGATCTCGCCGCCCAGGCCATCTACGAGTTCACCTGGAACGAGTACTGCGACTGGTACCTGGAGCTCTCCAAGCCGGTGCTCACCACCGAGTCCGGCAGCGAGGAGGCCCGCCGCGGCACGCGGCGCACCCTGGTCCGGGTGCTGGAGGCCCTGCTGCGCCTGGCCCATCCGCTGATGCCCTTCATCACCGAGGAGATCTGGCAGCGCGTGGCGCCGCTGGCCGGCAAGTCCGGCTCCACCATCATGCTGCAGCCCTATCCGCAGGCCGAGGCCGGAAAGGAGGACGCGCAGGCCGTCGCGGACATGGAATGGGTGCAGGCCTTCATCATCGGGGTACGCAGCATCCGCGGGGAGATGAACATCGCCCCCGGCAAGCCGCTGGCGGTGCTCCTGGACCATGGCGGGGAAGAGGACCGGCGACGCCTGGAGGAGAACCGGGCCTTTCTCTCCACCCTCGCCCGGCTGGAATCGGTGGCCTGGCTCGAAGCGGGTGCCCGGCCGCCGGTTTCCGCCACCGCCCTGGTCGGCGGGATGCGCATCCTGATCCCCATGGCCGGACTCATCGACAAGGATGCCGAGCTCACCCGGCTGGGCAAGGAGATCGCCCGCCTGGGCAAGGACCTGGAACGCGCCGAGGGCAAGCTGGCCAATCCCAACTATGTCAACAAGGCGCCCGCCGAGGTGGTGGAGAAGGAACGGCAGCGGGCGCTGGAGGTGCGCTCGGCCCTGGAGAAACTGGAGGCGCAGAAGGCCCAGATCGAGACCCTGTGACGACTCGCCCGGGCCGCTGCGTTCGGGATGTCGCGGCGTTTGCCGGGGACCGAACGCCCAGCCGCGGCAATGCCGGGGAACGGTTGCCTGCCGGGGCGGCGGATTCGATTTCCCTCCGCCTCGACGCGCCCGCTGGAAGCGGGGGGATTGGCGCCGAAAAACCTGGCGGGTTGCCGGCGTTCCACCGCACCGCCAGTGCCTCCGCCCGCCGCGGTTACTGTGATACCCTTCACGGGGCTTGACACCGGCGTTGGTCTCCGTCCCGGGATGGGGCTACATTAATCAAGACCGCAGCCGTATTCTTCGCCAATGCAGCGCTGCATTCCAGCCATGCCACGGGGCCGCGCACGGATCATGTCAACCGTTCTAATCGTCGACGACCAGTTCACCAGCTGCAAGATCCTTGCCGAGCTTGTGCAGAAGATTGAAAACGGTCTCGACATCGTCACCTTCGCCAATCCCCTTGAGGCGCTGGAATGGTCCCGTGAAGCCCAGGCGGATCTGGTCATCACGGACTACAAGATGCCCGAGCTCGACGGCGTCGAGTTCACCCGCCGGTTCCGGGCCACTCCCCACGGAGCCGACATTCCCCTGGTGGTGATTACGGTGGTGGAGGATCGCAACATCCGCTACCAGGCGCTGGAGGCCGGCGCCACCGATTTTCTCACCAAGCCCATCGACCACTACGAGGTCCAGGCGCGCTGCCGCAACCTGCTGACCCTGCGCCGCCAGCAGCGCATCATCAAGGACCGCGCCAAGTGGCTGGAGCAGCAGGTGGCCCTGGCCACCGCCGAGATACGTACCCGCGAGTACGAAACGCTGCTGCGCCTGGCCAAGGCCGGTGAATACCGCGATGTGGACACCGGCAACCACGTGTTGCGCATGGCCAAGTACTCCCGCCTCATCGCCGATCAGCTGGGGCTCCTGCCGCAGGAGAGCGAGGTGATCGAACAGGCGGCGCCGATGCACGATATCGGCAAGATCGGTATTCCCGACAGCATTCTCCTCAAGCGGGGCCGGTTGACCGATCGGGAACGCGAGGTCATGAAGGCCCATACCCGGATGGGTTACGAGATACTGAAGGGCAGTCCCTCGAAATACCTGCAGATGGGGGCGATCATCGCCCTCAACCACCACGAGCGCTACGACGGCAGCGGCTATCCCCAGGGGCTCGCCGGTGACCGCATTCCCCTTGCGGCCCGCGTGGTGGCGGTTGCCGACGTCTACGATGCCCTGACCACCGTCCGTCCCTACAAGCCCGCCTGGTCCAGCGAAGACGCCATGGACTACCTCACCACCCAGGTCGGTCGCCATTTCGATCCCCGCTGCGTGGAAGCCTTTCTCTCCGATCACAGCCGGGTGTTCGAAGTGCAGCGTCAGCTGCCCGACATGGGGCGGCTCGAAGAAGCCGAGTGACCGGTCACACCCCGGCACGCGCGGACTTGTGCTATCTCTTTGTTTAGGCTTTACTTTGCCAAAGTGAGTGGCGAATTCCGCGCGGCCTGACTTCATGGGCCGGGCCGGGCTGTCCGGTGTACCCGCACCGCACCAGCGGGTGGATGGCGCGCGCCGGGTGAAACGCCACGCAGGCTGGGGTATCTTCAGCGTGGCCGCCTCCCGCGGGGCCAGCCACGCTGGCTGCGCCCTTCCGAATCATGCGGTTCAGGTTCCAACCGAGAGACCGAAGAGAGCTCGATGCCCCTGTCCACAACCCTGAAAGCGGTAATGCGGGTGCGCCGGCGCCGGCAGGCCGATCCCGAGCGCGAGCAGGCGTTCCTGCGTACCCTGCTCGGGTCGATCGCCGTGGGTTACCTGGTCTACTCGGCCTTCGCCGACGGCGTCATCGAATCCCACGAGGCCAGTGTGCTGGTCGCCTCGGCGCTGTTCCTGGCCGCCACTTTCGGCCTGCTGGGCTGGATCCTGACCCATCCCGGCATCGCGCCCCGACGCCGGGTGCTGGGCATGGTGCTGGACCTGGGCGCCACCTCCTACGCCATGTACATGCTCGGGGAGACGGGTGCGCCGCTGTTCGGCATCTACCTGTGGGTGACACTCGGCAACGGTTTCCGTTTCGGCGCCCGCTATCTCTACGTGGCCACGCTCATCAGCCTGACCGGGTTCATCGCGGTGATCATGCTCAACGACTACTGGGCGACCCACCGCATCCTGGCCATGGCCATGCTGTTCACCCTGTTCCTCATTCCTCCCTACGTGGCGACCCTGCTGCACCGCCTGGAGGATGCCGTGGAACGGGCGAACCAGGCCAACAAGGCCAAGAGCCGGTTCCTGGCCAACATGAGCCACGAGATCCGCACGCCGCTCAACGGCGTCATCGCCATGAGCGATCTGCTCATGGACACGCGCCTCAATACCGAGCAGAAGGACCTGGCGCAGACCATCCACGCCTCGGCCAGAACCCTGCTCTCCCTCATCGAGAACATTCTCGACATCTCCAAGATCGAGGCGGAGAAGCTGGTCCTGGAGCGGACCGAGTTCGATCTGCACGCACTGGTCAACGGCACCGCCGCCATGCTCATCCCCCAGGCGCGTGCGAAGGGGCTGATGTTCACCGTGCACATCTCGCCCGAGACACCCTTCCTGCTCCTGGGCGACGCCCTGCACATGCGCCAGATCCTGATCAACCTGGCCGGCAACGCGGTGAAATTCACCGAGGAGGGCGGGGTCGAGATCCGGGTGCATCGGCTGTCGGAGAACGAGACCGCCGTCAGGCTGCGGTTCGAGGTGATCGATTCGGGCATCGGGATTCCCGCCGACGCCAGGGCACGCATCTTCGACAGCTTCACCCAGGCCGACGACTCCCATACCCGCCGTTACGGGGGGACCGGCCTGGGCACCACCATCGCCAAGCAGCTGGTCGGGCTGATGGGCGGCGAGATCGGCGTGGAGAGCGAGGAGAACCGGGGCACCACCTTCTGGTTCGAGCTGCCGCTGGAGAAGCAGGCGGTGATGCGGCAGGCGGGCGGTCCGCCCATGAGCCTCAGCGACACCCGGGTGCTGCAGGTGGCCGTTCCCTCGGCGGACCGGCGGATAGTCGCCGACTTCCTCGCCGGCTGGGGCGTCAGCTCCGACTCCTGTCCCTCCTGCGCCCAGGCCTTCGCCCGACTCGTTGACGCCGCCAACAAGGGCACACCTCACCACATCGTGCTGGCCGATGCCCGCTACCTGGACATGACGCCCCAGCAGTTCGCCTCCGCGGTGGCGGGAGAAACGGCGCTGCGCCAGGTCTCGCTGGTGCTGATCCATGGCGGACTCGACCATCTGCAGCAGGAACAACTGCTCCAGGGCGGCTATTCCGCCCTGCTCCACCATCCCGTGGCCAAGCCGCTGCTGTTCAATGCGCTGCACGCGGCGCGGTCCGAACAGGCGCCCACGGACGACGTGGTGCGGCTCTCCGAGCACCTGGCGGCGGCCTGCGACGGCGCCCGGCTGAACATTCTCGTGGGCGAGGACAACCGGACCAACCAGAAGGTCATCCAGCGCATACTCGAACGGGCCGGGCACACCTCCCGCATCGTCGGCAACGGCGAGGAGGTTCTCGACGCGCTGGAGAGCGACAGCTACGATCTGGTCATCATCGACATGCAGATGCCGGTGATGGACGGCCTGCAGGCGATGAAGATCTACCGCATGATGCCGACCCAGTCCGGGCACCTGCCCTTCATTGTCCTCACCGCCAATGCGACCACCGAGGCAATGCGCGAGTGCGAGGAGGCCGGCGCCGACTCCTATCTCACCAAGCCGATCGAACCGCGCCTGTTGCTGGAGGCGATTCGCCGCCTGACACCGGAAAAGGAAGAGAGCAGACCCGCCATGGAGAAGCTCCCCACGTCGCCTGTTCAATCGACGGACAAACCGTCGGCCCCCGTTGCGGGCGGCAGCCTCAGCCCGCAGACGCTCGAGCACCTGGAACGGCTGGCCCAGGGCAGCGATTTCCTCGAGGAGCTCATCGACGGATTCATCAGCGACACCGAGGATTTGCTGGGACGGCTGCGCCCGGCCGTTGACCGCTGTGCCTTCGAAGAGGCGCGCGACATCCTCCACGCCATCGCCGGGAGTGCCGGCAGCCTCGGCGCCGATACCCTCTACGAAGCCTGCTCCCAGCTCTCACGGGCCACCCGCCTCGGTGACCCGGGGCTGATGCGCCAACGCCTCGAGGGGCTGTTCCGCGAGTTCGAGCAGACCCGTGAAGCCCTGCGCGAGTATCTGCGCCGGCGCAACGCCGCGCACGCCTGATCGCTCCCGCCCGGACCTGCCCGCGCCACGCAGGTGTCATGCTCTCACCACGAAGGCACGGAGGTCACGAAGCCCCGCCCAACCGACCGGGCCTCCGTCGGGATCCCAGGGCGCGATGAATGATTCGGCGGCCAGACCCCGCCGGCCGCCGAACCCGCACCGGCCGGTCCCTTCGTGATCGGCCGCTTCGTGTACTTCGTGACTTCGTGGTGAATTCGGGTTCCAGTCCGCCCGCGTGTTCTTCAGGCCACCTCGTGGGCGTTTTCGCCCTTCTTCTCGTCGCTGAAGGCCTTGTCCTGGGCGCGGACGAGCCGCTCCATCACCTTCAGGTCCTTGGCTTCCAGCTGCATGGCCGCGTCGACCCAGATGCGGGTGATGTCCATCAGCTCGGCATGGGTGACGGGGTTGTAGCGCTGGCGCACCCGCTGCATGGCCAGCTGGCCGATGCGGGAACGGCTGTGCTTGCGCACGTAGCGGTAGACCGCCTCCTCGCCCTCCCCCTCCTCGGCGAGGATGTCCACGACGCCCATCTCGAACAGCTCCTCGGCGGTATGAATCCGGCCGCCCAGGATCAGCTGCTCGGCACGGATGGGATCGATGCGGCGCGCCAGCAGGCTGTAGGCGCCCATGCCGGGGAACAGGTTGAACAGAATCTCCGGCAGTCCCATCTGGGAACCGCGTTCGGCGATTACCACGTTGCTGGACAGGGCCGCCTCGAAGCCGCCGCCGAGGGCCTGCCCCTTGACCAGGGAGATAGTGGTCAGGGGCAGGTTGTAGTTGATGGCGTTGGGGAAGAGAACGTCGATGCAGGCGGTGGCGTACTTCAGCAGGCCGGTGCGATCCCGTTCCCGGATCAACGACATGAACAGGCTGAGATCCCCGCCGAGATTGTAGACGCCCGGAACGTCGGAGGTGAGCACCTGGTAGTTGACGGGGAGGAGCTCACCGTTGGCCGGGAAGCGGCCGCCGTGGTTTTCCAGGATGCGCTGGTACTTGCGCAGGTCCTCGAGCAGGCGCGGGGTGAAACAGGGTCGCGGAGCGGCGTGCATGTAGAGCCAGATGATGCCGTGCTCCATGTCGAAACGGGTGGTCAGCTGCTCGTAGTAGGCCTGGACACTGCCCTGGAACTTCTTGCTTTCAAAAGACATGGCGAACCCCCTTGGTACGCTGGTGACCCATTGAGTGAACTGGCAAAGATCAAAAAAAATACATCTGAAACAGGCACATAGAAGAGCCTTTTTGCCTTGACCCAAGTATGGGCAATAGGGGGTTAAAAGCAAATGTCCACGCTCTCCGATGTGACGCGGTTCACAAAACGGATGTCCGGAAGCCATCCCTCGCCGGAGAGCGCCGCAACGGAGTCCGCCGCAGCGACCGCGGGTGGGCAGATCAGCGCATGGATACGGGGCGCGGGGCATCAGCCCCGATGTGCGGTGCGAAGCCGCCGGGAGAGGAGGAATCCGGCGCTTGCCCGCCCGGCGCCGGAGTCAGACCAGGTCGAGTGACTGGGGTGGTTCGAGTCCGGCCACGGCGTTGACCGCCTGCTTCCAGGCCTGGGACTGCATCAGTTCGGGACGCAACGGCGCGGGCCGGCCGTGCAGCCGGACCAGGCGCAGATGCGCGGTGGGGTCGTCATGGTTGCGGAGTCGATCCAGCACCCGGTGGGTGGCGGCCCGGTCGTTGCAGACCAGCACCATGTCGCAGCCCGCCTCCAGGGCGAGTTCGGCGGCGGATTCCGTATCGCCGGCCACCCGGGCACCCTCCATGGTCAGGTCATCGCTGAAGATGACCCCCTGGAAGCCGAGTCGCCGGCGCAGGATCTCCTGCAGCCAGTGCCGCGAGAAGCCCGGCGGCATGGGGTCCACGTGGGGATAGACCACGTGGGCGGGCATGATGGCCGCGAGTTCGCTCCGGCACAGCCGCTCGAAGGGCACCACGTCCTCCAGCAGCAGCTCCTCGAGCCGGCGCTCGTCGCGGGGAATATCCACATGGGAGTCGGCGGCCACCGAACCGTGGCCGGGAAAGTGCTTGCCGGTGGCGGCCATGCCGGCCCGGTGCATACCCTCGATCCATGCCTGGGCCAGCCGGGTGACCGTGTCCGGCAGGCGATGAAAGGCACGGTCGCCGATGACTTCGCTGAGACCCCGGCCCAGGTCGAGAACGGGTGCCAGGCTGAGATCCACCCCCACCGCCCGCAGCTCCGCGGCCATGAGCCAGCCGCCGGTTTCCGCCAGGCGCAACGCACGCTTGGGTTCCTGCTCGAACAGCGCCCCGAGGCGGGCGGCGGGAGGAATCCGGGTGAACCCTTCGCGGAAACGCTGGACCCGTCCCCCCTCCTGGTCCACCGCCACCAGGAGCCGCGGCTCGCGCAGGGTGTGGATTTCCGTCACCAGCGCCTGGATCTGCTCCGGATCGCTGAAGTTGCGGCTGAACAGTATCACGCCGCCGACTGCCGGGTGACGCAGCAGTTCGCGCTCCTCGGCGTCCAGCTGCAGTCCCTGCAGGTCCAGCATCACGGGCCCCAGTGACATGGCGTCTCCCACCCCCTGTTCCATTATTGTTGTGCTGTGCACGGGATGATTACGGATTCATGACGGGGGAGCAAGCGGAACGGCGCCGGTCGCGGACCCCATCAGCGTTTTCCGGGTCCCTTGTCCGGGGGCGGCACGGGAAACGGGAACGGGGTGACCACGGCCGAATCGCCGAGCTCGATGACCTTGGCGGGACCTTCACGATCCACCTCGTCGATGCGTACCACCGAATGCAGCGGGATGAAGGTGCGCGACACGCCGAGGAACTCGGTTTTGAGGCGTTCCTCCACCGGGTCCACCAGCAGCGCGCTCTTCTCGCCGAACACGAGGTCCTCCACTTCGACAAATCCGAACAGCGAACCCTGGGTAACCTTGCGCGCATAGATTTCGTACAGGGAGCCCTGGTTGTGGAAAAGGACCTTGAAAAGACGTTGCTGGGTGGCCATCGGACACGGTTCCCGGCTGCCGGAGCGGACCGCAAGAATAGCACAGCCCGCGCATCCCGGATGGCCTCCGCCGCTGTCCCGCCGGGCGTGGCGCCGCCCCGGGACTACTCGACGATGAGAACCCGCGTGCCCACCGGCGTGCGATCGAACAGCTCCACCAGGTCGCGGTTGCGCATGCGTATGCAGCCATGGGACAACGGCACCCCCATGGGCAGCTCGTCCGGACAGCCATGGATGTAGATGTAGCGGCGCATGGTATCCACGGACCCGAGGCGGTTGAGTCCCGGTTCCAGGCCGCTCAGCCACAGGATCCGGGTCAGTATCCAGTCACGGTCGGGATATCGCGCGCCCAGCTCCGGAGTGTAGATCTCCCCGGTGGGCCGACGGCCGACGAAGACGGCGCCGGGCGGGCAATGGCTGCCGATCCGGGCGCGGACCTGGTGCAGCCCCCGCGGTGTGCAGCCGCTGCCGGATCGCTCGCCGGCGCCGTTGCGGGCGGTGGACACGGGATACTCGAACCGGGCCCCATCCTGCTCCAGGATCAGCCGCTGACGGCCAAGGTCGACAACAATCCGTGGCATGTGTGGTAGCTCGCTGTCTCTGTGCAGGGCGTTCCCGGGTCCAGTCCCCGCCCCGCCGGCGATCGGCAGTCGGGGGCTTGCGTCGCGTCAGTCTGGCATACCCGACCGGCCCCGGACAAAACCGAGCCCGGGATCTCACCCAGCGGCCCCTGGGCAAGGTGCGGTGGACGGTGGGGCGAACTGCCCCTTCGAACAACGCAACACCGGCGCGGCCGGCGCTTAGACCCGCTCCTCGCCACCCCGCCTGGCGCGGTGCGGCCTGGATGGGGGGTGGCCGCGCCGGCGGGGTCACCGAACGCTTGCAATCCGCCGCAAAGACTCCTATTGGTAAGGTACGTGGACCGGGAGCGCGCCTCGCGGGCCCGGAATCAGCGGGTGATCTGCCGCCGGCCGCGGCCGCCCGTTGCTGCTCATCGCACCATGCGTCGGCGCCGACAGGGATGATCGGATGTGCTTCCAGGGGCGACGCAGTACACTGGGTTACAGGGGGCCACAGGATGATGGAGGATGCAGCCATGGCCGAAAGCTACCGTCCCGTTGTGGGTGAATGGTACTGCAACCTCGAGACGGGTGACCTGTTCGAGGTGGTCGCCCTGGACGAGGACAGCGGCACCATCGGTATCCAGTATTTCGAGGGCGAGGTGGAGGAGATCGATGCCGATACCTGGACCGAACTGATGCTGGAGCCCAGTGCGGAGCCCGAGGACTGGTCCGCACCGTTCGATGACCTGGAGCCGGAGGAGGTCAACTACGGGGAAGCCCAGCGTCCGGAAAACTGGTCAGGTCCCTTCAACGACATCGATCGGGAAGACTGACACCCCCGCCCTGTCCTGCAACGTCCCCGCCCGGCTGGCGCGGCTGGTGAGGTCACGGGTCGGGCGTCATGTTCCCCGTTGCCCGGCGCTCCACCAGCGCCTGGTGTCAGCGTATCAACAGGAGCGAACAGCTCAGCCCGCCCAGCAGGTGCTCGGTGAGGTCGAGATCGGAACTCATGCCGCGGGTGGGGGCATGGGTTACGAGAATCCGGCCCTGCTCGGTTTCCACCGCGCGCTGCAGCATCTCGGGTGAAGCACCTTGGATGAACAGGAAGCGCGCCTGCGCCCCCTGCTGTTCCAGCCATCGTCCGGCCAGTTCGCGCAGGGACTCGGCTTCCGCTCCACCGACCCTCGGTATCAGCACCACCAGCCCGTCCCGCTCCCGCCGCGCCAGCTGAAGTGCCGCGGCGAGTGCGCGGTACGCGGGTTCACCGCCGTCGAACAGCACCAGCACCGGGCGTCCGGGCGGAGCCTTCCGCCCGACCAGCAACGGCGTTTCCAGTGTGGACTCCAGGACCTGTCGCAGGTTGCTGCCGATGATGCGGCGGTGGGGATTCCCTCCCCGACCCAGCACGACCAGGTCGGCATCCCGGGCCGCAACCAGCAGTTCCGTGACGATCCGCCCGCGCACCACCCGGAGCGAACCCGCGATCTGCCCATGCCGGAGACTCTGGCGCAGCAGCTTCTCTATCAGCCGGACCTGGGCCCGCAGGCTCTGTTCCAGCTGCAGGGCGTCCAGGCGCCGGGGCATGCCCGAGGAGAGACCCACCTCGCGGGTGAAGGGCAGCTCCGCCAGGCGCAGGAGATTGGCATCCTCCACGAACAGCCCGAGCAGCTCGGCCCGGTAGCGTACTGCCAGCTCGACGGCCGCCTCCAGTGCTTCCCGGCTGTGGGGCGAGGCGTCCAGGGCCACGAGTATGCGGCGGATCACATGGGTATTCCCCGGCTCCGGTTCAGGAGGTTTCGCCGCCGGAGTCATGCTTGTGCTCCATCAGCTCGAGACGCAGGTGGTAGAGTTCATCGAGGCGATCATCCACCCGGCGGTTGAGGCTGCCCTCGGGGTATCTGCCCTCGCTGTCGGCCTCTCCCGCAGGCAGCCCGGTCAGCAGGGCGGCGGCCTGGTCCACCGTATCCAGCGGGTAGACGTGGAATCGACCCTCACGACAGGCTGCGACCACATCCTCGCGCAACATGAGGTGGGGAACGTTGGTGCGGGGAATCAGGACCCCCTGCTCCCCGGTCAGGCCGCGGGCATTGCAGATGTCGAAGTAACCCTCGATCTTCTCGTTGACACCGCCGATGGCCTGCACCTGGCCGTGCTGGTTGACCGAGCCGGTGACGGCGAGGGACTGCTTCACCCCCGCGCCGGCCAGGGCCGACAGCAGGGCGCAGAGCTCCGCCACCGACGCGCTGTCGCCTTCCACCATTCCGTAGGACTGCTCGAAGACCAGGCTGGCGGAGAGGGACAGGGGCCGGTCACGGGCATAGCGGGCGGCCAGGTAGTGGGACAGGATGAGCACGCCCTTGGAATGGATGGAACCACCCATTTCCACCTCGCGCTCGATGTCCACGACCTCTCCCTCGCCGAAGCGGGCGGTGGCGGAGATGCGCGAGGGCTGGCCGAAGGCGAAGTTGCCGAGATCGATGACCGACAGTCCGTTCACCAGTCCCACCTCCACACCCTCCGTCCGGATGTTGATGGTGCCGCGCTGGATCTCGGCATAGATGCGTTCGCGCAGCCGGTCCGAGCGGTGGATGCGGGCGTCGATGGCGGTCTGAATGTCCGGTCGCGTGATGACCTCGCGCCCGGCCTCCGAGGCATAGTGATGGGCCTCACGGAGCAGATCCACGATGTTGCCCACGTGGGTGGAGAGCCGCTCGCTGTCACCGGCCGTCCGGGCACCGTGCTCTATCGCCCGGGCGACGGCTGCACGGTCCAGGGGCAGCAGCGAGTGCTCCCGGGCCAGGGTTCCGATGAGGCGCGCGTAGCTCCGGGTGCCCTCCGGGGTGCGGTCGATATGCTCCTCGAAATCAGCCGCCACCTTGAACAGCTTGTCGAAGTCCGGGTCGTACTGGCTGAGCAGGTAGTAGAGCAGCCGGTCCCCCACCAGGACCACCTTCACGTCGAGGGGGATGGGTTCCGGCTCCAGGGAGACGGTGCTGACCAGGCTGAAGAACTGGGCTACCGATTCGATCCGGATCTGCCGGGAGAACAGCGCCCGTTTCAGGCCCTCCCAGGAGAACGGCTGGGTCAGTACCCGGCGCGCATCGATGATCAGGTAGCCACCGTTGGCCCGGTGCAATGCGCCGGGCTTGAGGAGGGTGAAATCGGTAACCAGGGTGCCCATCTGGGCCACATGCTCCACCCTTCCCACCAGGTTCTGGAAGCTGGGATTATCCTCGTAGACCACCGGTGCCTCGCCGTGATCGGCATTCTCCACGATGAGGTTCACTTCATAGCGGTGCTGGAGCGAGCCGCGCAGCCCCTTCCCCTCCTCCTCCTCGCCCGGACTTTCCGCCATCTTGCGGAAATTCTCTGCGTTTTCTATGACGTCCTGCTCCAGCTCCTTCAGGTGCTCCAGCACCTCGGGCAGCGCCACGTAGGTTTCATGCAGGTGCTCCATCAGGTGGCCGACCGCGGAGAAGGTGATTTCGCGATTGAGCTCACGCACCTTGTCGCGCACCTGCTTGCGCCACTGGGGAATCTTCAGCAGGATGCGCTGCAGGTGCTCCTGCAGGGTGGAGACCACCGCCTCGACCCGCTGCTGCTCCTCCTCGTTCAACTCATGGAACTGATCCGGGGTGAGCACCTCACCCTCGCGCATGGGTGCGAAGGCAAAGCCTGCCGGGGTCCGCAGGAGCGAGATGTCGTGCGCCTCCGCCTCCTTCTGCAGCTCGGCGAGCGCCGCCTCCTGCCGGGTTTCGAACTCCTCCTGGATCTCCTGCCTGCGGGTCCGGTACTCATCGCTCTCGAAAGCGGCGGGAATGGCCCCGCCGAGCTCGTCCACCAGTTGCTTCACATCGTCGCGCAGCCGCCGGCCCTGGCCCGGGGGCAGGCTGAGGGCCCGGGGCTTGTGGGGACTGGTGAAGTTGTTCAGGTAGCACCAGTCGCGTGCACGGAGCTCCTGCCCCGCGCGCTGTTCCAGGAGTCGGCGCACCAGGGTCAGCTTCCCCAGACCGGATGGGCCGAGGACGAACAGGTTGAACCCTTCGGCCCGGATACCGACGCCGAAATGGATCGCCTTCCGGGCCCGGTCCTGGCCCAGCATCTCCTTCATCTCCTCGAGCTCGGCGGTAGTCTCGAAGTCCAGCCGGCTGGTATCGCAGGACTGGTAGAGAGCTTCCGGAGCAAGGGGCTTCAGCTCAGACATGACACTCCTTGGTCGGTTCTTCGACGGCCGTTCCCACGTCTGCATCATAGTCCAAGCGGCGGATGGTTGCCGTTGCCTGTCGGCGTCCGGAAGGCATCAATCCCCATTTGACCGCCCCTCTACCCGCGGCTATAATGCGCGCCATTCCGAAATTGGGGCGATTAGCTCAGCGGGAGAGCACTGTCTTCACACGGCAGGGGTCGCTGGTTCGAACCCAGCATCGCCCACCAGTACAAAAAAAGCCCGGCCACAAGTGCCGGGCTTTTTTTCGTTATGCCCCTCCGGGCTACTCGTCCGCTGCCCGCACCGGCTCGTCTTCGGCTCCCACCGCCTCCCACGACCAGCCGGCGTGGGTGGTCCCGCTTCCGACCTGGATGACGCGGGACTGGGTATTTCCCTTGTAGGTGGCGCTGACCTTGTAGCTGCCCGCGGGCAGATCCACCAGCAGGAACGGCCCGTCGGTCCGGACGCTCAGCACCGGCGCACCGCGTGCTCCGGAGATGTCCACAGCCACGTCGGCGATGTAGCGCTCCCGCTTCCCGGCCCGTTCGGCGAATTCCAGCACCAGCGAATAGTTGCCGGCCTGCTCCTTGATCGCCGCCACCTCGTCGCTGCCGATGCCGCCGCTGACATAGCGAATGTCTCCGGCGGTCTGCACCGGCATCGCCGCCGCCAACGCGCTCCCGAACGCGAGGAGACTGCCGGCCATCAGCATCAGTAACAGTGTTTTTACCTTCATAGCGTTGTCCTCCCTCCTTGACGTCTGCCGCCTCCACCCATGCCATTGATATAGACCGCCGCCGGGGTCCGGGGCAAGTTCACCCCCGGATCCCGGCTGTGCTCCTGCCGGCGCGGAGACTGGTGAAATGGGCCGTTCCACCACCGTCGCCGGGTCAAAACCACCGGCATCGGTATCTGATCATGGCGTTTCCCCCCTGAAATCCCGCTGTCCATGCTGGCACGGCAGATGCAACGGATGCGATACCGGGCAGCCGCGACTGCCCTGTCGCAACCGCAAGGAGGATACGACCATGTACAACCTGAAACCCAAGCTGCTTGCCGTCGCCTTGCTTGGCGCCGGCCTGGGAACGCTGGTCTTGCCGGCGCAGGCGGCCGCCATCCAGGAACAGGTCAAGGTGACCTCGGCAACCCACCTCGGCGCCGACGAGGCCGCGGCCATCTCCTCGGCCGCGGCCCAGGTGCTGCGGCACGTGGCCGAGGCCCGTGCCGCCCTCCACCGCAAGGACGGCGAGTCCGCCAGGACCCAGTTGGGCAAGGTGGACCGGCTGCTCGAGATCATCGGCGCGGCCCTGCCCACGGCCACGGTCAAGGATCGGATCTGGGTCGCCAAGCGACACCTGGAATACGAGGACAGCGAACAGGTGCTGCCCGATCTGATCCCCATCTACAGCTCCCTGGACGAGATCCAGGATCTGGTGCCGGTACAGCAGGCCAGGGAACATATCGACAAGGCGAAGCAGCGGCTGCGGAAGGGCGACAAGCAGGCCGCCGACGAGGAGTTGCGCGCCGGCGACGCGGCGCTGGTCTACACCGAGGTGGACTTGCCGCTGCAGCGCACCCGGAACCGGATCGAAGCGGCGCGGACCGCCCTGGACAAGGGGGACTTGCAGGCGGCCGATACGGCGTTGCAGCAGGCCGAGGACAGCGTGGTCTACCTGTCGGTCAGCGTTGATGCCCCCATGGCCCGGGCCCGGGAATCACTGTGGCAGGCCACCCGCGATTTCACGGCCGGTGCGGTGGACTCGGTGCGGCGCGACCTGGCCGAGGCCGATCGCTATCTGCATCACGCCGCCCAGTCCATGGACGAGACGACCCGGAATACTGCCAACCACCTGGTTGAGGAGCTGCAGGCGGTGAAGGAGCGGCTGGAAACGGGGGGGAGCACGGTGGCCGACAGCCTGTCGCGCCTGTGGGAGGAGTCCGCGGCCCTGGCCGAGCGGGCCGAGTCCTACGTGGATACGGGCTGGCAGCGCCTCACCTACCAGCCCCTGGGCAAGGACGACCTGGTGGAGGCGCGCCTGCACGTGCATTTCGCCCGCATCGACCAGTTCACCTCCCATGACTCGCGCCAGGCCGGCAGTGAGCTGGAGAGCGCCCTCGGATACCTGGACGAGGCGGAGCGCCACGTGGCCAAGACCCACCGCGACGAGGTGAAAAGACTGCGTGGCGAAGTGCAGCAACTGATGGCCCGGGTGGGCGATGTGGGCAAGTCGGGCATTCCTGTCGCCCAGGACTACGACCGGACGATCGAACAGATGAGCGGTCTCATCAGGACCCTGTGAGCCCGCCGTGATGGGTCCGGAGGAAGGGCGAGCGGCATGGTTCATATCCACCGACTGGTGGATATGAACCGGTTTTCAACCACGCGGCATCCCTTCCCGGCGGGCCGGGGCCGGCGTCTGCGCTGAGATTCACGGTTGGCAGGGACCCTGCATGGGATTCACGCCGGGGGCTCCGGCTGAATCCGGGCAACCCTGTTTGTCCGGGAGGATCCGACGAGGCGCCGTGAATGTTTGCAAGCACCTGGCTGCAGCGATTTAATGCATGGAAACCCCGCCATGGCCAGCCATTGATGCTTCGATCCCTGCTATTGCGTTCCGCCTGGCTGCCCGCGGCCATCACCGCCATACTGCTGGTCTGCAGCCTGGCGCTGCTGGTGGGCGCCTCCTGGCGCAGCCTGGAGCGGCTCGATCCCATCCATGCCCATCAGCTGCACCTCTACCGGCTCCAGGACCTCGGGCTGCGGCTCCAGGAAGCCCTGGTGGAGAGCCTCGACACCTCGGCGGATTCGGGAGACGTGGATTTCGGCGCCTTGCGCAGGGATCTGGATCGGCTGCTGGGCGGCGACGACAGCCTGGTGCAGGACACCCCGTCGCGCCTGCGCCGGGCCCGTATCCTGCTGGACGACCTGAAGCGCAATCCCAGGACCGCCCTCATCGCCGCCCTGGGCGAGCTGCGCACGGCGCTGGTGGCGGAATACCGTGCCCACGACACGCTGCTGCGCGATGTGCAGAACAACGCGCTGCTGGAGCTGCGGGTCTCCTCGGCCCTGACCGTCGTCATCCCGCTGCTCGGTCTGATGCTTCTGTTCCTGCTCCGGCGCCGCATCCTGCTGCCCCTGAACAACCTCCGCGATCTCATGGCCCACCTGGCGCGCCAGGAGTACCGGAGCGCCGCGACAGAAAACGTCACGCCCGTCCTGCTCCCCGTATTCGAGAATTACAATCACATGGTCGAACGGTTGCAGGAGCTGGAGCGGCACCACCGGGAACGGCAGGAGTCACTCGAGGCCGCCGTCCATCGCGCCACCGCCACCCTGCTCCAGCAGCAGCGGGAACTGGCCCGTTCCGAGCGTCTCGCGGCGGTGGGTGAGGTGGCCGCCGGGGTGGCCCACGAACTGCGCAACCCCCTCGCGGGGGTGCAGATGGCGTTGAGCGGCCTGCACCGGGATCTCACCGATGCCGGCCACCGGGATCGGATCGAACTGATTCTGGGCGAGATCAAGCGCCTCTCCCGACTGCTCAACGATCTGCTGGGCCAGGCCCGCACGCCACCGGAGCCCCCGGTGGCGGTGGATCTCGGGCGGACACTGGAGGAACTGCTGGAACTGGTGCGTCTGCAGGTGCCGGCACGGGTGCGGCTCGACGCGGAGGTCACGCCGGGACTGTGTTGCCGGTTGCCGGAGGCCGGTCTGCGCCAGGCGATACTGAACCTGCTGCTCAACGCCGCCCAGGCGATCGGCGATCGGGAGGGGCATATTCACGTGACGGCCGCCTGCGAGGCCGGCCAACTGCGCCTGTCCGTCGCCGACGACGGCCCGGGGCTGCCCGCCGAGCTGCTGCAGGACGGGGTACGGGCGTTCGCGAGCTGGCGCGAGGGCGGCACCGGCCTCGGACTGGCCATGGTGCAGCGCTTTGCCCGGGAGCAGGATGGCCGCCTGGAACTGGGCGCCCGCGAGCCAGGGGGCGCCTGTGTGAGTCTGCTATTGCGCTGCGGGACGAATGCCGATGAGTGAGACATTGCTGGTCATCGAGGACGAGACGCTGGTGGGCAGCGAGCTCCAGCGCCATTACCGGCGTGGCGGCTGGGAGGTGGTGCTGGCACGCAGCCTGGCCGAGGCGCGCCGGAGCCTAGTGGACCAGCAGCTGGAGCCCCTGGTGGTCATCAGCGACATGAGCCTGCCCGACGGCAATGCGCTCGATCTGCTGGGAAGCCTCGCTCCGGCGCGAGGCGGCGGGGAGTGGATCTTCCTTACCGGCTACGGCAGCGTGCCGGATTCGGTGCGCGCCCTGCGTCTCGGCGCCTACGACTTCCTGGAGAAGCCCTGCGACCTGGAGCGGCTGGACGTGGTGGTGGCGGGCGCCGGCCGCAGCGCCCGGGCCCAGCGGCGGCTGCGCGACGAGGCCGCCGCCCGCAGCCGCCGCTATGCGCCCGCCTCCTTCGCCGGCCGCAGTCCGGCGGCGCAGTCGGTGCGCAAGATGCTCGAGCGACTCACCCGGGTACCCTTCAGCGCCCTGGTGATCACCGGAGAGACCGGCACCGGCAAGGGACTGGCCGCCCGCATCCTCCATCATGCCGGCACCCGTGCCGACGGCCCGCTGGTGGAGGTCAACTGCGCCGCCCTGCCCCATGAACTGCTGGAATCGGAGCTGTTCGGCCACGAGCCGGGCGCCTTCACCGGGGCCAAGGGCCGGCGGCGCGGGCTGATGGAGCAAGCCAGCGGCGGCACCCTGTTTCTCGACGAGATCGCGGAGCTCGATCCCGAGCTCCAGGCCAAGCTGCTGCGAGCCGTGGAGGATCAGCGTATCCGCCGGCTGGGCGGCGACCGGGAGATCAGCGTGGATCTCCAGATCCTGGCCGCCACCAACCGGGACCTCGAAACGATGGTCGCGGAAGGCGCCTTCCGCAACGACCTGTACCATCGCCTCAGCGTGTTCCGCCTGGAACTGCCCCCGCTGCGTTCCCGCAAGGCCGACCTGGAGGATCTCGTGCCCCTGTTCGTGGCGGAGTTCAATGCCAAGTCCGGGCGCCGGGTAAGGAACTTTCCGGATCCCCTGTGGGAGCGGCTGCGGGCCCACGACTGGCCCGGCAACGTGCGCGAGCTGCGCAACGTGGTGGAGCGCTGCGTGCTGTTCTCGGACGGCGAGGAGTTCCCCCTCGAATGGCTGCAGCTGGGCAGTCCGGCCGGGGCGGTCGCCGCCCTTCCCGCCGGAGCCGGCTCCGAAGGGGTGTTTCTGCCGCTGGACGGGAGCATGGCCATCGAGGACATGGACCGCCACATCATCCGCACCGCCCTGGAGAAGCACGACTTCAACGTCTCCGCCACGGCCCGGGCGCTCGGAACCACCCGCGAAACACTCCGCTACCGGGTCCAGAAGTACCACCTGCTGCCGGATTCCGACTGACACCCGGCGTGGCCGTCCGCCCTGCCGGCGCCTGCCCCGGCCGGGGGGAGGTCACTTCCCGCCGCCCCCGGGCCGGCGGTGCATATCCCCACCGCCACCACCTGACCCTGGTTGAAGTCCACCAGCCGTGACCATCCCCGCAGCCGGGCACCGGTTGCCCACTTCGTGAAAACAGCAGGTTGCATCATTGGCATGGAAACTGCCCTGTTTCAGCAGAGCACAGCTCCCGCTGTGCGGCAGGAATGATCCGAATCACGCGGTATGGGAACGAGGACCATGAACAGACACTACAAACCGCTGCTGGCCGCCGTGACCGCACTGGCTCTCCTGCTGGGCGCGTCCCAGCAGACCATGGCCCAGGCCACGGCGCTGCCCGATTTCAAGAACCTGGTGAAGAACAACGCCGCCACGGTCGTGAACGTCAGTACGGAACAGAATGGCGAGATGGTGGCGGAACTGCCTCCCGGCATGCCGGATCTCCCCGAGGGCAGTCCCTTGAACGACTTCTTCCGGCGCTTTTTCGAGAACCGTCCGGATCAGCCGCAGCGGGTCCGTTCCCTCGGCTCGGGGACGGTGATTTCCAGCGACGGCTACATCCTCACCAATGCCCACGTGGTCAAGGATGCCGATCGCATCACCGTGCGCTTCAACGACCACCGGGAGAAGCCGGCGACGCTGGTGGGCATGGACGAGCGCAGCGATGTGGCGCTGTTGAAAGTGGATGCAAAGGACCTGCCCGTCGCGCACCTGGGCGATTCCGACACCCTCGAAGTCGGCGAGTGGGTACTCGCCATCGGCTCGCCCTTCGGTCTGGAACACACCGCGACCGCGGGTATCGTCAGCGCCCTGGGCCGCAACCTGCCCAGCGACACCTATGTCCCCTTCATCCAGACCGACGTGGCGGTGAACCCGGGCAACTCCGGCGGACCGCTGTTCAACACCGACGGGGAGGTGGTGGGCATCAACTCCCAGATCTACAGCAAGACCGGCGGTTACATGGGGCTCTCATTCGCCATTCCCATCAATGTGGCCATGAAAGTGGTCGAGCAGCTGAAGACCACCGGGCACGTGGAACGGGGCTGGCTCGGAGTGATGATCCAGGGCGTCAACCAGGACCTGGCCGAAAGCTTCGGGCTGGAGCGCCCCCGCGGCGCCCTGGTGGCCCAGGTGACGCCGGACAGCCCGGCCGCAAAGGCGGGCCTCGAGCCCGGTGACGTCATCCTCGGCTTCGCCGGCGAGGCCATCGAGCAATCCTCCCAGCTCCCGCCGCTGGTGGGCGACACGCGGCCCGGCACCGAGGTCGGCCTGCGGGTGCTCCGTGGCGGCAAGGAGCGGGAAATCAAGGTCACCATCGAGGCCCTGACCGAGGAGACCTCGGCGATGGCCGCCCCGGACGGCGGCAAGGCGGTGCTGAAGATGGCCGTCAGGAATCTTACCCGGGAACAGCGCGACGCGATCAAGGAAGGCGGGCGCGGCGTCCTGGTGACCGGTGTCGAACCGGGCCCCGCCGCCGAGGCCGGCATCCGTCCGGGCGATGTCATCCTGAACCTGGACGGCAAGGATGTCACCGACGTCGGCCAGCTGAGCGGGCTCATCAAGGAGTTGCCCCACGGCAAGGGCCTGCCGCTGCTGATCCGGCGTGGCGACAGCAATATCTTCATCGCCCTGCGGCTGCCGGACGCCGACTGAACACCCCCGACCCCCCAGCTCCTCCTGGAGCATTCGGGCGGCCTCTCGGCCGCCCTTTTTTTGCTTCCGGCAGCGGTTCATATCCACCACCAACACCACCGGCTGAATATGACGCAGAGATCGCAACCGACTGTATTGAAAGCGATAGCCATTCTGGCGCACTCGTTGCATTGACCTGGTTGCAACCCACACGACAACCCCCAACCGGTGGAGGCCCAACGCACGACGATGATCAATCACTACCGCGACCACGCAGCCAATGAGCGCACCTTCCTGGCCTGGGTCCGCACCGGCATCACGGTGATGATGCTCGGTTTCCTGGTGGAGAAATTCGATATTTTCCTGGCGGCCGTCGCGGTGGAGACCCACGGCCTGCAGGGTGTCCAGCAGCACGGCAACGGGAGCTGGCTGGTAAGCCTCTCCCTGGTCTGCCTGGGAATCGTCATGAACGTCTGTGCGGCATTGCGCTTCTTCCGCACCGGGCGGGAACTGGAGGGCGAGGCGCCGGCCCGCTTCCGCAGCCGTCTGCTCGGTATCGGTCTGCCCTCGTCCATGGTCCTGTTCGGGCTCTACCTGCTGGCCTACCTGACCCGCATTCTGTAAATCCACAAGGAGTTCGCCCATGTCCAGCCTGCCCCGCTTCATCGCCATCCTGCTGTTGCTGGGAGGACTCGGCGCCACCAGCCTCGGCGTCGCCGCGGCGGCGCAGGATTCGCCCCCGACCCCCGTCCTGCCGGGCACCCGCGCGCTGGTGGCATCCGCGCTGGAGAAGGTTGCCGAGGCCGAGCATGGTGTCCAGGCGGCGAAGGATGATCAGAAGGCGCTCTCCCGGGTGGTGGAGTCGCTGTCATGGGCCCGGGATCTGATCGCCCTTGCCCGCATGGATCAGCCCACCGGTGAGGCGCGCGCCCTGCTCCGTTATCTGCAGCTGAAACTGAAAATCGAGGACAACCGCGAGGCGCTGGTCGACCTGCTGCCCCTGGAGCGGGCACTGGAACGGCTCGGGAATGATCCCGGCCTGCCACATGCCCGTGAACTGCTGCAGAACGCCAAGCGCGCCCTGGAGACCCCCGACCATGCCCTGGCGCTGAAAACGCTGGAGGAGCTGGACCGGACGCTGGTGCGGGACTGGATCGATCTGCCCCTCGATGCCGCCGCGGACAGTATCAGGCAGGCCCTGGATCAGATCATGACCCGGCAGCAGCCGCCCGCAGCCGATCTGCTCCCCGCCGCCGAGAAGAGCCTCCTCCAGTTGCTTGCCGGCACGGCATCCTGATCGGCTCCGGTGGCGAGGGACGCGGCCATGGACACGACTTCACGGCACCCGAAGACGGCGGCCCCGGAGCGGATCCCGGAACCGACCCGGCGCCACGGCATGTGGCTGGATGGCGTCAGCCCCGCGCTGATCACCTCCGGAGAGCTTGAACGGCTGCCGTTCGGGGAGGAACTGGCGGGCACCATGCTGCGGCTGGAGGACGCCATCCCCGGGCTGGCGGGTGAATCGGCACGGGTGGGAGGGATCCGGGCCAGTACCACACTGGGCTCGCTCCACCGGCATCTCTACCTGGAATTGGCGGCAATGACCGCGGAGCGTTTTCTACCCGTCTATCGCTCCAGCGGCGGTGAACAGGGCCTGGTGAGCGTCGAAGTCCATCCGCGCCACGCCCTGCACGCGGAGGAACTGTCCGCCGAGGTCCGCCATCTCCGCCGGCTGCTGGTTCAACCCAACGTGGTGGTGCATGTCCCGGGGACGCCGGCCGGCCTGGCCGTCGTGCCCCAGCTGGTCCATGCCGGCGTCAGCGTGCATGTGGGGCTGGTCTTCACGGCCGCGACCCTGGCCCGTGTCGATGCCGCCCTGCTCGCGGCGCTGGAGGCGCGATTCGATGCCGGGCGTCCCCTGGGCACCATCAGCCTGTTTGCGGGCTTCCGCCCGATCGGGCCTGCGGCGGCCGGGCAAATCCCGGGGCCGGAGTGCCATTGCCCCGCAACCGCCCGCCAGGCCCTCCTCACCTGGCGCCGCCTGCAACGCTCGCACCGCTGGAGCGAACTCTACCGCTATGGCGCGCGGGCGCCCCGGCTGATCTGGACCGGATGGACCGGTGCGGCTGACCGGTCACCGGTCTGTGCCTGTCTGCGGGCACCGGACACCCACCATGCACTGCCCCTCCACACCCTGGTGTCGCGCTGCCCGCGGGACAGCGGACTGACGGCCTGTCCACTGGCCGGAGAGGGCGCGCCGGAACCGGCCGAACGGACGCAGCGGTTCAGCGTGGACAACGCGGATAGCCGGTCATTCGGCAGGTTGCAGCACGAGGTCCTGCTGCAGCGTCAGCGCCGGCTCGAACAGCGCCTGCGGGATGCGGTAGCCGCAGACAGGAAGGGTGCGGATGAGCACGGTTGAGGAGCAGGCCATGGAGGCGCCGGGAAAGCCGGGGCTGACGCCCACCTGGACCGACAGCCGCAAACAGCTGGTGGGTTGCAGCCTGGGCGCGTCGAGGCTCTGGTTCACCGTCGCCGGCGGCATCGTCACCGAGGTCTACCACCCGCGCATCGATATCCCCCAGGTGCGCGATCTCGGTTTCATCGTGGCCGACGGGCGGGGATTCTGGGTGGAGGTGAAGCGGCTACCGGCGCCCGACCTGAGCCTGGCCCGGCCCGGGGTGCCCGCACTGCAGGTGATGCACCGCCATCCCCGCTTCGCACTCACCCTCCGGGTGGTCCCGGACGCGGATCGGGATGTGCTCCTGCTGGAGGTGACGCTCGAGGGTGACGGGGACTTGCGCCCCTACGTCCTGCTGGCGCCCCACCTGGGTGGCACGGGGCTCGGCAACCGCGCCGCGGCGGGGCGTCACCGCGGCCGCAATGTGCTGTGGGCGGAGCAGGGACCGTTCGGGCTGGCCCTGGCGGCGGTGGCTGCGGGACAGTCGGATGGGTGCGGACCGGGCAGTGCCGGGTACGTGGGCGTCAGCGACGGTTGGCAGGATTTCAGGCGCAATGGCCGGATGGCCTGGCACTACCGGTGTGCGGGACCCGGCAATGTCGCTCTGCTGGCGCCCCTCGAGCGCCGCTCGACCGTGGCCCTCGGCATCGCCACCAGCCGGGAGGCGGCCGCCACCCTGGCCTTCAGTGCCCTGGCCCGGCCGTTCGCCACGGCTTGGCAGCGGCAGGTGCGCGACTGGTCGCAGCGCCTTGCCGCCCATGGCGGCGTTCCGGCCGCCGGTGATCCCGCCCTGCCGGAAGCACTGGAGAACTGCCTGGCGGCCTCCGCACTGGTTCTGCGCTGCCACCAGGACCGCATCTATCCGGGCGCCATGGTGGCGAGTCTGAGCATTCCCTGGGGCGAGTCCCGCGATGACCGCGGCGGCTATCACCTGGTCTGGCCACGGGACCTGGTGGAGTGCGCCGGCGCCCTGCTCGCCCTTGGCGCCGCCGGCGAGGCGCGGGATGTGCTGTGCTACCTCATCGCCTCCCAGTATGCCGATGGCCACTGGTCGCAGAACCAGTGGCTGGGCGGCAAGCCCTACTGGGACGGCGTGCAACTGGACGAGGCGGCGTTTCCGGTCCTGCTGGCCGCCGCCCTGGAGGAGCAGGACGCCAGGGACGGCATCGAAGTCGCCACGATGGTGCGCCGGGCGCTCGGCTTCATCATTCGCCACGGCCCCGCATCGGAGCAGGATCGCTGGGAGGAGGACAGCGGGGTCAGCCCCTTCACCCTGGCGGTCTGTATCGCGGCGCTGGTGGCGGGGGCCGGGTTCCTGGACCAGGAAGAGCGCGACACCGCCCTGGCGGTGGCCGATTTCTGGAATACCCGCCTGGAAAGCTGGACCGCCGTACAGGGAACGGGGTTGGCGCGGCGCTACGATGTGGCTGGTTACTACGTGCGGGTTGCCCCGGCGGAGGTCGTGCAGGAACGCGGCGCGCTCGACCGCCGCCTGCCCATCCGCAACCGCGCCCACGACCCGGGCCTGCCGGCCAGCGAACAGGTGGGCCTCGAGTTCCTGCAGCTGGTGCGCTTCGGCCTGCGCCTGCCCGGTGAACCCCTGGTGCGCGACAGCGTCAGGATCGCCGACGCCCTGCTGCGGGCCGACACCCCCCGCGGACCGGCGTGGCACCGCTACAACGGCGACGGCTACGGCGAGCATCCCGACGGGCGCCCCTTCGACGGCGCCGGACGCGGCCGGGCCTGGCCGCTCCTCACCGGTGAACGGGGCCACTACGCCCTGGCAGCGGGCGAGGATCCCCTCCCCTACCTCCTGGCGATGGCGGCCATGGCCGGTCCGCTCGGCCTGTTGCCGGAGCAGGTCTGGGACGCGGCGCCGCCCGCCGACGCTGAACACCCGGCGGGCCGTCCGACCGGGGCGGCGATGCCGCTGGCCTGGGCCCACGCGGAGCTGGTGAAGCTGCAGGCATCCAGGCGGCTCGGCCGGCCGTTCGATCGGCCGGCCCCGGTCTGGCGGCGCTATGGCGGCCGGCCGCCGGCGCCGACCCTGGCCGTGTGGACCCCCTGGGCGCCCATACGGACCCTGTGGCGGGGGGAGCGACTGTGCGTCTGCCTGCCCGAGGCGGGAGTGGTGCACTGGGGGCGGAACGGCTGGCGGGAGGTGCGGGACGTGGCGACCGTGCCGGCCGGTTTCGGCCTGCACCGGGCGCTGCTGACGGATGCCGGCCTCGGCAGCGGGGAGACCGTCGAGCTGACCTGGCGCGGGGAGTTGACGGGCTGGTCCGGCCAGGAGGTGGTGATCGGGGTGCGCGAACCGGGGCAGTAAAAAAAACGCCGGGCGTCCGATCCTTGCGCGCCCGGCGGGGTACAAACGGTGAGGCTGTCAGCCCCCTGTCGCGGGCAGGGGAAGCGCCTGGCACTCGGAGAAGATGCGCCGGGTGCAGTTGCGGCACACGTCGGCATCGAGCTGTTCGAAGATCCTGCCGATGGCCTCGGACTTGGAGGCGAAGACATGATCCCGGCCGATCTCGTCCAGATAGCCACCGTTCTGCAGCGGCTTGCACACCCCGTCCTTGGCGCCCACCAGGTAGAGGCCGCCACCGTTGAGGCGGCGGGAGCCGGCCTCCTGCACGAGGAGTTCGGCACCGGCCACGTCGATGAAGTTGATGCCCGAGGTGATGATGGCGAGATGCTTCTGCTCGGGCTGGCGGGCCAGGAACAGGCTGAAGGACTCGCGGATGTGGCTGACCGCGCCGAAGAACAGCGAGCCGTCGATGCGCACGATCTTGAGCTGGGGGCACTCGGGCAGAGCCGGGTCGGTGGTGAAATGCCGCCCCGGCACCTTCGGATCGGGCACCCGGGAGATGACCCGCGGCCGCGAGGTGCGGTTCAGGTAGAGCACCAGCGACAGGATGACGCCGAGGAAGATGGCGAACTCCAGCTCCAGGAACAGGGTGCCGAAGAAGGTGCTCGCCAGCACGGCCGTCTCCGAGCGGCTGGTGGCGATGATGTTGCGGATATGGTGGAAGTCGATGAGTCCCCAGGCCACCAGGAACAGGATGCCGGCCATCGCCGCATTGGGCAGGTAGGCGGCATAGGGCGCCACGAACAGCACGATGACCATCAGCAGGCTGCCGCCGAAGATGGCCGCTATCGGGGTCTTGGCCCCGGCCTCGTAGTTGAGGCCGCTGCGATTGAAGGAGCCGGAGGCGACATAGCCGGAGAAGAAGCTGCCGGCGATGTTGGACAGGCCCTGGCCGATGAACTCCTGGTTGCCGTCGATGTGCTGTCCGGCGCGGATGGCGAGCGAGCGGGCGATGGAGACCGCCTCGGTCAGGGCGAAGAGGGTCACGGCCAGTGCCGCCGGGGCCAGTTCGCGCAGGGTGTGCAGGGAGAAGTCGGGCATCGACAGGGGGGGCAGCGCCGCGGGCAGCGCGCCCACGGTGCGGATGGCCGTCACCGACTCTCCGAAGGCGGCGTTCAGCCCCAGCGCCGCCAGGCTGCCGGCCACCATGGCGATGATCATGTACGGCAGCCGGGGCAGGAAGCGGCGGGCGGCGATACCGGTGAGCAGCGTCACCAGCCCCACCGCGGTCACGTAGATGTTGATATCCCCCAACTGGCTGAACAGGGACAGGATGGTGTCGTGGAAATGGCCGCCACGGGGAATCTCGATGCCGAAGAAGTGCTTGAACTGGTTGCTGGCGATGAGCAGCGCCGCGCCGGCGGTGAAGCCGATCACCACCGAGTGGGAGATGAAGTTGACCAGCGTGCCCAGCCGGGCCAGCCCCATCACCAGCTGGATGACGCCCACCATGACCGTGAGGGTCAGCGCCAGGCCGACGTACTCCGCGGTGCCCGGCTCGGCGAATACGCTCAGCGACGAGAACAGCACGATGGAGGCCGCGGTGGTCGGACCGGAGACAAGATGCCAGGAGGAACCGAACAGGGCCGCGACGATGGCCGGAATCATGCCGGCGTAGAGACCGTACTCCGGGGGCATGCCGGCAATCGTGGCGAAGGCGACGCCCTGGGGCAGCACCACGATGGCGCCGGTGAGACCGGCGACGAAATCATTGCGCAGGGTGTCCCGGGTAACCCGGTGGCGCCAACGCATGAAGGGCAGCATGCGCACAAGCCAGGCCGGGAGATTCCCCTTTCCGGCACGCCCCTTGCGCGCCGACCAGTGTTCTGTTGTGACTGACAAGTTCGATAGACTCCTTGCGCCGCGGCACCGGGTGCTGCGGCCCGAATCAGCTAGGGTCGGAAGTACGGACTGAACTACGGATTACGGGGTTTACAGCCCGCCGGGCCACTCCGCCACGCCGACCATCAGCACCAGGGCGGTGAGACCGCCGGCAATGCCGGCCAGGCCGGGGTGGTTCAGCGTCACCTCGCGCCGCAGGCGCACCCGCCCGAGCATGCCGGCCAGCAGGGCACCGACGAGGCCCCAGATGGGCGTGACGTGGTGCACCCAGCCGGGCGCACCGTTGAGCTCGGGCGCCAGCACCAGCGCCAGGCTGAGCAGGGCGATGGCCAGCGAGGGGGTGAGGAACACCCGGCGCCGCGGCTGCCAGGTGCCGGCGTCGGTCACGGGCCGGCGCGGCAGGGTTTCGTACTGGGACTGGGACATGTCGTCCTCCTCCACTGATTCCGGGGACGCACGGAGGCCGGCTGGCATCCTGCGTGGCTCCCGGAATGCTAACGCCAGGCGGGTGAAGGCGAGGTCAAGCGGATGTCAAGGAAAGGTCAAGACGGGGTGTGTTGCGAACCGAAGCGGAGTCGGGCGCGGGTGCCCTCCCCCGACTGGCTGGCCAGCTCCAACCGCCAGCCGTAGCGGTTGCAGATCCGGCGCACGAGCGAAAGCCCGATGCCGGCGCCGGCGCTGCCGGGGCCGGAGACGTGGGGCTCCAGGATCCGTTCCCCCAGCTCCTGGGGAAGGCCGGGGCCGGTGTCCTCCACCACCACCCCGTCCCGGTCCAGGTGGATCCTGATCCGCCCCGCGCGGGTGTAGGTGAAGGCGTTGCGGACCAGGTTGCCCAGCACCACCGCCAGCAGGGTGCGCTCCGCCGCCACGCAGGGGGAGTCATCGGCACCGAGCTCCACCGTCACCGGCTTGTCCCGCAGCAGGTGGCGATGTTTTTCCACGATCTCGTGGATCAGGCTGTCCACGTCGCACTGGGCCGTGGTGACGGCCTCCCCGGCCTCCTCGCGGGCCAGCACCAGCAGCGCGCTGGTGAGCTCTCCCATTTCGTCCACGGCGCGGGCGATGCGTTCCACCCGGGCCCGGGCCCGGGATTCGAGCGCCGGGTCGGTGAGCAGGACCTCGGCGGCGCCCGAGATGACCGCCAGCGGAGTGCGGAGCTCGTGGCTGATGTCGGCGGTGAAGGCGCGTTCCCGCCGGATGAATGCCTGCAGGCGGCGCTGGAAGCGTTCGAAGGCCCGCGCCAGCTCGCCAACCTCGTCCCGGGGGTAGTCCTGGCCCAGCGCGGCGGGCAGGTCGCCCGGTCCGAGTGTCTGTACCCGGCGGGACAGCTGGCTGACCGGGGCGATCACCCGTCCCGCCAGCCACAGCCCTCCGGCGGCGGAGAGCAGGGTCATGAGCAGGGCCGCGCCCGCCAGGATGAGGATGATCTGCCGCTCCCGGCGCAATACCTGGCTTTCGTCGTAGAGCAGCCAGAAACGGCTGCCATGACGCTCGGCCACGGCCACCAGGTAGGGGCGGTCCGCCAGCACCAGGGCGTGTCGGCCCTCCGGGAGCGAGCGGACCGCCGCCGGGATGTCGCGGCTGAAGCGCTCGCTCGGCTCCACGAAGCCGCGCACCGTGGTGGTGTCGGGGGGCGGCGAGTGTGGGTTGCGGTTGCGCCGGCTGATGTAGTCCTCCAGCTCCGCGGTCAGCGCCTCGTCGACCAGGCGCCGCTCCAGGTCGTGTACCGCCACGAAGAGACCCGCCATCAGCAGCAGGCTGAGGCCCGCGCCGAACAGGGCGAAGGCCAGCACCACCCGGGCCCGGAGGCTACGACGAAATCTCATCCGGGTCTGCCAGCTGGTAACCCACCCCGCGCACGGTGCGCAGCAGGGGCCGCGTGAATGGATGGTCGATGGCGGCGCGCAGCAGGTGCATGTGCGCGCGCAGGGAGTCGCTGTCGGGCGGCGAGTCGCCCCACACCACGCGTTCGATCTGGGCCCGGCTCACCACCCGCGGGGATTCCCGCAGCAGCAGCTCGAGGATGCGCAGGGAGATGGGCGGCAGTTCCAGGGTGCGGCCCCCGCGGCGCACCCGCCGGCTTGCCGGGTCCAGCTCCAGGTCCGCCACCCGGAGCACCGGGGTGGAGACCCCGCCCCGGGATCGTCTCACCAGCGCGGCGAGGCGGACTTCCAGCTCCTGCAGCGCGAAAGGCTTGACCAGGTAGTCGTCGGCACCGCCGGCGAAACCCTCCAGCTTGTCCTGCAGCGTGTCCCGAGCGGTGAGCATCAGCACCGGGAGGCTGCGGCCGGCCCCGCGCAACCGCCGGCAGACCTCCACCCCGTCGAGGCCCGGCAGCATCAGGTCCAGCACCAGGGCATCGAAGGACTCGTCCATCGCGCGCTGCAGGCCGGCCCAGCCATCGAAGGCCACGTCCACCGTGTGGCCGCGGCCTTCCAGGTAATCCACCAGGTTGGCGACCAGGTCCGGGTTGTCCTCGATGACGAGCAGATGCATGGGCGTGGGATGCCGGGTTCCGGGAAGGTGCGGTCCGCTATTCGGGCTGAGCCACGTTGACGAGGACCGCTGCCAGCACACGCGCGGCTTCCCGGGGCTCCATGGAGACAAGATAGCCGCGACTGCCGCCGTTGATCCAGATGCGGGGAAGCTCGAGGATGGTGGCTTCCATGTACACGGGCATGGGGTGGCGCGTGCCGAAGGGGGAGGTGCCGCCCACCTGGTAGCCGCTGTGGCGGCCGGCCACCGCCGGGGCGCAGGGCTGAACCGTCTTCGCCCCGATGGCCCGGGCCAGGGCCTTGGTGGAGACCTCGCGATCGCCGTGCATCAGCACCACCAGCGGCTGCTGCCGGTCGTCCTCCATGATCAGGGTCTTCACCACCGCGTGCTCGTCCACCTCGAGCTCGCGCGCGCACTGGGCGGTGCCGCCGTGATCCACATAACGGTAGGGGTGGTTCCCGAATGCCACCCCGGCGGCGCGCAGCGCGTGCACCGCGGGCGTGACGGGGGTCTTGTGCTTGCCCATCGGGTGAATCTCCTTGAACGTCGCCGGTCGAGGTCGCCGGCATCCGCGCTGCATCGGTGTTGTGCCCGCATGCAAGGGCGCCCGCCATTCCCGCGCGAGTGCGCCTGGCGGCTGGCCCCGCACCAAATCGCCGAATGCGCCTCCCGGGAGGAGGCAGTACACTGGCACCATGATATCCGTGACCCCCACGCTGGTTATCGACGAGAGCGAGATCGAGGAGAGCTTCATCCGCGCCTCGGGCCCCGGTGGCCAGAATGTTAACAAGGTCGCCACGGCGGTGCAGCTGCGCTTCGACGCCGCCCGTTGCGCCACCCTGCCCGAGCCGGTCCGGGCGCGCCTGCGCCGGCTCGCCGGCCGGCGCATGACCTCTGAGGGGGTGGTGGTCATCACCGCCCAGCGCTACCGCAGCCAGGAGCGCAACCGCACCGACGCCCTGGAGCGGCTGCTGACGCTGCTGCGCGAGGCGGCCGCGCCCCCGCCGCCCAAGCGCCGGCCCACCCGCCCGGGACGGGCCGCGAAGGAGCGCCGCCTGCAGGAGAAGCGCCAGCGCGGCGACACCAAGCGCACCCGGCGGCCCGTCTCGGCACGGGATGAGTGACCCCATGAAGATCGCCATCGTCGGCGGCGGCATCAGCGGCCTGGCCACCGCCTTCCACCTGACCCGGCTGCTTCCCGGCGCGGAAATCGTGCTGTTCGAGCGCGCGCCCCACCCCGGCGGGACCATGCGCACGGTGGAGCGGGAGGGTTTCCGGTTCGAGGCCGGCGGCAACGGCTTCCTGACCAACAAGCCCCATACCCTGGCGCTGGTGCAGGCGGCCGGCGCCGAGGACCTGCTGCTGCGCAGCAGCGACGCGGCGCGGCGGCGCTTCATTTTCAACGGCGCCCTGCATCGGCTGCCCGAGAGCCCGCCGGCCTTTCTCGGCAGCCGCCTGCTCTCCCTCCCGGCCAAGCTGCGGGTGCTCGCGGAGGTCTTCGTCCCGCCCCGGCGCGACGGCGGCGAGGAGACCCTGCAGTCCTTCGGCTACCGGCGCCTCGGGCGGGCGTTCACCGATACGTTCCTCGATGCCATGACCGCCGGCATCTACGCCTCGACGCCGGCGGACCTGTCGGTGCAGGCGGCTTTTCCCGCCGTGGCGGCCCTGGAGCGGGAACATGGCGGCCTGTTCCGCGGCATGCTGGCCAGGCGCCGCCGGGAAGCGGGACCGGGCGGGGTGCTGATGAGCTTCCGGGGCGGGGTGGGCAGCTTCATCGACCACCTCGCCGGGCTGCTGGGGGAACGCGTCCGCACGGGCAGCCCCGTGACCGCGCTGGCCCGCACGGCGGCGGGCTGGCGGCTGGAGGCCGGGGACGTGACCTACTCGGCCGACCGGCTGGTGCTGGCCTGCCCGGCCCATGCCGCCGCGGCCCTGCTGGAACCGGTGGACGCCGGACTGGCGGCGGAGCTGGCCGCCATCCACTACGCGCCCATCGCGGTGGTCGGGCTCGGCTACCGGGGACTGGATCACCCCCTGGACGGCTTCGGGCTGCTCACCACCAGCGCCGCCCGGCTGCCGATCCTGGGTGTCCTGTGGGACTCCAGCATCTTCCCCGACCGGGCGCCGGAGGGTGGGCAGACCCTGCGGGTGATGATCGGCGGGCTGCGCAACCCGGAGCTGGCGCTGCAGTCCGAGGCCGAGCTGGTCCGCACCGCGCTGCGGGGTGTGGGCGCCACCATGGGCTGCCGGGCCGAACCGGTGGTGACCTTCGTGCAGCGCTGGGAACGAGGCATTCCCAGCTACCGCATCGGGCACCTCGGGCGCCTGGAGCGCATCTTCACGGCCGCCGCCGCCCTGCCCGGCCTCTACCTCGTCTCCAACGCCTACCGCGGCATCGCCTTGAACGACTGTGCCGCCAGTGCCCTGGCCTGCGCCGGGGAGCTCACGGCCGGGCGCCCTCAGTCGGTGCGGTAGGCGCTGAACAGCCCGCCGATGGCGGCGGCAAGCGCCGGCGACCGGTCCGGATCCCGCAGCGACGCACGCAGTGAATCCCGCACCCCGGGGACGAACAGCAGGTCGGCCAGGCACTCGTTGAAGAAGGGCTGGCCGGAGCGGTTGGCCGCCAGGGCCTCGAGAAACGGCCGCCGGATGTCCCCCTCCTCGAGCGCCTCCCAGCAGCGTCCGGCGATGGCGGCCAGCACTTCGGGCTGCCGGGCGGCGGGGCTGGCCAGGGTACGCAGCAGCAGGGCGTTGCGCAGTCCCCGGCCGCGGGCGCCGGCCATGGCGCGCACCGCGGCGACCGCGGCGCCGGTATCCGGTGCGCCCAGTTCCAGGTTGCGGGTGGCCCGCGCCAGCAGGGCCTCGGCCACGGCGGTGCCCACCGTCCCGTTCTCCAGCGCCGCGCCCAGGGCGGCGAAGGGTTCGGCCGGAAGATGCGGCACGGCCCCGGCCAGCAGGCGCTCGTTAGCCTCCTCGTCGAGTCGCACGGCCAGATCCGCCAGGCCCTGCAGCCCCAGGCCCCGCCAGGCGTCCCAGCCCGCCTCCCCGGTGAGGTACTTCAGCAGCGTCCGGTAATGGACCGAGGCCGGCCGGCGCAGATCCCGGGCCACCCGGGCGTGGAACGCCGCCATGCGCTCCTCGCGGGGCTGGAACAGGTGCGGATTGTCCCGCCCCAGCGCCTCCGGACGCGGGGGCCGGCCATCGAGGCCGAGCGCCTCCGCCAGCCGCTGGAGAAACTCGTCCCGTGCCGCCTGCACCAGGCCGCCGAGCTCGTCCAGCGGCAGGCGCAGGAACCAGACATGGGGTTCGACACCGCCCCCGCGGGGATGCAGCAGCACTCCGAACCAGGCCTGCCGCAGCAGCGGCCAGGGCCAGGGCCGCTCGGCCCGCTCGAAGGCGAGGAAGCTGTCGCGCGGGACCCGCTGCACGCGCCGGCCCATCTCGATGATGCGCAGCTCCGCGCCCGCCGTTTCCAGGAATTCCGTCAATGTCTGCATGATTCGGGGATGCGCTTCTCGGGTTACGGTTCACCGGACGGAACCGGTGCGGATGATTGCAACGTTCACTGCTCCTGCCAGCGGAGGTTCCAGACCACCTCCCAGGCGTGGCCGTCGGGATCGCTGAAGAACCCGGCGCGGCCGCCCCACTCCATCGCCCCGGCGGGCCGCAGTATCCGGGCGCCGGCGCGCCGCGCCCGCTCCAGCAGTGCGTCCACCGCCGCGGCCGAGGCGACATTGTGGGACAGCAGGACGCCGCCGCTGCCGGCCTCCACCCCGCCGTAGGCCGCCAGGTCCGCCGCGGGAAAGAGGGCCAGGCGGGTGCCGCCCGTGTCCAGCCAGGCCACGCCGCGGGAGCGCCCCGCCAGCGGCCAGCCGAGGCCGTCGTGGTAGAAAGCCAGGGCCCGGTCGAGGTCCGCGACCCCCAGGGTGATGGCGCTGATGACAGGCCGGCTCATTCCTCCCCTCCGCCGTCGGGCCGCGATGGATGCGCCCGCCACAGGAACCAGGCCATGCCGAGCAGCTGCAGCAGCAGCAGCAGGCCGAAGGCGGCGCGGTAGCCGGCCGGATCGTAGCCGGGACCGGGCGAGAACAGATCGATGATTTCGCCGATGCCCCACTGGGCGCCGAACGCCGCCACGAACACCAGCAGGTTGAGGCCGGTGTTGGCCCGCCCCGCCAGTTGTGCCGGGAAGCCCTGGGAGAGTGCGGCATAGTTGATCACGCCGGTGGTGCCGAAGAAGCCGAACAGGATCCACAGCCCGGTGCGCAGGGGCGCCCAGTCCAGCAGCAGGAGCGCCTGCACGGTCATGAACAGGGTCATGCCCCCGCTCGCGACGGTCATGGGCCGGATGCCGAACCGCCCGAGCCGCTCGGCCAGCGTGCCCATCAGCACGAACCCGACGACCATCGCCCCGGCCATGAAGGCGAGTACCGTGGCCGCGGGTCCGGCCTCCAGCCCCGCCACGTCCCGCAGCCACGGTCCCGCCCAGAGGCTCTGCACGGAGAGGAAGGTGGCCTGGGAGGCGACGGTCCACGGCACCACCCGCCAGAACAGCGGGCTGGAAAAGACGCGCGCCACACCGCGGAACTGCCCGGCCAGGCTGCCGCCGTCGCCGGGCGCCTGCCCGCGCTCCGGAACCACGGCGAAAATCAGCACCGCCACGGTCGCCGTGAGCAGCGCCAGCACCAGGAACACCCCGCGCCAGTCGGTGACCGTCAGGGCCAGCTCCACCGGCGCGGTGGCCGCCAGCGCCCCGAGACCGCCGGCACCCAGCTGCAGGCCGTTGACCAGGGGCAGGCGCTCACGGGGGAACCAGTGCACGAAGGCATGAAACGCGGCCATCAGGCACGCGGAGACGCCGAAGCCGATGAGCGCCCGCCCCGCCACCAGCCCGGCCACGCTCTCCGCCCGGGCGAAGACGAACGCCCCCGCCGCGGCGCACAGCAGCAGCATCGACTCGGTGCGCCGGGAGCCGTAGCGGTCGAGCAGGATGCCCAGGGGCAGCTGGAAGGCGGCGAAGGCGAGGAAATAGGCGCTGGTCAGCAGCCCCAGGATTCCGGCGTCCAGGGCCAGCTCGGCGCCGAGGGCGGGACCGATGACCGCATTCACGGCGCGGAACAGGTAGGAGAGAAAGTACCCCAGGGCGAAAGGCACGAAGATGCGTGCCACCAGCGCGGGGGAGAGCATTGGCGGGGAAGCCGGGGTCATGGCGGCGTATTATGGCGCGCCGGCAAGCCTTGAGCGAGTCCGGGCTACATGGTCAACTACGGCATGAATTCCGGATCCTCCATGGAGCGCCCCGCCGTGGCCCTGGTGCTGACCGCGCTGGTGGCCTACGGTCCGCTGTCCACCGATCTCTACCTGCCCTCGCTGCCGGCCATGACCGAGGCGTTCGGCACCAGCGTGTCCAGCGTCCAGCTGACCCTGAGCGTGTTCATGTGGGGCTTCGCGGTGGCCCAGCTGATCTACGGCCCGCTCTCCGATCGGCTCGGCCGCCGCCCGGTACTGCTCGGCGGCCTGGTGCTCTACGTGCTGGCGAGCATGGCCTGCGTCCTCGCCGATTCCATCGCCACCCTGATCGCCGCCCGTTTCCTGCAGGCCCTGGGCGCCTGCGCGGGCCCGGTGCTGGGACGCGCCATCGTACGCGACATCTACGGCCGCGAGCGGGCCGCCCGGGCGCTTTCGTTCATGGCCTCCGGCATGGCGCTGGTGCCGGCGGTGGCGCCGATCCTCGGCGGCTGGCTGCATACCGTCTTCGGCTGGCGTGCCAACTTCGCGGCCATGGCCGGCTTCGGGGCGCTGGTGCTGCTGTCGGTCTGGCTGATCCTGGCCGAGACCAACCGCTGGCGCGATGCGGGCGCCACCGGACCGCGCCGGATCCTGCGCAACTTCATCCGCCTCCTGGGGCACCGCGAGTTCGTGGGCCACAGCCTCTCGGTCGCGTTCTCCTTCGCCGCCCTGTTCAGCGTCATCTCCGGCCTTTCCTTCGTCGTCATCGACGTCCTCGGGGTGGCGGAACGTAACTTCGGCTACGTGTTCCTGTTCGTCGTGGCCGGCTACATCACCGGCACCTTCACCTCCGGGCGCCTGAGCCGGCGACTGCCCATCGAACGGCTGATCCGGGCCGGCGGCCTGATCGGGGTGGCCGCGGGCCTGGCCATGGCCGCGCTGGCATGGGCCGGGGTGGAGCGCATCTGGGCGGTGATGATCCCGGCCAGCTTCGTGTTCATGGCCGCGGGGCTGGTGATGCCCAACGGCATGGCCGGCGCCATCGGCCCCTTTCCCGCCATGGCCGGCGCCGCCTCCTCGCTGCTGGGTTTCCTGCAGATGGGTCTCGCCGCCGTGGGCGGTTACCTGGTGGGACTGTTCCATGACGGGACCACGCTGCCCATGGCGGTGGTGGTCCTGATCTGCACCGCGCTGACCTTCGCCGCCCACGGCCTGCTGGCGCACCGGGCCGGCGCCGATCCGGCCTCCGGGGAGGAGACATGAACGCATCCGGAACGAGACCCCTGGTCGCGGGCATTCACCATGTCAGCCTGCTGGTGGCAGACACCGGGCGGGCGCTGGAATTCTACCGTGACCTGCTGGGCCTGGAGCAGGACCCGCGGCGCCCCGAACTCGGCTATCCGGGCGCCTGGCTGGGGATCGGCGATCGGCAGCTGCATCTCATCGAGCTGCCGAATCCCGATGCGGCGGCGGAACGGCCGGAGCACGCCGGGCATGACCGCCACCTGGCCCTGCGGGTGACCGATATCGACCTCCTGCAGCAACGCCTGGAACGGGCTGCAATACCCTTCACCCGCAGTCGTTCGGGACGCGCGGCACTGTTCTGCCGCGATCCGGATGGCAACGGGCTGGAATTCATCGGCGCCTGAGCGGCGGAGCCGTTGGCGCCTCAGTCGGCGGGTTCCCGGCGGGCGTTGTAGATGAGGCCGCCCTCGTCACGGTAACGGCGCAGCACCGCCACGGCCTCCTCCCGGCAGATGTCCCGGGTCACGCGGATGCCCCGGCCGGCCAGCGCCTCGGCCCAGTCCGCGGCCTTGGGACCCTCGTCGAAACCGATGGCCCGGGCGTCGCTGTCGCGGGCCCCGCAGGTCAGCGACCGTACCCCGGACCACAGGGTTGCACCCTGGCACAGGGTGCAGGGCTCGGTGCTGGTGACCAGGCCGTGGGCGGCGAGCCCGGGCGCACTGAGATCGTAGTGGCCGACGCGCCGCTGGGCCAGCATGACGGCCACCACCTCCGCGTGCAGGACCGCGCACTGCTCCCGGTGCACCAGGTTGATGCCAGGCGCCACCAGGCGGCCGCCGTCCAGCTCGAACACCCCCGCGGCGAAGGGTCCGCCGGTCCCCTCCTCCACGTTGCGCTCGGACAGGGCCACCACCAGCGCCATCTGCTGCGCGGGCGTGGGGAAGTGCGTCCCCTGTTCGGCAAGGAACTGTTCCACCCAGGCAGGCAGGTGGAAGCTGAAAGCGGAAGGCTCCATGGTCAACGGCTGGCGGGCCGCGGCAGAACCCGGCGCAGCAGCAGGTAGCCGGCCACGGCGGCCACGAGGGAACCGCCCAGCACTCCGAGCCGCACGGCAACCGCGTAGTCCAGCCCGTCCTGCTCGAAGGCCAGCGAGCCGATGAACAGGCTCATGGTGAAGCCGATCCCGCACAGAATCGCCACGCCCAGGAGACCGGCCCAGGTCGACTGCTCCGGCAGCCGGGACCAGCCGAGAAGTATGGGAACGGCGCTGAAACTGAAAACCCCCACCGTCTTGCCCAGCAGCAGTCCCAGGGCGATGCCGAGGGGTATCGGCTCGAGCAGGCTGGCGGGGGTCAGGCCGGTGAAGGAGACCCCGGCGTTGGCGAATGCGAACAGGGGCAGGATGCCATAGGCCACCCAGGGATGGAGGCGGTGTTCCAGTTCGCGCAGCGGCGAGCGCTCCGGGTCGCGTGGATCACGCAGGGGAATGGCCAGCCCCAGGGCCACGCCGGCCAGGGTGGCGTGCACGCCGGACTTGAGCACGCAGACCCAGAGAAAGATGCCCACCAGGATATAGGGTGCTGTGCTGCTGACGCGGGCCCGGTTCAGGATCACCAGGGTGCCGGTACCCACCAGCGCCAGGAGCAGCATGGTGGGGGACAGGTTGCTGGTGTAGAAGGCGGCGATGATGAGAATGGCCCCCATGTCGTCGAGTATGGCCAGCGCCGTCAGGAAGACCTTCAGCGACAGGGGCACGCGGTCGCCCAGCAGCGCCAGCACCCCCAGGGCGAAGGCGATGTCGGTGGCCGTGGGTATGGCCCAGCCCTCCAGGGCCACGGGATCGCCGAGGTTGAAGGCGGTGTAGATGAGGGCGGGAACGGCCATGCCGCCCACGGCCGCGATGGCCGGCAGGATCACCTGGCGCGGATCGGAGAGCTGCCCCGCGAGCATTTCGCGCTTGATCTCCAGGCCGACGAGGAAGAAGAACACGGCCATCAGGCCGTCGTTGATCCACAGCAGGAGGGGTTTGGCCAGGTGCAGCCCGCCGATGCGGATCTCCACCGGGATGTCCAGAAAGCCGGCGTAGAGCCTGTCCAGCGGAGAGTTGGCCAGCACCAGCGCCAGCGCGGCGGCGAATATGAGCAGGATGCCGCCCGCGGACTCGAGCTTGTAGAACTCGCGCAGCAGTGGAAGCGTGCCTTCCGGACGGCTCATGGTTTCTCCAGGTCGGGGGGCAATCGGTTCAGGTACCGCCGGTGTATCAGTTGAGGTTCCTGAACACGGTGTCCAGCAGCCGCCGCAGCTCGTTCTGCCGGGTCTTGTCCAGGCCCTGGTAGGCCTGTTCCCGCAGTTCGTAGACCACCGGCATCACCACATCCTGCAACTCCCGCCCGGCGGGCGTGAGGTGGACCTGGTAGCTGCGGCGGTCGTCCGGGTCCCGATCCCGCTGGACCAGCCCCTTGCGCTCCACCTTCGCGATGATGCGGGTGATGTTGGGCTTGTCCTTGAGCAGCAGTTCGGCCAACGTGCTCTGGGAGACCCCCTCGCCTTCCCACAGCTGCACCAGGACCGCGTACTGCTCGGTGGTCAGGTCGAAGGGTCGCAGCCGCTGGGCCAGCTCGAGGCGCAGTCGGGCCGCGGTCTTCAGCAGTGCGAATCCAAGGCTGGAGTCGGTTCTTTCCGGCATTCAGGCAGGCCCTCGGTGAGCGCGGTTACGTATCCATGGGAGCTGTCATCCGAATTCCATTCCGCACGTGGATGCGCTGGTCGCCCTCCGGCACTCCGCCAGCGGCCCCGCATCAGCGAACCCGGGCCGATTATTTCACATCACTGGACAACGTTCACAATTCCATTGTCGCTTTGACCGGTCGAACGGGTTCCGGCTATTTGCCAGTGCCCGGCCGGCCGGGTAAAGTTGCTAGCCGCGCGGCCCTGCACGAGCGCCAGCGGCATGGCCGGAAATCCGCTTCCGTGACGGCTTTCCGCGCCACCCGGCCAATCCATGATCGCCGTATCCTGTCACCGAGACTCATGACCCCGCTCGAGCGTTATCAGCATGATCTCCTGCGCGATGACTTCCTGCCCGACGCGGCCCAGGAAACCGCGGTGCGGCACCTGCAGACGCTCCACGATGCACTGCTGGCGGCGGAGACGGCGGAGCGTTCCTGGAGCGCCCGTCTGCGCCGGCGCTTCTCCCGCGGGCCCACGGAACCCGTCCGCGGGCTCTATTTCTGGGGCGGCGTGGGGCGCGGCAAGACCTATCTCGTGGACACCTTCTATGAATGCCTGCCGTTCGAACAGAAGATGCGCATGCACTTCCACCGCTTCATGCAGTGGGTGCACCACGAACTGGATCACCTCAAGGGCCGGCCCGACCCCCTGCTGAGTGTCGGCGAGCGCCTCGCCGCCCAGGCCCGGGTGCTGTGCTTCGACGAGTTCCATGTCGCGGACATCGCCGATGCCATGGTGCTCGGCGGACTGATGCAGGCGCTGTTCGCCAACGGCGTGACCCTGGTCGCCACCTCCAACATCATCCCCGACGAGCTCTACCGCAACGGGTTGCAGCGCCAGCGTTTCCTGCCGGCCATCGAGCTCATCAAGCGCCACACCCGGGTGATCAACGTGGACGGTGGCGTGGACTACCGGCTGCGTACCCTGGAGAAGGCGGAGATCTACCACTGGCCGCTGGATGCGGCCGCCGAATCGAGCCTGCGCGAGAGCTTCCTGAAGCTGGCGCCGGAACCGGGCATGGAAGGCGAGATCCTGGAAATCGAGGGCCGCACCCTGTCCACCCGCAGCTGTGCCGACGACGTGGCCTGGTTCGACTTCACGACCCTCTGCGACGGTCCCCGCAGCCAGAACGACTACATCGAGCTGGCACGGCAGTTCCATGCCGTGCTGGTGAGCGGTGTGCCGATGATGGACGACGAGCAGGCAGACCAGGCGCGCCGGTTCATCAGCCTGGTGGACGAGTTCTACGACCGCAACGTGAAGCTGATTCTCTCCGCCGCCGCGCCGGTGGAGACGCTATACCGCGGCGAGCGTCTGCGCTTCGAGTTCGAGCGCACCCGCAGCCGGCTGCTGGAGATGCAGTCCCACGACTACCTGGCCCGCCCGCACCGGGCGTGAATGTGCGCATCAGCGCCGGGAAATGCGGCGCGACCCGGTGCATCCATCATCCATCCTTCCCCGGCTGATGGTAGAAATAGCGCCACGGACCGGCGCCCAGGGTCTCCAGGCGGGCCATGAGCCCGTCGCCGGGGACCGCTTCACCGGGAAACACGCCCCAGATCTCCACGAACAGGCGCCCCGCTCCCCCGTGCCGGCGCCAGTCGAGCCGTGCCGGAGTCGAGGCACACCCGCAGGCCGGGCAGCGCCACGCTGCTTCCGGGTCCATCCGCCAGCCCGCCAGGGCTGTCCGCCACTCCCGCAGCGGCGACGCGCAACCGGGGCAGCGGGGCGTCACGGCATTGCCGCCGACAAGCAGCTCCACCTGGCCCGGCGTCTGCCGGATGCGCAGGTGACAGGGCGGTCCATCGCCCTCCCCGTGCAGCGCCAGGGCCGGTGAGCAACCCAGAAAGGTCACATGCCAGAGCAGCTTCCCGCCCGGAGCGAGGCGCCCGGCCCCGGCATCGACGCTGTCCGGATGCACGAGGCCGAGATCCCGCAGGGCAGCGAGCAGCGCATCGGGGGACGGTGTCCCGGCGTCGGGGTCGGCGGGCGTCAGTATCAGGCAGCTGTGGCTCATGGCATTCCGGTCGCTGGGCAACTGGTAACTGGCAACTTGCAACTTGCAACTGGCAACTGTACCACCACGACCCTCCCGGCCGGGTGCCGGAACCCCGCCCGGGATTCAAGGTCGAAACGAAGCATCGGGGAGGCTTCCTTCCGAACTGGTAAACTTCATCCTTCTGCGACCCGCCGGGGAGATTCATGCTGCAACGACTTCAACGCTTCTTCGAGACCCGCGTGCTGGAGCACCGGGACGAGCAGAGCCGTCACGGCGGTCACACGCTGCGGCTCGCCGCCGCGGTGCTGCTGGTGGAAATGACCCGGGCCGACTTCGAGGTGAGCCCGGAGGAGCGGACGGCGGTTCTGGAGGCGCTGCGCCGCGCCTTCGCCCTGCCCGAGGCGGAGCTGAAGGAGCTGCGGCGGCTGGCCGAGGCCGAGGCGCGCACGGCCATCTCCCTGTACCCGTTCACCGACCGCATCAACAGCAGTTACGATGCCGGGGAGAAGCGCGAGCTCATCCGCCTGCTGTGGCGGGTCGCCTATGCCGACGGCCGGGTGGACAAGTACGAGGACTACCTGGTGCGCAAGGTGGCGGAGCTGCTCTATGTTCCCCACCGGGATTTCATCCGCTGCAAGCACGAGGCCAAGGCCGAGATCGAGGCCGGACCGGGCCTCAGACCGGCTCCGCCACCGTGATGTGTTCCGGCTCCTGCAGCATCGGCTCCACGCAGGCCATCACCCGGCGCCGGGCATCGGAGGCGTACCACGCATCCCAGTGCTCCAGGGAACGCCAGTTGGATATCACCACGAAGTGGTTGTTATCCTCCACATCGCGCAGGATCTCGCCGGACAGGTAGCCGGGAGCGCGCACCGCCTCCTGGATGACCTCCCTGACGACCCGTTCCAGTTCCTCTCGCATGCCCTCCACGAACTGCCGCTCGATGAGTACGCGGATCATGGCTGTCTCCCGTGAATATGACTTTGTGCATCTTTTCCCAAGGGTAACCCAACGACGCCGGCCCGGACACGCCGAACCGGGTGATTTCCTGGGATGAAAGGCGGCTGCGGGGGGCTCCCTGCGGGCGCGCCGCCGGCCGGCCATCTGCGGCGTTGCGCTTGCTTGAAAGGGGGCCTGCCCTTCCTGCGCAAGCGCGCCTTGCATCTGAGCGGCCGGCGACTCGCTGAATGCACCTCCAGGAGTGACGCAGTACACTAGAATCGAATCAGCAGCGGTGCCGATACCAACAGGATACATCGCCTCCAGTGCGGTGCTCTGACCAGCGGGTGTCCAATGCGCAGAACCACGGTTTCCGATCCACCCCGCGTGCCCTGGCACACGATCGATCCCGAAGCGGTATTCGAGCAACTGGGCACCGGCCCGGAGGGACTGCCCCTGGACGAGGTGGAGTCGCGCCTCGAGCGCTACGGCCTCAACCAGCTGCCGCAGCCGCGCCGGCGCGGCCCCCTGGCCCGGCTTGCCGACCAGTTCAACAACCTGCTTATCTACGTGCTGCTCGGCGCGGCGCTGGTCACCGCCCTCCTCGCCCACTGGGTGGACACCGGCGTCATCCTCGGGGTGGTGGTCATCAACGCGCTGATTGGCTTCCTCCAGGAAGGCAAGGCCGAGAAGGCGCTGGATGCCATCCGCGGCCTGCTCTCGCCCCAGGCGACGGTCATCCGTGCCGGCCGACGCCAGGTCCTGGCCGCCGAGCACCTGGTGCCCGGGGACGTGGTCGTACTCCAGTCCGGGGACAAGGTTCCGGCCGATCTGCGCCTGTTCCGGGTCCGTGACCTGCGCATCGAGGAAGCCTCTCTCACCGGGGAATCGGTACCGGTGGAAAAGGCCGCCACCGCGGTGGAGCCGGATGCCGTGCTCGGCGATCGCAGCAGCATGGCCTATGCCAGTACCCTGGTCACCTACGGCCAGGGCGCCGGCGTGGTGGTGGCCACCGGCGCCGGCACCGAAATCGGGCACATCAGTGCCATGCTCGGGCAGGTCCAGACCCTCACCACGCCGCTGCTGAAGCAGATCGCGCAGTTCGGCCGCTGGCTCACCGCGGCCATCCTCCTGCTGGGAGGGTTCACATTCCTGTTCGGCGTTCTGCTGCGTGACTACAGCGCCACCGATATGTTCCTGGCGGCCGTGGGGCTGGTGGTGGCCGCGATCCCGGAGGGTCTGCCGGCCATCATCACCATCACCCTGGCCATCGGCGTCCAGCGTATGGCGCGGCGCAACGGCATCATCCGCCTGCTGCCCGCGGTGGAGACCCTCGGCGCCGTTTCCGTCATCTGCTCGGACAAGACCGGGACGCTGACCCGCAACGAAATGACCGTGCAGGCGGTGGTCACGGCGGGGGCGTCCTACGGGGTGACGGGGGTGGGCTACGATCCCCACGGGGCGGTGATTCTCGACGGCCGTGACCAGGACCCGGCCGGGCAGCCGGAGCTGAATGAAATCGCCCGCGCCGCACTGCTCTGCAACGACGCCCAGGTGCGTGAGCGGGATGGCGCCTGGCAGCTGGACGGCGATCCCACCGAGGGAGCGCTCGTCACCCTGGCACTGAAGTGCGGGCTGGATGCCGACTATCAGCAGCAGCTGCTGCCGCGGGCGGACACGATACCCTTCGAATCCGAGCACCGGTTCATGGCCACCCTGCATCACGACCATGCCGGCCACGGCTTCGTCTACCTGAAGGGTGCGCCCGAGAAAGTGCTGGAGATGTGCACCCGCCAGCGCCGTGACGGCGAGGATCTGCCCATCGACCCCGACTACTGGCACGGCCGGGTCCTCGAGCTCGGCCGCAACGGCCTGCGCACCCTGGCGCTGGCGTTCCGGCCGACCGGGGATGATCACCGGGAACTCGCTTTCGCCGACGTGGATGGCGGGCTGACGCTGCTCGGACTGGTGGGGATCATCGATCCGCCCCGGCAGGAGGCCATCGAGGCGGTGGCCCGCTGCCGGTCGGCCGGGATCCGGGTCAAGATGATCACCGGGGATCATGCCGTCACCGCCATGGCCATCGCCGGCCAGATGGGGATCGGCGACGGCTCCGCCGCCCTGACGGGAGCCGAGCTCGAGCACCTGGACGACGCGGCCCTGTGCCAGCGGGTCGGCGGTGTGGACGTCTTCGCCCGCACCAGCCCCGAGCACAAGCTGCGCCTGGTCACCGCGCTCCAGGCCGAGGGCCAGGTGGTGGCCATGACCGGCGACGGGGTGAACGATGCCCCGGCCCTGAAGCGCAGCAACGTCGGCGTGGCAATGGGCCGGAAGGGAACCGAGGTGGCCAAGGAGGCCGCCGAGATGGTGCTGGCCGACGACAATTTCGCCTCCATCGCCCACGCGGTGGAGGAAGGCAGGACGGTCTACGACAACATCAAGAAATCGATTCTCTTCATCCTGCCCACCAACGGCGCCGAGGCCCTGATTCTCGTGGCCGCGGTGGTGCTGGGGCGGTCGCTGCCCATCACGCCGGTGCAGATCCTGTGGGTGAACATGATCACCGCGGTGACCCTGGCGCTCTCGCTCGCCTTCGAGCCGCCGGAACAGGATGTCATGGGTCGTCCACCGCGCCGTGCCGAGGAACCGATCCTCTCCAGGTTCCTGGTCTGGCGCATCATCTTCGTCTCCATCATCGCCGTGATTGGCAGCTTCGGCCTGTTCATCTACGAGCGCCAGGCGGGCATGGACGTGGAATACGCGCGCACCGTCGCCGTCAACACCCTGGTGATGTTCGAGGCCTTCTACCTCCTCAACACCCGCTACATCGATCGTTCGGTGCTGTCCCGGGAGGGACTCCTGGGCAACCGCTACGTGCTCTACGCCATCGTGGTGGTGGTCCTGTTCCAGCTCCTCTACACCTACCTGCCCTGGATGCAGCTGCTGTTCCAGTCCCGACCGCTGGAGGGCATGACCTGGCTGCGCATCGTCCCCGTGGCCGCCTCGGTGTTTGTCCTGGTGGAGATGGAGAAGGCTCTGTACCCGTACCTGCGCCGCCGCGGGTCGTCCTGAACAAGGGGGATTTGAACATGGACATCCAGTTCCTGGGCGCCGCGGGCGAGGTCACCGGCTCCTGCCACCTGCTGCGCGTGAACGGTCGCCGCATCCTGCTCGAATGCGGCCTGATCCAGGGCACCCGCCAGGCGGAAGCCCGCAACGCCAAGCCGTTTCCCTTCAAGGCCGCGGAGATCGACGCGGTGATTCTCAGCCATGCCCACATCGATCACTCCGGTCGCCTCCCCCTCCTCTACAAGTCCGGCTTCCGCGGACCGGTCTACACCCACGGAGCGACCCGTGATCTGTGCTCCATCATGCTGCGCGACTCGGCCTACCTCATGGAGAAGGATGCCGAGTGGGACAACCGCAAGCGGCAGCGCAAGGGGCTGGAGATGGTCCAGCCGCTCTACACCCGCAGGGATGCCGAGCGGGTCGTGGAGCTGTTCTCGCCGCTGGACTACGACAGCGAGATCGAGGTGGTGCCGGGGGTGCGCCTGCGCCTGCGCGATGCCGGGCACATCCTGGGCTCGGCCATCGTGGAGCTGTGGCTGGAGGAGAAGGGCGTACGGCGCAAGGTGGTGTTCAGCGGCGATCTCGGTCACCGGGGCGCCCCCATACTCCGCGATCCCGTCCAGGTAAAGGATGCCGACCTGGTGCTGATGGAGAGTACCTACGGCAATCGCCTGCACCGGAGCTGGGAAGCGACCTGGCAGGAGCTCGGTGAGATCCTGGAGAAGACCCGGCGCGACGCGGGGAACATCCTCATACCCGCCTTCGCCGTGGGCCGGACGCAGGAACTGCTCTACCTGTTCGGTCTCAACTACGAACGCTGGGGGCTCGATCGCTGGGATGTCTTCCTCGACAGCCCCCTGGCCATCGAGGCCACCGAGATCCACGCCCGCCACACCGAGCTCTACGATCGGGAAGCCGCGCGGGAGAACCACATCAACGGCAGCCTGTTCGCCCTCCCCAACCTGCACATCAGCCGTACCGCGGCCCAGTCCATGCGCCTGAACCGGATAAGCGCCGGCGCCATCATCATCGCCGGCAGCGGGATGTGCAACGGCGGTCGCATCAAGCACCACCTGAAGCACAACCTGTGGCGCCACAACTGCCACGTGATCATGATTGGATTCCAGGCGGCCGGCACCCTGGGCCGGCAGCTCGTGGATGGCGCGACCCATATCCGGTTGTGGGGGGAGACGATCCGGGTCGGCGCCGAGGTGCATACGGTGGGCGGCCTCTCCGCCCATGCGGACCAGCAGGGGCTGCTGGACTGGTACTGCGGATTCCGCGACCATCCGCCCGTCGTCCTGCTGCACGGCGAGCCAGAGGCGCAGGAACAGCTCGGGGCGCGACTGGAAGCCGAGTGTGGCGGTGCACGGGTGATCCGCCCTGAACCGGGCGAACGACTGGATCTGACCCATTTGCCCAACCGATGATATTTCCGATCAATCGATAGACCGCAGCAATCGAAGCCACGGGGCCGGGTGAACGCACCCCCGGCCAAAACCCATACAAAAAGTCCAGTTTTCAGCGCTCATGGAAATGCTCTAGTGTAGGGAGCCGGCCCGACCGGACCTTGTACGGGACCATTTCCAGGATGGGGTGTATGTTTCGATATGCAGGACTCCTGCTGATTGCAGTGTGGTGTTCCCCGGGGGCGGCCATCACCGTGCCTGACTATTCGTCCGCCCGGCAGGCTTTTCTCGAGGCCCGCGCCGCGCTGGACGCCGGCGACCGGCCGCGCTTCGAGAGCCGGCTGAAGACCCTGCGCGACTACCCCCTCTACCCCTACCTCCTCTACTGGGATCTGCGTGCGCGCCTGGGGACGGTCGAACCGGTTGAGGTCACGGAATTTCTCGACCGCCATGGCGAGCTGCCTCCGGCCCGGTGGCTGCTGGAGGCCTGGCTGGACAAGCTGGCCGATCAGGGCGACTGGAGCACCTACCTGGCATTCCACCGGCCCGGTCTCGGCACCAGCCAGTCCTGCCAGCGTCTCCAGGCACTGCTGTCGACAGGCCAGGCGGAAACGGCTCTCGCGGAGGTGGAGGCCTTGTGGCTGTCGGGCCGTTCCCAGCCGAAAGCGTGCGACCCGGTGTTCGACGCCTGGCGTGATGCCGGCCAGCTGTCGCCGGAGCGGGTCTGGGGACGCGTCGAGCTGGCCATGGAAGAGGGCCAGACCGGCCTCGCCCGCTACCTGAAGCGCTATCTGCCCGCAGGAGAGGCGGAGTGGGTGGAACGCTGGATCGAAATCCACGGACACCCGCAGAAGGTGCGGGAGCAGATCCCCGCTGTTCGCGCCCATCCACGGGCCGCGCAGATGGTGGTGCATGCCCTGCGCCGCCTGGCGTGGCGCGACCAGGACCTGACCGCGCGTCTGTGGGAGCAGTACCGGGCCGAAGGCGGGTTCACCGACGGGCAGGCGGAGCGCGTTACGGCGCGACTGGCGCTGGCCATGGCCATGCGGAAACATCCCGATGCCGCGGTCTGGCTGCAGCGGGCCGCGGCAAGCGATCCCGATCTCGCCGGCTGGTGGGTGCGGGAGGCGGTTCGCGCTGGCGACTGGGCACAGATCCTGGCCCGCATCGATGCCCTGAAACCCGAGGTCGCCGCCGAGGAGAGCTGGCGCTACTGGAAAGCGCGCGCCCTCGAGGAGACGGGCAGACGGGCTGAAGCGGAGGCCATCTACGCAAACCTGGCCCGGGAACGCAGCTACTACGGATTTCTCGCCGCCGATCGCCTGGGGAGCGAATACCAGTTCAACGATCGCCCCCTGCGCTACGATGACGCGCAGCTGTCCGCGCTGCTCGAGCGCTGGCCGGGGCTGGTGCGCTCGCGTGAGCTCCACCTGGCCGGACTGGAGCTGGACTCGCGCCGGGAGTGGTACACGGAGATAGGGCGGATGGGGGACGAGGAGCTCAAGCAGGCAGCCAAGCTCGCCCATCTGTGGGGGTGGCATGATCGGGCCATTCTGACCGTGGCCAGGGCGGACGCCTTTGACGACCTGTCGCTGCGCTTTCCGCTGGCCTTCGGTGACGCGGTGGAGCGCGAAGCCCGGGAGCGCGAGCTCGATCCGTCCTGGGTGTACGCGATGCTGCGCCAGGAGAGCGCGTTCCGTCCCGAGGCCCGCTCGCCGGTGGGCGCCCGGGGACTGATGCAGCTGATGCCGAAGACCGCCGATCTGGTCGCCCGCAGTCTCAACACCCGCATCTCCAGCTACGAGAGGCTCTATGAGCCCGAGTTCAACATCCGCCTGGGGACCACCTATCTGCGGCGGGTGCTGGACCGGCACGACTCCAACCCGGTCCTGGCCACAGCGGCCTACAACGCCGGGCCGCACCGGGTCGACCAGTGGCTGCCCGAGGATGGTCCCTGGACGCCGGATCGCTGGGTGGAATCGGTCCCCTTCTCCGAGACCCGGACCTACCTGCAGCGGGTGTTCGCCTATACCGCCATCTACGATCACCGGCAGCAGCGCAGGGTCGAACCACTGAGCCGGCGCATGCCGAAGGTACAGCCGGCCGCGGCCTCCCCGACGGACGACGACTGAACCCCTCGCCGGCGGCGCTCAGGCCTCTCCCTGCACGGGGCGCGAACGGCCCTCGGCGTCCACGGCCACGTAGGTCAGGGTGGCCTCGGTCACCTTCGCGCATTCGCGGCGGGTCGGGTAGCGCTGGGCGAACACCTGGACCTCAACGGTGATGGAGGTGCGCCCCACCCGCTTGACCTCGGCGAAAAAGCTCACCACGTCGCCGACGAACACGGGACGGTGGAATTCGAAGTGGTTCACGGCCACCGTCACCACCCGCCCCCCGGCGGCCTCCACCGCCGGGATGCTGCCGGCCACGTCCACCTGCGACATGATCCAGCCTCCGAATACATCCCCGTTGGGATTGGTGTCGCTGGGCATGGCCACGAGCCGGATTGACGGCTGCCGCTCGACCGGAAAGGCTGTATCCTGACTGCTCACAAGGCCTCCGTTCCCCATTGGAACACTCCGGGATTCTACTGCCCCTGGAGCGGGCAATGCCAGCGCCGGGGGTGCGGGGGAATGCGTCGGCAAGGCCATTCCACCCCTCCCTCACCTGCCCCGTGGCGACAGGCACGATACGGTTAGCAAACGACCTGGGATTGCACATGAGCCAGCAGACGGAACAACCCGCGGCCACCTTCCATTGGCAGGATCCCCTCGATCTCGAAAGCCAGCTCTCTCCCGCGGAACGGAGCATCCGCGACGTCGCCGCCCGGTTCGCCCGGGAACGGCTTGCACCGGGCGTTCGCCGGGCCCATCGTGAGGAAGGCTTCGATCCCGGGCTGCTGCGGGAGCTCGGCGCCCTGGGCTTCCTCGGGCCAACGCTCAGCGGCTACGGCTGCGCCGGCAGCGGCCACGTGGGTTACGGATTGATGGCCCGGGAGCTGGAGCGGGTGGACAGCGCCTACCGGACCGTACTCAGCGTCCAGTCGAGCCTGGTGATGTATCCCATTCACCGCTTCGGTTCGGAGGAGCAGCGCGCCCGTTACCTGCCGCGGCTCGCCCGGGGCGAGCTCATCGGCTGCTTCGCGCTTACCGAACCGGAGCACGGTTCCGATCCGGGCGGCATGGACACCCGGGCAACCCCGGTTGCCGGAGGCTATCGGCTGTACGGGAACAAGACCTGGATCACCAACGCCGCCATCGCCGACCTGTGCCTGGTCTGGGCCCGGGTGGACGGCGACGGCATCCGCGGATTCCTGGTCGAGCGGGGGGGCCAGGGGCTCGCCACCCGGACCATCGAGGGCAAGTTCTCGCTGCGCGCCTCCAACACGGGCGAAATCCACCTCGACGGGGCATTCGTGCCGGAGGAGCGGGTGCTGCCCGGCGCCCGGGGACTCGGCGGGCCCTTCGCCTGCCTGAACCAGGCCCGCTACGGCATCGCCTGGGGTGTCATGGGCGCGGCGGAGGCGTGCTGGCACACCGCCCGGGACTACACCCTGGAACGGCGGCAGTTCGGCCGCCCCCTCGCCGCCAACCAGCTGGTACAGCGCAAGCTTGCCGACATGCAGGGCGAAATCACCCTGGGCTTACAGGGCGTGCTGCGCCTGGGGCGGCTGTTCGAGGCCGGGGCGGAGACGCCGGAGGCGGTCTCCCTGCTCAAGCGCAACAATTGCGGCAAGGCGCTGGATATCGCCCGCCAGGCGCGCGACCTGCTGGGCGCCAACGGCATCAGCGACGCCTACCCGGTGATCCGGCACCTGCTCAACCTCGAAACGGTCAACACCTACGAGGGCACCCATGACATCCACGCCCTGATACTCGGACGCGCCATGACGGGTATCCAGGCTTTCACCGGTTGATGGGCGGGTGGGGGCAGGATGAGCCTTCGACAGCCATGCACAGGAGACATGAGACGTGAACGACAAGCATGCCGGTGGAATCAAGGTCGGTGACAGCGCCAGTTTCCGCAAGACCGTCACCGAGGCGGACGTCACCCTCTATGCCGGGATTACCGGCGATCTCAACCCCGCCCACATTGACGAGATATTCGCCCGCGAATCGATGTTCAAGGAACGTATCGCCCATGGAATGCTGACCGCCGGTCTCATCTCGGCCGTGCTCGGCACCCGCCTGCCCGGACCCGGAACCATCTACCTGGGACAGACACTGAATTTCCTGGCGCCGGTGCTTATCGGCGACACGATCACGGCGACCGTCGAGGTACTGGAACTTGTCGCCGGAGGCAAACGGGCACGGCTGAAGACCGCCTGCACCAATCAGGACGGCGCCACGGTCCTGGAGGGCGAAGCGACGGTGATGCCGCCCCGCCGGATCAGGGTGTGATAATGACGGGGGTGCCCACCTTGACCAGCGCGAACAATTCGCGGATGTCACCATCCCAGAGCGCGATGCAGCCCTCGGTCCAGTCACGGTGGGCGCCGAATCCATGGATGAAGATGGCGCCGCCGAGGACCGTATCCCAGGGCGGCGAGGTGCCGTTGTCTATGGCACGGCTTATCCGGCGGAACTCTTCCCGGGTGATGCGTCCATCGAGAAAGGCCTTCTCCGCGTCGAGCCGGTTGGGATAGCTGAGGCCCAGTGACAGGTAGAAACGGCTGTCCGGGTTTTTCACCGAGACGTAGTATTCGCCTTCGGGTGTCCGCCCGTCCCCCTCATTCCGCTTGGGACCGGAAGGATTCTTGCCCAGCGCGACCGGGTAGCTCTTCAACAGCCGATCACCGGTATAGAGCGCCAGGGTCCTGGAGCTCTTGTGGACCAGGATACGCAGGGGGCCTTCGGCCACAGGAGCGGGCGCGGGCGACTGCTGCCGCCCCGCTTCCCGTTGCGGGTCCATCGTTTCCGTGGAAGCCGGTGCCGGCGCCGGTTTCTCGGCTACGGCGCAGCCGCCAAGCAGGGAGATCAGGAGCAGACAGGGAAGAAGACGGAGCATGGCAGCTGGCGCAACCGGATAATCACGGGCGGGATGGCTGTAAACGGACATGGCCTGTTTTGCACCGGAAGGCAGGACCCCTCCCGCCGGAACCTGCGGGTCGGCTGCCCCGGACCGCGGCCATGCGGGTCCGGGGCCAATCATGCTACTTGATGAGCAGGTCGTCCAGAGTCTTCCCGGAGGAGATGGCGGCGCCGACCCAGCGGGGCTGCTTGCCGCGGCCGGTCCAGGTTTCCTTTGCATTGTCCGGGTTCCGGTACTTCGGCTTGACCTTCATCTTGGGCTTGGCCTTGGCCTTGGCCTTGGTCTTGGCGACGGCCTTCTTGCGCGGGACGCGGGTCTTCGGCTTCGCGCCACCGGGAGTCGAGAACAGCCCGGCGATTTCCTCGGCGCCGAGACCAAGCCGGCTGATCTGGCGGGCGACTGCCTTGAACTCGGAGGAAGCGGTCAGGGCGGAAACCTTGTCCTGGAACTCCTTCTGCTCGATCTGCTGCTGGAGCGCTTCCAGTTCGGCTTTCATTTCGTTGATGGTTTTCTGCTTCCTGGGTCTGGGCATCGTTACTCTCCGGATTATCGTTTCGAATCGGTTTCAGATACCAATTCCTGGGTTTTATATCGGCTGTCCTGGTTCGCCCCTATTCGCGTCGGGTTAAATATTAATAATCATCCGGCATAATGACAAGGAATACAGGAAGTTTTTTCCACATTACGGATATTGTCGCTTCCGAACGCCCGGATTCCGACGATCCACTATAATCAGGCGCCGTGACGTCGGTTCCAGAGAGCGAGACATCCCTTGTATCACACTCTATCCATCAGCACGCTGCCGGTACCGGCGCCGGATGAAACCTGGGTACTGCTGGAGAGCGCGCGGCCCGACCGTGAAAACCGTTACTCCTATTTTTTCCGCGCTCCCGTGCGTGAGATTCTCCTCGAGCGCCCGGAAGAGGCCGAGTCGTTCCTCGGGACCCTTGAAGACCTGCGTGGCCGGTACTGGCTGGCCGGGTACCTGACATTCGAACTCGCCTACGCCCTGGAACCGAAGCTGCATGCCTGCATCCCTTCCCGCGACGGGCCACTGGCCTGGTTCGGCGTGTTCGAAAAGCCGCACATCTTCGACCACAGGACCGGCACCTGGTCACCCGAACCGCCAGACACGCAATCCACGCTGCGCACCGACGCGGTTGCCGGCGACATGTCCGCTACGGCGGTTGAATATTCACCAGGGATTTCCCCCGGGGAATACGCCGCGGCTGTTTCGGAAATCCAGAATTGGCTGCGGGAAGGGGAAACCTACCAGGTGAATTTCACCTTCCCCGGCACCTGCCGCTCGCCCCTCCCCCCGTTCGAACTCTACTCCCGCCTGCGCGAGGCGCAGCGTGTTCCCTATTCCGCGTTTCTCCAGCACGGCGATCGCACGCTGCTGTCCCTCTCGCCCGAGCTGTTTTTCCGCGTTGAGGGCAACGCCATAACCACGCGCCCGATGAAGGGAACCGCTCCCCGCGGACGCAGCACACGGGAGGATGGCCGCCGCCGCCGCGGCCTGCGCCGCGACCCGAAGAATCGTGCCGAAAACCTGATGATCGTCGACCTGCTGCGCAATGACCTCGGCCGGGTCTGCACGGCCGGGAGTGTGCGGGTGCCCCACCTGTTCCGGGTCGAGGCGCATCGAACCCTGCTGCAGATGACTTCGACCATCACGGGCACCCTCGACGATCACTGGACCCTGCCCTCTCTGCTGCATGGGCTCTATCCGTGCGGCTCGGTCACCGGCGCCCCCAAGCTGCACACCCTGGAACTCATCGCCGGAATAGAAACCGGGCCAAGGGGCGTCTACTGCGGCGCCATCGGCTTTACCGCGCCCGATGGACGCTGCACATTCAACGTGCCGATCCGCACCCTGGAACGACATGCGGGCGAGAGGGACTGGCGCTTCCACACCGGCAGCGGCGTGGTTTACGGCGCCGATGCCGGAATGGAATGGCGGGAATGCCTGGGCAAGACGGCATTCCTCACCACGCCGACGCCGACCTTCGAACTGCTGGAGACCCTGCGCCTGGACGGCACGGGCATCACCCATGCCGATGCGCATCGCCGCCGGCTCGCCGCCTCGGCCCGCTACTGGGATTTCGAATTCGACCGGAAAGGCTGGGAACGACTGATCGGTACCCTCCGGGAGCACGCGGAGAACCGCCCGCAGATGGTGCGCATCCTCCTGGACCGCGGGGGCAGGCTGCGCTGGGAGCGCATGCCGCTGGAGGACGCCGCGACGACGACGCCCACGGTCCGCCTCAACCCTGAAGCGGTGGATCCGGAAAATCCCTACCTCTACCACAAGACTACCTGGCGACCCTGGTATGAGCAGACCATGGCGCGGATCCGCGCCGGAGATATTTTCGACGAGATCTATATCAATAGCCGGGGAGAGCTCACCGAGGGGGCCCGCACCAACCTCTTCGTGCGGTTGGAGGGGGCGCTTGTGACCCCGCCGGTGGAGTGCGGCCTGCTGCCTGGAATCCTGCGCGAGGCGCTGCTGCGCGGGGGCGAGTGCCGGGAAAGGGTTCTGCGGCCCGGCGACCTTGAGCGGGCGGAGGCCATCTACTGCGGCAACTCCGTTCGTGGCCTGGTCCGGGTCAACTGCGTCGGTCCGCAGCTGTCCTCAGAAGCCGGGCCGGCACATGGGCACAATAAAAAACTTTGATGGCTCAGGCGGTTGACAAGACCGGACCCCGTGGTTAATTTGTTCACCAAGCGCCGATTTGATCCACAGCTTGCGGGCGCTCAATAAATGCAGCTAAAGCGGGTGCCCTTAAAAGCCTGCTTTAGCCGATGCTGAAGCGGGCTTTTTTCGTTGCACGGAAATCGCCGATTTAATCGACAACTTGCAGGGCGATCAATAAATGCTGCTAAAGCGTTCGCGGTCCCAGATTCCCCCGGGCCCGGAGCAACGCACTCAACAACCGGGGGAGTCAGAGGAACACGGCAATGAGCAATCTTCGCACCCACATCGACACTGACACCGAGACCGAAACCGATACCGCCTCCCGCGCCGAGGTCACCGGCACCACGGCAGAGCACCTGCAGCTGCCCCGCGGCGAGGCGCTCATCTCCGCCCTGGTGCTGGCCCAGATCAAGGCCGAACCGGAACTGGCACGCCAGCCCCTGGACACCCTCCTGTGCCGCTCCATAGAGCGCGCCGCACGGGTCTACGGCCTGATCCAGGAGACCGCCGACACGCCGCCGGTACTGCGTCGGCTGCTGCCCCATGCCCATCGCCTCATCGAGGAGCTGAACGCTCTGGCCGAGGCGCAGCCGGCGGCCTGTCGCAGCCATCGGGAACAGGCCGAGCAGCGCCACCATTGGCGCGCCCAGGAGCGCGCCGCCGACGTCATCGCCTGGTGCATCGTCAACGAGGAACTCGAGGCGGAATGAGCACACGGGCGGGGCCGTCATCGCGGCCCCGCCCGCCGCCGCTCGCCTGATCCGTCACCCTGGGTCAGGACTCCAGCACGCTGAGCAGTTCCGGCAGCGCCTTCTCCATGCTCCTGCGTCCCTGTTCGATGGCCTCGGCGGCGCGATCGTAGTCGAGCACGCCCAGATGGGCGAGGCGCGGCGCAAGATAGATATCGGGGGGATCGCCCGCCATCCGGCTGCGGGTGATGCGGTCCTGCATGATGTTGATGGAATCGAGCAGGACCGTGAACAGCCCCGGCGATCCGGACCCGTCGGTTCCACGTCCGCTGCTGAGCAGCGCCGCGGGCAGGTTGCGGCGCAGGCTCTCGTTCAGACGGTTCATGAGGGGATCCAGGCGCCCCTCAGCCGCCGCTCTCTCCTGGGGCCGCTTGCGGCGCTTGCCCACGATGTCGCCATTGAGGTTGACCGCGATCACCACCTCCGCCCCGAGCGCACGGCACAGCGAAACCGGAACCGGGTTGACCAGGCCGCCATCCACCAGCCAGCGTTCCTGGTAGCGGGCCGGGGAGAACAGGCCGGGCAGCGCCATCGAGGCGCGTACCGCGTCCAGCAGCGATCCCTCCTCCAGCCACTGCTCGCGGCCGGTCTCCAGGTCGGTCGCGACGGCCGCGAAGCGGCATGACAGCTTGCCGATCTCCTGGTCCTCCACGTACTCGCGGAAGATCTCCATCAGCCGCTCGCCTTCAATGAACCCGCCGTTGAGACGCACGTCCATGAGCCGCACCACGTCCCACCAGCTCAGGGTCTCCACCCACTCGTGCAGCCAGGGCAGATTGCCGCTGGCGTAGGCCGCACCCACCAGTGCGCCGATGGAGGCGCCGCAGACCACTTCCGGGCGGATACCGGCCTCTTCCAGGGCCTCGATGATGCCGATATGGGCCCAGCCGCGGGCCGAACCGCTGCCGAGGGCGAGCCCCACCCGCGGCGTCCCGCCCTGCTGCCGTTTCCCGGCGTCCATGGCTCAGTCTCCCCGCCCGTCGAGCAGGGGACGGGCGCGGAGCAGACCGATGATCGTCTTCGCGTCGCGCAGGCGACCGTCGAGCGCCTGCCGCAGGGCCTCGGCGTAGGAAAGCCAGTGCACTTCCATGAGCTCGTCCTCCTGGTGCTCCGTGGCCACCGTCGTCAGTCCACGGGCGAGGTAGAGGTGGATCACCTCGTCACAGAAACCGGGCGTGCTCAGGACGCTGCCGAGGGCACGCCAGTAACGGGCCCGCAGCCCCGCCTCCTCGCCCAGCTCCCGGCGCGCCGTGGCCAATGGCGGTTCGTCCGGCTCGAGCTTCCCGGCCGGAAGCTCCCACAGCCAGCCGCCGGTGGCGTGGCGGTACTGGCGCACGAGACAGACGTTGCGCCCGGCGTCCAGCGCCACCACGGCCGCGCCGCCGGGATGGCGCACCACCTCCAGCTCCAGCGTGCGGCCGTCCGGCCGCCGCACGGTCTCGACGCCCAGATCCACCACGCGGCCCCGATGGATGGACCGGCGGCCGGTCATCCCAGCCGGTCCTTGGCCGCGGCCCAGAGCCGTTCCAGCCGTTCCGGGCCGGCCTGTTCTGGTGCCGTGCCCTCCGCGGCGAGCCGCGCCTCCATGTACCGGAAGCGGCTGGAGAAACGGTGGTTGGCGGCGCGCAGGGCGCGCTCCGGGTCCACCCCGGCATGGCGCGCCAGGTTGACGCAGGTGAAGAGCAGGTCGCCCAGTTCCGCCTCCACCCGCTCCGGCCCGTCCGCCCCGGCCCGGGCCTCCCGCAGCTCCCGGATCTCCTCGTCGAGCTTGCGGAACACCCCGTCGATGTCGGGCCAGTCGAAACCGGCCCGCGCGGCACGGGACTGGAGCTTGCGGGCGCGGGTCAGGGCCGGCAGGGCGAGACTCACCCCGTCGAGCAGGCTGTGGAGATGCTCCGTGCCGCGATCCGCCGCCTTGCGTTGCCGTTCCGCCGCCTTGTGGGCCTCCCAGGCCTCGGTCTGCTCGGCGGCATCGGCCACCACGGCTTCGCCGAAGACATGGGGGTGACGGCGCACGAGCTTCTCCACGATGGCGGCGGCCACATCGGCGAAGGTGAACTCGTCCGCCTCCTCCGCGATGCGCGCGTAGAAGACCACCTGGAACAGCAGATCGCCGAGCTCCTCGCGCAACTCGCCGAGATCGCCGGCCTCGGCGGCCTCGGCCACCTCGTAGGCCTCCTCCAGGGTGTGCGGCGCCAGGCTGGCATAGGTCTGCTCGAGATCCCAGGGACAGCCGCGCTCGGGATTGCGCAGGGCCGCCATCACCTCCAGCAGTTGTTCCACGGGATTCATCGGCGGCTCCTCCACGGTATCGCCTGCGCTCATCGGAGCGCGAGAAAGCGCTGGCCGGACACATCCTCCGGCCTGGACCGGGCCCCCGGTTCAGTGGCGCCGGTGGACCTCGATGACATTGGGCAGCTGGTTGATCTGATCCAGCACCCGGCCAAGCTGATCCAGACCGTTGATCTCCAGCGTCAGGGTCATGTCGGCGGTGTTCCCCTCCTTGTCCGAGAGGGTGTTCACCGCGGTCACGTTGATGCGATCGTTGGCGAGCAGGCTGGTGATGTCCCGCAGCAGCCCGTGGCGGTCATAGGCCTTGATGTAGACGTCCACCGGATAGGTGCTGCGGGTCTGCCCGCCCCACTCCACCTCGATCAGCCGTTCATCCTCGCGGCGCTGGTACTCCAGCACGTTCGGGCAGTCGCGGCGGTGGATGGTGACCCCCCGCCCGCGGGTGATATAGCCCATGATGGCATCGCCGGGCACCGGCTTGCAGCAGCGCGCCATGTGGGTCAGCAGGTTGCCGACACCCTGGATATGGACATCGCTGTCGGAGGTGGGCGTGCTCGGCCGGGAGATGGGCAGGGGCAGCTCGGACTGGGGCGGCTCCTGGCGCTGCAGGACCTGGTGCGCGGTGACCACCTGCCCGGGGCGGATGTCCCCGGCGCCCACGGCCGCCAGGAGGTCCTCGCCGCGCTTGAAGTTGTATTTCCCGGCGATGGTCTCGTAGTCGATGGGACCCAGGCCGAGACGCTGCTGCTCGCGCTCCATGGCGGCGCGTCCGGCGGCGCAGTTCTTGTCATGGTCCTGCAGCCGGAACCAGTGCTGGACCTTGCCCCGGGCCCGCCCGGTGTTGAGATAGCCGAGGTTGGGATTGAGCCAGTCGCGGCTCGGGGCGCCCTCCTTGGCGGTCAGGATCTCCACCTGCTCACCGGTCTGCAGGCGGTAGGTGAGCGGCACGATGCGGCCGTTTATCTTGGCCCCCCGGCAGCGGTGACCGAGCTCGGTGTGGATGTGATAGGCGAAATCCAGCGGCGTGGCGCCCACGGGCATGTCCACCACCTTGCCCTGGGGGGTGAAGACGTAGACCCGCTCCTCCACCACCGCGCTCTTCAGATCGTCGAGCAGGGCCTCGGTATCGCTCAGCTCCTCCTGCCAGTTGAGGATCTGGCGCAGCCAGGCGATCTTGGCCTCGAAGCTGGAGTCGTAGGCCATGCCCTCCTTGTAGCGCCAGTGGGCGGCCACGCCCAGCTCCGACTCGCTGTCCATCTCGTGGGTCCGGATCTGGACCTCCAGGTTCCGGCCCTCGGGGCCGATGACCGCGGTGTGCAGGGAACGGTAGCCGTTCTCCTTGGGGGTGGCGATGTAGTCGTCGAACTCCCGGGGGATGTGGGCCCAGAGGGTGTGGACGATGCCCAGCGTCGCATAGCAGTCGGGGATGGAGTCGACCAGCACCCGCAGTGCGCGCACGTCGTGGATCTGGTGGAAATCCTGGCTCTTGCGCTGCATCTTGCGCCAGATGCTGTAGATATGCTTCGCCCGGCCGTGGACCTCCGCCTGGATCCCGGCGCTCGCGAGCGACTCCCGCATCTGATCCATCACGCGGCGGATGTAGCGCTCGCGGTCCACCCGGCGCTCTTCCAGCAGGCGCGCGATCTGCTTGTAGGTGGCCGGCTCCAGGAAGCGGAAGGCGAGGTCCTCCAGCTCCCACTTGATCTGGCCGATGCCGAGCCGGTTGGCCAGGGGCGCGTAGACCTCCTGGGTCTCGCGGGCCAGATCGCGGCGGACCGGTTCGTCGGCGTCCCGGGCCAGGCGCATGGCGACCACCCGCTCGGCCAGCTTGACCAGCACCACGCGGACGTCCTCGACCATGGCCAGGAGCATCTTGCGCAGGTTTTCGGCGTGGCCGCCGTCGCGGCGCCGATCGCCGGCGTTCTGGTAGATGTCGTGGATGGCGTTCATCTGCCGAATCCCGCCCAGCAGTCGGCTCACGCCCTCGCCGACCCGTTCGGTGACCGTCTCCAGCTCGAGCACGTCGTCACGCACGCAGGGGTACAGGAGCGCGGCGGCGAGGGTCTCCGGATCGAGGCGCATGTCGGCGAGCACATCGGCCATGGCCAGTCCCTCGCCCAGGACGCCGCCCTCCCCCCCCGCGGGGCCGCTGTCCGGAAACGTGTCCTGGAGCAGCGCACAGGCGGCACGCAGGCGATCGGGCGCGAGGTCCGGACGCTCCTGGCGCAGCAGCACCAACCAGTCCTCCAGGGTGATCTCCCGGTCGGCGTCGATGCGGATGCTCTCCTTGACCTTTACCATGGCTTCTCGAACAGGGCGATGGACTCCACGTGGGTGGTATGGGGAAACATGTCCATGATACCCGCGCTCACCAGCCGGTATCCCCCTTCGCGCACCAGCACGCCGGCGTCGCGGGCCAGGGTGGCGGGATTGCAGGAGACGTAGACGACCCGGCCGGCACCGAAGGCAGGCAGGTGGCGGACCATCTCCAGGGCGCCGGTGCGGGGCGGATCGAGCAGCACCTTGTGGAACCCGGCCCGGGCCCAGGGTTCGGCGCTGAAGTCCCCCGCCAGGTCGGCGGCATGGAACTCGGCGTTGGCGATGCCGTTGCGCTGCGCGTTCCCGCCGGCCCGGGCGACCATCCCGGCGTCCCCCTCCACGCCCACCACCGCGCCGCAGCGGCGGGCCAGCGGCAGGGTGAAATTGCCCAGCCCGCAGAACAGATCGAGAATGCGGTCCTCGGCCGAGGGCTCCAGCAGCGCCAGGGCGTGGTCCACCATGGCGAGGTTGATCTCGGCGTTCACCTGGGCGAAGTCGGTGGGCCGGAACAGCACCTCCACGTCGTAGGCCGGCAGCCGGTAGGTGAGCGCCACGGCATCACCGGGCCCGAGGGGGTGGACGCTCTCAGGCCCGGCCGGCTGGAGCTGGATGTGCAGGCCGGTCGCGGCGCCGAAACCGGCCAGCCGGGCGCGGTCGGCCTCGCCCAGCGGCACCATGTTGCGGAACACCAGTACCGTGTGCTCGTCGCCGGCCGCCACCTCGATCTGCGGGATGGCGTCGCGGGCATCGAGCGAACCGATGAGCGCACGCAGCTCCCCGATGCGCTCCCCCACCTGGGGCACCAGCACCGGACAGGCGCCGATCTCGGTGATGAAGCTGCTGCCCTTCTCCCGGAATCCCACCAGCACCCCGCCCTTCTTGGCGACATGGCGCACCCCCAGGCGGGCCTTGCGCCGGTAGCCCCAGAGCGGTCCGGTCAACGGCGGCAGGACCGTCTCCGGCGCCACGTCCCCGAAGTGGCGCAGGTTGCTCAGCAGCGTCTGCTCCTTGCGTGCCCGCTGGGCCTCCGGGGCCAGGTGCTGGAGGCTGCAGCCGCCGCAGGAGCCGAAATGGGGGCAGCGGGGCTCCACCCGCTCGGCGGCGGCCTCGATGAGGGTATGCACGACGCCCTCGTCGAAACGGCCGCGCCGGCGCCGATAGGTGAACGACACCCGTTCGCCCGGCAGGGCGCCCTGGATGAACACCGTCTTGCCCTCCACGTGGGCCACCCCGCGGCCATCGTGGGAGAGATCCTCGACCACGGTTTCGACCGGATCGAGGGGAAGGTTCTGCTTGCGTTTTCGTGCCATGGTGCTGTCGGTAGGTGGTCCGCCGCCGCGGAGCGGGGCAGGTCGGGAGGCTCAGGCGCTTGCTGCCCCGGCCCGCCGGAGAAACGGGTCCGCGGCCCGCCAGGCATCGAGAAACGCCGTCAGGTGCGGCTTGTTCTCCTCGGCCAGGGAATCGGCCAACAGGCGCAGTTCGGCGGCATGGGCGCTCTCCAGTAGCTGGCCGCGGAACAGCTGGTAGCGCAGGTAGACCAGGTAGGTGTTGAGGACGTCGGTTTCGCAGTAGTCGCGGATGCGGCCGATCTCACCCGCCTGGAAGCTCTCCCACACCTTGGCCCCGCTCATCCCCATCTTGCCCGGGAAACCGAGCAGGCCGGCCATCTCGTCCAGGGGCACGTAGGCGCGCGCCTGGTAGCCGGCCAGCAGGTCCATGAGATCGGTATGGCGGGTGTGGTAACGGCTGAGGTAGTTGTTCCAGCGGAAGCTGGTGTCCTCCTCGCCGGTCTCCCAGTAGCGCGGGGCGCTGATCCCGTGCAGCATGGCGCGGTAGTGGAGCACCGGCAGGTCGAACCCGCCGCCGTTCCACGACACCAGGGTCGGGGTGAAGCGGTCGATGCCGTCGTAGAAGCGCTGAATCAGCTCGGCCTCGCCGGAGTCGGGATCGCCCAGGGACCAGACCTTGACCCGGTCTGAGCTGCGCAGCACGGCGGAGATGGCCACCACCCGGTGCAGATGCAGGCGCAGGAACTCGGTCCCGTTCTCCTGCCGGCGCTTGTTGAACATGACATTCGCCACGTCCTTGTCGCTGAGCCCCTCCAGCCCGTGGAGCCGCCGCCCGCCGTCCAGGTCGGGCACCGTTTCGATATCGAATACGAACAGATTCATCACTGCTGCCGTGTCAGGCGGATGGGGCCCGCGTCACCGGCGCCAGGCGCCACTGCCGTCCTGGTACCACCAGCCGCGCTGGCGGGCATTGTCCGCCCAGCGCTGGGCGAAGGTGTCGCGGATCTGATCCGTCCACTCCGGATGACCGTTGGCGCGGGCGATCTCGGCATACAGGGCCTGGCGGTCGCGGTTCTCGTCGGCCAGCAGCTGCTTGAGCTCGTTGCGGGCCTGGAGGGGAACGGCCTTGGGGTCGTGAATCGCCACCAGGGCGTCCTTGGTGACGCCGATGGCGCCGGACGCGTAGTAGGATTCGAGCCGCTCATGGCGCTGCTTCATGGCATCCTGGATGCGGCGGATGGCGGGGGTGGAGATGTCGATGTCGGCCTCGGCCGCGTGTGCTCCGGGTATCGCCCGGGTGAGCAGCAGCGCCAGTGCCGCCTGGCGCCAGCCCGGGGTCAGGGCCGAGGACTTGTCCGGCGCCGGGGATTCCGGGGTCTTCCCCTCCTCGGGCGCAGTCTGCCCGGGGGGCTGCTCGCCCCAGACATCCTGGATGATCCGGTCCGCGGCCTTCTCCGCCGCGGCGGCCGGGAAGTAGATGTTGATGGTCACGCAGGCGCTCAACAGGAGCAGCATGGGCAGCAGCAGAAACCGACGCGTGGTGTTCATGATTTCATCCTCCAGTTCCGGGTATTCCCGGTCCATTCTGTCACTGCGGCGCCGGACAGACGGCGCATTGGCATCCCCTACTCCACAACGGCCGGGCCCTGCTCGGTGATCCGCTGCAGACGCTGCACCAGCACGTCCCAATCCACTTCGCGGCTGTAGCCGACCACGTCGATACGCGGCAGTCCACCGCCGCGGACGATGGTGTATCCGCCGTTGCTCTCCTCGAGGCCGTCCATCCGGCACACGCCCCGTGCCAGCCGGCAGCTCAGGCCGATGGCATCGTAGGAGAACGATTCGAACATGCGCAGGAAGCTTCGCGACAGGGCGCCACCCACACCGCCACCCAGACTGGTCAGGTTGTCGACGGCCCGCTGGCTGATGCGGTGGCGCGAGCGGTCGCCGGGCGGGGTCCGGAAATCGGCATCGAAGGCCACCGGTTCCCAGTTCTCCAGGCGCAGCCCGTGAATGCGGCCTCCAAGCCTGCCCTGAATGTTACCAAAGGCGAAGGTCCGGGTCAGCGTATCCAGGTCCAGGTTGTCCAGGTCCACATCGGCGCTCAGGCGCGGAATGACGCCGAAGGGGGACTCCAGGCGCAGGTCGCGGACCACCACGCTGCCGTCGAAGACCCGCACCAGCAGCGCGCCGTCCACGCCCAGCACCCCGTCGCGGTAGGAAACGGCGGGGATCATGCCGGAGAGCTTCCCGGACATCTCCGGCCAGCCCAGCGCCGTGGTCAGGGCCTGGAGGGAGACGGGGGTCAGCATGCCCTCGAAGCCCACTTCCGGGTCCGGCGCACCGAGACCCGACACCCGGAGGGAGTCCACCTGCAGCCGGCCGTCGAGAACGGGCAGCGCGAAGGGCTCCGGCAGCTCCAGCCGGTCGCCCGCGGCCGCGAAATGGAGCGTGGCGGCACCCAGCTCCACGGCGTACACCTGCCCGCGCTCCCAGCTGAGCCGTGAACTCCGGGGTTCGCCCGTGTCCGCCCAGGCCAACTGCCCCGCCAGGCCCGTCACGGCGAAGCGGCCGTGTTCGTCGGCGATGTCCACCGACTGCAGTGTCGCGTCGACCGCCGCCAGGCGGCCGTCGAGCAGCTCCAGGCTGACGCTCCCGCCGCCCCCGAGCTCCAGGGCGTCGAGTGCCGTGCCGAGGAGAAACGGCTGCAGATAGCCTGGATAGGCGCGGCTCAGGTCCGGGCTCTCGGCCGTCAGCTCGAGCCGCTGCACCGGAACGGTCGCGGTGGTGTCCAGCCGGGCCGATCCGCTCACCCGGAGCAGTCCATCCTGCTCGAGTTCCAGGTCGGCGAGGGTCAGGGTCCCTTCCCGCGGCCGCCATCCGCCGCGGGTCCGGAGCCGCAGCGGCGCCTGGGCGAAATCGGCGAATACCGGGTCGGAGTAGATCTGACCCTGATCGATCCGCCCCGTCACGCTGCCGGCCCACCCCGCGCCGGCCGGCTCGGCCTGCAGCTGCAGATCCACCCGCAGCTGCTGGCCGACCTGGAGTCCCTGCTCATCCTCGTAGCTCAGTCCCCGCAGCTGTCCGGAGAGCGTCAACGGCTGCGGGGCACTTCCGCCCCCGGTCCTGAAACTGCCGCTGAAGCGGCCGGAGGGATTGAATTCCCGGACCGATGCCAGCGTCGTGCCGGACAGCGCGAGGAGCCGCTCAATCGCCACCTCCTCGGCATCCAGCTCCAGGCTCCAGTGTCCGCCCCGGCTCCGGAACAGGCCCCGGATCCGGCCGTCCGCGAACCGGGTGTCCCGCAACTGCAGGCGCAATTCCCCCTCCTCCGGGCTGTAGGTCACGCCCAGGGGGAGCACCGGGTCGCCCAGGTCCGGGCTGCGCAGCTGCAAGGTGGCCGCCGCACAGGTGACCCGGGCGGCGGTCCACTGGAGTTCGGGGCAGCGGAGCTCGAGCGCATCGACCGCGGGCAGCCCGGGAGGAAGCGTGAGCGCCTCAACGTCCGCCGCGAGGGTCAGTCGGCCTTCGGCGTCCCAGGCGAGCTGCGCATGGATGCCGCGCCCCTCCCACCCTGGCCCTGACAGTGCCCCGAGATCGAGACCCAGCCGCTCCACGGCCCATACAGCCGCCATCCCCGGCACCAGCAACAGCACCAGCACCAGCAGGAGGCCGGCGGCGGGATGGCGTGGGCGGAGGCACGGGGGCATCGGTCCGGGCTGGGCGCCGCCCCACACGGGTCAGGTGGCCGGGAAGACCTCGGTGGAGAGGTAGCGGTCGCCCCGATCGCAGATGATGGCGACGATGACCGCGTTTTCCACCGTTCGGGACAGGCTCAGGGCGGCGGCGATGGCTCCGCCCGAGGAGATGCCGCAGAAGATGCCCTCGCGGCTCGCCAGCTCCCGGGTGGTCCGCTCCGCCTCCTCCTGGCCGACGTCGATGATCCGGTCGACCCGCAGCGGTTCGTAGATGCTCGGCAGGTAGGCCTCCGGCCAGCGGCGGATGCCGGGTATGCTGGCTCCCTCGGCGGGCTGGACGCCCACAACCTGCACGGCGGGATCCTGCTCCTTGAGGTAGCGGGAGGTGCCCATGATGGTGCCGGTGGTGCCCATGGCGCTGACGAAGTGGGTGATGCGTCCGCCGGTGTCGCGCCAGATTTCCGGCCCCGTACCCTCGTAGTGGGCGCGCGGATTGTCGGGGTTGGAGAACTGGTCGAGCACCCGGCCGCGGCCCTCCGCCTCCATGGACTTGGCCAGATCGCGGGCACCCTCCATCCCCTCCGCCCGGGACACCAGGATGATCTCGGCGCCGAAGGCCTTCATGACCGCCCGCCGTTCCACGCTCATGTTGTCGGGCATGATGAGGACCATCCGGTAGCCCTTGATGGCCGCCGCCATGGCCAGCGCGATGCCGGTATTGCCGCTGGTGGCCTCGATCAGGGTGTCCCCCGGCCGGATCTCGTCGCGGGCCTCGGCGTGGCGAATCATGCTCAGTGCGGGCCGATCCTTGACCGAGCCGGCGGGATTGTTGCCCTCCAGCTTGGCCAGGACGAGGTTGGACGTTTCCCCGGGGAGGCGCTGCAGGCGCACCAGGGGAGTATTGCCGACATATTGCTCGATGGTGGGAATGTCCATGGGGCGCAGTTTAGCCCCCATAAACCCGACAAAGCCATATCCCGGAACCCCCGGCCAGCGGAAGTGTGCAGTCATTCGTTGACCTGCGGCAGTCCGGTTCGCACAATGCAATCATACTGTTACGCAACCCTCACGCAGGGATGGAAACCATGGACCCCGACCGACATGAATCCAGCATCCACCCCGGCCGCGTGGGGATGCTGCTGGCCGCCGCCTGCTGCATGGCCGGTCCGTGGCCCGCCGCCGCGGAGCATGACCTGCCCCTGACCGAGGATCTCTTCCTCGCGGAGATGCCCGTGGTGCTGTCGGTCACCCGGCTGGCCCAGCCCACGGCCGACGCGCCGGCCTCCACCACGGTGATCGACCGGGCGATGATCGAGGCCAGCGGGGCCCGGGAACTGGTGGATCTCCTGCGCCTGGTGCCGGGGTTCCAGACGGGGCGGGTCAGCGGGAACCAGTTCGTGACCACCTATCACGGTCTCGGGGACGCCTATGCACGGCGCATGCAGGTGCTGGTGGACGGTCGTTCGGTCTATATCCCCAGCTTCGGCGGCGTGCCGTGGGCCGACCTCCCGTTGGCCATGGAGGACATCCAGCGCATCGAGGTCATCCGCGGTCCCAATGCCGCCACGTACGGCTCCAACGCCTTTTCCGGCGTCATCAGCATAACCACCCGCCACAGCGCCGAGACCCACGGCGAGTTCCTGCAGGCCACCGTGGGCAGCAACGACATCGGTGACCTCTTCTACCGCCACGGCGGCAGCCGCGGCGACCTGGACTACCGGATCAGCCTGGGTTACCGCCAGGACGCCGGCATCGGGGAGCGCCAGGACGACTGGCGATCGCGGCAACTGAACCTGCGCGGCGACTACCGCCTCTCCGATCACGACGTTCTCCAGGCCCAGTTCGGCTTCCTGCAGGGACCGCGGGGCCGGGGCACGCCCGGCGAGCGCGGCAACCTGCCACGGGATGCGAAGGTCCACAGCCATTTCCAGCAGTTGCGCTGGGAGCGCGCCCTCGAGCCCGGCGCGGATCTCTCCGTGCAGCTGTTCCACACCTACGTGGATACCAACGAGGGGTTCCTGGGCGGCCCCTACTTCGGCTACTACCTGCCCCTGGATTTCGATGTCCGCACCGAGCGCTGGGAGCTTGAGCTCCAGCACACCCTGAGCCCCGCGGACGATCTGCGCCTGGTGTGGGGCGGGAGCGCGCGGCTGGACAGCGCCGACTCCGACAGTTATCTGGGTACGGGCTCAGGCCGGGAGAACGACATCTATCGCCTGTTCGGCAATGCCGAGTGGCGCATGAGCGATGCCCTGCTGATGAACCTCGGCGGCATGGTGGAGAACAACGGCATTACCGGCACCGACTTCGCCCCGCGCCTGGCGTTCAACTACCGCGTGGCGGCCGGCCATACCCTGCGCACGTCGGTGTCCACCGCCACCCGCACCCCGTCGATGTTCGAGGCCTTCGCCAATCAGCATTTCTGCATCGAATCGCTGGGGCTTTGCGAGCAGACCATCCTCACCAACGGTCAGCTCGATGCCGAGCGCATCACGGCCTATGAACTGGGCTATAATCTGGAGCTTGCCGACCTCGGGACGATGGTCGATATCCGTTTGTTCAGGGAAGAACTCAGTGATGTCATCGGAATGTATTTCGCCGCGACCGGCCTGCCCCCCTGGTTGGATGTGGTGGAGCCCGGGGCATGGGATTTCGTCAACGATGACGATATTCTCCTCACCGGCATCGAGACCCAGCTGGACTACCGTCCGGACCGCCACAGCGGCCTGCGCCTGGCCTACTCCTACACCCGGGTCGAAGCGGACGATCACCGCGAGCAGTACAGCCGCAGCGTACCCCGCCACACCGCCAGCCTGTTCCTGTTCCACCGCTTCCCCAACGACCTGCGGGCCAGCCTCCTGTACAGTTTCACCAGCGGCATGACCTGGCTCGGCGACGGCAGTACGGTCGAGCCGGCACGACGCCTCGATCTCAGGCTGGCGAAACCCTGGCATTCCGGCGGCGTGCGCGGGCAGTTGGAACTGGTGTTGCAGAATGTCCTCGGTGAGTACCACGATTTCGTCTATCAGAATTCATTTGCACCCCAGGCCTACCTGCAGCTGAGCCTGCAAGTGGACTGAGACCGGAGGCGACCGCACGGGCCGAGGCAATGGACGCACAGACTACCCGGCAGCGCTGCCACAGCAAGGATGCGAAGCAGGCGTCAACCCACGGCTGCGGGTGTGTATTCCTGTTGCTTGTCGGTCTCCTGTTCCACGTCCAGGCCCTCGCCGCGGATGGGCCCCGCATCCTGGTCATGACGGAAGTGGCCGGTGGCGTGTACGGCCAGACGCTGGAGGGGCTGGAACAGGTCCTCGCTGCGCTGCCGGAGGAGTCGCGGCCACGGCTTGTGGTACGCGAGCTGTCCAAGCTCCAGCCACTCCCCGATACGACCGGCTACGACCTGGTGGTGACCCTGGGCAGTGACATGGCGGCGCGCCTGATGACCAAGCCCCCGGATGCGTCGCTGCTGTGTCTGCTCATTCCCCGGCTGACGTTCAGGCACCTCGTCTCACAGCTGCCGGAACCATCCCGCCAGCGGGTATCCGCCATCTACCTGGATCAGCCCTTCGCCCGGACCCTCCATCTCCTGCAGAGCGCGTTTCCGGAAGCCCGCGACATAGCCGTTCCGCTCGGACCCTCGTCGGCCCTGGAAAAGACGGAGCTCGAAGCGGTGGCGGCAACCCATGGGCTGCGGCTGCACCCGGTGCATATCCGGGAGGACGAGAATCCCCTGCCTGCCATCCTCGGCCTGCTCGACGATTCGGATGTGGTGCTCGCACTGCCCGATCCCGTCGTCTACAACCAGTACAGCGTGCAGGGCATCCTGCTGGCGACCTACCGGCGCGAAATACCCGTGATCGGATTTTCCCGCGCCTACGTAAGGGCCGGTGCGATCGCCGCGGTGTACACTACGCCGGTACAGGTTGGACGTCAGGCCGGGCGCCTGCTGCTCGACGCATTCGCCATGACTCCCCCGCGACTGCCGCCGCCCCGGCCGCCAGAGGAGTACGAGATTGCCGTGAACCGCCAAGTCACCCGCTCGCTCGGCATCGTCCTTCCGGATGACGCCGATCTGCTCGGGCAGGTCCGGCGGATGGACGCCGTGCAGGAGAGACGGCCATGAAGAACTGGGGCATCCGCCACAAGGTGCTGCTGCTGGCGCTGGTCCCGACGCTGGTGCTCTCGTTGCTCCTGAGCGCCTATTTCATCTCCATCCGCATCTATGATCTCGAGGAGGGTATGCTCGAGACCGGGCGGATGCTGGTCCAGCAGCTCGCCCCCGCCGCGGAGTACGGTGTCTTCTCGGGCAACGGGGAGATTCTCCAGGGCCTGGTGAACGCGATTCTGGAAGAGCAGGATGTCCGTGCCGCGGCCATCTACGACTCCGACCTCCAGCTGCTGGTCCGTGCCGGACCGGAATTCGCACCCCATGATCGCCCGCTCGTGGACACCCGCAGCGGCGTGGTCATGTCCGAGGCGCGCAACGGCCGTTCGATCATATTCCATGCCCCCATCGTGATCGGCAACGTCATGGTTGCCGATTTTCCCGATCAAATGGCCGACCCCGGCACACGGTCCACGACGGGAACGCGGCTGCTGGGGACCGTGGCCGTCGAGGTGTCGCGCACGGGCACGCTGCTCAAGAAATACCAGGCCATCATCAATGGCGCGTCCTGCTTGCTGGCGTACTGGCCATCAGCGCCGTCGTCGCCCTGCGCATCGGCCGCAGCGTCAGCGACCCCATCCTCGCCCTGACCCGGGCGGTCGACCGGATCCGTTCCGGCGACCTGGATACGCGTGTCCCGCCGGAGGGGGGTGGCGAGCTGAACACCCTCGCCTCCGGGGTGAACGCCATGGCCGAGTCCCTGGGCTCGGCACGCAGTGAAATGCAGGAGAACATCGACCAGGCCACCGCCGACCTGCGCGAGACGCTGGAAACCATCGAGATCCAGAACATCGAGCTGGATATCGCGCGCAAGCGCGCCGAGGACGCCAACCGGGTCAAATCCGAGTTCCTGGCCAACATGAGCCACGAAATCCGCACTCCCATGAACGGCATCATCGGCTACACGGAACTGCTGCAGAAGACCCGGCTGAACGGGGTGCAGTCCGAGTATGTGGCAACCATCGAGAAATCGGCCTCGGACCTGCTCAACATCGTCAACGACATTCTCGACTTCTCCAAGATCGAGGCGGGAAAACTCTCCCTCCAGGTGAGCGACTTCCCGCTGCGCGATGCGGTGGAGGACGTGGTGTACATGCTGGCGCCGGGTGCCCGGCAGAAGGGCCTGGAGCTGATCTCGCTGTTCTACTCGGATGTCCCCGACCGCGTTCGGACCGATTCCACGCGGCTGAAGCAGATCCTGATCAACCTGGTGGGCAATGCCATCAAGTTCACCAACCGCGGCAGCGTCGCCGTGCGCGTCATGCTGGAGGAGGAGAACGAGGAGAACTCAACCCTGCGCATCAGCATTGCCGACACGGGCATCGGCATGGATCGGGAACAGCTGGCGCAGCTGTTCAAGCCGTTCCAGCAGGCGGACGGCTCGCCCAGGCGCCTGTTCGGCGGCACCGGTCTGGGACTCATCATCTCCAAGAAGCTGGTGGAACAGCTCGGGGGTTCCATCAGCGTGGAGAGTGAACTCGGCCGTGGTTCGACCTTCACCTTCACTTTCACCTGTGCCACGGGACCCGCGGTGCGCAACCTTCATGCCGACGGCCTCGCCGACCGCCGCGCCCTGATCTGCGAGCCCCATCCCCTCGTACGCACGGCGCTGCGGCACCTGCTCACCGGCTGGCGCATGCAGGTGACTGAAATCGATGACCGCGATCGCCTCGCAGAGCACCTGGACACCGCCCGCGCCCAGGGACGCCCCATCGAGCTGGTGCTGATCGGCACGGCCGCGGGCGACACCTGCAACAGCGATGTGGAGGCACTGCTCGGCACCCTGTGCCGGGACGGTGGCGCGCCGGTCGTACTGCTGCCCAACGCCAGCCCGCACCAGCTGGTGTGCAGGGAACGCCTCAAGGCGCTGGGGACCGCCGCAATACTGCCAAAGCCGGTTTCGCAGCAGCGGTTGCGCAGGGAGCTGGTCGCCATCCTGCTGGGCCGGGCTGACAGCCCGGTTGCCGCCAGCCCGGGCGCCCTGGACAACGACTCCTCCGCTCCCGGAAGCACGCCCTCCGTGCTGGTGGTCGACGACAATGCCGCGAACCTCAAGCTCGCCACCATCATGCTCGAGGAACTCGGGTTGCGGGTAAGCCAGGCCTGCGATGGCGTCGAGGCGCTCGAAGTGCTGCGCGGGCAGGATTTCGACGCCGTGCTGATGGACATCCAGATGCCGCACCTGGATGGGGTGAGCGCCACCCGCGAATTGCGCGCCATGGAAAAGGAGGGTCTACGCACCCCGGTCATCGCGCTCACCGCCCACGCCATGGCCGGTGAGGCGGAGAAACTTCTGGCCGCGGGCCTGGACGACTACCTTTCCAAGCCCTTCAACTCCCGTCAACTCGCGGAGAAACTGAAGTGCTGGCTGACATTGCCGGGCGCCAGGGACACCGGTCCCGAAACGGGTCCGGTTCCCGGTCCGGCTCCGGAGTCCGGTATGTCGGTCATCGACCATGAGCTCGGGGTTCGTCTGGCCAACGGCAACCGGGAACTGGCCGACGAGATGTTGCAGCAGCTCGTCGGGGAACTGGGGGAGAAGGTCGAGGCCATCGCCCAGGCCCACGCGAGTGGGGAACTGTCACGGATGCGGGAACTGGTCCACCGAGTCCATGGCGGTACCTGCTTCACCGGCGTTCCCCAGCTGAAGGCATCCGCCGAGCGCCTCGAGCGGGCGCTGCTGGCAAAGGACGACGACGCGGCAATCGCTTTCGCCCATACCGCTTTCCGCGCTGCCGCCCACGCGGTTCTCGCGGCAGCCGGCGAGAGTGTGGCGACGCTCAGGGAGCAGCGGTCAAAATGACGAACGCGAGCGCGTAGGCACCGTCATCGGAAATGCTGAGGTGGCAGTCCCGGGCCCGCATCGCCCGCAGCCGCTCCAGGGCCGCTCCGCTGCACTGGATGCCCGGCCGCCCCATCTCGTCGTGGACCACCGCCAGCTGGCGCAGGCTGATGCCGTCGCGGAAGCCGGTACCCAGCGCCTTGGCAAACGCCTCCTTGGCGGCAAAGCGCTTGGCCAGGAACCGTCCGGGATCCGCTGCACGACGGAACTCCTCGTGTTCCGCGCCGGCCAGGATACGGCTGCTGTAGCGCTCGCCGAAGCGCTGCAGGCCCCGCGCCAGTCGCGCCACTTCCACCAGGTCGGTCCCGATACCCGCAATGCTCATCACCGCGCCGCGTCCATGAGCCGGCGCATCTCCGCGACCGCTTCGCGCAGCCCCGTGATGACCGCCCGGGCGATGATGGCGTGACCTATGTTGAGCTCGTTGAGCTGGGGCATGGCCGCAATGGGGTGGACATTCAGGTAGTTGAGGCCATGGCCCGCATTCACGACCAGCCCCGCCGCAGCGGCGTGGCGCACCGCCGCGGCCACGCGCTCCCGTTCCGTTGCGCGGCCGGGCGCATCGGCGGCATCGGCGTAACGCCCGGTATGAATCTCGACAGTGGGTGCGCCGGCGGCCACCGCGGCATCGATCTGGACGGGATCGGGATCGATGAACAGGGAGACCTCGATCCCCGCCGCCGCCAGGCGCGCGCAGGCATCGCGCACCCGGGGAAGCTGTCCCGCCACGTCCAGTCCGCCCTCGGTGGTCAGTTCCTGGCGTTTCTCCGGCACCAGGCAACAGTGTTCCGGGCGGTAGCGCTCGGCAATCGCCAGCATCCCGTCGGTGACCGCCATTTCCAGGTTCATCCGGGTCTGCAGGGTCTGCCGCAGCAGCTCCACGTCCCGTTCCTGGATATGCCGGCGATCTTCGCGCAGGTGCACGGTGATGCCGTCCGCACCCGCCAGCTCGGCCTCGGCGGCCGCCTGGACGGGATCGGGAAAGCGGGTTCCCCGGGCCTGGCGCAGGGTGGCGACATGATCGATGTTCACGCCAAGCAGAAGACGGCTCTGCCCAGTCACTCGGTGGTCCTCCTTCTGCGGGTCCGGATCAGCAGGTCCCGGCTTTTCAGGGGCCGCGGACCCAGGTGGGGGGCAAGGATCGAGGCCAGGAGGCGCTGGGCCTGCTTCTGGCAGGTCTCGTCAAGCGGCGTGTCCGCGGCCAGGGCCTGCAGACAGCGGCCCAGGATGGTTATTCCGCCCGTCGGAGTGTCGCGATCCGCACCGGCCGGGATCGCTCCCCGTTCCGGTTCATAGTGGTAGTGCCCGTCGGCCGACAGGGCCTCGCCCCGGGCATCCTCGTGCAGCTGCAGGCCGTAACCCAGGACATCGAGGAGCCGTTTCTCGAACCGACGCAGTATTGTCGGGTCGCAGCCATGGGTTTGCAACCTGCCGAGGGCGTCATGGTAGGCGGAGAACAGCTCGGGAGCCGGATCGTGCCGCGTCAGCAGGCGCAGCAGCAGCTCGTTGAGGTAGAACCCGCAGACCAGGGCATCCCCCTGCAGGTGCAGCGCCCTTCCCGCCGATTCGGCGCCGGTGAGAGTCGCCAGCTCTCCGGGCGCCGACCAGGACAGGAGCAGCGGTACGAATGGCTGCAGCAAGGGGCGTACCCGCGAGCCGGGGCGACGGGCGCCACGGGCCACGATGCCGATGCGTCCGTAATCGCGGGTCAGCACCTCGAGCAGCCGGCTGGTTTCGCGATAGGCACGTTGATGCAGCACGTAGGCGGGCTGCAGGCTTACCCGCTCGGACATGGGTACCGGTCCGGTTCAGTGGGGGACGTCAGTCGTTCTGGTATCCGAGGCTGGCCAGGCTCCGTTCGTCATCGGACCAGCCTTCACGGACTTTCACCCACAGGCGCAGGAAGACATGGGCGTCGAACAGCTTCTCCATGTCGTGACGGGCCTGGCGGCCCACTTCCTTGAGCTGTTCCCCGCCCTTGCCGATGACGATGGCCTTCTGCCCGGAGCGTTCGACCCAGATGACGGCACTGATGCTGCGCCGGCCCTCCTCCTCGCGGAACTCCTCGAGCTCCACCGCCAGCGCGTAGGGCACTTCATCCCCCAGGCTGCGCATGAGCTTTTCCCGGACGATTTCGGCCGCGAGGAACCGTTCGCTGCGGTCGGTGAGCTGGTCGGCATCGAACAGCCAGTCCCCCTCCGGCAACTGGCTCGCGATGATTTTCTCCAGGACATCGAGATTGTCGCCGGAGTAGGCCGACAGGGGGACGATATCGAGGAACCCGGCCTTGGCGGCCAACGCCTGCAGGTGGGGCAGCAGCCGGGTCTTGTCCGCGATGCGGTCCACCTTGTTCACCGCCAGGATCACCGGCCGCCCCGCCTCCATGACGCGCTTCAGGAGCTGGGCGTCCTCGTCGGTCCAGCGCAGGCCGTCCACCAGCATCACGATCACGTCCACCTCCGCCAGGGTGCTCAGCGCGGCGCGGTTCATGTAGCGGTTGATGGCGCGTTTTCCGCCCTGGTGGACACCCGGCGTATCCACGTACACCGTCTGCACCGCACCTTCCGTCTTGATCCCGAGAATCCGGTGGCGGGTGGTCTGGGGCTTCGGCGAAGTGATGCTGATCTTCTGCCCGAGGAGCCGGTTGAGCAGGGTCGATTTGCCCACATTGGGACGCCCGACAAGGGCGACGAAACCGCTGCGGCGGGCTTCCGGTTCACTCATTGGTGATATTCCTGAGAGCGATGCGGGCAGCTTCCTGCTCGGCGCGTCGCCGGCTGCTGCCCGTACCGCGCGTGGTCATGTCCAGGCCCTCGATCCGGCACTCCACCCGAAAGACCTGGGCGTGCGCCTCTCCCTCGACGGAATCGACGAGGTAGGTCGGCAGGGCGAGACGGTGAGCCTGCAGATACTCCTGCAGGCGGGTCTTGGGATCCTTCAGAGTCCCCTGCGGCGACAGGGCATCCAGGCGTTCGGCGTACCATTCCAGCACGCATCCGCGACAGCACTCCATGCCGGCGTCGAGATAGATTGCGCCGATGACGGCTTCCAGCGCGTCGGCCAGGATCGATTCGCGGCGGTAACCACCGCTTTTCAGCTCTCCGGAGCCGAGCAGCAGGTAGTCCCCCAGCCCGAACTCCCGGGCCAGGACAGCCAGGGTCTCACCCTTGACCAGGCTGGCGCGCAACCGGCTCAGCTCACCCTCTTTCGCCTGCGGAAACCGGCGATAGAGTTCCTCGGCCATGACGAAGCTGAGAATGGCGTCGCCGAGAAACTCCAGCCGCTCGTTGTTGTCCTTGCGGAAACTCCGATGCGTCAGCGCGCACTCGAGGAGTTCGGTTTGGTGAAATCTGTGGCCCAGGTGGCGGAACAGTGGATCGATCGGTGGTCTTGTCACTGAGCCACGAATTCCTCGCTGTCGTCGAAGCTGACCACCGCATCAATATTGGCGACCATGGGAATGCGAACCTCGTAGGTCACCCGGATGGTGAGTTTGCCCTGCCGGTTTTCAATCTTGACGTTCCCTTCCCGCACCCGATCAACATCATCGATACTGATCCGGCGAATGAACAGGTTCATGACCTCGTGATTGGTCTTGCGGGTGATGAAGGGCTCCTCGTGCAGCGACTGCAGTGCGCTCGTGACCTTGTAGTGCTCCAGGTAGACCGGTGTCAGACGCAGTACCAGCAACGCGAAGAAAGCGACTAGCCCCAGGATGATCAGCCACCCGATGGCGGTCATTCCTCTCTGGCTGAAGCGTGTTCCCATGGTCATTCTCCTGCGGTGGTCGGGGTTGGGATCGAGTATAACGCCTGCGCTTGATCCTGCAGGCCCGCACGGCGCCGCTGGTCGGGGGGAACCCGAACCACCGGTCACGAAAATGACGCCGGGGGCCGTTGGTCCCTCTACGGCAACGCTGCATACACGGGAAAAGCTATACGCTGCGACGCCCCGAGGCAAGCCGCAGGCCGGCGGCCCCGGCCACATCCGCCCGGGGCCGCCGGGCGAACATGCCTTCGGTCACTCCCGGTGTTCGCGGCCGGACATCAATCGATGCCGGACCCGATGCGGGACCAGGAAACGCCCCCGGCCTCGCCGTCGTAGTTCATCCAGATCAGGAATGCCTTGCCCACCAGGTTCTCTTCGGGAACCGTTCCCCAGTAACGGCTGTCATTGCTGTTGTCGCGGTTGTCCCCCATCACGAAGTACTGGCCGGCCGGGACCACGAACTCGCCCTCGACGGAAGGCTGACCGTTGCGCACGAGGATATGGTGGGATACCCCGTCGAGCAGTTCCATGCGCTCCTCGGCGCCGGTCATCACGGCTCCCGCCCCCTCCCCCTGGTAGATCCCGAGGGAATCCTGCCCGGCGGGCTGGCCGTTGATATAGACAGTCTTGTTGTAGTAGGCGACCCGATCCCCGGGCACACCGACCACCCGCTTGATGTAGTCGACGCCCGGATCCTGGGGATAGCGGAAGACCACCACGTCACCCCGTTCTGGCTCGCCCACCTCCAGCACCTTGCTGTTGAGGACCGGCAGCCGGATGCCGTAGGCGAACTTGTTCACCAGGATGAAGTCGCCCACGAGCAGGGTGGGCATCATCGAGCCGGAAGGAATCCGGAACGGCTCCACCACGAAGGACCGCAGCACCAGAACGGCGAGCACGACCGGGAAGAAGGAGCGCGCGTATTCGACCACCACCGGCTCACGGGCTGGCTCTGCGGCGGCCGTACCGCCCTCCTCCGTGGCCAGGGAGCGGCGTTTCGGCGCCCACAACAGGGCGTCCAGGGCCCATATTCCACCGGTCAGGAAGGTGGCGAGCACGAGCAGCGTTGGGAAATCAAGGCTCATATTATTTTTTCTCTACCTGCAGGATGGCGAGGAAGGCTTCCTGGGGGATCTCGACTTTGCCGAGTTGCTTCATGCGCCGCTTGCCCGCTTTCTGCTTTTCGAGCAGCTTGCGCTTGCGCGAAACATCGCCGCCATAGCACTTGGCCAGGACGTTCTTGCGCAGGGCCTTGACCGTGCTGCGGGCGATGACGTGATTGCCGATGGCCGCCTGGATGGCCACTTCGAACATCTGCTGGGGAATGATCTCCTTCATCTTCTCCACCAGGTCACGCCCGCGGTTATAGGCCTTGTCCCGATGGACGATGAGCGAGAGCGCGTCCACCCGCTCGGCGTTGATGAGGATATCGAGTTTCACCAGGTCGGCGGGCTGGAACCGCTTGAAGCTGTATTCCAGCGAGGCGTAGCCGCGGCTCACCGACTTGAGCCGGTCGAAGAAATCCAGCACCACTTCGTTCATCGGCAACTCGTAGGTGAGGGTCACCTGGTTGCCGAGATACTGCATGCGCTTCTGTGCGCCGCGCTTCTCCACGCACAGGCCGATGACGTTGCCCACGTGCTCCTGGGGCACCAGGATGTGGGCTTCCACGATGGGTTCCCGGATCTCGCGGATGCGGCCCGGCTCCGGCAGGGTCGCCGGGTTGTCCACCGAGATGACCTCATCGGCCGTGGTGAGCACCTCGAAGACCACCGTCGGGGCGGTGGTGATGAGGTCGATTTCGTACTCCCGCTCCAGGCGTTCCTGGATGATCTCCATGTGGAGCATGCCCAGGAAACCGCAGCGGAAGCCGAAGCCGAGCGCCGTGGAGGTCTCCGGCTCGTAGAACAGCGCCGCGTCGTTCAGGCTCAGCTTGGCCAGAGCGTCGCGGAAATCCTCGTAATCGTCGGAATCCACCGGAAACAGCCCCGCAAAGACCTGGGGGCGCACCTTCTGGAAGCCCGGCAGCTGCTTGTCCGCGGGGCGGTTGGCATGGGTCAGTGTGTCCCCCACGGGCGCCCCGTTGATGTCCTTGATGCCGGCCACGACGAAGCCCACCTCACCGGCGCGCAGGGCCTCGGTACGGGTCCGCTTGGGAGTGAAGATGCCCACCTGGTCGAGCAGGTGATCCCGCCCGGTGGACATGACGCGGATCTTCTCGCCGGGCCGCAGGGTGCCGTCCATGACCCGGACCAGCGACACCACGCCGAGATAGTTGTCGAACCAGGAATCGATGATGAGGGCGCGCAGGGTACCCTCCGGATCCCCCTGAGGCGGCGGGATGTCGGCGACGATGCGTTCGAGCAGCTCATCGACCCCGAGACCGGTCTTGGCGCTGACCCGGGAGGCGTTGTCCGCCTCGATACCCACGATCTCCTCGATCTCCTGGATGACCCGCTCGGGCTCCGCCTGGGGCAGGTCGATCTTGTTCAGCACCGGCAGGACCTCGAGCCCCTGCTCGAAAGCGGTGTAGCAGTTGGCGACCGTCTGGGCCTCCACCCCCTGGGCGGCGTCCACCACCAGCAGCGCCCCCTCGCAGGCGGCCAGTGAACGGGAGACCTCGTAGGAGAAGTCCACATGGCCGGGGGTGTCGATGAAGTTGAGCAGGTAGTTCCGCCCGTCCCGCGCCTGGTAGCGCAGGGAGACGCTCTGGGCCTTGATGGTGATGCCGCGCTCCCGCTCCAGGTCCATGGAGTCGAGCACCTGCGCGGACATCTCGCGATCGGCCAGGCCGCCGCAGTTCTGGATCAGACGGTCGGCCAGGGTGGATTTGCCGTGATCGATATGCGCGATGATCGAGAAGTTGCGAATGTGGCTCAGTGCACTCACGGCGTGTCGGCGATCCTGGAATCCGGTTCTTGGTCGGGACTGATGGAGAGGGGCTTCAGACACTTCCGTGCAGGACTGCGGAGCGGCATGAAGGCCGGCTCACGGTCTGCCGGGCGGTGGGAGTCGCTGCCGCAACCGCGCAAAACAGGTTCTGGATCCCCGAAAGGAGCGGATTCTAACGTATTTCGCCTTGGCGAGGAACAAGCCGGGGCGATGCCGGCGGGTGGCCGGCGGTTCCGGTGCAGCCAATGGGAAAACGTGTGAGTTCAGCAATTAACTGCTTTTATTTCAATTGGTATTCGAGCTTATTTAAGGCGCACAATCAACAGACCCGGCCCGGGCTGAGCCCGGGCCGGACACCGTCATTCACCCCGCCGGAACACGCAGGGCCAGGAACAGGGGACTCCCATCCCGCTGCACCAGGAGCGCGGCCGATTTTCCCCCGGGCAGAGATTTGATCAGCTCACGGAACTGCTCGGCACTCTCCACGTCCTGGTTGTTCAGGCGCAGGATCAGGTCACCCTGGCGGATGCCGGCCGCGCGGGCCGCGCCGGGCTTGACCGATTCCACCATGACACCGCCCTGCTCGACCCCCAGGGCCTCCCGCTGCTCGTCACTGAGATCGGCGACCGTCAAGCCGAACCGGCTGTCCTCGATGGGCGAGGGTTCGGGTTTTCCGCCACCCGCGGCAATGGACTCCTCCTCGGGAAGCTCGCCAATCTCGATCTTGAGATTCCGCTGCTTGCCGGCCCGTATCAGCTTGACCGGCACCGAGTTGCCCACCTTCGTGGCGCCCACCAGCGGCGGCAGTTCGGAGGACTTGTCCACGACATGGCCGTCGAACTCGACAATCACATCACCCACCTGGATTCCGGCCTTGGCCGCCGGGCTGTCCGGCATCACCTGGGCCACCAGGGCGCCGCGGGGTTGATCCATGCCGAAAGACTCGGCCAGATCCCGGGTCACATTCTGGATCAGGACGCCGAGCCAGCCGCGCGAGACGTAGCCCTGGGTCTTCAGCTGGTCCACCACCTGCATGGCCATGTCGATGGGAATGGCGAAGGACAGCCCCATGAAACCGCCCGTGCGGCTGTAGATCTGGGAGTTGATCCCGACCACCTCGCCGTCCAGGTTGAACAGGGGGCCACCGGAGTTGCCCGGATTGATGGCCACGTCCGTCTGGATGAAGGGCACGTAGTTCTCGTTCGGCAGGCTGCGTCCCTTGGCGCTCACGATGCCGGCGGTGACCGAATGATCGAAGCCGAACGGCGAACCGATGGCGAGCACCCATTCGCCGACCTTCAGATCCTCGGAACTGCCCACGTCGACCACAGGCAGATCATCGGCATCCACCTTGAGCAGGGCGAGGTCGCTGCGTTCGTCGCTGCCGATCAGCTCGGCGATCAGTTCCCGGCGATCGCTGAGACGCACGATGATCTCGTCGGCGTCCCGGATGACGTGATAGTTGGTCAGCAGATAGCCGTCCCGGGAGATGACGAACCCGGAGCCCAGGGACTTGGAGTTGAAGGTCCCTTCATCACCCCCTTCCCCGTCCTCGCCGAAGAAGCGGCGCAGGAAATCCCGCAGGGGGGAGTCCTCGGGCAGATCGGGCAGGTTGAGCTCCGGAGGCAGGTGCGGCGATCCGCTCACCTTCTGTGTCGTGCTGATGTTCACCACCGCCGGGCCGTAACGCTCGACCATCCAGGTGAAATCGGGCAGCTCCCGGGCCTGGGCAATCCCGGCACCGGCCAGCAACCAGATCAGCAGGGCCGTGCACAGGGCCGTACCACGGGATAGGGGAATTCGCTTCACGCATTCTCTCCTGTTCTGTTCAGCTTGGGTTGTGCAGGCTGACCTTGAAACCGACGGGCTGCAGCGCGCTGCGCAGGACCACCGGCTGGTAGTTCCGGTCGGTCTGGATGCGGCGGCTGAAACGGCGCACGGCGAGAAATCCCGCTGCCAGCCCCAGTACTCCGCCCAGTATCGCCAGTCCTTCGCCATCCGCGCCGGACATCGCTGTCGCCAGACCGGCGCCGACGAACAGCCCCACCAGCGGGATGGCATAGACGGCGAAGGAACCTCGGACCAGGGCCGACTCGCTCAGGCCGATGATCACCTCATCCCCGACCCGGGCCTCGGCCTGGTTCAGGGCCCGGATACGGTTCATGCGCTGCCCGAACACCTTGTCCAGCACCGAAGTGCCGCAGCCCGCTTGGGCGGAGCAGCTGCCGCAGGCAGTCCTGCGCCGGGTCTCTACCCAGGCGAATGCGCCTTCCACCGCCACGACGCGGCCCGCTTCTTCAATCATCCCGGCTCTCCGTGGCGGTCCGGCGTACCGAGTTGGCAACCCGCTCCACCGTCTCCGCCGGAACCTCGCCCACGACGGTCACCTGGTGGCCTTCCACCGCGACCGAGAAGGCGTGGGCGGCACCCAGGCTGGCGACGCTGCCGCCGCCTTCCGTCACCATGCTCTGCTCCTGGATGTAGACCGACACGGACGCCAGTCCATCGCTGAAGCCGAGATAGCGTACCGGCCCGGGGACACGCTGCAGACGCCGAACACTGCGGGTGGTGGGTTCGAATCCCGGCGGCAGCCAGTGGGCCGACCAGCCCTCATCCAGCCCTTGCTCCGGGGAGCTCCGGCCGGACTCGTCGAACCAGGACCAGCCCTTGACGCCGATGGTCGGTTCGAGCGCCGAGTCGGGAATCTCGTCGCGCACCTCCAGGGTGACGAAGAGTATCTGTTCGAGCAGTTCGCCCCCCCGGTCAACGAGGTCGGATCGCAGGAGAAGTCCGCTGTCGCGGTCGACCCAGAGGCGGTAGCCGTAGCGATATCCATCCCGGGGGTCGATGGCGACCTCCTGCGCGTCACGGCCGGCGATCCGGGCCCTGGCGCCCAGGCTGAGCCGGTAGTGCCGGGCCAGGCGCTCCACGTCCATGTCCTGGGCCGGCTGCAGGATCTCTCCGGGCGGATTCCGCTCCACCACCACCGATCGGGCATCGGGATAGATGCAGGTAACCCCGCTCTCGTCCCGCAGCACCTCCCGGGGTGTGCCGTTGAGATGAATGAGCCGTTCACGTACCCGTCCGGACTGGAAAGCGTGTATCACCCGGACCGTTTCCAACCGGTTTTCGTGGCTGTAGACGAAGGTGCCTTCATAGTTGAGGGTGCGCGTGGCCTCGGCCATGTGCGCTATGATCGACTGCGGTCCGGGATCCGAATCGGCGGCCACCGCCTGGGCACAGGCCGCCAGCAGGGCTGCCAGGAGAATCCTTCCCAGGCTCGAACCGGTTCGGAACATCAACGCTGGTCGCTGCTTCCGACGATACGCACGTAGGGCAGGACTCCCTGTACGCGCGTTATGGCGGAGTGCTCATAGTGGTTGACCAGGTAATCCTGCAGCCGTTCGTCCACCAGGGTGCGGGAGCGCTCCGCCGGGCTCAGCTCGGTACGCATGATCCCGGCCGGGCCCGCCATCTGGGAGGAGGCCACCTGTTGCGGGGGAGCAACGGCCGGCTCCTCGCGCACCAGCACCGGCACCACCAGCACCGCCGCCACCGCCACACCGGCGGCGATGGCCATGCCGGCCGCCTGCTTGAGATAGGGGCTCAGCCGGTGCAGGCGCAGGTTGGCCGGCGCCAGGATGGCGGGTTCGTCCTCCAGCGCGGCGGCCACCCGGGCGGCAAGGCCCGAGTCCATCCGCTCCGGCAGAGCGCCTCGCAACGCTTCGCCGATCAGGTGATAACGTTCCCAGCAACCCCGGGTCTCCGGGTCCGACTCCAGCTCGTTGAGCAGTACCCGGGTCTCATCGGCCCCCAGTTCGCCGTCCACCAGCGCAGACAGCTGCTCATGCTTCTGTTCGGTCATGTGCTTGTCCACCCAACTTGTTGTTTGTCTGCCGTGTCCATCAATCCAGCAGGGGTCTGAGCTTGCGGTCGATCGCCTCGCGGGCGCGGAAAATCCGCGACCTGACGGTACCGACCGGACAATCCATTGTCTGGGCAATCTCCTCGTAGCTGAGACCTTCCAGTTCCCGCAGCGTGATGGCGGTGCGCAGATCCTCGGGCAGCTGCTCGATGGCATCGAAGACAGTCTGCTGGATTTCGTCCCGCAACAGCATGCGCTCGGGGGATGCATTCTCCTTCAGGCCGGGGGCGCCCTCGTACTGCTCGGCTTCCTCGGCATCGATATCCGTATCAGGTGGTCGGCGGGCCTGTGACACCACGTAGTTCTTGGCCGTGTTGATGGCGATACGGTAGATCCACGTGTAGAAGGCGCTCTCGCCCCGGAACTTGGGCAGCGCACGGTAAGCCTTGAGGAAGGCCTCCTGGGTCACATCCTGAACCTCGCTGGGATCGTGGACATAACGTGTGATGAGCTTTGCCAGCCGATGCTGGTACTTAAGGACCAGGACATCGAAGGCTCGCTTGTCTCCTCTCTGTACCCGTGCGACAAGCTCCTGGTCTGTCCTCTGTTCTCCCATCCACTCGATCCTGACATCCGGGGCGCATCCGTGCGCCTGTTACGGTAGACAATATCCATGCACCAGAGTTCGGCACCGTGGCGAAAAAGGCGGTACAGCCGCATTCTTGCGCTCATCATGCCATGGGTCACGGGCTCCACTGGATCACGGGTGCGGCACTCGGCGTGGCCCCTGCCCCTGATTGGCTGTATATTGTGGCCGGTTTCTCCGCACTCCACCACTGTTGCGCTGCGCCCGTCCGCCCGGTCCCGTCTGGTGCAGCGGACCGGGCCCCACGGCGGGAGATTCGGTTCGATCCACCGCGCCAGGACAGGATGACCAGCGAGCGATGACCGTTCAGCACGATTTCGATGTTCTCATCATCGGCAGTGGCGCCGCGGGGCTCAGTGTTGCCCTGCGCCTTCCCGAGACCACGCGCATCGCCGTGCTGTCCAAGTCCGAAATCGAGGAGGGCTCCACCCTCTATGCCCAGGGCGGCATCGCCGCGGTGCTCGACAGCAAGGACTCCTTCCAGTCCCACGTGGAGGACACCCTGGTCGCCGGCGCGGGATTGTGCGAGCCGAAGGTCGTGGAGTTCACCGTCAACCATGCCCCCGCCTGCATCGACTGGCTCATCAACGAGCACGTGCCCTTCACCCAGGCGCGGGACGCTGACGGGGTGCTGCGCTACCACCTGACCCGCGAGGGCGGCCACAGCCACCGCCGCATCATCCATGCCGCGGACGCCACCGGGCGGGCCATCGAGACCACCCTCGCGTCGGATGCGCGCGAACGCCCCAACATCACCCTCCACGAGAGCCACATCGCGGTGGATCTCATCACCGCCGGCAAGCTCGGCCTGCCGGGCGGCCGCTGCCTCGGGGCCTATGTCCTGGATCGCAGCACCCAGCGCATCGAGACCTTCCGGGCCCGGTTCACGGTGCTGGCCACCGGCGGCGCCAGCAAGGTCTACCTCTATACCAGCAATCCGGACGTCTCCACGGGGGACGGCATCGCCATGGCCTGGCGGGCCGGCTGCCGGGTCGCCAACATGGAATTCAACCAGTTCCACCCCACCTGCCTCTACCATCCCCATGCCAAGTCGTTCCTGATCACCGAGGCGGTCCGTGGCGAGGGGGGACGGCTGCTGCTCCCGGACGGCACCCGCTTCATGCCCGGACTGGATCCCCGCGCCGAGCTGGCGCCCCGGGATATCGTCGCCCGTGCCATCGACCACGAGATGAAACGCCTGGGGGTGGAGCATGTGCTGCTGGACATCAGCCACAAGCCGGCCGATTTCATCCGCGGCCACTTTCCCACCATCTACGAGAAGTGCCTGGAATTCGGCTACGACATGACCCGCGAGCCCATTCCGGTGGTGCCGGCCGCCCACTACACCTGTGGCGGCATCATGACCAACCTGCAGGCACGCACCGATGTGGCCGGACTCTACGCGGTGGGGGAAGTGGCCTACACCGGGCTGCACGGGGCCAATCGCATGGCCAGCAACTCGCTCCTGGAGTGCCTGGTCTTCGCCGACAGCGCCGCCCAGGACATCGTCGCCCAGCTCGAGGAGGTTCCGCTCCCGCCCCAGCTGCCGCCCTGGGACGAGAGCCGGGTCACCGACTCCGACGAGGAGGTGGTGGTCTCCCACAACTGGGACGAGCTGCGGCGGTTCATGTGGGACTACGTGGGCATCGTGCGCACCAACAAGCGGCTGGAGCGGGCCAAGCGCCGCGTCGAGCTGCTGCGCCGGGAGATCCGGGAGTACTACAGCCACTTCCGGGTGACTGACGACCTGCTGGAGCTGCGCAACCTGGTGGAGGTGGCCGATCTCATCATCCGCTCGGCCATGTCCCGCAAGGAGAGCCGCGGCCTGCACTATACCCTCGACTACCCCCGGCCCGACGACACCCGGCCGCCGTCCCCTACGGTTCTTCTGCCGCCGCAGCCGACGTTCCGGCGCCGAGCCGACGCCGCAGGCGCCTGAGCATCTCCTCTTCGGCGCCGCCGGCCGTCACCAGCAGGGTGTAGTGTGCTCCGTCCCGCCTGCGCAGCCGGGCATGGACCAGCCAGCGGCCGGTGAGCCCGGGGCCGGTCGGCACCACCTCGTGCCGCTGTCCGGTCCCGTCCTCCACCCACCAGCGCCCCCCGTCATCCACCGACACCGCGGCAAGAGCCACCCTGCCCCGCCGCGCGACCCGGCGCCGCCAGACACGGAGCAGGCTCCAGCCCACCGCCGGCGCCACCGGCACCAGGCTCCAGGCGGGCGCGCCGGAGAGCATGACCGCCCCCAGCGCCAGGCCATGGGTGAGCAGGTGGTACAGCCGCTCGGGCGCCGTGGCCCGGGGCTCAATGCGCAGACAGGGCTCGGATCCGCTCGACAAGGCCGGCAAGCTCCGGGTCGGGTACCGGCTCCCCTTTCAGGAGCCAGTCCATCAGGTCGGGATCGGACTGCTCCAGCAGGCGCTCGAACACCGCCAGGGCCGCCCCGTCGAGACGGTCCAGGTCCTGATCGGCGAAACGCTGCAGGATGACATCCAGCTCCAGCATCCCGCGGCGGCAGTGCCAGCGCAGTCGCGCACGCTTGTCCTCGCTCATCGGTTTTGTCGTCAGCCTCGCTCGGTCTCGGGTCAGGGTTTGGGGCGGTACGGGGGTATTATAGGGAATACGTCACCCCCCTGGACCGAGCGATGACCGAAAGTCCGCGCTTCCGCAACCTCGCCCGACGCCGCCGGCGCGCGCTGCTGGCCACCACCTTCGCCGGCCTGTTCGCGCTGATCCTGTGGCAGACAGCGGTGTGGACCCGCAGCGCCAGCCTGCAGGGACTGATGGACCAGGGCTGGCAGAACCTCAACCTCTACATCGCCAATGTGGAGCGCGAGCTGGAGAAGTACGAAATCCTGCCCGAGCTCCTGGCCACCGACCCCCATCTCCTGGAACTGCTCAACCACCCCGGCGAACCGGACCGGGTCGACGCGGTCAACCGGCGTCTGGAGCGCCTGAACGGCATCACCGGCGCATCGGACACCTACCTGATGGACAGGACCGGCCTGACGCTGGCGGCCAGCAACTGGAACTCCGGCACGCCGTTCGTGGGCGAGAATTTCAGCTACCGGCCCTACTTCCAGGAGGCGATGCGCGGGGGCCTGGGACGTTTCTTCGCCCTCGGGACGACCTCCAACAAGCGGGGCTACTACTTCGCCTATCCGGTCCGCGCGGCGGGAGCCATCCGCGGCGTGGTGGTGGTGAAGGTGAATATCAGCGCCCTGGAGTCGCGCTGGGGCGGCGACCGGTTCGAATTCCTGGTCACCGACCCCGACGGGGTCATCTTCAGCAGTTCCCGCCCGGACTGGAAATTCAACACCCTGCACCCCCTGGAGCCGGACCAGCTGCGGCGCATCCGCGCCAACCGGCGCTACAGCGACCTGCCGCTGCCGGTGCTGCCCGTCACCGCGGTCGGGGAAATCGCTCCCGCCGCCCGGCTGGTGCGCCTGCGGGAAGACGGCACCCGGCGCCCGCAGGCCCGCGAATTCCTGGAGCTGGTCCGTCCGATGCCCTCCGCCGGCTGGAACGTCCATATACTCACCGGGCTGGAACCGGTGCATGCCCAGGTGCTGCGCGCCGTCCTGACGGCCGCCTTCCTCTTCGCGCTGCTGCTCCTGACCTCCCTGTTCCTGGTGCAGCGGCGGTTGCGCCTGCGGGAACGGAGCATCTACGAACTGCGCTCCAAGAAGGTGCTGGAGGCGAACGAACTGCGGGTCCGCACCATCATCCACAACACCCACGCCGGCCTCATCACCACCGACGGCCGCGGCACCATCGAGTCCTTCAACCCGACCGCGGAGCAGCTGTTCGGCTATCGATCGGAAGAGATCAGGGGGGCACACATCACCCGTCTCCTCGCTCCCGACGATCGGGCCGGACTCCAGTGCGAGCTCGATCGCAGCCCCCTCAGCGGCTCCGGCTCGGTCGAGGTCGCGGGACTGCGCAAGGACCACAGCCGCTTCCCCACCGAGCTGGCGGTCCGGGAGATGCGCATCGGCGCGGAGCGCAAGTTCATCGCCACCGTGCACGACATCAGCGAACTGAAGCGCACCGAGGACGCACTGCGCCGCGCCCATGACATGCTCGAAAGCCGCGTCCAGGAGCGCACCGCCGATCTCTCCCGCACCAACGCCAGGCTGACCCGGGAGATCGATGAGCACCGCCGCACCGAGGATGCCCTGCGCCGCACCCAGAACGAACTGATACAGGCGGCAAAACTCGCCGTGCTGGGCCAGCTGGCCACCGGCGTGAGCCACGAGCTGAACCAGCCCCTGGCCGCCATCCGCACCTACGCCGACAATGCCCGCGCCCTGCTCGACCAGCAGCGTCCCGATGACGCGCGCTGGAACCTGGAGCAGATCGCCGCCCTCACCGATCGGATGGCGCAGATCAGCGCCCAGCTGAAAGTGTTCGCCCGCAAGACCTCGGGACGCAGCGTCCCGGTCTCCGTGTCCGCCGCGGTGGAAGCGGCGCTGGGAATCCTCACCAGCCGGATCCGCGCCCTCAACGCGGAGGTCGTGTGCAGCCTGCCGGAGGGGGATCTGCTGGTCCGGGGTGACGCCGTGCGCCTCGAGCAGGTGCTGGTGAACCTGATCAACAATGCGCTGCAGGCCATGGAAGGGAGCGAACAGCCGCGGCTGGAGATCGCCGCCGCGGCCCATGACGGGCGCGTCGACCTGGTCATCCGTGACCATGGCCCCGGCATCCCCGAGCAACTGGTGGCGCAGGTCTTCGACCCCTTCTTCACCACCAAGGAGACCGGGCTCGGTCTGGGCCTGTCCATCTCCAAGCGCATCACCGAGGAGATGGGCGGGGCCCTGCATGCCGGCCGGGCAGCCGGGGGCGGCGCGGAATTCACCCTGGAGCTGCCCCGGGCGGAAAGCGCGGACCGGGAATCGGCACATGGTTGAGCCCCATGGACGGATTTCCCCCGGGACAGAAACACAACGGCGAACAGGAGACCACGGTGGGAGTAACAGGACCGGTCATCTTCATCGATGATGAAAGGCACATCCGGATGGCGAGCCAGCAGACCCTGGAGCTGGCCGGGTTCGAGGTGCAGAGTTTCGACAACGCCGCCGCGGCGCTGCCCCTGCTCAGTCGTGAATGGCCCGGTGTGGTGGTGTGCGACATCAAGATGCCGCGCATGGACGGGCTCGCCTTCATGGAGCAGGCACTGGCCGTGGATCGGGACCTGCCCGTGATCCTGGTGACCGGACACGGCGACATCTCCATGGCGGTGAACGCCATGCGCGATGGCGCCTACGACTTCATCGAAAAGCCGTTCCCCGCGGAAACCCTCATCGAGGTGGTCCGCCGGGCGCTGGAGAAGCGCGGCCTGACCCTGGAGAATCGCACCCTGCGGGTCGAGCTGGAGGCCCACAGCGCCCCGGGGCCGCGGATCATCGGCAACACGCCGTCCATGCAGCGGCTGCGGGCCCTCATCGCCCGGCTGGCCGACACCCAGGCCGACGTGCTCATCCTCGGCGAGACCGGCACCGGCAAGGAGCTGGTGGCCCGCTCCCTGCACGAGCACAGCCGCCGCCAGGGGCACAACTACGTGGCCGTCAACTGCGGGGCCGTACCGGAGAACCTGATCGAGAGCGAGCTGTTCGGCCACGAGCCCGGCGCGTTCAGCGGCGCCCAGGGCCGGCGCATCGGCAGGTTCGAGCACGCCAACGGGGGCACCCTGTTCCTGGACGAGATCGAGAGCATGCCCCTCGCGGTCCAGGTGAAGCTGCTGCGGGTGCTCCAGGAGCGGGCGGTGGAACGCCTCGGTTCCAACGAGCTGATCCCCCTCGACCTGCGGGTGGTGGCGGCGACCAAGGTGGATCTCAGGGAAGCCTGCGCCCGGGGGGAGTTCCGCGAGGATCTCTACTACCGCCTCAACGTGGTCACCATCGATATCCCCCCGCTGCGTGAACGGCGCGAGGATATCCCCCTGCTGTTCCAGCACTTCCTCCTGGTCGCCTCCTCGCGCTACCAGCGCGAGGCGCCGCCGCTCAGCAGCGAGCAGATCCGGGCGCTGCTCTCCCACGCCTGGCCCGGCAACGTTCGCGAGCTGCGCAATGCCGCCGAGCGCTACGTCCTGCTGGGGGAGTCCCTGGGCTATGACCTGGACCGGGTCACCCAGGGCTTCAGCCTGGAGGGCATGACGCTGCCGGAGCACATCGACTGCTTCGAACGCAGCCTCATCGAACAGGAGCTTCGCGCCCACAAGGGCAGCATCAAGGAGACGGTGGAGGCCCTCGGAATTCCGCGCAAGACCCTCACCGACAAGATGCGCAGGCACGGCCTGGACCGGCGCAACTACAAGTAGCCGGGGCAAGCGCAACAGGCGGATTCCCGCCCATGCAAACGACCGTTTGGGCGGAATTCCGCCACCTTTTCCTGGCATGGATTCCAGCATTACTTCCCATCCAATTGTTTATTCTGTCTTTTATAAATTCCAGGCATTTCTGGCCTATCCTTTGCTCTATCCGGATACAGGCGCCCTTCCCTTCACCCTGGAGTCGCCCACAACCCGATAACCCGGAGTTCACCAGGAGGAGCAAATCATGCGAGTACTGACTGCTGCATTGGCCCTGCTTGCCCTCGTCGCGGCCGGCCCCCTTTCCGCCGCCCCCATCGTCATCAAGTTCTCCCACGTGGTGGCCGAGAACACCCCCAAGGGCCAGATGGCCATCAAGTTCAAGGAGTTGGTGGAGCAGCGCCTGGGCGACAAGGTGGTGGTCGAGGTCTATCCCAACTCCCAGCTCTTCGGCGACGACAAGGTGCTCGAGGCCATGCTGCTCGGCGATGTGCAGATTGCCGCTCCGGCCCTGTCCAAGTTCGAGCGCTACACCAAGGCCCTGCAGATCTTCGATCTGCCCTTCCTGTTCAAGGACATGGCCGCGGTGGAACGGTTCCAGCAGAGCGCCGAGGGTCAGCAGCTGCTCACCTCCATGGAGGACAAGGGCGTGCTCGGCCTCGGCTATCTCCACAACGGCCTGAAGCAGCTCTCGGCCCATTCGCCCCTGCGGGTGCCCGAGGACGCCCACAAGCTGAAGTTCCGCGTCATGGCCTCCGATGTGCTGGTGGCCCAGTTCGACGCCGTCGACGCCGCCGCGGTGAAGAAACCCTTCTCCGAGGTCTTCACCCTGCTGCAGACCAACGCCATCGACGGCCAGGAGAACACCTGGTCCAACATCTATTCCCAGAAGTTCTTCGAGGTGCAGGAGTACATCACCGAGTCCAACCATGGCCTGCTCGACTACCTGGTGGTCACTTCCAGCGACTTCTGGAACGGCCTGCCCGATGACATCCGCGCCGAGGTGAAGGCGGCCCTGGACGAGTCGCTCGCCTATGCCAACGACCTGGCCAACAAGAAGAACGAGGCCGACAAGGCGGCCATCATCGCCTCCGGCCGCAGCGAGGTGATCGAGCTCACCGACGCGCAGCGCCAGCAGTGGGTCGATGCCATGCGTCCGGTGTGGAAGCAGTTCGAGGATGAGATCGGCAAGGATCTGATCGAGGCCGCCTACGGCAGCAACCAGTAACCCGACGACGGAACCGCCGCGATGCGAACGCTCGCCAAGCGCATCCTCAACAGCGCGGAGGAGGGAGTCATCTCCCTCCTCCTCGTGTCCATGACCCTGCTGGTGTTCCTTGAGGTGGTGCTGCGCTTCGGCTTCGGCACCACCTTCATCTGGGCCCAGGAGCTGACGCTGCACCTCTCCGCCTGGTTCGTCCTGTTCGGGGTCTCCTACGGCCTCAAGGTGGGAGCCCACATCGGCGTGGACGCGGTGGTGAGACTGCTGCCGCCGCTGGGACGGCGGGTCGTGAGCGGCATCGCGGTGGTCCTGTCCCTGATCTACTGCGGACTGTTCATCTACGGTTCCTGGATTTATCTCTACAAGATGAAGCGCATCGGCATCGGGCTGGAGGACCTGCCCATCCCCACCTGGGTGGCCCACAGCATCCTGATCATCGGCTTCGTGCTCCTCTCGCTGCGCCTGCTGCAGCTGCTGTGGGCCATCGCCATGGGTCGTGCCGAGGGCTTCCAGCTGGCGGACGAGGCCCGCGAGAGCATGCACCTGGCCGCCGATGCCAACCGGGATGGCGGGGAGGGCCGGTCATGACCACCGCCATGCTGTTCCTGCTGCTGTTCGGCTGCATGTTCCTGGGCATGCCCATCGCCATCGCGCTCGGGCTGTCCAGCATCGCCACCATCCTGATGTTCTCCCACGACTCGCTGGCCTCCATCGCCCTGAAGCTGTTCGAGGCGCTGTCGGGACACTACACCCTGCTGGCGATTCCCTTTTTCATCCTCTCCTCGGCCTTCCTCTCCACCGGCGGCGTGGCGCAGCGGCTCATCCGCTTCGCCATCGACAGCGTGGGGCACATCCGCGGCGGACTGGCCATGGCCTCGGTGATGGCCTGCATGCTGTTCGCCGCGGTGTCCGGCTCCTCGCCGGCGACGGTGGCCGCCATCGGCTCCATCGTCATCGCCGGCATGGTGAAGGCCGGCTACCCGGAGCGCTTCGCGGCGGGCGTCATCGCCAACGCCGGAACACTGGGCATCCTCATCCCGCCGTCCATCGTCATGCTGGTCTACTCGGCGGCCACCGAGGTCTCCGCCGCGCGCATGTTCATGGCCGGATTCATCCCGGGGCTGATGATGGGCCTGATCCTGATGGTGGCCATCTACATCGTGGCGCGCATCAAGAAACTGCCCTCCCAGGAGCGCACGCCGCTGCGGCAGATCCTCAAGTCCGGCTTCATCGCCTCGGGCGGCATCCTGCTCATCGTCATCGTCCTCGGCTCCATCTACCTGGGTGTGGCCAGCCCCACCGAGGCCGCGGCGGTGTCGGCCGTCTACGCCTTCCTGGTGGCGGTGGTGGGCTATCGCGACATCGGCCCGATGAAGGACATCCCCTGGCGCCGGGAGGGGGAATCCGTTTCGCGCCTGCTGCTGCGCAACGGCCTGCAGATGCTCTGGGCCCTGCCGCGCTCGGTCACCGATCCGGAAGTGCGCAAGGTGGTGCTCGACGCCGCCAAGGTCAGCATCATGCTGCTGTTCATCATCGCCAACGCCATGCTGTTCGCCCACGTGCTGACCACCGAGCGCATCCCCCACGGCATCGCCGAGACCATCGTCGGCTGGGGCCTGCCCGCCTGGGGCTTCCTGATCGTGGTGAACATCCTGCTGCTGATGGCGGGCAACTTCATGGAGCCCTCGGCCATCCTGCTGATCATGGCCCCCATCCTGTTCCCCATCGCCATGCAGCTGGGCATCGATCCGGTGCATCTGGGCATCATCATGGTGGTGAACATGGAGATCGGCATGCTCACGCCGCCGGTGGGACTGAACCTGTTCGTCACCGCGGGCATCACCGGCCACAGCATCGGCTGGGTCATCCGTGCCGCCCTGCCCTGGCTGATGCTGCTGCTGCTGTTCCTGATTCTCATCACCTACATCCCCCAGATTTCCCTGTTCCTGCCCGAGTACATCGACTCGCTGCGGGGATACAGGTAACGCCCGCCGCCGGACTCCGCCCGGGTCCGGCGGCATACCCCCACGGTTGTCCTGCTGACAAGCGCGGATGGTGTGTCTATGATGAGACGCCAGTAATGGCTGCGCGGTACGGCATGACTCCCGGAGCGGACACCCATGAAAGAACGCTGGAAAAAGTTTCTTCTCGACGCGGGCGCTGAAATGGACAACGGCCGCGTGCTGCATTTCGGCAATCCCGAACGCGAACTGCGGGTGGCAACCACCGGCAACGTCCTGAGCGATCTCAATCACCTGGGGCTCATCTCCGCCCATGGCGCCGATGCCGCCACCTTCCTCCAGGGCCAGCTGACCTGTGACATCCGCGATGTCACGGACGACAGCAGCCTCCTCGGCGCCAGCTGCAGCCACAAGGGCCGCGTCCTGACCCTGTTCCGGCTGTTCCGCCGCGGCGACGGCTACTACCTGCAGTGCGCGGCCGAGCTCGTCGAGGAGACGCTCAAGCGCCTGCGCAAGTACGTGCTCATGTCCAAGGTCACCCTCGAGGACGCCGGCAGCGCCATGGTCCGGTTCGGCTACCTCGGTCCCGAGGCGGACCGCCACCTGTCCGAACTCCTGGGCAAGGTGCCGGAAGAGGTGGGTTCCGTGATCCAGACCCCCGATCTCCTGGTGGTCCGGCTGCCGGGCACCCAGCCGCGGTTCGAGATCGCCGGCAGCCTGGAGCCCGCCTGCAAGCTGTGGGAGTCGCTCAACGCCTGGGCCGCGCCGGTGGGGGCCGAAGCCTGGCGCCTGCAGTCGATCCTGGCCGGGGTGCCCGAGGTCTATGCCGCCACCAGCGAGCTGTTCGTGCCGCAGATGCTCAACCTCCAGGTCCTGCAGGGGATCAGCTTCATCAAGGGCTGCTACACCGGCCAGGAGGTGGTTGCCCGCTCCGAGTACCTCGGCAAGCAGAAGCGGCGCATGTTCCGGGCCTTCGCCCCCGCCGCGGAGCGGCCCGATCCGGGCACCGACCTCTACGCGCCGGGCAGCCAGAGCGGACAGGGTCCCGGCAAGGTGGTCGACGCCGCCCTGGCCCAGGGCGGCGGCTACGAGATGCTGGTGGTGGCCGAGCTGGCGGCGGTGGAAGCCGGCGGCATGCGGCTGGGGGATGCCGAGGGGCCGGAGCTGGAGTTCCGCGAACTGCCCTATGCACTGCCGGAGAAGGCCTAGGGCGGGAGGTGTGAGGAGTCATGGGTGAGGGGACAATCCCAAAACCCGAACGAGAAGCCGGTGCCAACACCGGCTTCTCTTGTTTAGCAGTAAGGTCAGACTATCTGATCTTCGTCAGGTACGCCGGGCTCCTGCTCTCCACCATCCCCTGACTCCTTGCGGCCGGCGCGGGGGCGCATGTGGGGGAACAGCAGCACGTCGCGGATGGAGGGGGCGTCGGTGAACAGCATCACCAGGCGGTCGATGCCGATGCCTTCGCCCGCGGTGGGCGGCATGCCGTGCTCGAGCGCGGTGATGTAGTCCTCGTCGAAATGCATCGCCTCGGCGTCGCCCGCCTCCTTGGCCTCCACCTGGCGGCGGAAGCGCTCGGCCTGGTCCTCGGCGTCGTTGAGCTCGGAGAAGCCGTTGGCGATCTCGCGCCCGCCCACGAAGAACTCGAACCGGTCGGTGACGAAGGGATCCGCGTCGCTGCGGCGCGCGAGCGGCGAGACCTCGGTGGGGTAGGCGGTGATGAAGGTGGGCTGCATCAGCCGGTGCTCGACGGTCTTCTCGAAGATCTCCGTCTGCACCTTGCCGAGCCCCCAACCCGCCTCCAGGGGAATCTCCAGCTCGCCGGCGATGGTGCGCGCCCGGGCCTCGTCATCCAGATCGGCGGCGGTGAGCTGCGGATTGAAGTGGAGGATGGACTCCTTCAGGGTCATCCGGGCGAAGGGCTGGCCGAAGTCGTAGGTCTCGCCCTGGTAGGTCACCGTGGTGGTGCCGAGCACCTCCCGGGCCACCTGCCGCAGCATGGTCTCGGTGAGGTCCATCAGGTCGCGGTAGTCGGCGTAGGCCTGGTAGAACTCCAGCATGGTGAACTCGGGGTTGTGGCGCGGCGAGAGCCCCTCGTTGCGGAAGTTGCGGTTGATCTCGAAGACCCGCTCGAAGCCGCCCACCACCAGGCGCTTGAGGTAGAGCTCCGGCGCGATGCGCAGGAAGAGCTGCATGTCCAGCGCGTTGTGGAAGGTGGCGAAGGGGCGCGCCGCGGCGCCGCCCGGGATGGCCTGCATCATGGGCGTCTCCACCTCCAGGAAGTACTGGTCGGTGAGGAAGCGGCGGATGGCGTCGATGGTGCGCGAGCGCACCAGGAAGGTCTGGCGGCTCACCTCGTTCATGATGAGGTCGAGGTAGCGCTGGCGGTAGCGCGTCTCCTGGTCGGTGAGGCCGTGGAACTTCTCCGGCAGCGGCCGCAGCGACTTGGTGAGCAGGCGCACCTGCTCCGCCTTCACGGTGAGCTCGCCGGTCCTGGTCTTGAACAGCGTCCCCTCCACGCCGACGATGTCGCCCAGATCCCAGCGCTTGAACTGCTGGTAGACCCCCTCGGGCAGCTCGTCGCGGCGCAGGTGGACCTGGATGCGCCCGGACATGTCCTGGATGTGCATGAAGGCAGCCTTGCCCATGATGCGCCGGCTCATGATGCGCCCGGCCACCGCCACGCGCCGCGGGTCGGCCTCCAGCGCCTCGTTCTCCTTCCCGCCATACTCCGCGTGGAGCTCGCCCGCCACCACGTTGCGGCGGAAGTCGTTGGGGAAGGCGATGCCGTTCTCGCGCAACTCCGCCAGCTTGGCGCGGCGCTGGGCAATCTGTTCCTGCTCGGTCGGTTCAGTCATCTGTTCCTGTCCGCTATTCACCACCAAGGCATGATAGGGAAAGACTGATCAAGACCGCAGATTAACGTTGATTGACGCTGATTTTCCATCGCCTCCCGGGCCGTCGTGGGAGCACAACCAAGGAACCGGCGGTGAATCGCTGGTGGATGTGCCGCCCCTCGATCCGAAACGCTCATGCCGGAGGGATGTCGGGGAGTTACAGCCTTCGTCGTCCAATCAGCGCCAATCAGTGTCAATCTGCGGTAGACAGATTCTTTCAGTTTTTCTTCGTGGCCTTCGTGGTGAGTGATTCAAATCAGAGTCCCTGCTTGAGGCTGGCCTCGATGAAGCCGTCGAGGTCGCCGTCGAGCACGGCCTGGGTGTTGCCCACTTCCACGTTGGTGCGCAGGTCCTTGATGCGGGACTGGTCCAGCACGTAGGAGCGGATCTGGCTGCCCCAGCCGATGTCCGACTTGGTGTCCTCCAGGGCCTGCTTCTCGCTGTTGCGCTTCTGCAGCTCCAGTTCGTAGAGCTTGGCCTTCAGCTGCTTCATGGCCTGGGCCTTGTTCTTGTGCTGCGAACGGTCGTTCTGGCACTGCACCACGATGCCGGTGGGATTGTGGGTGATGCGCACGGCCGACTCGGTCCGGTTAACGTGCTGCCCGCCGGCGCCGCTGGCGCGGTAGACGTCGATGCGCAGGTCCGACGGGTCGATCTCGATGTCGAAATCCTCGTCCACCTCGGGTGCGACAAACACCGAGGCGAAGGAGGTGTGACGGCGGTTGCCCGAGTCGAAGGGCGACTTGCGCACCAGGCGGTGGACGCCGGTTTCGGTACGCAGCCAGCCGTAGGCGTAGGGGCCCTCGAAGAGGATGGTGGCGCTCTTGATGCCCGCCACCTCGCCCTCGGAGACCTCCATCAACTCGGTTCTGAAGTCGTGCCGCTCACCCCAGCGCAGGTACATGCGCAGCAGCATGTTGGCCCAGTCCTGGGCCTCGGTGCCGCCCGAGCCGGCCTGGATATCCACGTAGGCGTTGCTGGCGTCCATCTCGCCGGAGAACATGCGCCGGAACTCGAGGCCCGCCACCTGGCTCTCCAGGCGCTCCACATCGGCGGCCACCTCTTCGACGGTGCCGGCGTCGTTCTCCTCGCGGGCCAGGTCCAGCAGCTCGCGGGCATCCCCGAGCCCCCGGTCGAGGGCCTCCAGGGCCTTCACCTCATCCTCCAGCCGGGCCCGCTCGCGCCCGAGCTCCTGGGCCCGATCGGGCTTGTTCCAGACCTCCGGATCCTCGAGCTCGCCTACGACCTCTTCCAGCCGTTCACGCTTGCCGTCGTAGTCAAAGATACCCCCTAAGGGCTTCATAGCGCCCCTGGAGGTCGTCGATCTGCTGCAGGATGGGGTTGATCTCGAGCATTGTGATTCCGCTCCGGGAAAAAGCGGAATTGTACCGGAGCCGGGGCCGGGGCGGAACCTCCGCCGGTCAGGAGATCACCGCCAAGACGCCAGGAACGCAAAGACAAAAAGTTAATAAAGCTACCGCAGATTAGCGGGATTTTCGTTGATTGACGGTGCCATTCCAAAGTCGTTGATCAGGCAACCTTCCAACACGCGTGACCGCGAATGCACAAGGCAACGTGGTCGGCTTGGGCGATACACTATTCGGATTGTATGAGAAATCTGCGTAAATCAGCGTAATCTGCGGTTAAAACTTTTTTCATCTTTTCTTTGCGTTCCTGGCGCCTTGGCGTTGATCGACGGCTGGCTTCAGGAGGAGCGGGCCTTGAGGGCGGCGATGCGCTCCTCCAGGGGCGGGTGGGTCATGAACAGCCGCTTGAGGCCGGTGCCGATGCCGCCGGAGATGCCGAAGGCGGCCATCCGGTCGGGCAGGTGGGGCTGCCGCACGTTCGCCTGCAGCCGCTCGAGGGCCGCGATCATCTTCTCCCGTCCGGCCAGCCGGGCGCCGCCGGCATCGGCGCGGAACTCGCGCCGCCGGCTGAACCACATGACGATGATGCTGGCCAGCACCGCCAGCACCAGCTCCGCGATGATGGAGGTGATCCAGAATGCCGGGCCGTGTCCCCGCTCGGTCTTGAACACCACCCGGTCCACCACGTGACCGATGACCCGGGAGAGGAAGATGACGAAGGTGTTCACCACGCCCTGGATCAGGGCCATGGTGACCATGTCGCCGTTGGCCACGTGGCTCACCTCGTGGGCCAGCACCGCCTCGGCCTCGTCGCGGGTCATGCTCCCGAGCAGGCCGGTGCTGACGGCCACCAGGGCGTTGTTGCGGTTCATGCCGGTGGCGAAGGCATTCACGTCGGGGGCATCGTAGATGGCCACCTCGGGCATCCCGATGCCGGCCCGGCGGGCCTGGCCGGCGACGGTGTCCAGCAGCCAGGCTTCCGCCTCGTTGCGGGGCCGCTCGATCACTTTGGCGCCGGTCATGCGCTTGGCGGTCCACTTGGAGATCGCCAGGGAGATGAGCGACCCGGAGAACCCGATCACGCCCGCGAAGATCAGCAGTGCGTTCAGATCGAGCCCCACGCCCTGCTCGTCGAGAATGCTTTCGATGCCGAGCAGGCGCATGGTGATGTTGAGCACGAACAGGACTGCGATGTTGGTGCCCAGGAACAGGGCAATGCGGGTGAACATGGGCGTATAGGCTCCTTCTCCGGGCCGTTGCGTCAAAGGTGTATATGGGCTCGCTCAACGGCTTTCAAGTGTCCGCCACGAGTTCAGACCGGCACCGCCGGCTCCGGTTCCCAGGTGACCCGTTCGCCGAGGCAGCCCCTGAGTTTCTGCCGCAGGTGGCGCAGCCCCGCCTCGCTGTAGGGCCGGGCCGGGACCCGACCCCACACCGGCGCCGGCCAGGCCGGATCGTCACGGTGTCGCACCACGTGGTGGACATGGAGCTGGGGCACCACGTTGCCCAGGGCCGCCACGTTCATCTTGTCGGCGCAGAAGCACTCCGCCAGCCGCTCGCCGAGGAAGCAGGATTCCTGCAGCAGCTGCAGCCGATCCGACTCGTCCAGCTGCCAGATCTCCTCCACCCCCTCCCGATCCGGCACCAGGATGAACCAGGGGTAGTTGGCGTCGTTCATCAGCAGCAGCCGGCACAGGGCAAACCGTCCCAGCTCGATGCAGTCCGCCGCCAGCCGTTCATGCAGTGCCGCCATAACCGCTCCTCGGAAGGCTTTCCGTGACCGCAGATTGACGTTGATTCTCGTTGATTCCAGTTGCCAGCCCAGGTTGTTACAAAGCCGCTTTCGGCATGATACAGGCTTCAGAACAGGCTGCTTCCGCGTGGATCGGCGTTTTCAAATCCACGAGAATCAATGCCAATCTGCGGTTGATCCTTGAATCTTCTCAGCGCCCCTTCTTCTTGGTGTGGCGCATGAGCCGCTTGCGCTTCTCCTGCTGGCGTGGAGTCAGGGGGTTCTTGCGGCCGGCGAAGGGGTTCTCGCCGGTCTTGAACTCGATGCGCACGGGGGTCCCCTCCAGCTTGAACACCTTGCGGAAGGTGTTAACGAGGTAGCGCCGGTAGGAGTCGGGGACATGCTCGGTCTGGTTGCCGTGGATGATGACCAGCGGCGGGTTGCGCCCGCCCAGGTGGGCATAGCGCAGCTTGATGCGCCGCCCGTGGACCAGCGGCGGGGCGTGATCGGCCACCGCGTCGGTAAGCACCTGGGTCAGGCGGGTGGTGGACAGGGCCTGGGTCGCCGCCTCGTAGGCCGCCTCCACCGAGGCGTAGAGATCACCCACCCCGGTGCCATGGAGGGCGGAGATGAAGTGGATGCGGGCGAAATCCGCGAAGGCGAGGCGGCGCTTGAGCTCGTTGCGGACCCGCTCGCGCTCGTCGCGATCCATGCCGTCCCACTTGTTCACCGCGATGACCAGCGCCTTGCCGGTTTCGATGACGAAGCCGAGCAGCCGCAGATCCTGGTCGGACACCCCCTCGCGGGCGTCCACCACGTGGATGACCACGTGGGCCGCCTCGATGGCCTGCAGCGTCTTCACCACGCTGAACTTCTCCACCACCTCGTGCACGCGGCCCCGGCGGCGTACGCCGGCCGTGTCGATGAGGGTGTAGCGGCGCCCGCGCCGCTCCAGGGGGATGAAGATGCTGTCCCGGGTGGTGCCCGGCAGGTCGCAGACCACCACCCGCTCCTCGCCGAGCATGCGGTTGACCAGGGTGGACTTGCCCACGTTGGGGCGTCCGGCGATGGCGATCCGGATGCCGCCCTCGTCCTCGGTCGGCATGCCCTCCTCCGCGGATTCGGGGAAACCGGCCAGGACTTCGCCGACCAGGCCGGCCACGCCCCGGCCGTGGGCGGCGGCGACCGGGTAGGGTTCACCCAGCCCCAGTCCGTGGAACTCCGCCAGCGCGGCGGCCGGGTCGATGCCGTCCACCTTGTTCACCACCAGCCTGACCGGCTTGCCCAGCCGCCGCAGCCAGTCGCAGATGCGCTGGTCGCCCGGGATCAGGCCCGAGCGCGCATCCACCATGAACAGGACCGCGTCGGCCTCCTGCACCGCCTGCTCCACCTGGCGGGCCATGAGGCCGTCCAGCTGCTCGGCCTCGCCGCTCAGCCCGCCGGTGTCGATGACTATATAGGAGCGCAGGCCGATGCGGCCCTCGCCATAGAGGCGATCCCGGGTCACGCCGGGCATGTCGGCCACCAGGGCGTCGCGACTGCGGGTGATCTGGTTGAACAGCGTCGATTTGCCCACGTTGGGGCGCCCGACAATCGCGATGACCGGTTTCAAGGTGTCTGGCCTGGTTCGGTTGGGGGTTACTGCAGCCGGAACGCGGCCAGTTCGCCGTCGGCACCCGCGGCATAGAGCGTGTTTCCAACGGCCACCAGCGCCGAAACCTTGCGGTCGTCGAGGCGGTTGCGGGCCAGGAAGTGGCCATCGCCCGAGGACATCCAGTGCAGGTAGCCCTCGAAGTCACCCACCACCACCGCACCATCCACCACCACCGGCGCGGTGAGGCGGCGGGCCCGCAGCTTGTCCTGGCGCCACAGCGCGCTGCCGCGCCGATCCTCCAGCCCCCAGACCAGGTCGTTCTCGTCGGTGACATAGACCATGCGCTCGTTGGCGCCCAGGCCGCTGTAGGAGGACATCTCCCGCTCCCACAGGGCCTCGCCGCTGAACAGGTTCAGCGCGGCCACCCGGCCCTGGTAGGTCACCACGTAGACCGTGTTCCCGACCACCACCGGCTCGGCGTCGATATCCACCATGCGTTCGATCTCGCTGCGGCCGCGGGGGATGGCGATGGAGCGCTCCCAGGCCACGTCGCCCTTCTCCAGCAGGACCGCCACCAGGCGTCCGGTGGCGAAGCCGGCGATGGCCGCGCCCCGCGCCAGGACCGGGGAGCTGGTGCCCCGCAGGGTCAGCACCGGGATGCCGCGGTCGTAGATCCAGGTCCGCGCCCCGTCGGCTGCGCCGAGCCCCCAGAGCTTGCCGTCGATGGTCTGCACCACCACCCGGCCCTCGCCGGCCTGGGGCGCGGCCAGCACCTCGCTGGAAACCCGCGCGCGCCAGCGTTCGTTGCCGTTGTCGGCATCCAGCGCAATCACCTCGGCATCGCTGGTGCCCACCAGGACCAGGCCCTCGCCCAGCCCGACCCCGCCGCTGATGCTGGTGTCCAGGTCCCGGCGCCAGACTTCACGGCCGTTCTCGGCATTCAGGGCCACGACCAGGCCGTTGGCGTCGGCCATGTAGACGCGACCGCCCCCCACGGCGGGCAGCAGCCGGATCGCCTGACCGTCGATGCCGTCGCCCACGTTGGCGGACCACAGGGTGGCGACGGAACGCTCGGGCGGAAACTCTTCCAGCGGGGTGGGAGGCTCGGCGTTGTCCTCGCCGATCATCCAGCCGCTTACCGTGGAACAGCCCCCCAGCCCCAGGAGCAGGAACAGCGGGAACAGCGTCAGCAGGCGTTTCATTGGCCCTCCTTGCCCGTCACGGGGGTTGCCAGGTCATTCAGTTTCATTTGCAGCAGATCGCGATTCTCCGCCGGTGCGGGCAATGCGGCGAGAGCCGCGGCGTAGGCCGCGCGGGCTTCGTCCCGGCGTCCCAGGCGCGCCAGCGCATCGCCGCGCAGCTCGTCGTAGCGGGGCGCGAAGCTGCCGGCCTCGACCCCCTGCAGCAGTGTCAGGGCAGCTTCGGCGCGATCGGCGCTGACCAGCACCCGCGCCAGGCGCAGACGCGCCATGTGCCGGTAGGATTCGCTCCCGGCATGGTCCAGCGCCCAGCGCAGCCGCGCTTCGGCGGCACCCAGGTCACCGCCGTCCACAGCGACCTTGGCCGCCGCGAAGGCCGCCAGGACCGCATAGGGTGTGTCGGCGTAGTCGGCGGCGAGCCGATCCGCGAGCTCGCGGGTCTGCTCCGCGCCACCCTTGGCGAGCGCCGCCAGGGCCGACTCGTAGAGGCCGGAGGCGTCCACGGCACGCTGGTCCTGGTAGCCGACCCACCAGCGCCACCCGAACACGCCACCCAGGCCCAGCACCAGGCCGAGGAGAATGGCCACGCCGTTCTCCTTCCACCATTTCTTGATGGCTTCTATCTGTTCCTGCTCGGAATCATAGACATCCACGGCCTGCTCCCGTCTCTCGGTTTCCGAAATTGCTGATATGTTCGCCCGGCATCAGATCGCGCACGGCGGCGCGTCAATGCCCGGCGGCCGAACCGTCCACCAGCGCTGCCAGGCACCGGCACAGGGCGTCCTCGCCCAGACTCTCCTGGTCGTGATCCTCGCGCAGGTACTTCACCCCCACTTCCCCGCGCGCGATCTCGTTCTCGCCCAGCAGCAGCGCAAGGGCCGCACCGCTGCGATCCGCCCGCTTGAGCTGGGCCTTGAGGCCACCGCCGCCGCAATGGGTCAGCAGCCGCAGACCGGGCACCCGATCCCGCAGCCGCTCGGCCAGCAGGAGCCCGTCCTGCTGCACCGTGTCGCCGCCCAGCAGCGCCAGGTAGGCGTGGGGGGCGACATCGGCCGGTCGTGCCCGCTCCGCGGATTCCATCAACGCCACCAGCCGCTCCAGGCCCATGGCGAAACCCACCGCCGGCGTGGCGCGGCCACCCAGGTGCTCCACGAGGCCGTCGTAGCGGCCGCCGGCGCAGACCGTTCCCTGGGCTCCCAGCGCGTCGGTGACCCACTCGAACACGGTCCGGCCGTAGTAGTCGAGCCCGCGGACGAGACGCGGATTGAGCGTATAGCGCAAGCCGGCCGCCTCGAGCACCGCCACGAGACGATCGAAATGCGCCCGCGATTCGGGGTCCAGATGATCGATCAGCAGCGGCGCCTGCCCGATAATCGGCTGCATGTCGGGATTCTTGCTGTCGAGGATGCGCAGCGGGTTGGTTTCCAGCCGTCGCCGGCTGTCCTCGTCCAGGGCCGCATGGTGTTCCTTCAGGTAGTCCACCAGCCGGTCACGGTAGGCCGCGCGGGCCGCGGCGGTGCCCAGGGAGTTGATCTGCAGCTCCACCCGGTCAGCGATGCCCAGCTGCCGCCACAGGCGGCCCGTCATCAGGATCAGCTCCGCGTCCACGTCCGGCCCCTCGAGGCCGAACACCTCGGCGCCGATCTGGTGGAACTGGCGGTAGCGCCCCTTCTGCGGCCGCTCGTGACGGAACATGGGACCGAGATACCAGAGCCGCTGCACCTGGTTGTAGAGCAGCCCGTTCTCGATCCCGGCGCGCACGCAGCCGGCGGTACCCTCGGGACGCAACGTCAGGCTGTCGCCGTTGCGATCCGTGAAAGTGTACATCTCCTTCTCGACGATATCGGTGACCTCGCCGATGGAACGCGCGAACAGCTCGGTCCGCTCCACGATGGGCATGCGGATCTCGCCGTAGCCGTACGCGGCGAGAATATCCCGCACGGCACCCTCGATCTGCTGCCAGTAGGGCGTCTGGTCCGGCAGGATATCGTTCATCCCGCGGACGGCCTGAATTGCTTTGGACAAGTTTCCCCCGTTGACCTTTCCGCTCTCCGCCGGGGCGGAGAGCACTGCTCAGCTGTCCTGTTCCGTGTCGCGTTGTTTCTGCAGGCGCTCGCGGATGACCCGCTCCAGTTCGTCCACCAGGCCCGCATTGCCCACCTTGCGGCTCGGGCTGCCGTCCAGGTAGAGCAGGTTGGCAGGGTCGCCGCCGGTCAGGCCGACCTGGGCCTCGCGGGCCTCCCCCGGTCCGTTGACCACGCAGCCGATGATGGCCACGTCGAGCGGGTCGATGACATCCTCCAGCCGCTGCTCCAGGGCATTGACCGTGGCGATCACATCGAACTCCTGCCGGGCGCAGGTGGGACAGGCGATGAAGTTGATGCCCTTGCTGCGCAGGTGCAGGCTCTTGAGGATATCGAACCCCACCTTGATCTCCTCCACGGGATCGGCGGCCAGGGAGACGCGGAGCGTATCGCCGATGCCCTCGGCCAGGAGCATGCCCAGCCCCACCGCGGACTTCACCGCGCCGGAGCGCAGTCCGCCCGCCTCGGTGATGCCGAGGTGCAGGGGCTGCTCGATCTGGCCGGCGAGCTGACGATAGGCGGCCACGGTCATGAACACGTCGGACGCCTTGAGACTCACCTTGAAATCGGGATAGGAGAGCCGGTCGAGGATATCGATGTGGCGCAGGGCGGACTCCACCAGCGCCTCCGGCGTGGGCTCTCCGTACTTGATCTGGAGATCCTTTTCCAGGGACCCCGCATTGACGCCGATCCGGATCGGAATGCCGCGGTCCCGGGCGGCATCCACCACGGCGCGGACACGGTCCTCGCGCCCGATGTTGCCCGGATTGATGCGCAGGCAGTCGGCGCCCAGCTCCGCCACCCGCAGGGCGATGCGGTAATCGAAGTGGATGTCCGTCACCAGGGGCACCCGCACCTGGGCCTTGATGCGACCGAAGGCCTCGGCCGCGTCCATGGTCGGGATGGAAACCCGGACGATGTCGGCCCCCGCCCGCTCCAGGGCCCGGACCTGCGCCACCGTGGCCTCCACGTCGCAGGTGTCGGTGTTGGTCATGCTCTGCACGCTGATGGGGGCGTCGCCTCCCACCGGCACGCTGCCCACCATGATGCGGCGCGAGACCCTGCGCTTTACGGCTGCCGGACCGTGCATGGAAGGGGCTCCGTTCAGTTGCCTTCGCCGAGGGTGAAGCGGGCCACGCCCTGACGGCCGGAGGCGAGGTGATCGTAGGGCTCACCGCGGTACTCGACCTTCACCACCGGCGCATTGCCCAGCACCACCCGGTACGGCAGGCCGCCGCTGTACTCCAGGGTTTCGCCCGCCGGGATGACGCCCACCTTCAGTACCTTGCCGCTGCCGTCGGTAATCCGCACCCAGCACTCGCCGCTGAAGGTGAGGCGCAGATCCGCCGCACCCACCTCCGCTTCCGCGGCTGCGGAGTCGGCCGCAGCCGCCGTCGTCCCGTCGTCCGGAGCGGGCGCCGTGCCGGTCCGGGCGGCTGCCGGCCCCGGCGCCCCCTCCGCTCCGGCGGGGGCCTCCGGCATGGGTGACGGCGGGGCGGACGGGGCCGCTTCGGGGGCGGCGGCTGCGATTGCCGGCGCCGAGTCCGGCTCCGCGGCCAGGCCCGGGCCGGGCGGCTGCGTGATCGGGACAGCCGGTTCGGACCCGACCGGGCGCGGGGGCGGCATGGGCTCCGCGCCCTCCCCGGCCATGCCGGCAGCGGGCGCGGTGGCGGGCGCCGGCTGATCCTCGGTGATATTGCTGCGCCACCAGATCACGGTCAGGGCAATGATGCCACCGACGATGGCGTAGGTAATCCAGCGCACCGGGCGATCGCTCATGCGGGCCTGGGTCCGCGCCGGCCTGGGCGTGACCCGGGGCGGCTCCGTCCAGCTGGCCCCCTCCACCCCGTCGAGCTGGATCAGCAGCTCGTCGGTGGGCAGCCCCATCAGGCGGGCGTAGCTGCGCAGGTAGCCGCGCATGAACACGGGACCCGGACCGGCATCGTAATTGTCGGTCTCGAGCGCATCGATGATGCTCCGGGTCAGGTGCAGCTGCGCAGCCACCTCGGCAGTGCTCAGGCCACGGGCTTCCCGTGCGGCACGCAACCGCGACCCGGGCTGGAGCCGGTCGCTGCGGTTGTTCTCCTCGGCTGGATCGACTGCGGTTTCCATCATTGATTCCCCGTCTGCATCAGCAATCGGTTCTCCTCGGAATCCGGGAACCGGGCCCGCAACAGCAGCGCGTAGCTCGCCGCCCGGTCATCGTCACCGGCAGCGCGGGCCAGGCGAATCCCGAGCCACAGACTCTGCGGCGTCTGTTCGGAAACTTTCAGAAACCGGTCCAGGTAGTCCTGGGCCAGTTCCCGGTTGCCGCGCTCGAATTCGATGCGGGCGAGCTGGTAGAGGGACTTCGGCAGGCGGCTGTTGTTGCCCAGCGCACTGCGGAAATACTTCTCCGCCTGCTCGTTCCTGCCCGCCAGCAGGGCGCACTGGCCGGCATTCTCATAGGCCATGGCCGGGGTGCGGTAGAGCGGATTGTCGAGCGCCAGCTGGAACTCCCGGTCGGCGTCGTCGTAGCGCTTGAGCTCGCACAGGAACACGCCGTAGTTGTTGTGCGCCTCGGAGTAGTTCGGCTGCAGCTCCAGCGCCCGCTTGAACGAGCTCTCCGCCGCGTCGTATTCGCGCAGCCGGGCCCGGAGCAGCCCCATGGCATGGTGGGCCGAAGGCAGACGCGGATCCTCCTGCAGCGCCCGCTGCAGTTTCGACATGGCGAGATCGGGACGACCGCCTTCCATGTAGGCAACCCCGAGATTGGTATAGATCTCCGCCTTGGTCGGCTCGCGATCCACGCCGGGAATGGTCGTGACCGGCTCGGTGCGGCTCTGCAGCGTGTTGCAGCCGGCCAGGGCCAACACCAGGATCAGGAGCCAGCCCCCTTTCAACGCCTTCCTCATCACACTTGTCCTCCCTGCAGGGCGATGCGCTGGGTGCGGCGGGTCCGGTCGGCGACCCGCCCGACGAGCTGACCGCAGGCGGCATCGATGTCCGCGCCCCGGGTCTTGCGGGTGACCGTGGTGTAGCCCGCCGCCATCAGGATGTTGCGGAACTCGTCGATGGTGGCATCGTCCGGACAGCCGTAAGGCGCGCCCGGGAACGGATTGAAGGGTATCAGGTTGATCTTGGACGGCAGCCCCTTCAGCACCCGGCACAGGGCGCGGGCATGGGCCGGCGAATCATTGATGCCGGCCAGCAGCACGTACTCGATGGTTACCCGGCGCCGGTCATTTTCTCCCAGGTAGCGCCGACAGGCCGCCAGCAACTCCCGGATGGGATACTTGCGGTTGATGGGCACCAGCTCGTTGCGGAGTTCGTCGTCCGGCGCGTGGAGGGAGACGGCCAGGCTGACATCGCTGACCTCGGCCAGCCGGTCGAGGGCCGGCACGACACCCGCGGTGCTCAGGGTGACCCGGCGCTTGGACAGGCCGTAGGCGAGATCATCCATCATCAGGTTGGTGGCCCGAACCACGTTGTCGAGGTTGAGCAGGGGTTCGCCCATGCCCATCAGCACCACGTTCGTGACCATCCGGTCGCGGCCCGTGCCGGGCTCGGGATCCAGCTCCCGTACCGCCAGCCAGACCTGGCCGATGATCTCGCCGCAGGTGAGATTGCGGTTGAACCCCTGCCGGGCCGTGGAGCAGAAGGTGCAGTCCAGGGCGCATCCCACCTGGGAGGAGACACACAGCGTTCCGCGCCCCTCTTCGGGAATGAACACGGCCTCGACGCAGTTGCCGTCGGCCAGGCGCAGCAGCCACTTGCAGGTGCCGTCGGTGGAGCGCTGCTCCAGGGCCACCTCCGGCAGACGCACTTCCGCGACCTCGGCGAGGCGGGCCCGGAGCGCCTTGCTCAGGTTGGTCATGGCCGCGAAGTCGACGACGCCATGCTGGTGAATCCACTGCATGACCTGGGTGGCACGGAACGGCTTCTCGCCCAGCTCCGTGAAAAAGGCCGCGAGGCCCTCACGGTCCAGGTCCAGAAGGTTGATCTTGGGCGTCGTCGTCGCGGCCATAGGCATGGGTCGGGGGGGCCGGCGGCCTGAGGCCGCCGGCGCTCCGGATTCAGCGGGTACGGGGGCAGATCTCCTCTTCCCTGAAGAAGAAGGCGATCTCGGTCTTGGCGGTGTCGGGACCATCGGAGCCGTGCACGGCATTCTCGTCGATGGTGGAGGCGAAATCGGCGCGGATGGTGCCGGGCGCGGCCTCCTTCGGATTGGTGGCGCCCATCACCTCGCGGTGCTTGGCGATGGCGTCCTCGCCTTCCAGCGCCTGGACCATCACCGGGCCGGAGGTCATGAACGCCACCAGGTCGTTGAAGAAGGGACGTTCCCTGTGCACGGCATAGAAACCCTCCGCCTGCTCGCGGCTCAGGTGCAGCATCCGGGCGGCGACGATGCGCAGGCCCGCCTTCTCGAACCGGCTATAGATTTCACCGATGACATTCTTCGCCACGGCATCGGGCTTGATGATGGAAAGGGTGCGTTCAACGGCCATCGATAGCTCCGCTAGTCAATTGTTTTTGAAAGATTAACACCAGAGTTCCCAGCGCCGCTCCAGAATCTCGCGCGCGACCGGGTTCCCGAGAAAAACTGAACCCGCGATTATACGCGGGTTCCGGGGCAATGACACGGTCTTTGGGATTCGGCAAGCGGTGCCGGTGCCGGTTTTCCGACGGGCCCGGCGGGGATCGCCCGGCCCCGCGTCCCGACGCCTGCGAACCTCAGCCGCGTCAGGCCGGGGCCGCCCGGCGGCAGGCCCGGAACGGGGCGGAACCGCTCAGTCCCGCTCCTCCATCCAGGCCATCTGGATGGCCTCCAGTATCTTCTCGTTGGAGTGTTCGGGGTCGTCGTCGAACCCCTCCAGGGCACACACCCAGGCATGCAGGTCGGTGAAGCGGACATAGCGCGGGTCGACCTCCGGATGGGACTCGTCCAGCTCGATGGCGATGTCGTTGATATCGGTCCACTTCATCAGTGATGCTCCGAGGCCAGGTTGATGTTGTACTTCGGAATCTCCACCACCAGGTCCGCGTCGGCGACCACCGCCTGGCAGCCGAGGCGCGACTCCGGCTCCAGGCCCCAGGCCTTGTCGAGCATGTCCTCCTCCACCTCGTCGGCATCCTCGAGCGACTCGAACCCCTCGCGGACAATCAGGTGGCAGGTCGTGCAGGCGCAGGATTTCTCGCAGGCATGCTCCAGCTCGATGCCATGCGCCAGGGCCGCGTCCAGGATGGTGGTTCCCGGCTCGGCATCCACGACCATGCCCTCCGGGCAATAGTCCTCGTGTGGAAGAAAAATGATTCTCGGCACCCTCAACCCCCCGCGAACTCTTCCAGTTTGTGACCCTGCAGCGCCCGGCGGATGCTGGCATCCATGCGCCGGGCGGCGAACTCGGCCGTCAGCCGGTCGAGCTCCTCCATGCGGCGCTTGATCAGGCGCTGATCGCTGCCCGAGCGCGCCTCGCGCAGCGCCGTCATGGCGCCATCGATGGCCTCCCGCTCCGCGCCGCTGAGCAGGCTTTCGCCATCGGCTTCCAGCGCGCTGTCGAGATTCTCCAGCAGGCGGTCGGCCTCCACCTGCTGCTCGCGCAGGTTGCGCGCCTGGACATCGTCCTTGGCGTGATCCAGGGAGTCGCGGAGCATGGACTCGATCTCCGCCTCGTTGAGGCCGTAGGAGGGCTTCACCTGGATGCTGCTCTCCACCCCGGTGGACAGTTCCCGGGCCGAGACACTGAGCAGGCCGTCGGCATCCACCTGGAAGGTGATGCGGATGCGGGCCGCGCCCGCCACCATGGCGGGGATCTCATGCAGCTCGAAGCGGGCCAGCGAACGGCAATCGCTGACCAGTTCGCGCTCGCCCTGGACCACGTGGATGGCCATGGCGGTCTGACCGTCCTTGAAGGTGGTGAAATCCTGTGCCCGGGCCGCCGGAATGGGCGTGTTGCGGGGGATGACCTTCTCCACCAGTCCGCCCATGGTCTCCATGCCGAGCGACAGGGGCAGCACGTCGAGCAGGAGCATCTCGTTCTCGGGCTTGTTGCCCACCAGGATATCGGCCTGGATGGCCGCGCCGACGGCCACCACCCGCTCGGGATCGATGTCGGTGAGCACCGGGCGGCCGAAGAACTCGCTGACCCGCTCCCGCACCCGCGGCACCCGGGTGGAGCCGCCCACCATCACCACGTCGGCGACCTCGGCGGCTTTCAGCCCGGCGTCGCGCAGGGTCCGGCGGGTGGTGGCCAGGGTCCGGTCGATGATGGGATCCACCAGGGCATCGAACTGCGCACGGGTCAGCACTCCCTCCCAGCTGCCCCGCCTGCCGCAATCGATGACGATGGTGGTCTGTTCGGCCTCCGTCAGCGCCTCCTTCGCGGCGCAGGCATGGGTCATGAGCCGGCGCAGATCCTGGTGGCTGGCGTCATCGCAGACACCCGCCTGGGCCATGATCCACTCCGCCACGGCCCGGTCCATGTCGTCACCGCCCAGCGCCGTGTCGCCGCCGGTGGCCATCACCTCGAACACGCCCTTGTTGAGGTGGAGGATGGAGATGTCGAAGGTGCCGCCGCCCAGGTCATAGACGGCATGGATGCCCTCGGAGCCCCGATCGAGGCCATAGGCCACGGCCGCGGCGGTGGGTTCGCTGAGCAGCCGCAGCACCTTCAGGCCGGCCAGCTGAGCGGCATCCTTGGTGGCCTGCCGCTGCGCATCGTCGAAATAGGCGGGCACCGTGACCACCACGCCGCTCAGCTCGCCGCCCAGCGTATCCTCCGCCCGCGCGGCCAGCGCCTTAAGGATCTCGGCCGAGACCTCCACCGGGCTGATTTCACCGGCGACGGTCCGCAGGCGGGGCATGCCCTCCTCGCAGCCGACGAAGTCATAGGGGAGCAGGGAGCCGGCGTACTTCACGTCGCTCACGCCGCGCCCCATGAGCCGCTTCACCGAGGCGATGGTGTTGAGCGGGTCCTCGTGGGCGAACTTGCGCGCCTCGTAGCCGACGAGCACGCCGCCGTCCGCGCTGTAGTGCACCACGGAGGGCAGCAGGTGCCGCCCCCCGGCATCGGGCAGGGTCTCGGCGCTGCCGCTGCGCACGGAGGCGACCAGGGAATTGGTGGTGCCGAGATCGATGCCGACGGCGAGGCGTTGCTGGTGCGGGGCCATCGACTGGCCCGGCTCGGATATCTGCAGAAGTGCCATGTTTCAGGTTTCGATCAGACGTTCGAATGGGTAGACCTTGAAGCGGAGCGCTTCAGGGAGCGTTGCCGGAGAATCGCCCGCCAGGAGTCGTATGCCGCCGCTGGGCCTGGGTCCGGGGCGGTCATCACACTCGCGGGCCCCATGCCGTCCCGGCCGGCACTCAGAGCTCGAGCAGTTCCTCCTCCAGATCGGTCGCCTGCTGGTGCAGGCGCTCCATGAACTGCAGTCGCCGGACGGCCTCGCAGGCCGCCTGCAGGGACTCGGCGGTGCCGGAATCGAACTCTCGCGCCAGCTCCGTTCGCAGTGCGTCGATGCGCGCCTCGATGTCGCCGGCGACACGGGCCACGGCCTCGGCCGGCCGCTCCGCGTCACGGGCCTCCTCGAGACCCTCGCGCAGCTCCAGCTGGTCCATCAGGAAAGCGGGATCCATGACCGTGTTGTTTTCGAGTCCGGGGTCGAAACCCCGGCGCTCGAGCAGGTAGCACGCCCGCCGGAGCGGGTCGCGCAGGGTCTGGTAGGCTTCGTTGATGAGCGACGCCTTCTGTACCGCCAGCAGGCGGTCCCGGTCGGAGGCGCCGGCGAAGCGGTCCGGGTGGACGCTTCGCTGCAGATCGCGGTAGCGACCGGCCAGATCCGTCGCGTCGAGAGCGAAGCCGGGTTCAATGCCGAACAGGGCGAAGAAATCGTCAACCACCGGCGGGGTGGTCGGCTGGATTTCAGACACCGAAGCTCTCGCCGCAGCCGCAGGCATTCTTGGCGTTGGGATTGTTGAACTTGAACCCCTCGTTGAGCCCCTCGCGGGCATAGTCCAGCTGGGTGCCGTCGAGGTAGATCAGGCTCTTGGGGTCCACGATGATCTTCACCCCGTGGTCCTCGAAGACCTGGTCCTCGGGCCCGACGGCATCGGCGAATTCCAGGACATAGGCCATGCCGGAACAGCCGGACGGCTTGACCCCCACCCGCAGGCCTTCGCCCTTGCCGCGGTTGGCCATGTATTTCCGCACATGATCGGCGGCCGCTTCAGTCATCGTGATAGCCATTAGCATCGACTCCCATGTGGCTCTCGGTTCTATATCCGGTTCGACCGGACCGTGTACCCGGTGTTCCGGCCGCTGTCGGGCGGCCAATGGTAGCACAGCCCGGCTGCGCGGCACCCCGGATCCGGCCGGTTCAGCCCTTGCGCTTGGACTGGAAGTCCTCGATGGCGGCCTTGATGGCGTCCTCGGCCAGCACCGAGCAGTGGATCTTCACCGGCGGCAGCGCCAGCTCCTCGGCAATGGCGCTGTTCTTGATCTGGCGGGCCTCCTCCAGGGTCTTGCCCTTCACCCATTCGGTGACCAGGGAGCTGGAGGCGATGGCCGAGCCGCAGCCATAGGTCTTGAACTTGGCATCCTCGATGACGCCCTGGTCATTGACCCTGATCTGGAGCTTCATCACGTCGCCGCAGGCGGGTGCGCCCACCATGCCGGTGCCGACGTTGGGATCCTGCTTGTCCAGGTTGCCCACGTTGCGCGGGTTCTCGTAGTGGTCCATGACCTTGTCGCTGTAAGCCATGCGTCTTTCCCTCGTATTCATGTGCCGGCGCCGCAACGCCGGCCTGTCGTCAATCGGTCAGTGGGCGGCCCACTGCACGGTGGAGAGATCGATGCCCTCCTTGTACATCTCCCACAGGGGCGAGAGCTCGCGCAGCTTCTGGACGGCGGTGCGGATCTGCTCCACCGCGTAGTCCACCTCCTCCTCGGTGGTGAACCGGCCCAGGGAGAGGCGGAGCGAGCTGTGCGCCAACTCGTCCTTGCGCCCCAGCGCCCGCAGCACGTAGGAGGGTTCGAGGCTGGCGGAGGTGCAGGCGGAGCCGGAGGAGACGGCGATATCCTTCAGCGACATCATCAGCGACTCGCCCTCCACGAAGGCGAAGCTGACGTTCAGGTTCCCGGCCACGCGGTGCTCGGGGTCGCCATTGAGGTAGACCTCCTCCATGTCCTTGATGCCGTCCCAGAGGCGGTCGCGCAGCATCCGCAGGCGCTCGTTCTCGGCGGCCATCTCCGCGCGGGCGATGCGGAAGGCCTCGCCCATGCCCACGATCTGGTGGGTGGGCAGCGTCCCGGAGCGCATGCCGCGCTCATGGCCGCCGCCGTGCATCTGGGCCTCGATGCGCACCCGCGGCTTGCGCCGCACGTACAGGGCGCCGACGCCCTTGGGGCCGTAGATCTTGTGTCCGGAGAAGGACATCAGGTCCACCTTCATCTGCTGCAGGTCGATGGGCACCTTGCCCGCGCTCTGGGCCGCGTCCACGTGGAACAGCACGCCGCGGGAACGGGTCAGCTCACCGATGGCGGCGATGTCCTGGATGACCCCGACCTCGTTGTTCACATGCATGATGGACACCAGGATCGTGTCCTTGCGCAGGGCGGCTTCCACCTTCGCCATGTCCACCAGCCCGCTCGGCTCGGGATCCAGGTAGGTCACCTCGAAACCCTCGCGCTCGAGCTGCCGGCAGGTGTCCAGCACCGCCTTGTGCTCGGTCTTGCAGGTGATGATGTGCCGGCCCTTCTTCTGGTAGAAGTGGGCCACGCCCTTGATGGCCAGGTTGTCCGACTCAGTGGCGCCGGAGGTCCAGACGATCTCCTTCGGATCGGCGTTGATCAGGGCGGCCACCTCGGCACGCGCCTCCTCCACCGCCTTTTCGGCGTCCCAGCCGAAGGGGTGGGAGCGGGAGGCCGGGTTGCCGAACATGCCGTCCGGCGTGAGATAGGCCATCATTTTCTCTGCGACCCGGGGATCCACCGGGGTGGTGGCCGCGTAATCCATGTAGATCGGGAGCTTCATCGGTTTACTGCCTCGTACAGACCGCGGTAGCGTTCAGGGTAGGCCGGCTCAGGCGTTGAGCGCCCCGGCGCTGATGCTCTTCTCGCTGGCACCGTGCTGATGCTCGCTCTCGATGGCTTCGCGCCGCGTAACCAGCTCGCCCAGGGTGATGCCCTGCAGAAACTCCAGGATCTGGTCGCTGAGGTCCATCCACAGGTGGTGGGTCAGGCAGGCCCGGCCCTCCTGGCAGTTGCCCTGGCCGCTGCAGCGGGTGGCGTCGATCTTCTCGTCCACCGCCTGGATCACGTCGGCGACGGCGATCTCGCCGGCCTCGCGGCTCAGCCGGTAGCCGCCGCCCGGACCGCGGGTGCTGTTCACCAGCCCCTGCTTGCGCAGGCGGGAGAACAGCTGCTCGAGGTAGGACAGCGAGATGCCCTGCCGCTGGGAGATGTCTGCCAGGGTGATGGGCCCTTCCTGGTAGTGGATGGCCAGGTCCAGCATCGCGGTGACGGCGTAGCGCCCTTTCGTGGTCAGCCTCATTGCCTTTTACCTTCCCGGGTTGGTGTATAAGATACCGCTAATTCTACATAGCCTACTATGGCAGTCAACTAAAAATCCCTATTTATTTTGTTGACTCACTGTTTCCGGGCTCTCCTCCGCCGCCGCGGCGTCACCCTCCCCGGGAGAGCCGCAGTTGAGGTTCTCCTTGACCCGCTCGACGTCCAGCCCCTCCCCTTCGAGATCGGGGTACTCGGCCCCCAGGACCTTGAGTGAACGGCACATGGCTTCCAGCCGCTGGTCGGTGGCATGCATATGATCCAGCATGCAGTCGATGGCCTTGGCCACGGGATCCGGCATGGTGCCGTGCATGCCGTAGGCATCGAAGCCGATCTTGCGGGCGATGGCGTGGCGCTTCTGCTGCTGCTCGTCATCCTCCTCGCCCCGCATGATGACATGTCCGGGTACGCCGACCACGGTCGCCCCGGGCGGCACATCGCGGATCACCACGGCATTGGAACCGATGCGCGCGCCATTGCCCACCACGAGGGGACCGAGCACCTTGGCCCCGGCCCCCACCACCACGTTGTCGCCGAGGGTGGGGTGACGCTTGCCCGCACTCCAGCTGGTCCCGCCCAGGGTCACACCGTGATAGAGGGTGCAGTCGTCCCCGATCTCCGCCGTCTCCCCGATGACCACCCCCATGCCGTGATCGATGAAGAAGCGCCGGCCGATGCGCGCGCCGGGATGGATTTCGATGCCGGTGAGCCAGCGGGCCAGGGTGGAGAGGGTGCGGGCCAGCCATTTCCAGTTGTGCCGCCACAGGGCGTTGGCCATGCGGTAGTAGATGACGGCATGGATGCCGGGATAGTTGGTGATGACCTCGAAGGTGTTGCGTGCGGCGGGATCGCGATCGAATACGCTGTTGATGTCTTCGCGGAGTCTGGAGAACATGGGGCGTCCGAGCGGAAGGCTGAAAAGTCCCAGCATTATACTGGGTAATCACCCTCCCTTTCCAGCGGGAAACCATGATCGGCGTCAGTCTCCCGGCTCGGTAGGGCGCCGGAATTGCAGATGCTTCTCCATCGCCTTGAGCATGCCCCGCAGAATGTTGAGTTCCACCCGGTCCGGCCGCGCGCGGGCATAGAGGCGGCGCAGCCGGGGCAGGAGCCGCTTCGGGCTGTCCGGATCGAGGAATCCGGTCGCCACCAGGACCCGCTCGAGGTGGCCGTAGAACCCTTCCATCTCCGCCTGGGTGACGGGTTCACCCTCCGGTGCCTCGGGGGCGGCGGGACGCGCCGGCGCCGCTCCCGCTGCAAGGCGCAGCTCATAGGCCAGGATCTGCACCGCCGCGGCCAGGTTCAGCGAGCTGTAGTCCGGGTTGCTGGAAATGGTGACATGGAAGTGGCAGCGGGCCAGCTCGTCGTTGGTCAGGCCGGTCCGCTCACGGCCGAACAGCAGCGCCACCCGATCCCCCGCGCCCGCCTCGGCCGCCAGTCGCCCGGCCGCCTCGCGCGCCTCCAGCAGCGGCCAGGGCAGGGTCCGGCTGCGGGCGCTGGTGCCGGCCACCAGCACACAGTCGGCCACGGCCTCCTCCAGGTTCGCGCAGACCTCGGCCCGGGCCAGGATGTCGTCCGCCCCCGACGCCCGGGCCGTCGCCTCCGCACAGGGGTAGTCGGCGGGCTGCACCAGCCGCAGCCGGGACAGCCCCATGGTCTTCATGGCCCGGGCCGCGGCGCCGATGTTGCCGGGATGGGACGGGTTGACCAGCACGATGGTGATATTGTCGAGCACGGTTCAGCTCCTGGGGAAAGTGCGGAATTCTACCCCGGATTGCGCCGATTTCGCCGCCGGACGGCAACAACTGCCGCGCTGGCGCGCGCCCATGCTATTATTCGGCGTTTTCCAACGCAGTCGAGGGCTTCACCCACCCATGCACCCCCTGGTCAATATCGCCGTCAACGCCGCCCGCCGAGCCGGCAACGTCATCACCCGCGCCATTCCCAAGCTCGATGCCCTGCAGGTGCAGACGAAGGGGCGGCACGACTTCGTCAGCGACGTGGACCGCATGGCCGAGGCGGAGATCATCCAGGTCATCCGCAAGGCCTATCCCGATCACGCCATCCTGGCCGAGGAGAGCGGTGCCCAGGGCAGCGCCGAGGTGGTCTGGCTCATCGATCCCCTGGATGGCACCACCAACTTTCTGCACAACTTCCCCCACTATGCCGTCTCCATCGCGGTGCAGATCCGGGGCCGGCTCGAACACGGCATCATCTACGATCCCGTGCGCCAGGAACTGTTCACCGCCAGCCGCGGCTCGGGCGTCCAGCTCGATGGCCGGCGGGTGCGCGTCAGCCGTCTCAACGGCGTTGAGGGCGCACTGCTCGGCACCGGGTTCCCGTTCCGCCAGCCCCAGCGGCTGGAGGTCTACCTGAAGACCTTCAACGCCCTCTTCCCCCAGGCCGCGGACATCCGCCGCGCCGGCTCCGCGGCCCTGGATCTGGCCTACGTGGCGGCCGGTCGGCTGGACGGCTACTGGGAGTTCGGCCTGCAGCCCTGGGACATGGGCGCCGGCGCGCTGATGGTGCAGGAGTCCGGGGGCCTGGTGGGCGACTTCGGCGGCGGTTCCAACTTTCTCTCCAGCGGCAATATCGTGGCCGGCAGCCCGAAGGTCTTCAAGGGCATGCTCCAGGCCATCCATCCCTGCCTGCCGCCGGAGCTGCGCAAGTAACACCCCGGTCACCCCCGATGGGTGCAAAAAAAGACGCCCCGGCCGAGGCCGGGGCGTCTTTTTTGTGTCCGCCTGTCCCTCGGCGCGGCTCAGGGTTGTCCCCCGGCCTCCGCCCCCTCCTTCTTCGGCAGCACCAGGTCCTGCCTGCTCACACCCAGGGCGAGAGCGGCGAAGCTGGCCACGTAGATGGAGGAGTAGGTGCCGATCACGATGCCGAAGATGAGGGCGATGGCGAAGGCGTGGATGAGGGTTCCGCCCAGCAGGAACAGGGCCACCACCACGATGAGGGTGGTGCCCGAGGTCATGATGGTGCGTGACAGGGTCTGGGTCAGGGAACTGTTCACCACATCCATGGATGTTCCCTTGCGCAGCTTGCGGAAATTCTCGCGGATACGGTCGAACACCACCACCGTGTCATTCACCGAATAGCCGATGACCGCCAGCACCGCCGCCAGCACGGTAAGGTCGAACTCCACCTGCAGCAGCGAGAACAGCCCCAGGGTCAGCACCACGTCGTGCACCGTGGCCAGGATGGCCCCGGCGGAGAAGCGCCACTCGAAGCGGAAGGCGACGTAGATGAAGATGCCGATGAGGGCGTAGAGCATCGCCAGGCCGCCCTGCTCCACCAGCTGGTCACCCACCTGGGGGCCCACGAACTCCACCCGACGCACCTCCACCTTCTGCCCGGCGGCGCCATCCTGCAGCACCCGCAGTACCCGGGTGCTGAGGTCCGCGCTGCTCACGTCGGCGCGGGGGGCCAGCCGTACCAGGACATCGCGGGAGGTGCCGAAGTGCTGGGCCACCGCGTCGCCGAATTCCCCCTGCCGCAGGGTCTCGCGCACCCCGGCCAGGTCGACGGGGTTCTCGTAGCCCACCTCGATGAGGGTGCCGCCGGTGAAGTCGAGACCGAAGTTCAGCCCGCGGGTCGCCAGCAGGAGAATCGATGCCAGGACCAGGACGACCGACAGGATCACCATGGGCTTGCGCAGCCGCATGAAGTCGATCGTCCGGTTGATTCGAAAGAATTCCATGAGCTGAATCCCCTAGATGGACAGTTGCTTGACCCGGCGACCGCCGTAGATCAGGTTGATGACGGAGCGCGTGCCCATGATGGCCGTGAACATGGAAGTCACGATGCCGATGCTGAGGGTGACGGCGAACCCCTTGATGGGGCCGGTGCCGAAGCTGAACAGCACGATGGCGGCGATGAGCGTGGTGATGTTGGCATCGGCGATGGTGCCGAAGGCCCGTTCGTAGCCGGCATGGATGCTGGCCTGGGGCGTGTTGCCGTTGCGCATCTCCTCGCGTATGCGCTCGAAGATGAGCACGTTGGCGTCTACGGCCATGCCCACCGTGAGCAGGATGCCGGCGATGCCCGGCAGGGTCAGGGTGGCCTGCAGCATGGACAGGACGGCAACGATGAGCACCACGTTGGCCACCAGCGCCATGTTCGCCACCAGCCCGAAGGCGCGGTAGTAGAGCGCCATGAAGATAATCACCGCGACCAGGCCCACCAGCGTGGCGATGAAGCCCTGGTTGATGTTCTCCTGGCCCAGGCTGGGTCCCACGGTGCGCTCCTCGACGATGTCGATGGGAGCGGCCAGGGCGCCGGCGCGCAGCAGCAGCGCCAGGTTGCGGGCCTCCTCGGTGCTGTCCAGACCGGTGACCTGGAAGCGCTTGCCGAGCTGTTCGCGGATGACGGCCACGTTGATGACCTCCTCCACGCGCAGCTTCTTCTTGACCTCCTTGCCGTCCACCACCGTGGTCTCGGTCTTGTTCTCGATGTAGACCACGGCCATCGGCTTGCCCACCTCCTCGGCGGTGGCCTTGCTGAAGATGCGCGCCCCCTTGCCGTCCAGGGTGATGAACACCGCCGGTGTGCCGGTCTGCTGCTCGATGCCCGAAGCCGCGTCGGTGATGTAGTCACCGGTGAGCATCACCTGGTTGCGGGTCAGGATCGGCCGCCCGTCCCGGTCGTGATAGAGCTTGGAGCCCGGCGGAACGCGCCCGGTCGACTGCGCCTCGTAGGCATCGTGGGTGTCGTCCACCATGCGGAACTCGAGCGTGGCGGTCGCGCCCAGGATCTCCTTCGCCCGCACGGTGTCCTGCACGCCCGGCAGCTGCACCACGATGCGGTTCTCGCCCTGCTGCTGGATGACCGGTTCCGCCACGCCCAGCTCGTTGACGCGGTTGCGCAGGGTGGTGATGTTCTGCTCCACGGCGAACTTGCGAATGTCCCGGGCCGCCTGCTCACGCATTGCCGCGTGCAGGAACACCCCTTCGGGCCGATCCTCGTCGACCAGCACCAGGTCGGCGAAACGGTCGCTGATGAAGGTCTCGGCCCTGGCCCGCTCCTCGGCATCGCGGAACTTGATGTCGATGCCGCCGCGGCCGGAGCGGCCGATGGTCAGGTAGCGGATCTTCTCCCCGCGCAGCTCCCCGCGCAGCTCCTCCACGTAGCGCTCCTCGGCCTGGGCAACCGCCGCGTCCATGTCCACCTCCATCAGGAAGTGGACACCGCCGCGCAGATCCAGCCCCAGGTACATGGGCAGCGCACCGATATCCAGCAGCCAGGCCGGCGTGGCCGGCGCCAGGTTGAGGGCCACCTGGTAGTCGGTGCCGAGGGCCTCGCGCACCACGTCGTAGGCTTCGAGCTGGGTCTCGGTGCTGCCGAAGCGCGCCAGCAGCTGGCGGCCGTCGTTCTCGATGGTCAGGGGCGGCAGTTTCGCCTGCTTCAGCGCCCCATCCACCTTCTCGACCAGGGCCTCGTCCACCGTGGCGCCGCGGTTGGCCGAGATCTGCAGCGCAGGATCCTCGCCGTAGATGTTGGGCAGCGCGAACAGGAGGCCGATCACCATGACCAGCGCGATCAGCACATATTTCCAGAGCGGGTATTTGTTGAGCATGACCGGGCGGGGATCCCTTACAGCGACTTGCTGGTGCCCTTGGGCATGAGCGAGGCGACCATCTGCTTCTGGACCTTCACCTCGATGCCCTCGGCGATTTCAACGACGACGAAATTCTCGCCCAGCTTGGTGATGCGGCCGAGCAGACCACCCGTGGTGACCACCTCGTCGCCCTTGGCCAGGTTTTCCACCATCTGCCGGTGCTCCTTGGCCCGCTTCTGCTGGGGGCGGATGAGCAGGAACCAGAAGACGATGAAGATGACGACGAGGGGGAGGAAACCGAGCAGGCTCGGCTCCTGGGCGGCTCCCGCCGGGGCCTGGGCCATGGCGTCTGCTATGAAGAAGCTCATTGGGATTTCCTTCTGACCATTGGTTGATGAAAGCCGGGATTATGACACAGGCGCGGGCCGTTGCGCGCGCCCGGCATAGAAGCGGGTGACGTAGTTCTCCAGTTCTCCGGCGGCGATGGCCTCCCGCAGTCCGCGCATCAGCACCTGGTAGTAATGGAGGTTGTGGATGGTGTTGAGCCGGGCGCCGAGGATCTCCCGGCAGCGATCCAGGTGATGGAGGTAGGCACGGCTGTAGTTGCGGCAGGTGTAGCAGCCGCACTGCTCGTCCAGCGGTCGCGGATCGCCGCGGTTGGCCGCATTGCGAATCTTGACCACGCCGGTGGATGTGAACAGGTAGCCGTTGCGGGCATTCCGGGTCGGCATCACGCAGTCGAACATGTCCACGCCGCGGCGCACCGCCTCCACGATGTCCTCCGGCGTCCCGACGCCCATCAGGTAGCGGGGCCGGTCCGCCGGCAGCGCCGGCGCCGTGGCGTCGAGGATGCGCAGCATTTCCGCCTTCGGCTCACCGACCGAGAGGCCCCCGATGGCGTAGCCGTCGAACCCGATCTCCCGCAGCCCCGCCAGCGACTCCGCCCGCAGCTCCGGGTACATGCCGCCCTGGACGATGCCGAACAGGGCCGCCGGGTTGTCGCCGTGGGCCTCCCTGCTGCGCCGGGCCCAGCGCAGCGACAGCTCCATGGAGGCCCGGGCCGTGCGCTCATCGGCCGGATAGGGGGTGCACTCGTCGAAAATCATGACGATATCCGCGCCCAGGGCGCGCTGCACGGCCATCGACTCTTCCGGTCCGAGGAATACGCGGTCGCCGTTCACCGGCGACTGGAAGGTCACGCCCGCCTCGCTGATGCGGCGCATCGCACCCAGGCTGAACACCTGGAATCCCCCGGAATCGGTCAGGATGGGACCGTCCCAGTGCATGAAGTCGTGAAGATCGCCATGGGCCGCCACGACTCCGGTGCCCGGCCGCAGCATCAGGTGGAAGGTGTTGCCGAGAATGATCTCGGCCCCGGTGGCGCGCACCTCCTCCGGCGTCATGGCCTTCACGGTCCCGTAGGTGCCTACCGGCATGAAGGCCGGGGTTGCCACCGTCCCACGGGGGAAATGCAGCCGGCCGCGCCGGGCCATGCCGTCCTCTGCAACAAGCTCATACTTCATGTCTGATATCAATATATTATTTCTAGTATATGATTTTATTCGATATGCGTCGTGCCAGACGGGGGACATGGCAACACCACGGTAAAGCGGGTGCCGCCGCCATCCGCGTTGTCTGCCCGGATTTGACCACCATGGGCCACCACGATGTCGCGGCAGATGGCCAACCCCAGCCCGGCGCCGCTGCCCGCCATGCGCGTGCGGCTCGACTGCACGAACTTCTCGAAGATCCGTTCGGTCTCCCCTTCCGGAATCCCCACCCCGCAGTCGGTCACCGTCACGGCGACCGCGGGATGGCGCCCTCCCTGCCGGGACAGCTCGGCGGCCTGGAACCGTACCTCGATCGCGCTGCCGGCCGGGCTGTACTTGATGGCGTTGGAAAGCAGGTTGCGGATGACCTGCATGGTGCGATCCGGGTCGCACCAGACCTCCGTGACGGCGGTCTCCACCGTCAGGACCACTTCCTGACGGTGTTCGTCGAGGAGCACGCCGAACTCCTCCAGGGTCGCGCGCACCAGGTTGACCAGGTCGTAGGCGGCCAGCTCCAGCTCCAGCCGCCCGGCCTCGAGACGGGAGAGATCGAGCAGGTCGTTGAGCAGCGACAACAACCGCTGGCCGCTCTCCTGGACGACCCTGAAGTAGCTCTCGAGCCGATCGCGCCCGGCGTGGGAGGACTGTTCGACCCCCAGCCCCGCGAATCCCAGGATGGCGTGCATGGGCGTCCTGAGCTCGTGGGAGATGCTGGCCAGGAAGTGGCTCTTGGCCCGGTTGGCCGCCTCCGCCGCCTCCTTCGCCTGCTCCAGGTCCCAGGTGCGCTCGGCCACCAGCTGCTGCAGCCGATCCCGGTGCGCCCGCAAGGCCTCTTCCGCCTGCCGCCGCTCGACATTCTCCGCCTGCAACTCGGCCTTGAGGCGAATCAGCTCCCGGATCCCGGCATAGACGGCCAGTGCCTGGCGCACGATCTCCTGGTCGCTCTCCTCCTGCTCCAATGCGAGCGGCTGCTGTTCGCCATTGCCGCCCAGCAGCAGCACCAGCCGTTCCGCCGGATGACAGGCCCACAGCAGGCTGGCAACGCCCATGGCGTGGCGCAGACCGTCCATGACCGCCGGGTTCGAGGAGAAGTCGAGGGCTTCCGGGCAGTGGCCGCTGTCGCAACCGAGGTGGAGCTCGACGGGCGCCGCGCCGGCAGGAAAGCCCACCGCGCTCAGCACCCTGGCGGTGGAGCCGGACTCCTCGCAGGCCAGCATCAGGGCCCTGTCACGCCGCAGGGTCACCATCATGCGTTCCAGGAAGCTGATTGCGAGACTGCGCGGGTCAACCGCCTCCCCGGCGAGGCGGTTGAGCTCGCCCATGATCTCCGCAGTCGCACGATTGCGCCGCGCCTCCCGCCGGGACTGGGTCAGCGCCTGCTGCAGCTGCAGGATCCGGCTGCCCTGCTCGTCGCACTGGCGGCGGTAGAATTCGCGTTCCCGCGCAATCGAGTCCGGACTCTCGGTCATGGCCGCACGGGGACGGACTTCCCGGCAGGGTTGGCTGTGGCTGTGGACGTGGGCCTGTTCACCACATCAGGTCGTCCGGAACGGGGAAATCCGCATACGGGTCGTCTGCCTCCGGCGCCGGTTCGGGCTCGGCCCGGTGCACGAACAGCGTCGGCTCCAGGGCCAGGGCGCGATCCGCGACAGCATGCTCGACCAGGTAGTAGCCATTGTCCATGCCGATGATGGCGAGCCGCCCGGCGGCAAGCGCTTTCCGCTGCCCGGCATTCACGTAAATATGCCGGATGCGGGAATCCTGCACGAAGTTGTAGGCCAGGTCGCCGCCTTCGCGTTCCTGGGCGTTGCCCTGCAGGAGGTCGAGCACCTGGGCGGAGAGCGAGCGTTGTCGCCGCGCAGCCTCCCGTTCGGCGTTGAGCTCGCGGTCACGGGCGACCTTTGCCGCCTGCGCCATGGCGGCACGGTAGGCGGCCGAGTTCTTGTCCGCCAGGGACCCGCCGCCCTGCCCCTTCTTTTTCTTCTTCTTGCCCTTGGACTGCTGCTTGCGTTCCGCGGCGACCTTGCGCCCGGCTTCCCTGGCCTGGTCCTGCGTGGCCAGGCCGGCTTTCAGCAGCTGTTCCCTGAGATCGTTACCCATGGTTCCGTTTCCTGTTTCTCCTGCCCGACACCGGCATTCTCCCCATCCACGACCGGATTGGAACCCCGGCGGCCGCGAAGGTTCGGCTCCGGAGAGATCGATACATGCGTCAATCCGGTTCCGGCTCGTCGTCGAACCGTTGCGGGGTGAGGAACATCGCGTCACCGTAACTGAAGAAGCGGTAGCGCTGTTCCACCGCGTGCCGGTAGGCCGTCATCACGTTGTCGTGGCCGGCGAAGGCCGCCACCAGCATCAGCAGGGTCGACCCGGGCAGGTGAAAATTGGTAATGAGGGCATCCACCGCCCGGAAGCGGTAGCCCGGGTAGATGAAGATATCCGTGTCACCCTGGAACGGCTCCAGTTCACCGTTGCGGGCGGCGGTCTCGAGACTGCGCACGCTCGTGGTCCCCACCGCGACCACCCTGCCGCCGTGCGCCCGCACCGCGCGGACGCGCTCGCAGGTCTCCTCGCCCACCTCCACGTACTCGGCGTGCATGACATGCTCTTCGATGCGATCGACCCGGACCGGCTGGAAGGTCCCGGCCCCCACGTGCAGGGTGACGAAGGTGCTCTCCACACCCCGGGCCGCCAGGCGCTCCAGCAGGGCCGCGTCGAAATGAAGCCCGGCGGTGGGCGCCGCCACCGCCCCGTGACGGCGGGCAAAGACCGTCTGGTAGCGCTCCCTGTCCAGCGCCTCCACCTCCCGATCGATATACGGCGGCAGGGGAATCCGCCCCACCGCCTCGAGCAGCTCCAGCAGCGGCCGGTCGGCGTCGAAATAGAGCAGGAACAGGGCGCCGTCCCGGCCCAGGACCTCCACCTCCACCTCGCCTTCCAGCCGCAGCAGGGTTCCGGGCCGGGGCGCCTTGCTGGCGCGCACGTGCGCCAGGGCGTGGCGGGCGTCGATGATGCGCTCGACGAGCACCTCCACCCGGCCCCCGCTGGACTTCTCCCCCAGCAGGCGCGCGGGTATGACCCGGGTGTCGTTGAACACCAGCAGGTCTCCCGGGTGGAGGAGTTCGACCAAATCGGTGAACATGCGATCCTGGAGCGACCCCGTCTCGCCTTCCAGGCACAGCAGGCGACTGGCACTGCGAAGGTCGGCGGGATAGCGTGCGATCAGGTCGTCGGGCAGTTCGAAATGGAATTCGCTGGACAGCACGGCAGCAGATCGGTGGCGGCAAAGCGCTGAATATTAACGGACGCTGGTGCTGCTGTCATTCCTGGAGATGGGTGGTGGGCGCGCCAGGTCAACAACCGATCAAGCATCTCCGCCAACGCCGGCCCCGCCACCCTCGCAGGCCGCGGTCCCGCACCATGGTGAATCAGTGGTTGAGCAGGGTAACGAGAAAATAGCCGGGAATCACCACCACGACAGCGAGTATTCCGTAGATGAGCCAGGGGCAGATGCCACCCAGGCTGTTGCAGGCCCGTTTGAGCCGACAGGTCCGACAGGTCATGGCTTTCCCTCGCGGTGAATTCTTGTTGCCAGGCAACCTCCCTGTCGCCCCGGCCCGGGACGTCCGCTCTCGACCGGGCCTTCATCCGGCTGTCACACACCGGTGGTCTACCTCTTTTTACAACATTTGCACCGCCTACGAACACCCCTTGTCCAGTGTGGTTATCTCCACCCGGAGCGTTCATCCCCCTTCGGGCGCATGGCCAAGCCGGGCCGAGATTCGCCGTCCCGCCTCCACCACCAGCGGTATCCATTCCTCCCGACGGCGATCGATGGGCGCGGAGATGGACAGTCCGGCCACGGCGTGGCCGTTGTTGTCGCGGATGAGCACCCCGATGCAGCCCACGCCCATCTCGGCCTCCTCGTCATCCAGGGCCCACCCCCGGGCAGTGGCCTCGCGAACTTCACGGACCAGGCTTTCCACCTCCGCCAGGGTATTGCGGGTATAGGAAGGCAGCCGGGTCCGTTCCGCGTAGGCGCGCACTCCCGCCTCCCCCTCCACTCCGAGCAACAACTTGCCCACCGCGGTCACATGCAGCGGAGCGCGGCTGCCCACCACCTGCTCCACGCGCATCATCCGGCTCGGGGTGAAACGCTCCACGTAGACCACCTCGTCACGATCCCGCAGGGTGAGATTCACCGTCTCGCCGATCTCGTTGCGCAGCCACTCCATGATGGGCGGCGCCTCCCGGCGCACATCCAGATGGGTGCCCACCTTGGCGGCCAGCTGCAGCAGACGGATACCAAGCCGGTAGTTGCCGGTGGGGCTGCGCTCCACGTAGCTGTTGGCGATGAGGGAGCCCAGGATACGGAACGCCGTGGAGGGGTGCAGGCCGGAGTCGGCGGCGAGCACCTTCAGGCTCGCCTCCCCGCCGGCCCGGGCGATGGCGTCCAGGAGGGATGCGGCACGATCGATGACCTGTATCGAGGAAGCTGGCTTCATGAATTTCACCATGTGAAAACGATTGTGTATTGTGGAATTGTAGTCGCCCCGCTATGGTTGGACCAGAAAATTTCTGTATGCCGCCATTACCTGCCAAACAGTGGGGAGACGAACATGAGCAGCGCCACCGTCATCAGCAAGTCCGCCGAAGACCACGCCCCGGATTTCTGCTCGGGCATCGACCACTTCGGGGGCCCATGGCCCGACTTCACCCGCCTGGCCCACACCGCGGCGATCCCCGAAGGCGCCACGGCAGTGGCCGACCCGACCGCTCCGGAGTCGATCTACCAGACCCTGCTGATGGCCGACGCCCTGCGTTACCTGACCCTGCAGGTGACCGGTGCCAAGGCCTCCGGCCATCCCGGCGGCTTCGCCAGCAGCGCCGACGCCTATGCGGCCCTGGTGATGCTGGGCCACACCAACATCGTCACCGAGGTGGGCCACCACGCGCCGGGGTTCTACAGCGCGATGTTCCTCGATACCTCCCTGGAGGAGATGGGCATCCACACCGTTTCCGACCTGCGCGAACGCTTTCGCGAGCGCCACGGTCTGCTGGGGCACCTCTCCGGCGCCATTCCCGGCATCCTCGCTCCCGCCGGTCCGCTCGGCCAGGGCCAGCACTTCGCCATGGCCGGCGCCCTGCTCCACCCCGGCACCCTGTTCCCCTGCACCCTCGGCGACGGCGGCTTCGGGGAGCCCTATGTGCTCTCCTCCATGATGCATTTCAACACCGCCTATCCCCAGGCCACCAACTTCCTGCCGGTGCTGATCTGGAATGGCTACAGCCAGGAACACCACTCCATGGTCTCCAACCTCAGCAATGAGCAGATGGTGGCCTACTGGAAGGGGCACGGCTTCCAGGAGGTGGTGCTGGTGGATGCCCGGGACTTCGACGATTCCGGCCAGGAAGGTCCCTATGTGGACAGCACCCACTTCTCCCATGCCGCACGGCTGGCCTTCACCGGCGCGGTGCTCGCCGGCATGGATCGCGCCGCCCGCTCGGCCCTGGGCGGACGCCTGACCGCCTTCATCGTCAAGCAGCTCAAGGGTGCCGGCGTCCATACCGTGGGTTCCAAGTCCCACAACCTGTACCCGGCCGACACCCTGGACCAGCCCCACATGATCGAGGGGCTGAAGCGCCGCGCCCTGAGCCCCGCGGCCTGGAGAGTCGTGCGCGAGAATTTCGTCCGCGCGGGCGGCGGGCCCGCCGTGCGTACCGTGGTCACCGAGCGGGTGCTGGATCTGCCCCCCCTCGGAAAGCTGCCCTGCAAGGAGTTCTCCAGGGACGAGAAGGCGGTGCCCTCCACGGCCATGGGCGCCCTGGTGGCGGCCGTGGGCGGCGCCGATCCCCGCTTCGTGGTGACCAACGCCGACGGCAACGAGGCCTCCGGCATGAAGAACATCAACGAGGCGCTCAAGATTCGCCACCCCAACACCGACCCGCTCTACAACCAGGAGCCGGCCGGACAGGTCTATGAACCGCTCAACGAGGATGCCTGCGCGGGCCTGGCCGCCGGCCTGTCCCTGTTCGGCTCGCGCGCCCTGTGGCTCTCCTACGAGAGCTTCGCCATCAACGGCTGGCCCATCGTGCAGACGGTCACCCAGGCCATGGCCGAGTTGCGCCGGCGCACCCCCTCGGTGGTGTGCATGTTCACCGCCGGCGCCCTGGAGCAGGGCCGTAACGGTTGGACCCACCAGCGTCCGGAGATCGAGAACTACTTCGGCGCCATGATGCGCAACGGCAACGTCTACCCGCTGTTCCCCTGTGACGCCAACACCATCCAGGTGGCCTACGAATGGGCCACCAACAGCTGGAACAAGGGCATGGTGATCATCGCCTCCAAGAGCCCGCTGCCGATCCATCTCACCCTGGAGGAGGCCCGAAACGGGGTCGAGAACGGCGCCGCCGTGCTCTACGAGAGCGCTGCCGGCGACCGCGGGACCGTGGTCTTCGCCGTCACCGGCGACATGGTGCTGCTGCCGGTGTTCGAAGCCCGCGACCGGCTCGAGGCGGACGGCTACCGGGTGCGGATCGTGGCGGTCATCAACCCGAGGCGGCTCTACCGTCCCCTGGACGTGGCCTGGGACAGCGTCTCCGAGCCGGACAACGCCTTCATGGACGACGATCACTTCAATGCCCTGTTCGACGGCGATGCCCTGTTGGCGGTCAGCGGCGGCCCGAGCGCCCCGCTGGAGCCGGTGCTGCTGCGCACCCGCGCCCCGCGCCGGGAGGTGTTCGCCTGGAAGCGCGGCGAGACCACCGCCTCCCCGGCGGAGCTCATGGAGCTCAACGGCATCACCGCCGGGACATTGAGCGGCCGGGTGCGGGACCTGCTGGGCTGATCGCCGATGGCCGCGACCAAGATCATAGTGCTGGACGACGATCCCACCGGGTCGCAGACGGTTCATGGCTGCCTGCTGCTCACCCGCTGGGACGAGGCGACCCTGCGCGAGGCGATTCTGGACGAATCACCACTGTTCTTCGTCCTCACCAACACCCGCGGCATGGACGCCGCACGGGCCGCGGCGGTCACCCGGGAAGTGTGCCGCAACCTGAGCCGGGCGCTGGGCGCTCTCGCCGCCCGGGGACACCCCGTCAACCCGATCCTGGTCAGCCGCTCCGACTCGACCCTGCGCGGCCACTACCCGGTGGAGACCGATGTGATCGCCGCGGAGCTGGGGCCCTTCGACGCCCACTTCCTGGTGCCCGCCTTCTTCGAGGCCGGGCGCATCACCCGCGGCAGCGTACATTACCTGGTGGTGGACGGGCGGGAGGTGCCGGTGCACGAGACGGAGTTCGCCCGGGACTCGGTGTTCGGCTATCGCCACAGCTTCCTCCCCGACTACGTGGAGGAGAAGACCGGCGGCCGGATCCCCGCCAGCCGGGTGGAGCGGTTCCTGCTCGCGGACGTGCGCGGCGACATCCGGGCGCGGCTGCTGGCCCTGGAGGACAACGCCTGCTGCGTGGTGGACGCCGAAAAGCAGGCGGATCTGGACCACTTCTGCCGCCAGCTCCAGGCCGCCGCCGGGGAGGGCCGCCGCTTCCTGTTCCGCAGCGCCGCCAGCCTGCTCACATCCCTGGCCGCCCTGCCGCCCCAGCCGGTGGCGCCGGACGCCATGGCCGCCTACGTCCGCGGCGGACGTCCCGGCGCCGTGGTGGTGGGCTCCCACGTGCGCAAGACCACCGAGCAGCTGGAGGCGCTGCTGCGGGAGCCGGGCACGGTGCCGCTGGAAGTGGATGTGGATCGCCTGGAGAGGGAACGGGCGACCATACTGGAGGAGATCCTGGAACGGGCCGCCGCGGCCCACGCCGCGGGCGGTACGGCGGTGATATACACCAGCCGCACCGAGCGCACCTTCGCCGATACCGCGGTGCGGCTCGCCTTCGGCGAACGGGTCTCCGATTTTCTGATGGACATAATCCGCGGCCTGCCGGAGAGCCTGGGCTTTCTCATCAGCAAGGGCGGCATCACCTCCAACGACACCCTGGCCCGGGGCCTCGCCCTGCGCAGCAGCCGGGTGGTGGGCCAGATCCTGCCCGGCTGCTCGGTGGTGCGCTGCCCGGCGGACCATCCCCGCTACCCCGACCTGCCGGTGGTCATATTCCCCGGCAACGTGGGCGATGCCGGGGCGCTGGCGGAGGCCTACCGCCGCCTGGCTCCCGCGGCGGTGGCGAGGCAAGGGGCACGGGAGGCCCGGAACTGATACAGGTTTCCGTTCACCATGTAAACACGTGTGAACAATTGCCAGAACAAGAGCGCAAAGCGCCGAGGGTCGCATAAGCTTCAACGAGAATAAGAATCAGGCGTCCAACAACAGACTACAACGGACGCCGGACAGAGGGCCGCAGCCAGACGGCCCCAGGGAGCTGCCCGCAGTTCCCAGGCAGGCGACGGCCCGTGGCCGTGGCCAAACCGCGCAACCGATGGAGGAACAAGCATGAAAGACGACCAGAAGCCCCAGGCACCGGAAGGGACGGGGTCCCCCGAGCGGACGGGCCGCCGCAACTTCCTCAAGAGCGCCGCTGCCGTGGGTGGCGTTGCCATTCTAGGCGCCCCCTACATCCGCAACGCCGAGGCCGCCAAGGGCCAGACCTGGAAGGTGCAGACCACCTGGGACGCCGGCACCACCGGCTACACCCTGTTCGAGGAGTGGTGCAACGGCTTCGAGGAGAAATCCGACGGCGAGCTCACCGTCAAGCCCTTCCCCGCCAAGGCCGTGGCCGCCGACAACAACGCCCTGTTCGAGGCGGTGCAGACCGGGGTGCTGCAGGGCATGAATCCCTTCACCCTCTACTGGGCCGGCAAGATTCCCGCCTCGGTGTTCCTCTCCTCCTACCCGGTGGGCCCCGATCAGCCGGCCCAGTGGGACACCCTGTACCTCGGGCTGGGCATGCGCGAGATGGCCCGCGACATCTACGCCAAGCATGGCCTGTTCTACGTCGGCCACATCCACCACGACGCCAACATCATCCACTCCAAGGTGCCGGTGAACAGCGTGGCCGACTTCCAGGGCCTGAAGCTGCGCGTGCCGGGCGGCATGGTCTCGGAGGTGTTCCAGGCCTTCGGCGCCAGCACCGTCAGCCTGCCCGGTTCCGATATCTTCCCGGCGCTGGAGAAGGGCACCATCGACGCGGCCGATTACGTGGGCCCGGCGGTCAACTGGGACCTCGGCTTCGCCCAGGTCGCCAAGTACATCCTCTTCGGCCCCCCCGGCCTGATGTCCATCTACCAGCCCGTCGACCTCATGGACCTCACCGTCAACCTGGGCGCCTGGAAGCGCCTGTCGCCCAAGGTGCAGCAGTTCGTCGAGGAGCAGGTGGCCGCCTACTCCCTGCACCACTACGTGACCATCCAGAAGCGCAACGTGGAGGCGATGAAGAAGTTCAAGGATGCGGGCAGCATCGTGTCGCGCCTCAGCGGCGAGGATGTGGAGGAATTCCGCCGCAAGGCCATCCCCATCTGGTTCAAGTGGGCCAGCAAGGACGAGGACGCCAAGCGGGTGTTCAAGCTGCAGCTCGACTACATGATGAACGACATCATGGGGTACGTGACCCCCGAGGACATCAAGGGCTACAGCCTGTAGCCCCCACTGCCACGGTTCCGGCGGGCGGATTGCCGCCCGCCGGCGTTTCCTCCACCCTGGAGTCACGCATCATGTCACAGGAACTGCACGGTTTCGGATTCGTGCTGCCCCACTGGTTCTACTGGGGCTGGCTGGTGATCATGCCCATCATCCTCATGTTCTTCACGCGCCGGCGCGGCGATGCACCGGCCGTGGCGCCCGCCCCCGACGAGGCGCTGGACATCGACCTGCTGGCCGAGGAAGACCCGGCGCTGCATGCCCCCGGCAACCGCTTCACCCGCGTCGTGGACTGGATCAGCAACATGTCCGGCATCTTCGTGGCGTTCTGGACCGTCAACGCCGTGTGCGCCTACTTCTATGAAGTGGTGATGCGCTATCTCTTCAACATGCCCACCATCTGGGTGCACGAGTCCTCCTACCTTCTGTTCGGCATGCAGTATCTGCTCGCCGGGGCCTTCGCCCTGCTCCACGGCGCCCATGTGCGGGTGGACATCCTCTATGTGAAGCTGCCCGTGCGCGGGCGGGTGGGCATGGACATCTTCACCTCGGTGTTCTTCTTCATCTTCGCCGCGGCATTGATGGGCACCTCGTGGAAGTTCTTCATGAATTCCTACGGGATGGGCGAAACCACCGTGGAGACCTGGGGCATTCAGTACTGGCCGGTGAAGGGGATGATGCTGCTCGGCGCAATCCTCATCACCCTGGCCGGCCTGTCGAAACTCATCAAGGACATCCAGCTGTTCCGCAGTCTCGGGGAGGAAGTCTGACATGAATGCAGCAACCGCATCCGCCCCGAATCCAAGCCTGATGGGCCGGTTCTGGACCTGGGCCATGATCCTGGCCAGCGTCGCCCTGCTGCTGGTGGTGGCGGTGGAAGTGATCAACATCGCCTTCTACGACCCTTACGGGGATGAATACTTCCTGTTCCGCAGCGCCGGCATCCTCGGCGATACCGACATCGCCGAGCTGACCATCATCATGTTCGGCAGCCTGCTGGTGCTGCTGATGCTCGGTCTGCCGCTGGCCTTCGTCACCGGCGGCCTGGGTGTGGTCTTCATCTATCTGATCGGCGACCAGGTGATGCTCAACATCATCCCCAGCCGCATCTTCCCGATGATGACCAACTCGGATCTGGCCGCCATCCCGCTGTTCATCTTCATGGCCTCCATGCTGGAGCGGGCGGGCCTCATCGAGGAGATGTTCGATGTGGTCTACAAGTGGATGGGCGGCCTGCGCGGCGGCCTGGCCGCGGCCACCATCATCGCCTCCACCCTGCTCGCGGCCATGGTGGGCGTCATCGGCGCGGCGGTGGTGACCATGGGCATCATCGCCCTGCCGGCCATGCTCAAGCGCAAGTACGACCCGCAGATCGCGCTCGGCTCCATCATGGCCGGTGGCACCCTCGGCATCCTGATCCCGCCCTCCATCCTGGCCATTCTCTACGCCGTGGTGGCCCAGCAGTCGGTGGGCGAGCTCTACCTGGGCGCCATCATTCCCGGCCTGATGCTCTCGGGCATGTACATCGCCTATGTACTCTTCCGCACCTGGCTCAACCCGGCCCTGGGGCCCGCCATGCCCAAGGAGGAGCGCATCGGCATGCGGGAGAAGATTCTCCTCGTGCGCCAGCTCATCGCCCCGACCGTGCTGGTGTTCCTGGTGCTGGGCCTGCTGTTCGCCGGCGTCGCCACCCCGGTGGAAGCCGCCGGCATCGGCTCCTTCGGCGCCATCATCGTGGCCATGCTGCACAAGCGCTTCAACCTGGAGGCGCTGAAGTCGGCCTCCATCACCACAGTGAAGGCCTCGGCCATGGTGCTGTGGATCATCTTCGGCGCCTCCATCTTCGTGGGCTTCTACATCCTCCAGGGCGGCCAGGCCTTCATCACCGAGACCCTGCTCGGCACCGGACTCTCCTCCTACGGCATCCTGTTCCTGATGATGGTGCTGCTGGTGGTGCTGGGCATGTTCCTCGACTGGGTCGGCATCCTGCTCCTGGCGGTGCCCATCTTCGTACCCATCATCAAGAGCCTCAGCTTCGACGGCCTGTTCGGCCTGCCGGGGGTCCCCGCCGACGACGTGGCGCTCTGGTTCGGCGTCATCTACCTGGTGAACATGCAGATGTCGTTCCTGAGTCCGCCCTTCGGCTACGCCCTGTTCTACATCCGCGGGGTCTGCCCGCCGGAGATCAGCATGGCCACCATCTTCAAGTCCTCGCTGATCTTCCTGCTGCTGCAGACCGTGGGGCTGGTGCTGTGCGTGCTGATTCCGGGCCTGAGCGTCTGGCTGCCGAACCTGGTGTACGGTTAAAGTCGGTGAATCGCGTCGCTCCCGGAGGCAATCCATGAGTCTCGTTCTCCCTCAACGTCCCGAGCCGGATCCGCAGCTGCGGTCCACCCTGGTGCGGGCCCTGCGCGATTTCCTCCCGCCCGACGCAGTCCTGGAAGCGGAGGAGGAGCGCCGGCCCTACGAGTGCGACGGACTGTCCGCCTACCGGCAGCTGCCCATGGTGGTGGTCCTGCCGCGCACCGTCGGGGAGGTGCGGCAGGTGATGCGGCTGTGCCATTCCCTGGGAGTGCCGGTGGTGGCGCGCGGCGCCGGCACCGGTCTCTCGGGCGGCGCATTGCCCCTGGCCGACGGGGTGCTGCTGAGCCTGGCGCGGTTCAAGTCGATTCTCGACATCGACCCGGTGAACCGCACCGCCCGGGTGCAGCCCGGGGTGCGCAACCTCGCCATCTCCGAGGCCGTCGCCCCCCACGGCCTCTACTACGCGCCCGATCCCTCCTCCCAGATCGCCTGCACCATCGGCGGCAACGTGGCGGAGAACTCCGGCGGCGTGCACTGCCTGAAGTACGGCCTGACGGTGCACAACGTGCTGAAGATCCGGCTGGTGACGGTGGAGGGGGAGATCATCGAGGTGGGCGCGGACGCCCCCGACGCGCCCGGCTACGATCTGCTGGCGCTGCTCATCGGCTCCGAGGGCATGCTCGGGGTGGTGGTGGAGGTCACCGTGCGCCTGCTGCCCCTGCCGGAGCGCGCCCAGGTGGTGCTCGCCGCCTTCGATGACGTGGAGAAGGCCGGCACCGCGGTGGGCGAGATCATCGCCGCGGGGATCATCCCGGCGGGGCTGGAGATGATGGACGGCCCCGCCATCCAGGCCGCCGAGGACTTCGTCCACGCCGGCTACCCCACCGCTGCCAGGGCCATCCTGCTGTGCGAGGTCGACGGCACCAACCAGGAGGTCTCCGAGCACATCCTGCAGGTGCGCGCGGTGCTCGAGCGCTGCGGCGCCACCGAGGTGCGCACCGCCGGCGACGAGGCCGAACGGCTGCGCTTCTGGCAGGGCCGCAAGTCCGCCTTCCCGGCCGTGGGCCGCATCTCGCCCGACTACTACTGCATGGACGGCACCATTCCCCGCCGCCACCTGCCCGAGGTTCTGCGCCGGACCGCCGAGCTCTCCGCCGAGTACGCGCTCCCGGTGGCCAACGTCTTCCACGCCGGCGACGGCAACATGCACCCGCTGATTCTCTTCGACGCCAACAAGCCCGGCGAGCTGGAGCGGGCCGAGGCCCTGGGGGGAGCCATCCTGGAGCTGTGCGTGGAGGTGGGCGGCACCATCACCGGGGAGCACGGTGTCGGCATCGAGAAGATCGGCCAGATGTGCGTCCAGTTCCAGCCCGAGGAGCTGGAACAGTTCCGGGCCGTGAAGCGGGCCTTCGACCCCCGCGAACTGCTCAACCCCGGCAAGGGCGTCCCCACCCCGCGGCGCTGCTCGGAGTACCGCGCCCTGCCCGATCGCCATGGACATGACCATGTCCACGGCCACGGAGAAGATCCGCGCCCATGAACCAGGACCAGACCCGAATCCTGCAGGAACAGGTCCTGGCCGCGGCCGCGGACGGAACCCGCCTCGACATCCGCGGCTGCGGAAGCAAGCGGGACCTCGGCCGGTCCGCCGCCGGCGCCCCCCTCGACGTCACCGGCCACCGGGGCATCGTCAGCTACGAACCCAAGGAGCTGGTGGTGACCGCCCGCTGCGGCACGACCCTGGAGGAGCTGGAGGCGGAGCTGGCGCGACGGGGCCAGATGCTGGCCTTCGAGCCGCCCCGCTTCGGCGCCGGCGCCACCCTGGGCGGCACCATCGCCGCCGGCCTCTCCGGACCGCGCCGCGCCTATGCCGGCTCCGCCCGCGACTTCGTGCTCGGCACCCGGGTGCTGACCGGCCGTGGCGAGGTCCTGCGCTTCGGCGGCGAGGTGATGAAGAACGTGGCCGGCTACGACATCTCCAGGCTGATGACGGGCGCCTGGGGCACCCTCGGCGTGCTGCTCGAGGTCAGTCTCAAGGTGCTGCCGCACCCGGCCGGTGAGCTCACCCTGGTCCAGTCGCGCGGGACCGCCGACGCCCTCGAGGCCATGAACCGCTGGGCCGGCCGGCCGCTGCCCCTCAGCGCCACCTGCCATGACGGCGAGCGGCTCTACGTCCGCCTCTCCGGCGCGGCCAGCGCCGTGGAGCAGGCCCGCGCGGTCATCGGCGGCGAACCGCTGGAAGACGGCGCGGGATTCTGGTCCGACCGCATCCGTGAGCAGGGACACGCCTTCTTCGCCGGCGGCACCCCCCTGTGGCGCCTCGCCCTGCCGAGCGCGGCGCCCATGCCCGCGCTGCCCGGCAAGTGGCTGATCGAGTGGGGCGGCGGCCAGCGCTGGCTGCGCAGCGATGCGGAGGCGGAGACGATTCGCTCCGTCGCGGCCCGCCTCGGCGGCCATGCCACCCTGTTCCGCCACGGCGACCGGACGGGGCCGGTGTTCCACCCCCTGCCCACGCCGCTGCTGGCACTCCACCGCCGGCTGAAGAACGCCTTCGATCCCCAGGGCCTGCTCAACCCCGGCCGCATGTACGCGGAAATCTAGCCCAATGCACCACGAAGGCACGAAGAACACGAAGCTGATTCGCTGGAGGCGACAGGTGCGAAGTTCCATCGCGGCAATCGAACGAGAGAGTTCGGCCGTCACTCCGCAGCCCGCGCGATACGGCAGGTGGCGGAAACAGTTCCATCTCTCTTCGCATCCTTCGTGCCTTCGTGGTGACAAATCGATATGCAGACCAGCCTGACAGCGGAATTCCTGGCCACGCCCGAGGGGCGGGAGGCGGACGCGATCCTGCGCGCCTGCGTGCATTGCGGCTTCTGCACCGCCACCTGCCCCACCTACCAGCTGCTGGGCGACGAGCTGGACGGACCGCGGGGGCGCATCTACCAGCTCAAGCTGATGCTGGAGGGTGTGCCGCCCACGCGCACCACCCAGCTGCACCTGGATCGCTGCCTGACCTGCCGGGCCTGCGAGACCACCTGCCCCTCGGGGGTACGCTACGCGCGGCTGGCTGACATCGGCCGCGCCGAGCTGGAACAGCGGGTGCCGCGTCCCGCCGGGGAGCGACTGACGCGCTGGCTGCTGCGGACTCTGGTGCCCTACCCCGGCCGTCTCCGGCCGTTTATCGCCCTGGGCCGGCTGGCCCGGCCGCTGCTGCCGACAGCGCTGAGGCGCAAGGTGCCGGCCAAGCGCCCGGCCGGACCCTGGCTCGCCGCGGCCCGGGACCGGCGCATGCTGGTGCTGGAGGGCTGCGTGCAGGCGGTGGCCACGCCCGCCACCAACGCCGCCGCGGCCCGGGTTCTCGCCCGCCTCGGCGTCACCCTGATCCGGGCCGACTCGGCAGGCTGCTGCGGCGCCGTGAGCACCCACCTGGCGGCACCCGCGGAAGGGCTCGACTTCATGCGCCGTAACATCGACGCCTGGTGGCCCCATATCGAGGCCGGCGCCGAGGCCATCGTGGTCAGCGCCAGCGGCTGCGGGACCATGGTCAAGGAGTACGGCGAGGCATTGCGCAACGACCCCGCCTACGCCGCGAAGGCCGGGCGGGTTGCGGGACTCGCCCGCGACATCGCCGAGGTGGTGGCGCAGGAGGACCTCGGGCGGCTGAAGGCCCGGGCTGAAGGCCGCAAGGTGGCGTTCCACAGCCCCTGCAGCCTCCAGCACGGCCAGCGGATACGGGGCGTGGTGGAGTCGATCCTGCGCGGAGCCGGGTTTCAGCTCACGCCGGTACCCGACGCCCACCTCTGCTGCGGCTCCGCCGGCACCTACTCCCTGCTCCAGCCGGAACTTTCGGCAGAGCTCCTCGCCAACAAGGTCGCGGCCCTGCAGTCGGGCGGGCCCGAGGTCATCGCCACCGCCAACATCGGCTGCCAGCTCCACATCGAAAGCGGCGCCGCCGTCCCCGTCCGCCACTGGATCGAGCTGCTGGACGAGGTCTGTAGCTGAACTTTGCGAAATAGACAGGATTTACAGGATGAACAGGATTTCACAGACAGCATTTTCGACAGTCAATGCGCCGGTGACGCCGGCTGAGGGCACAGCAGGCCGGCGTGTTCAGGCTGCTAGATGGAACGCGACGGCATGAGCGTGTGCCCGTCCGGGCGCATCAACCTCCCTACCGGCAGAATACTTCTTCAACTCAAAATCCTGTCAATCCTGTAAATCCTGTCCATTAACCAAAAAACAGGAGTCGCTGATGAAGGAAAGGGTCGGGTTTGTCGGGCTGGGGATCATGGGACGGCCCATGGCACTGAATCTCCTGCGGGCGGGTCATGGGCTCGCGGTGCACGCGCGCCGCGCGGAGATGATGTCCCCGCTGGTGGAGGCCGGGGCCGCTGCCTGCGGCTCGCCGGCGGAGGTGGCCGCGCAGGCGGACATCGTCTTCACCATGGTTTCCGACACCCCCGATGTCGAGCAGGTCATCCTCGGTGACGGCGGGCTCGTCGGGACGATCCGCGCCGGCAGCGTGGTGGTGGACATGAGCACCATCTCCCCCTCCGCCACCCGGGCCATGGCCGACCGGCTGCGGGAGCATGGCGTGGAGATGCTCGACGCGCCGGTCTCCGGGGGTGAGCGCGGCGCCATCGACGGCACCCTCTCCATCATGGCGGGCGGTGCCGTGGAGACCTTCGAGCGGGTGCGGCCCCTGTTCGAGGCGATGGGCAGGAACATCATCCACATCGGCGGCAACGGCGCCGGCCAGGTGGCCAAGGCCTGCAACCAGGTGGTCATCGCCCAGACGCTGGTGGGCGTGGGCGAGGCCTTCATTCTCGCGCGCGCCTCGGGCGTGGACCCCGCCCGGGTGCGTGCCGCGCTGCTGGGCGGTTTCGCCGGCAGCCGCGTGCTGGAGGTGCACGGCCAGCGCATGCTCGACGACGACTACACGCCGGGGTTCAAGACCGCCCTGCACCAGAAGGACATGCGCATCGCCGTGCAGGCGGCCCACGAGCTCGGCATCGCCCTGCCCGGCGCCGCGCAGGCGGCCCAGTACATCAACGCCCTCGTCGGCCGGGGGCTGGGCGAGCTCGACTCCGCCGCCGTCTTCCGGCTGCAGGAGGAGCTGTCGGGCCAGGGCCACGGGGAAGGCTGAGCGATGGCCGGCACCCTTCCCAATTTCATCGGCGGACGCTGGGAGACTCCCGCGGCGGAGACGGCCGAGGTGCACGATCCGGCCACCCAGGCGCTGCTGGCGCGGGTGCCCCTGTGCGGCCCGGCGGAGGTCGACGCGGCGGTCCGGGCCGCCGCGTCCGCCTTCGGCGACTGGCGCCGCACACCGGCCACCGAGCGGGTGCAGTTCCTGTTCCGGCTCAAGGTCCTGCTGGAGGCGCACCGCGACGACATCGCCCGCACCATCACCCGCGAGTGCGGCAAGACCCTGGCCGAGTCCCACGGCGAGCTGCAGCGGGCCATAGAGAACGTGGAGGTGGCCTGCGGCATACCCACCCTGATGCAGGGGCGCAACCTGGAGGACATCGCCCGCGGGATCGACGAGCACCTGATCCGCCAGCCGCTGGGCGTGGTGGGCATCATCGCGCCGTTCAACTTCCCCGCCATGATCCCGTTCTGGTTCCTCCCCTATGCCATCGCCACCGGCAACAGCGTGGTGGTCAAGCCCTCCGAACGGGTGCCGGCGACGATGCAGAAACTGATGGCGCTGGTGCAGGAGACCGGGCTGCCGGACGGGGTCGTGAACCTGGTGAACGGCGGCGCGGCGGCGGTCGACGCCCTGCTCGATCATCCCGACGTGCGGGCTGTCAGCTTCGTCGGCTCCACCCCGGTGGCGCGCCATGTCTACAGCCGCGGGACCGCCGCCGGGAAGCGGGTGCAGGCCCAGGGCGGGGCCAAGAACCCGGTGGTCATCATGCCCGACGCCGACCCGGAGCTGACCACCGCCATCGTGGCCGACAGCGCCTTCGGCTGCGCCGGGCAGCGCTGCCTGGCCGCCTCGCTGCTCATCACCGTGGGCAGCGCCCGGGAGCGCTTCCTCGACGCCCTGGGCGAGGCCGCCGCCACGCGCCGGGTAGGGTACGGACTGGAGGACGACACCCAGATGGGGCCGGTGATCACCCCGGCCAGCAGGGTCCGCATCGAGGGGCACATCGAACGAGCGGTGGCAAGCGGCGCCCGGGTGCTGGTGGACGGCCGCGGACAGCGGCTGGCCGACTATCCCCACGGCAACTTCATCGGACCGACGCTGCTGGACGGGGTACGTCCCGACGATCCCCTGGTGGGCACCGAGGTGTTCGGCCCCGTCCTCGGCCTGCTCCACGCCGACAGCCTCGAGACCGCCATCGGCCTGGTGAATCGCGGCGCCTACGGCAACATGGCCTGTCTGTTCACCGAGAGCGGGGCCGCGGCGCGGCGGTTCCGCCACGAGGTCGAGGCCGGCAACGTGGGCATCAATATCGGCGTCGCCGCACCCATGGCCTTTTTCCCCTTCAGCGGCTGGAAGGAGAGCTTCTTCGGCGATCTTCACGCCCAGGGCAGCCATGCCCTGGAGTTCTATACCCAGACCAAGGTGGTGGTGGAGCGCTGGCCGCGGGAGTGGTCGCGCACCTTCTGATCAGGCCCATCAGCACCGGCGGAAACCGACACCAGGAGGCGACCCATGACCGAACGAGTGAACGTGGCCGGACTGCAGGTGGCCAAGCCGCTGCATGCGCTGGTAAACGATCGAATCGCCCCGGGCACCGGCATCGACCCGGAACGCTTCTGGGAATCGCTGGCGGACATGGTCCGCGACCTGGCGCCGAAGAACCGCGCCCTGCTGGAGAAACGCGACGCGCTGCAGGCCCGCATCGACGCCTGGCACCTGGCCCGCAAGGGACAGCCCCACGATCCCGAAGCCTACCGCCACTTCCTGGAGGAGATCGGCTACATCGTCCCGGAGGGGCCGGACTTCCAGGTGGGCACCACCCACGTGGATCCGGAGATCGCCTCCATCGCCGGTCCCCAGCTGGTGGTTCCGCTGAGCAACGCCCGCTACGCCCTCAACGCGGCCAATGCCCGCTGGGGCAGCCTCTTCGACGCCCTCTACGGCACCGATGTCATCCCCGGGGAGGGCGGCGCTGAGAAGGGCCCGGGCTACAACCCGGCACGGGGCGCCCGGGTGGTGGCCTACGCCAATGCCCTGCTCGACGAATCCGCACCCCTCGGGCAGGGCAGTTACGCGGCGGTGAGACGTTACGCGGTCCATGACGGACGGCTCGTGGTCACCCTGTCCGACGGCGGCGAGACGGGGCTGGCGGATCCGCGCCAGTTTGTCGGCTATCGCGACGAGGACGGGGTGCTGCGCTCGATCCTGCTGCGCCATCACGGCCTGCACATCGAGCTGCAGATCGACCCCACCAGCCCGGTGGGCCGCGACAGCCCCGGCAACATCAAGGACGTGGTGCTCGAGGCGGCCGTCACCGCCATCCAGGACTGCGAGGACTCGGTGGCCGCGGTGGATGCCGAGGACAAGGTCCAGGTGTACGGCTACTGGCTTGGGCTCATGCAGGGCACCCTGGAGGCCACCTTCCGGAAAGGCGACGCCACCCTCACCCGCCGGCTCAACCCGGACCGCAGCTACAGCGCGCCGGACGGCGGGATCCTCACCCTGCCCGGGCGCAGCCTGATGCTGGTGCGCAACGTGGGTCACCTGATGACCACCGACGCGGTCCTGACCGCGGAGGGCGAGGAGATCCCCGAGGGAATCCTCGACGGCATGGTGACGGTGTTCTGCGCCCTGCACGACCTGAAAGAGACCGGCAGCGTGCGCAACTCCCGCACCGGCAGCGTCTACATCGTCAAGCCCAAGATGCACGGCCCCGAGGAGGTCGCCTTCGCCGACGAGCTGTTCGGACGCATGGAGCAGGCCTTCGGCCTGCCCCACGACACCCTCAAGATGGGCATCATGGACGAGGAGCGGCGCACCACGGTCAACCTCAAGGAGTGCATCCGGGCCGCCCGCAACCGGGTCATTTTCATCAATACCGGATTTCTCGATCGCACCGGCGACGAGATCCATACCTCCATGGAGGCCGGCCCGGTCCTGCGCAAGAACGACATGAAGAACGCCACCTGGCTGCTGGCCTACGAGGACTGGAACGTGGACACGGGGCTGCTCTGCGGCCTGTCCGGCCGGGCCCAGATCGGCAAGGGCATGTGGACCATGCCCGACCGGATGCGTGCCATGGTGGAGGCCAAAATCGCCCACCCCCGGGCAGGCGCCAGCTGCGCCTGGGTACCCTCGCCCACCGCCGCCACCCTGCACGCCATGCATTACCACCAGGTGGACGTGGCGGCGCGCCAGCGCGAGCTCGCCGGACATGCCCGGGCGACCCTGGGCCAGCTCCTCTCGCTGCCGCTGGCCGGGAAGCCCGACTGGCCCGCCGATGCAATCCAGGCGGAACTGGACAACAACATCCAGGGCATCCTCGGCTACGTGGTGCGCTGGATCGACCAGGGGGTGGGCTGCTCCAAGGTGCCGGACATCACCGACACGGGGCTGATGGAGGACCGCGCCACCCTGCGCATTTCCAGTCAGCACGTGGCCAACTGGCTCCACCACGGCATCGTCAGCGAGGACCAGGTGCTGGAGACCCTGCGCCGCATGGCCGCGGTGGTGGACGCCCAGAATGCCGGCGATCCCCTCTACACCCCCATGGCCCCGGAGTTCGACGGCATCGCCTTCCAGGCCGCGCGCGACCTCATCTTCCTCGGCCGCGAGGTGCCCAACGGCTACACCGAGCCCACCCTGCATCACTGGCGCAAGGTGCTCAAGGCGTCATTGGATCAGGCGGGATAGGGGATTAAGGAGAAGGGTTAAGGGATAAGGGACAAAGGTCAAGCGAGAGCTGGCGTCATTGTCCTCTAAAAACGGGATTTCACTCCAATATAACGCGCTATCATCATGTTTTATCGAAACATGTACAGGTTGATATACTCCCGGAACCGCCGGGACGATTCCCTGCGGCTGCGTCGTCAATATTTCTGACTGTTGAGTTCAGGTACAGGCGAATCGACCCCGGACGCTTCGCCGATGCGCGCTGGAACCGATTGACCGAGGTGCCGGGCGTGCCATGACCGGCGCCTCCGGCTGAGGGGGGAAGGAAACTGGAACATCCATTGCCGCGGCTGCGCACCCTTCTGCTGACGGCCCTGGCCATGCTGGCCTTCGCCGCCAATTCCCTGCTCGCCCGCCAGGCGCTGGACTCGACACCCATCGACGCGGCGACCTTCACCTTGGTCCGCCTGGCCTCCGGCGCCCTGACCCTGTGGCTCATCGTGCGCATCCGCCGCGGCAGCGCCTGGACCCGGCCCGACTGGGTGGCGGCCGCGGCGCTGTTCGCCTACGCGATCTGCTTCTCCTTTGCCTATCGCTCCCTGACCGCCGCCACGGGCGCACTGATCCTCTTCGCGGCGGTACAGCTCACCATGATCGGCGCCGGCCTGCGCGCCGGCGAGGCGCCCACCCGGCGCAGCGGCGCGGGCATCCTGCTGGCGGTCGCCGGCCTGGTCTACCTGCTGCTGCCCGGGATTGCCGCCCCCGAGCCCCTGGGCGCGGGGTTGATGGCCGGCGCCGGGATGGCCTGGGGCCTCTACTCCCTGCGCGGCCGCGGCGTGACCGAGCCCCTGCGGGCCAGCGCCGGAAACTTCCTCGGCGCCGTGCCCCTGGCGCTGGCCGCCATGACGCCCTTCCTGCTGGCCGGCGAGGCCCGGGCGGACAGCGCCGGCCTGCTCCTCGCCGTTCTCTCCGGCGCCGTGGCCTCCGGGCTGGGCTATGTCGTCTGGTACGCCGCGCTGGCCGGCCTCGCCGCCACCCAGGCCGCCACCATCCAGCTCTCGGTGCCCGTCATCACCGCCCTTGGGGGCGTCCTGCTGCTGGATGAACTCCTCACGCTGCGCCTGGGGCTCGCCTCCGCCGCCATTCTCGGCGGCATCGCTCTGGTGCTGACCCGGCGACGGACCACGCCGGCGCGGACCGCCTCCGGGAACCGTTTCCGCTGAAGCGGCGGGCGCAACCGCCGGCTAGCTGCCATAGCCACTGCATGGGTTGTCGGCCGGCCCGGAAGCTGCGCCTGCCGGTCACCGGCTCCCCTTGAGCAGATCCTTGAGTCCCGCGAACGGATTGTGGGTCGCCGCGTCGCCGTTCGTCCCGCCGCTCCCCGCCCCCAGGCCGCTGGCCGCCTCCAGGTAGCGCTGGTGCTCGTTGTCGTGGCAGTAGAGGCACAGCAGCTCCCAGTTGCTGCCGTCCAGGGGATTGTTGTCGTGGTTGTGATCCTTGTGGTGGACCGTCAGCTCCCGCACGTTCTCGCGGGTGAACTCCCTGCCGCAGCGTCCGCAGACCCAGGGATAGAGCTTCAGGGCCCGCTCGCGGTAGCCCTTTTCCCGCTCCTCGCGCTGGCGGCGGGCCTCGGCCACCACGCGGTCGAGCCTGCCATTGTCCGGTTGCCTGCCTGCCATCGTGTCTCCTCCGGTGTTTCAGTACGAGTTGCTCACGCACGCTTGCGCAGGGCGGCCTCCACCAGCGCCGCCTTCAGGTTGTCCTCATCGACCACATCGGGGTAGAGGCGGTAGAGATTATCCACTTCCAGGACGCGCCTGCGCGCGGCCGTCTCCAGCCGGAGCCGGGTCTGGTCCGGAAATCCCCCCTGGGTCAACAGCACCGGCGCCATCCACTCCAGGTAGTCCCGCACCAGGGTGGCCGTGACCGGATCGTCCCAATGCTCCCGCAGGGGCAGGACCGGAAAGTGCCCCGGCCCCAGGCCCCCGGGGCAGTGCAGCGGCCCGCCGCCCTCGATAGGCACCCCGCGGCCCGATTCGTCACGCCGGAACCACTGGGCCCGGCTGGGTCCGCCCGCGGCGGCGCGCACCCGCTGCTCCAGCTGCAGCCGCTCGTGGCTGGCCCCGGCCGGACCATAGCTGACCTCGCCGTCGGGCAGGGCCCGCCAGCGCGGCATCACTCCCCCGGCCAGGTCGAGACGGTTGACGGCGCTGGCGAGCAGCGCCAGGGGTTCATCGCGGGTGTCGAGCCACCACAGCTCGTAGGGGTCCCCGGGCGGGAACGGCACATCGAGGGAGGGCAGGATGCGGAGCAGCTCCGCGCTCGCCGCCTCCAACTCCGTGCGGCTCAGCATGGGGTTGCGCGGCAGGAAGGCGATGCCTTCGCCGGCCGACCAGACGGCATAGAGGGCGTAGCTGCCCCCGCCCCGGTCCCCCGCGTTGAGGCTGCCCCAGCGGTTCTGGGACCACTGGCTCAGCACCTGGATCTGCCAGTTGACGCCGTCGTAGCTCACTGCCCGCGCGGTTTCGTCCTGGGCCACCTGGATGGTGCTGCGCAGGGGGCAGAGGCGCCGGATCGAGTAGCAGCTGATCCCGCTCACGCCAGCTCCCGGAGCCGGCGTGTCAGCCGCTCGATGAGATCCATGCAGAGATCCTGGAACTCGGGATCCAGGGCGTCGTAGAGAAACTCCAGCTCGTCCAGGACCGTCTCGGCCTGCTGCCGGGTGCGGATCCGGTCGAATTCGCGGGAAACCTGTTCGAGATAGCGATACGGTTCCATGGTTGAATCCGGGCAGCTCTCCCGGGGCGCCCCTGTTCCGGGGTCTGGAATCCATGCAGCCCGGTCAGGAGGCGATGAAAAGTCTCCGGAACGGACGGGCGCGCCCCCGCTCTCAGTGGACCCGGTAGGCGCCGTGACAGGCCACGCAGGCCCCCGTCACCTCCGCCAGTGCCCGGTAGGCCGGCAGGGGGTCGCCCTCCTGGGCCACGCGGGCGAAACGGCTGGCGGCGTGGTGCATGTCCGTCCCGAGCGCCTGCATGCGTTCCGGCATGTAGGGGGCCATGTGCGCCGCCCCGTGGTCGTCCAGGGAGCTCATGCCCAGCCGCTGCTCGGCCAGCTCCGCGGCTTGGTCCATCCGTCCCGCGGCGAGGTGCTCGAGGATCCCGTTGAGGGATTCCAGGTGGTCGCGCATGTTGGCGAGCATGTGCTCGCGCATCATCGGCGGCAGTTCGACCTGTTCCCGTTCCGTCGCGGCGACCGGGGTCATCAGTACACTCAGCAGCAATAGCAGGACTCTGTTCATCGGGACTCGCTCCTTTACTAACCCAAACCCTGACAAAGCCCCATTCAGCACGCCGCTACAGGGTCGGCTGCCGGGGTTGATCGGCGTTTCTCCAGGTACTCCCGCAGGGCGACGGCATTGTTGTACCGCTCATCCCGTGCCGCGAAGAGCAGGGTCGCCGTCCCGTCGCCCAGCGCCTGCCTCAGCTCGGCCACCGCGGCGGGATTCCCATCCAGCTCCGCGAAGTAGCGTTCGCGGAATCCCTCCCACTTCCCCGGTTGGTGACCGAACCACCGGCGCAGCTCATCGGATGGCGCCGCCGCCTTCACCCAGTGGTCCACGCCCGCTTTAGACTTCGCCACGCCGCGGGGCCAGAGCCGATCCACCAGGACCCTGACCCCGTCGTCCCGGGCGGGCGGCGCGTAGATACGCCTGACACGAATCTCCATCTCGCCGCCCCCGCTGCCGCTGTCACATGGAATTGGACTCCGACACGCCCAGTTGTTCCCGGATCCGCTCGATCTGGCGCCGGTGGGTGCGGTGGTGCAGCGCCGCCAGGCAGTGCCAGCCGTGGGCGTCCAGCGGGCCGAACCAGGGATGGGGATGGGTGCCGCGGCCGGCGAGCCGCGGGTTGCGCTTGACCGTCTGCAGGTAGCGTTCGACGGAGGCCTCGTAGGGGCCGAGCACCTCCACCATGGCGTCCGGATCGGGCTTGACCGCCTCGATGCGCACCTCCTCAAGTCCGCCCTCGCCCGCGCACAGCGCGGCGATGATCCGCGCGATGCCGTTGTTCACCCGCCGCAGATGGTCCAGCACCATGTAGACCGACCAGTTCCGGCTGCTGTCCTCCATGCCGGGGACGCGACGGATCAGCACCGGTTCCCCGGCGAGCGGCAGCGGCGTGGACCGGGCCATCTCGAATACCCGGCGCCCCTCGTCGAAGAACAGCCGCGTGGCCCGGGCATCGGAGAAGACCCGCCGCAGCAACCGGAACCCGGCCCGCGACAGCGCCAGTTCCAGGGGCGGCAGCCCGGCGCCGGGGCGCTGCAGCTGCGGTTCGGTCGGTTTCATCGTGGTTCGCTCTCCTGTCCGCGGAATTCCTGGCCTGACAGTGTAACCCGCTGGGCCGCGCGCGGCATGGGGCACGCCGGGGCGAGCGCTCCTGCGCCGCGCCCGGGACCCCACGGGAACGGAGCGGTCGCCGGAATCACGCGGGACCAGGGCGCGATCGGGGCTTCGTCCACGACCCGACGGAGCGTCGATTACGCGGATAGGGGCGTGCGAACTCGACGCATTCTCCTGTGCGCCTCGATCCACTCCCGCTCCGGTCGCCTCAGGTAAAACAATGCCTTGCCCGACGTTCCTCCCTCAAGCCTATCGAACCACTCCCCTCCATGCGGCGCCCCATGGTCTAGTGTCCTCAGGACTGACCCCCGGTGAAAAGGAGAGACTGTCATGGATGTCGCCACCAGGAACATCGCTGAAGTCCGGAGCTTCATCGACCGGCTCGAACTGGCCGAGCCGCCCCCCGAGCTCGCCCGCCTGATCCCCGCGGCCCCGCGGCTGGTGGACACCGAGAAGGGCGGCTACGTGGACGACGGGAGCATGGTTTCCTTCGTGGCCGGCCTGAGCGCCACCCACAAGAGCGACGTGCTCAACTCCACCCTGCTGGCCCAGCTTGCCGCCAACAAGCAGTTCGACCGGGAGGAGAAGACCGAGGCGTGGTACGACTTCTACCGCACCGTGCTGGAGAATGTGGGCTGGGTCATCCAGGCCTTCGACTTCACCCGTTTCGAGACGGCCGGCGCCACCTTCTCGGTCGACGAGGTGGTGGTCAAGATCCTGGCCGCCATCGCCACCCAGAACGATATCGCGGTGGTGACTGAAACACTGGAGGCGATGAAGGCGCTCACGGACGACGACGGCCGGGTGGTGCTCTTCAACCAGGAAAGCCACTCCCTGCAGAAGGGCAACTTCCAGATCGGCGTGTGCAGCGAATCGGACGGCGTGGTGGTGATGAAGATCGGCACCTTCTACTTCAGCACCACCCAGCAGGTGACCCGCCTGCTGTGGATGCAGTTCTCCAGCTCGGAGAGCGGCTTCTACCAGGGCGCCCAGACCGTCAACCTGAACGAGGAGGTCTACGCCCAGGTGCGCCAGCAGGTGGTCGACAAGCTGGGCGACAAGGCGCGCACCTTCGTTGCGGACCTCGACATCTGAACCCGTACTCCGGCGGGGCCCGGCCCCGCCGGCAGCCGGCCCGGGCCCGGGAGGCGCCATGTCGGAACGTGTCTGGAATGCGGCCATCCCCCCCTACTCCGCCATGGGGCTGCTGCGCATGCGCTTCAGCGACGGTGCCTGGTACCTCGGTACCGGCGCGCTCATCGATGCGCGCAACATCCTCACCTGCGCCCACAACCTGACCGAACAGGGAGCGGCTCCGGACCACGCCCTGGAGATCCGCTTCTATCCCGGCTGGAACGGCGCCCCGCCGCCCGACGGCGGCACGCCCTACGAGGCGGCGGAGTGCTGGTTCTGGCCCACGGCGTACCGGACCGGCCAGGATGCCTGGGACGTGGGCGTGGTGCGGCTCGCGGCGGCGGTGCCGCGGGAGTTCGCCTTCCAGCCCACGCAGTCGGCCGGCACCGGCCTGGTGGGGGAGTTTCTCGACCTGACCGGGTATCCGGGCGCGCGGAACGGGGAGATGTGGCGCGATCATGACCAGGTGGCCGGTGTCGAGCTCACCACCAACACACTGCTGTTCACCCACGACACCCTCCCCGGGAGCAGCGGTTCGCCCGTCTACCTCTACGATGCCTGAGTGTACTGCTTCACTCTTGGAGGCACATTCAGCGAGTCGCTGGCCGGTCAGATGCAAGGCGCGCTTGCGCAGGAAGGGCAGGCCCCCTTTCAAGCAANNCGCCGCAGATGGCCGGCCAGCGGCTCGCCCGAAGGGAGCCCCCCGAAAGCACCATGACCGTGTTGCAGCGCTTGACAAGGGAACAACCATTGCCTGCGCGCTGCGCCTTGTCCTGGCGCTTTCGGGGCGGCTCTGAAAGTACCTCCAAGAGTGAAGCAGTACACTAGAGGACGTGGTCAGGCAGTACGCCGTGCATGTCTCCCGGGGAGCCCAGGAACTGCGCCGCGGAGTCCTGCTGACCCCGGCGGTGATGGACTGGCTCGGTCGGGCGCGGGCGACGCCCTGCGATGCATCCGCATCCGCGGCCTGCGAGCTCGAGTGACCGTTGGGTGGAGCCTGCGCCGCGGGGCGGACCGCTGCGCGGCGTATGAACACCCGGCGGGTTCCGGCACAATACGTCCCTTCCGGGCCGGATCCGCCATCGCCATCCATGACCTCCCTGTTCCTGGGGCTCGCCGCCCTGCTGCTGACGATCCACCTGCTCGCGCCGCGGTTGCTGCGCCTGGCCTACCGGGTGCCCCGCCACGGGCATCCCGCCACGCCGGAGTCACACGGGCTGAGCGCGGAGGCAGTGGCGCTGGCCACGGCGGGGGGCAAGTGGCTGCATGCCTGGTTTGTCCCGGCCGGGACCGGGAGACCCGGACCCGCGGTGGCGATTCTGCACGGCTGGGGCGGCAACGCCGGGCTCATGCTGCCCTTCGCCGATCTCCTGCACCGGGCCGGCTACGGGGTCCTGCTGCTGGACGCGCGCAACCACGGCCGCAGCGACAGCGACGACTTCTCCTCCCTGCCCCGCTTCGCCGAGGACCTGGAACAGGGGTTTGACTGGCTGCGGGCGCGGCCGGAGGTGGATCCGGCGCAGGTGGCGCTGCTGGGCCACTCCGTGGGAGCCGCCGCCGCCCTGCTGGTGGCGGCCCGACGGCCGGAGGTCGCCGCGGTGGTGAGCCTCGCCGCCTTCGCCCACCCGGTAACGCTCATGCGCCGGCAGATGCGCGCCCACCACATTCCCTACATTCCCCTCGGCTGGTGGGTGCTGCGGGTCATCCAGCGCACAATCGGCGCCCGCTATGGGGATATCGCTCCCGTGAACACCATCCGCCGGGTCCGCTGCCCGGTGCTGCTGGTGCACGGCGAGGATGATCTCGCGGTCCCGGTGGCGGATGCCGAACGCATCCACGCCAACCGTCCCGGAGAGCACGTGCGGCTGCGGCGGCTGTCCGCCACCGGCCACGACTCCGTGGAGCGTGTCCGCGAGCACGGCGGCGAGCTGGTGGGGTTCCTGGACGGAGCGCTGCGACGCCCCTGAACCACCGCATCGAAAACCGGTTCATTGCCATGGCCGACAAGGCGCGGCAGCCCGGGAACCACGGGGATGGACGGTGCGCGGTGAGACGGCTCTCCGTGCCGCTCAGGCGGGCCGGGGAACCCGGATCACTTCGCCGAAAGCGACGTACTCGCTCGCACCGAGACGACCGAGGGGATCCACCTTCGCGGCATCCACCTTCAGCCGACCCTTCCCATCCCGCACGGTGACCCCGTCATCCACGTAGATGCGCCGCACCCGCCCCAGGATGAGGGACTGGGGCGTACCGCCGATTTCACGGATCTCGTGGCGCTCACAGGCGTAGGCGATGCGGCATTCGGCCAGCCGCGGCAGGCTGAACCCCTCGAACGGGACCGTCTCCAGCCCCACCTCCTCCAGCTCGGAGACGCCGGCCGCGCGAGTCGCCGAGGTCTGGGTGAGAACCCGGGCCTGCTCCCGGTGGGGAATGTGGATGACGAAGTGGCCGCGCTGTTCGATGTTGACCCGGGTGTCCTTGTTGCTGCCATCGGGCTTCCTGCCGATGGAGAGCATGATGAGCGGCGGGTCGCTGCACACGGCGTTGAAGTAGGAGAAAGGCGCCAGGTTGAGGTTTCCGCCCTCGTTCTCCGACAGCACCCAGGCGATAGGGCGCGGGATGAGCGTCTGGATCATCTGGATATAGACCGCGTCGGGACCGAGTTCAGACAGGTCGATGTACATGGATGCTCCTTGCCCGTGACATGGTTGTCGCGGCATTCTAACAGCCTGCCGAACCCGGGTGTTCCCGCAACGGCGGGTCGGGAACCGGGGGGGAAGCGTCATGAAGCCGGGCAGCCAAACGCACGGATCGGGGACGGATGCCGCTGGTGCAAGACCGAAGCCACCCTCCCCCGGTCGTGGAGGATTGCATTCGACCGGGGTGAAGGATCATTGGCCGGGCGGCTGGAACCCGCCATGCCCCCGGCAGGCTCGGTGCCGCGGCCTATTCGATCTCCTCCCCGGGGCGGGGTTCCTCTTCACCGTTCTCGTGGTGCTTCCACTTCTCGAAACACTCAAGACCGCAGAAGTGGGCCACGTAGTCCACCGCCTCGGCGGTCTTCGCCTCGGAGACGGGGATCTCCTTCATGCACACCTCGCAGGAGACGGTCTTCTCCTGGCTGTTCTTCGTCTGACCGCCCATGCTTCACCTCCCGGGGTTTCCACCTGAAACGCCCGCCAGTCGCCGGTACTTGTACCCGGAGGAACCGGACCGGCGCGGCATGGCGTGGAACCGCACCCGATGTCCGGATGAGGCGCGCCAGGAAACCCTACCGATCATGTAGTCCAGTTCTCTGTACTTGTGTAGGAAGTTGACGCCTCCTGTCGTAGGTCATCGTCCTCTCTATTGACAAATATCCAGACCGACAATGTGTTGCATCAGAACTTCACGCAGCCCCGGTCAACTCCCATGGAAAAAATTTCCACAAGATCATTGACACAATTTTTCACATTATTAACTTAAGCGGATGTGTTGCCGAATCTGCAGTGCCAGAACGAATGGCCGGGCCGGCGGAGTTCGCGCCGCGGACGCAGCATGATCGACCGACCTGCCGCGCACCGCGTCGCAGTCCGGTTCGGGAGGTGACATGGACATCACCCTTCTCATTCCACCCGTGTTCGACCCGACCCATCCGGACCCGGCCCTGCCGCCGCTGATTGCCGCGATCAACACGGGTGGACATCGGGCGCACGGTGTGGACATGAACCTGGCCACCCTCACCCGGGTACTCGACCATGACTGGCTGGAGCGCAAGCTCGGGGAGCTGGACCGGAAGTGCGACGCCGAATCGAGCAGCGAGCTGCGGGAGCGGCGCGAACTGTGCGGGCTGCTGTTGCCGAAGCTGAGGGAAACGCTTCCCGCGGCACTGGGGGCGTTGCGTCACCCGGACACCTACCGCGATCCCCTGGGCCTGGACTACCGCTCCAGCCTGGAGGTGATCGACAACGCCTTCTTCATCCTCAGCAGCTGTCACCATCCGTCCCGGTGGTCGCTGACCCGTTTTCGTTCCGCGCACGATCTCGAGCGCTCCGACGGGCTGGCGCTGGCCCTGACCGACCGGCGCACCAACCCCTTCGACGAAACCGTCCGCGTCTTTCTCGATAGCGATCCCGAGCGGGGGCATCTGGTTCGGGCCGAGGCATTCGGCATCGTCATCTCCCGGCCCGACCAGCTGCTGCCGGGCCTGACCCTCGCCCTGCAGCTGAAGGCGCGCTGGCCCGCGCGCAGCATCATCCTGGCGGGCCGCCACGTGGAGCAGATCGGCCGGGTACTGGCCGGCAGCGAGGTGCTTTCGGGCCTGGCCGACTACCTGATCCTCGGCGATGGCGAAATCGCGTTCCCGCGCCTGCTCGACACCCTCGGCAACGGCTGGCGCTCCGCGACACGGGAACGACCGGCAATCATCGACGAGCGGCTCGAGCACCCCGAGCGGAAGCTCCTCGCCGCCAGCCTGCCGGCACCCGACTGCGTCGACTTCGCCGGACGTCCCTATCTCGTGCCGCAACCGGTCGCGATGCTGCAGCCGACCCGTGGCTGCTACTGGCGCAAGTGCGCCTTCTGCAGCACATCGCCCGGTCACGGCTGGCACTACCTGGAACGGCCCGTGGAGCGGGTGCTGGAGGACATGGAACAGCTGGAGCGGACCCTGGATACCCGGCGCTTCTACTTCAACGTGGACAACATCGCTCCGCTTCACCTGCGCCGGCTCGCCGAGGCGCTGGCCGTGCGCAAGCCGGGGATCGAATGGAGCACCAGGCTCTTCTTCGAGCCCACCCTGGCCGACTCGGCGCTGGTCGGCCTGCTGGCCGAGTCCGGCTGCCGCCAGGCCCGGTTCGGCCTGGAAAGCGCCAGCCCCGGACTGAGGAAACGCATGCGGCGCAGCGGAGACCCCGTACTGGTCGAGCGCGTGATAAAACTGTTCGCCCGCCACGGGATCCGGGTGCATCTGGACTGGATGGTGGGTTTCCCCGGCGAGACCGGGCATGACTTCCAGGCGACAGTCGAATTCCTGCGCCGCAACCGGGACGCCGTCCACACGGTGAATGTCTCCACCTTCCGCCTTGAGACCGGTTCGATGGTGTTCAGGGAGCCGGCAAGATTCGGGATCGAGATTGTCGACGATCCGCTCCGGGATCTGGCTCTGGAGCACGCCCACCACACCGGCCACGGATTATCCCCCCAGGCGGCGGCAAAGCATGCCCGGCGGGCCCGGGAGTTCGTGGAGACGCTGTTCGGGGGATCGTCCGGTGATGGGCTCCCGCTCCACGACTTCCTTGCCGCGACCTACCGGGGAATCCCCGCTAGCGTGGAGCGGGTGGCCCCGGGGAAGGTTTTCCGGCTGTGCGGGGATGTACAGTCCATCCGCTCACGGGTCGACGCCGATCTGCTCTACCTCTGCTGTGAGCGCAGCGCCCGCATCTTCCGCCTCACCCCGGCCCAGGTGGAGCTGCTGCGGGCGGGGTCTGGGCCTTCGCACCGGCTGCCGGCGGCGCTGCTCCACGAGCTCCGGCAGGCGGGATTCCTCGAATCCGCCGACGCTTCGGTACGCAGGAGCGCCTGACCGGCCCGGAACAACGGGCCGGGATGACACCGGTCTTTTCTCAGAGCGAGGTGAGGGTGATGGCCTTGCGGAAGCGGGCCAGCGCGAGCAGGAAGAATACCGCGCCGATGGCGGCCATGGCGAGAAACTGGGGCCACACCACGTCGATCCCCGCACCCCGGTAGAGGATGCCCTGGGCCAGCGCCACGAAGTGGGTGGTCGGCGCGGCCTCCATCACCGTCTGCACCAGCTCCGGCATGCTCTCCCGCGGCGTGATGCCGCCCGAGAGCATCTGCAGCGGGATGATGGTCAGGATCATCAGCAACCCGAGCTGGGGCATGGAGCGGGCCACGGTACCCAGGAAGATGCCGATGGAGGTGGCCGAGTAGAGATACAGCACTGCCCCGAGCAGGAACAGGGGGACCGAGCCGGCGATGGGTACCGCCAGAACGCCCTTGATCATCAGCTCGATGGAGAGCCCGGCCCCGGCCACGATCACCAGCACGTTGGACCACACCTTGGCCATCATGATCTCGAAGGGGGTGAGCGGCATCACCAGCAGGTGCTCCAGGGTGCCGTGCTCACGCTCGCGCACGATGGCCGCCCCGGCGAGCATGATGGCCAGCAGGTTTACGTTGTTGATGATCTCCACCACCCCGCCGAACCAGTGCCCCTCCAGGTTGGGGTTGAAGCGGTAGCGCACCACCATGCCGACGGCCTGGGAAGAGGCGGCCCGGTAGCCGCGCACGAAGGTGGCCACCTCGCCGTTCACGATGTTGCTGATGTAGTTGGCGCCGATGAACGCCTGGCTCATGCGCGTGGCATCCACGTTCACCTGGACCGCCGGCTGCTTGCCGGCCAGCACGTCGCGCTCGAAATTGACCGGAATCTCGATGACGAACGTGACTTTTCCGGTATCCAGGTAACGATCGACCTCGGAGAACGCGATCTGTTCGGGCGGCTGGAAGTAAGGCGGGTAGAAGGCCTCGGCGATGCGCCCGGAGAGGGGCGAATGATCCTCGTCCACGATGGCGATGGGGGCCTTGTTGACGTCGGTGGACATGGCGCTGGCCGCCACGTAGACACCGCCGGTGAAGACCCACAGGATGAGGAACAGCAGCACCTTGTCGCGCCAGAGGCTGCGCAGCTCCTTGAGGCCGAGGCGGAGGATGTTCTCCAGGTGCTTCATGGTCACCGCTCCTGTCTGCGCAGCAGCAGCGCGCTCAACGCCACCAGCACCGGCGCGAAAAGCGCCAGTGCCACGAGCTGGTCCGAGAGCGCCGAAAACCCCAGCGCCTTGGTGAAAACACCGCGGCTCACCACCAGGAAGTAGGTGGTGGGGTAGAACTGGCCAATCCAGTAACCCGCCCCTTCCAGGGAGGCCACCGGATCGACGAGACCGGAGAACTGCACCGCCGGCAGGATGGTGCCGATGGCGGCACCGGCGAGTGCCGCGATCTGGGTGCGGGTGAAGGTGGACATGAGCAGGCCGATGGCGGTGGTCGCACTCACGTAGAGGAACGCCCCGAGCGCCAGGGCAGCGAAGTCCCCCTTGATGGGCACCCGGAACACCCACAGCGCCAGGGCGACCAGCCCGAGAAAGCTCACCATGCTCACGGCGATGTACGGGAGCTGCTTGCCCACCAGGAACTCGATGCGGGTCACGGGTGTGACGTAGAAGTTGGTGATGGAGCCCAGTTCCTTCTCACGCACCACCGCCAGCGCCGTCAGAATCGACGGGATGAAGGCCAGCAGCAGCGGAAGCATCGCCGGCACCATGGCGTAGAGGCTCTTGTAGTCCTGGTTGTAGCGATAGCGCATCTCCAGCGCCACCATGCCGGCAGTGCGGGTGGCGCTGGTGCTGTGGCGGGCCAGATCCTTCAGGTACTGGTAGTGCATGCCCTCCACATAGCCACCGGCGGTCTCACCGCGGAACGGCATGGAGCCGTCCACCCACACTCCCAGCTCGGGGGTCCGGCCACGCTTGAGGTCACGCCCGAAGCCGGGGGGAATCTCGATGGCCAGGGCGAGCTCCCCGCTGCGCAGACGCCGCTCCATGTCCGCGGAATCACGCAGGGGCGGCTGCTCCAGGAAGTAGCGGGAGCCAGCGATGTTCTGCACGTAGTCGCGGCTCTGTGGGGTGCCGTCGTAGTCGAGCACCGCGAAGTGCAGATCCTCCACGTCCATGGTCAGGCCGTAGCCCATGATGAGCATCAGAAACACCGAGCCCGCCAGCGCGAACACCAGCCGGATGGGATCGCGCAGCAGCTCCAGGCTCTCGCGCCAGGCATAGCCCACGGTCCGGCGCAGCGGCAGGTGGAGGCCGCGAGCGGGACGCGCCGAGGTGGTGGAGGGCGGCACCGTGGCGGCGGCGACGGGCTCACCCGTAGCCTCCGTGAGCACCTGGATGAACGCCTCCTCCAAGGTCACTGCACCGCGCTGCGCCTCCAGCGCCTGCGGACTGTCGCTGGCCAGCACCCGCCCGGCGTGCATGAGGGAGATGCGGTCGCAGCGCTCCCCCTCGTTCATGAAGTGGGTGGAGATGAAGATGGTGACTCCCTGCTCGCGGGAGAGCTTGATGAGCAGCTCCCAGAAGCCGTCGCGGGCCACCGGATCCACGCCGGAGGTGGGCTCGTCGAGGATCAGCACCTCCGGCTCGTGCACCACCGCCACCGCCAGCGACAGGCGCTGGCGGATGCCCAGCGGCAGCTCCGCCGCCAGCTCGTCGAGGCAGTCGCGGAGGCCGAAGGTCTCCACCAGCGCCGCCACCCGCGGCCCCACCCGCTCCGGCGCCAGGTGGAAGAGGCGCGCGTGCAGATCGAGGTTCTGGCGCACCGTGAGCTCGCTGTAGAGGGAGAAGCCCTGGGACATGTAGCCCACCCGCCGGCGGACGGCCATGTCGCCGGCGTCCACCTCGTGGCCGAACAGGCGCGCCGTCCCTTCGCTCGCCGGCAGCAGGCCGGTGAGCATCTTCATGGTGGTGGTCTTGCCGCAGCCGTTGGAGCCGAGGAAGCCGTAGATCTCGCCGCGGCCGATGCGGAAGCACACGCGGTCCACCGCGGTGAAGTCGCCGAAGCGGCGGGTGAGCCCCTCCGCCTCGATGGCGGGCGGGCCGTCGCTCCCGGGACGCGGCGGCACCACCAGCTCCCGGTGGCGGGCGCGCTTCTCCTCCGGGAGCAGACGGATGAAGGCGGTGTCGAGGTTGTCGGCGCCGGTGCGTGCCAGTAGCTCCGCCGGCGTGCCGGTGGCCAGAACGCGGCCCGCGTCCATGGCCGCCAGCCACTGGAAGCGCGCCGCCTCCTCCATGTAGGCGGTGGCCACCACCACGCTCATGCCGGGGCGGCGCTGGCGCAGGCGCTCGATGAGCTCCCAGAACTGGCGCCGCGAGAGGGGGTCGACGCCGGTGGTGGGCTCGTCGAGGATGAGCAGGTCCGGATCGTGAATGAGGGCGCAGCAGAGCCCCAGCTTCTGCTTCATGCCGCCCGAGAGCTTGCCGGCGGCACGCCCGGCGAAGGGCGCGAGCCCGGTGCTCTCCAGCAGCTCGGCGGTGCGCGCCCGGCGCTCCGCGCGGTCCTGCCCGAACAGGCGGCCGAAGAACGCCACGTTCTCCTCCACCGAGAGGGTGGGATAGAGGTTGCGACCGAGCCCCTGGGGCATGAAGGCGATGCGCGGCGCCACCCGGCTGCGGTAGCGGGCATCGCGCATGTTGCCGCCGAGTACCTCCACCCGGCCGGCCTGCAGACGCCGGGCGCCGGCCATCAGGCCCAGCAGGGTGGACTTGCCCACCCCGTCCGGCCCGATGAGGCCCACCATTCCGCCGGCGGGGATCGTCAGGGAGACGCCGTCCACCGCCGCGATCTCCCCGTAGTGGTGAACCACCCGCTCGATCCGGACCACCGGGCCGGAAAGGGCGCTCATCACGGCAGCCTCGTCCGCAGCCTCTCCGGCCAGGGCGCCTGCGGGTCGAGACGTACATAGGCAACCCCCGGGATGCCGGTCTTGACCCGCTCCGCGCGCTCCTTGAGGAGGCGGGGCTCGATCTTCACTTTCACCCGGAACATGAGCTTCTCGCGCTCGCTGCGCGTCTCCACCTCGCGCGGGGTGAACTGCGCCTGCGGATCCACGAAGCTGACCTGGGCGGGAATCACGTACTGGGGAATGGCGTCGAGGATGATGCGCGCCTCGCCGCCCACGGTGACCAGACCGGCCTGGGCGGTGGGCAGGAAGATGGTCATGTAGACGTCGGTGAGATCGAGCACCGTCACCACCCGCCCGCCGGCGGCCAGCACCTCCCCGGGCTCGGCAATCCGGTAGAGCACACGCCCGGCGATGGGCGTGGTCAATACGCTGTCATCGATATTGGACTGGATGCGGTCCACCGCCGCCTGGGCCGCCTCGATGGCGGCATCCGCCTCAACCACCTGCACGTTGGCCGCTTCCAGCGCCGCCTCGGCGGTAGCGAGCCGGGTACGATCCTGGTCGAGCTTTTCGATCGAGACGTGCCCCTGCCCGCTGAGGCGACGGGAACGTTCGTACTCGCCGCGGGCGTAGGTCAGCTCGCTCTGGCGCTGGCGCACGATGGCCTCTGCGTAGCGTGCCCCTTCCCGGGCCTTGCGCAGACCCGCGCTGGCCTCCCGGAGCTGGGCCTGCAACTCGTCGGTGTCCATGCGCGCCACCAGCTGACCCGCCTCCACCAGGGCGCCCTCCTCCACCAGCACCCCGTCGAGCCGCCCCGGCAGGCGGGTCGCGATATCCACCTCGGTGGCTTCGATGCGGCCGTTGCCGGAAGCGAAACCCGCCTCCAGGCCGTCGCCCCGATAGCTCTGCCAGACGCTCCAGCCGCCCACCGCGGCCAGGACCAGGGCAACCGGCACGCCCACGCGCTTGATGGAGTTCATTGACGCTTCCTCACATGCGGATGACTCGGGGATTCCACTGTCGCGTCCGGAGATACCGGGGCGCGGTCCGAGGCGCCGCCCTCCGGCTCCGGGCGCAGTATGCCGTCGAGAAACAGGTCGAGCAGGCGGGGAATGTCATTCACCAGGCAGACCGGGCTGTCGACGGACAGGTTCAGGTCCAGCAGGCCGTGCAGGTAGCTCAGTACCCCACCCGCCAGAATCTCCACCGGCAGGCCGGTACGGACATAGCCACGACCACGCAGGTACTCGAGCGCCCCCACCAAGACCCAGTAGAGTGACTGGCGCTCCTCCAGGGAGACCCGCTGCAGTTCGGTCTGCCGCTCGCTGAACTCGACCGAGCGCAGGAGGATGCGCACGGTCAGACCCAACTCGCGACTGCCGATGATATCGCTGAAGGCGGCGGAGAGAATGGTCCGGAAATGGCGGGCGGGATGTTCCGGATCGAGGGCCCGGAGCGAGTCGCGGTAGTGACGGGACAGGGGGAAGAGGTGGAGCGCCCAGAGCGCCAGGATGATCTCTTCCTTGTTCCTGAAATGCCAGTAGACCGCCCCACGGGTCATGCCGGCGTTCGCGGCAATCTGGTTCAGAGTGGTGTGGACCACCCCCTGGCGCCGGAACAGCTCCAGGGCCGAATCGAGCAGCACCCTGCGGGTCCGATCGGCCTCCGTTCGGGTCTTTCGCGCCATGACGGACTGATACCCCTGCCTGAGCCTGACACCAAGTAAGTCTAGTACATACATACATGTTTGTATGTTTACTTTCGGGTCCCCGCGGCAGCATGGCTTGACAACCCGGCCAGACCCCGGCGATCTGTGGCCATGGACCCCTTTTCTCCCGCCACCCGCCACTGGTTCCGGCAGGCCTTCGCCGGGCCCACGCCCGTCCAGGCCCGGGGCTGGGAGACTGTCGCCCGGGGGGAGCACGCCCTGCTGGTGGCGCCCACCGGCAGCGGCAAGACCCTGGCGGCCTTCCTCTGGGGCCTGGACCGGATTACGGCGCTCCCGTCCGACGCGCCGCCGGGAGTCCGGGTGCTCTACATCTCGCCCCTCAAGGCGCTGGCCTACGACGTGGAGCGCAACCTGCGCGCCCCGCTGGCGGGTATCCGCCAGGCGGCGGCCGGGCTCGGCGCGGAGTACCGCGCACCCGGGGTCGATATCCGCACCGGCGACACGCCCCAGGCGGAGCGCCGCCGCCAGCTGAAGCGCCCGGGCGAGATCCTGGTGACCACCCCCGAATCCCTGTTCCTGCTGCTCGGCTCGGCCGCCCGGGAGACCCTGCGCACGGTGCACACGGTCATCGTTGACGAGGTGCACGCGCTGGCCGCCGTCAAGCGCGGCGCCCACCTGGCATTGTCGCTGGAGCGGCTGGCGGAGCTGTGCGCGCGGGACCCGCAGCGCATCGGCCTGTCGGCCACGGTGCGCCCGGCGGCGACCGTCGCGGCCTTTCTCGGCGGGGAGCGGCCGGTGAGCGTGGTGGATGCCGCGGAGCGGCCGCACCTCGACCTCACGGTGCGGGTGCCGGTGCCGGACATGGAGAACATCGAGCCAGCGCCGCCGCGACGGCGCGGCGGCAAGGCGCCGGGTGCGATGGTCGCCGGGGGCAGCGGCGCGGCGCCCTCCGAGCGGGGCATCTGGAGCGCCCTCTACCCGGAGCTGCTGGAGCAGGTCAGGAGTCACCGCACCACCCTCATCTTCGTCAACAGCCGCGGCCTCTGCGAGCGGCTGGCCCAGCGCCTCAACGATCTGGCCGGCGAGGCGCTGGTGGCGGCCCACCACGGCAGCCTCTCCCACGCCCGCCGCGCCGCCATCGAGGCGGACCTGAAGGCGGGCCGGGTACGCGGCATCGTCGCCACCAGCTCGCTGGAGCTGGGCATCGACATGGGCGCGGTGGACCGGGTGCTGCTGGTGGAATCGCCGGGGGCGGTCTCCCGCGGCCTGCAACGGGTGGGCCGTGCCGGCCACGGCGTGGGCGAGGTGAGCGCCGGGACGCTCTATCCCAAGTTCCGCGGCGACCTGCTCGAGTGCGCCGTGGTGGCCGGGCGCATGATCACGGGCGAGATCGAGGCGCTGCGGATGCCGGACAACCCCCTGGACGTGCTGGCCCAGCAGGTGGCGGCCATCTGCGCCGAGCGGCCACGCGCGCGCGCCGACATCGCCACGCTGGTCCGCCGCGCCCGGCCCTGGCGACAGCTCTCCGACGCGGCCCTGGAGGCGGTGCTGGACATGCTCTCCGGGCGCTACCCCGGCGACGAGTTCGCGGAGCTGGTCCCCCTGCTGGCCTGGGACCGGGAGCGGGACGAGCTGCGCGCCCGCCGCGGCACGGCCCTGCGGGTGCGGCTGAACGCCGGCACCATTCCCGACCGCGGCCTGTACGGGGTGTTCCTGGCACCCGACGGCCCGCGGGTGGGCGAGCTGGACGAAGAGATGATCTTCGAGTCGCGCACCGGGGACGTCATCCTGCTCGGCGCCAGCAGCTGGCGCATCGAGGCCATCGAGCGGGACCGGGTGCTGGTCTCGCCCGCCCCCGGCGAGCCGGGACGGCTGCCCTTCTGGCACGGCGAGGGGCCGGGCCGGCCGCTGGAACTGGGCCGTGCGCTGGGGGCCTTCGTGCGCGAGCTGGGCCGCCACCGTGGACATGACGCGGCGGTGCGCTGGCTGCGGGAGCACGCGCCGCTGGAGGCGTACGCCGCCGGCAACCTGGCCGACTACATCCTCGAGCAGCGCGAGCGCACCGGCACCCTGCCCACCGATCGGGCCGTCACCATCGAGCGTTTCCGCGACGAGCTGGGCGACTGGCGGATCTGCATCCTCAGCCCCTTTGGCGCCCGCCTCCATGCCCCCTGGGCGCTCGCCATCCAGCACCGGCTCTCCGAGCGCGGCGGCTTCGACGTGCAGGTGCTCTACACCGATGACGGCATCGCGCTGCGCCTGGCCGACGCCGAAGCGCCTCCCGACCCGGAGTGGCTGCTGCCCGCCCCTGAGGAGGTGGAGGATCTGGTGACCCGGCAGCTGGCCGACTCGGCGCTCTTCGCCGGGCTGTTCCGGGAGAACGCCGCCCGCTCGCTGTTGCTGGCCCGCAACCGTCCCGACCGCCGCACGCCCCTCTGGGCCCAGCGCCTGCGCGCCCGGCAGCTGCTGGCGGTGGTGCGCCGCTACCCCGCCTTCCCGGTGGTGCTGGAGACCTACCGCCAGTGCCTGGCGGATGTCTTCGACATGCCGGGCCTGAAGGCGCTGCTGGGACAGATCCGCAGCCGCGAGGTGCGGGTGGACGAGGTGGAGACGGCCTCCGCCTCCCCCTTCGCCCGCTCCCTGGTATTCGCCTACGTGGCCGCCTACCTCTACGAGCAGGACGCGCCGCTGGCGGAGCGCAAGGCCCAGGCACTCACCCTGGACCGCGACCTGCTCGCCGAGCTCATCGGCCAGGCGGAGCTGCGCGAGCTGCTCGATGCCGACGTGCTGGCGGAGCTGGAAGCGGAGCTGCAGAACCTGCCGGAGGAGCGCCGCGCCCGCGATGCCGACGCCCTCCACGATATCCTGCGCCGTCTCGGCGATCTCGATGCGGCGGAGCTGGCCGCGCGCTGTGCCGACAACCCGGCGCCCTGGCTGGAGCAACTGGCCGCCGAGCGCCGCGCCGTCGGAATCCCGCTGGCCGGCGGGATGCGCTGGATCGCCGCCGAGGACGCCGGCCTCTACCGCGACGCCCTCGGCGCCGTCCCCGGTGCCGGACTGCCCGACACCTTCCTCGCCCCGGTGGAGCGGCCCCTGGAACGGCTGCTGGCCCGCTTCGCCCGCACCCGCGGCCCCTTCACCACCGCCGCGGCAACCGGCCGCTACGGCCGGCCGCGGGGGCTGCTGGAGCCGGCACTGCGGGCACTGGCGGCCGGGGGCCGGCTGGTGCGCGGCGAGCTGCGGCCCGGCGGCAGCGAGCCGGAGTGGTGCGATGCGGAGGTGCTGCGCCGGCTCAAGCGCCGGACCCTGGCCCGGCTGCGCAACGCGGTGGCGCCCGTGGCGGCGCGGACGCTGGGGCGCTTCCTGCCCGCCTGGCAGGGCCTCGACGACCCGGCCCCGGGCGCCGACCTCCTGGAGCGGGTGGTGGCACGGCTGGAGGGGCTGGCCCTGCCCTGGTCGGTGCTGGGCGGCGTGATCCTGCCGACGCGGGTGCCGGGCTTCGTCCCCGGGCAGCTGGACCTGCTGGCCGCCAGCGGGCGGGTGGTGTGGGTGGGCCGGGGCCCGCTCGGCCCCGCCGACGGCCGCATCGCCCTGTACCGGCGGGAACGGGCCCCGCTCCTGCTGCCCGCGCCCGAAGCCTACACCCCGCCGGGCGTCGCCCACGCCGTCATCCTCGAGCAGCTGGAGGCGCGCGGGGCCTGTTTTCTCAGCGTCCTCGAGCAGGCCGTCCAGCGGGCCCACCCGGACATCGACGGCAACGAGTTCCGTGCCGCCCTCTGGGACCTGGTGTGGGCCGGACAGGTCACCAACGACACCTTCGCGCCGTTGCGCGGCCTCGGCGCCCGCACCCCGCGCACTCCGCGCCGGCGCGGCATCGATCCCCTCGCCGGCGGACGCTGGTGGCGGGTGGACGAGCTGCGCGCCGCCGGCATCAGCGACACCGAGCGGCAGCTCGCCCGCGCCCAGGCGCTGCTGGACCGCTACGGTGTGGTGAGCCGCGAAGCGGCGGAGTCGGAGTCGGTTCCCGGCGGCTTCGGCGGCCTCTACCCGGTGCTGAAGCGCCTCGAGGAGAGTGGGCGCATCCGCCGCGGCTGGTTCGTGGAGGGGCTATCCGGGGCCCAGTTCGCCCTGTCCGGGGCGGTGGACCGGCTGCGGGCAGCCCGGCAGGAGGCGTTCGACGCCGATCCGTCCGTTGCTGCCGTCCGGGCGCTGGCCGCCGCCGACCCGGCCAACCCCTGGGGCGCGCTCCTTCCCTGGCCCGCGCCGACCCACCCGGAGGCCCGTCCGCGGCGGGTGCCCGGGGCCTGGGTGATCCTGGTCGAGGGCTGGCCCGTGTTCTGGCTCGGCCCCGGCGGACGCCGGCTCTGGAGCTTCCCCGACCCCGCCGCCGAGCCCGGTACGGCGCTGGCCGCCGCCTGCCGCGCACTTGGCCGTCTTCCCCGCACCACCCGTGGCCGCGGCCTGGTCATCGAGCGCATCGATGGCGAGCCCGCCCACGCCTCGCCACTGGCTCCCCTGCTGCGGGCCTGCGGCTTCGAAAGCGACTACAGGGGCCTCACCCCGGGGCCGGCTGCCAGTGGCCCGTAGCCGGCAACCGGCAACCGGCAGCTTCATTAATTGCGTTTAATCAATGCGCGGCGATGCCCGCACCCGTTAGGTTTCCACCTGCAAACCCAATCCTGACAGGGAGTCTTCCATGGCAGACAGCAGCCTATTCGACAGCCCCGCCGAACATCGCACCGTCGTCAAGTTCACCATCGCCGCGGTGGCGACCTACTTCGTCATTCTCACCCTGGCGATCATCGGCATTCTCTGAACTGCCGCTTTCCGGGCCGGATCCCGCGGGCGGCATCGGCAATGCCGCCCGCGGGAGACGTTCCCCTTTTCCACCAGACATTCATCCCCCTGAATTTTCCGTCCACCTCCGCCTCCATACGATCTAAGCTTTACCCTGCAGGGCAATGGATGATCCATCGCCCAGGGAACGGAGGAAGCACCATGCAACGGATCCTTGTCACTCTGCTGCTTGCCCTGATCACCGCGACCGCAGCGGTGGCCGCCGACCTGACCGGCACCTGGAAGGGTGACGACGGAGGCACCTACTACCTGCGCCAGGTCGGCAACCAGCTCTACTGGTACGGCGAACGCGGCAGCTCCAACCCTGCCTGGTCCAATGTTTTCACGGGCCGCGTCCAGGGTGATCGCGTGCGCGGCGATTGGGCCGATGTGCCCAAGGGCCGCACCATGAACGAGGGGCGGCTGGACCTGTTCGTCGAGCGCGGCGGCAACGAGTTGGTGGCCGAGCGCAAGACCGGCGGTTTCGGCGGCTCGCGCTGGACCCGCGTGGGCGCCCCGGTGGCCATCGCCCCGATACCGCGTCCGGACATGCGTCCCAGGCCGGTTCCGATGGCGCCGCGGGAGGACTGCGTCAACTTCGATCCGCGCAACGCCCAGGTCAGCCGCATAAACGGCCGCTGGAAGATCGTGGACGGCAGCCACTGGGTATTCGACTTCGGCGGCAACGAGGCCGAGGCCCGCCAGGCGCTGCGGGTGATCCGCCACTATCGCGCCGACCAGTCCTGCTTCGTGGGTCGCCCCGATCCCTCCCTGTCCTACCTGCTGGCGGGCGGCGCCGCACCGGCCGGCCCCATGCCCGGCGAGGATTGCGTCGGTTTCAACCCGGGCAACATCGAGGTGCGGCAGATCGGTGGACGGTGGAAGATCGTCGAGGGCAGCCACTGGATCTTCGACTTCCAGAACAAGGAGGCCGAGGCCCGGCAGGCGCTGAACATCATCCGCCATCACGAGTTCCGCAACTCCTGCTTCGTGGGCCGTCCGAACCCGAGCTTCACCTACCTCAGGCGCTGAGCCCGGGGAGCTGCGGCAAGCGTCCCGGCGTCCCCGGCACGACCGGGGGCGCCGGCCGGATTTCCATCATTCCATCAACCGGTCTGGAATGGTCCGCCGGCCGGGGCCTGGATCAGCGCCGCGCCTGCGGCACCGAACCGCAGCAGCAGCCCGCGTCTCTGTTGCAGTGCGGCAAGCCATCCCCATCCGAGGGCATTAACATGGCACGCTCAAAAAACGGGACCCGCGCGAGAAGAACCGAGACGCCATGCACGATCACAACCGCCTGCTGACCGACTGGACCGGCCTCGATGACCTGGAACAGGCCCTGGGACTGAAGACCGGGGAGGAGGACGAGAGCTGGAGCCGGCGCCGTCTGCAGCTCTACATCAACCTCAAGCTCGCCTCCTCCGGCCAACCCATCTGCCCTGCCGAGGAGGATGCCGAATTCCTCTCCGTCGCCCGCAGCCTGCTGCAGAGCTACCGGGAGAAGAGCCGCCTGCTCTCCGACTACCTCTGCCCCCCCGACCGCCGCATCCAGGCGTTTCTGGAACGCTACCTCGGTGACCTGGGGCCGGGGGCGGTGCCGCGCCTCCCGGGGAACACCATCGTGCTGGACCGCCACGGGGTTGCGCGGGAGCTCTCCCTGCCCCTCGGCCGCGACGCGTTCAACTCCGACATCCTCAGCAGTTACCGGGTGCGCCAGGGCGTACTGCACAACCCGGCCAGCGACCGGCGCACCACTGCCGGCTCATTCCACGTGGCCGAGGACGGCCTGCCCATCCCGGGCGACAAGAAGGCGGTGCCGAAGGCGGTCTTCGCCCGCCTGCTCGCCGCGGCCCTGTCCCCGCCGGAGGAACTGCTGCATCTGCCCTTCGCCACCGGCCAGCCGGAACCGGCCGCCATGTTCGCCTCGCTTCTGCTCCGGCCGCTGGTCTGTCCCGCCATTCCCGGCCGCGATGTGGCCAAGAGCATGGAGATCCGCTTCTTCGCTCCCGGCCGCCTGGTGAGCAACCTGGATTTCGTGGAGAGCATCTTCGGCAATGCCGGCAATCCCTACCTGGCGGACAACGACGCGGCCCTGGACGTGGAGCACTGGACCGGCCACACCGGCTGCGTCATTCTCGCGCCCCACCTGGTCGGCTTCACCAAGCGCGAGCTGGGCCTGCCCCACTGGGACGAGGCCAGCGAGCGCCAGCGCGCGGACGGCATGTGCTGGCGCGAGGCCGATGAGCGCTACAACGACGGCAACTCCTTCAAGATCACCGCCCGTGACGCCTCCGGGGTCATCGTCACCCTGCTGGCCGACAACTATTTCGGCTACTGCAAGAAGGAGGTGAAGACCCAGATCAGCTTCGCCGCCAACCTCTACGGGCTGGCCGAGGAGGAGCATGCCGGCGGCGCGCTGGTCTTCGTGCGCCGCAACCACGGCGAGGAGTACGGCGTGGACAGCCGCGCCCGCGCCAGCGGCTACAGCTTCGACGAGATGACGGGGATGTTCGCCCCGGTGATGGACGTCCAGCCCGAAGGCTACGCGGTTGACAAGCGCTTCCCGCAGGTCATCTACGTGCCCCAGGACCTGCGCATGGACCTCAACGCCCAGACCATCACCTGGTACCGGGACGGCGTGAAGCAGACCCTCAAACTGCGCCCCGGGCACATCTACATGCAGCCCAACGGCTACCGGGTGGAGATGCAGAAGCACCCGGGGGCGCCCTCCTGGCGGCTGCTGGGCACCGAGCCCGAGGGCACCTTCTGCCACAAGCCCTGCACCGTCTCCGGCGGCGGCAAGTCGGAGATCTCCAAGTCCATCGATGACGCGGTCATCTACGGCTCCCTCTACGTGGGCGATCTGGAGGAGGATCTCGATATCGTCGAGGCCATCTTCGAGCGCGACTACAGCGACCGTCTCAAGCCCGAGTTCGCCCACGAGGACCGTGATCCGAGCCGCAAGCCGCTGAGCCCCGAGCGCAGCCTCGGCTCCGTCATCAAGCTGCTCACCCCCTCGCCCGCCAATACCGACGCCTACAACGCCTGGCTGGAAACCATCCCCGACCATATCCGGGCGCTCGCCTTCATCATCAAGCGCGTCTACCGCCCCGAGTGGGGCGACCGCTGGCGCGAGCGGCTCTCCGTGGACGTGGTGAACGGCAGCCCCGGCCACGAGCTGAAGATGAACGGCCGCAAGCTGGTGGGCTCCTACCTGCGGGTGGGCCTGGAGGGCTCCAGCGCCTGGCGGGTGTTCAAGGTGCGCCAGGATTTCATCGCCGCGGAGAAAGTGCAGATGGAGGACGACATCAGCGCCTCCGTGGTGGTGCCCACCGAGGCGCTGTGCAACTGCTCGCCCAACGCCGCCGGCCATCCCAGCGTGAAGCTGGTGAGCAACTGCGAGTTCCGGCTGTTCCAGCGCCCCGACGAGGCCATCCACCCCGGCTTCGACAAGCAGACCGAGGCGGACATGGCCCGGCACGGCAACTTCATCGCCAATTTCGAACCCCTGCACGGCGAGGCGCTGGCGGATATCGTGGAGGACGTGGTGGGCTTCCAGGCCTTCACCCCGCCCATGCAGAACCTGCTGCGCGGCGCCTACGACGCCGGCACCGGCTACGTGGTCTCCTCCGCCCACCCGCGGCTGGTGGACGGCAAGCCGAGCAAGAACCCCCGCTACCTGCAGTTGCGCCCGGATCTCTCCGACCCGGTGCGCCGCTACGTGGCGGAGATGGGGATCCGCCTGCACCGGCGCGTCGCACTCGAGCGGCCCGTCTGCAACCCGGTGAACGCGGTGCTGACCGGCCGGCGCAACAACCCGCCGCAGCCCGGCATCCGGCCGCTGGCGGTCTACAACCCGATTCACTACCAGGAGTTGCCCGAGCTGTTCATGGACTTCATCTGCAGCCTCACGGGCAAGTCCCCCTCCACCACCGGCGCCGGCAGCGAGGGAGCCCTGACCAAGGGGCCCTTCAACGCCCTGCGCCCCACGGCGGACCTCAACAACGCCCTGGTCTCCTACATCCTCACCGGCTACGCCGGCTACTCCAGCGCCGCCGGCCACATCGGTCCCCGCATGCGGGTGGACCACGACGTCAGCCTGCTGATCCCGGAGATCTGGAGCCGTCTCACCGAGCGCGAACGCGATCCCGCCTGGCTCACCGAGCGCGGCTACCTGGAGCCGGTGCGGGATTTCGAGCACCGGGGGCGCATGGTGGCGGCCAGCCGGCTCGGCTACCGCATCACCGACCGTTTCGTGCACCGCTTCATGGGCAAGATCTTCGACAGTCCCACGGCGGTCTTCAACGAGTCCGTCCTGCGCCCGGAGACCCAGGATCTGGACGCCTTCGTCGACGGCGTGGACAACATCGTGGAGGCCCAGCAGCGGGTGGCCCGGCGCTACCTCGAGGACGGCAGCGTGGATGAGGCCTGTCCGCCCCTGCGCGCACTGCTGCACATCATGGCCGAGGGGCACTACCGGGGAAAGGATGTCCACCACCCGGAGATCCGCGCCCTGTTCACCCGCGAGTCGCTGCTCGCCTCGGACTGGTACCGCGAGCGGCTGGAGACCAAGCAGGCCCGCGACCAGGCGCTGTGGCAGCGCCATGTACTGAGCCTGGAGACGTTCCTGGCCCAGGAGAGCCATGCCGACGTGGCCGCCCGCCTGCGGATTGCCGAACGTTTGGAACAGGCACGGGAGAGGCTGGAATGGGTGGCGAGCCCCGAGTACCTGGAGAGCCTGCGCGGCACCATCGGCGCCGATCCCATGCGCCCGGTCCGCGACAGCGCCGAGCGCGGCGGCGAGGTGCCGGCGGCGGCCTGACCAACCCCCGCCCGGAATCCGGGCGCGGTGGGTGACGGCCGGGCCGGGGCCACCGCCTCCGGCACGGCCCGATGCCCAGCCTCCCGTGTCTCCCGCAAAAAAAACCCGCCGGGGTGCGGCGGGCAAGGAAGCGAGGAGGTCAAGCCATGACAATGAAGTCAGCACATGCGTGCACAGGAACAGATGCAGCCACCATGCCAATCTTTGAATATCAAACAATTCTGTTAGTTACGATTTTTTGTTGAAGCGCACACTGCCCCCGAACGGTGCCGGGAACAGCATGGGTGCACAGCGCTGGTGCGACTGGGATCCGGGGACGCTGCCGCGGGCGATGCCCAGGGGTGGACGGTCAATCGCATCGGCGAGGCTCTCGCGGGCTCCGTTCCGGCCGCAGGGCTCATCAACGCAGGTGGACGGAGCATCCCCGGCACGATTCCCCCCTCCCGGAAACGGCCCGGTGAAAGGGAGAGCGGACCCGAGTCTGCCGCAGCGTACCCTGACCCTGGTGGCCGTCCCCCCCTCGTTGGCTGGCGGCGGGACTCAGCCCAGCAGCCGCTTCAATCCCCAGCGCAGTTCCTGCAGGGCAGGTTTTGCCTGGTCGTAGATCTCCCCTGCCCGCTGGAAATCCATGACCCGGATGTCCTTGATGGGCGGCTTGATGTAGAGGTCGGGCCGGCTGCAGCGAAGCTTCTCCGCCACCAGCGCCTCTTCCATGGCGTGGAAGCTGAGAAAGACGCTTTCGATGACACCCGGGATTTCACCCCGCTGGTGGGTTCTCTGGCCAGAAACGTCGAGCGCCACCACCACATCACAGTCATCCAGCAGATCCCAGGGCACAGGATTGACGACACCGCCATCCACCAGCAGATGCCCACGGTACGGCACCGGCTTGAACAGTCCCGGCAGGGCAATGGTCGCCTTGAGGGCCGGCAACATCTCACCCGAAGAGAAAACGACGGGCTCCCGGCTCCAGAGGTCGGCGGCAACGACCCGCATCGGAATTGCGAGCTCGGCAAAGGTGTCGTGACGGAGTGCTCCATGCAGAAATTGCAGAAAATCGTCCGTATCGAGCAGCCCGCCACCGCCCATGGCCAGATCGATGTACTCGATCCAGCGGTAGCTGCCATGGAGCAGCCCCTCCCCCCGCCCGTCGCCCACCAGGCCGGTCATCAACTCCCTGATTTCGCGTCCGCTGCGGCCGGCGGCGTAGAGGGTGCCAAGCACCGCGCCGATGCTGGTGCCGGCGATGCGGTGGGGGCGCACCTTCATCTCGTCGAGCAGTTCCAGGAAGGGGATATGGGCCAGCCCGCGAGCGCCCCCGCCGCCCAGCGCGAGCCCCACCCGCGGGGTTCCCCTGCCCGCCCGCCAGTCGCCGCAGGCCGCCAGCGCCGCGCCGGAGGCGAGAACGGTCAGGAAGGCACGGCGGGAAGGATTGCAGGGGTGAGCGGCCACCGGTTCAGTGCAGGCCGCCGCCATTGTCGCGGCCGGCGGCGCCGAACTCGGCCAGGACAGTGAGCAGGCGGGCCCGTTCCACCGGGGTCACCGCCTCCACCAGGCTCTGCTTCTCGTCCACCCCGAAGGGCAGGTTGATGGCGAGGAAGTTCACCAGGCGGACGGGATCCATGGCGCGCAGCTTCTCCCATTCCACCTCCAGGCCGCTCTCCTCGCAGTAGCGGGTCAGGGCCACCATGAGGGGCTCGATTTCGGCCATCGGCGGTTCCGCCTCGTCGAGATCGGCGCGGAAGCGGCGCCAGTCGGGGACCACGCGCCGGTAGCCCCGCAGCAGGTCGAGTTCCTCGCTCACCTCGAAGCGGCATACCCCGGTGAGGAGAATCAGCAGGCGCCCGTCCTCGGTCTCGTTGAAACGGGTGATGCGCCCGGCACAGCCGATGCGGTGAATGCCCTCATCCGCACCGGCGGCGGGATCGGGCTGGATCATTCCGATCATCCGGCCCTGGCCGAGGGCGTCGAGAACCATGTTGAGGTAGCGCGGTTCGAAGATGTTCAGCGGCAACTGGCCGTGGGGGAGCAGAATGGCGCCGGGCAGCGGAAAGATGGCCAGCGTCGCAGGCAACTCGCTGAACACGGGACTGAAATGATTGCCTGCCATCGGTGCCCACCACCCTCAGTCGCACTTCGCCGGGCCGCCCACCAGCCCGTGATCGCGGGAGAAGTCCAGCATCCGTTTCACCGACTGGTAGGCCTTCCGGCGGATATCCTCGTCGATGAGGATCTCGTTGCGCCCGCTCTCGAGCACATCGGCCAGGTTCTCCAGCCCGTTCATGGCCATCCACGGGCAGTGGGCGCAGCTGATGCAGGTGCCGCCCTCACCGCCCGTCGGCGCCACCAGGAAGCGCTTGTGGGGCGCCGCCTCGCGCATCTTGTGGAAGATGCCGAAGTCGGTGGCCACGATGAAGGCGTCGGCATCCGACTCGCGCACCGCCTTGATGAGGCGGCTGGTGGAGCCCACCACGTCGGCCAGCTCGATGACCGCCTCGGGCGATTCCGGGTGCACCAGGACCTCGGCATTGGGGTTCTCGTCGATGAGTTTCTTGAGGGCGTCGGCGCGGAACTCCTCGTGGACGATGCAGGCGCCGTCCCAGAGCAGCATGTCGGCGCCGGTCTCGCGCTGGATGTAGTGTCCGAGGTGCTTGTCCGGCGCCCAGATGATCTTCTCGCCCCGCTCCTTCAGGTGGCGGACGATCTGCAGGCCGTTGCTGGAGGTGACCACCCAGTCGGTGCGGGCCTTGACCGCGGCGCTGGTGTTGGCGTAGACCACCGAGGTGCGGTCCGGGTGCTCGTCGCAGAAGGCGGTGAACTCGTCCGCCGGGCAGCCCAGGTCCAGCGAGCAGCTGGCATCGAGATCGGGCATCAGCACCCGTTTCTCGGGATTGAGGATCTTGGCCGTCTCGCCCATGAAGCGCACGCCGATGACCACCAGGGTGGTGGCCGGGTGCCGGCTGCCGAAGTTGGCCATCTCCAGGGAGTCGGCCACGTGGCCGCCGGTCTCCTCGGCCAGCATCTGCAGCTCCTCGTCCACGTAGTAGTGGGCCACGAGGACCGCGTCACGCTCCTTCAGCAGTCGCTTGATCCGCTCGATAACCTCTTCGCGCCGTTCCGGCGACAGCGGCGCGGGCCGCGGCGCCTGCGCGGCACGGGCACGGATATCGGCCTCGAGCCGGTGCGGCACGTCAAAGGCTCTGTCCATCAAATTCCTCCGGCACATGGAGCGGACCACCTCGCCTGGCCCGCACATTCGAATGTTCCAATACTCAAGTCTAGAACGCTGACGACCGGTTCGTCAGCACCCCATACGGGATGAGGGGATGAAACGTTCGATTATGCCCCAATCGGGCCGGGGGAGGGATAGCCGCCGGGATTCCGCGGAACCCGCCGGGAATGGTGCGACAGGACGCCGTTGTGCGGCGATTCCGGAGGCGCAGGGGCGGCATCAGGTGGCGCAATCGGTATCTGCCGCCACGATACCGTCACACCCGGGGCTTTGGATTCCCGGCGTTCCCGGCGTCGAAGCAGTCGGGGATTCGCTTCGGTTCAGCTCCCCTGACCCGCCGCACGGGCCTGCGCGCGGGCGCCCTGGACCGACTGGAGATAGCCCAGGGCGTCGGGGCCGAACGGGGTCGGGGTGATGCCGAGAAGTTCGAAGGCGGGCCGGCCGTCGCAGCTGTTGCCCTCGGTGAGCATGCGCACCTGGTCGGCGGTCACGGGGAAGACCCCCAGCGGTTCCATCAGCGCGGCCACCCGCCGCACCACCCCGGCGGGCGCCGGCAGAGCCAGCTTGCGCCGCCCCCCGATCCCGGCGAGGGTGCGGATGATGCCACGCCAGCTGATCTCCACCGGCCCGCCCAGGTGCAGCACTTCACCCACCGTCTCCGGCCGTTCCAGGGAGAGCGCGAATGCCTCGGCAACGTCCCGTACAAGGACCGGGGTGAAGGAGAAGCCGCCGGCATCCAGCGGAAGCAGGCCCTCGTAGAAGAGCGGCGCCGGGATGGGCGGGCGGATCATCTGCTCCCGCAGCATGGAGCAGAACTCCATCTGCCCGCGCGGGTCGCCGAAGATGAGCGAGGGCCGGAAAATGGTCCACTCGAGGCCGCTGGCGCGCAGGTACTCCTCGGCGGCGAACTTGGTACGCTGGTAGGGTGTGCCGTCCGGGCGCACGCCGTTGGCGCTCATCAGCAGGAAGCGCTTCACGCCCATTTCCCCGGCCGTGTCGATGGCTCGCCGAGCGCCCTCCTCGTGCAGGGCGGTGAAGGTGATGCCCCGGCGCGGTTGCTCGCGCAGGATGCCGATGTTGTAGACGGCGGCGTCGACGCCCTCGAGGCAGCGGCGCAGCGCGTCGTCATCCTCCACACGGCCGGGCACCTGGTAGACCGAGTCGGGCCGGCGCAACCTGCCGCCGCTGCCCGGGCGCACCATCAGCACCGGGGTATGCCCATGGGCCAGGAGGGCATCCACCAGGTAGCTGCCCACGAATCCGGTTCCGCCGATGACCGCTACGCGCATGACGCTCACTCCTGCAGGGTGCCGCCCGGGCCCGGGCGGGGTCTCACATATGTACATCGTTTGTACTGTTATCATGAAGGGTGCGGCCGTCTGGTCGCGCATCCTCACGCCGTCGACATAAATTGCCTGAATAGGCGGGTCTTTCTTGTCGTTCCTGTCTCTTACAGGCCTATTAATTGAGTCTGATAGTGGGTTAATGTACTGCTATTGTCAAGTTATTGCCGTGTACCGATGCTGCGCCTTGGACAACCCCTGGCGCAGAGGGATGGCGGGGGCTAGGATTACCGTATCTCTTGCCCGGGGAGGGCTTCGATGAACAGCAAGGGGACGTGGTGGGGGGCCGCCCTGGTGCTGGCCGCGGGCATCGCGCTGGGCGGCTGGTTCGTCGGGCAGGGCTTCCTCGAGGGCCGGCAGGCCGACCGTCATGTGACCGTCAAGGGTTTCGCCGAGCGCATCGTCAAGGCGGACCTGGCCCTCTGGCCCATGCGCTTCGTGGCCACCGGCAACGACCTCACCCGGGTGCAGGAGAAGCTGCGCAGCGACGCCGCCGCCGTCCTCGCCTTCCTCGCCGATGCCGGCATCCCCCGTGAGGCGGTGGAGCTCCAGAGCGTGGAGGTCACCGACCTCCTCGCCCAGGCCTACCGCTCCGGCCCCGTGGAGAGCCGCTTCATCGTCGCCCAGACGCTCATGGTCCGCACCGATGATGTGGACCGCATCATCCAGGCCAGCCAGAAGCTCGACGTGCTGGTGGATGCCGGCGTCGTCCTCAGCAGCGAGATGGGCCCCTCCGGCAGCGGCCCCTTCTATCTCTTCACCCGCCTCAACGATCTCAAGCCGGAAATGATCGCCGAGGCCACCCGCAACGCCCGTGCCGCGGCCCGGCAGTTCGCCGAGGATTCCGGCAGCGCCCTCGGCGGCATCCGCACCGCGAACCAGGGACTGTTCCAGATCCTGCCCCGGGACGACACGCCGGGGATGATGGAGTCGCGGCAGGTGATGAAGACGGTGCGGGTGGTTTCCACCATCCAGTATCTGCTGCAGGATTGAAATCGTCGCCCGGGCGGCCCCCACCGCGGCCGTCCTGGCGGCTGACTCCGTGCAGGAAACCATGCGGAGTCTTGCGTATTTCACTGTGCCCGCCCTGAAGTTCCCGCCACGGGTTCAATGCTTGCCAGACAGGCAAGACGAAGAGCCGGGGACCCGGAGCGCCGGGAGTAATCCGCTTCCGAGAAGAGAAAGTCCCGCCCGAACAGTGTCCTGCACGACCATCTTGAAGCGCCGGAAGAGGCACCCGCCTGGAGCGGTGCGGGGAGTCCGGGTACAAATATCCGCAATTCGCTCCCCAGGCCCCGCAAGCAAGCTAAGCTATTGATTATGGCGATCAAGAGGGACGCTTCCATGAAACCGAATGCCGGCCCCTTTACCCCGCTGAAGATCCTGCTGCTGGTGGTGCTCGCGCTGACCGCGCCGATCGCGCTCGGCCTCGAGGCCCGGCTGCCGGACACCCACCCGGGCTTGCATGCCCTGAAGCCGGGCGGCGCCCTCGCAAGGCTCGACGGCACCCTGTCCAGGCTCTATCTCGAGTTCCTGCAGCACCGGCGGGCGGCACCGACCGTTCCCTTCCACTCCCGCAACCATTTCATACGCGTCAGCCGGGGCCGGGTCCTGGTGGATGCGCGCGCCGCCGGGGACGCCGAAGCCCTGCTGGCGGATCTGGACCGGCTCGGGCTGCAGCGGGGCTCCGCGTTCGGCGATACCGTATCCGGCTGGCTGCCCATCGGGGTGGTCCGTCAGGCGGCGGCGCTCGGCAACCTGCGCGCCCTCTCCGCCTCCATTCCGCTGACGAACGCCGGCAGCGTGACCAGCCAGGGCGACCTGGCGCAACGCTCCGATATCGCGCGCACCCTGTACGGCGTCAGCGGCGCCGGGGTCAAGGTGGGCGTGCTCTCAGACAGCTACGATCACCTCGGCGGCGCGGCCGCAGACGTGGCCGGCAACGATCTGCCGACCGGCGTCCAGGTAATCGACGACAGCGCCAACTGCGGAGATGCCGTCTACCCGGCCCCCTGCACCGACGAGGGGCGCGCCATGCTGCAGATCGTCCATGACGTGGCACCCGGCGCGGCGCTCGCCTTCCACACCGCCTTCAACGGCTTCGCCGGCTTCGCCAACGGCATCCTGGCGCTCGCCGACGCAGGCGCCGGCGTGATCGTCGACGATGTCATCTACCTCGGCGAGCCCATGTTCATGGACGGGGTGATCGCCCAGGCCATCGACCAGGTGAAGGGCGACGGGGTCGCCTACTTCTCGGCGGCCGGCAACCAGGCCCGCGACAGCTACGAGCACGGCTTCGTCAACAGCGGCGAGATGCTCTACATCGACATCGGCGGCGTGCTCTGGCCGGCCGGCTACATGCACGACTTCGACCCCGGCCCGTTCCGGGACACGACGCAGGAGCACACCATTCCCGCCGGGCAGTGCGCCATCTTCTCGGTGCAGTGGGACTCGCCCTTCGGCTCGGCCGCCGCGGGCACCGGCACCCAGAACGACCTCGATGTCTGGCTGCTGGATTCCACAGAGACGCTCATCGTCGCCTGGGACGCCCACGAGAACATCCCCACCGGCGAGCCGGTCGAGATCCTGCAGTTCTGCAACGACGGACTCTTCGCGCCCACCAGCCCGCCGGTGTTCAAGCTCGTCATCGCGCTGTGGGACGGCGCCGAGCCGGGCCTGATGAAAACGGTGCTGTTCGGCAGCGCCGCCATCGACGCGTACGCCACCCACAGCGGCTCGCTCTACGGCCACGCCAACGCAGCGGGTGCCGTGGCGGTCGGCGCGGCCTACTACCGGAACACCCCGGAGTTCGGCGTCAGCCCGCCCCTGCTCGAGTCCTTCTCCTCGGCCGGCGGCACGCCCATCCTGTTCGCGGCGGACGGCACGCGCCTGGCGGCGCCCGAGGTACGCATGCAGCCAGCCGTCGTCGCGCCGGACGGCGTCAACACCACCTTTTTCTACCCCGGCAGCGATCGCGACGGCGACGGCACCCCGGACTTCTCCGGCACCTCGGCCGCGGCCCCCCACGCCGCCGGCGTCGCCGCGCTGATGCTCGAGGCAAGACCCACGGCCTCCCCGGATGCCGTGCAGGCCGCGCTGGAGTCCACCGCCATCGACATGCTGGCCGCCGGCTACGACCCCGACAGCGGCCACGGTCTCGTCCGGGCCGACCAGGCGGTCGCCGCCATCGGCGCGGCGAACCTGCCGCCCACCGCTGCCTTCACCTGGAGCCCGGACAACCTCGACGTGCAGTTCACCGACCAGAGCGGGGACGACGACGGCACCGTGGTGGCGTGGAGCTGGAATTTCGGCGACGGCGGCACTTCGGGCGTCCGCAACCCGTCCCACAGCTATGGGACGGCGGGCACCTACACCGTCACCCTGACGGTGACCGACGACGGGGACGCCACGGACAGCACCAGCCAGCCGGTGACGGTGAGCGCGCCCCCGGGAGGCATGCCGCCCAGCGCCGCCTTCACCTACGCCTGCGACCGGCTCGCCTGCAGCTTCGACGCCTCCGGCTCCAGCGACGACGGCACCATCACGGGCTACGCCTGGGACTTCGGCGACGGTAGCGGCGGCAGCGGCTTGACGGCCGGCCACACCTATTCCGCGGCCGGCACCTACCCGGTTGAGCTCACCGTCACCGATGACGACGCCGAAACCGGTACCGCCACCGCCGACGTCCAGGCCAAGAGCCGGGGCAAGAGCGCGGGCTCCGGCGGAGCGAGCGACGGCGGCGGTGACACGGGCGGCGGCGGCTCCTGCCCGCCGGCCAAGGCCGCGAAGGGGAAGTGCTGACGCCTGAACGCCGGTTCCTGCCGACCTGTCGCTCGCAAGAGCCCCGGGAAGGGCGACGCCGATGCGCTTCCATCGGGAAAGGAAGCGGGCGGATTCCCGGTCCGACTTCGGGAGTGAACATTTCGTGGCGTCCGGACTCGGCCACCCAGGTGGTGCTGCGCCGGTTCCTGCCACACCGGGAGAGGACCGTGCGACCGCATGGGCATCCAACAGACAGATATCCGGCAGGCGCATGACATCGGCTTTCGGAATCCCGCGGGCACGCGGGGGCTGCTCCTGGTGGTGGAGGACGACCGCCATATCGCCGCCCTGGTGAAGACCTACCCGGCCCGGGCCGATGCGTCCCGGAGCGGCCTGCGGCCGCGGACGATCTCCTTGCGGGAACTGGTGGGCGAGACGATAGAACTCGGCCGGCAGCACCTGGAGGGGACCGGCCTGGAGGTGCGGCAGGTGCTTCCCCCGGAGGCGGCCTGGGTCCGGGCGGACCGCTCCCGCGCCCGGGAGGGGGGTGGCGCGGGCATCGGGCTGTCCATCGTCAAGGAACTCGTCGAGGCCCACGGCGGCACGGTCGGCGGCGCCGGGAAATCCCGACTGGAACGGCGGGCGCCCGTCCGCCCCGCACCGTGCCGGCTTCGGGGTTTCGGCACGCGGGGCTTCGCTATACTCAGATTCATCCCGGCCGCCCGTCGGCTGGCATGGCGGGCGCCGGGTGGCCCCATCCCCGCCAAGGAGCGCCCGCGGCAACATGTTCGGTCGACACCCCCTCGCCCCATGGCTGTTGTGCGGCCTCCTGTGCGGCGGGTGCGCCACGGTCGAGGAACGGCCGTATCCGCCTGACTGGCCCGCTCTGGCAACTCCCGGAACGGACTGCTCCGGAATCGGGGGGAGATACGCCGATCGCGGCCTGCTGACGGATGAAAAAAGCAGTCGGTCCTTCGCATCGCTCAGCGCGATCCTGAGTGACGAGCCGCCTGTGGAGGCCAGAACCGTTTCCATCTCGGTGGCCCGCAACCGCGAACTGATCATCACGGTATTTGACGCGAAGCAGACACCGACAAGAGTGAACCTCAGGAAGAACATGGCATTCACGTGCAGCTCGGGCACAGCGGCTATAGCCTGGGCCCATGGGTCCCTTGATCCGCTCGCCGTCTACTACGAATCGCAAACGATCACCCTGCACAGAGCCGTGGACGGCTCGCTGGTCGTCGGCCAGCGTTACACCGGCCGGGGTTATGTCTTCCTGGTTCCATTCTCGGACAGCAGCTCCTCGTGGGCCCGTTTCCAGCGGGTCGGCGAATAATCCGGTTGCAGCCGCCCGGTGGAATGGGGGCGCTCCTCCCGGCGCACTTGCCCGCGATCCTGTGAACCCCGCCCCTCGAAGAGCACTCACCCCAGCCACCCCCGTAGCAGCGGCACGACCTTCCACAGCACGAGCACCAGGGCAAACAGCCCGATCAGCAGCCGCGGATAGCGTCGCAGCAGCACGACGAGCCCCGCCGCGAGAACGACCGCGGCGGCCATCTCCACGCCGTCCGGCCAGTCGGCGGCGGGAGCCACCAGGATGGTGATGGCCGCCGCCATCGCCATGGCGTACAGGCTGACCAGCAGCCGACCCTTCTTCATCAGGGCCTGTACCAGGAGGTCCAGGGCCACCAGCGGGGTACGGGCGGCGGCGAAAATGCCCCGCAGGTACTTGAGCCCCGACCCCTTCCCCGAGAGGGCGCCGACGGCCACCGCGGCGGAGCGGGTGGCGGTGATGGTGAAACGGTCGGTGCCCACCTCGTCCAGCACCCGCTCCTCCCCGACCCGCGCGCCCTTGAACAGCTCCACGAGCTGTTCGCTGGACAGGGCGGGCGAGGCGGATGGCCCCGGGGCCTTGCGCGCGGCGTCGCCCAGCTGGCACAGGGCGCTGCGGAAGCGTTTGAGGAACTTGGAACCGAAGCCGGCCTGGTGGGCCCCGTCCAGTTCGTCATCGCCCACCGCGTCCGCCAGGGCGGGCAGCTCCCGGCGCAGGATGTCGAGATGCAGGCGTTCCCGCAGCATGGCCGCGCACTCGGGCAGGCAGTCCGGAATCGCCGCGTCGGTGCGCTCCAGGTAGGCCAGCTCGGCACCCATGGCTTCGAGCCGCTCCCGCCAGTGGGTCTCCAGCAGGACACGGTCGTCCTCCCGGGCGACACCCTCCAGCAACGCCTCGCGGAGCAGGCCCAGGACGGCCCCGGCCGCAGCCCCCGGCGCAATCCCGTCCCCCGGCTCCCGGCCATAGAGTCGGGCCAGACGCCTGGGATCCAGCAGGATGCGGAGCAGGCGCTCGGAGCCGTCGAGGCGTCCGAACATCCAGTCGTTGATGCGCCAGCTGCGCTTGTAGAAGGCGCCGAAGTGGGCCACCTGCACGCCGGCCAGCTTCTGCTCCAGCCGGTCCGGACCGCCGAAGGCGGTGGGCACGTTGGCGCTGAACTGGTAGAGCTCCATGAACTGGTCGCGGGGGGTGTCGGCACCGAAGGCATAGTGCACCACCTCCAGGGCGAGCAGTCGCCTCCAGGTCGCCCCGAGGCTGCCGTTCGCCTCCGGCAGGAGAAAGTCGGTCAGGGTGCTGAGATCGGCGAATTTCTCCGGGTGGCGCAGGGGCACGCCCAGGCCCAGCACGCCGTGCAGCAGCGGGCTGCTCTCCAGCAGCAGCCCGCCGATCCGGTCGGCGAGTTCGGCGAAGACCCGGGGGGGACGCAGGGGCTCGTCGGCCTGCAGGGTGGCATCGAACACTCCCACCCAGACGCGGATCTCGCGCTCCGCCAGCGCCATCACCCGGCTCGCATCCGCTGTTCCCAGCCCGGCGAGCTCGGGAGCCAGTGCCTGGCCGCGCCTCTGCCAGTGGCCCTGGTCGAGCCGGCGCAGGCGGGCGAGCTCCGCCACCAGGTCATAGGCCCGGCGCCGGGCCCGCATCAGGTCCGGCCATAACGCATCGCTCTCCCCGCTGCGCCGGGCGGGCACCAGCGCCACGGCCCGGCACAGCAGCTCCAGCACCACGGCCATGACGTTTTCCAGCGTCAGCAGCCCCCACCACCATTCGCCCCCCGTTCCCGCCTCCTCGAAGCGCTCGGGGAGCCAGGGCACCGCGCCGCAGCCGGCCAGGGCGCCGGCGATGCGCTCGCGGGCCCGCCGCCCCAGGGCGATGCCCCGTCCGGTGGCGTCGCGATGGCGCGCCGCGCCATCGGCCAGGGCGGTGGCGATGTAGTCCGCGGCGCTCTGGCAACGGCGCAGCCGGTAGCCGGGGAAGACATCCGCTGCCACCGTCTCGGCGCCCGGCCCGTCCACGGAACGCGCCAACAGCAGGCGGGTGTTGTAGTGCCGGGCGACCTCCTGGTTGTGGCGGGTGATGGCGCGCAGCTGATCCGAGACCGACTCCACCCGCGGGATGTCCACCAGCGATGCCAGGATGGTGCCCGCCAGGCTCGGGACCCGGGCCGGGTCCTGGGCGGGCGGATCGGGGATATGACCCGGGTCGGGGACCACGTAGGCCAGCACCCTTCGCACCTCGCCCTCCGCCCGCTGCAGAAACACCGCGTCGATGGCCGCTTCCAGGGGATTGTTGTCGAGCACGCCGCCGTCCACCACGAAGCAGCCCAGGGCGAAGTTCGCGTGGCCCTCGAGGCAGGGGACGGCTTCGCCGCCCGCGGAGATCTCGCCCTTCTCCTCCGCGCCAGGCAGGTAGAAGGGCTCGAAGGCGGCGGGGAAGGAGGCGGTGGCGCGCGCCGCGGCGGCCAGCTTGCGGGCGATCGCCGGGTCGGCAAAGTGATCCCGGGGCTGATCGGGGCCGCGTTGGAAGCGCATCAGGCCGCGGTGGGTGACATCGCGGATGACGGTCCCGGCATCGTCGGGGAAGTCGTGCACCTCCCCGCGCAGGACCGTGGTGGTGAGAAACAGCTCGATGGGCACCTGGGCGGGTGGCAGCAGGCCCGGGCCCTGCTGATCGCGGATGGCGTGGAAACCCTCCACCATGGCCTTGTAGAAGTAGCCGCCGTCGAGGAGCGAGGGGGGATCCTCCCGGGTGGGCGGGCGCAGCAGGGTGAGGATGTCGCCCTTGTTGAGCCAGATGTCGCGCAGGGGATCCAGCGGCTTGCCCTGGCTCATGGCCAGGGCCAGGATGGCGCCGTTGATGCCACCCGCGCTGGTACCGCTCACGATGTCCACCCGCGGGCGCAGGTGGAGAATGTCGCAGAGGCGGCCGTAGAGGGTCTCGCGGCGAACCAGCCGGTTGATCTCCTGGGTAACGCCGCCGATCCATACCGCCAGGCTGACCCCGCCGTTCATCACCAGGGCGATGCGCAGTTCCTGGTCGTGACAGGGACTTCCCGTGTTGTTCGCCTGGGCCTGGTTCATGGGGGTCTCCTGTAGGTCCCTGAAGAGCTGCCCCTGCTCCCTGAACCGTCCTACCGCAGCAGCCGGGCCAGGGCCTGCCGGTAGGCGAGGAAGGTGGGTTCCAGTGTCTCGAGCAGCACGCACTCGTCCGCCGCGTGCACATTCCGGTAGGTCACACCCAGGCCCGCCGTGGCGGGTATGCCCAGGGTGTGGAGGTAGTTGGCGATGCAGGAGGGCCCCGCGACTCCCTGGGGCACCGTGTGCCCGAACGCCTCGCGGGCCGCCTCGGACAGTGCCGTGCTCAGCGGCGCACCGTCCTCGAGGCGGTAGGCCGGCCAGCCCGGCGACCACCGGATCTCCGTGGCCGGCGCCCCGTCGCCATCCAGCCGCGCCGCCGCGTTCTGCAGCAGCGTTCGTGCCGCCCCGTCGTCGAAAGCGGGGGTGAGGCGGATATCCAGATCCAGCTCGCAGCGGTCCGGCACCAGCGAGAAGCTGCCGCCGCCGCGGATGCCCGTGGCGGTAATCCTCGGCGGGAGGGGGAAGGCGTCATCGGGGGGCGCCAGCGGCTCGGCCGCCAATTGACCCAGCAGCGCGCGGGCCCGGTCGATGGCGTTGATTCCCCGGTTGCTGGAGGAACCCGAGTGGGCGCCGAGGCCGTGGATGACGAGCCGCGCGCGCAGGAAGCCGCGGGCGCCCACCACCAGCCGATCATTGCCCGGGTAGCCGATCATCACCCCCGCGGGGGGGCGGTCGAGGTGCTTCTCCATGTAGGCGCGGATGCCGGCGAAGGTGCCGCTGTGCTCCTCCACATCGAAGACGAAGTTCACCCTGCCGGCGAGGCGCTCCCGCCCGGGCAGCAGGTCCGCCAGCACGTGGCAGAACACCGCGATGCCGGCCTTGCTGTCGGCGCTGCCGCGCCCGTACAGCCAGCCCGCCTCGATGGTGGGGCGATCGGGCGGGTGCCGCCAGGCGCCCGGGTCGCCGAAGGGGGCGGTGTCGGCGGTCGCGTCCAGCAGGTAGACGGGACCGGGCCGACCGCCCGCGATTCCGCCCGCGAGGCCCAGCGGCCTGCCCGCCGGGTCCCGCATCCATTCGTGGGGGATCTCATGGCGCTCGAGCCAGCCGGAGATCGCCCCGAGCACGGGGGTGCAGTCGTCCACGCCCGCCCGGCTCGGGCGGGCAACCAGCGCCTCCAGCAGATCGGTCATGGACTGCAGGCGTTCCGTGCGCGTTGTTGGCATATCCGTCAATGGCTCACTTTGCGGCATCGGCGCGTACCGCGGTGTGTCAGGGACACTCCCGCCAATCGGATGCAATCCGCGCCCGATTGGCGGGAGTGTCCCTGAGAATCTTGGAACCCAATCGAGGGCTTGTCCAGGCGGCACGAACCTGCGGCAACCCGCCGAGTGTATCCAAGAAGAATCCTGACTCTGGATCTAAGGGGATGCGGACTCTCCCCCTATAGTGGAAAACAAAAATGCACGATCGGCAGCGCCCAGGGCGTTTAGGCCCATCAGGCAGGCAAGCGGCGCGGTTCTTGGTACTGGACCAGCAACCCAACCACACTAGCGAGGATGGAAAAATGAAAGTCTCCCGGAGATCCTTTCTTGGTCACTCCGCGGCGCTGGGCGCCCTGGCGACGATGCCATCGATTGCAGGTGCCCATTCGCTGCTTACCGAACCCCTGCTCGACGCCTCGTCACGCCTGACGGCCACCCACTGGGGCATTATCCGGGCCTATGTCGAGGCCGGTCGACTGGCGCGAGTGGTCCCGTTCGAAAAAGACGCCTTCGCACCCTCCCCGGTCATCCAGGCATTCATGGATCGGGTCTATTCGGAAACCCGGGTGCGGTATCCGATGGTGCGCAGGGATTTTCTCAAGAATGGCGCGAAGAGCGACCGCACCGAGCGCGGGCGCGGCGACTTCGTCCGCGTAAGCTGGGATGACGCCCTGAACCTGGTCGCCGCGGAACTGGAGCGCGTCAAGAAGACCCACGGCAACACGGCGATCCACTCGGGCAGCACCGACTGGCACTCGGTCGGCAAGCTTCACAATTCCCCCGTGCTGCTCCGGCGCATGCTGGGTCTTCACGGCGGTTTCGTCGACAACACCGGCGACTTCAGCGTCGCCGCGGCGATGGTCATCCTCCCTCATGTCATCGGCGGTACCGAGGTCTACGATCAGCAGAGCGCCTGGACGACGGTGCTCGCGAACACCGATCTGGTGGTGCTCTGGGGCGCCACCCTGCTCAAGAACAACCAGATTGGCTGGGAGCCAACGGATCACACCGCCTACGAGGCGATGAAGGCGCTGAAGGAAAAGGGCACGCCCGTGGTCTCCATCGACCCGCGGATGACCGACACCGCCAAGTACTTCGGTGCCGAATGGGTGGCGCCCCGTCCCAACACCGACACCGCGCTCATGCTGGCCCTGGCGCACACGCTCTATACCGAGAAGCTTTACGACGAGAAATTCGTCGAGACCTATACCGTCGGCTTCAAGAAGTTCCTGCCCTACCTGCTGGGCACCAAGGACGGTCAGCCGAAGTCCCCCGAGTGGGCGGAAAAGATCACCACGGTTCCGGCGGATGACATCCGCAAGCTGGCCCGGCGCATGGCCAAGGGCCGCACCATGATCATGAGCGGGTGGGCCATCCAGCGCCAGGATCACGGGGAGCAGTCCTACTGGATGCTGGTGACGCTGGCCTCCATGCTCGGCCAGATCGGCCTGCCCGGGGGTGGGTTCGGCCTGAGTTATCACTATGCCAACGGCGGCTCCCTGACCGCGCGGCACGTCGCGCTCGGTGGCATCTCCGCCGGTGAGAACCCGGTAGCGGAGCATGTCCCCTACGCGCGCGGCCTGAGCGACATGCTGCTCAATCCGGGCATGACCGTCGATTTCAACGGCGAGAAGATCACCTACCCCGACATCCAGTTGATCTACTGGGCCGGCGGCAACCCGCTCAGTCACCAGATGGATCGCAACAAGCAGATCAAGGCGTGGCAGAAGCCCGAGACGATTATCGTCAACGAGCCGTACTGGACCAACACCGCGATGTTCGCCGACATCGTACTGCCCGCGAACACCACCTTCGAGCGCAACGACATCGTCTCCGTGAGCGAGTACAGCGGAAGGTATGTCGTCGCGATGCCGCAGTTGATCGAGTCGCAGCACGAGTCGATGAGCGATTTCGATATTTTCACCGCCATATCCGAGCGTCTGGGATTCAAGGACAAGTACACCGAAGGGAAGACCGAGATGCAGTGGGTCGAATCGATTTACGACGAGGCGGTCGCCGCGGCCGGGAAGGAGGGCCTGGAGATGCCCGCCTTCAATGACCTGTGGAACGGTGATGGCTACTTCGAATTCCCGGTACCGGAGGATGCGAAGAACTACGTCCGCTTCGGCGATTACAGGAAAGACCCGATCGCCAACGCGCTGGGGACCCCCTCGGGCAAGATCGAGATCTATTCCTTCGAGATCGAGAAGTTCGGTTATGACGACTGCCCGCCGCATCCAACCTGGATCGAACCGGCCGAATGGCTGGGTTCTGACAAGGTGGCGAAACATCCCCTGCACATCATCTCTCCGCACCCCAAGTACCGTCTGCATTCACAGATGGACAACACCTGGCTGCGCGAGGTCTACGAAGTCGCCGGGCGCGAACCGCTGTGGATCAATCCCGACGATGCCAAGGCCCGCGACATCAATAACGGTGATGTCGTCCGCGTCTTCAATGACCGTGGCGCCCTGCTGGCGGGTGCCATCGTCACCGACCGAATCCGCCAGGGCGTGGTGATGTTGCAGGAAGGCGCATGGTACGACCCGGACAAGCCCGGCGAGGCGGGTGCGCTGTGCAAGCACGGCAACATCAACCTGGTGACCCTGGACAAGGGAACCTCGAAACTAGCCCAGGGCAACGTGGCCAATACCGCCATTGTCGAGGTGGCAAGGCACAAGACCCCCGCGCCCCCCGTGACCGCCTTCACACCACCGGTCGGGGCCTGAAGCGCTCGAGGGCGTTCGGCCGCCCCCTCGGCTGCGCCGAACGCCCCCCCGCCGGGCCGCAGCACATGGCCCGTGGACGGCGATCCACGGCCGCAGATACCCATGTACCCGAACAACTGCACATTGGCTTACGGTGATTCGAAAATGTCCCACACGCACGGTGGAGTCGCGCCCAATCTGCTCGCTTCATTGTGGCGGTTCGCCGCCGTTTTGCTTGCCCTGGCCTCCGTCCCGGGTTCCGCCATCGCCGCGGAGGAACCGGCACCCCGGTTCGTGAACACGATCGCCGCTCTGCACGAAACCGTCGGCGGCCCTGTCCTTGCAAGCATCCTGCCCGCGACACCGGTCGTCATCCGCTCGCAGCAGGGAACGCATATCGAGGTGGAGGTGACAGGGTGGTCGCCGATGGGCGGTGCCAGCTACCTGTTCAAGGACATCGGCCAGCGCATCAGCCGTGCCGTTCTCACCGAGGAGGGCGTGAACAAGCGCGCTGTCATCGGCACCAGGGAGGACGCCTGGGAAAGCACCTGGGAGGACGCGAAGATCACGGGCTGGATCGAGCAGGGAGAGGTCGTCGAGGATATCGACACCATCTGGGAAGAGGCGAGCACCCTCTACTTCACACGCTGCTCGCGCTGCCATTCCCTGCGCCGCCCCAGGGAGTTCACCGCCAACCAGTGGCCGTCGGTGCTCAAGATCATGACGGTGCGCGCGGGATTCTCCAGGGAACAGGCCGCGCTGGTCACCGCCCTGCTGCAATACCATGGCCGGGATCAGAAGGGTGAGGACTTCTTTACGCGCACCGCGGAGACTGCCGCTCCCACGCCCGCTCCACCCGCCATTCCGAAAATCGCCGGTTCACCGGAACTCGCGGCCCAGGGCGGCGCCCTGTTCGCATCGGCCAACTGCTTCGCCTGCCACGGCCAGGATGCGAAGACGCCGATCATGCCCGTATACCCGAAACTGGCCGGACAAAATGCTGAATACCTGTTCAAGCAGATCCTGGATTTCAAGGGGGGTACCCGCGCCAACGATTCATTCTCCATGATGAAGGAATCCGTGCTGCCCCTGTCGGAGGACGACGCCCGGGCGATTTCCTATTGGCTCTCGCTCCAATAGACATCGCTTCACATGCAGACTGAAAACAGATACATTCATTGAGTGAATTCTGTTTTCGAACGCGGATTTCCACCACGCTCGTAACACGTTAGCGGTCCTCTCCCAATGGATCAGGATCGTCTGCAGCCGGAGTGTCGCGAATTCCGGCCACGGACGGCTGAAATCAGTAAGGATGCTCTGTCTTCCAGACAACGTGACACTTCTGGCCGCGCGTCGATTCACGAACGAAGGCCCGGGCGTCAGAAGCGTCATGAATGAATTGGAAATCCCCGTCCAGATACCGCTGAACATCTCGAAGCGGTCCACAGACTCGCTGCAACACCAAATCTGCGCTCAACTGCGGAAGCTGATCTCGGACGGACACCTGAGGCCCGGAACGCGTTTGACTTCGATCAGGGAAATGGCCGCTCAGCTCGGTGTTTCCTTCAATACCGTCAAACTGGCTTACCAGCAGTTGATTTCCGAGGGCCACCTGGTCACCTCGGAGGCTAGAGGCACCTTCGTTGCGCCCGTCTCGCCCGAGCAGCGGGTCTTCCTGAGCAACCCACCCGCCACTACACCCAGTCACGAACGCCATCCAACCCGGTTTCCACCGCCATTCCGCGGACGCAGCCAGATCAATCCGAGAAGGAGGGCCAACGCCGGGGCAATCGACTTCTGGGCCGGGCGAACCGATCCGCGCTCCTTTCCAATCAAGGAATGGCGCCACCTGATCAACGCGCAACTGCAACACGCCGGTGCGAACCTTACCGACTACGGCGACGCGGCCGGGCTCGACGCGCTGCGGTGCGCTATCGCCGAGCACCTCGCGCGGGCCCGCGGCTTCCGGCCCGATCCGCGGCAAGTGGTCGTTACCGCCGGAATCCAGGAAGCACTCTCCATCTCCGCGCGACTGTTCCTCGAGCCATCCTCCACGGCGGTTACCGAAGCCCCCTGCTACAAGGGCGCCAGCTACGTGTTCGAAAGCTTTGGCGCCCGGATCATACGGGTCGGGATCGACGAGGAAGGGATCCAGGTCGACCGACTGCCCGCGCAACGCTCCGCCCTTGTCTACGTCACGCCGTCGCACCAGTATCCGCTGGGCCACATCCTGTCGATGGAACGCCGGCATGCACTGCTCGAATGGGCCGCGACGAGCGGCGCTTACGTCCTGGAAGACGATTACGATTGCGACTTCCGCTTCGAGAATTCGCCGCTGCCTGCGCTTGCGGCCCTCGATAAACGGGGGAGCGTCATCTATCTGGGGACCTTTTCGAAGGCCATGGGAGTCGGCCTGCGCCTGGGCTACATGGTGCTCCCCCATGAACTGGTGGAACCGGCAACCACCGTCAAGGCCCTCTTTTCCTATTGCCAACCGTGGCTGGTACAGGCGGCAATGGCGGAATTCATCGCCAGCGGCAACTATGCCCGGCGCCTGCGCCAGGTGAGACACGACCAGAAGGTCAGAAGAGACTGCCTGCGCGACGCGTTGCAGCAGAATTTCGGCGATGTGAAGCTTAAGGGGCTCAGGGGCGGCATGCATGTCGTCTGGCACCTGCCGCCGGACTTCCCCCCCGCCTCGGAAGTGCAGCAGGCGGCGGCGGAATACCAGGTCAATGTCTACAACCCCGAGGCGGGAGGCGCCGACGTGACCGAATGCCGGTCGCTGAACGAGCGGCTGCTCGTGTTCGGTTACGCCTCTCTCTCGTCCGTGGAAATCATGGAAGGAATAAGCCGCCTGGCGCAGGCCATCTGCTGCTGATTGAACGGCACCGGACGCTATTGCGGGATCTCTTCCGGGTATCTCCTACCCGCCGCCGCCGTTGGGCGCCTGTTTGTATTCATCCCTCAGCCAGTCCCCTATCAACAGGAGCAGCAGGACGGGTACGACGATCGCCAGGAGGGCGGGAAGCGCCATCAGGATCATGTTGATTGCAAACATTGCGGCATCCTCCTTTGAATGTCAGCCTCATGGTCAACATAATCCCGGGATGCTGAAATCACCCTGAAACTCCGTGGTTTACCCGGACTGAAAAGGATCGTATGAATTGGGGCGGCAGGCACCGCAGTGAATCAGGCTTATCGACAAGGGAGGTGCGCAGCCATGGCGGACTCACCCGCTGAAAGGGCCCCGGAAAGCGACGGAACCGATACCTCCGCCTCCAGGGGCAGGGGCCGGAAATCCAAGAGCATGCACGACGGCGTCGCCGTGTGGTGCGACTGCTGCTCCTGCGAGGCGGAGCCCTACTGGGCCGAGCTGGCCGAGGAGATGGGCATCGAGCTCTACAACGACTACGAGGATGAGTGAAACAGGGGGCGTCTTCACCGCCGCCCCGCCACGCCTCCCCGGAACAGCTCGTCCGGCCCGACAGTCGTCCTGTTAATCCTGTCTATTCATTTTCAGGCGCCTTCCTGACCCCCACCGCCGCCAGGGCCGCCAGCGGACCGGTCTCGCGCAGGCGCCGCAGCTGTTCCTGGTCGCGCACCAGCAGCGCGCCGGCGAAGCCGAGCGCGTTGACCGACATGCCCTCCCAGAACTCCCGCGACCGGGGCGCCAGCAGCATCCACCCGCGGGTCGCCAGCAGGTTGTAGGGACAGGACTGCAGCGCCTCCGGTCCCTCTCCATGGATCCCCGTCGCCGCCAGGAGTCGACGGTAGCGGTCATGCAGCGGACCGGCGGCAGCTCCCGGAGCCAGCTCCCGCAGATCATCCAGCCGCACCAACGCGTGCCGGTACGGCAGCGCCGCCACGGTACCGATGCCCTCCCGGTAGGTGGCGCTGTCCAGCAGGGGGCCAAGCGGCAGCGGAGCGCCCGCCGCGTCGAGCGGCAGGGGCACCAGCTGCAGGTGGCGGTGGCGCTGGCTGGCGCCGGCCGCCGCGCCGCCGTTGTAGAAGCCGAGCGCGGGGTACTCTCCCAGGCACAGCCAGAGGGCCTCGAAGTCGGCCGGGGTGAGAAGCCGCTCCTGGTCCTCGAACGCGCGGGTGACCACCAGCAGGTGGTGCTCGACGACGTTGAACTTGTTCAGCACCGCACGGTGGGTGGGCGTGAGCTCCGCCACCAGCAGATCGGGCTCGGGTGGCAGGAAGGGGTTGGCGGGCGCCGTACCGCCCGCCTGCGCCGTGCGCGCCTGCGCCTTGCGCCGCAGGTTGGCCAGTATCCGCACCAGCCAGCTGACGCCATCGGCCTCGAAGCGCACCGACTCGGTGGCGATGGAGTGGAGCGCGCCCCTTTCCAGGGCGCGCGCGGTGGTCTCCAGCAGCCGTTGCCAGAGCGTGCCGGGCTCCAGCATGACCCCGGCGGCTGTGTCAGCATCGATCATGTCGGAATGTTCCGGGACCGGGTTCATGCCCCCCATCGACGTCGGCGGGGATCCGCGCCCGGCGGTCCCGGCAACCGGCGGACGGCTCCCGGACACCGCCCCTCCGGGTGCCCTCCGTGGCGAACGAACCGGGCCGCTCACTTCTCCTGCAGCTCCGGCGGAATGGGCAGGATGTTGGTGTCGTGGCGATAGGTTCGGCTCTCGTAGGGCGTGCCCTCCGGCGGCGGCTTGTCGCCCACCACGGTGCGTCCCTGCCCGTCCTTCCAGCGGTAGAGGGTGGTGCTGCCGGGACCTGGATCCACGGGCGTGCCCTTGAGCCAGGCCGGCGGGGTGTCGCGGTTTTCGATCAGCCACCACCAGGCCGCCCCGGCCAGGGCGGCGAGCAGCACCAGGAGCGCGAGGAGACGCTGCACGGCGACTCAGCCCGCTGCGGCGTAGGCGACGCCGGTGCCGCCCAGCCCGCAGTAGCCGTTGGGCTTCTTGGCCAGGTACTGCTGGTGGTAGCCCTCGGCGTAGTAGAACTCGGGCGCCGGCAGGATCTCGGTGGTGACGGCGCCATAGCCCGACGCCGTCAGGCGTTCCTGGTAGGCCGCCCTCGAGGCCTCGGCCGCGGCCAGCTGCCGCTCGCCGTGGCAGTAGATGCCCGAGCGGTACTGGGTGCCCACGTCGTTGCCCTGGCGCATGCCCTGGGTCGGGTCGTGGGACTCCCAGAACACCCGCAGCAGGGTCTCGTAGCTGACGACGGCGGGGTCGTAGACCACCCGGACCACCTCGTTGTGCCCGGTGCGGCCGCTGCAGACCTCCTCGTAGGTGGCGTTGGGCGTGTAGCCGCCGGCATAACCCACCGCGGTGGTGTAGACCCCCTCCTGCTGCCAGAAGCGCCGTTCGGCGCCCCAGAAGCAGCCGAGCCCGAACAGGGCGAGCTCCATGCCCTCCGGGAACGGCGGGGCCAGGGGATTGCCGTTGACGAAATGCTTCTCCGGCACCGGCATGGGGGTCGCACGGCCCGGCAGCGCCTCCGCCGGGTCCGGCAGCCTCAGTTTTCTCTCCATCCACAGCATGGTCATCTCTCCTCGTCCGGGTAGCGCCCCGGATCTCGTCTGGTCATGGCCCGCCCGTTGCCGGAACAGCCCTGTGCACCGCGGACGCCACGCGGGGTGCCGCTCCCTCATCCTGCCGGGACGCCGGGATCGTGAACGGACCGTCCGTCACCGGCCCCGCGGACGCGGCGGCAGGCGGATGACCCGCTCGGCGCCGAGGGTGTCGAAATCCGCCTCCTGGCAGGTGAAGACAATCACCTGCAGCCCCCGTGCCGCCTGGTAGAGCACGGCCTGCATGGCCTGCAGGCGCGCCGGGTCGGTGTTGATGAGCGCGTCATCCAGTATGACAGGTAGACGTCCGTCACCGGCCAGCAGTTCCGCCAGGCCGATGCGCACCAGGATCGCCAGCTGCTCCTGGGCACCGCCGGAGAGCATGCCGAAGGGCTCCGCGGTGTTGCCGGTGCGCAGCCCCTGCAGCGCCAGGTCCTCCCCCAGCGCCAGCTCCGAACCCGGGAAGAGCCGCCTCAGGTAGGGGCGGATGCGCGCCATGACCGGGGCGGTGAAGCGGGCCTGGATCTCCTGCAGGGCGGCTTCCAGCACCTCCACCAGCAGCCGTACCGCCTGCGCCCGGCGCTCCACGCGCTCCAGCTCGGCGCCGGCGCGGGCGGCCTCGGCCTCGGCCTCCTGGACCGCCTCGTGCAGGGCCTCGCCCTCGCGGGAGCGCAGGACCGCGTCCAGCCGCTCCGCCTCGCGGGCCGCACCGGTGCGCTCCTCCTCCAGCCGCTGCAGCGCCTGGCGGACCCGGTCCAGCTCCAGCGCCACCTGCTCGCCGCCCAGGGATTCCCAGGCCTCCCGGTAACCCTGCCGCAGGGCGAGCGACTCCTGCCAGGCCTGCTCGGCCGCGGCCAGCGCCGTCTCCAGGGCCTGGGCCCCGGGCAGCTCGTCCAGCTGGCGCGCCAGCCGGTCACTCTCCCGCGCCAGGCCCTCCACCCGCTCCCCCAGGGTCTCGGACTCGAGCCGGGCATTGGCGTATGACTCCCGGGCGGCATCACGGCGGGCACGGGCCGTCTCCAGCGCGGTCCGCGCCGCCCTGGCCCCCTGCTCAGCCTCCGCCTCACCGGGCAGATCCCCGGGCAACCCCTCCATGCGGGAGAGTTCCGCGCCCGCCGCCTGGACCGACTCCTCCAGGGCCTCCACCCCGTCCGGCGCCGCCAGCCCGAGGCGGTCGAAAGCGCGGGCGGCCTCCCGCTCGTTCCGCTCCCGCTCCTCGTGGCGAATCCGGGCCTGCTCCGGGCTCTCCGCGCCGTGGCTATCGAGCAACGACCGCAGCGCCTGTTCGACATCGCGCCGGCTCTGGCGCAGCGCCTCCAGGGAATCGCCGCCGGGCTCCACCCGCAGCTCCGCCAGTTCGCCGAGGCGGAACACGCGCGGCTCGGTGAGGGTCCAGGACTGCTCCGTCCCCGCGGCCAGCGACTCGCCGTCCACGCTGAACGTCCGCAGCGCCCGCACCTCCACCCGGGCGGCGGCGCCGAGCAGGCGCGCGTGGGCCGCCTGCATTTCCGCCTCGGCCCGGTTGATCCCCTTCAGCGCGACGGTGTCGATGGATTCCGCCGCCACCAGGCCTCGCAACCGGGTCGCTTCCGCCTGCAGCGTCCGCGCCCGGGCGAGGCGTTCGGCGAGCTCCGCGCGGCTGGACTCCAGCCCCCGGCGCCGGGCGGCGAGCCGGGCCAGGCGCAGCCGGGTTTCGGATTCCCGCTCCGCCGTCTCGCTCTCCTTCAGGGCCTGGTCGGCCTCGCGCAAGGCCGTGCGCTGCTGCTCCAGCCGCCCCTCGAGAGTCGTCCGCCCGGCGTGGGCCTCGGCCTGCCGGGCCAGCAGGCGCTCCTGCTCCTCCGCCAGCGCACCGCGGCGCCCGCTCTGCTCCCGCAGATGCCGGAGCTGCTGCTCCTCGGCGCGGGTGCGCGCCTCCTGCAGGTCCAGCTGCCGGCGAGCCTCCCGGGCCGCCGCCTCCCTCTCCTCGGCGCTCCGGAGCTCGGCGCGGGCACGCGCCAGGCGGGGCTCCAGGCCCGCGAGGCGTTCCCGGGCCGCGGCCAGATCGGCCGCGGTGCGATGCAGGGCCTCGCGCCGCTCCCGGGCCTCCTCCAGCACGGCATCGGCGGCGGCGGCCGCCTCCCGGGCCCGGCGCAGCTCACCGGTCTCCTTCCAGGTGGCGGTCCAGTACTTTTCCGCCTCGGCGCGGGCCCGGGCGTGGATGCGGCGGCCCTCCTCGCCGGTGGCCGCCTCGCCCACCTCCAGCGCGAGGGCATCCTGCAGCCGGCCGCGGCCCGACCCGCTCAGGTGCTCCTGCGGGGGTTTCCGGGAGTCGCCCTGGGACAGCCACAGCAGCGGCCAGGAGCCGAGACTCTCCAGCTGCCCGGCCCCGCTCCGCCCGGCGGGCTCCGGCAGGGCGAGCAGTTGGCGCAGGCGCGCCTCGGCCTCCTCCTGGCGCAAGGTCTCGCCGCCCCCCTCCAGCAGGGTCGCCGGGGACTTGAGGAACTGCTTGGTGACCGTGTAGGGGCCGGCGTCGGTCTCGAAGGTCACCCGCACCCGGGGCGGTTCGGTAGCGGACCAGCCCTGCAGGTCCTTCTTGTTCTGCGCGGCACCCTTGCTGGGCTCGAACAGGGCGTAGCGGATGGCCTCGAACAGCCGCGACTTGCCCGACTCGTTGGGCCCCAGCACCAGGTTGAGGTGGGGCGAGAGGTCGGCCAGGGCGTGATGCTCGAGACCCCGCCAGTGCCAGACTTCAACCGCGAGCAGATGCACCGTTGCCCTCCTCCACCAGGAAGCGGTACAGCAGCCGCAGGGCGTCGCGGGCGGCCGGCGTCTCTTGTCCCCGCAACGCCGCGGCGGCCGCGCCCGGGAAACCCTCCGCGGCCAGGGCGGCGAGATCGGCCTCGCTCGGCGACTCGGTGATGCCCGCAAGGTCCTGCCGCAGGTGGAGCAGGCGGCCGGACTGCGCTTCCAGGAGCCCGTCGAGGCGGGAGCGGTCGGCCAGTGAGAGCTCCCCCTCCAGGGTCAGCTCCACCAGCGTCCAGGAGCGCTCCTCCAGCCTCTCGAACCAATCCTCCAGGCGGTCCAGGTCGGCACTCTCGTGAAAGGCCCAGCGCTGCCGCAGCCAGCGGGTGCGGGCCACCGCTACCGGGGTCACCAGCGGCTCCGCGCCGGGGGCGGGGATCTCCACTACCAGCACGTTGCCCGGATCGCGCTCCTTGAACCGGGTAGCCTCGGGCGTGCCCGGATACCAGATGCGGGGGCCGAAGCGGAGGGTGCCGTGCCAGTCGCCGAGGGCCAGGTAGTCGAAGCCCCGCTCCAGCACCCGGCGGCCGTCGATGAGATTGGGCGTCTCGGTCTCCTCGGCGAAATCGAGCACGCCGCCGTGGGCGATGGCCACCCGCACCGTGCCCTCTTCGGTGCGCGGCGGGAGCCCGCGGGTGGGATCCTCGTACTCGTGGCGGCGGCGCAGCGGGCAGGGATGGAAGTCCGCCCCGCCGATGCGCACCGGGGCATCGTCGAGCAGCACCCGCACGTGGTCGCCGGCCTGCAGCCGGGCCAGCGCCGAGTCGGGGGTGGCGGCGTCGTGATTGCCGGGCAGCAGGAGCACCGGCAGGGGTCGGAACTGCTCCAGGGCGTCGCGGGCCTGCTGCAGGGTCTCCTCGCCCACGGCGTTGTCGTCGAAGACATCGCCTGCCACCACCACGCACTCCACCCCCTGCTCCCGCGCCACCGCGGCGATGCGGCGCACCGTTTCGAACCGCTGGGCGCGGGCGCGGGCGCCCGCCTCCCCGGGGAGGTAGTTGAGCTTGAGGCCGAGCTGCCAGTCGGCGGTGTGGAGAAAACGGGTCATGTAAGCGAGCATGCCCTCCGTGGACGATGAACTGCGGACCAGTGCCGGGATGATATCAAACAGCGCCGCCGAGACCGTGCTCGGCGAACGCGGCGAGCTCCGCCACGCACGCCTCCACCGGTTTGCCCGAAGTCATGAGCTGCCGGTGGGCCGCGGCATAGAGCGGCTCGCGCTCGGCGAGGATGCGCCGCATGTCCTCCATGGCTTCGCGGCTCTCCTGCAGCGGCCGCAGATCGCCCTGCTGCAGCACGCGCCGGTAGTGATCATCCGGTTCGGCCCGGATCCACACCACCCGGTAGGCCTCCAGCAGCCGATCGTAGGTCACCCGCTCGGAAACCAGGCTCCCCCCGGCCTCCACCACGGCCCGGGGGTGGCGATCAATGGCCAGTTCCAGGGCCTGGCGTTCGAGGCGCCGGTAGCCGGACTGGCCGCGCAGGGAGAAGAGTTCGCCGACGGGCATCCCCCCCAGCTCCTCGATGAGCCCGCCCAGGCGCACGAAGGGCACGCCGAGGCGCTCCGCCAGGCGGACGCCGAGGGTGGACTTGCCCGCCCCGCGCAGGCCGATGAGGGCCACGCCATGGGCTCCCGGCGGGTGCCCGGCGTAGCGGACCCGCAGCAGTTGCAGAGCCTCGGCCTGCCGCTCCCGGTCCAGGGTGCGCAGGAACCGCTCCAGCTCCGGCAGCAACGCCCCGGCATTGTCCGGGGCCTGCAACAGCTCCGCGAAGGTGACACCGAAGGCCTCCGCCACCCGCCACAGCAACGCCACGGAGGCGTTCGCCTCGCCCGACTCCAGCTGGGCGATGTAGCGTTCCGAGATGCCGGAGTGGGAGGCCAGCGACCTGCGCGTCATGCCCCGCCGGGCGCGCAGGGCGCGGACCCGTTCGCCGAGCGCCGCGAGGTAGATCTTCACGGCGGTTCCGTCTTCCGTCCGCCGGTTCACTTCACTGTTCATGGTCGTCCTGTCCACCTGAATCCGCTGCGGCGGAATCGTTGCCGCGATGGGGGTCAGCCAGGCCCAGGCAGCGCCGGATGAAGGCGGTCACGTGGTTCCGGGTGGCCAGGGGCTGATCCCGGTAGGGGATATGGCCGCACTGCGCGAGAGTCGCCATTTCCACCGGCCCGCCCGCCCGGGCGGTGATGGCTTCCAGCTGGGCCAGGGTCCCGTACTCGTCCTCCAGGCCCTGGATGAGCAGGACCGGGATGTCGATGTCCGGCAGGCAGGATTCGATGTTCCAGTCCCGGAAACCCGGGTCCAGCCAGGCATCGCGCCAGCCCTCGAAGGCCACGTCCACGTTGGCGCCGTGCAGGCGCCGCAGACGCTCGCGCAGGCCACCAGTGCGCCAGGACTCGGAGATGGCCCGAATGCCGGCGGTGCAGACGGGTTCGTTGAAGACGTGGGGCGCCATCAGCACCAGCCCCTCTACCCGCGGATCGCGGACCCGGCCCGCATGGAGCAGCGCGATGGTGGCCCCGTCGCTGTGGCCCACCAGCACGGCCCGGCGGATGCCGGTCGTCTCGAGGATCCGGGGCAGGACCGTGGTGGCCTCGCCGACCTGGTAGTCGAGGGGACGCGGCAGACTGACCGGGTCCGAGCGCCCGTACCCGGCGCGGCTGTAGATCAGCGCCCCGCAGCCGGTGGCCGCCGCAATCTCCGCGGGAAAGGCCCGCCAGCCGGCGACGCAGCCCAGACCCTCGTGGAGAAAGACCAGCGTCGGCGCCTCTCCGGGCGGCGGCCCCAGCCAGCGCGCCTCCAGGCGGACGCCCTCCAGCGCCAGGTAGCCATGCTCGATCCATGCGGCAGCGTTCACAGGCAATGCCTCCCGTCCGCCGTTCGCATCCGTTTCCGCCGCTGCGGCGAGATGTCCGGCGCTCACCCGATTAAGGATCCGAGCGGCAGCAAAGTTCCTATATGACGCTCCGCCCGCACCCTTCGATAGTACTTTATTTCAGGCAGGCGCGGGATTGGTGCGGATGCGGAGTTGAAATCACCCATTGACTTCAAATGAGAATCGTTCTAATTTGCGTTACAACAATTCCACCGACCTGGAGGCCATGCCGATGTTGCGTGCCGTAGCCCTGCTGCTCCTTATTCTTCCGGCAGCCCATGCCAATGCCGACGAATCCCTGCAGCGCGTGCTGCAGACCCTCGACTACGTGGCGGTGGACTACCCGGAGGCGGTGAACGGCGACGGCACCCTCGCCAGCGAGGCGGAGTATGCCGAGATGCGGGAATTCACCACGAGCGTGCGTGAGACCCTGGCCCGGCAGCCGCAGGAACCGCGCCGCGCCCCCCTGCTGGAGCTGGCCGGGAGCCTCGAGCGGCTGGTGGCGGAACGGGCGCAACCGGCCACGGTGGCGGCGCAGGCCGCCCGCCTGCGCGGACGGCTGATTGACGCCTACGACGTGGTCTCCCTACCCGCCCGGGCGCCCGACCTGGCCCGGGCCGAAACACTCTACGCACGGGACTGCGCGACCTGCCACGGCGCGGACGGACGCGGCGACGGCCCCCAGGCGGCCCGGCTCGACCCGCCGCCCGTCAACTTCCGTGACGGGGAGCGCTACCGCCTGCGTACCCTCTACGGTGTCTACAGCACCATCACCCTGGGTGTGCCCGGTACCGGGATGGCCGCCTACACCGGCCTTTCGGACCCGGAGCGCTGGAGCCTGGCGTTCCTGGTGAGCGCCATGGGCGCCCCCGCGGCCGAGGCGTCCCCGCGGACCGCCGGCCCCGACTCGCCCGTCGCGGATCCGCGCCGGCTGGTGACCCTCTCCCCGGCCGAGGCGGAGAACCGCTATGGTCCCGAGGCGGCGGTGCTGATGGCCGAACTGACCCGGACGCCGGAGACGCTGTTCAAGGGGGACGAATCCCCCCTGAACCATGCCCGGCGGCAGCTGGCCGCCAGCCTGGATCATTACCGGAGCGGGGATCGGCAGACCGCCTATACCCTGGCCGTGGACGCCTACCTGGAGGGATTCGAGCTGACCGAGGGCGGCCTGAACGCGGTGGCCCCCGAACTGCGCGAGACCATCGAGCACGAGATGGGCGCTTTCCGCAACGCCGTCCGGGTCGGAGCGCCGGTCGAGACCGTGGCCGGGGCGCGGGAGCGGATCGACGGTCTGCTGGACGAAGCCGCCGCCGCCCTGGACCAGACCGGGTTGTCCGGCAGCGCGGCGTTCACCGGTGCGCTGGTGATCCTGCTCCGCGAGGGTCTGGAGGCGATTCTCGTGGTGGCGGCCCTGGCCGCGTTCCTGGTCAAGACCGGGCGCCGCGACGCCCTGCCCTATCTCCACGCCGGCTGGGCGGGTGCGCTGGCCGCCGGATTCCTCACCTGGTGGATCTCCACCTACCTGGTGCAGATCGGCGGCGCCGGGCGCGAGCTCACCGAGGGAGTGGCCGCCCTGGTGGCGGCGGCGGTGCTGTTCTACCTGGGCTTCTGGCTGCACAGCAAGTCGCAGGCGGCCCAGTGGCAGCGCTTCATCCACGACCGCGTCAACCGCGCCCTGAGCGCAACCACCCTCTGGTCTCTCGCCGGACTGTCGTTCATCACCGTCTACCGCGAGGCGTTCGAGACCATTCTGTTTTACCAGGCGCTGTGGGTGCAGACCCATGCCGGGAGCCAGCACCTGGTCCTTTCCGGGCTCGCCGTGGCCGCGGTGCTGCTGGCGGTGCTGGCGTGGCTGATCCTCCGCTTCAGCACCCGCCTGCCCCTGCGCCAGTTCTTCGGTGTCACCGGGGTGTTCATGTTCCTGCTCGCCATCGCCTTCGCGGGCAAGGGAGTGGTGGCCCTGCAGGAGGCGGGCCTGCTGCCCAGCAGCCCGGTCGGCATACCCTCCATCGAGCTGCTCGGCATCTACCCCAACCTGCAGTCGCTGGGGCTGCAGGCCGGACTGGTGGCGCTGGGCGGACTGATGCTCCTCGCCTCCAGGAGCCGCAAGACGATGGACGCCTGACCCCGTACCGCGGGCCCCCTCCCCAGGACGCCGGCCCGGCTGCGACCGCAGCCGGGCCGGAACCGCTCCGCATCCCGCACCGCCGGCCGCAGGCAACCCGAGGCGCACCACGGCGGTGGCGCCGGCGTTGTCCAACGGGGTTGGCGGTACGGCAGGGTTGGTTTCGGTTAAGATTCAGGGACAAGAAGGCGGCACCCGCCGTCCGACCCAGAGCCAGCCTGGAGCCTTGCCGAGTGCCCGACGAACGCCGCCGTAACCCCCGGGTACCAGCCCACCTCAATGTCCTGCTGTTGCGCACCGGACTGCGCCCGCGCAGCTGCCGGGTGCTGGACGTCAGCCCGGGCGGCCTGTTCCTGGAGTACGCCGTCAGCCGGGGGCCGCAACACGCCGATGAGCCGCCACCGCCGGAGAACGGCGAAACGGTGGAAGTCCGCCTGCTGGTGCGTGACGGCGAGACGCCGGAGCACTTCACCCTCGGCGGCCGGGTCACCCACCTGACCCCCAGCGGTCTCGGCGTCCTGTTCGATCAGCCCCAGCCGGTGCTCATGGGGCGGCTGCTGCGGAGCGAACCGGCTCCGGTCGATCGGGATCCGGCCGCGACCGGACCTGCCCTGCCCCAGCCCCCACCCCGGGAGGAGAACGCCATGCCGGGACGTACCGCCTTCTACGCCGTACTGGCCATCGCCGTCCTGGGCCTGGCGCTGGCGTTGAGCCAGTGGCTGACCACCGGCGGCATGCGCCAGGAGCTGGACAACCTGGAGACGGCCTATGCCGCCCTGTCCACGGAGCTGGAGCAGTTGCGCAGCCGCCAGTCGGAACTGGTCGCGCTGACCCGCACGCTCGCCGACATGGGCCGGCAGATGGACAGCATCTCCGCCTCCATGGGCGAGCTGCGCTCCGGAACGGAGAGGCCGCCCACGCCCGCACCCGCCGCCGTGGTGGAAACCGGCCCGGCCTCCACCACGGCGGCGGCGCCCGTACCGGATGAGTCCCCCGCATCCGAACCCGCCCCCGCAGCCGGTCCCTGGCAGATCAATCTCATCACCCTGGGCAACCGGGAGGCTGCGGCGGCGTTCGCCGAGCGCGCCCGTGCCCGGGGGGTTCCCGCCGAGCCGAGGCCGGTCACCCGCGCCGACCAGACCCTGTGGCGGGTCAGCGTACCGGGCTTCCCCGACGCCGAGGCGGCCAGCGTCAAGGCCCGTGACTACCAGGAGCGCCTCGGTCTGGAGGGAGCATGGGTCAGCCGGCGCTGAGACCGATCCGTTCTCCGGGGGGGGAATCCGATCCGCCCCGGCCCCCACGCGTGCTGGTGGTGGACGCTATCGCGGCCGAACGAAGCCTGACGGTCATGCTGCTGCAACGGCAGTTCGGCGGCTGCGAGGTGCTCGAGGCGCAGGATGCGGCCACCTTCGCCGAGCACCTGGCCCGCGGTGGCCTGGAACTGGTGATAACAGAGCGCGATCTCGGCTGGAGCAGCGGCCGCTCGATCCGGGACACGCTGCGGCGGGTGTTTCCCGACTGCCCCGTCGTGCTCTTCAGCACGACCCCGGGCGGCGGGGGCGCCGACGACGACAGCTACACGGCGCGCGTGGAGAAGAGCGAATCCGGGTACCTGCGCCTGGTGGAGACGGTGGGCCGGCTGCTGGGCATCGGCCACGGAGTGGCCGGGGCCGACCCGGCGCTCGAACACCTGCCGGTGGGCCTGCTGCTGCTCGATGCCGGGGGGCGCATCACCCGCTCCAACCCCCGGGCCCGTGAACTGCTGGCGCTGCTGGAGGGCGACCCGGAGGGCCGGGCCCTGTGGGAGCTGCCCGGCCTGGCCGCAGACCGCGACCGGCTGGAGCCGCTGCTGCGGGCGCCGGCCGCCGGCCACTGCGTCGAACTGCAGCCGCAGCGCGCGGGAACGCCTGCCACGGCGCTGCGCCTGCGCATCGCCAGCGGCGGAAGCGTCATCCCCCTTGTCGCCACGCTGGAGGATGTGAGCGACTACCGGGCCGAGTGCAGCGCCCTGGAACGGCGCCTCGAACGGCTGCAGCAGCGGGGCACCGAGCTGGAGCGTGCCGCCAGCGCCGCTCTGGAGGAGGCGCGCGCCCTGCGCGAGCTTACGCCAGTCGCGGAGGCCCGCGCCCTCACGCCGGCTCCTGCCGCGCCGGAAACGCCCACCGCCGGCGGAAAGGCGCCGGATTCCTCCCCGTCCGCTCCGGCTGCCGGGGCGCTGCCGGCCGCGATCACCGCCGCGCAGATCGCCGGCGAGGCACCCCCCGCGGAGGCGACACGCTTTCCCCCGGGCGCCCTCCTCGCCGGGATCGCCTTTCTCGGCATCGCGGTGATCGTCGCGGTGACGGTGTGGCGGCACCCCGCGCCCTCCGGACACCCCGCGACGATGGCCGGCAGCGTACTCGACCGCACCCCGGCGCCGGCAGCACCGGTGTCGGCCGGGAACGGCACGGGCACGCGGGAAGCGGAGGCCGAGGGCCCATTGGCCACGGCCGCTCCCGACGCCGCGGGGTCTGGATCCGTCGCGGTTGGCGCCACCCCGACACGGCCGACCGATGCCGGAGTCACGGAGACGCCCGCGGTGAAGCGACCGCAACCGCCGACCGCCGTGACCGGGGAAACAACCGCTGCCGGCACAGCTGCGCCACCCGCATTCGAGGCGGCCGGCGCACTCCCCGCCGGAGCCGCCACCCCGCAGCCTGCCGAAGCGGTGGATATCCCCCGGCGGGTGGCGGAGCTGATGGCCGAGGCGGCGGCCCACGAGCAGGCCCGTCGTTTCACCCGGCCGCCGGGTGACAACGCCTATGCCAGCTATCTGCGGGTGCTGCAGCTGGTGCCCGACCATCCCGGCGCGCGTGCGGGCCTGGCGGGCATCAGCGAACGCTACGCACTGTGGGGGCGGAACGCCGAATCCCGCGGCCAGTGGGAGCAGGCGGTGAAATACTATCGCCTGGCCCGGGCCATCAACCCCGAACGCACCGGCCTGGACGCCGTCATCCGGCAACTGGAATCCCGTATCAGGAACCGCGCCGGCCGCCGCTGAACCGGTGTCCGCAGGACTCGAGGAGCAGCGCCATGCACTCACACCCAGCCTATGCCATCGTCGTCCATGGCGGTGCGGGCAAGTGGTCCGGGCAGCCGGAGGCCGAGGTCCTGGACGGGGTCCGCCGTGCGGCGGCGGCGGGCCTGGCCCGTCTCGCCGACGGTGAACCCGCGCTGGAGGCGGTGATCGCCGCCGTCTGCCTGCTCGAGGACAACCCCCTGTTCAACGCCGGGACCGGGGCGGCCCTGAACAGCGAGGGCGAGGCCGAGCTCGACGCGGGCGTGATGGTGGGCGAGGGACTGCGCAGCGGCAACGTGGCCGCGCTGCGCCGGGTGCGCAACCCGGTGCTCGTCGCGCGGCGGGTGATGGAGGCCACCCCCCACGTGCTGCTGGCCGGCGACGGCGCCCTGCGCTTCGCCCGCGCACAGGGGTTCGAGGACTACGACCCGGTCACGCCGGAGCGGCGCGCGGACCGGCAGCGGCGGCTGGCCGCCCGGGAGCGTGGCGAGGACCTGCCGACGGCGACGGAACCCGACGCGGACACCCTCACCCGCGGCACCGTGGGCGCGGTGGCGCTGGATACCCGGGGGGGATTCGCGGCGGCCACCTCCACCGGCGGGCTGACCCTCAAGCTGCCGGGACGGGTCGGCGACTCCCCGGTGCCCGGGGCGGGCAACTGTGCCGGCAGCCACGGCGCGGCCTCGGCCACCGGCCAGGGCGAGCTGATGCTGCGCTTCGGCACCACGCGGGCCGTCTGCGAAATGCTCGCCGGCGGACACCAGGCCCAGGCCGCCGTCGCCACCGTGCTGGCACGCATGGGCAGCTTGTTCAAGGGTGACGTGGGACTCATCGCGGTTGATCGGCTGGGACGGATGGGCATCGCCCACAACACACCGGCCATGCCCCACGCCTTCGCCGGTGCGCGGCTGGCCCTGCAGGCCCGGATGCGGGGATGAGCGCGGGAACGGAGGACTGCGGCCGGACTCAGCGATGACGCTCGGTGCGGCGGGTGGCGTACATCTCGCCCACGGCCATGATGAGGGTACAGCCGGCCAGCAGCACCACCGACAGCGCCGCCGCGGCGGGAAAGTCGGAACCCACGTCGGACACCTTGCTGTAGAGCAGCAGGGGCAGGATGTTCACCTGCGTGCCCACCAGCGCGAGCGCCGTGCCATAGGCGCCGAACGCCACCGCCGCCACCAGGCAGAAGGCCACCACCGCGCTCGGCAGCGTGGCCGGGATGAGCACGTCCCACATGGCCCGCAGGCGACCCGCGCCCAGCGACTGGGCCGCCAGGATCTGCTGGTGCTCGAAGTTGAGCAGCACCGGCAGCAGCACCAGCACCACCCGCGGGATCAGGTAGTAGCAGTAGGCGAAGGCGAGCCCCGTGGGGCTGTAGATGAAGCCGGCGAAATGGGCCGCGTCCACCAGCCCGAAGTGCTCCAGCACCAGTGTCACGAACCCGGCCCGGCCGAAGGCGAGAATGAAGCCGTAGGCCACGATGAGGCCGGAGAAGGTGAGCGGCAGGGAGATGAAGAACATCAGCGCCGTTCGCCGGGCCTCCGACATGCGGGCGAGCTGGTAGGAGACGCCGAAGCCGGCCAGCAGCGACAGGCTGGCGGCGGTGAGGCTGAGGACGATGGTTCCCCACAGCCCGCGCCAGAACAGCGAGTCGCTGAACACCCGCATGAAGGCCCCGCTGGTGGTGAAGGCCTCGGCCGAGACCACCACCAGCGGCAGCACGAAGAACAGCAGGATGATGAAGGAACCAGGCGCGGCCAGCAGCACCAGCCGCACCTGCTTCCGGCGTGAGTTCGCCAGCATCTCCGCCTACTTCCCGAGCACTCCCTTGGCCCAGCCCTCGTCGATGTCGGTCTTGCGCGCCGCCGCCTTCTGCAGGTCGAGCGGGAGCACCTGCGGTGCCGGTGGCATCTTCTCCGCCACGTCCGCCGGCAGCTCGATGCCGGGGACCGACGGGCGCACGAACCCTTCGGCGAAGATCTGCTGACCCTGGTCGGAAAGGGTCCAGTTGAGCCACAGCTTCGCGGCATTGGGGTTGGGACCGTTCTTCACCATGCTGATGGCGTAGGGGGCGGCCACGCTGGCCTCCTTCGGAATCACCACCGCCACCTCGTCACCCATGCCGTCCACGTACTTCGCCTTCAGCCCGTCGTTCTCGTAGGAGATCCAGATGGGGATCTCGCCCTTGACGAACTTCGCGTAGGGCGTGGTGCCCTCGGTGCGCAGCACGTTGCCGGCCTTGTGCAGGCGGGTCAGGTAGTCGATGCCCGGCTTGACGTTGTCCATGTCGCCGCCGTTGCCGAAGTTGGCGGCGAAGCTGAGCACCTGTCCCACGCCGGTGGACCGGGGGTCGAGGTAGACGATGCTGTTCTTGTACTCGGGCTTGAGCAGGTCGGCCCAGGACTCCGGCACGTTCTGCACCAGCTTCTTGTTGACGATGAAGGCGATCACCAGCTGGTGGATGGTGAACCACTCGCCGTCGGGCGCCCGGAACACCTCCGGCAGCCGCTCGAAGTTCACCGGCTTGAACGGGGCCAGCAGCCCCTTGCCCTGCGCATCCACCGCGGAGGCGGCGAAGTAGTAGGCGGTATCGGCCTGGGGCCGGTTGCGGGACTTGTCCAGGGCCACCACGGTGGCGGCCGAGCCGAGGTCGTTGTAGACGATCTCCACCTCGGGGTAGCGGGCCTTGAAGGCCTTGAACTGCTTGGCCCAGTTGGCCCAGGTGGGGCCGGTATCGAAGCTCACCACCAGGCCCTCCTTGGCGGCGGCGGAGTAGAGCTCCTGTTCGCCGGGATACATTTCCGGCCCTTCGAAGGCGGTGGCCAGGATCGGCAGCAGCGCCAGTCCGGCACCGAGGATCAGCTTGCGCAGTTTCATGGTTGCTTCTCCTCCAACGGTTTGTCGTGGGGTCCAGCGGGGATGAGCTGGATATTCTGGGGCGGGATGTGTATCCGTTCGATGACAGCGCGGGCGCTGGTCTCGCCGAGCACGGTCCCGCCCCGGATTTCCGCGTCGTAGCGGCGCAGGGACCCGAGGAAGCGATCCCGGGTGACCCTGCAGGAAAACTCGTTGATGCCGTCCGGCGCCGGCCCGACGACCACATTTTCCGGCCGCACCAGGACGGTGACGGGTGTTCGCTCGGGCAGATCGTGGGGCGGCAGCTTCAGCAGCCCCAGGGGCAGCTCCACCCCATCGCCACCGACGCTGTGGCCGTCCCAGAGGTTGGCCTGGCCGACGAAGGCGGCGATGGAACGGGTGGCCGGCCGGTCGTAGATCTCGGTGGGGGTGGCCACCTGGACCAGCCGCCCGGCCTCCATCACCGCCACCCGGTCGGCCATGGAAAGCGCCTCCTCCTGGTCATGGGTGATATGCAGCGCGGCGATGCCGTGCTCGCGCTGCAGGCGCCGGATCTCGTCCCGCATCAGGGGACGCAGTGCCGCGTCCAGGGCCGACAGCGGTTCGTCGAGGAGCAATGCCTTGGGCTGGAACACCAGGGCGCGGGCCAGGGCCACGCGCTGCTGCTGCCCGCCTGACAGGGTGCCGGGATAGCGATCGGCGAACTGGGCCAGCCCCACCCGTTGCAGCGTCTCCCGGGCGCGCCGCAGCCGCTCCTCCCGGGCCACGTGGCGCACCTTGAGGGGGTAGGCCACGTTGTCGGTGGCGGTCATGAGGGGGAACAGGGCGTAGTTCTGGAACACCACCCCGAGCTGGCGCTCGCGGGGCCGCAGCCGGGTGACGTCGAGCCCGTCGATGATCACCTGGCCGCGGTCGGGGAACTCGAACCCGGCAACCATCTTCAGCAGCGTGGTCTTGCCCGATCCGCTGGCGCCGATGCAGGCCACCAGCTCGCCGGGCTGGATCTCGAGGTTGACATCGAACACCCCGGCGCCGGCGCCGGGGTAGGTGAAGTTCACGCCCACCAGCTGCACGCTCATGCCGGCTGGCCTCCCCGCACCCGCGAGGCCGAGCGCGCGGTGAGCGCCCCGCCCGCCGCCGCCAGCAGGGCCAGCGCCAGCAGCACCACGGTGGCGGCGCAGGCGAACCCGGTGGCGCCGTAGAAGGCCTGCAGCAACACCACCGGGTAGGGGCGGCTGAGGAACCCGGCGATGAGGTTGGAGAGCTGGAACTCGCCGATGGAGAGCGCCGCCACCATGATGAGCCCCGAGGCGAGGCTGTGGCGCAGGGTCGGCAGGACCACGTCGAAGAACCGCTGGCGGAAGCTGGCGCCCAGGGACTCGGCGGAGATCTCGAGCTGGGCGAGTTTCAGATGGCGCATGTCGGAGACCAGGGTCTGCAGCAGGTAGGGAATCGTGAGCACCACGTGGCCCAGCACTAGCAGCCAGGTGCTGCCGAGATAGGGCAGCGCGTCGCTGGAGAAGACCAGGATGAAGCCGAAGCCGAGCACCAGCGGCGGTGCGGCGATGGGCAGCAGGGCCACCAGACGCACGGCGAAGTTCACTCCCCGGGCGGCGCTGTTGTAGAGGGCGTAGGCCAGCGGCGTGGTCACCAGCGTGACGATAGCGCAGCAGGCCAGCGTCACCCGGAGGCTCACCATGAAGGCGCGCTGGAAGCTGGGGTCGTTGTAGACCTCGACATACCAGTTGCCGGTGAGGCCGGTGGGCATCAGGGTATTGGTCCAGTACTCGCCGAAGGAGCCGATGAACAGCAGCGCAATGGGGGTGAAGAGATAGATGAGGTAGATGAGAACGATCATGCCCCGGGCTCCTCCAGCTGCAGGAAGGTCCGGCACAGCCGCTCCTCCAGCTCCGGCCAGTCCTCCAGCTGCACCACGCCGGGAATCCGGGGCGCGCCGGCGAGCCCGAACACCGGCCGGCCGAACTGGAGCCCGAAGGCGGCCTCGGAAATCGTGCCGTAGCCGCCCCCGACCGCCACCAGGGCCCAGCAGGCGCGGGCGATGATGGCGTTGCGGGCCACACCGATGCCCGTCGCGATGGGGATGGAGACGTAGGCGTTCGCCGCGTCCCACTCCGCGTCGGGAAGCAGGCCCACGCTGATGCCGCCGGCGGCGGCGATGCCGCGGCAGGCCGCTTCCATCACGCCCTGGCGGCCGCCGCAGAGAACGGTGAAACCGAGGCGGGCGAGTCCGGCGCCCACCGCCTCGGCCACCGGCAGCTGCTGCGCCTCGGGTTCGCGGGGGCCGATGAGCCCGACCGGGATCCGCCAACGGGTTTCCACCCCGTGCTGGAGCCAGCGAACCGCCTCCGCGGGTGAGACGCTTTCACCACCCGTTCCCTGGTCGGCCGGGTGCCAGCTGCGCCGGCGGGGGTCGAACTCGCGCCCCCGGGCATCGAGGAGTCGCGCAGCGCTGCGGTCGAGGGTGAGCATGCCTACGCCGGTGGTGCAGGGAACGGCAGACATCGCCAGTCGTGGCCCGAGGGTGCATTCCTCGAGCCGTCACGCGACAGGGTGAACTGCGGTTCCTCGGTTGATCGTCACCGGACCCGTTGTCCGGTGGTCCCTCCCTGGCGCATCAGGGACCCGTGTCTGAATCCTGCCTCAAGGATAGCCGATGAACGGCCGGACGCCAGTCGCGGTGGCTGCCGACAGGGGACCGCCCAGGGGCCGGCCGGTTCACTCGGCCAGTTCCAGCAGCAGGCGCCGGTAACGGTCCAGTTGCCGCTGTTCCGCGACGGCGTTTTCACCCCCGGCGAGGCGGCGTTCGAGCCGCACCACCAGCCGCCGCAGTTCCTGCGCCCGCCGGCGCAGGCCCGCGTCCCAGACCACCCGCCGCCGCGCCGGGGACAGCGCCCTGAGCAGGTCCAGGTACTCCAGCGCCAGCACCCGGCTGGCCGCCGGACCGATGAGCCCTTCGCGGGCCTGGAAATACCACCCCTTGCCGGATACGTAGAACACGCGGGAGTCCGCATCCGGCGCGCCGGCGCCGGAGTGACCCTGACCCTCCCTGGCCATGGTTATCCTCCTCTGCGGGTATCGAACCGCCGTCCGTGGCGGAAGCGCGGGTCGGGGTCCGTCCCGCCATGGCCGCCGTCCGTGGCGGATTCCTTGCGGGCCGGACCCCGACCGGTTCCCATTTAACCGGAGCCGGGACCGGTGTTGGAGCCATCATCACCACCTGCCGCTGTAGGCGGTCCGCCCCTGAAAGCGCGGGCCGCGGCTTACAACGGGCGGGCGCCCATCGCCGGGCAGCCGACAAATCGGACGGCGGCCAGGCAACAGGCGTATAATGCGCCGTTCAATCACCAAAGCACCCGGCGTCCATCGACCGCGGCGCACCCAGCGAGACCCTGCTCATGTCCGTCCCCCCCGCCCCCGTCGCCTTTTCCGATCTGGCGCTGGCGCCCGAGATATTGCGCGCCATCGCCGAGATCGGCTACGAGACCCCCTCCCCCATCCAGGCCCAGTGCATTCCCGAACTGCTCGCCGGGCACGACGTGGTGGGGCAGGCCCAGACCGGGACCGGCAAGACCGCGGCCTTCGCCCTGCCCCTGCTCAGCCGGCTCGACCCGTCCCTGCGCGCCCCCCAGGTCCTGGTGCTGACCCCGACCCGGGAGCTGACGCTGCAGGTGGCCGAGGCCTTCCAGGCCTATGCCCGCCACCTGCCGGACTTCCACGTCCTGCCCCTCTACGGCGGCCAGAACCTGGGCCTGCAGCTGCGTCCGCTCAAGCGCGGCGTGCACGTGGTGGTGGGCACGCCCGGACGGATGATGGATCACCTGCGCCGCGGCAGCCTGGATCTCGGCCGGCTGCAGGCGGTGGTCCTCGACGAGGCCGACGAGATGCTGCGCATGGGGTTCATCGAGGACGTGGAGTGGATCCTCGAGCACACCCCGCCCCGGCGGCAGGTGGCCCTGTTCTCCGCCACCCTGCCGACGGCGGTGCGCCGGGTGGCCGACCGGCACCTGCACGAACCGCGCGAAATCCGGGTGCAGTCGCGCACCACCACGGTGGAGACCATCACCCAGCGCTACTGGAAGGTGAGCGGGGTGCACAAGCTGGACGCCCTCACCCGCATCCTCGAGGTGCAGGACTTCGAGGCGATGCTCGTGTTCGTGCGCACCAAGAACGCCACCGTGGAGCTGGCGGACAAGCTCGAGGCCCGCGGCTACGACTGCGCGCCCCTCAACGGGGACATGAACCAGGCCCTGCGGGAACAGACCGTGGAGCGGCTCAAGAGCGGCAGCCTGGACATCGTCGTGGCCACCGACGTGGCCGCCCGCGGCCTGGACGTGGAGCGCATCAGCCACGTGGTCAACTACGACATTCCCTACGATACCGAGGCCTACGTGCACCGGATCGGCCGCACCGGCCGCGCCGGCCGGCGCGGCGAGGCGATCCTGTTCGTGGCCCCGCGGGAGATGCGCATGCTGCGGGCCATCGAGCAGGCCACCCGCCAGCCCATCGAGCCCATGCAGCTGCCGACCCGGCAGGACGTGGAGAACCGCCGCATCGCCCGGTTCAAGGAACAGCTGGCGGAGGCGCTGGAGACGCCGGAGCTGGGCTACTTCGAGACGCTGCTGGCGGAGTTCGCCCGGGAGCGGGACGTGCCCGAGCTGGAAGTGGCCGCGGCCCTGGCCTGGCTGCTGCAGCGCGAGCGCCCCCTGCAGGAGAACCTGCCGGAGGAGCCCCCCGTGCGGGCGCCGGAAGGGCCGCGCCGTCCCCGGCCGGAGACGCGCCCCGCGGGCGCCGGCGAGGCCCGACCCACGGACGTGGAGTGGGTCACCTACCGGGTCGAAGTGGGCCGTACCCACGGCGTGGAGCCACGCAACCTGGTCGGCGCCATCGCCAACGAGGCCGGCCTGGAGAGCCGCTACATCGGCCATATCCGGCTCTACGACGAGTACAGCACCGTGGACCTGCCCGCGGGCATGCCGAAGGAGCTCCAGCGCCACCTGCAGAATGTCTGGGTCTGCGGCCGGCGGCTGCAGCTCCAGCCCGAAGGCAGGCCCGGCGCGCGCGGCGCCGGCCGGCCGGCGCGTCCCGGTCCCGCCCATGCCAAGCCCAGCGGCAAGGGCAAACCGGCCGGCAAGGGCAAACCGGCCCGGCGCCGGGAGCGGGAATCCTGACCGGGCGGCGCCCCCTCAGGAGGAGGCCGCGGCGGGAACCGGCGCCTCCCGGCCCGCCTTCAGCAGCGTCGTCAGCTCGCTGATCCCCACCTGCTTCTCCAGCTGGCGGATCAGCCGCGCCGGGGGCAGTTCGCTCTCCACGGTGAGCCGCACCCGGTAGTGCCGGCCGTCGGCCGTTGGCCGCACCTCCAGTCCCTGGAGCTCGAAACCGCGTACCCGCGCCGCCTGCAGGATGCGCTCGAGAGTCGCCGGCGCCCGGCCGGCTTGCATCTGGATGTCGAACATCATGCCACCGTCCCCCTGATCATCTCCTCGTTCGCGTGGCCGGGCTTCACCATCGGCCAGACATTCGTCTCCGCCGCCACGGGCACATGCAGCAGGCATGGTCCCGGCGTCCGCAGGCACCAGTCGATGGCCTCCTCCACCGCCGCCGCTTCGGACACCCGCCGGGCGGGCAGCCCGAAGGCCGCCGCCACCGCCGTGAAATCCGGGTTGTCGGAGAGATCCACCTCGGTATAGCGGCCGTCGTAGCAGAGCTCCTGCTGCTGGCGCACCATGCCCAGCCGCTGGTTGTCGAACACCACCACCTTCACCGGCAGGCCGTAGCGCTTCAGGGTGGCCAGCTCCTGGACGTTCATCAGGAACGAGCCGTCCCCGCTCACGTTCACCACCGGCACATCGGGCCGCGCCAGCTGGGCGCCGATGGCGCTGGGCAGGCCGAAGCCCATGGCGCCGAGCCCCCCGCTGGTGAGGTGCTGGCGCGGGTGGTCGAAGGGGTAGTACTGGGCCACCCACATCTGGTGCTGCCCCACGTCGCAGCTGATGACGGCGCGGCGCTCCACGGCCGCGGCCAGCCGGCGCAGGAACGCCGCCGGGTCGATGCCGGGGCCCGCGCCGGCGCGCGCGGCGAAGCCCTCCATGCCGTGCAGGGCGCGGCAGTGGCGGCGCCAGCCCTCGATGTCGAGCGGCGCGGCCAGGGCCTCCAGGGCGGGCCCGATCGCACCCACCAGGGCGCAATCGGCCGCCCGCAGCTTGCCCACCTGGGCGGCATCGCCATCGAGGTGCACGACCCGGGCATGGGGCGCGAACCGGTCCAGGCGTCCGGTGACGCGATCGTCGAAGCGGGCGCCCACCACCACCAGCAGATCGCACTCCTGCACCACGCGATTGGCCGCCACCGAGCCGTGCATGCCGAGCATGCCCAGGTTGCACGGGTGGCCGTCGGGCAGGTTGCCGAGGCCCTTGAGGGTGAGCACCGTGGGAATGCCCGTCGCCTCCACGAAGCGGCGGAACGCCGCCTCCGCCCCCGCCAGGGTGACGCCGCCGCCGGCATAGATGACCGGCCGATGGCTGGAGCGCAGCAGTGCGCGCGCCGCCGCGACGGCTTCAGGCGCGATTGTCACCCCGGCCGCGGGCCCGGCATCCGGCCACGGTTCGGCGTCGACCTCGGCCAGCAGGATGTCCTTGGGCACATCCACCAGCACGGGGCCGGGGCGGCCGGAGGTGGCCACCCGGAAGGCCTCCCCGATGGCGGCGGGAAGCTCGCCGGGACGGCGCACCAGGATGCTGTGCTTGGTGACGGGCAGGCTGAGGCCGAGCACATCGGTCTCCTGGAAGGCGTCGGTGCCGATGAGCGCGGTGGGCACCTGGCCGGTGATGGCGACCAGGGGCACCGAGTCGAGGTGGGCGTCGGCGATGCCGGTGATCAGGTTGGTGGCGCCGGGACCCGAGGTGGCCAGGCAGACCCCGGGCCTGCCGCTGGCGCGGGCGTAGCCGCCGGCGGCGAATGCCGCCCCCTGCTCGTGCCGGCAGAGTATGTGGCGGATGGGCGAATCGATGAGGGCATCGTAGAGCGGCATGATCATGCCGCCGGGATACCCGAAGATCGTATCGATGCCCCGGGCTTCAAGCGCCCGGGCGATGTGCTCTGCCCCATTCATGGGCGGAATCCTCCCGATAGTCCGGTCTGCAGGCGGTCTGGTTGTGGCGGGGCGCGTCGACGACGACCGGGACTACGGGAACGCCAATCAGGCAGTACATGGGAATCACCTCTCGCTTTCACTGGGCCGGAAAAAGAAAAGGCCCCCGGATCTTTCGATGCGGAGGCCTGTTCGGGTTCGGTTCCGGAAACGCTAGCCGGCAGTCTCTCCGCGCGGTCGGGCAACGACCACGAGTACCAGGGAGACGATAACCAGCAGGGCCAGGATGTTCATGCGCGTTGGGGCAGCAATCCGGTGTCGGCGTTTCGGAAGATTCAATCCTAGCGGGCGCCGGGCCGGCTTGTAAAGACCCCGTGGCGGCGTGTGGGAGCGGCCGGTCCCGAGGCATGGGCGTGACTGTGAGCCCCGGTTACAATGCCCCCCCATGAAGCGCCCGCTCCCAGCCGCCGTCACCCGCGCCGCCCTGCCGCTCCTGCTCCTGGCCCTCGCCGCCGGGGCGGGTGCGGCCGAAGCGCCCGGGCTGATCGGCGAACTGAACGTGCTGCCGCGGGCACCGGCCTTCAGCCTGGGCGTGAACGGCGCGCCGCACCGGTTGCGGGTGTGCTGGAACTGGGGCTGCAAGAGCGAGGGCGAGCTGCTTCTCGATGCCGGGGACGGCGCCGAACTCGACCGCATCTTCCGTCACCCCAGCTGCCGGGGCGGCGGTCCGGGGCTGGAGCTGCAGCAGATCCGGCTGGCCATCCGCTACCTCGAGCGCCGTGCCGGGGAGCAGCTCCCGGTGGCGAACGACCGCGGCGGCAACGAGGCGGATGCCGGGGTGGAGGGCCGCACCGACTGCATCGACAACACCTCCAACACCCTCAACTACCTTCACTTCCTCGACCGGCTCGGCTACCTGCGCCACTGGCGCCCGCCGGCCTCGGGCTACTACGAGAGCACCTGCCTGCTCTGCCCCACGCCCCGCCATACCGCCGCGGTCCTGGTCCTCGCCGACCGGCCGGCGGTCCGCTTCGTGGTGGATACCTGGCTGCGGGACAACGGCAGCCTGCCCCTGGTGGCGCCGGAAGGTCCCTGGCGGCGGCTGTTCATCTACCGCGACAACGACCGCCTCAACCCCTGGTTCGGACTGGAGGAGCTGCAGGTCTACTGCGACAGCGGCTTCTTCGGCCCGGAAAAGCTGGTGGCGGCGGAACGGGCCGTGGCGGAGGCCGCAGCCGCACGCTGATCCCCGCCCTCCCGCACCGGAGCCGCCGCCGTTACTGGCCCTGCGGCGCCTGAGTGTCTAAGCTCCGCTAATCGGGGCCGTCATGGCCACCCGCCCAACCGCCGGGACCGGTGCATCCCGGCGGCCCCCGGAGAGGAGCATGTCCACCACCCTCTGGTACGTGCACGATCCCATGTGCAGCTGGTGCTTCGCCTTCCGGCCCACCCTGGCGGCGCTGCAGGCGCGCCTCCCGGAAGCGGTGGCCGTGAAGCGCCTGCTCGGCGGCCTGGCCCCCGACACCGATGAACCCATGCCCGAGGCGATGCAGGCCTATCTCCAGGCCACCTGGCAGCGCATCGAGGAGCGCGTCCCCGGCACCCGCTTCAACTTCGATTTCTGGACCCGCTGCCGGCCCCGGCGCGCCACCTGGCCCGCCTGTCGCGCGGTCATCGCCGCCCGCGCCCTCAACCCCGCCTACGAGGTGCCGATGGTCGAGGCGATCCAGAACGCCTACTACCGCCAGGCCCGCAATCCCTCCGAAACCGACACCCTGGTGGCCCTGGCGAACGAACTGGGGCTGGACACGGTGCGTTTCGTGCGCCTGCTGGATGCCCCGGAGACCCACAGCCGCCTGTCCGAGGAGATGGGGCGCGCCCGGGCCATGGGCGTGGACGCCTTCCCCTCCCTGGTGCTCGAGATCGATGCCAGCCGCTGGCGGGTGGCGGTGGACTACAACGATCCCGAGGCCATGGCCCTGCAGGTGGACGCCCTGCTCACCGCCACCTGACGGCGGCGCCGTCCGTCCGCGGCCACCCTGTTGCCGCTCCATATTTCTTGCCCATTCCTCTGCACAATCATGTTTGAGGCAATCCCCTGAGCCACGGGCCGTGAAGAAGACCATCACCCGCAAGCTGTTCCTCACCCTGCTGCTCACCTCCCTGGTGCTGGTGAGCGGCATGTACGCGTTCATGCAGTGGTCCTTCGATCACGGCTTCATCCGCTACGTGGAGCAGCGCGAGCAGCAGGTGATCGACGGGCTGGTGGAGGAGCTGGCGCTCATCCATGCCGCCGACGGCGGCTGGGAGGCGCTGGCCGCCTCGCCGCGGCGCTGGCTGCAGCTGGTGATGTCGGTCCACAGCCACCCGATCCGGGGCAAGCGCCTGGAGTCGCTGCTGGAGCGCATGCGGCCCGGCGAGTGGCCGCCCGGCGAGGCCCCGCGTCCGCCGCGGGGCTTCCCCACGCCGCTCGAGCTGCGGGTACGCCTGCTCGACGCCTCGCGACAGGTGGTCTACGGGCGGCCGGAGGAGCCGCAGGCGGAGCTTACGCTCCATCCCGTGCGCGAGGACGGCGTCGTGGTGGGCTACCTGGGGGTGCGGGAAGACGAGGCCGCGCTGTTCCTGAGCCACGACCTGCGCTTCGCCGAACAGCAGAACCAGGCCTTCCTGCTCATCGCGCTCGCCATGCTCCTGGTCTCCGCGGGACTGGCCCTGCCGCTGGCCCGCCACTTCGTCAGGCCGATCCGCTCCCTCACCCGCGCCACCCGCCAGCTCGCCTCCGGCGACTACAGCCCGCGCATCGTCCACCGCGCCGATGACGAGCTGGGACAGCTCGCCCGCGACTTCAACGACCTGGCCCATACCCTGGGCCGCAACGAGGCGCTGCGCCACCAGTGGGTGGCCGACATCTCCCACGAGCTGCGCACGCCCCTGGCGATCCTGCGCGGCGAGATCGAGGCGGTCCAGGACGGCGTGCGCAGCCTCGATGCCGGGGCGGTGGAGTCGCTGCACCAGGAGGTGCTGCACCTGACGCGGCTGGTGGATGATCTCTACGAGCTGTCCATGTCCGACATCGGGGCGCTGGACTACCGCAAGGAGCCGCTCGACCTCGGCGCCGCCGCCCGGACCGCGATCGAGGGGCTGGCGCAGGCGTTCGGCGGGAAATCGATCCGGGTCGAGACCGACGGCCTCGACGGCGGCGCCGCCATCGTCAACGTCGATCCCGACCGCCTGGAGCAGCTGTTCGCCAACCTGCTGCAGAACACCCTGCGCTACACCGATCCAGGCGGCACGGTACGGCTGTCCCTCACAGTGGCGGCGGGGCGCGCCGTGCTGGTGCTGGAGGATTCCGCCCCAGGGGTCCCCACGGCGGAACTGCCGCGCCTGTTCGATCGCCTCTACCGTACCGAGGGCTCACGCAACCGGGCGTCCGGCGGCACCGGGCTGGGACTGGCCATCTGCCACAATATCGCCGAGGCCCACGACGGCACCCTCGCCGCCGGCCCCTCGGACCTGGGCGGCCTGCGCATCACCCTGGAGCTCCCGCTGCTCAACGAGGAGGCGCCATGAACGGGACCCTCCTCATCGTGGAGGACGAGGTGAAGCTGGCGCGGCTGCTGGCCGACTACCTGGTCCAGGCCGGGTTCACGATCCATACCATCGACAACGGCCTCGACGCCGCGCCCTGGATCCGCGCCCACGAGCCCGACCTGGTGCTGCTGGACCTGATGCTGCCGGGGCGCGACGGACTGGACGTCTGCCGGGAGATACGCGGCTTCAGCCCGGTGCCCATCATCATGGTCACCGCCCGGGTGGAGGAGATCGATCGGCTGCTGGGCCTCGAGCTGGGCGCCGATGACTACATCTGCAAGCCCTTCAGTCCCCGCGAGGTGGTGGCCCGGGTGCGGGCGGTCCTGCGCCGGGCACGGTTGTGCGAGATCCCGCGCAACGAACCCGTTCGCCTGGACCCGGACCGGCTGCTGGTCAGCGCGGGGCCACGGACCCTGGAGCTGACCTCCGTGGAGTTCCAGCTCCTGCAGACCCTGGTGCAGGCGCCCGGGCGGATCTACTCCCGGGATCGGCTGATGGACCGCATCTACCCCGACAACCGGATTGTCAGTGAGCGGACCATCGACAGCCACATCAAGAAACTGCGCCGCAAGCTCGAGGCCCTGCTGCCCGGCCGCGAGCTCATCCATTCCGTCTACGGCATGGGCTACAAGTACGAACCCGACGCCTGAGCGGCCCGCCGGCGCCGCTCCATTCCGCTTCCCCACTTCCTGCAAATTTCCTCCGTAGTGGCAGTCCAGACTCCGGATCAAAGGGCCGGACCCTCCCTCCGGCCCACCTCGACCCCGGAGCCACCATCATGCTCAACCCCTCCCACAAGCGGTTTCTGATCCAGGCCCACCGCTGGATCGCCCTCGCCCTCGCGCCGCTGTTCCTGCTGATCCTCCTCTCCGGCGCGGTGCTCGCCTTCAAACCCATCCTCGATGCGGCCGGGGACGGTGCGGAGGCTGCCGCCACGGTGGCCGAGCCCGCCGCGGTGGCAGCGCTGCTGGAGCGGGTCGACCCGGAAGGCAGGGCCCGGTCGGTCGAGATCCTCGCGGACGGCCTGGTCAGCATCACCGATATCGGCATCTACGACCCCGCCACCGGCGAACGGACCGGCACCGCCGACACGGGCTTCGACCTCTTCGGGACAGCCGAGCGGCTGCACAAGGATCTGCTGGCCGGGGCCGGCATCGTGGTGGAGATCGCCACCTATGCCATGCTGCTGATCGTGGCGGCGGGGCCGTTCCTGGCCTGGCCGCGCCTGCGCAGGACGCTCCTGGGCTGGCACCTCGGGCTCGGTTGGGCCCTGCTGCCGCTGGCCCTGCTGCTGCCGCTCACCGGTGTGCTCATGACGCTGCACGTGGGCATGGGAGAAATGCCGCGCATCCCCCGCGCGACCACCCCCCTGCCCCTTGCCACGGCACTGGAACAGGCCTCCGCGGAGACCGACTTGAGCGGCCTATGGATGGTACGGCGCTTCCGCGGTGGCACGGTGCTGGTCATGACCCGCGGCACCGCCGGCGCCCGAGCCTACATCATCTCCGACGCCGGGGTGAGCGCGCTGGATCGGTCCGGCAACTGGCCCAAGACGCTCCACGAGGGCACCTGGGCCGGGGCCTGGTCCGGGACCCTGAATCTGGTGGGAGCGTTCGGCCTGACCGGCCTCACCCTGACCGGCTTCCTGTCCTGGTTCCGGCGCCGCCGGCAGGCGACGGCCCGCAGTGGCGACGCGGACGCCGACATCCTGGTGGCCCATGCCAGCCAGACCGGCACCGCGGCGCGCCTGGCCGAGGCCACGGCCACAGCCCTGCGCAGGGGCGGCGAGCGGGTCGCACTGGCCTCCCTCGGCGCGCTCAATCCGGGTGAATTGCGCCTCTATCGCCATGTCCTGCTCCTGGTCTCCACCACCGGCGAGGGCGAGGTGCCGGACCCGGGCCGCGGCTTCCTGGCGCGACTGGCCAGCACCCGCCTCGACGGGGTGAGATTTGCCCTGCTCGCCCTGGGTGACTCCCGCTATGCCCGTTTCTGCGGCGGCGGGGAGGCACTGCTCGGAGCGCTGGTGACCGCCGGCGCCGAACCGGCCCTGCCCATGCGCCTGGTGGACGGAGCATCCGCCGTTCCCTGGCGGAGCTGGCTCGACAGCCTGTCCACGACCCTCGGCATCCGGCCGGGCGTTCCGCCCGTGGTGGACGAGGATCGGCCCCTGACCGTCCGGCTGCGGGAACGCACCCGCCTGGACCGTGCCGGTGATCCCGGGACCCGGGCCGCCTACCGCCTGGTGCTCGGGGCCGATGGCGGCGTGGATTTCCGCCCCGGCGACCTGCTCCTGGTGGCACCCGGCGCGGGTGAAGCCGAGCGCTGCTACTCCATCGGCTCCTCCTCCCGGGTGACACCGGGCGAGATCCGGCTCTCGGTGGGCCTGGTCGAGCTGGCCGAAGCCGCCGGCGGGCCAAGGCTCGGCGCCGCGAGCGGCCTGCTGTGCCGGACCCTCGCCGTGGGGGAGAGCCTGGCGGCGAGACTGCGCCGCCACCCGGCCTTCAACCCCCCGGCGCACCCCGGGCGGCCGCTCATCATGGTGGCCGCCGGCTGCGGCATCGCCCCCTTCACGGGCTTCCTCGACGAGCTCGAGGCGGACACCGGCCGGGGCCCCGCCTGGCTCTTCTTCGGCAACCGCCGGCGCAGCTGCGACTATCTCTACGGCGGGCGGCTGGAGGCGCTGCACGCCGGCGGCGTCCTGACCCGGCTCGATACCGTCTTCTCCCGCGACCAGGCCGAGCGCCGTCATGTCTCCCACGCCATGGTGGCCGCGGGCGCGGAGCTGGTGCGCTGGCTGCTGGAGGAGGATGCCCTGCTCTACGTCTGCGGCCGCGCCAGCACCCTGGGCGGGAGCGTGGACCAGGCGTTGGCGCAGGTCCTGGCCGAACACGCCGGGCTCGACCCCGCCGCCTCCAACGAGTTGCTGCGGCAGTGGCGGGCCAGCGGCAAGCTGCGCCGGGATCTGTTCGACTGAGGGACGCAGCGGCGAGGCCGCCGGTGCGGGTTGACCGCCGGTGGCCCGGTGGGCCATAAACCGGGGACTGATTCGCTGGTGGAGATTCCCCCTCATGAAGCTGTTGCGCTACGGCCCCCCGGGAGCCGAGAAACCGGGCCTGCTGGATGGGGAGGGCGGCCTGCGCGATCTCTCCGCCGAGGTCGCGGACATCGCCGGGGAGGCGCTGACCCCGGCCGGCATCGCCCGCCTGCGGGCGCTCGATCCCCGCGCCCTCCCCCGGGTGGAGGGCAACCCGCGCCTGGGGCCCTGCGTCACCGGTGTCGGCAAGTTCATGGCCATCGGGCTCAACTACGCCGATCACGCCGCCGAGGCGGGGATGGCGCCACCGGCGGAACCGGTACTGTTCAGCAAGTACCCCAGCGCCATGTGCGGCCCCAACGACGAGGTCATCATCCCCCGCGGCTCGGTCAAGACCGACTGGGAGGTTGAGCTGGGCGTGGTCATCGGCCGTCCCGGCAGGCACATACCCGAGTCCGATGCGCTGGCCCACGTGGCCGGCTACTGCGTGGTGAACGACGTCTCCGAGCGCTCGCTGCAGCTGGAGGGGACGGGGCAGTGGGTCAAGGGCAAGAGTTGCGACACCTTCGCCCCCACCGGGCCCTGGCTGGTCACCGCCGACGAGGTGCCGGACCCCCAGAATCTGCGCCTGTGGCTGGAGGTGGACGGGCACCGCTACCAGGACGGCAGCACCGCCACCATGATCTTCGGCGTCGCCCGGCTCATCAGCTACCTGAGCGGCCTGTTCACCCTCCACCCCGGGGACATCATCTCCACCGGCACTCCGCCCGGCGTGGGCATGGGCGTGAAGCCGGCCCCGGTCTACCTGCGCCCCGGCCAGGTGATGCGCCTGGGCGTGGAAGGCCTCGGCGAGCAGCGGCTGCGGACGGTGGCGGAGCCCTGACTCAGGGGGTCTCCACGGCGAAGGTGTCGCAGCGCTCGAGCGCCCCGCTCTCCAGGCCGATCCGGAACCAGCGCACCCGCTGGGCGGAGCTGCCGTGGGTGAATGAATCGGGATTGACCGCGCCGCGCGCACCTGTCCGGAGATGCCGAGCAGGGTCTGCACGTGGTGCCCCACCTCGTGGGCGATGACGTAGGCCTGGGCGAAATCGCCCGGCGCCCGGAAGCGCTCCTTCAGGTCGCGGTAGAATCCGAGGTCGATGTAGACCCGGTGGTCCCGCGGGCAGTAGAAGGGACCCGCGGCGGCCTGGGCGAAACCGCAGGCGGATTCCACCGCATCGGTGAACAGCACCAGCCGCGGCTCCTCGTAGACGCCGCCCCGGGCGCGGTACAGTGCCGGCTGTCGCCGGGTTCCGGGAGCAAGGCGCCGTCACGACTCCCGCTTCCGCCGGCCGAGCGACCAGCGCAACCCGAGCGGGGTGATGAGCGTGGTGACGATGACCATGATCACCACCGCCGAGAAGACCTGGCCGCTCACCACGCCGAGTCCCTTGCCGATGCTGACGAAGATGAGGCCCACCTCCCCCCTCGGTACCATGCCGATGCCGACGCTGAGGCGATCCACCCCGGGACCGGCCACCATGCCCGCAATCGCCTTGCCCAGGGTGGCCACCACCACCAGCGCCGCCGCCAGCCCGAGGGTATCCGGATCCAGGAAGGCGGCGAGGTTGACCTGCATTCCCATCAGGATGAAGAACACCGGCGCGAACAGCGCCTCCAGGGGCGCAAGGATGCGGATCGGCACCGGATCGGCGCCGCGGTGGGCGGCGAAGTGCTCCTCGTTGACGATGAGACCGGCGGCGAAGGCGCCGACGATGGTGGCGAGCCCGATGCGGTTGGCGGCCCAGGCCACCATGAAGGCGACGAACAGGGGAAACAGCAAGGTCAGGTGCTGGCGCTCGATGCGTGCGGCGAAACCGGTGAGCATGGGCATGAACCGCCCCCCGAGCCCCACGAGCAGGCCGAAGAAGAGCCCCGAGACGAGGGTAATGCGCGCCACCTCGCCCCACTCCAGCGCCCCCCGGGTCACGATGCCGGTCACCACCGCCAGGATGATCAGCCCGAGAATGTCGTCGATGACGGCGGCCCCCAGGATGAGGCGTGCCTCCCGGGTCCGGGTCCGGCCCAGGTCCTTGAACACCCGCGCGGTAATGCCGACGCTGGTGGCGGCCAGGGTGGCGCCGACGAAGAGATCCACGGCGGGTTCCCGGGCCGGGAGGAACAGACGGCTGGCACCGTAGCCGAGTGCGAACGGGATCGCGATGCCGACCACCGCCACGGCCAGCGCCCGGTATCCCACCTGCAGCATCTCCTCCACCCGCGATTCGAGCCCCACCATGAACAGCAGCAGGATGACGCCCAGGTTGGAGAAGACCCACAGGCCGTAGCTCATCAGCAGGTAGCGCGGCGCGCCCTCGCCGGTCAGGACCGCCAGCACCGCTGCTCCCGCGCTGCCGGCCTGCAGCTGCCCCGGGGTCATGAATCCGCGCGCCACCTCGGCCACCGAGAGCCCCGAGGCCCACACGCCCCGCACGATGTTGCCCGCCAGGTCGGCGTGCATGATCAGGATGGCCAGCGGCCCGCCCGCCGCGTAGAGCACGTTGCCGATCAGCACGCCGATCAGCAGTTCGCCGAGGACCGAGGGCTGGCCCAGTCGACCCGCCGCCCAACGGCCCACCATGGCGGCCAGGATCAGGAGCGCCAGTTCCAGCAGGATGCCCGCGAAGGGATCACCGTGGCCGGCGCCGCCAGCAGCGGCCCTGGCCGTGCCCGTGACGCCCGCAAGAACCGGGACCAGCAGGCCGGCGGCGGCTCGGCTGTTGATTGCCTGTCCGATGGTTTTCACCTTTCGATTCCCGCCCTGCTCCGGACAAGCATAGACATCCCGGGCAGGGTGCACATCCCGTTCCGGCCGCAATTCCATTGCAATTCAATACTTGTACTCATTTCGTTTTTATCTTATACAATACCTATACATTCAACTTTGTCGAGACGGTGCGCGGGAGGCGGTATGAATGCGGTTACGGCACGGACCATCGGCTGGGTCGAGCAGGGCCTGGTGCCCGACAGCGTCATCCGCCACGGCATCCGCCGACTGCTCGGCCAGCGGCTCGGGTCCCTGCCGCTGGCGGATGCAGAGGGGCTGGCGGAGCTGAAGCGGGAGTTCGTGGCGGCGATGGACAGGGCGGAGATCGCCCCCCTGCCCCACAAGGCCAACGAGCAGCACTACGAGCTGCCGGCGGAGTTCTTCGCCACGGTCCTCGGGCCGCGGCGCAAGTACAGCGGCTGCTGGTGGCCGGAGGGGGTGGAGACCCTGGAGATGGCGGAGGACGCGGCGCTGGCCGCCACCTGCGAGCGCGCCGGGCTGGCCGATGGCCAGTCGATCCTGGAGCTCGGCTGCGGCTGGGGCTCGCTCAGCCTGTGGATGGCGGAGCACTACCCGGCCAGCCGCGTCACGGCGGTCTCCAATGCCCACTCCCAGCGGGCGTTCATCCTTGCCGAGGCCCGGCGCCGGGGCCTGGAGAACCTGGAGGTCATCACCGCGGACATGAACGACTTCACCACCGCGCGGCGCTTCGACCGGGTCGTGTCGGTGGAGATGTTCGAGCACATGCGCAACTACCGCTGCCTGTTCGGCCGCATCAACGGCTGGTTGCGGCCCGGCGGCCGTTTTTTCCTGCATATCTTCTGTCACCGCAGCGCGCCCTATGTCTTCGAGGCGCGGGATGCCGGCGACTGGATGAGCCGCCATTTCTTCAGCGGCGGCACCATGCCCAGCGACGACCTGCCGCTGTGGTTCCAGGACCGGCTCCGGCTGCGGGCGCACTGGCGCTGGGACGGGCGCCACTACGAGCGCACCCTGAACGCCTGGCTGCGGCGCATGGATGCCGGCCGCGCAACGCTGTGGCCGCTGTTCACCCGGACCTACGGCGCCGACGCGGAGATCTGGTGGATGCGCTGGCGCATCTTCTTCATGGCCTGCGCGGAGCTGTTCGGCTACAACGACGGCCAGGAGTGGTGGGTGGGCCACTACCTGTTCGAGCGGCAGCGGGACGACCCCGCCGCTGCGGAGACGGACTGACATGCCCCTGGCGCTCAATTTCCTCCTGTTCCAGCTGGGCTGGTTCGCCTGCGTGCTCGGTGGCGCCCACCAGCTGCCCTGGTTCGGGGTCGGTGTGGCGGGCGCCATTGTCCTGCTGCACCTCCGCCTGGCGGCGGAACCCCGGCGCGAGCTCGCCCTGATCGCCGCCGCCGGTGCGCTGGGCGCGGTATGGGACAGCGCGCTGGTGGCCACCGGACTGCTGGCCTATCCCTCGGGGCTGCTGCACCCCTCCCTGGCGCCGGTCTGGATCATCGCCATGTGGATGCTCTTCGCCACCACCCCGAACCTCTCGCTGCGCTGGCTGAAGGGGCGGCCGTGGCTGGCGGCCGCCTGCGGCGCCGTGGCGGGGCCGCTGGCCTACCTGGGCGGCGAGGCCCTGGGGGGCGTGCGCTTCAACGCACCGGCCGCCGGCCTGGCGGCCCTGGCCCTGGGCTGGAGCCTGCTGCTGCCGCTGCTCATGGGCGCGGCGGTGCGGCTGAACGGCTTCGCCCCGCTGCACCCCCGTCCCGGAGACGCCTGATCATGTACGAACTCTCCATCCACCTCTCCGCGCTCCCCGTCATCCTCGTGGCGGGTGGCGTCACCTGGGTCATCAGCGTCCTGCGCCATGACGTGAGCATCGTCGACAGCCTCTGGTCGCTCATGTTCCTGCTTGCCGCCGGTGTCTATTTCATGCAGGCGCCCGCCGACTCGGCGCGCGCCGTGCTGGTGCTGGTGCTGGCCGCGGTGTGGGCGCTGCGCCTGGCCGGCCACATCACCTGGCGCAACCGGGGCGTGGGCGAGGACCGCCGCTACCAGGCCATCCGCCGCCACAACGAACCGAACTTCCGGCTCAAGAGCCTCTACCTGGTGTTCGGACTGCAGGGCGTGCTGGCCTGGGTCATCTCCATGCCACTGCTGGCCGCCATGCTCGCTCCGGGTCCGCTCGGCCTGCCCGGGCTGCTGGGAATCCTCCTGTGGGGGGCGGGGATGGTCTTCGAGACCCTGGGCGACTGGCAGCTGGCCCGCTTCAAGGCCGATCCGGGCAACCACGGCCGGGTCATGGACCGGGGCCTGTGGCGCTATACCCGGCATCCCAACTACTTCGGCGAGTTCTGCATCTGGTGGGGCTTCTACCTCATCGCGCTCGATGCCGGCGGCTGGTGGAGCATCCTCTCGCCGCTGCTGATGACCTTCCTGCTGCTGCGGGTCTCGGGCGTGGCGCTGCTGGAGCGGGACATCGGCGAGCGCCGCCCCGCTTACCGCGACTACGTGTCCCGCACCAACGCCTTCTTTCCCGGGCCGCCCCGTTCTCCCGCCTCCCCCAGCTATGGAGAGACGCCATGAAGACCTTGCACCGCTCGCGCCCCGCCCTTGCCGCCGGTATCCTCTCCGCGCTCCTCCTGTGGCCGTTCCTTCCCGCAGCGGCCGTGGAGACCGGCCAGCTGCGCTTCGCCGTCTACCTGGACGAGCGGCCCATCGGCTGGCATCACTACCACGTCACCCCCGTGCGGGACGGCTACCGGGTGCGGAGCGAGGCGGGCTTCGAGGTCAAGCTGCTGTTCCTCACCGCCTATCGCTACGAGCACAGCAGCGAGGAACGCTGGCGGGACGGCTGCCTGGAGCGCCTCGAGACCCGCACCGATGACAACGGGACCCTCCACCACGTGGAGGCGGAGGGAGACGGACGCTGGCTGCGGCTGACCCGTGACGGAGGCGGGCCGACACCCGTGACAGGCTGCGTCATGACCTTCGCCTACTGGAACCCCGCCTTCATCGGGCAGACGCGCTTGCTGAACGCCCAGACCGGCGAGCTGGTGGAGGTGGCGTTCGAACCGGCTGCCGCGGCGCTTCCGGCCGCCGCCGGACCGGGGTCGCGCGCCTACCGGCTCTCGGCCGGCGAGCTGGACCTGACCCTCTGGTACTCGGACTCGATGCAATGGCTGGGGCTCGAATCGCGCACGGGCGGCGGGCGGCTGATCCGCTACCTGCGCAGCGACCTGGCGCCGCCGCGGGAAGACGCGCAAAGCCGGGAGCAGGTGTCATGAGGCCGGCCGCACGGCTGCTCCCGCTGCTCCTGCTCGCCGGCCTGGCCGGCTGCGCGGGCCCGGGTCAGAAGCCCATCTCGGTGGTCGGGCATGTGGATCTCGAGCGGTTCATGGGCGACTGGTACGTGGTGGCGAACATCCCCACCTTTCTCGAACGGGACGCCTACAACGCCGTGGAGTCCTACCGGCTGGAGAGCGGGGACCGGGTGGCGACCACCTTCACTTTCCGCCAGGGCGGCTTCGACGGTCCCCGGAAAAGCTATCGGGCCACCGGCTTCGTGCTCGACCGCGACAGCAACGCGGTGTGGGGCATGCAGTTCCTCTGGCCCATCCGGGCCGACTACCGGATCATCCACCTGGACGAGGGCTACCGCCTGACCATCATCGGCCGGCAGCAGCGCGACTACGCCTGGGTGATGTCCCGCACCCCGGGTATCAGTGATCGCGACTGGCGGCGGGCGGTGGACCTGCTGCGGGCGCAGGGCTACGACACGGCCGCCCTGCAGCGCGTGCCCCAGCGCTGGGACTGACGCCCCGTCCGGACCGCCGTCCGGCGCCTGGGCTCGACGGTCCGGAGGGATGGAAGCGGTTTTGCTCCCGCCCGGTTTACAGCCGCCGCCCGGCGGACAAGAATAGCCCCATCAGGTCCGCGACCCACCCACAAGCAAACTGGAGGTGAACATGGCCAACGAAGGCTACCACGAGCCTACCGCAGAGCTTTCCGACGACACCCGCGACATGCATCGCGCCATCGTCTCCCTGATGGAGGAGCTGGAGGCGGTGGACTGGTACAACCAGCGCGTGGACGCCTGCAAGGACCCGGAGCTGCGGGCCATCCTCAAGCACAACCGCGACGAGGAGAAGGAGCACGCCGCCATGGTGCTGGAGTGGATCCGGCGCCGCGACCCCGCCTTCGACCACGAACTGCGCGACTACCTCTTCACCGACAAGCCCATCGCCCACGAATGAGCCGGAACCGCCCGGGCGTGTCCCGGGCGCTTCCCGTCGGCGTCCCGCCAACGATGCTCGCGCACCGTCCCCCGCAGGCGCCCCGACGCACCCCTCCCGTGAAGGCCTGAACCATTTCGTCATGACCGGGTCATCACTACATGCCACCCTGTTTTCAGGGACCCGCGCGATCGGTGCCGAACGAAACCGGCGCGCGGCCTGCAAGGCAATGAAATAACGACAATTTCCAGCCAGTCAACAGCGCAGGCTGGTTGACCCCCGCCGGCAATGGCTCTATACGTTTCCGGACGGGCGCCGCGCCATCGGGGAACTGGATATGCCAGCCGGGCTGATGCGGGGACAACAGGAAACGGAGCGCCTCACCCGGCGCTACCGGACTGTGCGACGGCGGAGCGAGGCCCTCTGCCGACCGCTGGCGGTGGATGACTACCAGGTCCAGTCCATCACCGAGACCAGCCCGCCGAAGTGGCACCTCGCCCACGTCACCTGGTTCTTCGAGACCTTCCTGCTGGAGCCCTTCCTGCCCGGCTACCGCCCCTTTCACGATCGCTTCCCCTACCTCTTCAACTCCTACTACGAAACGGTCGGGCCCATGCAGCCGCGACCGCTGCGCGGTCTCCTGTCCCGGCCCACGGTGGAGGAGGTCTACCGCTACCGCGCCCACGTGGACGAGCGCATCGAAGCGCTCCTGGAGACGGTCGCCGGTCGCGACCGGCCGGAGGTGCTCGCGCGCCTGACCCTGGGACTCAACCACGAGCAGCAGCACCAGGAGCTGCTGCTCATGGACATCAAGCACAACTTCTCCGTCAACCCGCTGCTGCCCGCCTACCAGGCGACCGGCCCGGGCGCCGCCGCCCCTGCCGCGGCGGCGCCGGACTGGATCGAGGTTGCGGGCGGAATCCGCGACATCGGCCACGGCGGCGCGGGCTTCGCCTTCGACAACGAGGGACCCCGGCACCGGGTCCTGGTGCGCGATCACCGCCTCGCCACGCGGCTGGTGACCAACGGGGAGTACCTGGCGTTCATGGAGGACGGCGGCTACGAGCGTCCCGAGCTGTGGCTGTCCGACGGCTGGAGCCTGATCCGGCGGCAGGGCTGGCGCCACCCGCTCTACTGGCACCGTGACGGCGAGCGCTGGTCGGAGTTCACCCTCGGCGGTCCGGGGCCCCTGGATCCGGACACGCCGGTCTCCCATGTGAGCTACTACGAGGCGGACGCCTTCGCCCGCTGGGCCGGGAGGCGCCTGCCGGAGGAGGCGGAGCTGGAGCTGCAGCTCGCGGACAGGCCCGTCGAGGGCAATTTCGCCGACTCGGGGCGGTTCCATCCCCGGCCCGGCAGCGGCCAGTGGTACGGCGACCTGTGGGAGTGGACGGCGAGCCCCTACGGCCCCTACCCCGGCTTCCGGCCGCTGGGCGGAGCCATGGGCGAGTACAACGGCAAGTTCATGTGCAACCAGATGGTGCTGCGCGGCGGCTGCTGCGCCACGCCCCACGACCACATGCGCCCCACCTACCGCAACTTCTTCTATCCCCATGATCGCTGGCCCTTCACCGGCATCCGCCTGGCAGAGGAGATTTCATGAGCGCACGCCTGCAATACAGCGAACTGCCGATGGCCGTCTCCGAGCTGGAAACGGCCGTGCTGGAGGGGCTGGGACGGAGCCCGAAGGCGATACCGCCAAAGTTTTTCTATGATCGCCGCGGCTCGGAGCTGTTCGACGCCATCTGCGCCCAGCCGGAGTACTACCTGCCGGCGGCGGAGCGGGAGATACTCCAGACCCGCGCCGCCAGGATCGCCGCCCGCACCGGGAGCGGCTGCGTGCTCATCGAGCCGGGCGCGGGGAACGGGGCCAAGGTCCGGTTGCTGCTCGAGCATATCCGCCCGTCGGTGTTCGTCCCCCTGGACATCTCCGGCAGCTACCTCCAGGCCTCGGCCGAGCGGCTGTCGCGGGACTTCCCCTGGCTGCGGGTCCACGCCGCCCGGGCCGATTTCTCCCACGGCCTGGAGCTGCCCGCGGGCCTGCCGGAGGGGCGGCGGGTGGCCTTCTATCCGGGCTCGAGCCTGGGCAACTTCGAGCCGGAGGCGGCGGTGGCGTTCCTCGCCACCGTGCGCGAGGCGGTGGGTGACGCGGGCGGACTGCTGATCGGCATCGACACGAAGAAGGACACCGGCCTGCTCAACGCCGCCTACAACGATGCCGCGGGGGTGACCGCCGCGTTCAATCTCAACCTGCTGCACCGGATCCGCCGCGAGCTGGAGACCGATCTGGATCCCGACAACTTCCACCATCACGCCTTCTACAACCCGGAGCCGGGGCGCATCGAGATGCACCTGGTGAGCCGGGTGGCGCAGGAGGTGCGGGTGAACGACAGCCTGTTCCCGTTCCGTGCCGGTGAAACCATCCACACCGAGTCCTCCTACAAGTACCACCCCGAGGAGTTCCGGATGCTGGCCCGGCGCGCCGGATTCCAGCCCCTGGATCTCTGGCTCGACAGTCGGGGGCTGTTCAGCTTCCACTACCTGGAGGCGTCATGAAAACGTGACCGCCGGGAGGGATGAATCATGCTCAGATTGCTGGTCGCCCTGGCCGCCCTCTTTCTCATCCTGTGGATCTACACGGGGGGAAGTCTCACCGGCGGGAACGGCGGTGGCGTTCAGGAAATGAAATCCCGTGCCGTCGACAAGGCCCGGTCGGTGGAATCCCTGGTGCAGGACCATCCCCGGCAGGTGGAGGAACAGCTGCGCCGCATCGAGTCGGAATCGAACATTGACGGCACGCGGTGAATCCTGCCGATCGGGTCATGCCTGAGGCGGCCGCGCAGGCGACAGGCCCGCCGCCGGGTCACGGCAATAACCTATTGTTGACAGGGATTTCGCCGTGCCCGTTCCGCGGCGCGATCCCGGTGCAGCCACTTGCGCTGACGCACCAGGATGGTCCAATCTGGGGTCTGCGGCCGCAAGCGGAGAGCAGAACCGGGGACCACCCCATGGCATCCTCCGCAACCCGGCCTGGATAACAATAATTCGCGGCAACAATCAGTTAGTGACTGCCAGAACAATCTGACGCCAGGCGGTACCGGCCTGCATCGGCACCACAATCCGGTTCTGCGCCGCGGTTGGCACAGCTCATGCGTGGCTGCCACGGGTCGTGGTGTACGACCGGTTGTCACGAACATCTGTGATTCTTCCTGAGATCGGAACCAGATCCACTCCCACGGGACAGGGCCGTTACGATGGACCAGCAGACAGAAACGACGCCGGCCGCAGCCGGGCCGAAACCCGGATGGAACAACGCGGCGCGCCTGTTCGCCCTCTCCTTCCTGTTGTGGCTGCTCCTCACCGGCAGCCTGGCCCCGGCCGAACTGGCAGCGGGACTGCTGGTGGCCGCCGCCGCGGCGACCCTGTCCCATCCCCGGATCACGCTGCTCACGGGGCTGCGCCTGACCCCCGCGGCGCCCCTCCACCTGCTGGCCTATCTGGGCGTCTTTGCCGCCGCGCTCGTGCGCGCCAATCTCGACGTGGCCCGCCGGGTGCTCTCCCCCGCCCTGCCCATCCATCCCGGCGTGGTGCAGATCCGGACCGGCCTGCGCTCCGAGCTGGGCCGCCTGCTGCTCGCCAACAGCATCACCCTCACTCCCGGCACCCTCACCGTGGACGTGGAGGAGGATCGCCTGCTGGTGCACTGGATCAGCCTGCCCGCCGGGGCCGACGTGGAAGCGGCCACGCGGGCCATCGCGGAACCCTTCGAACGTCACCTGAGCGGATTCCTGGAATGAACCTGCCCGACTGGCTGCAACTTGCCCTCCTGCTGCTGTTCGGCGGCGCCGTGCTCCTGGGCCTCGCCCGGCTCGTGCTGGGGCCGCAGGCCCCGGACCGCATCGTCGCCGCCGATACCCTGGCGGTCATCGCCACCGCCGGGCTGGTGCTGCTCTCCCTGGTGCTGGAAAGCGCCCTGTACCTGGACGTGGCGCTGGTCTACGGCGTCCTCGCCTTCGTGGGGGTGGTGGCCCTGGCCCGCATCATCGAGGGAGGTGCGCGCCCATGAGCCTGCCCGGCAACCTGTTCCTGCTGCTGGGAGCGGCCTTCTGTTTCCTCGGCGCGCTGGGACTGTTCCGCATGCCCGATGTCTACAACCGCATCCAGGCGGGCACCAAGGCGGTGACCCTCGGCACCCTGTGCATACTGCTGGGGGTGTGGTTCCACCACCCCGAGTGGTGGGCCAAGCTGGCGGCCATCGGCGGGCTGCTGCTGCTCACCAATCCCGTGGGCTCCTCCACCATCGCCCGGGCGCTGTTCCTGGCGGGGGTGCGGCCATGGCAGTCCCACCCTGCGGACAGGGAGGTCTGAGATGTTCTGGATCGTGCTCCTGATGGTGGTGGTGATGCTGGCCAGCGCGGTGGCCGCCCTGCTGCTGCCCAACTTTCTCGGCGCCGTGGCCTCGGTCTCGGTGGTCTCCCTGGGGGTGGCGGGGCTGTTCGTGCTGCTCCGGGCCCCGGACGTGGCCATGACCGAGGCGGCGGTGGGCGCCGGACTCGGCAGCCTGCTGCTGGCGCTGGCGCTCAGGCGCCTCGGTCTGTGGCGGCTCGAGGTGCAGGAGGAGACGGATCATGCCGACCGCTAGAGTGACCACGCTCGGGCCGCTGCTGTTCGCCGCCGGCTTCGCCTTCCTGCTCGCGGTACTGGTGGCGGGGCTGCCCTTCGGCGCGCCGCCCATGACCGTGGGCGAGGCCATCCAGGGCGACGCCGCCGGAACGGTGGGCGCGGCCAACTTCGTCACCGCCGTGGTGCTGGCCTACCGCGGCATCGATACCCTGGGCGAGCTCTCCATCCTGTTCGCCGCCGCCATGGCCGCCGGGCTGGTGCTGGGTCGGCCGGGCGAACGCCGCGCCGGCGCCGCCCCGGCGGGCTTCATCCTCCGTGCCGGCGCCGACCTGCTGTTCCCGCTGCTGCTGGTGGTGGGACTCTACATCATCCTCCACGGCCACCTCACCCCGGGCGGCGGCTTCCAGGGCGGCGTCATCCTGGCGGCGGCCTTCGTGGTGCCGGTGCTGGCCGATCCGGGCCGGCCGCCGGAGCACCGCCGGCTGGCCTGGGTGGAGGGGCTGGCGGGCGCGGCCTTCATCGCCACCGGGCTCGCGGCGCTCGCCTGGGACCACCAGTTCCTCGCCCCGCTGCTGGGCCGCGGCACCCTCGGCAGCCTGGTCTCCGCCGGCACCCTGCCGCTGCTCTACCTGGCGGTGGGGCTCAAGGTGGGCGCCGAGCTGACCGGCCTGCTGGTACGCATGACCGAAGCCGACGGGGAGGCGCCCCGGTGAACGACGCCACCACACTCACCCTCTACCTCGGCGCCATCGGCCTGCTGGTGATCGGCATCGCCGGACTGGTGCTCGCCCGCCACCTGTTCCGGGTGGTCATGGCGCTGGCCATCGCCGAGGCCGGCGCCAACCTGCTGCTGGTGCTGACCGGTTTCCGCTGGGACGCGGTCGCGCCGATTCTCACCGGCGCGGACCGCGCCCCCATGGTGGACCCGGTGCCCCAGGCCCTGGTGCTCACCGCCATCGTCATCGGCGTCGGCGTGCAGGCGCTGGCCCTGGCGCTGGGCATCCGCCTGCGCCAGGCCTACGGCACCCTCGACCTGCGGCTCATCCGCGCGCGGATGGTGGAGGAGATCGACGGCGCGGCCGGGCTCGCGCCCGCCGGCAGCCGGGACCGCCCCGCCGGTGAAAGGCCCCTGCCGCCGCCGCGGCCGGCCGCCCTGCCCCGGGAGGCGCGCCCATGATCGCCCTGGCCGTGGCCCTGCCCCTGCTGGCCGCCTTCCTGCTGCCCCTGACCGGTCCGTTGCGCCGCATCGTGGGTCCCGCCACCCTGCTGCTGGTGGCGGCCACCGCCTTCAGCGCCTGGCCGCGGGCGCAGGTGGAGCCCTTCACCGTGGCCATCGGCGGCTTCCGCCCGCCCCTCGGCATCCTCTTCTACGTGGACGGGGTGGCGCTGCTGTTCGTGCTCGCCGTGGCCTTCAGCTGCCTGCTGCTGTGGCCCTGGAACGAGGCGGCCGGCAGCCGCAAGCACGCCCTCACCCTGCTGCTGGCCGCCGGCTGTTCGGGGCTGGCGCTGTCGGGCGACCTGTTCAACATCTACGTCTTCTATGAACTGGTGGCGGTGGCCTCCTATGGCCTGGCGGCCGGGGCCGGCAGCGGCCGCGCCTACGCCGCGGCCTTCCGCTACCTGGTGCTGAGCAGCCTCGGCTCCCTGCTGGCGCTGGTGGGCATCGCCCTCGTCTACCACCGCACCGGCACGCTCAACCTGGCCCACCTGGGCGAGCTCGCCCCCACCCTGCTGAACGACCCGCTGGGGCTCGCCGCCTTCCTGCTGCTGCTCCTGGGGCTCGGGGTGAAGGCGGAGCTGTTCCCCGTGAACGCCTGGGTGCCGGAAGTTTACGCCGGGGCCGAGCGCCGGGTCTCGGCCCTGCTGGCGGGGCTGGTCTCCAAGCTGGCGGTGCTGGTGCTGGTGCGCCTGCTGGTGCTGGTCTTCCCCACCGACGAGGCGCGCACGGCGCTGTTGCTGCTGGGCACGCTCGGCATCCTCAGCGGCGAGCTGGCCGCCTACCGCGCCCGCGACCTGGCGCGGCTGCTCTCCTGGTCCTCCATCGGCCAGCTCGGCATCGTCTTCGTGGCCTTCGCCGTTCCCGGCGAGGCGGGCCTCGTCGCCGGCCTGGCGGTGGCGCTGCACCACCTGGTGGCGAAGCCCGCGCTGTTCCTGCTCGCCGAGCGCTGGGGCGGCAGCCTGGAGTCGCTCACCGGGGCCGGCCGCCGCAGCCCCTTGGCCGGCGCTCTGTTCGTGCTGTTCGCCCTCTCGCTCATCGGCGTGCCGCCCCTGCCCGGTTTCTGGGCCAAGTTCCTGGTGCTCTCCGGCCTGGCGGCCCAGGAGGGCGGGCTCTGGTGGGCCGCCGCGGCGGTGATCCTCGCCACCACCGTGGTGGAGGCCAGCTACCTGTTCCGGGTGGTGGGCCGGCTCTACGCCCGCGACGCGGACGGCGCCACCGCGCCCCACGCCACCGGCCCCCTGACGGGCGCCGCCGTGCTGGGGCTGGTGCTGATCCTCGGCGGCGCGAGCGCCGGGCCGCTGGGCGACGCCCTCGGCCACATGGCCGCCCAGGCCGCCGACCGCGCGGCCTATCTCGGCCGGGTGCTGCCGGTACGCACCATCGAGCGCCCCGGCACCCTGACCCTCAACGCTGCCCCGGAGGCCCGGCCGTGACCCTGCTGGATCTGCTGCTCCTGCTCTCCCTCGCCACCGGGGCGCTCGCCTGGCTGCTGGGACGCTGGTCGGGCGCGGGCGTGCTCGCCGCGCTGCTCTACGCCGGGCAGCTCGCCCTCCTGGGCGCCATGGACGGGAGCGCGGCCGCCTCCCCCACCTTCCAGGTGCTGGGCCAGACCATCGCCTGGTCCCTGGACCCCTTCGGCCGCTTCTTCGCCCTCATCACCCTGGGTGCGGCCATCGCCTCCGCCTGGTTCATGGCCGGCGAGTGGGGCCGCCGCTACACGCAGGCGGGCCACAGCCTGCGGGCGCTCCACGGGGCGCTGGCGATCAACGTGCTGGCCATGCTCCTGCTGCTCGCCAGCACCGACCTGGTGTCGCTGTTCATCGGCTGGGAGCTGGTGAGCTGGGCCGGCTTCCTGCTCATGGCCCAGGGCGGCGCTGCGGCGGTGCGCGCCGCCCTGCGCTACGTCACCTACGCCATGGGCGGGGCCATGGCCGTCCTCGGCGGCACGGTGCTGGCCTATGCCTGGACCGGCACCCTGGACCTGGGGCTCCTCGCCGAGCGCCTGCCGGCCCTGGAGCCCGGACGGCTGTGGCTGCTGGTGGCGCTGTTCACGGGCGGCTTCGGGGTGAAGATGGGGCTGCTGCCCTTCCACCTCTGGCAGGCGCCGGCCTACGCCGAGGCACCGGGCCCCGGCACCGCCTTCCTGGGCGCCATCTCCTCGCGCATGGGCCTGTTCGCCATCGCCCTGGTGCTGGCGCGGCTGGTCACCCTGGAGGGGCTCGACGGGCTGCAGATCCTGCCGGGCCAGTTCGGGGTCCGCGACCTGCTGGCGTGGGTGGCCGCCTTCACCATCGTGCTGCCCACCTTCACGGCGCTGAAGCAGAACGACGCCCGCTACCTGCTGGCCTGGCACGGCATCGGCCAGGGCGGCTACATGCTCATGGGGCTGGTGGTGGGCGACGCCATGGGCAGCGCCGGCGGTCTGATGCACGTGTTCAACCACGCCACCTACCAGGCGGCCCTGTTCCTCTCCGTCTACGCGGTCATCCACCGCACCGGCACCGCCGACCTCAACCGCCTGGGCGGGCTGGTGGTGCGCATGCCGCTCTCCTTCCTCACCATGCTGGTGGGCATCATCGGCCTGGCCGGCCTGCCGCCCATGAACGGCTTCGTCTCCAAGTGGCTCATCTACCGCTCGCTGATGACCGAGGGCATGCCGCTGCTGTTCGTGGCCTCGGTGATCGGCACGCTGGGCACCATCCTCAGCGTCTACAAGCTGATCCACAACACCTTCCTCGGCCAGCTGCGCAGCGAGCACGAGCATATCCGCGAGGCGCCCTGGAGCATGACCGGCCCGATGCTGGCGCTGTGCGCCATCGTCTTCGTCACCGGGACCGCGCCGGGGCTGGTGCTGGGCTGGGTGGCCGACGCCCAGGCGGCGCTCGGGCTGCCGGTGCTCCGCTACACCCTGGGCGGGGTGGCCTCCGCCAAGGGCGGGCTGGACATGCTCTGGATCGTGGGGGTGCTGTTCGGCGGCTTCGGCGTCGGCGCCCTGCTCTTCTACGGCGGCGGCGGGCGCAGCCGGCGGGTGCACCAGCTGGACAACTACGCCGGCGGCCATTTCCTCTCCGCCGACGTGCGCTACCAGTACAGCGACAACTTCTACGCCGGCCTCATGCACCGCATCGGCCCCCTCTACCGCAACGCCTTCACCTGGCTGGAGTCCGCGCTGGTCTCGGCGGTGGACCTGGCGGCGCTGGCCATGCAGGGGGTCTACCGGCAGCAGGCGCCCGCGTTCCTCCTCCTCATGACGGCCGTGGCGGGCCTGGCCTGGGTGGTACTGTGATGGATGCCCTGAACCTGGCGCTCGAGCTGATCCTGATGCCCCTGGTGGCCTTCGTGGTGGGGCTGTTCATGGTGCTGATGATGCGCAAGATCGCGGCGAGGATTCAGCGCCGCGTGGGCCCGCCACTGCTGCAGCCCCTCTACGACATCATCAAGCTCTACGGCAAGCAGACCCAGATCTCCCACGGCCTCGTCCACGACATCGGCATCGTCATGGCGGTGGGCGGCTACGTGGCCGCCGAGACCCTGCTGCCGGTGCCGGGGATGGACGGGCTCGCCGACCGGGGCGGCCTCATCACCCTGGCCTACCTGATGATGATTCCCTCCCTGGGGCTGGCCCTGGGGGTGGGCCAGTGCGCCAACCCCAACGGCTCCATCGGCATCGCCCGCGCGCTCACCGCCATGCTCGCCTACGACATCCCCTTCGTCATCGTCATCTTCGGCGTGGCCTGGCACTACGGCACCACCAACCTGGCGGACATCATCGCCCTGCAGCAGGCCGCCGGCCCCGGCGGCTGGGGCGCGGCCACCATGCCGCTGCTGGCCCTGGCGGGGCTGTTCTCGGTGCACGCCATGCTGGGCAAGCAGCCCTTCGAGATCTACGTGGCGCCGGCGGAGATCGCCACCGGCCCCATGGTGGAGATGGGCGGCAAGTTCCTGGGCGGCCTGTTCGTCATGCAGACCTTCCAGTTCTACACCGCGGGCGTGCTCTACGCGAGCCTGTTCCTGGGCGGCGGGGAGAACTGGCTCACTTTCCTGGTCAAAGCCTTTGCGGTGGTGGCCATCCCCATGTGCATCGCCTTCCTGTTCCCCCGCTACCGCACCGAGGATCTGCTGAAGATGATCTGGAAGTGGCCGGTGCTGCTGGGCCTGGCGGGCCTGTGGCTGATCATGCACTGAGCGAATGGAGGACTCCCATGAGTGACTTGAAGCAGATCCCCATTCACGCCGAGGGCGACGCGGGCGGCGATCCGAAGTCGGAGGGCCTGTTCACCCGGGTGTTCGACGAGCTGAAGGCCTTCTGCCGTTCCCGCTCCCTGTTCATGCTCCACTACTGCACCGGCTGCGGCGCCATCGAGCTGCCGCCGGCCATGACCTCGCGCTTCGACATGGAGCGGCTCGGCATCCAGCCCATGGTGACGCCGCGCCAGGCGGACATCCTGCTGGTGACCGGCTATGTCTCCATCAAGACCCTGAAGCGCATCATCCTCACCTACGAGCAGATGGGCGGGCCGAAGTACGTGATCGGCATCTGCTCCTGCACGGTGAACGGCGGCATGTACTGGCAGAGCTACGCCACCGCCAAGGTCCTGAACGAGTACCTGCCGGTGGATCTCTACATCGCCGGCTGCATGCCCCGCCCCGAGGCGGTCATCACCGGCATGCGCCAGCTGATGGAGAACATCCGTACCGGAAAGGCGGACAACTGGAAGGACTACTACCGCCGCTACGACCACTACCTGGGCAACCAGCAGCAGCTCTTCGGCGAGCGCTGGCAGACCCCCACCGACGTCATCGGCGAAGCGGACCACTACGGGCTCGCGGGCCCGGAGACCACCGGCCCGCACACCGCCCTGCTGCAACAGCACCAGGTGCCGCTGCAGCCGCTGGAGATGCGCCTCGGATCCAGGCAGGAGCGCAAGCCATGAGCCGGCAGAGCCTCGCCCCCCAGCTGGAGTTCCTGCTCCAGGAGATCGAGGGCATCCGCATCCGGCGCAAGGGACCGCGCCGGGTGCGGGTGGATCTCGCCGCCGAGACCCTGCCCGCCCTGCTGGAGCTGCTCAAGGGCCGCGCCGGCTACGTGCACCTCTCGGCCATCACCTGCGTTGACTGGATGGAGCAGGAGGAGTTCGAGCTGGTCTACCACCTCTGGTCCTACGAGACCCGGGTGCTGGTGATGGCCCACATCCGCCTGCCCCGCGACCCCGGCGTCTACCTCTCGGTCTACGACCTGTTCAAGCCGGCGGCCTTCTTCGAGCGCGACATCCACGAGATGTTCGGCCTCTACTTCGAGGGCAGCCCCGACATGGGGAAATTCATCCTCACCGAGTGGGAGGGCCCGCCCCCCATGCGCAAGGACTTCGACGGCGAGGCGTGGGTCATGGACCACTTCAACTGGCAGGCCTACCACCCCGACTGGCTGAAGGAGATCGAGGCCCAGGGCGGCGGCATCACCACCCGGCCGGAGGATGTGCGCCGATGAGGCCCGAGAACTACGAGGCGGTCAACCATCCGCCCAGCAACGAGTTCGAGCTCTTCTTCGGCCCCAACCACCCGGGCATCGAGGGCAACTACGCGCTGAAGGTGAAGCTCAACGGCGACCAGGTGGTCTCCGCCCGCGCCGACGGCGGCTACCTGCACCGCGGCTTCGAGAAGCTGATGGAGGGGCGGCTGTGGATCCAGAACATCGCCCTGGTGCCGCGCATCTGCGTGCCCGACCCGGTGCCCATGGAGGTGTGCTACTCCCTGGCCGTGGAGGAGCTCGGCGGGATCACGGTGCCGGAGCGCGCCCAGTGGATCCGGGTGCTGCAGCTGGAGCTCTCCCGCATAGCCGCCCACCTGTTCACCTTCGGCGGCCACGCGGCCACCACCGGCATGTACAGCAACATGTACTGGGGCGTGGCCGACCGCGACCAGGTGCTCGATCTCTTCGAGGAGCTGAGCGGCGGGCGCGTCTACCACATCTACAACATCCCCGGCGGCGTGCGCCGCGACATTCCCGCCGGCTACCTGGAGCGGGTCACCCGGACGCTGGACTACATCGAGTCGCGCCTGCCCGACTACGACAACCTGTTCTTCACCAACCAGGTGTTCGTGCAGCGGGCCCGGGGCATCGGCGCCATGAGCCAGGAGCAGGCCCTGGAGTGGGGGGTCACGGGCCCCAACCTGCGCGCCACCGGGCTGGCCTTCGACGTGCGCCGCGACGACCCCTACCTGATCTACGACCAGCTGGAGTTCGACATCCCCACCGAGCAGGCGGGTGACGCCTGGGCGCGCACCCTGGTGCGGCGCCAGGAGCTGGTGCAGAGCATCCGCATCGTGCGCCAGGTGGTGGAGCGGCTCCCCCACGTCGGCGGCCCCATCCGCGCCCTGATTCCCAATCCGCTGGCCTGGAACCTGCCCGCCGGCGAGGTCTACACCCGGGTGGAGTCCTCCAAGGGCGAGCTCGCCTACTACGTGGTCTCCACCGGCGGCGACAAGCCCTACCGGGTCCACGTGCGCGGCCCTTCCGCCATGCACGCGGTGCAGGTGCTGGAGAACCTGACCGCCCGTGCGCGGCTGGAGGACATCGCCCAGATCATGTTCTCCCTCGACGCCTGCCCGCCGGAGGTGGACCGCTGATGGCCGACATCCCCTACAAGGACAAGGGCAGTCTGCTCAACCCGCTCAAGGCCCTGCAGTTCTTCGCCCGCCCGCCGGTGACCGAGCCGCTTGAGCCGCGGCTGGCCTCGGCCAACTACCGCGGCTTCCACCTCAACGACTGGGAGAAGTGCATCGGCTGCGGCACCTGCCAGAAGGTGTGCGACAACGCCGCCATCACCATGGTGCGCATCCCCGGGCTGCCGGCGGACCCGGCGCAGGGGATCCGCGACCAGCGCCCGGCCATCGACTACGGCCGCTGCTGCTGGTGCGGCCTGTGCGTGGACATCTGCCCCACCGCCTCCCTGGCCCTGTCGCGGGAGTACGTGCACACCTGCACCGATGCGGAGCTCGACAGCTACTTCGTCCTGCCCGACCCCAACGGGATGCACGGCCGGTACTACGGCCACGGCTGGAGCAAGAGCGCCGATTCGGACCTGGTGGACCTGCAGCGCCAGGCCATGGGCGAGCTCGAGCCCTCCGCCCGCGGCGACAACTTCCGCGAGATCGTCGCCGGCTACGACGATCAGCAGGCCCTGCTGGAGGCCTCCCGCTGCGTCCAGTGCGGCATGTGCTTCGACGCCTGCCCCACCCACATGCATGCGCCGGAGTACATCCGTGCCATCTGGGAGGGACGCGTCGAGGACGCGGTGCGCTGGATCTACCGGACCAACCCCTTCGCCCATGTCTGCGGGCGGGTCTGCACCCACCGCTGCGAGGAGGCCTGCTCCATCGGCCACCGCGGCGAACCCATCGCCATCCGCTGGCTCAAGCGCTACGCCATGGACGCCCTGCCCCCCGAGCGGGTGAAGGCCATCGCCGCCGAAGGGCGGGTCGCCACGCCGAGCGGGCGCCGCGTGGCCATCGTGGGCTCCGGACCGGCCGGCCTCACCGCCGCCTTCGACCTGGCGAAACTGGGCCACGCGGTGACCGTGTTCGAGGGGCTGCCGGAGCCCGGCGGGATGCCCCGCTACGGCATCCCCGAGTACCGCCTGCCCTACGCCCGGCTGGACCAGGATATCGACGTGATCCGCTCCGTGGGGGTGGATATCCGCTGCAGCACCTGGGTGGGAAAGGACATCACCCTGGAGGAGCTGCAGCGCGAGTTCGATGCCGTGGTGCTGGCCCTGGGGCTGCAGTTCGGCCGCTCCACCCGCATTCCCAACTCGGATCATCCCCAGGTGCGCAAGGCGGTGACCCTGCTGCGCCAGGCCACCGCCGGGGAGGCGTTCGGCACCCCGCGCAGCGCGGTGGTCATCGGCGGCGGCAACGTGGCCATGGACATCGCCCGTACCCTGGCCCGCCTGCAGCGCCGGGAGTACGGCGCGGCACGGGTCACCGTCACCGCGCTGGAGGCGCGCAGCCACTTCCTGGCGGACGCCAGCGAGGTGCTGGAGGCGGCCGAGGAGGAGATCGAGATTCTCGATGCCCGCGGGCCGCGGGAGTGCGTGGTGGACGGGGCCGGCAACCTGGTGGGACTGCGCAGCTGGCGGGTGAAGTCCATCTTCGACGCCCAGGGGCGCTTCGCGCCGATCTACGACGAATCCGACGAGCGCCTGCACGAGGCGGAGATGGTGGTCGAGGCCATCGGTCAGGTGGCCGACACGGCGCTGCTGGGCGAGGCGCTCACCGAGCGACTGGAGTGGCACCGCGGGCGCCTCAGGGTGGACTCCGACGGGCGCACCAGCGAGTCCTGGCTGTGGGCCGCGGGCGACATGGTGAACGGCCCCGACGTGGTTCACGCCGTGGCCGACGGCCACCGGGTCGCGGCCGGCATCCATGCCTGGCTGGAACAACGGGAGAGCGTGCAGTGAGCGAACACGGCGAGGGCGGGGTGCACGGGATTGATCGCATCCGCGCCAGGAAGACCCTGGGGGAGATCCTGGAGGTGGCGGCCTCCTTCGAGGCCAGCGCGCGGGACTTCTACACCGGGCTAATCCCGCGGGTGAGCAAGCGCATCCGCTACCTGGTGGAGGAACTGGCCGAGGAGGAGGCGCGCCACCATGACCTGTTCAGCGATCTCGCCGCCCGCGGCGACATCGCCGGGCAGCTGCGCGCGCGGGTGGAGACACCCGCCTCGGACACCCGCTTCTCCGACTGCATCCAGGTCCCCGAGCTGGGCGCGGAGCCCGACGACCAGGCCATCCTCCAGTACGCCCTCGGCCGCGAACAGGCGGCCATGGAGCAGTACCGGAGCCTGGCCGGGAGCGTGGAGCCCGGCCCCGTGCGCGAGCTGTTCGAGTTTCTTGCCGAGGAGGAGACCCGCCACAAGGCGGAGCTGGAGAAGCTCTACTACGAAACCGTTCACAGCGGCGGGGTGTGAGGGTTACCGGGACGCCGGCCCGGACCGGATGGACTCCCGACGCCGGTCGGTCAGTCGCCGCCCCTGGCATCGCCGCCCTGGTTGCAGGCGGCCCCGTCCACCCCGCAGCAGCCTTTGCACCATCCCGCCTCCGGCCCCCCATCGGGCCGATCCCGGGGGTCGCCCGCAGCTCTGGTTTTACTCCCGCGACCCAGACAAATTATAGTGCCCGGGACAATCCGGACTCCTTCCCGCAGTCGCAGACCGGTGCGATTCACGGGTGGGGCCATCAACACCAGACAAGCGAGGCTACCGATGTCGGACTGGAACATCCGCGGGATGGGGTTCGGGGGAATCCTGGCTATCCTCCTGTGCCTGCCACTGTCGACAAGCGCCGGCGCGGAGGATGGCGCCGCGGCGGAGTTCTTCCGTGGCCAGGTGGTACGGCTGGTGGTGGGCTACGGCCCGGGTGGCGGCTACGACACCCTCGCCCGGCTGCTGGCGCCGTGGATCGAACGGCGCACCGGCGCCACGGTGGTGGTGGAGAACCGGCCGGGCGGCGGCGGGCTGGTCGCCCTCAGCCAGGTCTACCGTTCCGCGCCCGACGGGCTGACCCTGATGCTGTTGAACGGCCCGGGCGCCGCCCTGGCGCAGCTGCTGGAGCTCGAGGGGGCCCGCTACGACCTCGGGCAGGTCCCCTGGCTGGCGCGGGTGAGCACCGAACCGAGCGTGGTCATGCTGAGCGGTCAATCCCCCCTCAAGAGTCTGGCCGGGCTGCGCGCCGCAGGGGAACCGGTGAAGTGGTCCGGCGGCGGCAAGGCCGACGCCCTCGCCGATACCGCCGCCTGCCTCTCCGAGGCGCTCGGGCTCGAGGCGGAAATCATCATCGGCTACAAGGGCTCGAAGGAGGCGGCACTGGCGGCGATGCGGGGCGAGGTGGACGGCATCGTGACCTCGGACCGCTCCGCGCTCAAATATGCCCGCGGCGGACAGCTGGTGCCCATTGCGGTGCTGGATCGGGACCGCTCGCCCCTGTTCCCCGATCTCCCCACCCTGTTCGAGGCGGTGGAGCTGTCCGCGGAACAGGCCTGGTGGATCGACTTCCGCGCCCGCATGGCCCGCACCGGACGCGCGCTCCTCACCACGCCCGGAACCCCCGCGGACCGGGTGGCCTACCTGACCGGGGCCCTCGGCGGGATACTCGCCGATCCGGCTTTCGTCGCGGAAGCGTCGGCCAAGGGCTTCAGCATCGATCCCGCCGGGCCGGACACCCTCGCGGAACTGGTGACCGGCACCATCGGGGCGCTGGAGGGCGAACGGCTGGCCCAGGTGCGCCACGTGCTGCTGGAGAAATACTACCGGTGAGACCTCCGGCCACATGCTGCCCCACGGGCGGCAACCGCCACCGGGCCGTCATGGGCCTCGAATAGACCGCCGCGGCACGACTGCCTTCCCATGCCGGACGTCATCTCCTCAGCCCTGAGCCTGGTCGCCCATGGCCCCACGCTCCTGGCAGCCCTCGCAGGGCTCTCCATCGGCCTGGTGTGCGGGGTGCTGCCGGGCCTGAGCGGCCTGTCCACGCTGGCCATCCTGCTGCCGTTCATCTACGGCCTGGATCCCCTGACCGGTGTCGGCTTCCTGCTGGCGGCCCATGCGGCGGTCTACACGGGCGGCTCCGTCACCGCCATTCTCCTGGGCATTCCGGGAGCGCCGGCCAACGCCGCCACGGTCAGGGACGGCTTCGCCCTCCACCGCCAGGGACGCGGCCTGTACGCGGTGGGCGCCGCGCTGACCGCCTCGGCCCTGGGCGGGCTGCTGAGCGCCCTGGCCCTGGTGCTGCTGCTGCCCCTGCTGCAGCCGGTGGTGCTGGCCTTCGGCGCCCCGGAGATCTTCCTGCTCGCCCTGGTGGGTATCGCCAGCGTGGCCCTGCTCGATCAAGGCGAACCGCTGAAGGGGCTGGTCGCCGCAGGCCTGGGCCTGTTCCTGGCCACCTTCGGCTACCAGCGCATCACCGGTGTGCCGCGCTTCTGGATGGAGAGCGACTATCTGCTGGACGGAATCCGCCTGGTGCCCCTGGTGCTGGGCCTGTTCGCCATCCCGGAAATCGTCCGCCTGGCAGGCGCCGGCCGCCGACCGGCGGCGGCCGGAACCGCACTGCGCTGGCGGGACCTCGCCCGCGGCGCGGCCGCGGTCCTGGAGCGGCCCTGGACCTTCCTGCGCTCCGTCGGCATCGGGGTCCTGGTGGGCATCGTCCCCGGCGTCGGTGGAGAGACCGCGCCCTACCTGGCCTATGCCGCGGCCCGCGGCCGGCGGGATCGGGATGCTGCCGGGGAGGCGGGCGATATCGACGGGGTCATCGCCCCGGAGGCCAGCAACAACGCCAAGGAGGGCGGCTCGCTGGTGCCCACCCTCGCCCTCGGCATCCCGGGCAGCGCCGCCATGGCCCTCCTGCTCGGCGGATTCCTGATCCTCGGCATCGAACCCGGCCCCGACTTTCTCGTCACGCACCTGGACATGGCGACGGCCCTGGCGATCATCCTCGCCGTGACCAACCTGGTCTCCGCGCTGCTGATGGTGCCGCTGGCCGCGGGCGTGGCGAAGCTGGCCTCCATCCGCGGCCAGTTCCTGGCCCCCGCTCTCCTGGTGCTGGTGGTCGTGGGCGCCTTCGCAACCGGGAACAGCGGCGTCGATGTCCTGTTCGTGTTCCTGTTCGGCGCCCTGGGCCTGCTGATGCGGCGGTTCAACTACTCCCGCCCGGCATTGGTGCTCGGCTTCATCCTCGGCCCCATACTGGAGACCTACCTGCACATCTCGCTGCAGGCCTACGGTCCGGCCTTCATCACCCGCCCCATCAGCCTGACCCTGGGCCTGATGCTGGTGGGCGTGTTCGCCTGGAGCTACCGGAAGTCCCGCGCCGGCCACCGTCCGGGGGTGACAGGCCCATGATCCGGACCGACTCGATTCTCCCCCTGCTGGCCGCGGGCATGATCCTGCTGTTCCTGCTCTCCGGCTGGCTGTACTACGACTACGGCTGGGTGGTCATGCGCTTTCCCCTCCTGGCCGGCGTGCTCACCATCGGCGCCGCCCTGCCGCTGCTGCTGCGGCAGCGGCGCGGGCCCGTGGCGCCTGAACCGGCATCGGAGCGGGAGCGCGATGGGAGCATTGCCACCGAATTCAGCCATTTCCTGGCGGTTGCCGCCATCCTGCCCGCGGTCTGGGTCCTGGGTTTCGTCCCGGGTTCGGCCCTGTTCCTGCTGGCATTTCTCAGGCGCCACGGCACGGGCTGGGGACCCGCCGCCGCCATGGCCGCCGGCACCGCACTGTTCGTCCACGGCGTGTTCGTGAAGCTGCTGCAGCTGCAGCTGCCCGCGGGCGTTTTCGGCTAGGGCGGCGCCTGTTTTCATGCCGCGGCCCCATGGGAGTAAACTGCAGCCCGAGGACCATACTCCGACGACCGCAGCGCCAGGAACGCCCGATGACCAAGAAGAAGAATCCCCCCACGATCAGCTACTCCTTCCAGGCCGGCTCCGGTACGCAGACAGCCCGATCAGTCCCGCCCGAAAGGAAGCCGCGGGTCCTCATCATCAACGCCATCCCGGACGACAACCGGGTTACGGTCGAATTCATCGATCAGCGGGGCTTCGAGTTCCACAACACGGGCAATTTCGAATTCCCCGAGATCGACGGCATCGACATCCATGTCCTGTTCCTCGGCGGCAGAAAGGGTGGCCAGATCAAGTTCGGCAGACCGGATTTCGCCGTCAATCTCATCTGTGACCCCGACAGCAACGCACGAGGGCTGGAGGCGGCCAGGGAGCTGATTGCGCGGGAGGGCATTCCCAGCCTCAACCCGCCCGAACGAATCGCCGCGACCAAGCGGGATCTGCTCTACCAGCGCTTCGCGGACTTCGAGGGCGTCCTGGTTCCGAAAACAATCCGCCTCCGCCCCCGTTATTGCCGGGATGTCAGGGCGGCCGTCGAACGGGGCGACATCCGGCTGCCGTTCATCTTCCGGCCGGCTGGCCAGCACGGCGGCAAGGGCATGACCCTGATCCGGGAACCGGGGGACATCGACGAGCTGGAGCGCTTCGCCTTCGACGGGCAGGACTACTACCTGACCGAGTTCGTCGACTGCCGGGACCCGGACGGCTTCTACCGGAAATTCCGCGTGATCGCCATCGACGGCAGGCTCTATCCACGCCACCTTTTCACCAGCGACCAGTGGATGGTGCATCGGAACTCCAAGCAGAAAGTGGCGGATTTCGAGGCCGATGAGAAGGAGTTCCTGGAGCATTTCCGGGAGCGGCTCGGCGAACGCAACCTGGCCCGGCTGGAAGCCTTCAGCGCCCAGGTGGGACTGGACTACTTCGGCATGGACCTGAACCTGCGCCCCGACGGCAGCCTGGTCATGTTCGAGACCAACGCCTGCATGTACTCACTGTTCGAGTCGAAACGCGACAACATCAAACCCTTTACCCGCGTCATCGGCGCCGCCCTGAGGGATATGATTTTCCGCCGCTACCGCGACAGCCGCTCCCTGCCGCTGCACTAGTGCGGCACGCGGGTGGCGCTGCCCGCGCGCCCTGCACGTTCAACCGGCCCTTCCCGCCCCCGCCGGACGCGTTTCCCCCCTGGCCCCGGGCCCGCCCAGGAAGCGGGAATCCGGCTCCGATCCCCCGCCCCGTCCGGGCGCCCGGACAGCCTGTCGGCACTTTTACATCCGGGCATCCGTGGACTTTACTTACCCAAGGGACTGGTGCCCGGTCAGGGCGGAGAAATCGCGACTTGGCCGGTGCCGCAAAGATTGAGCCCGACATAGATCGTGGACATCCCGGCGACCACATGACAACAAGGGCCGGGCAACTGCCGGATGAGATGCGCCACCGCGTGCACGCCGGCGGGCAGGATGGAGGGGGGCGACCATGTCAGATCCTCAACAAACGCCGCCCGGGAACGGCGTTGTCGGGTGCGACAGACGGGACGAGCAGGCCGATCTCGGCACCGCCGGCAAGATAGCCCGCATGTTCATCAGCACGCCGGTTACGCCGATGCTGATGATCGCCACCCTCTGCATCGGCATCCTCGGCCTGTTGTTCACCCCCCGGCAGGAAGATCCGCAGATCTCCGTGCCCATGATCGATATTTTCGTCAGCTATCCGGGGGCCAGCATCCACCAGGTGGAGAGCATGGTGACCGAACCCCTGGAACGGCTGATGAGCGAGCTGCCGGGGGTCCGCCATGTCTATTCGGCCACCGGTCGCGGCCAGGCGCTGGTGACGGTGCGCTTCCGCGTCGGCGAGGAGATGGGCGCCTCCATCGTCAAGGTCCACGACAAGCTCCAGTCCAACCTGGACCGCATCCCGCCCGATGTGCAGATGCCGCTGGTGAAGCCGGTGGGCGTGGACGACGTGCCGGTGGTGGCCGTCACGCTCTGGTCCGCCGAGGTCGACGATACCCAGCTGCGCACCCTGGCGCTGGACGTGCTGCAGTCACTGGGAGAGGTGCCGAACACCGGCAAGGGCTTCGTTGCCGGCGGCCGCGCGGATCAGGTTCGCGTTGAGGTCTCCCTGGAGCGGCTGGCGGGTTTCGGCATCAGCCCCCAGCAGGTCGCCGGCACCATCCGCACCGCCAACTCCGAGCGCAACGCCGGCACCATGGAGGCCGGCAATACCGTGTTCAACGTCTACGCCGGCGCCTTCCTGCGCACCGCGCAGGACATCACCGAGCTGGTGGTGGGCAGCCGCGCCGGGCAGCCCATCTATGTGCACGACGTGGCCGATGTCCGTTACGTCTCGGAAGACGCCCAGCAGATGTCCACCTTCTTCACCGGCCCGGCCTGGACGGGCGGGGAGCGGGCTTCCGGCGAGGCGGCCGTGACCATCGCCATCGCCAAGAAGGAGGGAACCAACGGCGTCACCGTCTCGAAGGCGATCCTGGCCAAGCTGGAGCGGCTCAAGGGCACGCTGATTCCGGCCAACGTCAACATCACCATCACCCGTGACTACGGCAAGACCGCCAACGACAAGGTCAACGAGTTGCTCGGCGCCATGTTCGAGGCGGCGGTCATCGTCGCGGTGCTGTGCCTCGTGGGCCTGGGCTTCCGCGCCGCCCTGGTGGTGATCATGGTGATTCCCATCGTGATCCTGGTGACGGTGTGGTGGGCCTGGGTGGTGGACTACACCATCGACCGGGTGAGCCTCTTCGCCCTCATCTTCGCCATCGGCATCCTGGTGGACGATGCCACGGTGGTGGTGGAGAACATGTTCCGGCGCTGGCTCGAGGAGGGCAACACCAGCATCGCCGTGGGCGTGGATGCCGTGCGCGAGGTGGGCAATCCCACCATCCTCGCCACCTTCACCATCATCGCCGCCCTCCTCCCCATGGGCTGGGTCAGTGGACTCATGGGACCCTACATGCGGCCCATCCCGGTGCTCGGCTCCTCGGCCATGTTCTTCTCCCTGGTGGCGGCCTTCATCTTCACCCCCTGGCTGGCCCTGCAGATGCGTCCGCGCATGGAGGCGCTGGGTCGCGCCGAGCGCCGCGAGGAGAAGACCCGGCAAATCGTCTCCCGCCTCTACCGGCCCCTCATCGAGCCGCTCATCCGCAGCCGCACGCTGGGGATCGGCTTCCTGATCAGCATCATCCTGCTCACCGTCGGGCTCTGCATGCTCTTCTACACCCGCACCATCACGGTGAAGATGCTCCCCTTCGACAACAAGCCGGAATTCAGCGTGGTGGTCAACCTGCCGGAGGGGACGGCCATGCCGGTGACCGCCAACGTGGTCCGGCAGCTGGCGGTGAAGTCGCTGGAGATTCCCGAAGTGACCGCGGTGGTCACCTATGCCGGAACCTCCCAGCCATTCAACTTCAACGGCATGGTGCGCCACTACTACCTGCGCCGGAATCCGTGGGAGGGCGACCTGCTGGTCATGCTCGAGGACAAGCTGGAGCGCGAGCGCGGCAGCCACGCCATCGCGGTGGCGGCCCGGGAGCTGCTCACGCCGCTGGCCGAGCAGCTCGGCGCCCGCGTCGCGGTGGTGGAGATGCCGCCCGGCCCGCCGGTGCTGCAGACCGTGGTCGCCGAGGTCTACGGACCCGATGACGCGACCCGCCGGCAGTTCGCCCATGATCTGACGCAGATCTTCGCCGAGGTGGAGAACATCGTCGACGTGGACAACTACATGCCCGAACCCTACCGGTTGTGGCGTTTCGAGGTGGACACCCAGAAGGCCGTGCGCCGGGGCATTTCGGTCAACACCATCACCGACAATCTCGACATGGTCATGGGCGGCTACCGGCTCGGCGACGTCAAGCGCGGCAATGTCCAGGAACCCACCTACATCGTGCTGCAGACCTCCCTGGCCGAGCGGTCCCAGATCTCCCAGCTGTCGAACATCCCCATACCCACTGAAGACGGACGGCTGGTGCCGCTGGCGGAGCTGGGGCGCTTCGTGCAGGAGTGGGAGCAGCCGCTGGTCTATCACAAGGATCTGCGCCCCATGGAGTACGTGGTGGGCGAGATGGAGGGGCGCCTGGGCGCACCCATCTACGGCATGCTCGCGGTGGAGGACCGGCTGGAGGACTACACGGCGCCCGACGGCGTGCAGGTCACCGGAATGCCCCGGGGGCTCATCGGCCCGCCCGCGGACGACTTCGTCTCCGGGTTCGAGTGGACCGGCGAGTGGACCGTCACCTACGAGACCTTCCGCGACATGGGCATCGCCTTCATGGCCGCGCTGCTGCTCATCTACGGGCTCATCGTCTGGGAGTTCCGCAACTTCACCCTCGCCGGGCTCATCATGTCCCCCATCCCGCTGACCCTCATCGGCATCATCCCCGGCCACCTGCTGATGGGCGCCGAATTCACCGCCACTTCCATGATCGGCATGATCGCCCTCGGCGGCATCATCGTCAGGCAGTCGATCCTCATCGTGGAATTCGTGAAGATCGAGGTGGAGAAAGGCCTGAGCGTGCGCGAGGCGGCGGTGCGCGGCGCGGAGATCCGCATGCGCCCCATCTTCATCACCTCGCTGACCCTGATGGCGGGGGCCTGGGCCATCATCTTCGATCCCATCTTCCAGGGCATGGCGGTGAGCCTGCTGTTCGGCGCGGGGGTGGCCACCCTGATGGCGGTGGTGGTGGTCCCGCTCGGCTGCATCAGCGCCCGCCGGCAGTTCTACCTCGTACAGACCGATGCCGGCGATATCGTCCTCAGCCCCGAATACGGGGTACGTGAACAGCACCCCGACACGGCGGAGGCGGAGCCCGTCCAGCGCCCCGCCCTGTGGCGGCGACTGTGGGGAATCACGGCACGGATTCTGGGCTGGACCTACTATGGCGTTCGCGCCGTCGTGATCCTGCTGGCCCAGGGGCTGAGCGCGATGCTGCAGCGGCGGCGCGAGGCACAGGCGGAGAACGGGGATCCGCCGACGCCGCAAGCCGCGTCCGCGGTTGACGATCCTCCGCCGGCGGAGGACGCCGCCTCCCCCGGGGCGGGTGCCGCGGCCGGGCGGTCGCCCGGCACTGCGAAGGCGGAGAAGGCCGAGGCCGGCGCGGCTCGGAAAACGCCGCCCCCGCCCACCGCCAGGGCGAAGGCGAAAACCGCCCGCACCAAATCCGGCGCGGGCAAAGGCCGGCGGGGCATCCGCGCGGACAAAAAACCGACAAAATAGCCGGCAAAAGTCCGGTCAGGGCCGGCGGCTCGCCACCACCTCCAGGCGCAACGCCGCTCCCGCCACGGAGGGGCCGGCGGGCCCGGGAGCCGCTCCCGGGCCCGGTTCGAGACGCTCCACCACGAAACCGTTGTCTTCCAGCAGTGCGCGCAGCTCCGCTGCCGAGCCCACCGGCCAGCTGTGGTAGCGGGCCGTGTACTCCTCCGCCCATCGGGCCAGGGTCCGGGCCTCGATGCCGATCGCCACGGGCGCGGTTGCGGCCGCCCGCAACACCCGCTCCCGGAATGCTTCCCCCTGTCCGGCGCTGAAACGGACTTCGCCGCTGCAATCCGGCCGGATCCGGTTAATGGTCACCAGCTTTCCCCCCGGGCGCAGGAGTTTGCGCCAGACGGAAACCAGCTCCGCGCGCCGTTGCGGGGGGAAGTTGCCCAGGAAGGAGTGGGTGCAGATGACGTCGTGGGGTCCGCCGGCGGCTGCGAGGATATCGCCGGCCCGGGTGGCGATCCGCACCCCGTGACGCTCGGCATACCAGCGGTTGAGGAACAGGGGCGTCTCGCAGCGGTCGGCGACGGTCACCTCCGGCTGCACCCCGTGCCGCGCATAGGCGTGCAGGACCAGCGCCAGCATGGCGTAGTCGGAGGTGCCGGAAACCAGCACCCGGGAATGGCTCCCGGTCGCCGCCAGCTCACCCAGCACCCGTTCGTAGAAGTGGCGCTGCATCCAGGGCGTGGCCACCACGCCGAGGATCCTGAAGTACTGCCACACCCCGTGGTACCAGTCGCAGTCTTCGCCTCCCCCCGATCCCCGGCGGCACAGTCCGGCCGCGCGTTCCAGGGCCAGCGGCGCACTCTCCGGGAGCAGCCGATCGGGATCGCTGAAGGGAGTCGCCGATTCGTCCGCGGCAATGATCCCGGAACGATTGCCGGCTGGAGCGGGGGGATTTTCGGGCATGGAACCGTATCGTCAGGCCGCAGATGCAGGACAGGGTAGCGCCCGGAGCCGCAAAGAAAAACCGGTCCCGGCCAACCAGGCGGGGACATCACAGCCAGGTCGTACCCGGAGCAGGCCTTGGAGCGTCGGCGCACAAAAAAAGGCCCGGCAATTCTGCCGGGCCTTTCTCGTTGGTCGGGGCGAGAGGATTTGAACCTCCGACCACCTGAACCCCATTCAGGTGCGCTACCAGGCTGCGCTACGCCCCGTTCGGTAATTTCCGGCGCATCCTGCTGGTGCGCTGGAGGGCGGTATCATACCGGAAACGTCCCGGAATGGAAACGTTCCATACCGCCCATTACAGGTCAGCGGCGCAACCCCTCGAGCACCTCTTCCAGTTCCGTGCTCAACTGCCGGATCAGCTGCTTCACCTGGGAAGCCTCTTCCCGCGCCTCCTCTCCCGAGAGTCGCTGGCGGGCGCCGCCGATGGTGTAGCCCTGCTCGTAGAGCAGGCTGCGGATCTGGCGGATCATGAGCACATCCTGGCGCTGGTAGTAGCGCCGGTTGCCCCGGCGCTTCACCGGCTTCAGCTGCGGGAACTCCTGCTCCCAGTAGCGGAGCACGTGCGGCTTGACGCCGCACAGCTCGCTCACTTCACCGATGGTGAAGTAGCGCTTGCCCGGAAGGACAGGCAGCTCGTTGTTATTGCTCGTTTCCAGCATAGGCCTCGACCCTCGCCTTCAGTTTCTGGCCAGGCCGGAAAGTCACGACCCGACGGGCGCTGATGGGGATCTCCTCGCCGGTCTTGGGATTGCGCCCGGGGCGCTCGTTCTTGCTGCGCAGGTCGAAATTGCCGAAGCCCGAGAGCTTCACCTGTTCGCCTGCCTCCAGGGCGGTGCGGATCTCCTCGAAAAAGCTTTCCACCATCTCCTTGGCTTCACGTTTGTTGAGTCCCAGTTCCTCGAACAGCTTTTCAGCCAGATCGGCTTTCGTCAGCGCCATTATCACTCCCTAAGCGATGCATTAAGTTCGGTCTGCAACGCATTGACCACCCTTTTCAGGGCTTCGTTGATTTCAGCTTCATTAAGAGTGCGCGAAGGATCCCGGAAGGTCAAGCTGATGGCCAGACTTTTTCTACCGGGATCAATGCCTTCGCCACGATAAACGTCAAAAATCCTCACCTCTTCCTGAGATTCCCCCGCAGCCGCCCGAATACAGGCGACCAGTTGCTCCGCGGAAACCGTTTCGTCCAGCACCAGGGCCAGGTCGCGACGCACGGCGGGGAAGCGCGAGAGTTCGCGGAAGGCGGGCAGCCGCGCCCGCTCCAGCACCGCCAGGCGCAGCTCGAACAGGTAGACCGGGCCATCCAGGTCGAGGTCGCGCTCCACGGCGGGGTGCAGCAGACCCACCTGCCCCACCACCTCGTCACCGCGCAGGATCTCGGCCGCCTGTCCCGGATGCAGGGCCGGATGGGTCGAGCGCACGTAGCGGAAGGCCTCCGGCTCGCCGGTCAGGGCCAGCAGCGCCTCCACGTCGGCCTTGAGGTCGAAGAAGTCCACCTTGCGCCGCGGCAGGCTCCACTGCTCCGGGGCGGAAAGCCCGGCCGCCACGCCGCCGATCATGCGCTCCTGCTTCAGCTCGCCGTCCACGGGCACGAACCGCAGCCCGGTCTCGAACAGGCGCACCATCGGTTCCTGGCGGTTCTGGTTGTAGCGCAGCGCCTGTATGAGACCCGGCCACAGGCTGGTGCGCATGACCGCCAGGTCCGCGGAGATGGGATTGGCCAGCGCCAGGGGCTCCCGTCCCGGATCCAGCACCGCCTGCAGCTTCGGGTCGACGAAGCTGTAGGTCACCGCCTCCTGGTAGCCGCGGGCGGTCAGCTCGCCCTGCATGCGCTCCAGCTCGATACGCGTCTCCGGCAGCTCGGGCATCAGCAGCTCGCCGGTGGGCCGGCGCACGGGCAGGCGGGCATAGCCGTGGATGCGGCCGATCTCCTCGATCAGGTCCACTTCCCGTTCCACGTCGAAACGGTAGGTGGGGACCTTGACCGTCCAGCCGGCGGCGGCGGCGCCCACCCGCATGCCCAGCCGCTCCAGGGTGTCACTCACCTCCGCGTCGGCTATGGTGGTGCCGAGGACCCGGGTGATGCGCTCCCGGCGCAGGCTCACCTCGCACCCGGCGGGCAGGTGGGCGTCGTCCCGCACCTCGACAACCGGCCCGGGCTCACCGCCGACGATATCCAGCAGCAGCCGGGTGGCGCGCTCCAGCGCCCGGGCCTGCAGCTGCGGATCCACCCCCCGCTCGAAGCGGTGGGAGGAGTCGGTGTGCAGGCCGTAGCGGCGGGCGCGTCCGGCCGTGGCCACCGGCTCGAAGTAGGCGCTCTCGAGGAAGACGTTCACCGTCTCCGCCTCCACGCCCGAACCCTCGCCGCCCATGACCCCGGCGATGGCCTGGGCATGGTCGCCGTCGGCGATCACCAGGGTCTCCGGTTCCAGCTCCAGCGCCTGGCCGTCGAGCAGCGTGATGGGCTCGCCGGGGCGCGCCATGCGCACCACGATGCCGCCCCGCAGGCGGTCGAGGTCGAAGGCGTGCATGGGCTGGCCCAGCTCCAGCAGCACGTAGTTGGTCACGTCCACCACCGGGCTGATGCTGCGCAACCCGCTGCGCCGCAACCGCTCCTGCAGCCACAGCGGCGAGCTCACGCCGGTGCGGATGTTGCGGATGACCCGCCCGGTGTAGCGCGGGCACTGGCTCCCCGCCTCGATCGCGACCGGGAAGGTGTCGGGGCAGGTCGCCGCCACCGGCTCCAGGGCCGGCGGCGTCACCGGCACGCGATTGAGTACGCCCACTTCGCGCGCCACGCCGGCCACGCTCAGGCAGTCGCCGCGGTTGGGGGTGAGGTCCACCTCGATGCAGTGATCGTCGAGTCCCAGCCAGGCGCGCAGATCCTTGCCCACGGGGGCGTCTGCGGGCAGGTCCCAGAGACCGCTGGCGTCCTCGTTCAGCCCCAGCTCGGCCGCTGAGCAGAGCATTCCGGCGGAGGGCTCGCCGCGCAGCTTGGCCTTCTTGATCCGGAAGCCGCCGGGCAGCTCCGCCCCCACCACGGCGGTGGGAGCGCGCATGCCGGTCCGCACGTTGGGGGCGCCGCAGACGATTCCGACCGGCGCCTCGCCGCCGACGTCCACCTGGCACACCCGCAGCTTGTCGGCGTTGGGGTGGGGCCTCACCTCCAGCACCTCGCCCACCACCACGCCGCTGAAGGCGGGCGCGGCGGGCTCCACGGCATCCACCTCGAGGCCGGCCATGGTGAGCTGCTCGGCCAGGGCCGGCGTGGCCACCGGCGGGTTGACCCATTCACGCAACCACTGTTCGCTGAGTCTCATGTCGCTTCAATCCATTCCGGCGGGAACGAGGACAGCGGCGTCGAAAGTACTCATAATACGCCTTAACTTCAACCTCTTTCCCTATGTTTATACTATTATTTCAGGCGAACTGACGCAGGAAGCGCAGGTCGTTCTCGAAGAACATGCGCAGGTCGTTCACGCCGTAGCGGAGCATGGCGAAGCGCTCCACGCCCAGCCCGAAGGCAAAGCCGGTGTACTGCTCGTTGTCCACCCCGACGAACTCGAACACCCGCGGATGGACCATGCCGCAACCGAGCACCTCCAGCCAGCCGCTCTGCTTGCACACCCGGCAGCCGGCGCCCGAGCAGTGCACGCACTGGATGTCCATCTCCGCCGAGGGTTCGGTGAAGGGGAAGTAGGAGGGCCGGAAGCGCACCTCCAGCTCGCGCTCGAAGAAGCGCATGGCGAAATCGTGGAGGATGCCCTTCAGGTCGGCGAAGCTGATGGACTCGTCCACCATCAGCCCCTCCACCTGGTGGAACATGGGGGTATGGGTCAGATCGGAGTCGCAGCGGTAGACCCGCCCCGGGGCGATGATGCGCAGGGGCGGCTTGCGCGACTCCATCACCCGCACCTGCACCGGCGAGGTGTGGGTGCGCAGCAGCCGGCCGTCGGGGAAGTAGAAGGTGTCGTGCATCGCCCGCGCGGGGTGGTGGGCCGGGATGTTGAGCGCCTCGAAGTTGTGGTAGTCGTCCTCCACCTCGGGGCCCTCGGCCACCTCGAAACCCATCTCGGCGAAGATGCGCTCGATGCGCTGCAGGGTGCGGGTAACCGGGTGCAGGCCGCCGCGGGGCTGACCCCGGCCCGGCAGGGTGATGTCCACCGCCTCACCGGCCAGGCGGCGCTCGAGCCGCTCGGCCTCGAGGATGTCGCCGCGGGCCTTGATCAGACCCTGCAGGCGCTGCTTGGCCTCGTTGACCGCCTGTCCCGCGCGCGGACGCTCCTCGGGCGGCAACTGGCCCATGCCCTTGAGGTATTCGGTCAGGGCCCCCTTCTTGCCGAGGTAGCGGACGCGGACTCCGTCCAGTGCGGCCAGGTCGGCGGCGTCGGATACCGCCTGCTCCGCGTGCGCGAGGATTTCCGACAGCTCTTGCATTGGTTTGCTCCGCTTTCGCATGCCGGCCGGGCGCTGCGCCCGGCCGGTTTGAAACAAAGAAGGGGAAGGCACCTGCCTTCCCCTTCTCCGTTACAGGGCACCCGGATCACCGGGCGCCGGAAGGCTGTCAACCGGCCAGACTGGCCTTGGCCTTTTCGGCAATGGCGGCAAACGCCGCCTTTTCGAACACGGCCAGATCAGCCAGCACCTTGCGGTCGATCTCCACGGAGGCCAGCTTGAGGCCGTGGATCAGGCGGCTGTAGGACAGGCCGCACTCGCGGGCCGCGGCGTTGATGCGCGCGATCCACAGGGCGCGGAACTGGCGCTTGCGCTGACGGCGGTCGCGGTAGGCGTACTGACCGGCCTTGGTGACGGCCTGCTTGGCAACACGGTAGACGCGGCTGCGGGCACCGTAGTAACCCTTGGCCTGCTTGAGAACTTTCTTGTGGCGTGCACGTGCCTGCACGCCGCGCTTGACTCGGGGCATGGTCGCTTAAACCTCCGCTCGCTCAGCTGTAGGGCAACATGCGTTTGATCAGACCCACATCGGCCTCATGCACCATGGTGCTGTGGCGAAGGTGGCGCTTACGCTTGCTGCTCTTCTTGGTGAGGATGTGGCGCAGGTGCGACTGGCCGCGCTTGAAGCCGCCGGAGGCGGTCTTCTTGAAGCGCTTGGCCGCTCCGCGGTTGGACTTCATCTTGGGCATGACTACAACTCTCCGCATTCGAGTTTAGTAATGGTGACGCCGGCCCCATGGGCTGGCGTCATTTCTTTTTCGGGGCGATCACCATGACCATCTGCCGGCCTTCCATGCGCGGGCGCTGTTCCACCGCACCGAGCTCGATGAGGTCCTGCTCAACCCGGTTGAGCAGCTTGAGCCCGAGCTCCTGGTGGGCCATCTCCCGGCCACGGAAGCGCAGCGTGATCTTGGCCTTGTCCCCTTCGTTCAGGAAACGTACCAGGTTGCGAAGCTTCACCTGGTAATCCCCTTCTTCCGTCCCTGGACGGAACTTCACTTCCTTAATCTGGACCTGCTTCTGTTTCTTCTTGGCAACCTGTCGTTGCTTGTTCTTCTCGAACAAGAACTTGCCGTAATCCATGATGCGGCATACCGGAGGCTTGGCCGTCGGCGAGACCTCGACGAGGTCCAGCTCCGCCTCCTCCGCCATGCGCAGTGCCTCGCGAACGGGCAGCACGCCGAGCTGTTCACCTTCCGCGTCGATGACGCGGACCTCGGACGCCGTGATCTGGTCGTTTCGGCGTGTTTCCTTTTCTGCAGCGATCGGCTAATCCTCCAGTCCAGTTATACCCGGCGCGTCACTTCATCGGCGAGACGTTCGCTGAATGCCTCGAGTGAGAGGCTACCCAGGTCTTCGCCGGAACGTGTGCGCACTGCAACAGCCCGTTGCTCCATCTCGCGGTCGCCCACCACCAGCAGGTAGGGCACGCGTTGGAGCGTGTGTTCGCGGATTTTAAAGCCGATCTTCTCGTTTCTCAAGTCGGAAGCCACCCTGAATCCCTGTTTTTTCAGGAATTCTTCGACTTCCCGGGCATAATCGGCCTGTCTATCAGTAATATCCAGCACCACCGCCTGCACCGGGGCCAGCCAGGCGGGGAATTTCCCCTCGTAGTGTTCGATGAGAATTCCGAAGAAACGCTCGATGGATCCCAGCAGTGCGCGGTGGATCATGATCGGCCGGCGGCGCTGGCCGTCCTCGGCCACGTACTCGAGATCGAAGCGCTCGGGCAGGTTGAAATCGAGCTGCACGGTGGAGCACTGCCACTGGCGGCCGATGGTGTCCTCGATCTTGATATCGATCTTGGGTCCGTAGAAGGCGCCGCCGCCCTCGTCCACCGCATAGTCGAGCCCCTTGCGGGCGAGCGCGCCCTTCAGGCCGGCGGTGGCCTTGTCCCAGATCGCGTCCGAACCCACCGACTTGTCCGGGCGGGTGGAGAGGTTGACCTCGAACTGGGTGAAGCCGAAGTCGTTGAGCATCGACAGGGTGAGGTCGAGGATGGCCAGGATCTCATCCTCGATCTGCTCCTCGCGGCAGAAGACGTGGGCGTCGTCCTGGGTGAAGCCGCGCACCCGCATCAGCCCGTGCAGCGCGCCGGACATCTCGTGCCGGTAGACGGTGCCGAGCTCCGCCCAGCGGAACGGCAGCTCGCGATAGGAGCGCAGCCGATCCTTGTAGATCAGGACATGGAACGGGCAGTTCATCGGCTTGAGCTGGTAGAGCTGCTCGTCCTCCTCCATGGGCTTGTACATGGACTCGCGGTAGAAGTCCGTGTGCCCGGAGGTGTGCCAGAGGTCCTCCAGCGCGATGTGCGGGGTGAACAGCAGCTCGTAGCCCGAGCGCACATGGCGATCGCGCCAGTAGTCCTCGATGACCTTGCGGATGCGCGCGCCCTTGGGGTGCCAGAACACCAGGCCGCCGCCGGCGTCCTCCTGCAGGCTGAAGAGGTCCAGCTCGCGGCCGATGCGGCGGTGATCCCGCTTCTCGGCCTCCTCCAGCCGCCGGAGGTAGGCCTTGAGCGCCTTGCGGTCGCTCCAGGCGGTGCCGTAGATGCGCTGGAGCATCTCGTTGCGGGCATCCCCGCGCCAGTAGGCGCCGGCCACCTTGGTGAGCTTGAACGCCTTCAGCCGGCCGGTGCTGGGCACGTGGGGGCCGCGGCACAGGTCGACGAAGTCGCCCTGCCGGTAGAGGGAAAGCGCCTCCCCCGCCGGGATGTCGGCGATGATCCGCGCCTTGTACTCCTCCCCGATGCCGCGGAAGAAGTCGACGGCCTCGTCGCGGGGCATCACCGTGCGGGTGACGCTCAGGTCGGCCTCGGCCAACTCCTGCATCCGCTTCTCGATGGCCTCGAGATCCTCGGGCGTGAAGCTGCGCCCGAAGGCGAAGTCATAGTAGAAGCCGTCCTCGATCACCGGCCCGATGGTCACCTGGGCGCCGGGGAACAGCTCCTTCACGGCCTGGGCCAGCAGGTGGGCGGTGGAGTGGCGGATAATCTCCAGCCCCTCGGGGTCGCGGTCGGTGACCAGGGCCACCTGGGCGTCGTTCTCCACCGGGGTCGAGAGATCCAGCAGGCGGCCGTCCACCTTGCCGGCCAGCGCGGCCTTGGCCAGGCCGGGACCGATGGACTGGGCGATTTCCAGGAGGGTGACCGGCTGGGGGTATTCGCGACGACTGCCGTCGGGGAGGGTAATCACGGGCATGTCGGTACTCCTTTTCAGTGGTGACCCATACGAGAGGCCACGTGCTAGTGTACTGCGCCACTCTTGGAGGTGCTTTCAGAGCCCCCCGAAAGCGCCAGGACAAGGCGCAGTGCGCAGGCAATGGTTGTTCCCTTGCCAAGCGCTGCAACGCCGTCATGGTGCTTTCGGTGGGCTCCCTGCGGGCGAGCCGCCGGCCGGCCATCTGCGGCGTTGCGCTTGCTTGAAAGGGGGCCTGCCATTCCTGCGCAAGCGCGCCTTGCATCTGACCGGCCGGCGACTCGCTGAATGGGCCTCCAAGAGCGGCGCAGTACACATAAGACGCCGTTACCATGCGGGCGCAGACGCCCCAAATAGAGAAGGCACCGCAGGCGCGGTGCCTTCGTATCTGGTAGGCGCGATTGGACTCGAACCAACGACCCCCACCATGTCAAGGTGGTGCTCTAACCAGCTGAGCTACGCGCCTGAAGAGCGGAGAAATATACAGAAGAGGCGCAGGCCGCGCAAGAGCCTTGGCACAGATCTTTTCCAGCGCCGCCGGCGCCGGGGCGGCAACGGGATGAATCGGCGCGCGCTTCGGGTACCATGGGCGCCGTTCCGGCAACGACACGGGAATGCCTGCCCATGAGATGGTTCTTCAGAATGTTCTTCCGGACGGTCCGGCTCATCCTCGGACCCTTCATGCTGCTGTGGGAGAAGCTCACCACGCCCCGCGGGGTGGTCCGCCCGGAGGCGGAGCAGCAGCGGGTGGAGGCCGAGGCGCGCGGCCTGGCCCTGTACCAGTTCCGTACCTGCCCCTTCTGCCTCAAGGTCCGCCGGGAGCTGCGGCGCCTGTCCCTGCCCGTCGAGCTGCGCGATGCCCAGCACGACCCGACCCACCGCCGGGCGCTCGGGGAAGGGGGCGGCCAGGTGAAGGTGCCCTGCCTGCGGATCACCGACGCCCAGGGCCGGGACACCTGGGTCTACGAGTCGGACGCCATCATCGACTACCTGCACCAGCGCTTCGGCCAGGTGGCCGAGTGAGGGCATCCGGCGCGGTGGCGCACCGGCGCCCTACCCCGCCGCCGCCAGATCCGTGACCCCCAGGGCCTGCTCCCGGATGTGGTGGATCCGGTCCCGCAGGCGGGCGGCCTCCTCGAACTCCAGGTTGCGGGCCCGCTCGTACATCTCCTGCTCCAGGCGCTTGAGGGTGCGGGCCAGCTCCTCCGGCCCCATGCGGCCGTACTCCGCCAGCTCCTCGGCCACCCGGGCGTACTCCCGCGGGGTGCCCACGCTGCCCGCGTGCACCTCCTCGATGATGTCCCGCACCGCCTTGCGGATGGTCTGGGGGGTGATGCCGTGGGCCTCGTTGTGGGCCACCTGCCGGGCGCGGCGGCGCTCGGTCTCGTCGATGGCCCGGCGCATGGAGCCGGTGATCCGGTCGGCGTAGAGAATGGCCTTGCCGTGCAGGTTGCGGGCCGCGCGGCCGATGGTCTGGATCAGCGACCGGTCCGAGCGCAGGAACCCCTCCTTGTCCGCATCGAGGATCGCCACCAGCGACACCTCGGGCATGTCCAGCCCCTCCCGCAGGAGGTTGATGCCCACCAGCACGTCGAACTTGCCCAGCCGCAGGTCGCGGATGATCTCCACCCGCTCCACCGTATCGATGTCCGAGTGGAGGTAGCGCACCCGGATGTCGTGCTCGCCCAGGTAGTCGGTGAGGTCCTCGGCCATGCGCTTGGTCAGCGTGGTCACCAGCACCCGCTCGTCGGCGGCCACCCGCAGGCCGATCTCGGAGAGCAGGTCGTCCACCTGGGTGGTGGCGGGCCGCACCTCCACTTCCGGGTCCACCAGGCCCGTGGGCCGCACCACCTGCTCCACCACCTGGCCGGCATGGGCCTCCTCGTAGGGGCCGGGGGTGGCGGAAACAAAGATGGTCTGGGGCGCCAGGCGCTCGAACTCCTCGAACCGCAATGGCCGGTTGTCGAGCGCCGAGGGCAGCCGGAAGCCGTACTCCACCAAGTTCTCCTTGCGCGCCCGGTCGCCCCGGTACATGCCCCCGAGCTGGGGTATGGTCACGTGGGACTCGTCGATCACCAGCAGGGCCGCGTCGGGCAGGTAGTCGAACAGGCACGGCGGCGGGTCGCCGGGGTTGCGCCCGGTGAGATGGCGGGAGTAGTTCTCGATGCCGTTGCAGTAGCCCAGCTCCTGCATCATCTCCAGGTCGAAGCGGGTGCGCTGCTCCAGCCGCTGGGCCTCCACCAGCTTGCCGGCCTGGCGCAGCTGCTCGAGCCGCTCCGCCAGCTCCGCCTTGATGGCGTCGATGGCGTCGAGCACCGTCTGGCGGGTGGTGACGTAGTGGGACTTGGGGTAGATGGTCAGCCGCTGCACCCGGCGCAGCACCTCGCCGGTGAGGGGGTCGAAGAAGCTCAGGCTCTCCACCTCGTCGTCGAACAGCTCGATGCGCACCGCCTCGGACTCCGACTCGGCCGGGTACACGTCGATCACATCCCCCCGCACCCGGTAGTTGGCCCGCCCCAGCTCCAGGTCGTTGCGGGTGTACTGCAGCTCCGCCAGCCGCCGCAGGATGTGGCGCTGATCCACCTGGTCCCCGGTCTTCAGGTGCAGCACCATGCCATGGTAGGCCGCCGGGTCGCCCAGGCCGTAGATGGCCGAGACGGTGGCGACGATTATGGTGTCCTCCCGCTCCAGCAGGGCCCGGGTGGCGGAGAGGCGCATCTGCTCGATCTGCTCGTTGATGGAGGCGTCCTTCTCGATATAGGTGTCGCTGGCGGGGACGTAGGCCTCGGGCTGGTAGTAGTCGTAGTAGGAGACGAAGTACTCCACCGCGTTGCGCGGGAAGAACTCCCGCATCTCCGCGTAGAGCTGGGCGGCCAGGGTCTTGTTGGGCGCCATGACCAGGGTGGGGCGCTGCAGCTGCTGGATGACGTTGGCGATGGTGAAGGTCTTGCCCGAGCCGGTCACGCCCAGCAGGGTCTGGTAGGCCAGCCCCTCCTCCAGCCCCCCTGCCAGGCGGACGATCGCCTCCGGCTGGTCGCCGGCGGGCCTGTAGTCGGAGGCGAGCTCGAACTTCTGTTCCATGGGGATTTTTCTGCCCTCTTGCATCCAGTATGATTGATTGTCTTGAAAAACCTGTTCGCGGATACCCCATTTCAAGGAGTCCCCACTTGGACGTGCAACTGTCGACCCGAGTTCAATCCATCAAGCCCTCCCCCACCCTGAGCATCACGGCCCGGGCCGCCGAGCTGCGCGCCGCGGGGAAGGACATCATCGGCCTGGGCGCCGGTGAGCCGGATTTCGACACCCCCGAGCACATCAAGGAGGCGGCCATCAAGGCCATCCGCGACGGCTTCACCAAGTATACCGCGGTGGACGGCACCGCCGGCCTCAAGCAGGCCGTCATCGCCAAGTTCGAGCGCGACAACGGCCTGAACTACGCGCCGAACCAGATCCTGGTCTCCAGCGGCGGCAAGCAGAGCTTCTACAACATGGCCCAGGCGCTGCTGAATCCCGGCGACCAGGCGATCATCCCCGCCCCCTACTGGGTCTCCTACCCGGACATGGTGCTGCTGGCCGGCGCCGAGCCCGTCATCATCCCGGCCGGTCTGGAGCAGGGCTTCAAGATCACCCCGGCGCAGCTGGAGGCGGCCATCACCCCCGCCACCCGCCTGTTCGTCATCAACAGCCCCTCCAACCCCACCGGCGCGGCCTACAGCCGCGAGGAGCTGGCGGCACTGGGCGAGGTGCTGCTGCGCCACCCCCAGGTACTGGTGGCCACCGACGACATGTACGAGCACATTCTCTGGACCGGCGCGCCGTTCGTGAACATTCTCAACGCCTGCCCCGAGCTCTACGACCGCACCATCGTCCTCAACGGCGTCTCCAAGGCCTACTCCATGACCGGCTGGCGCATCGGCTACGCCGGCGGGCCGGCCAAGCTGATCGGGGCGATGAAGAAGATCCAGTCCCAGAGCACCTCCAACCCCGCCTCCATCTCCCAGGCGGCGGCCCAGGCGGCGCTCGAGGGCGACCAGTCCTGCGTGGGCGTGATGGTCAAGGCCTTCAAGGAGCGGCACGATTTCGTGGTGGAGACCCTCAACGCCATCCCGGGCGTGCGCTGCCGCCCCTCCGACGGCACCTTCTACGCATTCCCCAACGTGGAAGGGGTCATCGAGGGCCTGGACGGGGTCGGCGACGACCTGGAACTGGCCGAGCGGCTCATCACCGACGCCGGGGTCGCCATGGTGCCGGGAACGGCCTTCGGCGCCCCGGGCTGCATCCGCCTCTCCTTCGCCACCAGCATGGAGAAGCTGGACGCGGCGCTGGGCCGATTCCGGGACTTCGCGGCCCGCTGACGGCCGGCCTTCGGAGAGGTTGATCTCGGCGCGGAGTCTGATAATATACGCGGCCTCGACCGATTCCCCCGTAGATCAGTCGGTAGATCAGCGGACTGTTAATCCGTGTGTCGTTGGTTCGAGTCCAACCGGGGGAGCCAAATCCAAATCAGGTCCTGATCCAGGACCTCAGCACACAGCAGACACCCAAGATTGCCGGAGGTTGCGTCCACAACCTCCGGCTTCTTTTTTTGTAGGCGTCACTGCGCGCTTCACGGTTTTCCGAGACAAGCAGACACCCGCTTACGTCACAAAAACAGCTACCATACCGCAGGTAATACTACAATCCCGGTATCCGCAATGCCAACAGGTGATTCCGTATCAGACTCCTGGAAGGTGGGATACCAAAGAGCGCATGCGGTCCACGTCGGGATGCACATATCCCATGGTGGTGCTGATGTTGGTATGGCCCAGCAGTTCCTGGAGGGTGCGGATGTCTCCCTGTGCAGCGAGCAGGGTCGCCATCGTATGGCGCAGCCGATGGGGCGTAATCCTCTCTCCCAACTCCTTCGACAGGCGATGGAAGAATCCACCCACCTGGTCCACCCGCATCCTTCGCCCCTTGTACTTGGGATAGAACAGGGTGACGTTGTAGATCTGATGGGCGGGTGAAGGCTTTCCCCCAATGCGTGCCTCGGTCCGCTCGTACAGCGTCATCAGATCTTCCAGCACTTCCGGTGCAAGCGGCACCATCCATTCGCGGTGTGTCTTGCAGGTCTCGGCGCGAATGCGCCAGACCCCGTTGACCATGTCAAAATCACCCCAGCGCAGCTCGACGATCTGCCGGCGGCGGACGCCGGTGTAGTAGAAGGCCCGGATCACCATCGCCCAGAACCAAGCCGGGCGTAACTTGCCCTCCTCCGGTTCAGCATCAGCTTGCGTGTTCAGCAGTTTCAGGGCCCGGATGAGGAGATCCGAATCCACGGTCTTCTTGAGCCGGTGACCCGTGCGTGCCGGTGGAACCTCCTTGAACGGATTGGATGATGCCCAACCGCGATCGATCGCATAGTTCATGAGTGCCCGGAGATGGCGCCGGTACTTGTTCCAAGTCTCCGGGCGTGCACGTGCCAGAATGGCATTCCGCCACCCCAACACCACATCGCGCTCGATACCATTCAGCTCATAGATGCCGGTTTCCTTGACCCAGCGGCGTACCGCCTCTCGATAGGTGGTGACGGTTGCCGGCCTCAAGAGGCGATCTTCCAGGTAGACGTCGACGAGATCTTCAAGCGTGGTTTCCTTACGCTTCACTGCACACTTCCCCATGTAACGCTCCTTGTTGTTGTCGTCCGTGGACGCTTTTTGTGAGGAACCGCACAGTTTAGCGACATCCAGTAGAGCCTCCAGCGAGGATGGAAGCCCATTTTGACGTGGATCACCTTTCATCGGCGCCACCTAGAATCATCAGCAGCAGAAGAGGGACCGTGAGCATCAGAGGTACTTCTTGAACCAAGCCGTGGCCACCCGGATCCCCAGGCCGAACAGCACCACGAAGGGCGGTATCAGCCAGCGGGGATCGAGCGCCACGGGTGGGACCAGGTAGCAGGCCCATAGCAGGAACACGGCACCCCCGCGGGCGAACTTGGCGCGGTGGTAGATGAAGC